>Ga0208193_1000001_pt1 | contig 466224 bp, 396 predicted proteins | sample June2015DPH_17_2_FD_184716 | JGI IMG/M metagenome (GOLD analysis project Ga0208193, IMG submission 184716) | Peatland microbial communities from SPRUCE experiment site at the Marcell Experimental Forest, Minnesota, USA - June2015DPH_17_10... | ecosystem: Environmental > Terrestrial > Soil >...
CTGTAAGAACGCCGATTCCCGTGTCCATGCTTAGCGACTCTTTGGCCGTATACACAGCCGTGCCGGAGGGAAAGATCATCTCGTTCTCGCCCCATTTTGCATAGGCTCCCTTGACGGAGACTTTTGCGTTCGCTGCTGCAAGTTCCTTCCCATCAAGTATAAAGTCCTCGACCGTGATGCGCTTATACTCACGATCCTGTTCGATCCTCGCAGCTTCAGAGGCAAGGTGCTTTTGGGCATCCGCGTTTCCTTGATCCGCCGCTTTGCGCCACCAATTCGCAGCCTCGGCTAGGTTCTGTGGTACTCCTCGGCCCCAGCTATACATATTCCCGAGATAATCCTGACCGACGTCAAAGCCTTGTTCGGCAGCCTTGCGATACCAAGCGACGGCCTGCACGTAATCTCTTTTGACCCCTTGACCACTCTCGTAACAAAAGCCGAGGTTGGTCTGAGCCAACGCGTAACCTTGCTCGGTAGCCGCACGGTACCAAGCCGCTGCCTGCACTTCATCTTTCGGGACTCCGAGCCCCTTATCATACATAAAGCCGAGGTTTGTCTGCGCAGCGGGGTAAGCTTGTTCGGCAGCTGCGCGATACCAAGCGACGGCCTGCACGTCATCCTTCGGAACGCCGCGCCCATTCTGGTATGCCGAACCCAATGCATCCTGCGCGTTGGCGTAGCCTTGATCAGCAGCCTTTCGATACCAAGCAACAGCCTGTACGTCGTCCTTCGGAACACCGCGACCGGACTGATATAGCGTACCAAGAGCTTTCTGGGCTCCTGCGTAACCTTGGTCGGCTGCCTTGCGGTACTGTAGCGCGACAATCTGGATGGGAACACAGCGACAATCAGGATGGCCATTTTGGCGGTCGCGGCGAGAGGATGATTGTCGCGGCCCGACGATAACGCAAGCGATATTTGCGTGAGCCGTGAGTTTGATTGTCGTGGAGCGACAATCAGGATGACGCTTTGATTGTCGCGCGCGTTGGCGGTCGTCCGGCTCCGCGGGCTTTGTCGACAGCTTCTTTCCGGCGATAGCTGTCGACATTCATTTCGAGAATCGTGGCGTGGTGAACGAGGCGATCAATCGCCGCGAGGGTCATGGCTTGATCCGGGAAGATTTTGCCCCATTCACCGAATGGCTGATTGGCGGTGATGAGCATTGATCGTCGTTCGTAGCGGGCGCTGATCAGCTCGAACAGAACGCTGGTCTCGGCTTGATCCTTGGTGACATAGGCAAGATCGTCGAGAATCAGCAGATGATATTTGTCGAGTTTGGCGATCGCTGCTTCGAGCACGAGATCGCGGCGCGCGATCTGGAGTTTTTGCACGAGGTCGGTGGTTCTGGTGAACAACACGCGCCAGCCCTTTTCGATCAAAGCCATGCCGAGCGCCGCCGCCAGATGCGATTTGCCGCCGCCAGGCGGGCCAAAACACAAGAGATTGGCACCCTTTTCAAGCCAGGCGTCACCGGCAGCGAGCGCCTGCACCTGCGCCTTTGAGATCATCGGCACGGCATCGAAGTCGAACGCATCGAGGGTTTTTCCCGGCGGCAGTCGCGCTTCCTCCAGGTGACGTTCGAAGCGGCGCCGGCTTCGCTCCACCATCTCCTGTTCGGCGAGGGCGGCCAGGAAGCGTGCGGCGGGCCAGCCTTCCTTGTCGGCGGTCTCCGCCAAGGCGGCCCAGATCAGCTTGATGCCGGGCAAGCGCAGCTCGCTGAGCAGCAGCTCGACACGGGCGGCGTCGATCTTGACGGTCGCGTTCATGCGGCTTCTCCCACGGTCGCGGCGATCTGGTCGTAGATGGCGAGCGAGGGCAGCGTGACGATGACGACCGGCGGTGCCATGCCCCTCGGGCGGAAGCGTTCGATCAGCGCCTTGAGATCCGGCAGGACGCCGTCGTCGAGGGCGGCTTGCAGCACAGCACCGAGTTCTGCCTCGCAGGCACGTTCGTGTGCGAGCGCCAGAAGTCCGACCATGGCGCGGCAGGCGGATCTCTCGCCGAGTCCGGCGAGCAAGGCGTCGAACGCAAGGGCGTAGGCGCGGCGGGGGAAGAGCTGGGCGCGATAGACCAGATTAAGCAGCGCCATCGGCTTGCGGCGCAGGGAATGGATGACGTGGCGATAGTCGATGACATGGCCATGTTTGCCGTTTGGTTGCGCTCGCCCGCGCCGCAAGGTGACGATGTGCGTGGCGCCCTGGAAGCATTCAAGCCGGTCATCAAAGAGACGCACGCGCAGCCGGTGACCGATCAGGCGGGAGGGGACCGAGTAAAACACCTTGCGCAACGTGAAGGCGCTGGATGTCGTGACGTCGACGTTGACCTCCTCATAGTCGGCGGTTTTGCGGATCGGCAGTTTCTTCAGCGCCATTCGTTCCTGATCGATGCGCTTGGCATTGCGCGCGTTGCCGCGGCCGACGATCTCGTCGACGAAGCCCCGCCATGCCGCAAGATCGTCGAAGTCGCGCGAGGCACGCAGCAGCAGGGCATCTGCGAGCGCTCTTTTGAGATGGCCATGCGCGCTTTCGATCGAGCCGTTCTCGTGCGACACGCCAGGATTGTTGCGGGTCGGCGTCATGCCATAGTGGCCGCAGAACGCTTCGTAGCGTGTCGTCAAATCCTCTTTGGCGTCGGCGCCGAGATTGCGGAACGCGGCCGAGAGGCTGTCGCTTCGGTGCTGCTCGGGAACCCCGCCCAGCGACCACAGGGCATTCTGCAACCCTTCCGCAAGCGCTACAAAACTTTCGCCGCCGAGCACGACGTGGGCGTGCTCGAAGCCGGAGAAGGGCAAACGGAAGTGATAGAGCCGGCAGTCCAGCAACTGGCCGGCAACGGTGACGCCAAGATCGGCGACCTCGGTGAAGTCCGACAAGCCCATCCGGCCCGGCGGATGCTCTTGGCGGAAGATCACCTCCCGATCCGGGCCGTTCACTGCCCGCCATGCTCGAATGCGCCGCTCAAGCGTCCGCCGCGTCCCGGAGCCTAGCTCTGGATGCCGACGGCATAGTTCCTCGAACACGGAGATCGGCCGCAAACCAGGGGCGGCCTTCAGCATAGGGAGGACGTCGTTCTCCCAGACATCGGCGAAGGGATCAGCCCGGCGACGTTCGCGGGGCGACTTCTTCTGGGTGGGAAGTCGGGGATCCTTTTCGAACCGGTAGGCGGCGGAGGTGCTGAAACCGGCCTTTGCACCGGCGACGGCTGGCGAATGGGTACGACGCAAGCTCATGAAAAGCCTCATTTGTTGATCGGTGACATGCCGGCCGGCCAAAGAATTGGTCCTCTCGAAGGAGAAGCCGATCCCTTACCAGCCGCCGTTACCGCCAAATAAGGCCCCTTCGGGCGTCGACGCCGCTGCCGGGGTAACTCCGGTCGGGCTACGCCCTCCCTTCGTCACCCCGGCAGCGGCGCATTCTCATCCTGATTGTCGCGGGATTCTCATCCTGATTGTCGCGCCGCACACCCCAGTATTTCCAAAGATCGACGCTGTAATGCCAGGGGTTCCGAAAGGCATGGGCAATATTTGGATCGCAGAGCGATTTGAAGCAGCCTCCTTCGGCGCTCCAAGCAACGCTGTGCATCGTCAAATGCCGCCAGTGCGCATCTTCCAGATGCCCGAAGGGCTTAAGAACCCATCGGAAATAGGCTTCGGCTTCCTCGATCGTTTCGAACGACTTCGGAGCATCGTTTAGATTCGCGCCAAGGCGCAGCAAGCCGGCCCAAGGCAGATAAGGTCCGATATCATTGATAACGATACGACGGATCGGGCTGCCCGGAAGCGCCGCAAGCACGATCCCGATCAATCCGCCCAGGGAGGTGCCGATCCAGTCGACCTCCGTTGCATCAAGTGCGGCCATCAATACCGTCATGTCGCTGCAATACTGGGGCAATACGTAGTCGTTGCTGTCCTGCAGCCGTTCGCTCTGTCCCCTCCCCGGCAGATCGGGACAAATGGCCCGACGCCCCATCCCTGCGAGCGCCACCGCAAGGTGGTCGAAATCCCGGCCGTTTCTGGTGAGCCCGTGAACGCAGACCACCGGACGTGCCGCGGATGATGGCCCCCAGTCCGTGAACGCAATGCGGTGAAAGCTGCGCCGTGTCAGTCCTCGCACCGACCCAGTCCGATCAGGAACCATTTTGCGATCTTCAAAGCGGTCTGCTGAGATCGTCCGGGTCGGCCGTAATTTAGGAGGAAGGAACTCCATGCCTATTCGATTACAAACTGGTGAGCATCGGCCGACGTTTCGAAAATATGCGGAGCAACGTCGCGGCGGGACAGGGCGTCACCTAGCTTGAGGCGCATGAATGCACTGGTGGTATAACGTGAAACATGATCATAGCAGGTTCGCTCGACGTCGGCAGCCATGGAAAACCACTTGTCCGCCATGTGAGATGCGATATCCGACGAGTCGTAGTTGATGACAGCAGCAAACCGGCGTCCGACGCGATTGTAGACCTCGAATACGGCGTTACGGATGGCCTCGACGTCGGCATCGGTATGGACGCGATATCCGTCAAGGCCGAGAAAGAGCGTGTTGCGATCCGCGTCGAACGACAGCCGCTCCGCCAATGGACGGTTGAGAAGCCTGTTATCGAGTTGCATCAGCGCTTCACTGAAGAGCGACGCATCCATGGCTTTCGGCGAGCGGATGATGGGCCGAAAACCCATCAGCGCCAGAATGTCCCGCTCCATGTCGATACCCGGCGCGATCTCGATCAGTTCGAGACCTTCCGGAATTAGCCGGAATACGCATCTTTCAGTCACATAAAGAACCGCCTGCTTGTTGCTCGCGGCAAGCCGGCCGGAAAACGTGATCTGATCGACCTTGCCGATGAATTTTGAGGATTTTCCTTCGCTGAGGATGTTTAGCTCACCTTCCACGACGGCCGTCTTGAGACCGCCGGTTGTGAACGTCCCTGCGAAAACGAGCCGACGCGCATTCTGGGATATGTTAATAAATCCGCCGGCACCGGCAAGGCGGCCGTTGAACAGGCTGACGTTCACGTCGCCACTGCCATCCACCTGGGCCATGCCGAGGCAGGCCAGGTCCAAGCCGCCACCGTCATAGAAATCGAACATCTGGTTCTGATCGATGATCGACTCAGCATTGATCGCCGCGCCAAAATCGAGCCCACCCTGCGGAATGCCGCCGATGATTCCGGGTTCGGCCGTCAGGGTCACAAAGTCGAACAGCTTTTCTTCCGCGGCCACCGACGCAATGCCTTCGGGCATGCCGATCCCGAGATTGACCACGCCGCCCATCGGCAATTCGAGGGCACAGCGGCGTGCAATGATTTTGCGGTTGTCCAGCGGCATCGGAACATTGCGATCGGCCGGCGCGCGCAGTTCGCCCGAAAATGCCCCGTTGTATCCGGTGGCATAGGTCTGCACGTGGTTTTCAGGCTGGGCGACGACAACGCAATCGATCAGCACGCTGGGAATCTTGACGTGCCGTGGATTGAGCGACCCGGACGCAGCAATACGTTCGACCTGCGCAATGACAAACCCCTTGCAGTTCTTGGCGGCTGTCGCGAGCGCCAGATTATCGAGCGTTAGCGCTTCTTTTTCCATCGAGATGTTACCGCTACGGTCGGCGGTGGTGCCCCTGATAATCGCCACGTTGATCGGAAACGCCTTGTAAAACAGCCACGGTTCGCCATCGATTTCGATCAACCGCACCAGTTCTTCCGTGGTACGTGCGTTCAGTTTTCCACCACCGTTGGCCGGATCGACGAAGGTCCCCAGGCCGACTTTTGAGAGAAGGCCAGCCTTGCGTCCCGCAATCTCGCGAAACAGATGCGATACGCATCCGAGCGGCAGATTGTAAGCCTCGACATGATTGTCGACTGCCATCCGGGCCAGCTTCGGCACCAGACCAAAATGTCCGCCGACCAGGCGCTTGATGAGGCCCGGATGAGCCAGGCGATTGAGACCACGATCGGCGCCATCCCCCGGCGCCGCGGCAAACACAAGTGAGAGATCCCGAGGCTCTCCGGTCTGAATAAAACGCCGCTCCAGCGCCTTGATAATTTCGTCGGGCGTTCCAACGCCAACAAAGCCGGACGAGGCGACGGTGTCGCCGGACCGGATGATGGCAACAGCCTCGGCGGCATCAACGATCTTGTTGCGCATCAGGCTTCACCCACAGGGTTGGCATCGCGGGCGACCAGCCAATCGGTGATGCTCTGGCTAAGCTTTCCCTGCGATTTGCTCGAGACAAAGAGGCCTACATGGCCGCCGGGTAGCGGGATCTCGGTATAATCCCGACTTCCGATCTTCGCGCCAAGCGCACGCGAGCAGTCCGGCGGGATGATGTGGTCGTCCAGCGCAAACACATTGAGGACGGGCGCCGTGATGGACTTCAGATCGACCTGACGGCCGGACAGCACAAAGCTGCCGTCTACCAGGCGGTTCTCCTGATAGAGATCCTTCAACCATTGCTTGGCCGCTTCGCCCGGATGATGCGGCCGGTCCGCGAGCCATTTTTCCATGCGAAGAAAATTCATGAATTTGGCCTCGTCGTCGACGATATCGATGAGGTCGACATTGTATTTCGTCAGTGAGCGCATCGGCGTCATCATCGAGAACACCGAGCTCATGAACTCGCCCGGCACGACGCCGTAAGTGTCGACGAGATTGTCGATATCCTCGGGGTCGAGGCTGCGGGTCCAGATATTGAGAAAGCCGTGATGGGCAGCCTTGTCCTTGACGTCGGCGTGAAAATCGATCGGCGTGATCGTAATGACCAGATTTTTCACCTTCTCCGGATGCAGCGCGGCGTAACAAGTCGTGAAGACGCCGCCTTCGCAAATGCCGAGCAGCGTCACCTGATCGTGCCCAGTATCCTGCGCGATGCGATCGACCGCGGCGTCGATGTAATCGTCCACATAGTCGTCGATCGTGAGCCACCGTTCGGTGCGACCCGGTTGGCCCCAGTCGATCAGCCAGAGATCGAGCCCCTTCGAAAGCAGGCTGCGCACCAGCGAACGATCGGGCTGGAGATCGGCCATCGTGTATCGCCCGATCAAGCCGTAGGCCAGAAGCACCGGCGTCTTCGCTGTCGTTTCTGCGATCGGCTCGTAATGGAACAACTCCACCTTGTCGCGACGCATGACGAGATGCTTCGGCGTCGTGCCGATGGCGACATCCTCGTCCTTGGTCTGCCCGAATAGCTGCGACGCCTTGACCATCTTTTCGGTGTTGGCGGCGATGTCGCGGAAGAACCGAGCGGCCTGATCGTCCTCTGTCATCACCGGTCTCTCACTGGGTGTTCGGCTGTTCTTCGGAATTCACAACGGCGGCGCCTGCTCCGGGATGCGCCGGACGGGAACTCCGCTGCTGCGCATTGACCTGATGGCTTAGCGCGCGAACTTCGCGCCGAAGTTCGGTCAGTTGTCGCGTCACCTCGTCAAAATCCTTGCGACCCGGCATACCGAACATCGCGGCAGCGGCTTCACCGACGTCGTCCTGCCGGCCACGCAGCTTCAGCCCCGCCTGCAGCAGTTCTTTTTGCGCTCGAAGAAAGCCGTCGCTGCGCTGATTTCGGATCAATTCCTCGTTAGAGATTTCACTCCATTTCGCAAACGCTTCGCGCCACTCCGGAGCCGGCTTGCTGCCGTTATCGGTTGCCGTCGACATTGCGTCCATGAATCTCTTGGCGGCTTCCGTCCACGGCGCCGCCGTCACGGCGTTGTAGCTTGCCAGCTTCTGGCGCATGTCCATCCATGCGCCGAAAACCAGCGCCATCTTTCGATCGATGTCCCACACATCGGCCAATCGTGGTCCCTGCGCCATTTTCTCAATGGCTTCCGACATCTCGTTGCCGGCGGCAAATCCCTGCGGGTGCTCCAGCAGACGAGCAAGCATGAACGGAGCCATTGAGCTCGACCATGCCTCAGCGATCTGTTTGGAGGAATCCGAGAACGACTGCCAAAGGTCAGCCCAGCCAGAAGTTTGGTCCGAGGGGGCCGCATTCCGATCGCTTTTCTCGTTCATCGCATTCCTCGCAACGGCGGATATCGACATCGACGGCCGCCCGGTCAGGCGGCAGCCCTGTTTCCGAAGGCTTCGGTATAGATCGCCAGCGCGTCCTCGAAACTCACCTCACGCGGATTGTTGACCAGAAGCCGTGTCTGCTTCATCGCATCCTCGGCGAGCTTCTTCAGGTCCGTTCGCGCAATGCCGACATCGGCGAGCGATGCCGGCACATTGCAGTCCCTGCAGATCGCCGCGATGGCATCCACAAAGAGCCGCGCCCGCTGGCCGACACTCATTCCTTGCGATTTGGGATCGACGATCGGCGCCAGTTCGGCATAAAGCGCTTCCGCTTCCGGCAAATTAAACCGCAACACCTGCGTCAGGACCAGGGCGTTCGACAATCCATGCGGCACGTGGAACAGCGCGCCGATCGGATAGGCCAGCGCATGTACCGCGGCCACCGGCGAGTTGGCGAATGCCATCCCGGCCAGCATCGAACCCAGCAGCATCTGCGATCGCGCTTCGAGGTTTGAGCCGTCGGCGCAAACCGTTCGAACATTCGCCGACAACAGGGTAAGGGCCTGCCGTGCGAGTTGATCCGACATCGGATTCTTCCGGTGCCGGCTGGTATAGGCCTCGATCGCATGCACCATAGCGTCGATGCCGGTCGCGGCGGTGACGTGGGCGGGCAGGCCAAGCGTCAGTTCCGGATCGAGGATCGCCCAGTCCGGCAGCAATCGCGGCGAAACGACACCCTTCTTTTCTGTTGTCGGCGTCGTGACGATCGCAATCGGCGTGACCTCCGAGCCGGTTCCGGCGGTCGTCGGCGCCAGCAACAGCGGAAGACGCTCGCCCTTGGCAAGACCGACACCGTAGATGTCCTCGAGGCGGTCGGGGGTCTTGGCGAGATAGGCCACCAGCTTTGCGGTGTCGAGCGCGCTGCCGCCCCCGATCGAGGCGACCAGTTCAATTCCCTTGTCGCGGCACAGTGCGACTGCCCGTTCGATGACATGCGACGGCGGATCGGCCTCCACGTCGTCGAACACCGTGAGCTCGCTACCACCCGCAATCAGGGCCGCCTCGGCGCTTGCCGTCAGGCCCGCGTTGCGCACGCCCTTGTCGGTGACCAGCAGGACGCGCTTGGCGCCATATCCGGAAACCAGTTCGGCCAGCTTCTTCGATGCGCCGGCTTCGAACAGAATATTCGGCGGGGCCTGAAACGTGAAAGGTTTCATCGGATGTCACTCCTGATCTGATAGGACGGCAATGCTGCCAGCGCAGCGGCCAGTTGGCCTGCCACGACGTCTATGGGTTGCAAGCCATCGACGATATTGAGCAACCCTTGTGACCGGTAGTATTCGGTGACAGGTGCGGTTTGCGCGCGATAGACGTCGAGCCGCGTCTTGAACACCTCGGGATTATCGTCACGGCGCACCGGCTCGCCTCTGCTGGCCGCTTCCTCGGCACGGCCCCTGATACGGTCGAGCAGCGCATCCTGGTCGACCTCCAGTTCAAGCACCGCATCAAGCTTGATACCCCTGGCGGCAAGCTCTCGATCGAGCGCTTCGGCCTGCGCAACCGTACGGGGAAACCCATCGAGGATGAAGCCGTTCGCGGCGTCCGAATGATCGATACGGCTGGCGATCACCGAAACCACGACATCATCGGGCACGAGTTCACCGCGGTCCATGATGTGTTTGACACGCAACCCCGAAGCCGTGCCTTCCGCGACGGCCTCGCGCAGCATGTCGCCGGTCGACAATTGCGGAATCGAAAAACGGCCGACAATTCTTGTCGCCTGCGTGCCCTTCCCCGCGCCCGGCGGTCCCAACAGAACCAGTCTCATCAACCTTGCTCCTGCTGCCTTGCGATTCTCAGTTCTTTGCCCGTGCGATCGCCTCAACGATGAGCCGGCGCGCTTCAGCACTGTCGCCCCAGCCGATCATCTTCACCCATTTTCCCGGCTCCAGATCCTTGTAGTGCTCGAAGAAATGCTGGATCTGCTCCATTGTAATTTTCGGCATGTCGGCGATGCCGGTGACATGGGCGTAGCGCATCGTCAGTTTCGGCATCGGCACGGCGATGATCTTCTCATCGCCGCCACCCTCGTCATCCATCTTGAGAACGCCGATCGGCCGAACGTTGATCACCGCACCTGGCGCGATGGGTCGTGAATTCGCCACCAGAACATCGATCGGGTCCCCGTCATCCGACAATGTATGCGGCACGAAGCCGTAATTGCCGGGGTAGCGCATCGGCGTGTACAGGAAGCGATCGACAAACAGCGCGCCAGCAGCCTTGTTCATTTCGTATTTGATCGGTTCACCTCCGATCGGTACCTCAATGATCACATTGATGTCCTCGGGAGGGTTGTCTCCAATCGAAATCGCCTCGATATTCATTTCGACAGCCCCTTTTGGCCGTGGCGGTTCCTGATCAAATCGTCAACCACGGCGGGATCGGCCAAAGTGGAGGTGTCTCCGAGCGCACCGACTTCGTTTTCTGCGATCTTGCGCAGGATACGGCGCATGATCTTCCCGGAGCGGGTCTTGGGAAGGCCGGGGGCGAACTGGATGACATCAGGAGCGGCGATCGGGCCAATTTCCTTGCGAACCCATGCGACGAGTTCCTTGCGCAATTCGCCTGACGGCTCCGTACCCGTCATCAGGGTGACATAGGCATAGATGCCTTGCCCCTTGATGTCGTGGGGAAAGCCAACGACCGCGGCTTCCGAAACTTTCTGGTGCGCGACGAGCGCGCTTTCGACCTCGGCTGTTCCCATGCGATGGCCGGACACATTGATGACATCGTCGACGCGGCCCGTGATCCAGTAATAGCCGTCCGCATCGCGGCGACAGCCATCGCCCGTGAAATACTTTCCCGGATAGGTCGCAAAATAGGTCTGCATGAAGCGCTCGTGGTCGCCATAGACCGTGCGCATCTGGCCCGGCCAGGAGTCGGCAATGACAAGATTGCCTTCGCACGCGCCCGTCAGCACGCTACCTCCTGCGTCGACCACCTGCGGCGTCACCCCAAAAAACGGCAGCGTTGCCGAACCGGGCTTTAGGGCGGTGGCGCCCGGAAGCGGCGAGATCAGGATGCCGCCGGTCTCGGTCTGCCACCAGGTATCGACGATCGGACAACGCTGATCGCCGACGACGCGGTGGTACCATTCCCATGCTTCCGGATTGATCGGTTCACCTACCGAGCCCAGCAAACGCAACGAAGCGCGGCTGGTCCGTTTGACCGGCCCCTCGCCGGCCGCCATCAGCGAGCGGATCGCGGTCGGCGCAGTGTAGAAGATGTTGACACGGTGCTTGTCGACAATCTCCCAGAACCGCGACATCGACGGATAATTCGGGATGCCCTCGAACATCAGGGTGGTCGCGCCGTTGGCCAGCGGGCCGTAGACGATATAGCTGTGGCCGGTGACCCAGCCGACATCGGCGGTGCACCAGTAAACATCGCCATCGTGATAATCGAAGATATATTGATGCGTCATCGACGCAAAAACGAGATAGCCGCCCGTCGTATGAACGACGCCTTTGGGAGCACCTGTTGACCCCGACGTATAAAGAATGAACAGCGGATCCTCGGCGTTCATTTCGGCAGGCGCGCATTCGGCGGAAGCCGTCGCCGTCTCGTCCTCGTACCAGACATCGCGACCGTCGACCCAACCGATCGGACCGCCGGTGCGCTTGACCACGATCATCGTCTTGACGATGCCGCCGGCCTTCTTCGCCGCCTCGTCGGCATTGACTTTCAACGGCACCTTGCGACCGCCGCGCAAACCTTCATCCGCCGTTATGAGGACTTTCGAAGTGCAACCCTCGATTCGCCCCGCGAGCGCGTCCGGCGAAAAACCTCCAAACACGATGGAATGAACCGCGCCAATTCGCGCGCATGCCAGCATGGCATAGGCGGCTTCCGGAATCATGGGCAGATAGATGGTGACGGTGTCGCCTTTCTTGACGCCGTGATTCTTCAGGACGTTGGCGAAGCGACAGACCCGATCGTGCAACTGCCCGTAAGTGATATGCTTTGATTCACCGGGATCGTCCCCCTCCCAGATGATCGCGACCTGGTTGGCACGTGTGGCCAGGTGCCGATCGATGCAGTTCGCCGACACATTGGTGGTGCCATCCTCGAACCATTTGATCGAAACCCTGCCGGGATCAAAGCAGGTGTTCTTCACCTTGGTGAACGGCTTGATCCAGTCAATTCGCTTGCCGTGTTCGGCCCAGAATGCTTCCGGCGTCGAAACAGACGAAACATACATGCTACCGTACGTCGTCGCGTTGACATGAGCACGTTGTGCCCAGTCCGCCGGCACATCATGGATCAACGTGTCTGCCTTTTCTGTGCTCATCTTGGAGTCTCCTAGACGCACCGGGTTGCGATCTTCCTGAACGGATGACGCCGTCATCGTCCACGCTTCGACCAAGCGCAGCCATTGTTCTATGATCGAGAGATGCGGCTCTCGCTTTTGGCGTGACCCGCTCTATTTATTCAGGTCGACGGCCGGCGGTTGGCTCATCGCACTTCCGAGCTCACGAAACTGCGCGTTCATTCTTTCCATCTGCTCCTTGAGATGATTTTGATAGACAACTGCCATTTCTTGCGGGTCTTTCGCATGCAGGAGCTGTTGGGCCAGTTCGAAACCCGCGGCCACATTTGCTTCGGCGAAGGCGACTGCTTTATCGTTCATCTCTTTCGCCGTCGAATAAGTTGCGCGAACACCAGAATCGGCCTTCTCCCTCAGCTTTTGGGATTCGACCATGTATTTCGACACCGCATCCTTTGCTTTATCGAGCGTGGTCTGAGCCATCTCACGCATTTTCTCGGCTTGCTCGTTGATCTTGTCACTCATTGCACTCTCCATTTCAGCCATCTGCGGCTTCGGTTGACTTCATTTCGAACTGGAGCGTCAGGTTCGTACCGGCGGCATTACACCGCCGGTTCAGCGACTGTCTTCAGCTTCTCGCGAAGTTCATCGATCAGCACGCGGGTGTTCTCGCTGTAGTCGATCGGAACAACGACCAGGTGCACGCCGCCGCTCTTGAAAGCCCGCTCCAGCGTCGGTATCAGATCGCCGGTGCTCTCAACCCGCGAGCCCTTTGCGCCATAACTCTCGGCGTATTTGACGAAATCCGGATTTCCGAACGTCAGGCCGAAATCGGGAAAATCATCCACCGCCTGCTTCCAGCGGATCATGCCGTAGGCCGAATCTTCCAGGATCAACACCACGAGGTTCAGCTTGAGACGAACCGCGGTTTCCATTTCCTGCGAATTCATCATGAACCCGCCGTCGCCACACACCGCCAATACCCTGCGATCCGTATACAGCATGGCCGCCATCATCGCGGAGGGCAGGCCGGCACCCATGGTCGCGAGCGCGTTATCGAGCAGCAGCGTGTTCGCGACGTAGGTTCGATAGTTTCGTGCGAACCATATCTTGTACATCCCGTTATCAAGCGCGACGATGCCGTCCTCGGGAATAACTCTGCGCACGTCGTGCACGATGCGCTGGGGGGTGGGCGGCCAGCGATCTTCGGTGGCGCGATCCGCAATACGGGTTAAAATGCTCTCGCGAAGGCTCAGCAACGCGCCGGCATTATGCAGCCTACCCTCGACGCGGTCGGCCAGCAGTTCAAGGCTCGGCCCGACATCTCCCACCACCTCGCACTGCGGAAAATAGACCAGTTCGACGTTGGCGGGCGTGTAGCTGACATGGATGACCTGGGGGCCCTTCGGGCCCATGATAAAGGGAGGCTTCTCGATCGTGTCGTGTCCGATGGCGATGATCAGGTCGGCCCGGTCCACAGCCTCATGCACATAGTCGCGCTCGCTGAGTGCGGCTGTGCCCATGTACAGATTGCTGCCGCCAGGAACGGTTCCCTTGCCCATCTGCGTCGTGAAGTAGGGAATTTTCGTGCGGCGAACGAAACCACCGATCCCTGCCGTGCTGCGCGGACGCGACGCTGCGGCGCCGAGCATGATCAACGGCCGCTTGGCCTTCAGGATCATTTCGGCGGCACGGTCGAGGGCGGCTCGGTGCGCGACCGGAATCTCGATCGGATGTTGCTGAACCATCGCGACCGCGTCGGTCTCTTCTCCGGCCACGTCCTCGGGTAATTCAAGCAGAACCGGGCCCGGGCGCTCCTCCATCGCAATCCGAAAGGCATCCCGCACCAGGGTCGGAATACTGCTGATGCTGACGATCTGGCGCGACAGTTTGGTAAGCGGCTTGAATGCCGTGACGACATCCACGATCTGGAACCGCGCCTGACGGCTACTCATGATGCCCTTTTGCCCGGTCAGCATCACCATCGGCATCGCACCGAGAAGGGCGTAGGCCGCGGCCGTCGTGAGGTTCAACGCGCCCGGACCCAACGTGGTGATGCAAACACCCGGCTTGCCGGTCAGGCGTCCGTAAGTCGCGGCCATGAAGGCCGCACCCTGCTCGTGGCGCGTGAGAATCAGCTTGATCGATGAATTTCGCAAACTCTCGACGACATCCAGATTCTCCTCGCCGGGAACTCCGAAGATTCGGTCGACGCCCTCGCTCTCAAGCGCGGCAACCAATAGATCTGATCCCTTCGGCATCTGTCTTCTCCTGATCTTCCGTTTAAACGTCAGTAGCTCAACTCTGTTTCGTGACGTCGCCAGCTCAAAATCACCGTCCGAATCTGTTTCCTTGCATCATGACGGCAGCGCCGGAAACAAGTTCATGAGAAGCACCATGCCCAGACCGACAAGAGCGACGATGGACTGGACGGCTGAAATTGTCTTTGTCGCCTCGCCCATCGTCATCCCGAACGATTCCTTCACCAGCCAGAAGCCGGCGTGATTGGCGTAGTTGAAGAACAAAGACCCCGAGCCGATCGCAAGGGCAAGCAGCGGTAAATTGAGCGACGGATCGGCGGTTGCCAGCGGCGCCAGTAGTCCCGCCGCTCCGACAATCCCGACCGTCGCCGAACCGGTGGAGACGGATAGCAACATGGCAATCAGCCAGCCGAGCAGCAACGGCGGCAACGAGAAATGCTGCGTGAGATGCACGATGGCGTCGCCTACCTTGGCCTTCACCAGGATCTGTTGAAACGCGCCGCCGCCGGCAATGATCAGCAAGATGCCTGCAATCGGCTTGAGGCTGGCGCCAAGAGCGTCGCGCAGCTTTTCGGTGCTGCCGCCACGCAGATAGACCAAGGTGATCGAGGCAAACAGGACGCCGGCGAGCATGGCAATCAGGGGATCGCCGAGAAACGCCGTGACCTTGGCGCCCCAGGAGCCCTTGAGAAGCAGCGTCTCGCCGAGGGTATTGGCCAGCATCAGGAGCGCTGGCATCAACACGGCGATAATACCGATCCCGACCGGCGCTCTCGTGGTCGCCGTCGTCGCGGTGTTTGAAGAGGTCTGCGCACCGGAAGCCGTGAACTGGTCGAGCAACGCCTGGTCGGGCCGTACCGACATTCCCGGCGAAATGAACCGCGCATAGATTGGACCGGCAAGGATGATCGCTGGGATCGCGGAAATGAAGCCGTAGACCATGGTCGGCCCGACGCTCGTCTTCAAGGTGGCGATAGCCGTAAGCGGACCCGGATGCGGCGGGACCATCCCATGCAACGATGCCAGTGCCGCGATTACCGGAACGCCTATCAGAACGTAAGGCGAGCCTTTGACCGTGCCTTTGCTCTCCAGCTTGCGCGCAACGCTGAAGATCAGTGGCAGCAGAACGACCAAGCCGACCTCGAAAAACATCGGGATGCCGACGATAAACGCAGCAAAGGCCATGGCCCAGGGCAGCGTGTTGTCGGACGAGCGGCTAAGGATAGAATCGGCAATCGCCTCGGTGACCCCGGAATCCGCCAGGATCTTGCCGAGCATGGCGCCCAGCGCGATGACGATTCCCACGACACCCAGGGTGCGGCCGGCGCCGTCCACCGTGGCTCCGGCGATCGAGCCGATATCCATCCCGGCCACGATGCCGACAGCGAGGGAAACCATAAGTAATGCAATCAACGGGTGCAGCCGAATGCGGGTGACGATCAGTGTCACCAACAACGCCACACCGCCGAGCGCGGTCAGCAGCAGCTGGATATCGGATTCAGACAATCATTGCTCCCATTCCCCAATCCGCGTTTGCTGCCTACTGATTGACCCGACGGATGATGCTTTGCGTAAAGTCGGTGGTGGACGCCTTGCCGCCCAGATCCGGCGTGCGAATCCCGTCCTTGCGCAACACCTGATCGATGGCTGCCCTGAGACGGTTGGCGAGTTCCGGCCGGTCGATATGCTCCAGCATCAAACCGACCGCCAGCAACAGCGCGAGCGGATTGGCGATGCCCTTGCCGGCAATATCCGGAGCCGAACCGTGCACCGCCTCGAATATCGCGGCGTCCGGGCCGATATTGGCACCAGGAGCCATACCAAGACCGCCTACCAGGCCGGCGAGCTGATCGGACAAAATGTCACCGAACAAATTGGTGGTGACGATGACGTCGAACTGCCAGGGGTTCATGACAAGCTGCATCGCCGTCGCATCGACGATGCGATCGTCCATCTTGATCCTGCCCTCGTATTTTTTCGCGACCTCATGACCGACCTCGAGAAACACGCCGGTTAGGGCTTTAAGGACATTGGCCTTGTGAACGACGGTAACCTTCTTGCGGCCGTTCTTGAGCGCGTAGTCAAATGCGAATTCGATGATTTTGCGTGAACCCTCGCGGGTGTTGACGCCGGTCGAAATCGCGACCGCGTGCGGATCGTCCCCGATCGGGATGTAGTGCTCAAAGGCCACATAAAGACCGCCGAGATTCTCCCGCACCAGTACGATATCGATATCGTCGAACCGTCCGCCGGGGACCATGCTTCGAACCGGCCGCACGTTGGCGTAAAGCCCGAATTCCTCGCGCAGGCGAACGTTGATCGATCGGAATCCTCCACCGACGGGCGTTGTCAGCGGACCTTTCAAGGCGAGCCGCGTGCGCCGGATGCTGTCGAGCGTCGCCTGCGGCAACGGATCGTGACTTTCCTCGATGGCCGCCAAGCCGCCCTGGCGAGTCTCCCATTCGAACGGGGCGCCAAGCGCTTCGAGAATATCGACCGCCGATTTCACGATCTCCGGACCAATACCGTCGCCGGGAATGAGTGTCGCGGGAAGCTTGCCAGATGTTTTGGTCATGGATGTTCTCTCGATGAAATGATCGGGTGATCGTCAGGCCGCCAGCTGGCGCAGGACGTATTGGAGGATTCCGCCGTTGCGGAAATACTCCAGCTCATCGAGCGTATCGATGCGGCAGTTCAACGGAACGACTGCCTTGCGGCCGCCGTCAGGCCGACTGATCTCGACCGAAAGCTTCTGGCGAGGAACCAGACCGCTCTCAATCCCGCGCAAGGTGATGATCTCGTCGCCCTTCAATCCCAGCGATTGCCAGGAGGTGCCCTCTTCGAAGACAAGCGGCATCACGCCCATGCCGACAAGATTCGAACGGTGAATGCGCTCAAAGCTCTCGGCGATCACGGCGCGGATACCAAGAAGGTTGGTGCCCTTGGCCGCCCAATCGCGCGACGAGCCGGTGCCGTATTCCTTGCCCGCGAAAACCACGAGCGGCACCTTCTCGACCTGGTAGCGCATGGCGGCGTCGTAGATCGACATCCTTTCGCCGCTCGGCTGATGAATGGCATACCCGCCCTCGATGACCCTGCCGGCTTCGTCTTTCACCATCTGGTTCTTGATGCGGATGTTGGCGAATGTTCCCCGCATCATCACTTCATGGTTGCCGCGGCGGGTGCCGTATTGGTTGAAGTCGACAACGCGGATCTGATGGTCACGCAGATAATGCCCCGCAGGACTGCTTTCCTTGATCGATCCCGCAGGCGAGATGTGATCCGTGGTGATCGAATCCAGGAACATGCCGAGGATGCGCGCATTGATGACGTCCGTGGGAGGAGTCGGCTCCTTTGTCATCCCGGCGAAATAAGGCGGATTCTGAACGTAGGTCGATACCTCGTCCCACTCATAGGTCTGCCCCTTGGTGACGCCGATATTCTTCCAGTTCGCATCGCCGCTGAAGACATCCGAATAGCGCGCCTTGAACAGCTCGCTGCCGATCGTGCGATCGATGCAATCCTGCACCTCCTTGCTCGAAGGCCAGATATCCCTCAGATAGACGGGCTTGCCGTCGCTCCCCAATCCGAGCGGCTCCTTTACCAAATCCAGCGCCATGGACCCAGCCAGCGCGTAAGCCACGACCAGCGGCGGCGAGGCGAGATAATTCGCTCGCACATCCGGATTGACCCGTCCTTCAAAGTTGCGATTGCCGGACAGCACGGCGACGGCAACGAGATTGTTGTCAGAAATCGTTTCCGAGATGGCTTCCTGTAATGGCCCCGAATTTCCAATGCAGGTCGTGCAACCGAAACCGACAAGATTAAAGCCGAGTCTGTCGAGATCGGTCTGTAGACCGGACTTCTTGAAATACTCCTCAACCACCTGCGAACCGGGCGCTAGCGACGTTTTGACCCATGGCTTTGCGCTCAATCCCCTGGCGACGGCGTTGCGTGCCAGAAGACCGGCCGCCAGCATGACGCTGGGGTTGGAAGTGTTGGTGCATGACGTAATCGCCGCGATGACAACATCACCGTGGCCGAGATCGAATTTTTCGCCTTCGACGCGATGCCGCTTGTTCATCTGCGCGGCTTGGCGGAATTCCTGATCCATCGCGCTTAAAAAAGAGTTCTTCGCGGTATCGAGTGTCACGCGATCCTGCGGCCGCTTCGGCCCGGCGATCGAGGGTACAACGTCGGCCATGTCGAGATGCAAGCTGTCCGTGAACACCGGATCCGGTGTATCCGCGGTGCGCCACATGCCCTGGGCTTCGGCGTAAGCCTTGACGAGAGCGATACGTCCGGGATCGCGGCCCGTGGTCGTCAGGTAATCAATGGTTCTTTGGTCGATCGGGAAGAAGCCGCACGTTGCGCCGTATTCCGGCGCCATATTTGCGATCGTGGCACGGTCCGCGACAGTCATGTCATCAAGCCCCGGGCCGTAGAACTCGACAAATTTGCCGACGACGCCGCGCTTTCGCAACATCTGCGTCACGGTCAGCACGAGATCGGTCGCCGTGACACCCTCCTTCAGGCGGCCAGTCAGCTTGAAGCCAATGACCTGCGGCAGCAGCATCGAAATTTGCTGCCCGAGCATGACGGCTTCGGCCTCGATTCCTCCCACGCCCCAGCCGAGCACGGCGAGGCCGTTGACCATTGTCGTGTGTGAATCGGTACCGACAAGTGTATCGGGATAGGCCAGTTCCACATCGCCGCCTTCCGCTGTGCTGGTCCAGATCGTCTGCGCCAGAAATTCGAGATTGACCTGATGGCAAATGCCTGTGCCGGGAGGAACCACGCGGAAGTTCGTAAATGCGCCCTGCCCCCATTTCAGGAACCGGTACCGCTCGCCGTTGCGCTGGTATTCGAGTTCGACGTTCCTGCTCAGCGCCTGACCGTTACCGAAGGCATCGACGATCACGGAATGATCGATGACCAGATCCACGGGTACGAGAGGGTTGATCTTTTGCGGATCGCCCCCAAGATGCTTCATCGCGTCCCGCATTGCGGCGAGATCGACGACCGCCGGAACGCCGGTGAAATCCTGCATCAGCACGCGGGCCGGCCTGAAGGCGATTTCCCTTTCGATTGAGCCTTTATTCTGGACCCACTGCGCCGCACCTTCGATATCGGCCTTGCTTGTGCTGCGGCCGTCCTCATTGCGGAGCATATTTTCAATAATAACTTTCAAGGAAAACGGCAGCCGGGAAACGTTCGAAAGACCGTTCTTCTCCGCTGCGTGAAGCGAATAGTAGGCGTAGGTCTTTCCACCGACCGCGAGAGTTTGGCGGGCATCAAAGCTATTGAGAGATTTGGCTGTCACGACGACAATCCTTCTACAAGAGGCCTGCAAGGCCTGAACATTTTCGGTTTAAAAGAGAGCAAATAGCGATCTGGCTCCGGCTCGTCAGGTGACCCGCGACAGTATGATCAGCACGACGGTTACGGTTATGGCTCCTCCGATCCGCGTCGCGATCTGCGCAAACGGCATAAGCTGCATCCGGTTCGCCGCCGTCAGAATGGCGACGTCGCCGGTGCCGCCCTGTCCGCTGTGACAGGCGTTCACGATCGCCACGTCGATCGGATACATGTTCAGGAAGCGCGCGACCACGAATCCGGTTCCCATCAACGTTGTCACCGTGGCAACGATAGTGACGAGATTCGGAAGGTTGAAGGCCGCCACAAGCTTGTCCCACGGCGTCAAGGCCACACCGATGGCGAACAGCAAGGGATAGGTGACGGCCGTTGAGAAGAATTTATAAACGACAAACGCGCCCTGCTGTAACCGCGGTGAGATTGCACTGGTCAGTTTCACAAGAACCGCGATGAAGAGCATCGCGACCGGAGCAGGAAGCCCAAACAGGCTGTGGCACATCACGCCGACGAGATATAGCGAGATGGCGACGATGCCCGCGGCCGCGATTGTGCTGACATCCATGTTGCCGGTGATCTCTTCCTGAGCCGGCTGCATGTCATCGTGCTCGCCGGGCTGGAGGCGACCTTCGCCGGTGAGGTGGGGATAGCGCTTTCCGATGAAATTCAGCGTTCCGGCGAAAAGGATCGCGGTCAGGCTGCCGAGCATGACCGGCGGAAGAACTTGTGCGAAGAGTTCTCCATGCGGCAGATGCATTATTTCCGCGTAGCCGACTGACAACGGAATTGCGCCCTCACCAATGCCTCCCGCCATAATCGGAACCACGATGAAGAAGAAGGTATGGTAAGCACCCAGCCCCAGCATCACGCCGATGGCCGTACCAACGGCTCCAGCGACAATTGAGCCGATCGCGAGTGGCACGAATATCTTGAGAAAGCCCTTGATGAGGACTTGCCGGTCCATGCTCAGGATACTGCCGACGATAATCGACGCGATAAACAGATACAGAAAGTTGGTGAACTTCGTGAAGTCTGTGACGAGTTTCACGATCGGCTCGGGAAGTAACTGATAGTAGGTAAGGGCCGACGGAACGAATGTCGCGAAGATAGCCGCCGCCCCAACGTTGCGGAGGATCGGAAGCCGCTTTCCCAATTCGGCGCAGGTAAACCCGCCCACAGCCAGGATAGCGATGAACATCGATACCTCTGAGGGTACCGAGCCGTTGAAGGCGAAGCCCGTGATCAGAATGACAAGAAGCACATAAACCGGAAGCGGAATAATCCCGATTCTGAAATCCAGCAGCTTCCACCAGCCTTTTGGCCAGAAACCGCCGTCGACTTCTCGGCTGTCGGCGAGCACAGTCCCTTCGACGACGCCTGCCTGCCCGGTTACGTCTGCTTGCATGCCAACCTCCCTTGACGCGTGCTTTTTTTATTTTTGATATTGTCTAACGAAATGCTCTTCCTGGATTTCTATCTGTCCTGAAGAGCGCGACGCCACTCCTTTAGAAAACTCGCACGTTTCGACTGATCAAGATATGTCAGCAACTCTGGCCCGATGTGGATTGGCTTCACTGCGTCACTACGGTCCGCCGGTATTACGCCTATTGCGCCCAGACCAAGGCGGACAGAACCAATCGATCGAGCCAGGAGAAACTTTTGTCCGCGCTCCGAGAGAAGGTAATCGAGGAACAGTTTCGCAGATTCCGGATGCGGTGCCGCAACAGGTATGAAAGCGATGCGCGACATCAGGGTGATGTAGTCGGCAGGAAAAATGACACCTATCGAAGCATCTTCCTTGGCCCGCTCGATCGCGTAGGAGCCGATCATATTGTAGGCGATCAGATGCTCGCCGGATGAGATCCGGTCGAGGACAGTTCCGGTTGTCGAATAGAGCTTGATGCCGGCACCGCCAAACGCGCGAACCAAGTCCCACGTGGTTTTGGTGATCCGGGAGTCGCGTGTAATGAACAGGAAGCCGGACCCACTCTGCTCCGGATCGTAGGACGCAATTTTTCCTCTATAAATGTCCGACTTTTTGCTCAGAAGATCTGTCAACTCCGCGCGGGTTCGAGGTACGTCGGACTCCGCAACGAGTTTCTTGTTGTAAACGATGACGACCGGCTCCGCGGTGATCGCGTAAGCTTCATTCTTCCAAATCGCCCAATCGGGGATATGTGAAATTTCTTTTGATACGTAAGGCTGAGCATAACCGTCGTTGACTAGCTTGATCTGCAAATCCATTGACGAACTCCAGATGACGTCGCCGAACGCCTCGCTGGAGGACGGAGGATCTACAATTCGATTGTAAATGTCGTTTGAATTTGCTTTCGAATAGACGGTCTGGATGCCTGGATAAAGCGCGCGAAAATCTGCCAGCAGGTCGGACACCTCTGACGCATCGGTCGTTGAAATGATTTTGAGCTCATCCCCGGCTTCGGCGGCAGCCGTCAACTGACTTTTGACAGGGGCAACATCCCGCGCCTGCTGAGCTGTGGTCGGCACAGCAAACAGGGTTCCAACGCACAAGACCAAGGCGTTCGCAGCCCTCATCGTAACGCTTCCCCACCAATGAGCCGCTTTGCGCGTTTTTGCTATTCAGGACTGTAACCGTCGAACCTGTCACTCTCCTGTCGCGTTTACCGTTTGTGATGGTAATCTTGGGCGACTTAGTGTCCGGTATCCAATATCCGTTAGGCAAGTAAAATGCGGCTTTAACTGCCACTTTCGTAATTGTGCTCCGCAAGAGGAAAGCTCACCGAAACCAGAAGACCTTGGCCTTCTGTGCGCGGTGAAAGCACAATTTGAGCCCCGAGACGGTCCGAGAGTGCTTTCACAATAGCTAGCCCGAGACCGCTGCCGTCAGGTCCGTTCGTCATCGGAACCCGATAAAAGCGCTCGAAGACGCGCGCAAGATGGGCGGCTGGAATTCCCGGGCCGGTGTCTTCAATTTCAACGCGCGCCGTGGTCAAATTCAGAATCGTGCGAACTGAGACTACCCCGCCGGCGCGATTGTAGCGGATTGCATTATCGATGAGGTTTGCCAGCAACTCGCCAATGAGGAGGCTGTTTCCCGGGATCATGGCTCGCCCGTCGAATCGATCAAGCTGGACGTCGATATCCCGCGCGAAGGCTTGTGGCGCACGTTCCGACAGAATGTCAAAGACGATTTCGTTCAAATCGACGTTCTCGACGATCGGTTGCGCGATGGTTTGTTCATCGACCCGAGCCAGTGCAACGAGTTGCTGGATAAGCCTCTCGAGGCGGTTGATCGCGCTGTCTACTTCGTTAAGGGCCGATTGACCCGCAGGCGTTTCCGACCCCTGGCGCCGCACGAGATCAAGATGTGTTCTCAAAATCGCCAAAGGCGTTCGCATCTGATGGGATGCATCGGCGGTAAACCGGCGCACGAGTTCAATTGCCATATCCAGACGTTGCAACAAGGAATTCACGGCGATCGCCGGAGCCAGGGCTTCCTGCGGAACCCTGGACAGATCGAGCGGGCTGAGATTTGGACCGCCCTGAATGCCGCGCGTGTCGATCTCCTGTTTGAGTTCGCCAAGCGGCCTGAGGCCGCGCTCGACCGCATACCAGCCAAGACCCGCAATCAAGCCAATCAATCCAATCTCCAGGAATGCCAGGCCGGCTAGCATTTCGCGCTCGACTGCACGGCGTGCCTGCACTGTTTCGGCGACAGCGACAAGGATCAGGCCCGGCCTGCCATAGACCTGTCGCGCCTGCACACCAAGACGAACCGGATTGCCGCGGTATGTGCCGTCGCGATGACCTGTTTCGCCGGCCTTCAATTGATCGAACCCCGATAGCGGAAGATCCTTGTATCCAGTGATCAATTCGCCATGATAAGTCACGCTGTAGTAGATGCTGTCGTGAGACTGACTCTCCAGCATTCCCAGTGCTACCTGTGGCAGGTCGACGGTCAACTCGCCGTCTTCCACCCCGACACGCTCGGCGATGGCCAGCACAGAGCCATCAAGCAGACGGTCATGGCTAGTCTCGACAACCCTGTGGATCAGCAGCATTCCGCCGATTCCCAGAACAACCGCAAGAACGATGGCGGGCGCCACCAGATTCGTCAGGAGAGTTCGTCTCAACGACGGCCGCCAGGTGGCGATCACAAAACCTCCAATAAATAACCCAAGCCACGAACAGTTCGAATCCGCGGCCCATCCGGACCGAGTTTTTGGCGAACGCGCGCAACATAGAGTTCCGCGGCGTTCGGCGCCACCGGTTCGTCGAAGCCAAACACTTCCGCGATCAGCCGTTCCTTGGACACGAGCTTGCCGGCGCGAGTCATCAGCACCTCCAGCACGGAAAATTCACGACGCCGCAATTCGAGAGGCCTGCCGCTGAGCGTAATCGTGCCTGCGGCGCGATCGAACGCGAGAGGACCGCAGATCAGGGTCGGGTTGGGTAGACCCTGCCCTCTCCTTACGAGCGCGCGAACACGGGCATCAAATTCGGAGATGTCAAAAGGCTTGGAGAGATAATCGTCAGCACCGAGATCGAGCCCGCTGACCTTGTCGTCAACCGCATAGCGTGCCGTCAGAATCATGACGGGAACAGTTGATCCGGCTTGCCGTATCTTGTGCAGGATCTCGAAGCCCGAAACGTTTGGCAGGTTGATATCCAGAATAATCAGGCTGTAAGGTTCGAGCAACGCGGTCTGCGCAGCTGAAGCGCCGTCGGATTCGATATCGACCGCAAACCCCGACAATTTGAGCCGCTCGGCAAGGCCCCGCGCCATGGCGGCATCATCTTCAACAATCAAAATTCTCACTTGACTGCCTTCGTGCTCGCCGCCCCCCGCCTCAACATCGGTAGTCTTTTTTTCGAAGTCTGTTCCTTTTTTCGGACGAACAGCGCGTTGTGTCAATCTTGGGCTGCTAAACCCAGCGACAAGACGCGCACGGCCAATTGCATCATGTGGGGGATACGCTCTTTATTGGCGGCTGTACCAAGCTACGCCCAGGAGGCATGTGAGATTTTCGCCTGTGCCGGAATCGTGGGTCGAGCACAAGGGCGACGAGACTAACCGTGGTGGCCCACGAACGATAAGGGGCTTATGTGATGAACAGTTCGGGCAGAAGAGAAAAGGTACCGCTCTCGAAACGGCTCTCGGTGCCGAGGGCAAGCGTCCTCACCCGGAACCGACTGACCTCCATTCGCGAGGCGATCAGCAGCGGTGATCTCAAGGCCAGAAGCACGGGAGGCGTACGATCATCCTGCCGGACGATTTGAGAGTATGGCTAAAGACGCTGCCGGACGCTGGAAGCCAATTGAAGAAAGCCCCGCTTAGGTGGGGCTTTTGCTTTTCGGTGCCGTGGAACCGGCTGACGATATGGAGAAGCGGTAAATAGTCGGCAATCGAAAAACAATACGCCTGAAAAAGCGCAACAATTATTGTTTCTTATCGGATCCCGTCACGGATCATGTATCCCGCGCCGCGAATAGTATGAAGCAACGGCCGTTCGAAGCCTTTATCGATCTTGGAGCGCAGCCGTGAAATATGCACGTCGATGACATTGGTCTGCGGATCGAAGTGATAATCCCAGACATTTTCCAGAAGCATGGTCCGCGTCACCACCTGACCTGCATGCTTCATCAGATATTCCAGCAGCCGGAACTCACGCGGCTGCAACGTCAATTCTTCCTTGCCGCGCATCACCCGGTGCGAGAGGCGGTCGAGTTCGAGGTCGCCGACGCGGTAGGTTGTGTCCTCGGCCGGTCCGCCGCGGCGGCGCGACAACACCTCGATCCGGGCCAGCAGTTCGGCAAACGAATAAGGTTTCGGCAGGTAATCGTCACCACCGGCCCGCAAGCCTTTGATGCGATCGTCGACCTGCCCGAGCGCCGAGAGAATCAAGACGGGAGTGCGGTTGCCCTTTTCGCGCAGCGCACCGATCAGCGACAGTCCGTCACGCTTGGGGAGCATGCGATCGACCACCAGCACGTCGTAGTCGCCGCCCTCGGCAAGCGCCAACCCTTCCTCGCCATCACCTGCAAGATCGGCCACATATCCGACCTCGCGGAACGCCTTGACCAGATAGTCGGCAGATTCGCGGTCGTCTTCGATAATTAAAAGTCGCATCTGGGTGTCGGTTGCGATCACGGTCACGAGAGAACTTCCATCACCATGGCGCGGCCGGAGCCCTCATGCAAGGCGATCGGACGCGCCCTTTTGAGCCAAATGAAGTCAAAAAAAGCGGGCGGTGAAGCTGGGGGGACCTCACCGCCCTTTGACCTTCCGACGGAGGGGGGCGTTTTCCAACGGAAGGTAGTCAAGGAAGCGGGCTCATGACCCGCCCCAAGGAGAGCACCGTCGACGGGGGCGATTATGCCGGCGACACCCTCCATTTCGTCACGCACCTGGCGCTTAGCCCTTCGCCAGCGGGACCGCGACAAAGCGCGAGGATCCGCCGCTCTTGACCCGCATCAGGACGCTATTCTTGTTGTCGCTACGCGCGGCGTTGATGGCCTCCCGCACGTCTCCGACATTGGCAACGATCTTTCCGGCGACTTCCAGAATGACGTCGCCCTCCTTGAAGCCACGCTCAGCCGCCGCGCTCTTCGGATCGACGTCGGTAACAACGACGCCCTCCTTGCCCGCGCCACCAACCGTATTGGCCGGTGCAAGAGTCAAACCGAGCTTGGGCACATCGGTTCCACGGGCGGCGCTGCCCTTGTCGCCATTGTCGGTATCGGCCTTGGCTTCGAGCGTATTCGGCAACTGGCCGAGGTTGAGGGCAACCGTGGTATCCTGGCCCTTGTGCAACACGTTGAGCTTGACGGCGGTGCCGGGGGGCAGACTGCCGATGGTGCGGGCGAGTTCGCGGGCATCCTTGACCGTTTCGCCGTTCACCGCCGTGATCACGTCGCCGGCCTGGATTCCAGCCTTCGCGGCCGGGCCGGTTGCCTGCGGTTCCGCAACCAGCGCGCCTTCCGCCTTCTTCAGACCGAGGCTTTCGGCAATGTCAGGCGTGACCGGTTGAATCTGCACGCCGATCCAGCCGCGGCTCACCGAGCCCTTGTCCTTGAGCTGGGCGATGACGCTCTTCACCGTGGAAGCCGGGATCGAGAACGCAATGCCGACGCTGCCGCCGGACGGAGAATAGATCGCGGTATTGACGCCCATCACCTCGCCCTCGGTATTGAAGGCCGGGCCACCCGAGTTGCCCTTGTTCACGGGCGCGTCGATCTGGATGAAATCGTCATAGGGGCCGTTGCCGATGTCGCGGCCGCTGGCCGAAACGATACCGGCCGTCACCGTGCCGCCTAGTCCAAAGGGATTGCCGACCGCGAGCACCCAGTCGCCGATCCGCGGCTTGCCGTCGGACAGCTTGGCGAATGGGAAGTCCGATCCGCCTTCAACCTTGATCAGCGCGAGATCGGTCCGGGCGTCGGTTCCAATCACCTTGGCGGTGTAGGTCTTGCCGTCGTCGGTCGTCACTTCGACCTTATCGGCGCTATCGACCACGTGATTGTTGGTCACGGCATAGCCGTCAGGCGAAATAAAGAAGCCGGAACCCTGGCCGGTCACCATGCCACGGCCGCGCGGCATACCGCGCAATCCGGGTGGCAGGTCCCCTCCGCCGAAGCGGCGAAAGAAACGTTCCATCGGAGATCCCGGCTGGAACGGGGAGGCGTCGTCATTGTTGTCGCCGCTGTCGTTCTTGGCGACCTTCTCGTTGATATTGACCTTCACCGAAATCACGGACGGTTTGACGCGTTCCACGATGTCGGCAAAGCCGACCGGCTGAGCGACCTTGCGAACCTCAGTGTTGACCTGCGCGTGGGCACTGGTGGTGAAGATGTCGACCGGGCCGGGCGAGCCAAAGCCGTAAATGGCGACGCCAAGGCCGGCGACGACCGACGCCATCAGCGCGAACCTGCGTGCCGACAACAACGAGCGGCGCGGCGCCTGATAAGACGGAAGTGAGGAAAGATCGATGGGACGGTCGGTCATAAAAGCTTCTCCAGAGCGTGAATCAGTGGTGGGTACGGGGGCTGCACCTGCAGGATCCAAACATGGGGATTCTCGCCTTACCGCGCGCTGGCTACGGCGTTAAACTTTAGTAATGAACAGCCCGCAGTATGCGGCGGATTATCGCAGGCCAAATGACGTCGCTGTTTATTTTTCGGCAACCCGTTCCGCAGCAATCAATCGGTTGACCCGCGCCTCTTCGTCCGGCGTCAAATTTAGCGAGGCGGTGTCCTGTTCTGCGTCGGACCGGGCGCCTCGGCGGCCCTGCATCCATAACAAAATACCACCGATTGCCAGCGCCAACGGCGTCAGAAACCAGAGCAGCCAGGTGTGCGAGTTGAGCCGTGGCTTGAGCAGCACGAATTCGCCGTAGCGCGCGACCAGAAAATCGATCACCTGGGCATCGCTGTCGCCGGCCGCGATCCGTTCGCGAACGAGTAGCCGCAGATCCCGTGCCAGCGGCGCCTCGGAATCGTCGATCGACTGGTTCTGACACACCATGCAGCGCAATTCGCGCGACAAATCCCGCGCCCTCGCTTCCTTGACCGCATCCGACATGATCTCGTCGGGCTGCACGGCGTGCGCCGTGGTTGCCAGCATCGCAACCACAGCCAATGCGAGAAAGAGTGCTCGTTTCAAGGCATCACTCCGCCGCCTGCAATCCACGTAGCGATTTCGCAGGTTTCGGTGCACCGACGCGCAGCCGCCGGTCCGACAACGACAGCATTCCTCCGAATGCCATCAGCACCGGACCGAACCAGATGAATAGCACGAGGGGCTTGTGATAGATGCGCACGGCGACCGCGCCGTCGGCGGCGATGTCGCCAAGCGAGATGTAAAGCTGGCTGGCCCCGCGCGACAACAATGCGGCTTCGGTTGTGGTGGCGCCGCGCGTGGTGAAATTGCGTTTCGAAGGAGTCATGGTGTCGATCACATGACCGTCGATCAAAACACTGAACTTCGCTACCATTTCGCGGTAATTCGGCCCCTGCTGTGAGGTCAGACTTTCGAGCTTGAGGCTGTAGCCGGCGATGCTGGTGACCTCGCCAGCCTTCATCGACCTGATGTTCTCGCTATTCCACGAGGTTTCGCAGACGATGCCGATCAGCGCGATCCCGACGCCGGCATGGGCGAACATCGTTCCCCACGCCGAGCGGGGCAATCCACCTGCCCGCCGTATCGCGGTGCCGAGCGGAAGCCGGAACAAGCCGATGCGTTCGGCGGTATCGGTGACGGCGCCAACGATCACAAACACCGCAAGACCGATCGCGAGCGGCGCGAAGGTACTGCCGCCAAGTGTCCAGGCCCACACCAGCGCCACGACGATCAATGCCGCGACACCGGCCGCTATCAGGCGCTGGGCAGCGCCAAGCAGATCCCCACGCTTCCAGGCCAGGAGAGGTCCAAAAGGCAACGCGACCAATAAGGGGAGAAACAACGGTCCGAAGGTCAGATTAAAGAACGGCGCACCGACGGAAATCTTGTCCCCCGTCATCACTTCCAGCGCAAGCGGATAGAGCGTCCCGACAAAAACCGTCGCGCATGCGGTCGTCAGCAGCAGGTTGTTGAGGACGAGCGCGCCCTCGCGCGAAATCGGCGCGAACAGACCGCCTTGCTTGAGGGACGACGCACGAAAAGCGTAGAGCGAAAGACTGCCGCCGATGAAGACGCACAAGATCATCAGGATGAACACGCCACGCTGGGGATCGTTGGCAAAGGCATGGACCGACGTGAGTACGCCGGAGCGAACCAGGAACGTACCGAGCAAGGACAACGAGAAGGCCAGGATCGACAGCAGGATGGTCCAGACCTTGAGCGCGTTGCGTTTCTCCATCACCACCAGCGAATGCAACAACGCCGTGCCGGCGAGCCAGGGCATCAGCGAGGCATTCTCGACCGGATCCCAGAACCACCAGCCGCCCCAGCCGAGTTCGTAATAGGCCCAGTACGAACCCATCGCGATGCCGAGCGTGAGGAATATCCAGGCGACCAGCGTCCACGGCCGCACCCAGCGCGCCCATGCTGCATCGATCCGGCCCTCGATCAGGGCTGCAATCGCAAAGGAAAATGAAATCGAGAAGCCGACATAACCGAGATAGAGCATCGGCGGATGCACGGCGAGACCGATGTCCTGCAAGACCGGATTGAGGTCCTGACCCTCGATCGGCGGATTGGCGATCCGCAGGAACGGATTGGAGGTCACCAGGATGAAGAGATAGAAGGCGCTGGCAATCCAGGCCTGCACTGCCAATACATGGGCGCGAAGCGATATCGGCAGGTTATTGCCGAAGATCGCAACCATGCCGCCAAACAAAGCCAGGATCGATACCCAGAGCAGCATCGAGCCTTCATGGTTACCCCACACGCCCGTGACCTTGTAGATCAGCGGCTTCATCGAGTGCGAATTCTCAAACACGTTGATGACGGAAAAATCCGAAGAAACGTGCAGCGTGACCAGCGCCGCGAACGAAGCCGCCACGAATACAAGCTGTGCCACCGCGGTCGAGCGCGCGACATTCATCAACGCAAAATCACGCCAGCGCGCGCCAAGAATCGGCACGCTCGATTGAATAAGCGCCAGGCCGAATGCCAGCACCAGCGCGTAATGTCCGCTTTCGGCGATCATCGCGCCGCCCCCTGCTCGCGTTGCGCCGCTGTGGCGGCTGAGGCATTGCTGCGCTTGGAGGCCGCGCCATATTCTTCTTTCCAAAGTCCCTGCTTCTTCAGAGCGTCGGCGACATCCTTGGGCATGTAATTCTCGTCATGCTTGGCAAGCACTGTGTCGGCCTTGAATACACCGGAGGCGTCGAGCGCGCCTTCGGCGACGATGCCCTGCCCTTCACGAAACAGATCGGGCAAAATTCCCTGATAGGAAACCGGCAAGGCAGCGCTTCCGTCGCCTACTTCGAAAGTGACCTTCAGATTGTCACCGTGGACGAGCGACCCCGGCTGCACGAGGCCGCCGAGCCGGAACCGCTTGCCCGGCTGAATATGCCTTTCCGCAACCATCTTTGGCGTCGAGAAGAACACGATAGAATCGCTCATCGCATTCAGCACCAGCGCCGCGGCGACCGCGAGCACGGCGAGCGAGCCGCCGATGATAGTCAAACGCCGCTGCTTGCGCGTCATCGATCGCCTCTGTTGCGCTGTGCCATTTCGCTCATCGCACTCATCCGTCGACTCCGAGATTTTTCAGGCCATCGTTGAGTTGCTGCAACCGCTGCGGATCCTTGGCAACCGCCTGCCGGGCATCTGACGATGCTGTCTTGGCCTTGTCGGCGTCACCCATCACCATATAGGCCCTCACCAGCCGCAACCATCCCTCGACGTCATCGCCATTTTGCTTAAGCCGGGTAGCGAGGCGATCGACCATGCTGCGGATCATCGCGCCGCGATCCGTCTCGCTCATGTCCTTTGCCGCGGCCACGGCGTCATCCGACAGCGCCGGGGCTGGAGAACCGCCGACCCGCACCAATGCAGATTGAACCAGCTGACGCCAGGGCGCGTTCGCCGGCGCCTTTTCAAGCATGCTGCGCCAGATCGACGCCGCCTCGGCAGAGTGGCCGTCCTGCTCGGCAGCTAGCCCGAGGAAGTAATTGGCCTTCACATCCTCCGCACTCAGCGCGAGCGCGCGCTCGAATTCGGCCTTGGCCTCTGCTGTAACCACACCGCCCGCAAGTGCGACCAGAGCTTCGCCAAGATCGGCCCGCCGATCGGCGCTTTCACCACTATAAGTGATCGAATTGCGGAAGGCCCGGACAGCATCATCCAGACGCCCAAGCCTTGCGAATACTGGCGCGATCACGCTCCAGCCGCGGCCATCGGTGGGGTTATCCGCCAGATGCCGCTCGACCTGCGCAACGAGATTGTCAAGCGATTGCGTTCCATCGGGTGTGCGGCTGCGCTGGGCCAGCGGAAAATCGGGCAAATCGGGCGAGCCAAGCGGGTAATAAAGCGCAACCGCGACGGCGGGCAGTCCTAGAAGAGCGATAACAGCAGCCACCCGGCGCAACCTGACATTCGTCGCCAGGGGCGGCTCCCGCTGATTGTCGGTCGCCGCCAGCAGCCGGCGGCTGATCTCGACGCGCGCGGCGGCTGCCTCGGGCGGGTTGATGAGACCCGAGGAAACATCGCGCTCAACTTCGGTGAGCTGATCCCGGTATACGGCGGCCTCGCCTCCGTCCTCCTGGGTGCGGTTGCCACGGCCAAGCGGCCAGAGCACGGCGAAGATCGCCGCGGCCGTCATCAGCGCGAACACAAACCACAGCATCATCGAGCGGGTTCCGGTGAAACGGCGCAAATCAAAGCGGCGCCTTGCCGCCGCTTTACACCACAGGCGCCAAGTGCGGGCAATTGACAATAATCAATTTGATGAAACGGGCGCAAAACATTGAAATATTTCACGAAAATCTTATTGTCGACGTAGGGAATTTTTTGCCGGTCTGCGGCAGACGCATGAGCTGGCGCGGGTTATCCGGCGCGCGACGATTTGCGTTCGCCCGTTACCGCATTTTCTGCCGCCCTGCTCATCAACGACGCGTAATCGGCGCCGAATAACACGTCACAAAAGCGGATGGCCGCCGCGACCTGCATCTGGCGATACGCCCGTCCCTTGACGTCGCTGCCGCGGAGCGATTGCACCAACGCTTCGGTCGACTGCTCGACATAGTGTTGGAGATCCGAGTACGTCCGCATCGTGACTTCGTTGATCGCCAGTTCGCTTGCGTACGTACGGCATACGGCGACGAATTCGATCAAGGCCGTGGTTTCGTCCACGTCGCCTGGGTTGATCGGAGCTCCCGTCGCGATATCCTTGTCGGTACGCTGGCGCAGCAGACGCCTGACCCGGCCGGGAACGCTATCGATTTCCGATTGCAGCGCGCTGGATATGTCGGCGCGAATCGCCGCCAACTGCTTGCCCCAGGTTGAATCGTTGCGGAGGTCGAGTTCGGTCCTCAAGCCGCGTACACCGTCATGAAGGTTTTTCAGATGCTCGGCGACTTCGCCAAAACGGCCGCGCTTGATATCGGCCCGCAGCGTTGCCGCAAGGCACGACAGATCATGCAACGCGATGGTAACCGCGACGCCATAGGGCGTCGAGGCAACACGCATTTCGTCATCGGACGCCGCCATGCGTATGGCCAGGCGAATGATCTGCCACGGCGCGGCCAATCGTTGGATAACCAGCGACAACGCAAAGGGCAGTAGCTGCGGCGTCTGCAGTGAAGGAACATTGAGCGCGGTAATCGCAGACTCGACCTGTGTATCGTTGAAGACCCGTATATAGCTCGGAAGCCGGCTATTGAGCGTGTCGACGGCTTCGCGGACCTGCAATACGCAAGCAATCGACGGCAGATCTTCGATCACATCGGTCGGACCGATACGGGAGAGCGCGCGACGGTCGTTGGTAGCCGCAATCGCCCGCAATCCCTCGGCTGCGGCAAGCTGAAGCTTCCGCGCGGCGGACTCGATCTCGGGCGATGTGCCGCTCTCCGGACCACGGGAGAGTGCGGTCTCGAATTGGCGGGCCAGGTCCGGAGCTCCCTCGCGGGCCAGCCACTGCCAGACCGATAGCAGAGAGGCACGGCGAATCTGGCCGGCTCGCTCCGCCACATTGCCTTCGATCAGAAACGGTTCCAGCGGGCGGAACAGGAGCCGGGCCGGATTGTCCGTGCGCGGCCGCGCATCGTCATCGTTGCCGCGTACGATTTTGCGCAGTTGTTCAAGCACGAAGTTAGCGGTCGTGGCGTCCTCGCCACGCTCGACGGCGCGTTCGAATTCCCGCATCAGCAGCGCCTGGGACCGCGGCGGAAGCTGGGCGAGATAGTCTCTCAGCCGTTCGGTTGATGTCGTCTCACTCATGCGCCCGGGGCCGCAAGCTTGTGTGGCGCGGACGGCAAAATACGTCCACGAGGCATAGTAGAAGCTACCGCGTTAAGAAGTCGTTTAGGATCATCAACCTCAAAGGGAGCTTCCAGGGTCGAACATCCATCCCAAGTTGCGTCTTCCAGCGAATATTTTACGCCGCCGGCAGCAACAGTTCCGCCCGCAAGCCTCCGATCGGGGCCCGGCCGAGGGTAAGGCTGCCGCCGTAAAGCGAAGCCAGATCGACCACGATCGACAGACCAAGGCCCGAACCCGGCTTGGACTCGTCAAGCCTCTGGCCTCTGCGGGACACCTGGGCCCGTTCCTTCTCCGAAAGACCACGCCCGTCATCGTCGACAATGATTCGCAGCATCGGCGTTGCGCCGGGCTCGGCGGGCCCGTCAACCAGAACCTCGATGAAGACCCGCGAGGCTGCCCACTTGCAGGCGTTGTCGACGAGATTGCCGGCCATTTCCTCGAGGTCCTGGCGTTCGCCGCGAAACATTGCCTTTGAGCGAGCAGAAACCTCGATGGCGATATCGCGATCGCGATGGATCTTCTCCATGGTCCGGCGCAAGGCATCGACGACCGGTCCCACCTCCGCAATCGTGCCGACGATGGTCAGACGCGCGGCTATTCGCGCGCGCTCCAGATGGTGGGCGACCTGATCACGCATCACGTCCGCTTGCTCAAGAACCTTGGTGGCAAACACATCGGAAGAATGCGCGGCCGCCTCGTTGACGATCACCGACAATGGCGTCTTGATCGCGTGGGCCAGATTGCCGACATGGGTACGGGCGCGTTCGACGATTTCCCTGTTGGCGTCGATCAGGGCGTTGGTCTCGCGCGCGAGCGGGGCAATCTCGACCGGAAATTCGCCCTCCAACCTTTCGGCGCGGCCGGACCTGATATCGGCGATCGAATCCGATATCCGCTTGAGCGGAGCCAATCCGAAGCGGACCTGGAAAATCGTGGTCAGGACCAGGACGATCGATAGGGCAACAAACGTCCCGCCGAGATAGTAGTCGAAACTGCGGGTCTCGTCGAAAATCTCCGATGCATCGCCGGCGACATCGACAAGAAATTTGCCGTCAGCGCCGAGATCGACCGGCCGCTCCACCATCCGCAGCGTCTGCCCCTCAGGGCCTTCGACATAGCCGAGGCGAATACCGGCCGCACTCAATTCGGCGCCGTGGTCCTCCAGTTTGGGCAGCTTCTTGTCCCACAGCGAACGCGACGCTCGCGCCTCCTCCTTGTCGGTATCTGTGCGGATGATCTGCCAGTACCATCCCGACAGCGGCAGTTCGAACAGCGGTTCGCCCAGCGACTGGAACTGATGATCGGGCGGCTCGTCGGGCGTCGCCACTTCGGCGACCAGCGTTCGCAGATAGAGATTGAGGCGGCGGTCGAAGGCGCGTTCGGTGGCGTCGCGGTAGACGGACGACAGGATGACGCCGGTGATCAGCAGGATGACCACCACCCAGGCGGTCGCAGACAGAAACAACCGGGTCGCAAGCGAGCTGCGGCGCATCAGGGCATCATCTCGAATGATCCATACCCCGAGCAGAGCACAGAAGGAACGGCGCGATCAACCGCCCGCCACCGGTGGCGTCAGCAGATAGCCAAGCCCCCTGACGGTCTGGATGATATCGACCTCGAGCTTCTTGCGGATGCGCCCGACGAAAACCTCGATCGTGTTCGAGTCGCGGTCGAAGTCCTGATCATAGAGATGTTCGACCAGTTCGGTCCTGGAGACCACGCGCCCGGTGTGATGCATGAGGTAGGCCAGCAGCCGGTATTCGTGCGACGTCATCTTGATCGGGTTGCCGGATACGCTGACGCGGCCGGTGCGGGTATCGAGCGAAACCGGACCGCATGTCAGTTCAGACTGGGCATGGCCGGTCGAACGGCGAAGCAGGGCGCGAATTCGCGCCAGGATTTCTTCGAGGTGAAAGGGCTTGGCTACATAGTCGTCGGCGCCGGCGTCAAAACCTTGAACCTTGTCGCTCCAGCGATCACGCGCAGTCAGAATGAGGACCGGCATCGAGCGCCCATTGCGCCGCCAGGCTTCCAGCACCGAGATGCCGTCCATCTTCGGCAGACCAATATCGAGCACAACCGCGTCATACGGTTCGCTGTCGCCGAGGAAGTGCCCCTCTTCGCCGTCATAGGCACGATCGACCACGTATCCGGCGTCGGTCAGCGCCGTCGTAAGCTGGCGGTTGAGATCCGGATCATCCTCGACGACAAGCAGGCGCACGCGGGTCTCCAAATGTAGTTATGTCCGGGCGCAAGATGAGCGCGACCGTCGTGAATGGGCTATGAACGGCGGTAGTGGCCAAGATTACTTTTTCTTCACAACGGCTTTCAACGACATTCCTGTCGCAGAGCGGGAGCGGACTCGGCGGATTCGTTAACGCGCCGCCGGGGCGCCCTTGATGAGGATAAAATCGATCGGGCCGCCTGGCCTGTCGTCGCCGAAAACGCCGATTGTCAGCCGCCCCGTTTTCCACGCAAGCGTGTCCAGATTGGTCCTGCCCTCGTAAAGCAGCGGGCCGTCGGGGTCGTTATCATGGCCGTGGACGACATGCAGATTGCCGAAGCCTTCGGAATACCCCTTGGGATAGCGCTTCCACAACAACGTTTCCTCGCTCTGGTGATCCAGGGAAACGCCGGGATCAACACCTGCATGAACGTAGAGGCGATGAGTATCGGCATAGAATAGCCGCAGATGATCGAGCCAATGGACGTGGGATGGCGGCACGTCGACCGGATTACCCCCATACGAAGCCAGCGCCGCGTCTCCGCCTTTCGCCAGCCAATCCGCGATTTTCGAGTCACCACGCAGTGCATCGACCATCATGGCATCGTGATTGCCCTTCAATGCCACGAGCGCAAAGCTGTCGCCGACACCCGGCATCAGCCGTTCAATCACCCCCTTGCTCGCCGGTCCCTTGTCGACGTAGTCGCCGATCGTGACAATGGTGTCCGTTCCGCCTTTCGATCGTGCGGCAATTTCGGCAAGCCCTATCTCCAGAAGATCGAGCCGGCCATGGAGGTCCGGAATGACGAAGGTCTGGCTCACGGTTTATTCTGCGCTAATGGTCCGATTCTAATATTTGCATTCCGGTGTTGAAGTTCAAACCGGTTGAGATCAGGCCTGATGTAGCTTACCAACAAGACATGATTCAGAGAATATTCGTCATCGCAGGCTGGCTGGCGCTCGCTTTCGTCGCCTTCGTGACACCGTCGCCGATTGGAATACGCCCTTCGATCGCCAGCTCACATCTGGAACATTTCACCGCATTCGCGCTGATCGGCCTTGCGTTCGCGCTGGCCTATCCCAGCCGCATATTGCTGGTTGTCACCGTCGTGGTGGGAGCGGCGCTCGGTCTGGAAGCGCTTCAACTCCTGACACCGGACCGGCATGCCCGCGCGATGGAAGCCCTGGTGAAGTCGCTGGGCGGCATCAGTGGAATTTGCGCCGGGCAACTGGCATACTTCCTGCTCCGCGTCAAAACGATCCAGCCCGATCACTCGATCTGAGCTGACGGCTTGCCTCGCCGGTATGGCAGCAGCAAGAATATCAATCTCGAAGAATTTCAATCCCGAATTCCAGGCATCGCCTGAAGCCGGCTCAACCCTTCGTCTGGCAACGCACCCGTTTGTCGGCCGCAACGCTTGTGATGCGAAGCGTCAAAAAGCCCGGCGAGGATGCCCAAACATCGAGATACGCGGTTCAAGGGTGGCAAACTGCGACCGACGCCGCCACGCGCAAGCAACGTATCCGACAAGGAAGCCCGCGATGAAAATCGAAGACTGAAGGAGAAGAGTGAGCATGGAGTGCATCCGGTTATCCCCCTGCGCTTCTTCATCGCCCGAATGGGGCGACATGATGATTTGAAGTGCTGAAAACCTGCCCTGCCTCCCGCACCTTCCACAGATCGGAAACGACCGGGGCAAGTCTCCGCTGGCGGCGATCATGCGCGATTCGTCATGCCCAAAAAACCGGAATAACACGGGCACCGGAATGGCACGGTGATCAACCGGCGAGCACAATCAGGGATCGATAACAGTTCCGCCGGACGCTCGTTGGTCCCGAACTCAGGTGCGGAAGAACACGAACCAGACGACACCCAGGATCAAGACGGCAAGACCGGTGGAAACCGCCAATAACGCGAGCACCGACGGTCCGGGCTCGGCCTGCCGCGCCTCGGTTGGAGTTTCAACAATCTGACGTTGTCGCTGCACTGCCATGACAGCCTCAATCTACTTCTCAGGCCAAGCCGCTCTCTGCCGCGGCACGGGAGGGCAACGCGTGATTTCCAATCATGTTCCGTGGCTTGCCAGGGCGCGATAGAGTGCCGGGCGAACACCCTCAAGCCGAACCAACTCCGCGTGCGCCCCCGGGCGCAACTGGCCAATGCCTGCCATAACGGCGCAACCTATTCGCGGTTAACGCCGTTATCAGATTCCCGTCCCGGCTCGTTTGAAACCGCGCCTTGCGGTGATATCGTCGGGTTTTTCGCGTGTTGCGTTCGAGGAGTATCCCATGGCCCCCCGTGCCAATTGGAAGGGTTTCCTGCGCCTTTCACTGGTGACCTGCCCTGTCGCGCTGTACCCGGCGACGTCGGATGCTGAAAAGGTCAGCTTCAATCAGATCAACCGAAAGACCGGCCATCGGATCAAATACGCCAAGGTCGATGCCGATACCGGCGAGGAAGTCGCGTCCGAGGACATTATCAAGGGCTACAAGGTCGATACAGATACTTACATCGAGGTCACAAAGGACGAACTCGACGACATCGCGCTCGAATCGACCCACACCATCGAAATCGACGAGTTCGTGCCAAAGGCCGACATCGATAGCCGTTATCTGATCCGCCCTTATTACCTCGTCCCGGACGGCAAGGTCGGCCACGATGCCTTCGCTGTGATCCGTGAAACCGTTCGCAGCATGAACAAGGTCGCGATCGGCCGCTTGGTATTGACCAACCGTGAGCACATTGTTGCGTTGGAACCGCTGGGCAAGGGCCTGATGGGAACGCTCTTGCGCTACCCCTACGAAGTGCGAAGCGAAAACGAATATTTCGACGACATCCAGGACGTCAAAGTCACGAAGGATATGCTGGATCTCGCCAAGCACATCGTCGAGAAGAAATCAGGATCGTTTGAGCCGGACAAGTTCGAGGATCATTACGAATCCGCACTGACCGATCTGATCAACAAAAAGCGCAGCGGTATTCCCCCCACAGCCAAGACCACTCCCAAGACCGGCGGCAATGTCATCAATCTGATGGACGCGCTCAAGCGCAGTCTGGCCAACGAGCGGCAGGCCCCTCCCCCCGCCGCCAAGGTCAAGGGCAAGAGGCCGAAGAAGCGCATCGAAGGTCAGCGCGAGATGCTGTTGCCGATCAGCGGCAAGCGTGCGGCCAAAGAGGAAGCAAAGGCCGAAACAAGAGCTCCTGCGGCGAAGAAGCCCGTGCGCAGTTCGGCTCGGTCGAAGAAGGCCGGATAGAGCGGCGTTATTTCAACGACGTATTGATCGATGAGAATTTGGTGTTGACGGTGCTGCCGATGCCGTTGACGGCCGTGATAATCACGATGCTGAGACCGACCGCGATCAGGCAATATTCGATTGCCGTCGCGCCGGACTCGTCGTTCAGGAACCGTGACATCAGATGCAGCATCCGAAACTCCTGCCCGCAGACTCCGAGCGCTTGTACTGCCTCAACTAGCGCCGGAATCTAAATTCCATTGGTTACAGGTGCATTGAAGAACAATCTGAATGGCCCCTTAATCGGAACGGCCCTAAACCCCCGATTTTTTTGTAACCCCTTATCCGATATCGAAAATCAAGCGCGTCTATTTTAAACGCCGTTTTCACCGGTCGAGGCCAATTTAAAAAACGTCATTTGATGAACCGCCACGATTGAGCAGCTGCCGCGAATCTATTCCGCCAGTTCGACCGGCTGTGCCGGACCTGCCAGCGGCCTCTCCTCCATCAGGCCCATGCAAATGGAGGCCACGACCATCATCGCGGCGGCAGCGCCGAACACATATCGGAATGCGGCGATCATATCGGCGGCCGGAATCAAGCCCGCCGCGCCATGCTGCTCACCCGAAAGCGAGACGTCGGGGCCGAGCGCCGTCAGCAGGATGGCCGAGAACACCGCAACCGTGAACGATGCCATCAAGGCGCGAAAGAAATTGGTCGCCCCCGTGATGGTGCCGACCTGCGATCGCGCGACCGCATTTTGCGACGAAACGGTTGAAACCGGAAAGGCCGTGCCCAGACCCAATGCGAATATCGACAACAGCGTCAGCAGCGCCCACAGCGGCATCGGCGCCGACGCCAGCGCGGCTGCGGTGACGGCAGCCACGATGGTCCCGATGATTGCAACCCGCTTGTAGTGCCGGGAGCGCGACATGGTGCGTCCGGCAATCGCGGCACCGCCGGTCGAAACCGCAGCCAGCGGGATCAGCGCCAAGCCCGCTTCGCTCGCGCTGAGGTGATAGACCCCCTCATAGTAGAGCGGCAGATAGACGGTCAGTCCCAACATCGCGCCCATGGCGCAGCCGCCACACATCATGGCGTAAGGCACCACCGTTCCACCCATCAGCGACAATGGCAGGAACGGCTCCGCGGCCCGCAGCGCGTACCACACGAAAGCAAGCGTCAGCGCGATCGAGGCGCCGATCATCGCCATGATGGCGGGTGAAAGCCAGGCATAGCGGTTGCCGCCCCAGGTCAATACCAGCATCACAACGACGGCGGCCGCCATCAGCAGAACGCCACCGAGCCAATCGACCTTGCGGCGCCGGTGAAAAACCGGGATTCGGCCCATGTTCGGCAACAGCATCGCGAGCGATGCAAGCCCGAGCGGCACGTTGATCCAGAAGATCATCGACCAGTGGAGATGTTCGGCAAAGACGCCGCCGAGGATCGGCCCGCCAATGCCTGCGGCCATCCACACACCGCTGAAATAGGCTTGATACTGGCCGCGCTCACGTGGCGTGACAACATCGGCAATCACGGTCTGGACGATCGGCAGAATGCCCCCGCCGCCAAGCCCCTGAAGGCCCCGCGCGATGATCAGGACCGTCATGTTGGGTGCGATCGCGCACAGGATTGAACCGGCGATAAACAGACTCATCGAGGTGATGATCGTGGCGCGGCGGCCGTAGATATCGCTCAGCGTGCCGAACACAGGCGCCACCGCGGTCGACGCCAGCAGATAGGCCGTGATGACCCATGACAGGCTGGAAACGTCTCCAAACTGCTGACCGATCGTCGGTAACGCCGTCGCGACGATGGTCTGGTCGAGCGCGGCCAGAAACATCGTGAGCATCAGGCTCATCAAAATGGTGCGCACTTCACCCGGCGTCAGTGGCGCAGGCGGCGCAATCGGCGGCGCGTCGCTGATATCAGGGATGTCCGAAGGCACCACCGTAGGTTCGCTGGCGAGGCTTTCGGACAATGTCTGCTGATCGGCCAGTGGACGGCCCTGCCGTTCGAACTTGTTCATGCGGGAGTGCTGCTGGAAAAAAATGTGGCGGCGAGCCGCCAGGAAACATGGCTTTCTATCTAGGGGACGAATCGAGGTTGCGGCAGCGGGGCGGGTGCATGGGTGCGTCCCGGTGAGAGCGCAAGACATCCCGTCATCGTGACGGTGTCGGACGCTTTTTCAGCCGGGCGCGTTTGGGCAGCAGTGCCGGCCACTGCACGATATGATCTTCGAGATCTTCGTCAGCGATCTCGTTTTCGGTTCCCTCGACGCGTCCGCGCACGGAAACGCCGGCCTCATGAACCGTATTGGGGTCGCCTGAAATCAATGGGTGCCACCAATAGAGATCGCGGCCTTCGGCCACCAGCCGGTAACCGCAACTTGGCGGCAGCCAGTTCAGCGTGCGCACATTGGCAGGCGTCAGTCTGACGCAGTCGGGAACCTGTTCGGAACGATGCTGATAATCCTTGCAGGCGCAAAGACCTGCATCCAGAAGTTTGCAGGACACGTGAGTGAAATAGATTTTGCCGGTATCTTCGTCTTCAAGCTTTTCCAGGCAACAGCGGGCACAGCCATCGCACAGGCTCTCCCATTCCGTCTCCGACATCTCTTCCAAGGTCTTGGTTTTCCAAAAGAATCCCTCCTGCCCGGACGCCGGTTTGGGCTTTTCGGTCATGGGCTTGGGTTCTTCGGGCGTCTTTCGCATATGTCCTTCTAGGGGTAGCGTGCGCAGGCGTGCAAGTGGCAGGACGGCAGCGCCTCGTGAACTTCGGCTGGCGTTATCCCTTCCCCTGGAAATGTGAGCCCGGCCATTGGTTTATCGTCCCCGCTCGGCTAGATAGAAAGTGCGGCAGTCAGGGCACCGATATGCCCTAGGTTTGCCGCAACATTCACGCAAGATTCCAGCTTCGTACACCGCAAACGGTGATCGATCTCAAGTCGAAAAAAACGAATCCGGAATTCCTGTTTCAGGTAACGCCTGCCCGTGCGCAAGACCGTACTAGCCGAATGGGGAAAGAAGATCCGGCGCTGGATGCTGGATCTGGACGCGCGCATCGATTCGACGCTGTTCTCGGCCGGCAAGGGCTCCCGCGAACTCTATGAGCGCTACTCGGCCTTCATGGATCGCTTTTACGTCGGCCATTGGAAGCGCTGGGTCTTCATCGAACCGTTGTCGGAAGCCGCCACCCTCGGCCTCGGCGGCCTGGTCCTGATGCTGGTGCTGGCGGTACCGGCCTTTCGCGAGACCGCCGACGAGGACTGGCTGAAGAAATCCGATCTCGCAGTGACCTTCCTCGATCGTTACGGCAATCCGATCGGCAGCCGCGGCATCAAGCACAACGATTCGATTCCGCTGGAGGATTTCCCGGACGTCCTGATCAAGGCGACGCTGGCAACCGAAGATCGCCGCTTCTACGACCACTTCGGCATCGACGTCGCCGGTACGTTGCGGGCGATCGTGACCAACGCCCAGGCCGGCGGCGTGCGGCAAGGCGGCTCCTCGATCACCCAGCAGCTGGCCAAGAACCTGTTCCTGAGCAACGAACGCACCATCGAACGCAAGGTGAATGAGGCGTTTCTGGCGATCTGGCTGGAAACGCGGCTCACCAAGAACGAGATCCTCAAACTCTATCTTGATCGCGCCTATATGGGCGGCGGCACCTTCGGCGTCGACGGCGCGGCCCATTTCTATTTCAACAAGTCGGCGCGCGACGTCAATCTCGCTGAAGCTGCGATGCTTGCGGGGTTGTTCAAGGCGCCCACAAAATACGCGCCGCACATCAACCTGCCCGCGGCACGTGCCCGCGCCAACGTCGTGCTCGACAATCTCGTCGATGCCGGCTTCATGACCGAGGGTCAGGTGTTCGGCGCACGGCGCAATCCGGCCACGGCCGTCGACCGCCGCGACGAGAATTCGCCGAACTACTATCTGGACTGGGCTTTCGACGAGATGCGCAAGCTCGTCGACACCTTCCCGAGGTCCTACAACGAGCGCGTCTTCGTGGTGCGCACCGCCATCGACATGAACGTCCAGCGCGCCGCCGAAGAGGCCATCGAAAACCAGTTGCGTCAGTTCGGCCGCGACTATCATGCAACGCAAGCCGCGACCGTCGTTTCCGATCTCGACGGCGGAGTGCGCGCGATGGTTGGCGGCCGCGACTATGGCGCCAGCCAGTTCAACCGCGCGACCGATGCCTATCGGCAGCCCGGCTCGTCGTTCAAGCCCTACGTCTATACGACGGCGCTGCTCAACGGCTTCACGCCGAAATCGGTCGTGGTCGACGGTCCGGTCTGCATCGGCAACTGGTGTCCGCAAAACTACGGTCACTCTTATTCGGGCGCAGTCACCCTGACGCAGGCGATCACCCGCTCAATCAACGTCGTTCCGGTGAAGCTGTCGATCGCGCTTGGCGGCAAGGCGCCCAATCCAGCCAAGGTCGGCCGCGCCAAGATCGTCGAGGTTGCCCGCCGCTTCGGCATCAAGGCGCCCCTGCCCGACACCCCCTCGCTGCCGATCGGCGCCGACGAAGTCACCGTGCTCGAACACGCGGTCGCCTATGCGACATTCCCGAACAAGGGCAAATCGGTGACCCCGCACGCCGTGCTGGAAGTGCGTACTGGCTCCGGCGACCTGGTCTGGCGTTTCGACCGCGACGGCAAGAAACCGTTGCAGGCCATTCCACCGTCGGTTGCCGCCGATATGGCCGAGATGATGAGTCACGTCGTGAGCGAGGGCACGGCGCGCCGTGCTGCGCTGGACGGTATTCCGACCGCGGGCAAGACCGGCACCACCAATGCTTATCGCGACGCCTGGTTCGTCGGATATACCGGCAACTTCACCTGCGCCGTCTGGTACGGCAACGACGATTATTCGGCGACCAACCGCATGACCGGCGGCTCACTGCCGGCGCAGACCTGGCACGACATCATGACCGCGGCCCATCAGGGCGTCGAGATCAAGGAACTAACCGGCGTTGGAATGGGCGCGAAACTGCCGTCCTCGCCTTCTGCCGCTCTGTTGGCAGCCAATGGCGGTCCGAAGCCTCCGGATATCAAGCCGCCGCCGGTCCTCACCAAACGCGGCGCGGATGTCCTGGTGCGGGTGGAAAAGCTGCTTGACGACGCAGCCAAGACAACCGACCAGCCTGCCAAACCAGCCAAGCCCGTCTCCTCGACCTCGGCTGGATTTAACGAGAGCTTTGCTTCGGCTTTGCCCGGCAGTCCGGCGGCTGCACCCGCTCCACTCAAGAACTAACGTGAGATTGGTACTCGTCACTTTGCTGGCGTTGATACTCGCCGCCGCTATCGGCCTCGGCGCGACGTGGACGACGGCGACCCGCGGCACCGACATCGGCGCGCTGGCCATCGGTGCGTGGACCGCGCGGCCCAGGACCGGCACCGTTGACGTTGACCCTTATTCGCGTGCATCCATCGCTCGCAGCGGCGAACTTCCGGTTGGTACCGGCGATGGCGTTGCGTTCTCCGCCACACGGGACGATCGCAAGCAGCCGCTTGACGGCCGCTGCGATGTTCTCGTGAGCGGAATTACGCCGGCAGCGCGGTTCTGGACCCTGACGCTCTACGATGCGAAAGGACGGCTGGTCGCCAATTCGCTGCAGCGCTACGGCTTCACCAGCCAGGAAATCATCCGCGGCGCGGATGGCTCGTTCGAGCTGCGGGTAGCGTCACGGTCGCGCGCCGGCAACTGGCTGCCGACCGGCGGAATTGAACGCTACACGCTGGTGCTGCGGCTCTACGATACGCCGGTCGGCGTCGCGACGCGCACCCAGCGCGATGCCCCGATGCCCTCCATCGCAACGGTGAGCTGCCCATGATCCGGGTGTTGTTCACGGTGCTTGCCGGCGTGCTCCTGGGGGGCATCGTGCATCTGGTCAGCGTGCTGGCGCTGCCGCGCATCGCGACCCAGGACGCCTATTCCCGGCTCGCTCCCATCACCAAGTTGAATGCCGTTTCATCCCTGCCCCAACCGGATCCGAGCAACGCGCCCCTGCCGTTCATGGACCCGGCCTTTGCGGTCGCGGTCTGCCGTTACGATCTGTCCGGAGGACCGATCAAACTCACGGTTCCCGTGAGTCAGGCCTACACGTCGGTGTCGTTCTATACCCGCAATGAACTGGCTTACTATGCCATCAACGACCGCTCCGCCGGGCGCAAGGTCATCGAACTCGACCTGATGACGGAGGCCCAGCACGCTGCCTTGCCCGAAGACGAGGATGTGACCGCCGCGGACCGGCTGATCATTGATTCCCCCAGCACGGCTGGACTGATCGTGATGAAGGCCTTGGCGCCGGAACCTGGCCTGATGGTGCAAGCACAGGCCTCGCTGGCCGCGTCAAGCTGCACGGTTCAGACGGAGCCGATGCCGGCCAAGCGTTGAAGCATTTATTTCGGTAATTCAGCCGCGTGAACTAAGCGTGGCGCCAGCAACAGGCTGAACCACGACCGGCGGATTGGCGGCCAGTGCGGCAAGTTCGTTGATCAACCGGTCGGCTTCGGCGGCCATGTTGTCGGGCCCCTGGACCACGAGCCGTTCCAGCGCCCAGCGGTAGGACGAAATCCGCCGTTCCTGACATTGCTGGACCCATTGCACGATGATCGTGTTCTCTTCCATGCGGGCGACGGCGTCCGCGCGCTCCCGCGGCGACAGTTGCGAAACGTGAGCAAGGCTCGCATTGCGCTTGCGGTCGAGGTCGAGCACGCGGGCGGCGGTGGCATAGAACGGTTCGAAGCGGGTGATGTCGTCGCGCACATCGTCGATCAACAGGGAATAACGCGAGGCGTCCGAGCGGTGCGGCTCGTCGATCAGTTGTCGGCCATAGGCGGTGCGGTCGAACGCGACCTTCTGCCGCCATGGCGAAGCCACGACCTGGTAGTCGCCGAACACGGCCTTCCAGGCGGGACGCGAATGCGGCGGCTCGATCACCGGATAGGCCTGATCGCGAAGCTGCCTTTCGCCATCGGTCAATTGAAACTGCGAGGCTTTCATGCCGATGCTGCCGGTGGCCTCCGTACCGAGCCAGCGATGCATGTCGTCGTTAAGGAAATCCTCGCGGGTGCGACCGAAATCGCCTCCGCTGCAACCGGCGAGCATGAGGCCCGTTGCGAGCAGCACCAGAGCCGATACGGAAGCCCGTGGCTGCCGCCGGATCCGTATCAGATGAAATGCGTCGGGCATATCAATCCGGCTTTCAGCGCCGACGACGGCGACGGCCGGGGGCTGTCCCCTCCTCCGGCCCGCGGTCTCCGCTGGTTTCTTCAGCCTGGCGCTCGATCCGGATGACGGGAAGGATCAAGACCGTTCCCTTACCTTTCTGCGCGGCGTCATCCATGGTTGAGCCCGGCCGCCGCGATACTGCATCTGCCGGAAATTCAATGATGGTGCCCATGCCGAACTTCTCTCCGGTTGCCGAACTCACGCGATTTGCGGCGACGGCGGGGCCATTAAGATCAGGACGTGGTTAACGGCTTCTTAATACGCCAGCGGTTCGATTGACGCTGACGGTTTTGCATCCGTGATGCAGACAAAATGGCACAATGACTGCCTCGCTCTTTCACGGATTGTTTTCCTTAACGCCGTGTTAAAGCAACTCGACTAGGCTCACGCGACATCTGAAATCAGTCGCGTATCGCTCAAGATGACCACCCCTCCGCTATTCTCGGGCTTTGACGGTTTGATGAATCTCTCCCGTCGGGAGGGCGTCGATATCCGTCCCACGTTGCTTCGCGTTCTCGCCGATCTCTACGTTCAGACCAGTACGCACAGCGAGGAAGAAGCCCGGCAATTCGTCGAGCTCACATCCCGGCTGATCGACCAGGTCGACGACGCCACGCGCGCGGCCGTGCGGGCACGGCTCGCCCTCTATCCGGCAACGCCGGCACCGGTCCTGAAACAACTCGGGCTCAAACCCTCACATCCCGACCGGCGCGTGCCGCTGGCGCGCGAAATTCCTGCACCCTCTCTTTCCGAGGCCACGTTCGCATCGGAACCGGCCACGATGTCCCGTGAAAAGCAGTCAAGGATAACCTCGAACTTGTCGATGCAGCCGACGGATGCGGCGGAAATCAGCGGTCTGTTTTTCCGTGCAAGCTCGGCGGAACGCGCCTTGATCCTGCACAATCTCTCCGAAACGCCACTGAAGGCTTCGCCGCGTATTCCCGCCTTTCGTGCGGAGCACGCGATTGAAGCTCTGGAAATGGCCGCCTTCGTTGCCGACGTCGAAAACTTCACGCTCGAGCTAAGCGAAACGCTGATATTGCCCTGGAAAATCGCAACCCAGGTGGTCAACGATCCGACCGGCGAACCGCTTGCTTGCGCCGCCAAGGCGCTTGGCATGCCGAGCCCGGTCTTTCAGCGCGTTCTCTTGTTCCTCCGGCCCGAGATCGGAACCTCCGTGAATACGGTGTATCGGCTCTCGCGACTCTACGACGTCCTGAACGAAAGGTCGGCGCTGATCATGCTGGCCGCCTGGCGCGGCTCGACCTTGGTGGTGACGCGCGCCAAGTATCGTTCCGCGCTCTATGACGACGAGCGCGGCCGGACGCGGAGCGCAACAACGCAGACCCGGACAGTTGCGCAGCCCGCAAGCAACGTTGTGGCACCCCGAACGGGTTCGTCGCAGAATTCCAGACGCTAGAACTTCAAATTCGCCGGGCTCGCGATCAATCGCGCGACAGATCGAGAAAGTGCCGCCCGGCGCGGTCTTCGGTCTCCACGATCCATGCGTCAGGATCGAACCGGATTTCTTTCTGAAGACGCTCCTCCACGGAAGGCTCCGGCACCGGCTGCTTCGAGATCGGCATGAACAGCCGCTCGATCGGCCTTGAGTCGTCGTAGACGGTCTGCGGCGCCGGCACGTAAAGCATGGCGTTGCCGTCAAGCAATGCCACCTTGACGAACACCGCGCCCGCCTCCTCCGCGCCACGCCGGCGCACTGCGCCAAAGACGCCCTCAGTTTGGCAGCGGCGTAAATAGGCCGCAACCCAGATGCTTGATTTCAATCGCATGAGACAGACATAGGCCAGACGCTTACCGCAGGCCAGACGCTAATGTTACGAATCCGAAAGTTCGCCGAAAAAACAACTTCAGGGCGACGACGCTACTCGATCGAATGGCCGATCGTGGAAGCCAGTTCACGCACCAGGCGATCGGACACCTGACCCGTAATGGGAAGCTTGCGCGCTTTCTCGAATTTCTGGATCGCGGCCTGTGTATCCGGTCCGACGACACCGGTCGGCTTCAACTGGGCGTAGCCGTACTCGGCCAATGCGCGCTGCACCGCGGCCACGCGATGCGAGCCTGAAACGGGTACGCTGTCGACGCGGGTAGAGACCGGCACCGTCATGGGCGGGCGCGGAATATTCGCCGTTGTCGCCGGCACGGTGCTGGTGGTCTTGACGAGATTGGTCAAGGGATCGGCAGTTCTCAGATCGGCCGGCCTGGCTTCGGGCAGCGGGACGTCGGCCTCAACCGGCCGCGGCCGCGGCAAGGGACCGGCGGGTACAGATGCCACCGCAGGCAATGCCGTGACGGCGCCAAATATCGGCGCTGGATGACGTCCGTCCTGCATGAGCAGTGCATTGGCAATAATCGCAATGACAGCCGCCAGGGCAAGCGCACACGCAATCACATCTTTCGGACTGTGTAGAAAAACGCGCATCACAAGACCGCGTTCGGTATCCTGCTCGAACGCAGCTTCTCTGGAGCCGCGCCGGCGCGGCATATCATCGTCACGTGTAGGTTTCCTAGGCACTTTTCTTCACCTGGAGGGCTTGCTCTGATATCATGGGGCGCGCCGGCGGAGCGAGCGTTGCGATCTTGCCTGAAGCTTGCGTGGCCTGTGGCGTCAATGGCAGCGCAACGGTAACGGTCGTGCCTTCGTCAACCTGGCTCTGCACCGTCATTTCGCCGTCATGCATGGCAACGAGGCCCTTGACGATCGACAATCCGAGGCCGGTGCCTTCGTGCCGGCGCTGATAGGTCTTGCCGGCCTGGAAGAATGGATCGCCGATCCGTTTAAGGTCATCGGCCGCGATACCGACGCCGGTATCGGCGATGCGCACAATGAGCCGCGCGCCTTCGACGGCGGCCGACACCGTCACGGCGCCGCCCCGCTCGGTGAATTTGACGGCGTTGGAGACGAGGTTGAGCACAATCTGCTTGAATGCACGGGGATCGCCGATCATGACCGGCAAATCGTCCGGCGCGCGGGTCACGAGATCAATGCCGCTCTCGCGAGCCTTGAGCGCCAGAAGGTTGCAACAATTGATCAGCGCCGCCCGCGGGGCGAAAGGCTCGGGCATGATCTCGAAATTGCCAGACTCCATTTTCGACATATCGAGAATGCCATTGACGACCGACAGCAGATGCTGACCTGAATCGTTGATCAGCTGGGCATACTCCTTGCGCCGCGCGGCATCCAGCATCAGCGCGTCTTCCTGCATGATCATCTCGGAGAAGCCGATGATGGCATTGAGTGGCGTACGCAGCTCATGGCTCATGGTGGCAAGGAAACGCGTCTTGGATGAATCGGCCTGCTCGGCCGCGGACCGTGCCAGATCCAGTGCCTGTTCCTGATTTTTCCGATCGGTGACATCACGCATCACGGCGACCACCTCGGCCTCGGAGCTTTTCGCGGCCGAAAACACCGTCTCGAGCGGCCGACAACGCATCTCCACCCAGATGAAATTCACGTGGTTGGCCTGCGCCAATTCGCGGCCGCGGATCACATCGCGCTTGAGACGGAACTCGACGCTTTGCGCCTCGCCTCCGCGAGCCGCGTCCGAAAGCGCGGTGAGGTAGGCCGGGCGATCGGCGACATGCACACGATCGAACAGCCCGTAGCCCTGCAGACGCGAGACGGATGTACCCAACAAGGCTTCCGCAGCCGGCGATATAAAGCGCACGGCCCCGTTGCGATGATGGCGGGAAATCACGTCGCTCATGTTGTGAGCCAGCAGGCGATAACGGTCTTCCTCGACATAAAGCAGGGAAGCGCTGGTGCGTGCGAGTAATTCGGCGCCAAATGCCAGGCCCGCGGCATAGAGCGTTGCCGCTGCCACGCCGAATGCCGTCAGGATCGCACGCATGTCCGGACCGACATCCACCGCCGGCAACAGCTGGAAGTGGCCAAGGACGATCAGCAAGGAAACACAGGTCAAGGCAGCCGCGGAAGCAAACGCAACCACGCGGCGCGATGCCGAAAGTGCGGCTTCCACCGGTACGACAACGAGCCAGATCGCGGCAAACGATCCGATGCCACCGGTCGCCGAAGCGAGCGTCATGATCAGACCGGCAAACGCCAGGGATGAAAGGAGGCATGCCTCTTCATAGCGGCCGGTTCGCGACAGGAACCAGGACAACAGGATGGGCGCAATCAGCCATGCGAAGGCCGCGACCCCGAGCGCGGTCGGCGCGCCGTGCATGGCGAGGTAGACCGGAAAGGCGGCAAATGCCGTGAGGCTTCCCAGCAGCCGTGGCGCGATAAAGGCGCGATGGCGCGCGCGCGCCAGCACATCCTGCCGTGCCGACGGGTGCAGCAGCGCATCCAGACAATCGCGAATGATACTCAGAACTGTCACAGCTTTCGCTTCGGCCTGCGCGTCGAACAGACGCCGGGAACGTCCCCCTTGTCGTTATCGCAACCTGTCAGAGTGACATTAAACGAACGCTAAGGTGGCCCGCATTGCAGCCGAAGACCGTATCTACATGGCGCTTTCGGCGTCTGATGCGATGTTCAATCAACACAGATGGTGAACGGCGGGTTTCCGGAAACTCGCTGGTATGGTTTCGAAATGGTGGACGGCCGGCTGACGCGGCTGTTTGCGGCATCAATCAAAAATTTACGCCGAATCAAATCGACGGATTTTTTCGCGAATTCTTCGCGATTTAACTTCAATACAAGTACTTGCGATTTATCGACGCCTAATAGTGTGGCGGTTCGAAAGTCCGCGGGACTGAAGGCAGCAGAACAAGAGAGGCGACCGGAGTAGCAAGATGTTTTTCCTGCTTCGTTTGGTGTTTTGGGTTGGACTGGTCCTCGTCCTGTTACCGAGGGACAAAACCCCGGATTCGGACAAGACGCCGCAAATCAACGCGTCTGAGGCGATCTCGGCTGCCACTGCGGCTATGTCCGACATGAGCCAGTTCTGCAAACGCCAACCGGCAGCATGCGAAGTCGGCGGCCAGGCCGCCACCGCCATCGGTCAACGTGCGCAAGGCGGCGCGCGAAAGGTCTACCAGTACATCACCGACAAACCGGAAAAGACCGACAAACCGGACAAACGCTCGCCTGAACACACCGGATCGATTGGCGTCATGGAGAACGCGGACGGCGCGCAAGGCGATGTCGCGCACGATACGCTGACGCCGGACGATATGCAGATCGAGTGGCAAGGCGCTCCGCCGCCATCGCCGTAATTCCCTTCCGAAAACGGAACAATTCTCATTGATCGGATGATATCGCTTTCGGCAATCTTCGGCCTTATATAGGGTCTGAAGGTTGAGCACGATCATGACGACGATTGACGACATCCGCGAAAATTTCGAGCTTCTGGAGGATTGGGACGACCGCTATCGGTACGTCATCGAACTCGGCCGGACGCTCGAACCGATGCCGGAAGCCGAGCATTCCGCTGCCAACAAGGTGCAGGGTTGTGCCAGCCAGGTTTGGTTGTCGAAGAAAGTTGAACGCGGCGATACCGGCGAAGCGTTGCTGAAATATCTGGGTGACAGCGACGCCCATATCGTCCGTGGATTGATCGCAATCCTGTTGACGCTTTATTCCGGCCATACCCCGCAGCAAATCCTTTCAACGGATGCGATCGCGATCTTCAATGAATTTGGGTTCCGCGAACATCTGACACCACAACGCTCGAATGGCTTGCGTGCGATGGTGGAGCGTATTCGTGCCGATGCACGCGAGGCGCTGGCGACCACTTAACGCCAGGATTTCCGGAAACGTTGTCTATTTCCGCCGCCGGCGTTGTTGGCCAAGCCCCATTTTCTTGGCGAGTTGCGAGCGGGCGACCGCATAATTGGGGGCGACCATCGGATAGTCCGGCGGCAAACCCCATTTTTCCCGATATTGTTCGGGCGTCATATTGTACTGCGAACGCAGGTGCCGCTTCAAGGACTTGAAGCGCTTGCCGTCCTCGAGACAAACCAGATAATCCGGCGTCATGGACTTCTTGACGGAAACCGCAGGTTTGGCGGGCTCCGAGGATACTTCGGGCCTGCCGGTCGAGACGCGCACCAAAGCTGCATGAATCTGGTTGATCAGGCCCGGGATTTCCGATGCCGGGGTCGGATTGTTGCTGAGATAGGCCGAGACGATATTCGCCGTCAGGTCGATGAAATTCTTGGGTCCGGTGTCGGTCATGGCCTGAGCCTTCTCAAGATTTTGTCGCACGAGTCATGTCATGCCGATTCACAAACTAGACCGCAGGCCGCTCCTCGAATATGAGCGGATTAAATAAGAACGAATTATCCTCGCAGAGACAAGAACGCCGTTCCAATTTTCCTGTCCAAGACGGCTCGCAATGTCATGGACGCTGGTCCAGATGCGCGCGCAATTCGTCGATCGAGGCAAAGCGCATCATGCCCTCGGGCATCTGGGCTTCGATCGAACCGTCGGAATACAACGAATAGGCCATCCCATCGACGACGCCCGATTTGAGGACCGTCACCGGTGCTTGACTCTCGACCGCCGGAGGCTGGCGGGTAGCCTCGCTGAACGTCGACGGGTTTCGTGCAACACGGCGCTGAGGCGGCACATCGGCAGGCCGTGCCCGTTCCGACTTCGGCCAAGCGTCGTCAAAGCTTGCGGGAGCAGGTTCGTTGACCTCCGCTGGCGGCGCGGCCGCCGCGGCAGGGCGAGGTTCGGCAACAGTCACATCGTCTGCACGCGGCTGGTTTCGCTCGCGCTCGCGACGGGACGACGACGAAAACATCAAATTACGTCGCGGCTTTGCCGGTGGTTCAGGCGCCGGCTGTGATGACGTCTCCTGGCCGGGCCGATCACGGGCGGCTGCGTCGTCGGCCCAGGGCGCGGATGGTGGCGAGGGCGGCCCGTCGCCTATCGAATCGGCATGCGACACAGTGCCGTCACCTTGAGCGCCGGCCGGACGCTCGAGCGCTGCTCGCCGTGATGGATTGCCCTTCAAGTCGAGCGCTGGAACGAAGCCGGATTGCCCGGCGAGGCTTTTCAGCTCCCTGACCGCGACCCACAAGCTCAGGACGATCAAGCCCGATCCGGTGGCGATCGTGCCAGCCAGAATCAACGTATTGCCGAAGTCGAATTGGTTGATCGGCAGGCCGAGACCGATCGCCAGCAGACCTGCCAGAAGGCAGACAATCCCGGCGACCAACATTCCAATCATCATCAAACTTACCCCTAAGCCGCGCTTCCCCATCGCGCAGCCTTGCAGCCCCACCTTTGCAGCCCCAAATGCCACGATACCGTCATATTGCATGCCCCGCCAACGGCAATTGCCGCGGCAATTCCGTTAGTTGGGGACCATTGGAACCCGCCTCAAGGGCCAAACGTGCCCGCTTTGCGCTGCGGCAAGCGAATTACGCCACAATTACCAATTACTTGGCAACGGAACTGCGCTATAGGGATGCTGGGGAAATGAGGCTCAAAAGCGCTAACTGGGCCAAAGGGACACCGGGTATCCAATAGCCATGTCTTCAATTGCGACCTCGGCGCTCGATACGCCTTCGCGGCGCTCGATGGAGCGGACTTGCGACGACGCCGCAATGCTGGTGTTGGTGGCGGTTGGACTGGTCGCGAGCTTCACGTTCCGCGACTACGGTCTCGGTTGGGACGACTATACCCACGCCGAATACGCCGATTTGCTGCTGCGGATGTATGGCTCCGGCTTCAAGGATACGGGAGCATTATCGTTCGCCAATCTTTATATGTACGGCGGCGGCTTCGATATGGCCGCGGCGTTGCTGCACAAGATAATCCCTCTCGAATTGTTTGAAACGCGCCGGCTGCTCGGCGCCATCGTTGGCATGATCGGCCTCACCGTGACCTGGCGGCTGGGCCGGCGCGTCGGCGGCCCGCTGGCAGGACTTGCAGCGCTATTGCTTTTGGCACTGTGTCCGACCTTCTACGGCCACATGTTCATGAACCCGAAGGATGCGCCGTTTGCGGTGGCAATGGTGATCCTGATGCTAGGCCTCGTTCGCTTGGCCGAAGAATATCCGTATCCCTCGCCGCGGACGGTTCTGATTGTTGGCCTTGGCGCCGGCCTGTCGATCGGTTCTCGCATTCTCGGCGGGCTCGCGCTGCTCTACGCGCTGATCGGCTTTGTCCCGATGCTGATTGAGGAAGTTCGCGCCCACGGCGCGCGGGAGGCTGCCAGGCGATTTGTGCAGATGGCTTACGCACTGCTGCCCGGCCTGATCTTCGGCTACCTCGTGATGGGATTGATCTGGCCGTGGTCGATCATCGAGCCCGATCATCCTTTCCTGGCCGCGACCTATTTCTCGAATTTCTTCGAAAAGCCGTGGAAAGAAATGTTCGACGGCGCCATCGTGTCGGTTCCGGACATGCCGTGGTCATATCTTCCGACGCTGTTCGCCTTGCAGCTTCCGGAAGTTCTGCTGGCGCTGACCTTTGCAGGCGTCGCCGCCAGCATCCTGGCATTGCCGCGCAGCGACGTGCCGGCGCGCCGCAAGACGATCCTTTTGATGCTGACCTTGGCGGCGCTGCTGCCGATCGCGATCGCCATCCTGAAGCGTCCCGCGCTTTACAACGGCATCCGCCACTTCATCTTCGTCATTCCACCCATGACAGTACTCGCAGGCCTGGCTTTCGCACGGGGAATGAGCTGGCTGAAAGAAAATCGCCGCAACTGGCAGCCGGCAGCTCTCGCCGTATTCTCGTTCGGCCTGTTGCTGCCGCTTGGCGAAATGATCCGGCTGCACCCTTACCAGTACACCCATTTCAACCATATCGCCGGCACGGTGCGCGGCGCCGACGATCGCTACATGCTCGATTACTGGGGGCTGGCATTCAAACAGGCGTCTGACAGCCTGCGCAAGCAGCTTGACGAAAAACACGAAACTCCGCCGCCTGGACACAAGTGGAATGTCGCCGTATGCGGGCCACACCGGGGGGCGCAGGTCGCACTTGGCCCCGATTTCACCATCGGCTGGGACAGCCATGTCGCCGACTTCGCGATGACGCTCGGCGAATTCTATTGCAAGGGCCTCATCAGCGCGCCGATCATGGTTGAAATCAAGCGCGACGACGTGGTGTTCGCCCGCGTTTACGATATCCGCGGGCGCAGCATTTCAAGCCTGTTGTCGATGCCCCCGCCGTAAAGCCGCGCCGCCCGCGCTGTGAAGCATAACTGCCAACGACCCAACGCGCCTTGTGGCCAGCCGGCGGCAAGAATAGGCTTGCAGCAATCCAGCGATCAACAGGAGATCCCGTCATGTCGCCAGCGGAAGCTCGCCTCAAGGAAGTCCCGTCGGGAATGACGGACGCAGAGTGGGAACAGCGCGTCAACCTCGCTGCCTGTTACCGTCTGATCGCCTATTATGGCTGGGACGATCTGGTCGATACCCATATCTCGGCGCGCGTACCGGGGCCGGAGCATCATTTCCTCATCAATCCCTACGGGCTGATGTTCGACGAAATCACCGCATCGAGCCTGGTCAAGGTCGGTCTCGACGGTAACCTGCTCACCAACAGTCAGTACAGTATCAATCCGGCCGGCTTTACCATCCATTCCGCGATCCACGAGGTTCGCGAGGACGCGGGCTGCGTGATCCATCTGCACACGCCTGACGGCACCGCGGTCGCGAGCTCCGCCGAAGGATTGCTGCCGCTCAATCAGACCGCGCAGCTTGTCACCTTTGACCTCGCCTATCACGATTATGAAGGCATCGCGCTCGATCATGACGAGCGCCCGCGCCTGCAACGCGACCTTGGCGACAGGAACCACATGCTGCTGCGCAATCACGGCACACTGACGGTCGGCCGCTCGGTGGCGTCGGCCTTCGAGCGCATGTTTCACCTCGAGCGCGCCTGCACCATGCAGGTACGTACCCGGATGCTCGGTCCGACCGCCTATCCGGTCGATGCCGATGTCATCGACAAAAACACCCGCCTGCTCGACAATCCCGAGCGGGCAGAACTGCGTTCGACCATGCTGGTTTGGCCGCCGCTCTTACGCAAGCTCGACCGGTTGGACCCGAGCTACAGGAATTGAAAAATTAGGAAGTCCGGTGTAGAGTTGTCCTCATATACCTCTGCACACCGAATCCAGACGCCGCCCAATCCCGGGCGGCGTTTTTATGTTTCGACGGCTTCCGATCACAATAGCGGGAGACCTGGATCGTTTCCGACTTTTGCTGGCGAACGTCTCGAATATTGCGCCGCGTATTGCTCCATGCAGCCTCTTGCGATTAGATGCCGCCGATCCTGGGAGGAAATAATGAAAAAGAGCATTTACGTTATAGCCGTTGCCGTAGCATTGACGGCGATCTTGCCGGCAAGTGCGCAACAGGCCGATCCGCCCAAGCAAAGCCTGACCGCCAGGATCAAGCAGAAATACCTGGAGCGGCGGGCCAAGTTCGTGCATCGCGCGAAGGACATTTACTTTGCTGTCGGATGCAAAATTCTGACCAGCGAAGCGGGTATCCATTCCACCAGCAAAGAGAGCTATCTTACCTATGTCCAGGAGCAGACGATCCTTGATTTGAAGGAAGACGAGGAACTCGTAAAGGCTGCAAAGCAGGAGGGCCTGGACCGCGCGGCGAAGCCGGGTGAGTGCGATTACTATCGCAGACATCCGGAAGCCGCCGAGGCGATGCGACGGGCTGGGGCCGAAGCAGCCCAGCAAAAATGACAGCCCTGCTACTGCGGCATCTCCGCGAGCGCGGCGAGAATCCTCGCCCAGGAGCGAATGCCCTTATGGAAGCTTCTGAGATCGTATTTCTCGTTCGGCGAATGAATATTGTCGTCGTCGAGCGCGAAGCCCACGAGAAGTGAGTCAAGGCCAAGCGTGCGCTTGAAATCGGCCACGATCGGGATGGAGGCGCCCGATCCCATCAGCACCGCGTCCTTGCCCCACTCCTCAGCCAGCGCGCGCCGGGCAGCGGCGAGCGGCTTCATGTTCCAATCCAGCGCAACGGCCGGCGCGTTGGAGTGATCGGTGAATTCCGCGCGGCAATCGCCGGGCAACCGCGCCGTGACATAGTCGCGAAACGCGTTCCGTATCCTCTCGGGATTCTGTCCCTCCACCAATCGGAACGAGACCTTGGCGGAAGCCTCCGCCGGGATCACGGTTTTTGAGCCTTCGCCGATATAGCCGCCGACGATACCGTTGACGTCGCAGGTCGGGCGCGAAGAGACCTGTTCGATCAACAGGCGCCCCTTCTCACCGGCGGGGATCGACAGGCCGATCGGCTTGAGGAATTTTTCCGGCGTCAGATCGAGTTTCCGCCACTGCTCCAGAACGTTCGCCGGCACATCTTTGACGCCGTCATAGAAGCCGGGAATCGTGATGTGGCCATCATCGTCAAAAATGCCGCCGAGGATGCGGGTCAGAACCCGGATCGGATTTTGCGCGCCACCGCCGAAGATGCCGGAGTGCAGATCGCGATTGGCGGCCTTGATCTTCACCTCCTCGTAAACGAGTCCGCGCAGCGAGGTGGTGATGGCCGGCGTATTTGGATCCCACATGCCGGTGTCGCAGACGAGTGCGAAATCCGCAGCCAGGTCGTCCTTGTTCTTTTCAAGAAACGGAACGAAATTTTTCGAACCGACCTCCTCCTCGCCCTCGATCACAATCGTCAGCTCGATCGGCAACGATCCCGTCACCGCCTTCCATGCCCGGCACGCCTCAACGAAGGTCATCAACTGACCCTTGTCGTCTTCGGCACCGCGCGCGACGATGATTTTTCGTCCATCCGCGTGGTCGGTAATGGCGGGTTCAAATGGGGGACGATGCCAAAGGCTCAGCGGATCGACAGGCTGCACATCGTAATGACCGTAAAACAGCGCGTGCGGCCCTTTGCCGCTCGATCTAGCCTTCGATTTGGCGACGACGGCCGGGTGCCCGTCGGTCGGCCTCACCTCACTGGTAAATCCGAGTGTGGCGATATCCTTCGCCAGGTGATCGGCTGCCGCCTTGCAGTCGCCGACGAAGGCCGGATCAGCCGAAATCGACTTGATCCGCAGCAGCGCAAACAGCCGCTCAAGGCTGTTGTCGAAATCCGCATCGATGCGTTCGAGGACCTTTTGAAGTTGTGCGGCGTCGGACATTTCCGATCTTCCTTCGGTTGGTGGGAGTTTGCTGTCTCTACTCTATGGCACGCTACGAGATGCGGACAAGGAGCCAGCCTTGACGTCAGCCCTTGGAACCATCCTTGTTTTCCGTCGGATGGAGGAGATACCAGACAAGTGCTCCGGCCATCAGGGCCGTGGCGAGGAAATTGTTTCCGAAAGCCTGCAAGTCATGCGGGAACACCGGAAGCGACAGGCCAACCAGAAAGCCTGAAATCGCCAGCACGATCCATGTTGCCTTGCGCACGACGGCCCGGGGATCGAGTACCGCACGGTGGATCAGCACCGTGAGCGGGAAGAACAGCCACATGAAGTAATATTGGCGCGCCAAAGGCGAAGCCACCGTCATGAGACAAAAGAGAATGCCGAGTTCCTCGGCATCCGACCGGGCCGTCCTGCGTCGTGCCGGCGGCATGACGGCGATAAAGCCAAGGCCGATGACGACAGAAACGCCGACCACGACCCAATTGGCGGACTTGAAGTCGAGATCAAGCAAATTCATATAGGCCGGAGTTTTGTTCGGATTGTCCTGATTGTAATCGACCGGGCGCGTCAGGCGATGCGTCAAGGAGATCAGGGACTGGTTCATCCATGACCAGTTCTGGTCATCGCGCTGCCCGAACCCCGCTTCCGAACTGGATGCAACCATTCCCTGATACCAGGTCTTCAGTTCGGAGAGGTTGTGCTGAAAGCCACGCACGGGGCTTGGCACGACCAGCAGGAACACCGCCAGAAAAATCGCCATGCTCGCAACTGACGCCCACTGCCTTCGCCACACCAGGTATGGAAACACGGCCACCGGGAAGACCTTGATCGCGGTCGCGAGTGCAAACAGGGCCCCCGAACTCCAGGGGCGGTCGTGTTGCAGAAGCCAGAACCCCAGGAGCATCAAGGCCAGCAGGACCAGATTGGGCTGACCAAGATCGAACATATCGAAAATGAAGGAGATCGTGACGACGGAGGGAAGCGCCGCCAACCAGGGGTTCAGGACCTTGCCGTCGCCCGTCATGGCGTTCGAAAGCTGAGCTGTCATCCACCACGCGGTGACATTCAGCAATGACAGGCAGAGATAGAGCGGGATTTTTCCGAAAAACGCAGGCGTCGCGAGCAAGATCGCGGACAGCGGCGGATACAGAAAGTCGAAATGACCTTTAAGGTCGTGCGGATAGAGATCGCCTCCTTGCAGGATCTGCTGACCGGCCCAGAACCAGAGCGGATAGTCCTTTGTCTTCCCATGGCCGAAGATTTCGGGGCCGAGAACGTCTGATGTCAGCACGAGACAGCAGATCAGGAAAAGGATATCGAGCGGTGCTCGCAAGGACGGGAATCTCAGCACACGTCACTTTCTGAAAATTGAAGGAAGATCATCGCCGCAACAACCCGCCGAGCGCGCCGCGCACGATAGCGCGGCCGACCGAGCCGCCGATTGAGCCGCCGACAGATTTGCCGAGATCGGCGGCCGCACCGCCCACGACCTTGTCGGTTACCGAGCGCGTGACGTTGCGAGCGATAAGCTGGCCCGTAGACAATTTGCCGCGGGGCGTGTCGGTGCCGAAAATCGTGCCGACGATGCCGCCGATCTGGTCCAGGATCCCGCCGCCTCCACCGCTCGCGCCCGCCACCCGCTTCTGCAAAACTTCATAAGCGGATTCGGAGTCGATCGCGGTATCGTATTTGCCTTTCACGGGACTGTTGTCGATGATGGACTTGCGTTCCTCCGGCGTGATCGGCCCGATGCGCGCCGTCGGCGGCCGGACCATGACACGCTCCACCATCGCCGGAATGCCATTTCCTTCCAGAAACGACACCAGCGCCTCGCCTTTGCCGAGTTGCGTGATCACTTGCGCGGTATCAAGCTTCGGATTGGGCCGGAAGGTTTGGGCTGCCGCGGTCACAGCCTTCTGGTCTCGCGGCGTAAAGGCGCGAAGCGCGTGCTGCACGCGGTTTCCCAACTGGGCGAGCACCTTGTCGGGGACGTCGATCGGGTTTTGCGTGACGAAATAAACGCCGACGCCCTTTGAGCGTACCAGCCGCACCACCTGCTCGATCTTTTCCATCAACGCCTTTGGCGCGTCGTTGAACAACAGGTGGGCTTCATCAAAGAAGAACACGAGTTTCGGCTTGGGAGGATCGCCGACTTCCGGCAAGTGCTCGAACAGTTCCGACAGCATCCACAGCAGGAAGGTCGCGTACAGGCGGGGACTTTGCATTAGCTTGTCCGCAACCAGAATGTTGACCATGCCCCGGCCGGCGCGGTCGGTACGCATGAAGTCATTCAGGTCCAGCGCCGGTTCTCCGAAAAACTTGTCGCCGCCCTGGTTTTCCAGCACCAGAAGCTGACGCTGGATCGTTCCCACCGTCTGCTTCGAGACGTTGCCATATTGGATCGTCAGTTCGCCGGCGTGCTCGGCGATAAAAGACAGGATCGCCCGCAGGTCCTTCATGTCGAGGAGCAGCAACCCCTGCTCGTCCGCGACCTTGAAGGCGATGTTGAGCACGCCCTCCTGGACGTCGTTCAGATCCATCATGCGCGACAGCAAAAGCGGTCCCATCTCGGAGACGGTGGCGCGCACCGGGTGCCCCTGCTCGCCAAACACGTCCCAAAACACCGTCGAAAACTGGTCCACCTGGAAGGAGAGCCCCATATCGGCAGCCCGCTTGACGATGAAATCCCTGGCCTCACCGACTTCCGAGATACCGGACAGGTCCCCTTTGATGTCGGCCGCGAACACGGAAACGCCGGCGCGCGCAAACCCTTCGGCCATCACCTGTAACGAGACGGTCTTTCCGGTCCCGGTAGCACCCGTCACGAGCCCATGCCGATTGGCCAAAGCGAACGTCAGCCAGGCCGGCTGCTCGCCCTTGCCGATAAAGATCTTGTCGGCAGTATCGGCCGTCAGGGTATCGGGTGTTGCCATTGCATCGCCTCGTCATGGACCCCAAGGCGTAGTCCAAGCAACGCACTTATAGTGCATGTTGTGAACCTATTGAAACCTTCAACGAACGAATGAGGATGGAAACGCATTTCGTTCGGCGAATGTTCGACCCCGTTTTTTCGCTTCACATCATCAAGTTTGCAACCAAACTCCTCCGCCAGGATGCGAAATCGGAGCCAGCCCTTGCAACGCTGCAACACTTGCCGAGCGATTCACACGACCAAGCATCGTGATCGCTTGTAATTCGTCTCGCAGAAGATCAAGATAAATCTCAAGCAGGGGGCCGGTTGATAAGCTGGCCGAGGACGGGGCGCGATGGACGAGTTAACGGCGTGGCTGGCCTCCAAGGCCGGCATCGAAGATACCGTGGCCGAAAAAACTATCGGCATCATTCTAGGTTACCTTCGCAATGAAGGCCCCGCTGACAAGGTTCAGGCCTTGATCGACAAGATTCCCGGAGCAGAAGCTGCAATCTCGGCGTCCGAAAACAGCGGCGGTTTGGCCAAGCTGATGGGCGGTGGGCTGATGGCTGTTGGCACCCGGCTGATGGGGATGGGCCTGGGCATGAGCGACATTCAGAACATCGCGCGTGAACTTTTCCGGTTCGGCCGAGACAAAATCGGAGAGGATCAGATGGGCGCGATCATCGCTGGGACTCCCGGCCTCAGCCAATTCGCCTGAAGCACATTTTTCAATCAAAGAATCATGACATATCCCATTTCCGAGATTGATGGCCTTCCCTCCTTCGCAGCCGCCAAACTGAAATCGCTGGGCATTCGCACCACGGACGGCCTGCTTGAGGCGGCACGAACCGTAAAGGGCCGCAAGGCGCTTGCCGCAAAGACGGGCATCAGTGAACAACAATTGCTCGAATGGGCCAATTTTTCCGACTACATGCGGATTCCCGGCATGGGCAGGGCGAAAGTCGGATTGGTCCGCGCCGCGGGTGTCCCGACGGTGCGCGAACTTGCGCTTCGGAACCCGTCGCGACTGGCGCAGAACATGAAAGAAGTGAACATCAGGCGCAAACTTGTCCGGGTCATGCCCTCCGAGAAGTCAGTCGAGCAACTGATTGCCAAGGCGCGGAAGCTTCAGCCCAAAATTACCTACTGAGATCACATACTGATCCACATCTTCATGAGAGCGCGATCCGTTGGGCCGCTCGAGGGACCGGTGACGGTCGCTCCCTCCCTTGACTCCCCGGCCCCGACCGCGCAAAGCCACCGCATGATCGCGACTTCGCCCGGAACCGTCCCCACGGCCGCCTCGGCGGATCATCGAAGCTGGCCGGAGCGCCTGTCCAGGCCCTATCCGCTGGTGATGGGGGTGTTGAATATCACGCCGGACTCGTTCTCGGACGGCGGGCGCTTCTTTGCGCCGGGGGATGCACTGGCTCAGGCCAGGCGCATGGTCACCGAGGGCGCTGACATCATCGATATCGGCGCCGAATCCACCCGGCCCTATGGTGCACAACCGATCTCCGCCGATGAAGAAATACGGCGCTTGCGGCCGATCCTCAGCGAGATTGCCTCTCTCGGAATTCCCGTTTCAATCGACAGCATGAAGCCGGTGGTCGTCGCCTGGGCGCTCGATGCCGGAGCCGCCATCGCCAACGATGTCTGGGGTCTGCAAGGCAATCCGGACATGGCCACGCTGATTGCCGAGCGACATTGCCCGGTCGTGATCATGCACAACCGCGATCGCGCCGAGCCGGGCATCGACATCATGGGGGATATCGCCGGGTTCTTTTCGCGTTCGCTTGAGATTGCCGCGAAAGCCGGCATCTCGCGCGACCATATCGCGCTCGATCCCGGTATTGGCTTCGGCAAGACGCAAGAGCAGAGCATCATGGTGCTGGCCCGGTTGGAGCAATTCAACAGCTTCGGGCTGCCGCTCCTGGTCGGCGCGTCACGTAAACGCTTCATCGCCTCGGTCACGCCATCCGAGCCGGATCAGCGGCTCGGCGGCTCAATCGCCGCACACCTGATCGCGGCGAAAGCCGGCGCGAAGATTATCCGAACCCACGACGTATCGGAGACCGTACAAGCCTTGCGTGTGGCCTCAGCCATCTGGAGCAAGGAATGAACGATACCATCTTCATCACCGGCATTGTCATCCACGCACGCCATGGCGTGATGGATCATGAAACCGAAGTCGGACAGCGTTTCGTGATCGACCTTGAGCTCTCCGCCGACCTTTCGGAATCCTCGCGCACAGACCGTCTGGCCGACACCGTCTCTTATTCCAACGTGGTTGCGACCGCGACCGCGGCCTTCAAGGACGTCAACTACAAACTGCTGGAACGCGCCGCGGGCGCTGTTGCCGATGCAGTTCTGGCCGCGTTTCCGAAGGTGAGTGCCGTCAAGGTCACTGTCCACAAGCCGCATGCGCCGATCGCGGCGATCTTCGAGGACGTCGGCGTGATCCTGACCCGCACGCGGAAGCCTTGATAACCGCATGATCTTTTCGAAAAACCGGTTCCCACTTTTTCGGATCACGCGCTGATGCCGCACGCCCTGATCGCGCTCGGCGGCAATGTCGGCGACGTCCGCGCCACGTTCCAGAAGGCGATCAGCAACATTTGCGGCATGACGCAAGCAGCCCTTCTGGCGCGCTCCTCCGACTATGCCACTCCCCCATGGGGCGAAGTTACCCAGGAACGTTTCATCAACGCCTGCATCGAAATCGAGACGAGTCTCGACCCCCACGCGTTGCTATTTACACTGCAAAAGATCGAGACCAAATTCGGCCGCGACCGGGCGAAAGAGCAACGCTGGGGACCGCGGACGCTCGACCTCGACCTGATCGCCTATGACGATGTCTCGATACAAAAGCCGGAGCTGACGCTCCCTCACCCCCGCTTGTTCGAACGGGCCTTTGTGCTGGTGCCACTGGCCGAGATTTCACCCGACCGCGTGATCGGGGGACGCAGCGTCAGTACGGCACTGGCCGGCCTATCCACCGAGGGAATCGAGCGGTTACCGGGTCCGGTTTAGGTCGAAAACACCGTTTGGCTTGGCGGCTCACCCGTGGCAATTTCGCTCCATGTCATCGACCGACGATCCATCATTTGCCGCCGATTTCGCGCCCGCCAGTTATGACGATTGGCGCAAGCTGGTCGATGGCGTTCTGAAAGGCGCACCGTTCGCAAAGCTGGTCGGCAAGACCTATGACGGGCTGACGATCGAGCCGATCTATCGTCGCGCCCCCGGCGTGGCCCCAATCACCGGCCGGTCAGCGGCCGCGCCCTGGCAGATCATGCAGCGGATCGATCATCCCGATCCTGCGGCAGCCAATGCGCAAGCGACCCATGACCTTGAGAACGGCGCTAGTGGGCTCGAGATCGAATTTGCCGGCGGGCCAGGCGCCCGCGGCTTTGGTATCGTCGATGCAACGCCGGAAACGCTGAAGAGGTTGTTTGACGGCATATTCGTCGATGCAGGAATTTCGATCTCGCTCCATCCGGTGGTCGGCCGGGGCAATGCCGGCGAGACGTTCGCCGCTTTGATCGAAGAGCGGCGCGTCGATCCGGCCAAGATTGACCTGCGTTTCAACTATCAGGCGCTGAGCACCATGGCGGTGCGAGGCCGGGCACCGGCCGCATGGGATGAGATGGCAAAGCCATTCGCGGGCGTGGTCGGCGGGCTGATGAAGCGGGGTTTTCGGGGTCCGTTCGTGCTCGCCGATGGACGCGCAGTCCATGATGCAGGCGGGTCGGAAGTCCAGGAATTGGCGTTCGCGTTGTCGCTGGCTGTCGCCTATCTGCGCATGCTGGATGCAGGCGGTGTGAATCTCGATGCGGCGCGCGCAGCGATTTCGTTCAGGCTGGCAGCCGACGCCGACCAGTTCCTGACGATGGCAAAATTCCGCGCGCTGCGCCTGTTATGGGCCCGTATTGAGTCAGCCTGCGGGCTTGCGCCCAAGCCGGCCTTCGTCGCCGCGGAAACCGCGTGGCGGATGCTGACCCAGCGCGACCCCTACGTGAATATTCTGCGCGCGACGATGGCGACATTCGCGGCGGGACTCGCCGGCGCGGATGCGGTCACCGTACTCCCGCATACGCTGGCGCTCGGATTGCCGGATACTTTTGCGCGGCGCGTCGCCCGCAATACGCAGCTGGTGCTTCTGGAAGAATCCAATCTGGCGAAAGTATCCGATCCCGCGGCTGGCTCCGGCGGCATCGAAAGCCTGACACATGGCCTGTGTGAAGCGGCATGGGCGCTGTTCCAGGAAATCGAAAAGGCCGGCGGCGTCTTTACCGCGCTCGAACAAAATCTGATCCAGCGCCAGGTCGCCGCCACCCGTGCATCACGCGAAGCCAATATTGCCCGCCGCAAGGAAGAACTGACTGGCGCGACCGCCTTTCCAAACTTGAACGAAGCCCAGGTCGCCACCCTGGATGCGAAGGCCTTGGAGTTTGCGCCTTTGGACGAAGATAAAATCAAGTTCGAAGCGCTGTCGTCGATGCGGCTCGCCGCACCGTTCGAACGTTTGCGCGACCGCTCCGATAAAATCCTGAAAGCAACGGGCGCAAGGCCCAGGGTCTTTCTTGCCAATCTGGGCGCGGCCGCCGATTTCACGGCGCGGGCGACCTTCGCCAAGAGTTTTTTCGAAACCGGCGGTGTCGAGGCTGTCGACTTTTTACCACCGCTCCCATCGGGAGAGGTAAAGGAATTCGCGGCGCTTGCGGCTGCCTTCAAGGCTTCCGGCGCGGCGCTCGCCTGCATCTGTTCCTCCGACAAGGTCTATGCCGAACACGCGGAAGAAGCGGCAAAGGCCCTTCACGCGGCCGGCGCCAGACATATCTATCTTGCAGGGCGGGCGGGCGAGCAGGAGCAAGCCTTGCGTGCTGCCGGCGTCAACGAATTCATCTTTGCCGGTGGCGACGCGCTGGCCGCCCTGCAAGAGGCTCACCGGCTGGTGGATGCCGCATGAGCGAAGGTGCAAAATCCGTTCTGACCGGCGGATGCCAATGCGGCGCGATCCGCTTTGCTCTGTCGGCGCCACCTGCCAGGGTCAGCATCTGCCATTGCCGGATGTGCCAGAAGGCCGCTGGCGCTCCCTTCGCCTCTTTTGCCGAGATCGAAAAGAGCGATTTCGCCTGGACCCGCGGCGAGCCAGCGGCGTTCCGTTCCTCTTCCATTGCGGAACGCGATTTTTGCAAGGATTGCGGCACGCCTCTCAGCTTCCGCCGCATTGACGGCCCCCGCATCGAGATCATGACCGGCGCCTTCGACCGGCCGGATCGGCTGGTCCCGATCCGGCAATATGGCACCGAATCCCGGCTCGGCTGGGTCGTGGCGATTGCGAACTTGCGCAGCCAAACCACGCTGCAAAACTACGGGCAGGAAAAGCTTAACGGTATCGTCAGCCACCAGCATCCGGATCATGATTGAGGCACGCGATAGAATGACGCTGAATGCCGGTTGTGATACGCTCGCTATCGAACCCGTCATGCCCGGGCTCGTCCCGGGCATCCACGTCTTTCCCGCGTTCAGAAAGCAAGACGTGGATGGCCGGAACAAGTCCGGCCATGACGAATGAGGCCACGGAAATGAGCGGCATTCCTGATTTCAGTACCGTCGCCTTCGAGCCTGTCGCTGCGACTGCAGCAACAGCCAAGGCCGAACCGTGGCTCACGCCCGAAGGCATTCCGGTAAAACCCTCTTACGGCGAAGCCGATCTGGCCGGCATCGACTTTCTCGAGACCTGGCCGGGCATCGCGCCCTATCTGCGCGGCCCCTACCCGACCATGTATGTCAACCAGCCGTGGACGGTTCGCCAATATGCCGGCTTCTCGACGGCGGAGGATTCAAACGCCTTCTATCGCCGCAACTTGGCGGCCGGCCAGAAGGGCCTGTCGGTCGCGTTCGATCTCGCGACCCACCGAGGTTACGACTCCGATCACCCGCGCGTCGCCGGCGATGTCGGCATGGCGGGCGTGGCGATCGACTCGATCTACGACATGCGCACGTTGTTCGCCGGCATTCCGCTCGACCAGATGAGCGTGTCGATGACCATGAACGGCGCGGTGCTGCCGATCCTGGCGTTGTTCGTGGCAGCCGCCGAGGAACAGGGCGTTCCACCGGAAAAACTGTCAGGCACCATTCAGAACGACATTCTGAAAGAGTTCATGGTGCGCAATACCTATATCTATCCGCCGACGCCTTCGATGCGGATCATCTCCGATATCTTCGCCTACACCTCGCAGAAGATGCCGAAATATAACTCGATCTCGATCTCCGGCTATCACATGCAGGAAGCCGGCGCGACCCAGGACCTTGAACTGGCCTATACGCTGGCCGACGGCGTTGAATACTTGCGAGCGGGGCTGAAGGCGGGACTCGACGTCGATCGCTTTGCACCGCGGCTGTCGTTCTTCTGGGCGACCGGCATGAACTTCTTCATGGAAGTCGCCAAGATGCGCGCGGCGCGGCTGTTGTGGGCGAAGCTGCTCAAGCCGTTCAATCCGAAAGATCCCCGCTCGCTGTCGCTGCGCACCCATTGCCAGACGTCCGGCTGGTCGCTGACGGCGCAGGATGTGTTCAACAATGTGATGCGCACGACGATCGAGGCGATGGCGGCCACGCAAGGCCACACCCAATCGCTGCACACCAACGCGCTCGACGAAGCGCTGGCGCTGCCGACTGATTTTTCCGCGCGAATTGCGCGCAACACGCAACTCTTCCTGCAACAGGAAAGCGGCACCACCCGGATCATCGATCCCTGGGGCGGTTCGTATTACGTCGAGCGGCTGACCCGCGACCTCGCCGCCAAGTCCTGGGGCCATATCCAGGAAGTCGAAGCGCTCGGCGGCATGGCGAAGGCAATCGAAGCCGGCGTTCCAAAACTCCGCATCGAAGAGGCTTCCGCCAAGACCCAGGCCCGGATCGATGCCGGCAAGCAGGCCGTGATCGGGGTCAACAAATACAAGCCAGTCGACGAGACCCCGATCGATATTCTCAAGGTGGATAATTCCAATGTACGGCGGCTGCAGATCGACAAGCTCAAACGACTGAAGAGCGAACGCAGCGAAAAGGCGGTCAGCGAGACGCTCGCCGCGCTGACCCGCTCGGCCGGCGGGGGCAACGGCAATCTGTTGGCGCTTGCGATCGATGCCGCGCGCGCCAAGGCCACCGTCGGCGAGATTTCAGATGCGATGGAGAAGGTGTTCGGCCGTCACCGCGCCGAGATCAAATCCATCACCGGCGTCTACAAACGGGAGGCATCCACCATGTCCAACCGCGTCGAGAAGGTGCAGGCGTTGATCGCTGCCTTCGAGGAGGCGGAAGGCCGCCGGCCGCGCATCCTCGTCGCCAAGATCGGCCAGGACGGTCACGACCGCGGCCAGAAGGTGATTGCCTCGGCTTTTGCCGATGTCGGTTTTGACGTCGATATCGGGCCGTTATTTGCGACCGCCGACGAAGCGGCGCGGCAAGCGGTTGAAAACGACGTGCATATTCTGGGCGTCTCGTCGCTGGCGGCGGCGCATTTGACCGCCGTGCCGGAACTGAAGGCCGCGCTGAAGAAGCAGGGCCGCGAGGACATTATGATTATTGTCGGCGGCGTGGTGCCGCCGCAGGATTATGACGAACTTTACAAAGCCGGCGCCGAAGCGATCTTCCCGCCGGGTACTGTGATCGCGGATGCCGCCGAGGAGTTGATCCACAAGTTGAACGCGCGACTGGGGCATAGCGAGGCGGCGGAGTGATTCTTTTTCCGGATGTTAAACTACGACAACTTTGGTTAATCCAACCCGCGAAGAGATTGTAGGAAGCCTGGTGCTGCTTAAAGGTAGCCTCCAAGAACGTGGCGTTACAAACTTGGCTATGTTTGGATCGCGCGCACGCGGCGATCACCATCGCGCAAGCGATCTTGATCTCTTGGTCGATGTCCGGGAAGGCAAGAAATTTTCCCTGCTGGACCTGATTGGAATTTCTCAAATCATTAGCGATAAATTGGGCGTTCCAGCAACCTTATTCATGCGACGCAGCCTGGAACCAGAAATGGCCGACAACATACGGTTGGACGTCATCGAGGTTTTCCATGACTAGTCGTGCATACTGGCGCGTAACGGATATGCAAAAAGCAATCTCCGAGATTCGGAGGCTGCTGGAAGGAAAAAGTGTAAATACCCTCATGTCAGATGCAGCAACAAGAGCTGCATTTGAGCGCTTCTTGGAAATATTAAGCGAAGCGTCTCGGCACATCCCGGAAGATTTGAAAAACGAATTTTCTGATATCCCTTGGCGGCAAGTTGCCGATATCGGTAACTTTATTCGTCATGTCTACCATAAAATTGATATCAAGTCTTGTAGTCGATTTACGAGAATGATCTGGACGCTCTTGAAGGGGTTGTTCAACAACTCGTCGAGCGGCTGCGGCCCCCTTAACTTCATCCAGAGGGTGGCATAGACGACCCACAATGACGGATCGAAATACACGGGATATCAATTCGCTCGCCAATGACCTCCGCTCGGGCCACCGCGCCGCGCTGGCGCGCGCAATCACGCTGATCGAAAGCCGGCGCAGCGATCATCAGGCGGCCGCGCGCGATCTCGTGCAGGCCTTGCTTCGCGAAACCGGCACGGCCATCCGGGTCGGCATCACCGGCTCGCCGGGCGTTGGAAAATCCACCACCATCGACGCGCTCGGCATGTTCCTGATCGAGCGCGGCCACAAGGTCGCAGTCCTCGCGGTAGACCCCTCCTCGGCCCGTACCGGCGGCTCCATTCTCGGCGACAAGACCCGGATGGCGCGGCTGTCGGCCTCCGACAATGCCTTTATCCGTCCCTCGCCGGCCTCCGGTACGCTCGGCGGGGTCGCTGCGAAAACACGCGAAGCCATGCTGTTGTGCGAAGCCGCCCGCTTCGATGTCGTTCTGGTGGAAACCGTCGGTATCGGTCAATCCGAAACCGCCGTGTGCGACATGACCGATTTTTTCCTGGCGCTGATGCTGCCTGGAGCGGGCGACGAACTGCAAGGCATCAAGAAGGGTCTCGTCGAACTCGCCGACATGATCGCGATCAACAAGGCCGACGGTGACAACATCAAGCGCGCCAACCTCGCGGCCGCGGAGTATCGTGGCGCGCTCCACATCCTCTCGCCCCGCTCGGAACACTGGCATCCGCCGGTCGAAACCTATTCGGCCCTGACCGGTACCGGCATCGAGATGCTGTGGCAAAAAATTCTCGACCATCGCACCGCGATGAATGCCTCCGGTGAATTCACGAGCCGCCGGCAGGGGCAACAGGTGAAATGGATGTGGTCGATGCTGGAGCAGCGGACCATGGCGCGGCTGCGGGCTGATGCGTCGGTGCGCGCCAAAGTGAAACGGATCGAAGCCGAAGTCGCGGGCGGCCGTATCTCGCCTGCGCTCGCTGCCGAGCAGATCGCGGAAATGCTGCGATGAGCCAAAATGCTGCGATAAGCCAAGGCTTGCGGATCCTCATCACCGGCTTTGGCCCGTTCCCCGGCGCGCCTTTCAATCCGACCACGCCGCTCGTCAAACGGCTGACACAACTGCGCCGACCGGCACTCGACGACGTAACGCTGACCGGCCATATCTTCCATGTCACCTATCAGACAGTCGATCGCGAATTGCCCAAGTTGATCGCGCAATTGAGTCCGCATGCGCTGTTGATGTTCGGCCTCGCCACGCGCACCGCTCACTTGCGGATCGAGACACGCGCCCGCAATGCCGTCGCCACACATCTTCCGGACGCGGATGGCAACCGCGCGCAAGCCGCATCGATCGTCCGCGGGGCCAACGCCATACCGTTCGGCGCCCACACGGGGAACCTGCTGAACGCAGCACGCGCCACCGGCATCGATGCGCGACTTTCGCGCGATGCGGGGGCCTATCTCTGCAATTATCTGAGCTGGCGTGCGGTCGAGGCGACGCAACAGCCCGGCGGGCCGGCGCTGGCGTCATTCATTCATGTGCCTCTGGTGGCGCGCGACGGCACCGCGCGTGAGGGAACATCCCGCGTCACGCTGGAACAACTGGTCGATGCCGGCGAAGCCATGCTGATGGAAATGGTAAAGCTGACGCGGCGCGCGATTGTGCAAGAGGCCCAAGCCTAACACCATTAACCCTACCCCCAACAATCAGCTCCACGAGAGTTCGCGCGCGCCCGGCATCGACGCATTTTCTTGCTACCTATGAGATCGCAAGCATGGCCACTCATTGGCCCGGATCAAGCGATCATGCCAATCAATCGCCGCCATCTTCTCGGGATCGCCGCCACCGGCGCGGGGGTACTCGCGATGTCGCGTCAGGCGGCGGCTGCACAGCCGATTTCCGCACTCGGGCGCGATGCCACGCAATATGGCCTCCACCCCGGCAGCCCCGAGGACCAGACCAAAATTCTGCAACGGGCGATCGATGAAGCCGCACGCGCGCAAGTGCCGCTGGCGCTGCCGCCCGGCGTCTATCGCACAGGCCAGCTTCGCCTGCAAAACGGGTCCCAGCTTGTCGGGGTGCGTGGCGCGACCCGGCTTGTTTTTGTCGGCGGCGCATCGATGATGACGAGCGAAGGTACCGGCAGCGTCGGCCTCAACAACCTTATACTCGACGGCGGCAGCGTTCCCCTTCCCGCACGGCGCGGGCTCGTACATTGCCTGAGCGGTCGCGACATCCGCATCAGCGATTGCGAGATTGTCGCCAGCGGCGGCAACGGCATCTGGTTCGAGAATGTCTCCGGCGATATCAGCGGCAACATCGTCAGCAAAACCGCAGTGACGGCGATCACGTCATTTGACGCGCAGGGCCTCACGGTCACGCGCAACACGATCCGGGACACCAACGACAACGGGATCGAAATTCTGCGCACATCGATCGGCGATGACGGCACGCTGGTCGCTGACAACCGCATCGAGGATATCAAAGCCGGCCCCGGCGGCTCCGGCCAGTACGGCAACGCCATCAACGCGTTTCGCGCCGGCAATGTGATTGTCCGGGGAAACCGCATCAAGAACTGCGATTACTCGGCGATACGCGGAAATTCCGCCTCCAACATCCAGATATCAGGCAACAGTGTCAGCGATGTCCGCGAGGTGGCGCTCTATTCCGAGTTTGCCTTCGAGGGCGCGGTCATTGCCAACAACACGGTGGACGGCGCAGCACTCGGGGTTTCCGTCTGCAATTTCAACGAAGGCGGACGGCTTGCGGTCGTGCAAGGCAACATCATCCGCAACCTGCTGGCGAAGCGGCCGGTCGGGACCGCGCCCGACGACGATGGCGGCATCGGCATCTATGTCGAAGCCGACACCAGCGTTTCGGGTAACGTGATCGAAAACGCACCTTCGTTCGGGATTGTCGCCGGCTGGGGCAAATATCTGCGCGACGTTGCGATATCAGGCAACGTGATTCGCAACGCCTTCGTCGGCATCGGGGTTTCCGTGACACCGGGCGCCGGCACCGCGCTCGTGAACAACAACGTGATCTCGGAAACGCCACGCGGCGCGGTGGTCGGCCTCGATCACGCGAGGCCAATCACACCGGATCTCAGCGCCGAAGGCGCACCGCGCTTTGCGCAGGTCGTTCTGGATACGAACGCCGTGCGGAAGCTGCCTTAAAGCGTATTCCGCAACAGCGGATAGCGCGCCGCAATCGTTGCCATGTCCGCTACCGCCGCGAATGCGTCTTCGGCCAGCGGCTCGGCGGAATGTATTTCGCTTACGACGCCACGATCTTCAGGGGAGATTGAAATCTCCCGTGACGGGGCGACCGGGATTTCCTCGGCTTGCGGCAGATCGACACGACCGCGGCGGAATTCATTTTGAGGCGGCGCGGTTTGGCCGCGGCCGAGCCAGGACAGGTCAATGGCCCTGTTGTCGCGCGAGGCCTCGCGAGACAACAGATCGCGCCAGGTTTCCACCGCGGTCTTGGCCTCCCGAATATTCTCAAGAAACGCCTGCTCGCTGTGAAAGCGGCGCCAACGTCCGCTGTCGAACAATTCGGTGAGATATTCGAGCCGCTGTTCAGCGAGATTGCACCAGCGCGCGACAATTTCGCGGCCTTTTGCCACGTCCAGGTGAGATGTCATAAACCAGCCCGCAATGAGGAAAGACGCGGACGCAACGAATCACACAAACATGACGGATATATTTTGTGGAAAACTCCGCCAATGTCTAGCGGACTGCGCGCGGACGGCATAGGCGACCGGCGCCTCCCGTTGTCTTACGGGCGCTTGAAAATAAAGACCCGTCCGGGGGGACAACCGGACGGGTCAAGCCATATGGGCGCTTGGGGTGGATGGGCGCTCGCGCCAGATACAGCTGTTGGGGAAGGGATGACCGCTCCCCATGCTTTTTGGTCGCGGGTGGCCTGCCGGACGTTCAAAATGCGTTAAGAAATTTTCGACTGCCCCGGTCACGTGATCGAGAGCAGATTTCAGGGCGTCCCCGGCCTGGTTTTGCCTAGGTCCGGCCCCTGCTCAACGCCGGCCGGCTTCTCAGCCGCCATGGTTGCCGCCGGAAGACTTTCGATCGGCGCGAGCTGGAAGCTCCGTGTGTCGGACACGTCGGCTGCATCAGGCTTTTCCGACGCCGCGGCGACCGGGGCCGATGGAATAGGAACCGCGGAGACCGCGGCAAAAGCGTCCGCTTCCCCTGCCCCGAATTGATCGTCCGGACCTGGCGGGCCGAGATCACGCGCCGTTTTGGTCAAGATTGCACGTACCTCCTCCGGCTTCAGCGCCGGGTTACGCTGCAACATCAACGCGGCAACTCCGCTGATGAAGGCGGAGGAAAACGAGGTGCCTGAGGTGATCTGATACTTGTCGTCGGGGCTGGGGAGGAAAAGATCGACGCCCGGCGCCGACACCGAGATGTAGCTGCCCCGGTTCGACGCGGCAAACAATTTGTCCTGGGCATCGGTTGCGCTGACTGCGATGACATTCGCGTCCGCCGCAGGATAAAGCGGCGGCGATTTGGGGCCGGCATTGCCGGCGGCCGCAACCATCACGACATTTCGTGCCGCCAGCGCTGAAAGACTGCGCCCAATGATGGCATCCTTCGGGCCGGCAAAGCTCATATTGACGATCTGGGCCCCATGACCGGCCGCAAGATCGAGCCCTTTGAGGAGCACATAAGAGGTGCTCTCTGCCCCCTTGCCGGAGGTGCCGAAGGCGCGGATCGCCAGGATATGCGCCTCGGGCGCACTTCCCATCAAACGCACATGCGACACGATCGTGCCGGCAACGCCCGTGCCGTGCGCGTGTGGCCCATCCTTGCTGTCGAGCGCGTCGAACGGCGTAATCGTGACACCGGCGAACTCGGGATGCTTGAGATCCACGCCGGAATCGATCACGGCAATGGTGACATTGGCGCCCTCCGAAAGCGTGTGCGCCTGGGCGAGATGCAGTTTCACCTGCGGATACTGCACCGGGCCGCCGCCATTCGCACCTGTGTTCTGATCCTGAAGGGCGTAACGGAAGTTCGGCTGAACCGAACGAACGCTGCCATCCCCGGCGAATTCGCGGCTCGCGGCCTGCAACGTCTTGCGGCCTTCAATGCGAAACAGGCCGATGGTGGCCCCGATCAGATCGAAATTGCCGGATTCAATCCGCCGCAGGCCGTGACGCCGCGCCAACGCATCGGCTTGCGCTTCGGACAGCGTTCCGTCGATCTCGGCCACGATCTCGTTCGTGATCGCACGCGCGGCAAGCGAGGCCTCCAACGACGCATTATTCGCTTTGTTCCTGTTGTTGCGGCTATTGCTGGTGGCGGCCACCTGCCCCGAACAATTGCCGCTGTCGCGATCAGCGGCCGTGCAGGAAGGTTGAATGCGGATGTTGTTCCCGTTCAATCCGGTAACGCCGCGTCCGGCGAGGTTCGGATCAATGCGCGGCATTGCCCGATCGATGTTCGGAACCCGCGACGAGATATTGAGATTGGGCGAGCGCATGATGTTCTGTGCCGACGCGGGAGAGCCCAAGCCCGCAAACAGCAGCATTGCCGGCAGCGTCGCGGGCCACATCTTTCGCCGCCAGGTCGCTGCTATCAGGATCATGTCACTCAGGGCCTTACGCGAGCGCTAGTTAGCCACGGCAAGACTGACGATCTTCTCGTTCTGCAATCGGCTCAGGAGAGCAGAGAATTCGTCCTTCGACATCGCCGCATTGGCGAATTGCAGGCGGAACATGCCGCCTTGAGCGCCGCCTATGATCGATGCCTGATATTTATCGAGGAATGCCGTGATATCGCCCATGCGCGCATCCGGCGCAAACCGCACCAGCGCACGCGGCGAAGATGCCCCGGCGATATCGCGGGTAATCGGCTCGTTCATGCTCAATGAAGCCGTCTCAAACGAGACCGGGCGGTTGTTCACCAGTACCGCGGCGATGATGCCGGCCTGCAAAACAAGTGCTAACGCGCCGAGGCTGGCGGACCATGCCAATGTTCGCGGCGAAAGGCTCGAGAAGAAACCGGCGAATCGCGCCGCCATATTCATGGAAACACCTGGCCGACGCACAGGTTCGGCGTCGATCGCGGCAAACAACTTCTGCATGGCGCGCACCGATGGCGCGCCCAGGCTCTCGTTCAGCTCGATGGTGCCGGCGTATTCCTCGCGAATGACTGCGTATTGCCTGGCGAGTTCGGGATCACGGGCCAGCGCTTCCTCAACCCTTCGGGCATCGCGTGCGTTCAGCGTGCCGGCCGCATGCCAGGGCAGCAGCAATTCGATTTCGCCCGGTTCCTGCTCCACGATCTTTTTGCTCGCATTCGTCATGGCCAGCCTCGCTCTACGCCCGCTGCCTTCAACAGCTCGGCCAGTTTCCTGCGTGCGTAGAACAAGCGGGTCTTCACGGTATTCTCAGGTATGCCGATGATTCCAGCCACTTCTTCCACGGACTTCTCGTGATAGTAGACGAGATCGACGATCTCCCGATGCTCGGCCGAAAGGCCGCCTAAACACCTGCGCAACGCGTCACTGGTATCCTTCTTCTGTACGGTCACCTCGGGATCGTCGGACGTATCCTCGATCGCGCCTGCGGCCTCGTCGTCCAGTTCGGCATCCTTCCTGCGGCGAAGCGCAGAAAGCGCCTTGAATCTCGTAATCGCCAGCAGCCAGGTTGAAACCGCGGATCGGCCTTCGAACTTCCCGGCTTGGCGCCACACATCGAGGAAAACCTCGCTGATCAAGTCTTCGGCGACCTGCTCGTTCCGAACCAGCCGTAACCCGAACCGGAACACCCTGACATGATGACGCCCATACAAGACCTGCATGGCAAGCCGGTCGCCTTGAGCGATCCGAGCGATCAGGACGTCGTCCGCAGCCGCCTGTGTCGCGCTCAATGGCCGTCTCGCAAGGTTGGTCGGATGTAGATGGCGGGTGGTTCGATCAGAAAGGCAAGATTTTTCAAAGTATAGCAATAGCCTGTTGAAACCGTGTTCTGCCGCACAGAAAAGCCTTTACCATTATTAACGCGCTTGATGTCACCCGGTATCATAATACGCCTATGCGCTCCAGTTGTTGGCCATCCCCATCTTGCGGCGATAGCGGTGGCGCCACCGTTTGGGAAGCGATTTCCCCGTCCAAACAAGGGCCAAGCAGCTCTTCAAGGAAGGGTTTCGGCCGGAAAGATACCAAACCTAAAGGCTTTACCCGTTAGGTTTTTTGGATTGTTTCACGAACGGCGAATTTATGGTCACGGCGGCGTCGCCTCTTTTGAATCCGACGGCGGACAGGACGGACGGCGTCGGTCACAAACCGAAGGCCGAGGTACTGTTGCGCCGGGCGCAGCAGCGCCGGCAAATCCAGGACGTGATCGGTGTCAGCTATGTGATCGATGCAACCATTCTGCTGGTCTACGCCTACGCCGGCACCACCTCCGTTACGATCGGTCCGGCATTCGCCATCTGCGGTCTCGTCTCGATCGCCGGACATATTCTGCTGTCGGAATCCGGGTTCGCCGAACGCTTCAAGGATCACTATCTCGTCGTTCCACAATCAATGATCGGCATGATGATCATGCTGGTTTTCACCTACATCGCGCCGGAAGTCGGCGTGATGTTCTTGTGCACGCTGTTCGTTGTATTTGCCTTCAGTTCGCTGCGCTCGACCCCGTGGCAAACGGCCGTGGTCTGGACCGCGATGGCATTGGGTCTCGCTGGCTTGTTCCTGCTGACGGACAAACCGATCTCACTGCCACACGAGAATTATCTGGAACGCTTTGCCACGATGACGGTGTTCATCCTGACCATCGGGCGCTGCATGTTCATCGGTATCTTCTCCAGCGCGATGCGCAAGTCGCTCTATAAAAGCGGCCTTGCGCTGAAGGAGGCCAACAAGCGCATCGAAGAGCTCGCCGAGCTCGACGACCTCACCGGCTCGTTCAACCGCCGCTGCATCATGCGTTTCCTGAATGACGAGGTCACGCGGGCCCATCGCCTCAATGCTCCATGCTCCATCGCGTTGATCGATCTCGACTGGTTCAAGCGCATCAACGACACCTACGGTCACCCGACCGGCGACGAAGTGCTCAGGACATTCGCCATCACGGTCTTCGCCAATATCCGCACCGTCGACCGGTTCGGCCGCTATGGCGGCGAAGAATTCTTGCTGGTGCTTCCCGACACGTCCGGTGAGACCGCGGCGCATGCGCTCGACAGGTTACGGACGATCGTTGCCGACATCGACTGGAGCGCGTTATCGCTCGGCCTGCGGGTAACAATTTCAGCCGGCATAGCCACGCTGGATGCGAACGAAACCTCGGACAGTTTTCTCGCACGCGCCGACAGCGCGCTTTACAAAGCCAAGGCACAAGGACGCAATCGCATCGCCGGCGCCTGAATTTGATCATTTTTCCCCGAGGACGAAGAAACGTCGCGGGTTCGTACAACAGCTACTCCAGGACAGAGTCATGAGTTCGAAATCCATCTCCACCTCCGAAGGCCTGCTTGACGAATTGCAGGCCACACTGGCGCACGGAACCGTCGCCCGCCGTGTTGAAACACTGCGCCGTGTCACCGATCTTTTCATCAGCGGCGCCGTCGAATTCTCGGACAATCAGGTCGCTCTGTTTGACGATGTGTTCCAGTGCCTGATGCATCACATCGAGACCTCGGCCAAGGCACTGCTTTCCAATCGCCTGGCTCCGATCGACCGCGCGCCACCGCTGACGGTCCGCGCGCTGGCGTTCGACGACCTGATCGAGGTCGCAGCGCCCGTGCTGTCCCAATCGGAACGCCTCGACGATGAAACATTGATCGAGACCGCGCGGAACAAGAGCCAGGCTCACTTGATGGCGATTTCGACCCGCAAGGTGCTGAGTGGCGCCGTGACCGACGTGCTGGTACAGCGGGGTAATGACGAGGTGATTCAAAGTACAGTCAATAACCTTGGAGCCGAATTTTCCGAGCACGGTTTCACACGGCTGGTCAATCGCGCGGAAGGCAACGATGGTCTTGCAACCTGCGTCGGCTTGCGTCCGAATATTCCGCGCCACCTCTACCTGAAACTGGTCGCCAAGGCTTCCGCGGCGGTGCGGGCGAAGCTGGAAGCAGCCAACCAGCCGATCGCCAAGGAAGTATCCACCGCCGTGCGGGAAGCCACGCAGTTGGCGCGCACCGCGCCGTCGGCGATCAGCCAGGAGACCGCCATCGCGCACGCGCTCGTCAAATCCCTGTACGAGGATGGCCGGTTGGACGAGTATCAGGTCGCGGCATTTGCCGAGGCCGCCAAGTTCGATGAAGCCAATGCCGCTATCGCGGCTCTCGCCAACGTCTCGGTGTCGATCGCCGAGAACATGATGGTGGAGACCCGCGCCGAGGGCGTCATGATCCTCGCCAAGATTTCCGGCCTGTCATGGTCGACCGTCAAGTCGATCATCAAGATGCGCGACAACCTTGCCGGCAAGGAAGCGTCCGATCTCGATAGCTGCAAGGCCACCTATGAGCGGCTTCGCCCCTCGACCGCGCAACAGGTACTTCGCTTCCACCGGATGCAGCAGACCGCAACGACGCCCGCGGCGTGATGGTCTTGGGTAGCCGGCGCCCCCGCTAGAACCTGAGCACCTTTGCGCCGATGAGCGCGCCGACTGCCGTCACGACAGCGGTTGCAATCGGATACCAGGCGGCCACGAACAGCGGCGAATCATCGGTGCAGTGCGAAGCGTACAAGGTTGCCGCCAATCCGGCCGAGACCAGCCCGGCCAACGCACCGGCCAGCGCCGGTCGCGCCGGCGCGCCGTGACGCAATCCGACCAGCGCTCCCGCCAATAGCGGCAGCGACAGGAGCGGAATGGCGGTCATGCACACTCGCGAATTGCTGCCGATCAAGCGCGTCATCATCGGCAATCGCTGCGGCATCATCATTTCGCTCGCGATTCCGGCAGCGATGATCCCGACCGGAATCAAGAGTAGCCATCCCCAACCCTTCAGCGATGCCTCGGGACGGGAAAGATGCAGGCTCACCGCGATGGCCGAAATTGCCAGCGCCAGCGTGATCACGAACTTCAGATCGAAGAACGGATTATGCATCGCCGTCATGACGTCCGGCCGAACGCCGAGCGCCATCATGAACATCGCAACCGAAACCGGTGCCGCTGCCAACAAGCCAAACATCAGTATCAAGCCGACCGGTCGGGCGCGGTGCGGATTGTCGGCGGCGAGCATTCGAATGAGCTGTTCGGTTTCCATTTCTTACTGTTCCCGCAATTTAGCGGTGAGGCTTGCGAGCGCGCGATGCAGCGCCACGCGGACCGCACCCTCGCTCATCGCGAACTTCACAGCCGTATCCCGGATCGAGACGCCTTCGACCGCGATCGACTGCAAAACCTCGCGCTGGCGCTGAGGCAAGGTCTGCAACAGACTTGCGATCTCGTTTGCGGACGCGGTCTCGGCGACAGGGGTGTCGGGAATGATCTCGGCAAAATCGTCGATATTGACAAAAACCCGCCGGCCGCGGCGCCGCAACGCATCGATCAGCTTGTTGCGGGCGATCGCAAACAGCCAGGGTGCGAACGGCGCGTTCACGTCCCAGGTATGCCGTTTCAGATGCACCGCTAACAAAATGTCCTGCACGACATCCTCGGATTGATCGATCGGCTGGCCAGCCCGCGCCAGCCCGCGGCGAGCCCCGGCCCTCAAGACCGGTGTGACCGCCCTGAGGAGACGTTGATACGCGGCGCTATCGCCTGAAATGGCCAGCCGCATCAGGCCAGTCCACTCGTCTTCCCTTTCGCGCACGCGCGCTCCCACACTTCAATTCGGTCGGTTTTTCAGATTGTTACGCCTCCGGGCGCCAATCACGAATTCGTGATATCAACCCGCCGTGGCACTCGCCTGGAATCGCCACGCAGGATTTATGCCCGCTTGGCTCATAACACATTCTGCACCCCTGACACGCCCCTGATGAAGCAGGGCTAATTCAGAAATGCGGGCAAACTTGCGGGGCTGCGCTTGCCCCGTTTTCGCCCGGACTTGTCTGAAGATTCCCTTTTTTTGCCCCGCTGCAGACATGGCGCGCGGTCTTTTTCTCACCGGGACTAGAGCTCCGATTCCAACGTTCGCAAACTATCGCGGCAACCTCCGATGCGAACTTCGGAATCAAAGGAGCTCTAGAACTTACTGATTCCGGTGCGGCTTTGAATTTGAAATTCCTATCAAGAACTTGCCGCGACACCGATAGGAACTTCAAATTCGCCGCACTGGCAAAACGGGGAGATGCCAAATGATCATCAAAGCCAACGGGCGCTCGGCCTTGATCTTTGCTGCCGGACTCTTTGTGCTGCTCGCAACACCGGTGAACGCAACAGACGGCGACGATGCCGCAGCCGACGCGAAATCTGACAATTCGACTGCCGCGCCAGTCACGCAAAGAATCTACAGGCACGCCTCTCACCATAGAAGGCACTACGCGCACCACGGACTTCATGCGATCGCGAAGGCCGACGACGACAAGAAGGCTGCCGCGCCAGACACCGCCACCGGCGACAACAGGATGTTAGCGGTCATCCCGCCGTCGATCGCCAACGCCAATGCGCAGATGCTGCTGGCCGGCGCCCAGATCGGTTCGGCCCCGGTAGCACCGGCAGGAACCGGCGTTCCGGCAACAGCATCCGAAAATTCGAATGCCAACAACGAAACCCTGGTGGCCGCGTCGGACCAACTTAACGATGTCGATCGGACACTGCAGCAAGGTACTCCGACGGCAACCGCAACCTCGCCGCCAGCCCCCACAGCCACGATGACCACCGAAAGCTCGGCCTGGGACCAGACCTCCCTGATCGGGAAAATCTTCATCGGATTTGGCGCGCTGCTGACCGTGGCCTCGGCCGCGCGCATGTTCATCACCTGAATGATCTCGTGCCCCGGACGCTGCATCGCGTCCGGGACAAGATGATCACCACGCCCACTTGAAGCTCATCCCTTCAACAGGCACATTCGCCTGTAAATTATGAGGGACGGAGCGAGAATATGAGCACCTTCGAACACATCATCGTCGAGACCAGGGGCAAGGTTGGCGTGATCACGCTCAATCGCCCCAAAATACTCAACGCGCTGTCCTTCGAGGTGTTCGGCGAAATCGCCACTGCGGTCGATGATCTCGAGGCTGATGCTGGAATTGGATGCATTGTTTTGACCGGTAACGAAAAGGCATTTGCCGCCGGCGCCGACATCAAGGAGATGCAGCCAAAGGGCTTCATTGAAATGTTCTCCAACGACTTCGTCGCGATCCGTGGCGACCGTGTCGCCACCTGCCGCAAACCGACCATTGCCGCCGTCAGCGGTTATGCACTCGGCGGCGGCTGCGAACTCGCCATGATGTGCGACATCATTATCGCATCCGACACCGCGAAATTCGGCCAGCCGGAAATCACGCTCGGCACCATTCCAGGCATCGGAGGCACGCAGCGTCTGACGCGCGCTATCGGCAAATCCAAGGCGATGGATCTCTGCCTCACCGGACGGATGATGGACGCGGCGGAAGCCGAACGTTCCGGGCTCGTCAGCCGCATCTTTCCAGCCGACAAACTGATGAGCGAAGTCATGGCGATCGCCGAAAAGATCGCCGAGATGTCTCATCCAGCCGCGGAAATGGCCAAGCGCGCCATCAACCGTGCTTTTGAAACCCCGCTTTCCGAAGGGCTCCAGGTCGAGCGCGACCTGTTCCGCTCGACCTTCGCCCTGGAAGATCGCTCCGAAGGCATGGCGGCCTTCATCGAAAAACGAAAGCCGGTCAACAAGAACAGGTAGCCACGCCCAGGATCCTGCGCAGCGAAGCGTTCATCGTTCGCGAAGGCCAAGGAAGCTTTGGCAATTTGGCCTGCTCCCACGGCGGTTAAATGATGGTAGTGCTTTGTGCCGAAAGATTTAGCCAATCTTTGCCACCTGTCCCTTACCCCAGCACAGGTCGTGACTTCTGATTTTCCGAATTTCACTTGACGCTTGGGTAGAAGCAGGATTATTGCGATTCGGTCCCGCTCCTTCTGAGGGGCGTTTCGCGATCGTCACGGACGTAGGGCGCGGGATGCGGTGGACGCGGCGGCGCAGCAAGACGAGCGGCGCTACCGCGGACGGCGAAGCCGTGTGGTCCTGACGCCCCGACGCTGGCGTCAACTCGCGACAATGCTTCGCATTGCGCGGGGACGGTGACAAACAAGCCCGGTCACCGGGGAGAGCGCGGAGGAAACCGTTAAAACCATTGCGCGGGGAATGCCGGGTGCTTCCGGTGTGACCGTGGTGACTATGCTTGTGTGCTTTTACTTTTGCTGCACACAAGGCTGCGGGCGCATCCAGCGCCCGGCATTCCCTGCGCCCTCTGATTTCGAGGGACGATATGATTGCAAAGCTCAGGCGAAATTGCGTCGTGAGGATGCGAACCCATATCTGCTGTTTGAAATTTGAATCAGCAAGCTAATCGTGTGGCGAACGATATCGGTAGCCGTCATTGCCTGCGACAAATGCGAAGCGTTTGCGCAAGGGAGCAACACGACGGCCCGCCGTCGCTCGCGGTGCGCGCTACGGCGCGCTTGGAGTCCGCCGAAGCGCTGTTGCGCGAAGGCGGAAGCAATCCATTCTTTCTTCGCTACGCGATGCTGGATTGCTTCGCTTCGCTCGCAATGACGACTCTGTTGTCGTCAGTTCGCCCGGCTCCTCGTCAGCGCTGCACTCACCAGCGCCCGATACATCCGCTCCGACCAGTTCGCCGGTCTGTCCAATCCCAATCTCGCCAGGCATTCAGCGTCGGCAGGCTCAGGCTGCCGCATGAACCCCTGCCAGAGCAGCGCAGGCAAACTCAGCGGCGAACGCTGTACGTCCTGAAGAAACTGCAAAGCCGGGATCAAGCGCTGCTCCACTTCCGTGAAATCGCTGCCGAACGGAAAAGACGGAAGTAGACCGGACTGCCGGGCCGGCCGCAGTGCCTCCATAATCCGGTCTGGCGTGTTTTGCCGATAGGCTGCCGGAATTTCGAAATTCGCAGGCAACTTGCCGGCATCTTTCGCCTGGCGGGTGAGTTCGTCCTGAAAACGAGAATCCGCCACCTGCAACATGGCCGCGATCACATCGACGTCGGATTTGCCCCTGAGATCGGCAACGCCATATTCTGTGACGACCATGTCGCGCAAGTGCCGCGGAATGGTCTCATGGCCATAGCTCCAGCGAATATTGGATTCCAGCCGGCTGCCCGACTGTCGCGTCGCCTCGACGGTCAAGATCGAACGCGCACCGGCAAGCGCAAAGGCCTGCGCCACAAAATTATATTGCCCGCCAACACCGCTCACGACCTGCCCGTTTTCGAGGCCGTCGGAAATCACCGCACCCAACAGGGTCGCCATCATCGCGTTATTGACGAAGCGCGCATCGACGCGGGCGCGGCGTTTCTCATCCTCGCCGCCATAGAGTTCGTTGGTAAACGACACCGGCATCATCTGGATGCGCGCGATCTGCTCTGGCGTCATGTCGCGTAAAGCCTGGTAAAACGATTTCGGACCGAGGAAGAACGCGCCATGGAGCAGAACACCATCCACCTCGCGCTTGATAATGCCGGCGTCGATCAGGCCGATGAAGGCCTCAAACAGCATTTCGCTGACCCCGTAGAGGCCTTTTTCGAAACGTCCGGTTTCGAACGATTGACCGGCGGGCGAAAGGCGCTTCATGGTCGCGGCGAATTGCGCGCTGTCGCGATGGCGAAGGATCAAGCCTTGCGCGAGCGCATCGCCGACCTGACCGATACCGATCTGCAACGTGCCGCCGTCGCGAACGAGGCCGGCCGCATGAAGGCCGATCGCGTATTTGGTGTCGGTGACAGGCTCCGACGGTGGCGCGAACAGCGGAAAGTCGGTCTCGGGGCTCTCCAGCACCGCGCTGAACTCCTCGCCCGGGAGGTCGCCTGCGCCGGGCATGAACGGCAATTCGGAATTGACCTGGCCGATCAGTTTGAACGACGCGCGGCCCTCGGCGCGCGCTCGCAAAACATCGAGCGTGGTGTCGGTATTGCAGCTCAGGCTGTAGCGGGCGACGCCGTCGACCACGCGCCTGGCGACGAGTTGCGTGACGACGTTGAGCCCGCGCGCGAGCAGATAGGACGACGCGTGGGTGTAATTCGCGGAGATGTAATTCTGCTGCGCCGACGGGACATGCAGCCACGCTCCCGCCAGGAAAAAGAACTCGATCACCTCCACGTTGGGCGGCAATTCATTGGCCCGCAACGCATCGGCGTAAGCGAGGTCCGGATAGCCGCCAAACAGCCGCTCGATGACGGGAGAGATGAAGCGATGCTCAAGAAGGTTCGAAGGACGCGGCTTCTCCAACGTCAGCGCCGAGAGGAAGGTGAGGCGGATGGAGCGGTCTGCGGCCGCGCGCGCATAGAGCGCATTGACGATATGATTGGCCTTGCCGAGGCCGAGCGGCAAGCCGACCACGAGATTGGTCCCGACATCGCGGATGATGTCCTCTGTGATCGCCTCGGGGTCGGAAAACAGTTTCGGCATCGATCTTCCTCCCGAGACCTCACAACCCTGCATCTTTTCCTGCTGACCGCAATGGCGAGATGCGACATCCTGCTTTCCCTATGCGTGCCGCTGCGATAACAGTCTTGTCAATGGCGGAGCGTCCGCCTCGGGAGCCGATGTTTGCTATGGAGAGGTCACGATGATGAAGCTGTACTACGCCACGGGCACCTGCGCATTGGCCTCCCACATCGCGCTTGAAGAAGCCGGCGCCGAATATTCGACCGTCAAGATCAGCTTCGCAACCAGCGAACAGCGCTCGCCGGAATATCTGGCCATCAACCCCAAGGGGCGCGTCCCCTCGCTGGTGACCGACAGAGGCATCCTGACCGAGACGCCGGCGATGCTGGCCTTCATCGCCCAAAGCTTTCCAAAGGCAAAGCTGGCGCCGATCGACGATCCCTTCAGCTTTGCCGAAGTACAGGCTTTCAACAGCTATCTGTGCTCGACCGTGCACATCAACCACGCTCACCGCCCGCGCGGTAGCCGCTGGGCCGATGATCCAGCGGCAATCGAGGCGATGAAAAAGAAGGTGCCGGAAACCATGAACGCCTGCTTCGAACTGATCGAGGGCAAAATGATGAAGGGCCCATGGGTGATGGGCGACACCTATACGATCTGCGACCCCTATCTTTTCACGGTCGCCGGCTGGCTGGAAAGCGATAGCGTCGATGTTGCACGTTTTCCGAAGGTCAAGGCGCACCGGGGCCACATGCTGGAGCGGCCGGCGGTCAGCAAGGTGCTGGCGGCCGAAAAAGCCTGATATCCAGCCGGTTTGTGCCCCTTCCCGCCTGAGATTTATCTCGATAGTGTGGCGCCCAATGCTGCGGCGGACAACGCCGAGCCGTGGGAGAAGTGTGCTATGGGACAGTTGCGGCGTGCGGTCATGCTGATCGCGGCGACACTTGTTTTCGCCAGCCCTTGCGCCGCCAAAGTCGTCAAATTCGAGATTGTGAAGGTGGAATCGCCCGCCTTCGAAGGGCGGACTTTTGGCGCGGTCGGCACCTATGACCGAATTTTGGCCCGCGCTGCGATTGCCGTGACGCCCGACGATCCCAATAACAAGATCATTGTCGATCTCGACCGTGCGCCGCGCAATGCCCAAGGTCAGATCGAAGCTGTCACGGACGTGGAAATCCTGCGGCCGACGGTGGCCGCCAATGGCAACCGCACGCTGTTCTACGATGTGCTCAACCGCGGCAGCAAGCTTGGGCTGGCACTCTTCAACGATATCCCCGCGGTAACGAACGATCTCGTCAAGGCTGCGGATGCCGGCAACGGCTTCCTGATGAGAAGCGGCACACGGTGGTTTGGAGCGGCTGGCAAGGCGACGTCCTGCCGGGCGGCGGCCGCATGACCTTTTCGCCGCCGGTCGCGCCCGGCGTGACCGACCTCGCGCGTGAGGATTTCATTTTCGACCATACCAACAATCCGGCCAGCGCGACGCTGAGCTATCCCGCGGCCGATCTCGACCTCACCCAGGTCAAAATCAGCGTCCGTGAACGCGAGGCCGACCCGCGCACCACGCCAGTGGGCCTTGCGGTCACCTTCGAGAGTCCAACAAAAATTTCGATCAAGCGGCCCGAAGGCTTCGACGCTGGGGCCATCTACGAATTCATCTATATCGCGAAGGACCCGAAGGTGATGGGTCTGGGCTTTGCGGCGACGCGCGACGTCGTCTCGTTTCTGCGCAACGAAGCCGCAGATGCGACCGGCAACACCAATCCGCTCACGGGGCGGATCGACCGCGCGATCGGATTCGGCCTGTCGCAAAGCGGCCGTTACCTGCACGACTTTCTCTACCTCGGCTTCAATGCCGATGAAGCCGGCCGCGTGGTCTTCGAAGGCCTGATGCCGCACATTTCCGGCGGCAAAAAAACCTTCACCAACTATCGCTTCAGCCAGCCCGGCCGCTCGCCTTACGAGCACGCCGACATGCTTTATCCGGGCGCGGATTTTCCGTTCACCTATCCCGTGATCACCGACAGCATCACCGGAAAGAGCGATGGATTCCTCGCGCGATGTCTCGCCGCCGGCAATTGTCCGAAGATCATCAAGACCGACAGCGAGATTGAATTTTACCAGCAGCGCGCGTCGCTGGTCGTGACCGATACGAAGGGCGACCCGATCACCATGCCGGACAATGTCAGGCTGTTCCTCTTGTCCAATCTGCAACATTATGCGCTTGCGCGGGACAAGTCCGAACTGGTGAAGGCCTGCGCCAATCCGACAAATCCCCTGAATGCGGGACCGCCGGTGCGCGCCTTGCTGGCGGCCATGAATGACTGGATAGCCAAGGGTACCTTGCCACCCGACAGCCGTTACCCGAGCCGCGCCGATGCGACACTGGCGCCGCCCTGGCCCAACGCGGTCGGCTTTCCAAAAATCCCGAGCTTTGCCTATCCGAGCCGGATTGCGCAGCCGACCCTCCTCAAGTCCGACGGGATGCCTCCATCGAAGGGAGCCGCCTATCCGGTGTTCGTCCCGAAGACCGACGCCGACGGCCGTGACATAGCCGGCATTCGCTTGCCGACGCTGGAGGCCCCAAGCGCAACCCACACCGGCTGGAATCTGCGGAAGGCTGGCTTTAGCGAAGGCGAATTGTGCGACAACAACGGCAGCATGATGCCGTTCGCGGCGACCCGCGAAGAACGGCTGAGAATCGGCGATCCGCGGCCGTCGATGGAAGAGCGCTACCCGAATGCGGGCGACCGGGCGGCGGCTGTCGCAAAAGCAACGCAGCAGCTCATCCGCGACCGGCTCCTTCTGGAAGAAGATGCCGGACTGTTTATCGCCAATTCGAATTAGCTTCTTCACAAGCGTGATCCAGGCGAGTTAGGACACGGTCAAAGTTTTTAAGAAACCAGGCGCGAAGCGGGAGAAACTTCATGGCGGCGGAAGCCACAACGGCAATCGAGAGCCGGACGATCGCAAAGGTCTCCTGGCGGCTGTTGCCTCTGGTCGCGCTCGCTTATTGCATCGCCTACATCGATCGCAGCAACATTTCCATCGCCGCATTGACGATGAACAAGGACCTCGGCTTCAGCGCCTATCTCTACGGCTGGGGCGCGGGGATCTTTTTCTTCGGCTACTTCCTGTTCGAAATTCCGAGCAACCTGATTCTGGAAAGGATCGGCGCGCGAATCTGGATCGCGCGGATCATGATCACCTGGGGCATCTTTTCTGGCCTTACCGCCTTGATTACAGGGCCGACCAGTTTTCTGATCATCCGCTTTCTGCTGGGAGCGGCCGAAGCCGGCTTCTTCCCCGGCATGATCCTCTATCTCACCTACTGGTTTCCGGCCCAATACCGTGGCCGCGTCATCTCGACCCTCTTTGTTGCGCAACCCGTCGCCAACGCCGTCGCATCGAGCGGCTCGGCTGCCATTCTCGGTATGGACGGCGTGCTCGGCTTCAGGGGATGGCAGTGGATTTTCATCATCGAAGCCATACCAGCGATTCTGCTCGGTCTTTTTATCTTGCGCATCATGACGGACCGGCCGGCAAAAGCTGAATGGCTTGCCGAAGATGAGAGAAGCTGGCTGCAAACGCGGCTCGATAACGAAAGTCGCGAAGTTGAACGCGACGGCCATATGACGTGGACAAAGGCCTTGAGCGATCCGCGCGTGGTTGCGTTGTCGCTGATCTATCTTGGAAGCGTGACCGCCAACTACGGCATCGTTTTCTTCATGCCGCAAATCGTCAAGGGATTGGGTCTTTCCGACCTGATGACCGGTTTCGTTTCGTCGGGACCCTACATTGTCGGCACGTTCGGCCTGCTCGCCTGGGGCTGGTCGTCCGACCGCAATAACGAACGCCGCTGGCATTTGATCGCAGCCTCCACGCTCGGCGCGCTCGGGCTTGCTTTCGCGGCCTGGTCTGGCACCTCCTATTGGGCCCTGCTTGGCATGTCCGCCGCCACTGTGGGCATCTACGGCTCGCGCGCAGCCTTCTGGCCAATGCCTTCGATCTTCCTCACCGGCACGGCCGCAGCGGGTGCGATCGCCATGATCAACGCCGTCGGCAATCTCGGCGGCTATGTCGGCCCGTTCGTTGTCGGCTGGATCAAGGATTCGACGAAGAGTTTCGAAGCCGGACTTTATTTCCTCGCCGCTTGTTCGCTGATGGCGGCGATTATCACATTCTTCGCCGCCCGCGCGGCCGGAGATCCTGCGGCGATAGCGCGGGCGAACGCTACTGCCGCAGCCGAGTAGTTCAACAAAAAGCCAAATAATAAGGGAGACGACCATGCTTAATCGACGCGACCTTTTGCTTGCATCAGTTGCCGCCGGCCTCGCGATGCAAAATCGAGCGGCATTCGCCAAAGCGGCGCAACCGAGCACACCTGTAAATTTCGACGTTCCCGCTCATGCCTGCGATTGCCACACCCATATTCACCTGCCGGAAAAATATCCGTTCTTTGCCGGCCGCGTTTACACGCCAGAACCCGCCTCTCCGGAGGAGATGGCCGCGCTGCACAAGGCGCTGCACATCGAAAACGTCGTGATCGTGACGCCCAGCGTCTACGGCACCGACAACCGGGCGACACTCGAGGGCATCAAATTCCGCGGCAACACCGCACGCGGCGTGGCCGTGATCGACGACAAGACGTCGGAGAGCGATCTTGATGAGATGGGCAAAGTGGGCATCCGCGGCATCCGCGTCAATCTGGCGACCAGCGGCGTCAACGATCCGAGCGTTGGCCGCAAACGCCTTGAGGCAGCGATCGATCGCGTGAAGGGGCGCGGCTGGCACGTTCAGGTCTACACCAACCTTCCGCTGCTCACGACCATCAAGGATGTCCTCGCCGCCTCGCCCGTCCCTGTCGTATTCGACCATTTCGGCGGCGCGGACGCGGCGCTTGGCCTCGAACAACCGGGCTGGGCGGAGCTCGTCGAAGCCGTGAAGAACGGCAAGGTGTATGTGAAGATCTCCGGCGCCTACCGTTTGTCGAACAAGGGACCCGACTATCCGGATGCGGTGCCGTTTGCGAAGGCGCTGATCGCCGCCAACGCGGATCGCCTGGTATGGGGTTCCGACTGGCCGCACCCGAATTCCGTGACGCCGCCGGACAAGAAGGCGACCGATCTCACGCCGCTCTATCAGATCGACGATGGCCGCTTGCTCAACCAGCTTGCGATTTGGGCGCCCGACGCCGCGGTTCGCAAGAAGATCCTGGTCGACAATCCGGCCCGGCTTTACGGATTCTGAGAATCTCTTCACGGCGCTGACCGCTCCGTTAGCGGCGCATGTCCGGCGTAGCTGCGCCGCCATTCGCCGGCCTTGCGCAGTCCGCCGAATGGAAACAGGTGGAAGCCTGCAATCGAAGCCTTCGTCTTGGCGGGCGCCGATTGCAGGCCGCGTACGACATCGTCCGGCCCCGTATCGATCAGGAGACGGCCGAAACGGCCAATCTGGCTCCGCAGCGACCTGATCGAATTGCCGATCCCGCAACGGAGCGCAAATTTCGTCAAGGTAGCAGGCGTCGCCGGGCCGGCGAGACCGACAATGACCCGAAGATCGACGCCGTGCGTGCCGAGTTCGTCGATCCACCCAACAATCGGCGCGCTTTCGAAACAGAATTGCGTCATGACCTCGACACGGATTCCGGTCTGACGCCCCCAGTCCCGCCACGCCCCGAGCGCCGTGAACGCGTTGGCTGGCGCCAGGAAAGGATGGCCCTCGGGATGGCCAGCAACGCTCACGGATTCAATGCCGCGCGCCTCGATCAACCCGCTGGCACACACGTCACGGCTTGACCCGAATGGCCCCTTGGCCGCCGCAACATCGCCGGCGATGACAAGAATACGCCTGACATCCGCTTCCCCGCGCGCCCTCGCCAGAAAGTCATCAAGTACTTCGCGTGACGGCATTTCGCGCGCCGCTATATGCGGGACAGGACTGTAGCCGGCACGGCGCAATTCAGCGGCGGTCTCCACGTTACGGCGATAGTTGTCGCCAGGCAGGAAAGTGATCGTTACGTCCATGCCCGGTTCGAAATGATCCTGTAACGGCTGCAGATGATGGCCGTCCGACGAGACTTCAACGGAGGCCTTTGACAAAAGCGCCATGAGATCGCGAGAGGAAGCATGATCGGGTGTGGTCATGGCACGCTCACCGAGATCATGCCGGCGCGCGGCGGCGCGAGATCACATAGGTCTCATCGTTGAACCACAAACCGCCGTGCTTTTTCAGCACCCGGTCGGTCGCTTCGAGATAGCGCCCGTCGCGAACCACTTCCGATAACCTGACGTCCTCGACCTGCGCGACATAGATCGCGGCATTCCGCGCGGCGAACAGCGTCGAGGTTCCGATCGGACCGCTCACTTCATCCGGAAGGGTGTGCATGTGGTAGCGGAAGATCGAACGCGCGTCGGAGGAGGCGTTGAAATTATAATGCCGCGCGGCCGTGCCGAGTTCGTGTTTGACCTGCCGCAGGATGGCATGGCGATCCGATGTGAAGGGATTGTCGCCGGGCCAGACCCCCTCGATGATCTCCATGCCGGGATCGTTGCCATGTGAATGAATGCCGATCAGCCGGCCGCCAGGCCGCAACGACCGCGCCAGTGGCGCGACCACTTTCGATGCCTTGAATTCGACGCTGGCCCGCGCCCGATAGGGTTGTGAGGCGATAACGAGATCGTAATCGGCCATCACGCGCCCCGGTCGCGGCATGATCGGATCCAGCAGAAAAGAATGGTCTTCGCGCCGCAGCGTCAGAATCACAGGCCGCGCGTAAACAGGATTGCCGGTCGTCGGACTAATTCCGGCGCGCCAGTTCTCGGCGAGGAAGCCTTCGAGGTCGCCGATCTGCTCGGCAAAGCCGTGAGCCGTATTGCCCGACAGCGCGACATCTTTCCAGATCAGGCTTTGAGCCGCGGTCGCCGAGCGCGGCGTCAGCCATGGCGCTTCGGCATAATAGAGATTGGTGACGACCAACACAGTCGCGGGATGTTCGAACAAACGGTCCGCCATCTTCTCCAGCATCATCCGAACGTCTTCGTAACTGATTTCCTTCGCGACGGCGTAGAGCGGCATGGTCGGGAAGCGCGCATGCACCGCCCGCATCACGCGCGACAGCACGGTGCCGTCGCCGACACCCGCATCGAAGATTCGCAGCGCCGGAGGCGCCGGTTGCAGACTGCCGATTTCGAGTGAAATCCTGCTGGCGACGTCGGTCTTCTCGCTACACGTGGATACGAAGAGAAGGTATTTCTGCCGGTTGTCAAAGAACCGGAAACCGGCCGGTGCCACGTTCGCGGCAGCGAAGGCGCCGTTGCCGGTCTTCGGCTGGGCGGGCGGTTTACCTGAGACCGGCGATGCGCCGCCGCGATGCTCGGACAGATAGGCACGAACCTTGTCGAGGGTGCCGGTCGTGATCCTGGCGCCGTCGCGCAAACGCGATACCAGCTTGCCGTCATTGACGACGAGCCGTCCGAACGTGGATTCCGCCGTTTGCGTCGCCCGGCAGTAATCCCTGATTTCGCCCAGAATCTGATCGGAGGTCCTGGGCTGGCCCTGACGTTCCGCGCTCCGCATGATTGATCCCCTGCGGTTTCATCCCGGCTGCCATCAAGGGCAGCGCCCCGCGATACGTCAACCACAATCGAAGTGGGCAGGTTTCATGGGCATGTGCCCACAGTCTCAAGCACGCGCCGGCCATTGCGGCGGATGGCTGCCCAGCGGCATCGCCGGCCACGACCAGAATGCCGGCGTCTGCGATAGCTGCGCGGCATGGCGGACCGCCTGTAGCGGCCCGAAACCGGATTGCACCTGTTCGACAAACGGCTTGATCGCCTCAGCTTTCAAATCTTCGGTCGCAAGGCCGTCGGCCACGCGACCGAGATTCCAGAGCCACCGTCCGGTTTGCGCCAGCGATACGCGGACGTGCCAACTGCCGCCTTCGCGCGACTGACGCGCTTTTGCCATCATGGCGCCGAACGCCATCAGATAGCCGGTGGCGTGATCGAGAATCTGGGCCGGCAATTCCTTCGGACCGTCGACGCCAGCCGCCTGCCCCTCCGCATGGTTGAAGCCGGTCGTCGTCTGCACCAGCGAGTCAAAGCCGCGGCGTTCCGCCCACGGTCCGACATGGCCGTAAGCCGAGAGCGACACCGCGATGATGCCGGGATTGATCCGCGCCGCCTCCTCGGGCGAAAAGCCGAGATCGGCGAGCGCGCGCGGGCGATAGCCTTGCGAAAAGATATCGGCCTCTGCGAGCAGTTGTTTCAGCCCTTCCCGGCCCTCGTCGCGCTTGAGGTCGAGGAAAGCCGAGAGCTTGCCGTGGCCGGTATCGATCGTGAGCCAGGGGATCGCCGGGAGATCGGCGCCCGAAATCAAAAGCACGTCCGCGCCGTGCGCAGCCATGGTGCGGCCGGCCACCGGACCCGCAATCACGCGTGACAGGTCGAGGACACGCAAACCATCGAGGGGCCGATCGCCCGCAGGCCAAGGCTTTGGCGCGGCGTCGCCGATTTTCTCAATTGCAATCGCCGGCAAGGCAGCCAGCGCTTTCGCCTGCGACAACGCGGACCATTCATCGTGGGACCGCATCATCGCAACCACGCCACCGGTTTGATAGGCCGCGGTCTCGAACGCCTCTGCATCCCATTGCATCAACGCAGCCTGAACCTCTTCGCGTTCGGCCTTGCAGTTAAGGACCCGGCACACCGCGTCGCGATGGTGAGGAAAATTGGTGTGCAAACGAACAAAGCGCCGGTCGCGCGTCTTGTAGGTGCCGGCGATTGCATCCCATGCCGGTGGCGGCGGCGTGCCTTCGAGCCGCAGGTAGCGCTCGCTGCGGCATTCGACCACGGCATGGCGCATGTCGACCGCGACCTGTTGGCCCTCGCCGCTGCGCAACTTCCAGATATAAGCGGCGGCAAGCCCCGCTGCGGCAATGCTCGCTTGCGCGGCGGCGGCAACACGAAACGACGACGGCAGCAGCGGCTCGTCGCCGGTCAAGGTGACGGTATCAAGTGCTGCAGCCTCGCCACCAACCAGGGTCCAGAGATCGCCGAGGATTTCACGAGGTGTTTGCATGGGAAATCCTTGAGAGACCCAACGCGACATTATCATCACCGTTATAGACCAGGAAAGCGGGTCCTTTGCGAGAAGTCGTCGTCATCGCGAGGAGCAAAGCGACGACGCGATCCAGTCCTTTTGACTCTGGATTGCTTCGCGGAGCTTGTCATCGGGCGCGCATTTCGCGCGACCCATTGGCTCGCAATGACGTTCTTGGCACACGTCTTCATTCCCGCGGCATCACCCGGGTTATGCAATAACGTCCGTCGCCCTCGAAATTGGAGGGCGCAGGGAAAGCCGGGTGTCCGTTGCACCCGCAGCCTCGCGTGCGAAAATAAAAAGCACACGAGCGTAGTCACTACAGGTTCACCGGATCAATCCGGCCTTCCCTGCGCAATGGTTTTAACGGCTTCCTTCGTGATCTCCCTGGTGATCGGGCTTTCTTGCCACCATCCCCGCCGTGATGCGCTAGGCATCATCGGCCGGTTGACGCCAGCGTCGAGACGTCAGGACCACACGACTTCGCCGTCCGCAACGGCGCCGTTCGTCTTTCGGCGCCTTCGCGTCCACCGCATCCCGCCCAACGTTCGTGACGATGGCCAACGTCCCTCTTTCGGACGAGATGCGCGAGGCTGTAGGAGTGATTTGCCCGTCGGGTTAAGCGAAATATTTTTGCAAACAGGACTGGACACGCGGGTTAGTGATTTGCCCGACGGGCAAATCAGTCAACCCACCGCCATCTGACCCACGCCCCCTGGTGGAGTGAATTTGGCATTCGCCTCCACCTAGCCGCAAACTCGGAAGGCGAATGCCAAATCCAAAACTCCACTAGAAACATATATTTGCTGGTGGGCCCGTGATTCTAACATTCACAGGAGTGGTCGCTGAGAAGGGATGCGAATGTTAGAATCGGACCACTAGTGCATGGGCCAACCCGGGCCGTCGGGCCTGGCGCTGCTGGCTGCCTCGATCTTCTCTGTCAGTTCAAGGCTTACCATCGAAAGCAGATAAATCGCGGTTGTCTCGTCCATTTCGACGGCAACAACCAAGGCATCTTCGATCATGCGGCTAAGTTTACTGAGGTCCTGTTCCGGCATTTGAACTCCTCTGGAGCGCATTTGAACACCTCTGGAGCAAAGGACAACAGTTCAAGCCAGAAAGCGCCGGTCGGCTGTCGGTTGTTCTACAATCGCCAGCCGATCATCGCCGCGAACCTGTCTCAAGCGCGCCAAGGTTCGCGCGTCAAAGGCGGCGGTCACCGCGACGATGCTGTCTTTGCCATCCTCCCGAGGAATGCCAAGCGGCGTGACCCTGAAATGCAATTGCACCAGCCGCAGCAGCCAGATCGGATTCATCTCAATGATGATCTTGGACACGCCGTTTTCCAGCCCCCATTCCACGATGGCCGACAGCAACAAGTTTCCGACGGGACTTAGCAGCCGGCCGCGGTCACGGTGGTCCTTCGTCACGCAATAGCGCGTCCATTCCCAGATATGCGGACCGACGGGAAAATCGCCATCGCAAAGGTGCGGCATGACCGACGACAGGAGATGCGGGCGCATGGATGGCAACATGCGCTGATAGCCCACCAGCCGATCGCCGTCGAGGTACAGCATGTGCAGGGCGCGGCCGTCGTCGAACTGATCCATCTCGCGACCGTCCGGACGCCTGAGATTGTTCCAGCCCATTTCCTCCACGAACACCGTGTGACGCAAGCGGTAGGCTTGCTCCATCGCTTCAGCGTAGGAGCTGATATTTTCAGCCGCGACAATATGAATCCCCATTTGGTCCTCCACCCGGCAAAAACCTCCAGGCGGGAGGGTGGGGTTGGAAGAGATTCGGGGGTAGTACGGATTCCCGTACCTTGACTCTATCGGATGATCTTGTGCCGTAACGCCTGGGCTACGGCCTGCGTCCGATTGGTGGCGCCAAATTTAATTCGAATCTGTCGCGCCATTTTGTCCACAAGATGTTCGGAGACGTGCAGGATTTTGCTGATCTCCCAATCGCTCTTGCCTTCCGCGATCCATTGCAGCACGTCCGCTTCGCGCGACGTCAGCTTCACCGATGGTGGCGTGTCGGCCAGCGAGAGGGCGCGCCCAAACGAATACATCGCGAGCAATTGCAGCGGGCCTCGATAATGTGGCGGCAACTCCCCGCGGTCGCTGGCAATGGAAAAGCCCGCGGACTGTCCGTCGAGCGTCAACATCGGCACGGTGAAACCAAAGCCAAGGTCAAACTCCGTTGCCTCGTCCATGATGCGTTTGGCGGATGGAGTGCCGCGATACGAACTCTCCAGCTCAGACCAGAGGAACGGTTCTGTAGATGTCATGACGCGTTGAATCGTGGGATCGTCGAACAGGTATCCTTGCGAGAAATAGCGTTGGCTCCAGTTTTCCGGCCAGCGGTGCAAAACGACATTCGCAACCTGTTGCTGTGCCGACATGCCGGGCAAGGGAATGATGCCGGCGAAGACTCTGGAAAATCCAAATGGCTTGACGACCGATAGTACCGTTTCCGATACGGCGTCCGCCGACCCCGCGCGGTCAACGGCGGCAATAAATGAAAGAGTCTCGTCCAAACTGCGCCGGGACATCAGGATATCCGCAGATGACTATGCAGGGCCCTTTGAGGTTAATATGATATCGCGGTCCTTTGCTAGCCCTATTAAATTGTGGCGCCTGCTCCAAAGCGATTAATGAAAATCCCGCGACGGCGGCAGGATACGCACGTTGCGGGGATGACGGATTTTCTGGGCCGGATGATCCGGATGATCGCGTCGGTCGTCATTGAGCGGCTCGATCAAGGCGGGACCCGCTGGCAATAGTTGCTTGCGGCGCGGCGTATCGTTGGCGAGCGCAATGAGATCATGCGAGCGGTCGACCAGTTTTTCCGCCACGAGATGCACGACCTTTTCCGGGCTGCTTTGAATCGTGCCTTCGACCAGGATCAGCCTTGATCCCATCACCTCCTTGCGGAAGCGCTCCATCACCTTGGGCCACACCACGATATTGGCGATTCCGGTTTCATCTTCCAGCGTCATGAAGACGACGCCCTTGGCGCTGCCCGGACGCTGCCGCACCAGCACCACACCGGCGCAGCGGACATGTTGTTTGTCTCGCGCATCGGACACCGATGAACAGGCGATGACGCCCTCGCGCTCAAACCCCGCCCGCAAGAACTCCATCGGATGCCCCTTCAGTGACAGGCGAATGGTCTGATAATCGGCCACCACATGTTCCGCCAGCGGCATCGACGGTAGCGGCTGCGCCTGCTCGTCCGGCTGCTCGCGGGCGGCAGCGGTCGTAAACAGCGGCAGCGGCAGATCGTCCGGCAGACGCCGCACCGCCCACAACGCGGCGCGCCGATCGAGCCCGATGGAACGAAACGCATCGGCATCGGCGAGCAAAATCAATGCGCGCTTGGGTAACGCCGTGTCGCGGGCAAAATCTTCCAGCGACGTAAAGGGGCGGCGATTTCGCGCGGCGACGATGCGATCGGCCCAGTCGTCGTTACTGTCATTCCGGGGCACGCGAAGCGTGAGCCCCGAATCTCGAGATTCCGGGTCTGGTGCTAACGCACCATCCCGGAATGACGACTGGATATATTTCAGCCGCTCCTCATCCTCATCATTCCACTTGAATCCGTCGATCTGGCGAAAGCCGAGCCGAACCGCGCAATAGTCGCCATCTTTTTCTTCCAGTGTGTTCTCGGCATAGCTATGAGACACATCGATCTCGCGCACCTTGACGCCGTTCTTGCGGGCGTCGCTCACGATTTGCGCCGGGGCATAAAAGCCCATCGGCTGTGAATTCAGGAGACCACAACAGAAGGCGTCGGGATGAAAATGCTTCAGCCATGACGAGACATAGACAAGCTGCGCGAAGCTCGCCGCATGGCTTTCGGGAAAGCCGTAGGAACCAAATCCCTTGATTTGCTCAAAACAGTTTTGGGCGAATGTGCGATCATAGCCACGCCTGATCATGTTATTGACCATCTTCTCTTCGAAATTTCCGATCGTGCCGACATTGCGGAAGGTCGCCATCGCGCGGCGCAGTCCGTTGGCTTCTTCGGAAGAAAATCCCGCAGCCTCGATCGCAATCCGCATCGCCTGCTCCTGGAACAGCGGCACGCCGAGAGTTTTGTGCAGGACATTGCGTAACTCATCCTTATTGCCCCCTTTGGGGTAAGGATATTCAATGTCCTCAGGCTTCATTTTCCGCCGGCGCAGATAAGGATGCACCATGTCGCCCTGGATCGGTCCGGGCCGCACGATCGCAACTTCAATGACAAGGTCGTAGAAGGTGCGCGGCTTCAGGCGCGGCAGCATGTTCATTTGCGCGCGGCTTTCGACCTGGAAGACGCCAAGCGACTCGCCCTTTTGAAGCATCTGATAAACTTCGTCATCGTCCTTTGATTTTATGTCGGCGAGTTCGTATCGCTTGCCCTTGTGCTCGGCGATCAGATCGAAACATTTGCGGATGCAGGTCAGCATTCCCAGCGCCAGCACATCGACCTTCATCATGTTCAGCGCATCGACATCGTCCTTGTCCCATTCGATGAAGGTGCGATCGTCCATCGCGGCATTGCCGATCGGCACGTAAGTATCGAGCCGATCCTGCGTCAGCACATAACCGCCGACATGTTGCGACAGGTGTCGCGGAAACTCGATCAGTTCGGTGGCGAGTGTGACGGCGAGTTCCACCATCGGGTTCTGCGGATCGAACCCGGCCTGCTTGACCTGCATGTCGTTAAGGCCTGAACCCAAGCTCCCCCACACTGTATCGGCAAGGGCCGCGGTGACATCCTCGGTGAGCCCGAGCGCCTTGCCGACGTCGCGGATCGCGCTGCGGGGCCGATAGTGAATGACGGTTGCGATAATGGCCGCGCGATGCCGTCCATAGCGGCGGTAGACATATTGCATCACCTCCTCGCGCCGCGAATGCTCGAAATCGACGTCGATGTCGGGCGGCTCCAGCCGCTCCTTGGAGATGAAGCGTTCGAACAGCAGATCGACCTGAGTCGGATCGACCGAGGTGATGCCGAGCACGTAGCACACGGCGGAATTCGCAGCCGACCCCCGCCCCTGACAAAGAATTTTCTGGCTGCGCGCATAATGAACGATGTCATGCACGGTGAGAAAATAATGCGCGTATTTCAGTTCAGCGATGAGATCGAGTTCCTTGCGTAAAGTGGCGCGCAAAGTGTCATCGACGTTGCCAGCGAAATAGGTTTGCACGCCCGCCCAGGTCAGGTCTTCCAGATGCTGCTGCGCGGTCTTGCCCCGCGGCACCGGCTCGTCGGGATACTGGTACTTGAGCTGATCGAGCGAAAAGATGATGCGATCGGCAAACCGGATTGTTTCTGCGATCGCCTCCGGCACATCGCGAAACAACCGCGCCATTTCCTCTGCCGGCTTGAGATGACGTTCGGCATTCGCCTCAAGGCGTTTCCCGATCACCTCGATGGTCGTCTTCTCGCGGATACAGGTGAGAACGTCCTGCAACGGGCGGCAGGACGGATGATGGTAGAGCACCTCATTGGTCGCCAATAGCGGCACGCCGGCCTGATCCGCAATGCGCTTGAGGCGGGCGAGACGCCGACGGTCGTCGCCGCGATATAAATGGCTCGCTGCCAGCCATACGCCATCGGCGCGGCTCCCACGCAAGCGTTCCAGAACTTCGCGCGCTTTCGCTTCCTCGAAACGGTGCGGCAGCGCCAACACAAGAAGCTGCCCTTCCGCAAACGCCAGGAGATCGTCGATCCTCAGGTGGCATTCGCCCTTGAGAGTTCCCTCGCCGCGCTTGCCTTGCGTCAACAACTGGCACAGCCGGCCGTAAGCCGGGCGGTCACGCGGATAGACCAGGATGTCCGGCGTGCCGTCGATGAAAACGATCCGCGACCCGATCAGAAGCCTCGGCTTGTGCTGGATCTTGGGATTTTCGAGTTCCTTGAAAGCCCGCACGACGCCGGAAAGCGTATTGTGGTCGGCGATGCCGATGGCGGCGAGCCGCAGATTTCCTGCCTCACGGACATAATCTTGCGGATGCGAGCCGCCGCGCAGGAACGAGAAATTCGTCGTGATGCCGATTTCCGCGTAAGAAACCGTCGTCATGCGAACAGTCCATGCATGAACCAGTTCGGCTGCACGGGCTTGCCTTCGTTCTGTTCGATCTCGCGGTCATAAAGCCCGTCGCGATAAAGCCAAAACCGCAGACCTTCTTCGTCCTCGACGCGGAAGTAATCGCGCGTCAGCACCGCGCTTCTCGCCCGCCACCATTCCATGGCGACGCGCTCAGGCCCCTCCGTGCGAACCACCGCATGGGTGGCGCGGCGCCAGACGAACCGCGCCGGAGGACCATCCGGCACCTCGGCGATCACCTTGATCTGTTCCGGCCGCTCGAACAGCCGCAATGGCCGCAGCGGCGGCTCGCCCACGACACGCGCCGGCCAGACCGCCTGGGCGGCTGCCACCAGATGATGTTGCGCCGGCGCAGCCCACACCGCGCGCTCGGGAATATGCGTATCCTGCGGCAGGTGAACGACCACGCGCTTGCCGCCGATGCGTGCGGCAACGCGATCGATCAAAGCTGCAAGCTCGTCGTTGTCGTGAACGTTGGCGTCGAGATCGCGCTGCTGTTGCACGACGATTTCGGTGCGGCTCGCAGCCAGGCGAATGAGGTCGAATCCAAAACCGGGATCGAGCGGGTCGCTCAAAGCCTCCAGCCGCTCCCGGAACAGCCGGTCGATCACGTCGGCTTTGGTGACGGGCTGCCCGGTATCGACCGTGATGGTGCGAACCGCGCCATCGGTCCGGAAGAAACGCGCTTCCAGCCGCCGTGCACCCTTCCCTTGCCTCCCCATCGCCGCGACCAGCGTCCCCGCCAGTCCCGACAAGGTGGCCGAGATCACCGTTTCGGTCACGACCGGTTCGGCAAAGCGCTTTTCCACGATGTAATCGGGTAGCGGTTGGCGCGGACTGATCGGCGCATCGCGCTCACCCAACGCTTGTTCCAATAGCGCCGTGAAGCCAGAGCCAAACCGGGCGGTGATTTCGCAGCCCGCACGCTCCGCTACTTCACCAATGGTTTTCAGACCGGCGCGGCGCAAACCCGTTACCACGGCGGCATCCGCGCCGAGTGCGGACACCGGCAGCCGCCTGACCGCATCACGCTCCTCGCCGTCGCGGACGATGCGGCCATGGACATGACGGGTCAGCGTCCGGGCACAGACGGCGGTGCCGGCGATCGCGGCGCTGACCATAAAGCCCTGCGCGGTCAATCTGCCGCATACAAGATTCATCATCGCCGCCTCGCCGCCGAACAGGTGCGCACAACCGGTGACGTCGAGAAAAAGACCGTGCGGAGGATCGAGCGCCACCAGGGGGGTGAAGCGGTCGCACCAACAGGCGATGGCGTTCAGCGCGGCGGCATCCGCAGCCTCATCGGCATCATAGACCGCGACCTGCGGACAGATGGCGCGGGCGTTGGCGAGTGGCAGGCCGACCGCAAGGCCGAAATGCGCCGCCGCATCGTCGAGCGCCGAAATCCGCAGCATGTTGTTTTGCCTGGCAACGACAATGCCGGGCGCATCAACTGGTTCGACCCGGTTTGACGTACTTTCTTCACGCGACGCGATAACCGCTTCGCCTGAAAGCGTTTTTATTTGTTGTAATTGTCGCTTGATACGGTCGATAGGCAGGCGCGGCAGCCACAGGCTGAGGATACGCCGCCGGTTCTCCGAAAAGGCACTCATCACATTTCCATTCCATGATCCAGCGGCCAACGGGGCCATGACGGTTGCGGACAAGCTGCGCCTCCAACAGCGGCGATCCCCATGCGCTCGATGGGTGTGAGCCAGGTGGCGAATGCGCCGCGCGCACGATCCATCGGGTCTCGGCCGTCGAGGCCCTCGGCTCGGCCGCCATCCGCAGCATCAGGCCGGTCGCGCCCGAGGCTTGCGCGGCCAGCGTCAGCTTGCGGCTGGCAACGAGATCGAACTGCCTTGCCTCGCCCCAGACCTCCAGCACGACCGCGCCCACCGCATCGCAGGCCAGCGCGTCGGCGGCCGTGCGCAATGCATGGTCCACGTCCGTGACGCGGACGGTGACGAGAAGGCGCGGATCAAGACCGAGTTCGGAAAACCCGCTCATCGAGACCGCACCTGTTTCAACTTCCGTGAAATCCTGCCGGATCCAAACCATCGGCCGCCGCGCGGCGACGCGGCTCGCGAGCCCTGCGACAAAGCCGGTCGCCACAGCACTCTGCCGGCCGGCTTGCGCAAACACCTCGTGAACGGCGCCCAAAGCGAGCCCGCCTTGCAGGCTCGCATCCGCCTCCGCATGCCCGAGCGGCGTCCGGCGCGGTGGATGTGCCATATCGTTCGCCTCGAGGCGCTCGATATGACGGCGTAAAGTCGAAAGGCTGCGTGCTTGCTCTCGCATGCACCGCTCCTTGCAAAGGATTAAAAATGCTCGCGGCTCCCGAAGAGAAGAACCCAGGGCCATGCCGCTTGTTCACTATTTGTTCTAATATAAAGCTAACAGGACCAAGAGAGTCAATCGGGGTTGGTGAGAAGATTTTTTGCAAACTGACCATTTGCCTTCCATCATAAAAAATCGGTGGATCGATGGGACCGCCGCAAGCTCTTTTCAAAAGATTTTCCGTCAGTGATTCCAATTGGATCGTTGGGGCCCCCAGCCGTGAGCGGGGATAACCTCCCGGCTGTCACATAACCTTCAAATCCATCAGCCATTGATGAAAGCTCATCGTATCAGGGGCGTGGATATGACTGATTTTGTACTTAACCAAAAAATTAGCGAGACGGACAACGGACCGATTGAACCGGCTTCAAAGCCCAATCTCGACAAGGGCTTTAACCCGCTGACGATGATTATCTTTTTTGGCATTCTTGCTGCTGGCCTGGGATTTGTGGCCTACAGCATTTACGCCGATGTGGATGCCACCGGGGCCAAGATCACGAGCTTCCTGCCCTACCTGCTGTTGATTGTGGCGCTGCTGATCGCGCTCGGCTTCGAATTCGTCAACGGGTTCCATGATACCGCCAACGCGGTCGCGACCGTCATCTATACCAACTCGCTGCCGGCCGAATTCGCCGTGATGTGGTCGGGGTTCTTCAACTTCCTCGGCGTTCTGACGTCGTCCGGCGCGGTGGCCTTCGGCATCGTTTCGCTGCTGCCGGTTGAACTCATCCTTCAGGTCGGAAGCAGCGCCGGTTTCGCGATGGTGTTTGCCCTGCTGATCGCCGCGATCATGTGGAATCTCGGAACCTGGTTTTTCGGCCTGCCGGCTTCCAGCTCCCACACGCTGATCGGATCGATCATCGGCGTCGGCGTTACCAACGCGCTGTTGCGTGGCCGCGAAGGCACCTCGGGTGTCGACTGGAGCAAGGCGACCGAAATCGGCTACGCGCTACTGTTGTCGCCGCTGGTCGGTTTCATCTTTGCCGCACTTCTTCTGATCGTCATGAGGAAGATCATCCAAAATCCCAAGCTCTACGCCGCGCCGGAAGGCAACAAGGCGCCGCCAATCTGGATCCGCGGCCTTTTGATCCTGACCTGCACCGGCGTCAGCTTCGCGCACGGTTCGAACGACGGCCAGAAGGGCATGGGCCTGATCATGCTGATCCTGATCGGCACCGTGCCGACAGCCTACGCCCTCAATCGCGCTTTGCCGGATTCCCAGGTCGTGGTGTTCCAGAAAGCCTCGGACGCCGCCGCTGCCGTGGTTTCGGCCAAGAGCGCCGGCCATAGCGTCATCGGCGATCCGCGCCCGAAAGTGACGGAGTACGTATCGCAGCACCAGTTCAGCGACGACACCTATCCTTCGCTGGCGGCGCTCGTAAAGGACGTCGGCGACCAGGTTCAGAAGTACGGTTCACTGAACAAGGTTCCCGCGACCGTCGTCGGCAACACCCGCAACGACATGTACCTGACCTCGGAAGCGATCCGGTTCCTGATGAAGGACAAGCAGAGCGATCTGAGCAAGGAAGATATCCTGACCCTGGTCGCCTATAAGGACTCGCTGGACAGCGCCACCAAGTTCATCCCGAATTGGGTGAAGATTGCGGTCGCATTGGCGCTTGGCCTAGGCACCATGATCGGCTGGAAGCGTATCGTGGTGACGGTGGGTGAAAAGATCGGCAAGACGCATCTCACCTACGCTCAAGGAGCGTCGGCGGAGCTGGTTGCCGCCGCTACGATCTTCGCCGCCGATACGTTCGGCCTTCCGGTCTCCACCACCCACGTGCTGTCATCGGGCGTCGCCGGCGCCATGGCGGCCAACGGCTCGGGGCTACAGCTCGCGACCATCCGCAACATGGCGATGGCCTGGGTACTGACGCTGCCCGTGGCGATCCTGCTCTCTGGTTCGCTGTACTTCATCTTCTCGCATCTGTTCTGATCCGGCGGATACGGCGTCAAGAAAGAAGGCCCGCGCTTCCGGCGCGGGCCTTTTTGCATTCATCGATGAAATGCCATTGCGCGATCGTTTACTCACGCAGCAAGCGTGTTTTCGACCAGCTTGATCCAGTAGGACGTGCCAAAGACAATCGCATTATCGTCGAAATTATACGCGGGATGATGCAGCCCGGCGCTGTCGCCGTTGCCGCAGAAAATAAACGCACCCGGCCGCTTCTCCAGCATGTAGGCGAAGTCCTCGCCTCCCATCAGCGGCGGCATCTCCTGAACATGGCCGTTACCGGCAACGTCTTCGGCCACCTTGATCGCAAAATCCGTTTCCGCGGCATGGTTCACCACGACCGGATAGCCGCGCAGATATTCCAGGTCGATCTTCGCGCCAGTCATCTGCGCCACGCCGGCGACGACCTCACGCACACGCTTCTCAACCAGCGCTCGCACGTCTGCCGTCAAGGTCCTAACAGTGCCCCTGATTTCGGCGGTTTGCGGGATCACATTGCGGGCGTTGCCGGCGTGGAACTCGCACATCGAGATCACGGCGGCCTCCAGCGGATCGACGCTGCGCGACACGATGGATTGCAACGCAGTGACCAGCTGGGCGCCGACCATGACGGAATCGATCGACAGATGCGGGCGCGCCGCGTGGCCCCCGCGTCCTTCGATATAGATATTGACAGCATCGGTCGAGGCCATGATCGGACCCGGCCGGATGGCGAAGGAGCCTACCGGAATTCCCGGACCATTGTGCATGCCGTAGACTTGATCGATGGCAAAGCGCTCGAACAGCCCATCCTTGATCATGGCGGCCGCACCGAACCCGCCCTCTTCCGCCGGCTGAAAGATCACAACCGCCTCGCCCGCGAAATTCCTGGTCTCGGCCAGATACCGCGCCGCGCCGAGCAGCATCGCAGTGTGCCCGTCATGGCCGCAGGCGTGCATTTTGCCGGAGGTCTTGGAGGCATAGGGCAATCCGGTCGCCTCTTCGATCGGAAGCGCATCCATGTCGGCCCGAAGCCCGATGGACCGGACATCTCCCTTGCCGGCCGGCTTGCGTCCCTTGATGCGGCCTACGACGCCGGTCCCGCCAAGACCGGTCGCCACCTCGTCGCAGCCGAATTCCCGAAGCCGTTCGGCCACAAAGGCAGCCGTACGGTGCTCGTCGTATCCGAGTTCAGGGTGTTGATGGATATCACGGCGCCATGCCTGGATATCGGGTTGCAGGTCGGCCACGCGGTTGACAATGGGCATGAGAAACTCGGGGCTAAATCGTTGATGTCACCCCTGTTTAGCATGCAAGGCCCGGCCCGCCCAATACCCCTCGTAAGAGAACCCGGACCCTTGCATTGACAAAGGCGCAATGGCCGGACTTTGGTCCGGCCTATTAACGTCTGACAAACCAGGTGCGCAGACGAAGGGATGGAAACCGGAAATGGCCACGCGGATCGAGGGAGATTTCGACTACATCGTCGTCGGCGCCGGCACCGCCGGATGCATCGTCGCCAACCGCCTGTCGGCTGATCCGAAAAACCGGGTGCTGATCCTGGAAGCCGGCGGCAGGGACAACTGGATCTGGTTTCACATCCCGGTAGGCTACCTGTTCGCGATCGGCAATCCACGGTCGGACTGGATGTTTCGGACCGAGGCCGAGGCCGGCCTCAACGGCCGTTTGCTGGCCTATCCCCGCGGCAAGGTGATCGGCGGCTCGTCGGCCATCAATGCCATGATCTCGATGCGCGGACAGGCTGCCGACTACGACCACTGGCGCCAGCTTGGCCTGACCGGCTGGGGTTACGACGATGTATTGCCCGCCTTCCGCCGGCTGGAGGATCATTTTCTCGGCGAGAGCGAACACCATGGCGCCGGCGGCGGCTGGCGCATCGAGGCGCCGCGGCTGTCATGGGCCATACTCGATGCCGTCGGTAACGCCGCCGAGCAAATGGGAATTCGCAAGACTGCGGATTTCAACACCGGCGACAATGAAGGCGTCGGCTATTTCCACGTCAACCAGAAGCGCGGCCGGCGCTGGTCGTCCGCCCGCGGTTTCCTCAAGCCCGCCTTGAAGCGCGCCAATCTGCGCCTTGAAAAAAATGTGCTGGTCGATCGCCTCATCGTCGAGAACGGCCGCGCCGCGGGCGTCTTGTTCGCAAGGGATAGCGAGGTGTTCGAGGCCCGCACCAAAGGCGAGGTCATTCTCTGCGCCGGCTCGATCGGTTCGACGCAGGTGCTGCATCGTTCCGGCATTGGCCCGGCGGAGTGGCTGACACCGCTCGGCATCGCCAGCGTCATGGACAAGCCGGGTGTCGGGCACAACCTGCAAGACCATCTCCAGCAGCGCGCGATCTACAAGGTCACCGGTGTGCGGACCCTCAACGAGACCTATTATTCTCTTGTACGACGCGGCCTGATGGGCCTCGACTACGCCTTCCGGCGGCGCGGGCCGCTGACCATGGCGCCGTCGCAACTTGGTATTTTCACCCGCTCGGATTCCCGCCGCGACCGGGCCAATATTCAGTTCCACGTGCAGCCCTTGTCGCTCGACAAGTTCGGCGATCCACTGCACCGATTTCCCGCCATCACCGTCAGCGCCTGCAACTTGCAGCCGACCTCGCGCGGCACCGTGCGGATCAAGTCACCGGCTCCCGATCAGGCGCCTTCGATTGCACCAAACTATCTGTCCACCGACGAAGACCGTGAGGTCGCCGCTGACGCCATCCGCACCACGCGGCGGCTGATGAAGCAGCCGGCGCTTGCCCCCTACCATCCCCAGGAATTCCTGCCCGGCCCTTCGGTCGGCGATGACGATGCGTCATTGGCAAAAGCCGCTGGCGACATCGGAACAACTATTTTTCACCCCGTAGGAACAGCGAAAATGGGGACGTCCAGCGACCCCACGGCGGTGGTCGACGAGCGCTTGCGCTTTCGCGGGATCGCCGGCCTGCGGGTCGCGGATGCATCCATCATGCCCACGATCACCTCGGGCAATACCAACACCCCAACCGCGATGATCGCCGAAAAGGGTGCGGCGATGATCCTGGAAGATTCGCGCTAAAGCCTAAGCCGACTTGCGAACCGCATTGTCGACCAGCGTCTTGCCGAGCGACCAGATCGCTCCGGGGACCTTGTGGCTGGACGCGATCACTGCATCGAATGCCCGCTCGATCCAGTTACAGTCCTCTTCGGTGATGGTCAGCGGCGGCAACAGCTTGATGGTGTGGCTGCCGTGTCCCGACACCTGAGTCAGGATCTTGTGGTCCTTGAACAAGGGAACGGTGATGAGCTGACAGAACAGGCCCTTGTTGGCGCTCTCCAACACGTTCCACGAAGCCTTCAGCCGCAAGGATTTCGGCGAACCGAACTCAAGGCCGATCATCAACCCCTTGCCGCGCACTTCCTTCAGCAACTCGTATTCCGGAACCATCCGGTTGAGCGCGAGCCGCAGTTCGGCGCCGCGCTTGGCGGCAGCCTCTACCAACTTCTCCGACTTGATGACCTCAAGCGTCGCGATGCCGGCGGCCATCGCCAGATCGTTCTTTGCAAACGTCGAACCGTGCACAAGCGCGCGATCCATTTGACTGAAGATCTTGTCGAAGATGCCCTTGCGGAGGAGCACGGCACCAACCGGCACGTGACCGCCCGAAAGCGCCTTGGACAAAAGCACCATGTCAGGCTCGACGTTCCAGTGCTCCACCGCAAGGAAGCGTCCCGTCCGGCCCATACCGGTCTGGATTTCGTCGGCAACCATCAGCGTGCCGTACTTGCGGCACAACGCTGCGGCACCGGGCAAGAACTCGTCGGTGGGCATGTTGACGCCCTTGCCCTGGATTGGCTCGACAAAGAAAGCGGCGACTTCACGCGACGACAAGGCCTCTTCGAGTGCGGCAAGGTCGTTAAAGGGAATCGAGGTGCAGCCGGGAAGCAGCGGCTGAAATCCACCGCGGAAGTTTGAATCGTCCGTCAGCGACAACGCACCGTAGGTCAGCCCGTGATAGGCGTGCGCACAATAAACGATACCGGGCCGGCCGGTGGCGGCACGGGCAAACTTGATAGCGGCCTCGACACACTCCGCACCCGAATTTGCAAAAAAGACCTTGTCCAGATATGGCACATATTTGAGCAACCGCTCCGCGAGTACGCCCGCAAGCGTCGAAACATCGAGTTGCACCAGATTGGGAAGATCACTGTCCAGCACACTCTTGAGCGCCGTGCGCAGGGCCGGATGGTTCCGTCCAATCGCAAAAACGCCAAACCCGCTCAGTAAGTCGAGATAACGAGCACCGTCACGATCAAACAGGTACTGGCCTTGGCCTTTCTGGAAACCGACATCATATCCAATCGTTTTGAGAACCCGAACGAGCTGTTCGTTCAAATGGCGCGCGTGCATGGAGCTGCGTTGCCCCTGCCGGTCCACAAACATCTCAGAAACGTCTAGATTGGAATATGTCATCAGCTAAATACTTCAATTAGCGCTGGTTTCGTCAACTGAAAACGCCCTGTGCGGCGTTTTGCCATCCTCCCGATTATTCTTTTGAGCATAGGTTACGCCATGTTGCACCGCCCCCGAGACTTCATGCGAACCGCTATATTTTTTGGAGCATTTTTTGCCATGACGACGGCGTCCGCTTTTGCGGCGGACCCGACGGGAGATTGGCGCGTGGCAGACGGCGTGGCCCACATCCGCGTCGCCGAGTGCAACGGCAACATGTGGGGCGCGGTGATCTGGGAGAAAGAGCCCGGCCTCGACGAACACAACCCGGACGCCTCCAAAAGAACTAGACCGACGCTGGGCATACCTGTGCTCATCAACATGAAGAAGAAGTCCGGAGTCGATCAGTGGGAAGGCGAGGTCTACAACGCCAACGACGGAAAAAGTTATAGTTCGACCATCAAGCCCGTTGGTTCCGATAAACTGGAAGTTCAGGGCTGCGTGCTCGGCTTCCTGTGCGGCGGGGAAACATGGACCCGTATCGCCGGCCCGATTCCACCGAGCAGCGCAAACAGCCTAGCAAAAGCGACAAAGACCGCGGTACCCCCGAAAACTACGGGTGCTGTCGAGGCGGCCAACAAAATGCAGGGTCAGAAGCAGGCAACTCCGGCTGCCGACACGGTTGGCGATATCTGCCTAATTCCCGACATCGCGCGGTTTGCCCATTAACGCTGGCTGAAACAGCAGCACGGCGGCAAGCGTCGTGACGAGCGACAGCGCCAGAAGCTTACCCATGCTTGCCGTTCCCGGATGACTTGACAGCCACAGACTGCCGAACGCGGTCGCGGTCGTCAGCGCGCTGAAAAAGATCGCGCGGGTCAGGCTCGATTGCAGCAGGTTCGTTCTCCCGGAACGCCACGCCGTAATATAATAAATCTTGAAGGCGACGCCGACGCCGAGCAGCAAGGGCAGCGCGACGATATTGGCGAAGTTGAGCGGCATGCCGATCAGCACGCAGATCTCGAGCGTCACCGCACCCGCCACCAATAGCGGCACCAGGGTCAGCAGCACGTCGGTGATGCGACGCAAAGTGACCCAGAGCAGCAGGCTGATCACGAGCAGCGCCCAGAAACCGGCGTGAATAAATGCCTTAACGACCGTGTCGCCGGACTTGAGAATCGATACCGGGCCACCGATCGCGGTCGGCTCGGCGGCGAGCACGGCGGCGGCAAATTTGCGCAGCGTTTCGTTGTCGTTCGGATCGCCACGCGGCTCGGCCTCGACGCGCATCAGGCCATCCTTGGTCTTCCAGCCGCTCACCAAATCGGCTGGCAAGGTGTTGAGGCTGACGGGCTTGGCCTGCATCGCGTTCTTGAGTTGATCGAGCACCACTTTCAGCGGTGTGACGAAGATGGCTTGCGCCTTTTGACGCGTGGCCTCGTTCGAATCGGCAAGCCGTGACAGGTCGTCCGCAAGCCGCCGCGACGCGACCGCTCCCGGCCCTTTCGCGTCGCCTGCCGTCTTGCGCAGACTTTCAGCCGAACTTTTCAAGGCATCGATGTTTTCCGCATCCGACGGCGGCTCATCGACCGATTCAGGATTAAGCACGGGATTGAGAACCTTGGCTCCCTGCGCAATCAGCTTGAGTTTTTCAGCCTGATCCTCCGGCACGAAACTGTCCAGCGAGACGACATTGAGCACTTCGGGCAACTGGGAGAGCTTGGCTTCGATCTTCTTCGCGTCAGCTTCCGAGTTTGTCATCACATCGATGGCGTTGGCGCCGGTGTTCGGATCTTTTCTCAGGTCGAGAAATGTCGCGATCGATTCAGCATTGGGATTGCGCAAATGCATCGGGTTGAAATCAAAGTGCAGGAAATAAAGCAGCGGCAGACCAGCAGCCGCGACCAGCAACGTTCCGCCAACGATAAGCACGCGGTGTTTTTCGAGAAAATGATCGACCGGCGCCAAAAAGGCGTAACCGACCGGTTCGTCTTCTCCGGGCGGATTGAGCAGGCTGAGTAGGGCCGGCAACACGGTGATGCTGGTTAAAAATGCCACCAGCATGCCGACGCCTGCGATTTCGCCCAGTTCCGAAACTCCTTTGTAGTCAGTCGGCAGGAACGACATGAACCCCGACGCTGTCGCCATTGCCGCGAGCGAAAGCGGGACGGCGGAACGTTCGGCAGCTTTCGCCAGCGCCGTCTTCAAATCGCTGCCTTTAAAACGCTCCGAACGGTAGCGAACGCTGAATTGAATCCCGAAATCCACTCCTAGTCCGACAAACAAAACGGCAAATGCAATCGAGAGCAGGTTGAGCGAGCCCACCATTTTCAGACCGATCGCGGTGGTGATCGAAAGGCCGATGAACAGGTTGGCGAACACCGCCGAGATGATCTTCGCCGAATGCAACGCCATCCAGAGGATGAAAAGCACGACCAGGGTGGTGCCAATCCCGTTGACGATGGCGCCATCGGCTACGGTCGCAAACTCCTCATTGGAGATCGGCACCGGGCCGGTCAACCTGACCCGCGCACCGTATTGGCCTTCGAGATTGAGATCGGCTGCCGCCTGCCTGATCGCGTCAGTTGCCGCCTTGCCGGGCTCAAGCGCATTGAAATCCAGAATCGGCTTGAACTCGATGAAGGCGCGCTTGTCTGCGTCGGTCAGAGGCTTGTCGCTGAGCAGTTCACGCCAGGAGAACGTCGCGTTGCCGTTCTTCAGCACGTCTTCGACCGTCTGAGCGATCTGGTTAAAGGGCCGCTCGGTGCTGTCGAGCTTGATCTGGCCGCGCTTGACGCCGGCAAGCGCGGTTTCCAGCGCCCCCGTTAGCCCGCGCAAGGATGGATCGCCCGCCATGATCTCGATCAGCGGCGCTGCCTGCTCGAACTGGCCAGTCAGATGCGCAACCTGGTCCTTCGGCAGGAACAAGAAAGCGTTCTTTTCAAAGAACTCGCCCGAACCGAGCGGCTGCAACGATTCAAAATGCTGCTTGTCGCCAGCGAGCTTCTGATAGAGCGCCGCACTCGCCGAGTTCGTCAATTCAGGGGTCGGCGCCTCCACGACAGCGAGAATCGTGCTGTCCCGGTCGAAAGCCGTGTCAAACTGGATGTCGCGCTTGCGCCAGTCGAGATTGGAAGAAATCAGCGTGTTGATGTCGGTATTGATCTCGAAATGTTTGGCCGTGTAGAAGCCGGCCCCGACCGCAAGGGCGAGGGCAATGAGGACAGTCGTGGCGGCAAACCGGGTGCAGGTCCGAACAATCGAAACAACTATCTTTGTCAGCACATCTTCTCTTTCTGGTCTGAAAGGCCTGCCGGAAACGCCCGCTGTCTAGCGGAGTTCTCCCGGCCAATCTAATGTTGTTTTTGAGGTTTTTCCGTCGCTTCTGGCCATAAAAGCTTCAGAAAGCGCCAATTCCGGGCCGTTCGTCACAAGATCACCGTTTAGCTGCGCTTAATGACGCAGCCGCGAGGCGATCGAAGGGTGCGCCCTCAAAAATCTGTATTATCTTACCTAAATTAACGCTGGGAACCGCATATAACCGTCCCGCAGGCCATCCTGTTCCGAGTCGCCTTTCCTATCCGGTCTTTTTTTGACACAAAGCCCTGCACCAACGGGCCTATAGGCTTGGTGTAGATGTTGCACTGCAGATATTACATATATTGGCCGTTGTCCTCACCGGATCGCACGCCAAAATGAGGGTAGTCTAATTTGCGTAACGGCCGTCCAATGGAAGTCTATCTAGCTCAGCCGCGCGGATTTTGCGCAGGCGTCGTGCGTGCGATTGAAATCGTCGAACGGGCGCTCGAAAAGTATGGCCCGCCGGTCTATGTGCGCCATGAGATCGTCCACAACAAGTACGTGGTCGAGAGCCTGAAGAACAAAGGGGCGATCTTCGTCGAGGACCTTTCCGAAGTGCCCGCCAACGCCGTCACAGTATTCAGCGCCCATGGCGTGGCGCGCAGCGTGGAAGAAGAGGCTGCCGCGCGTGGCCTGCCGGTGCTCAATGCCACCTGCCCGCTGGTGACCAAGGTTCACAACCAGGGCAAGCGGTACATGTCGAAGGGCCGCTCTCTCATCCTGATCGGCCACGCCGGCCATCCCGAGGTCGAAGGCACCATGGGGCAGGTTCCCGGTCCCGTGCTGTTGGTCCAGAACGTCGATGACGTCGCGGCCCTGACACTGCCGGCTGACGCCCCTGTGGCCTATATCACCCAGACCACGCTCAGCGTGGATGACACCAGGGACATCATCGCTGCCCTCCACCAGCGATTTACAGACATTCAAGGCCCCGATATCCGGGATATCTGCTATGCGACACAGAACCGCCAATCTGCGGTAAGGGACCTGAGTAAGCTCGTCGACGTTATCCTGGTGGTTGGGGCCACCAATAGTTCCAATTCAAACCGCTTACGCGAAATCGGCACCGAAGTCGGTGTTGCGAGTTACCTGATTGCCGATGGCAGTGAACTCAATCCGGAATGGCTGAAGGATGCCAAGGCGGTCGGCATCACCGCCGGCGCTTCGGCGCCTGAAGTTCTGGTGGACGACGTGATCGAGGCCTTGAGGCGCATTGGACCGGTTGCGGTTTCGGTGCTCCCGGGCCGCGAAGAGAATATCGAATTCCGGCTTCCGGCAGAGTTGGCGGCGGGCTGACAAACTCCTCATCTTGGATGCAGAAAGACTCGTAATGGCAATACCGTTCTTCAAGGAAATTCGCATCGGCAGCTATATGCTGAAGCAGAAGCTGATGGGCCGGAAACGATATCCGCTGGTGCTGATGCTGGAACCGCTGTTTCGCTGCAACCTCGCATGCGTCGGCTGCGGCAAGATCGACTATCCGGATGCGATCCTCAATCGACGGATGAGCGCGCAGGAGTGCTGGGATGCGGCCGACGAATGCGGCGCGCCGATGGTGGCGATCCCCGGCGGCGAACCGTTGATTCACAAGGACATCGGCGAGATTGTTCGCGGTTTGGTGGAGCGCAAGAAATTCGTCTCACTCTGCACCAATGCGTTGCTGCTCGAAAAGAAACTGCACCTGTTCCAGCCGTCGCCCTACCTGTTCTTCTCGGTCCACCTCGACGGGTTGAAGGACCATCACGACAAGGCCGTATCGCAAGAAGGCGTGTTCGATCGCGCCGTCTCGGCAATCAAGGCCGCCAAGGCCAAGGGTTTTGCGGTCAACGTCAACGCCACGATCTTCGACGGACATTCGGCGGAAGACATCGCCAAATTCCTCGACCTCACCACGGAGCTCGGGGTCGGCGTTTCGATGTCGCCGGGCTATGCTTATGAGCGTGCGCCCGACCAGGCGCATTTCCTCAACCGCACCAAGACGAAAAACCTGTTCCGCGACGTGTTTGCCCGCGGCAAGGGCAAGAAGTGGAACTTCATGCATTCCACCCTGTTCCTGGACTTCCTGGCCGGCAACCAGAGCTACGAATGCACCCCGTGGGGAATGCCCGCCCGCAACATCTTCGGCTGGCAGAAGCCCTGCTATCTGCTCGGTGAAGGCTATGCCAAGACCTTCAAGGAGCTGATGGACACGACGGACTGGGAAACCTACGGCACCGGCAAGTACGAGAAGTGCGCCGACTGTATGGCCCATTGCGGCTACGAGCCGACCGCGGCGAGCGCCGCTTTCAGTAATCCGCTGAAGGCGCTGGCGGTCGCGGTGCGCGGCATCCGCACGACGGGCCCGATGGCGCCGGAAATCGACCTGACCAAGCAGCGGCCGGCCCAGTACATCTTCTCGGCCGAAGTGCAGAAGCGGCTGTCAGAGATCCGCCGCGACGAGGCCCTCGCTGCCCAGCAGAAAGCCTCGACAGCCGCGTAGGCTGCGCAGCGCGCGGTTGAAGTCGATCCCCGTTGTCACGAGATCGCGCAGCGTCCGCGGATTGCGGGCGACGCTGCGCAGAACCTGACGCAGGTCGATGTCGCCATTCGGCTTGATCGCGGCCATGGCCAGCGGCGGCAAAGCCCGGTGGGCGGGATCGCTGACCACCCGAAGGGCAGCAAACGGAAGCCCGGCATTGGCGGCATACTCCGCCGCGATATGGCTTTCCATGTCGACCGCGGCCGCGCCGGTTTCCAGGTGCAGCGCCTCCTTGAGATGACGGGCGGCGACCACTTGCTCGGCACCCGCCAGGCTTCCCCTGACAATGCGCCGGCGCCCAAAGCCAAAGCCAGCGATCAAATCCTCTTTCAGCGCCAGATCGGCAAGCCAACGGGTCTCGCCGGCGCGCACTTCCGTCGCCACCACGATATCGCCGGACTTCAAGGCAGGATCGAGCCCTCCGGCAACGCCAAAGCTGATCACCCCCCGGATCGTCGTGGGATCGAATACAGTGAGCAGGGCGCGCAACTGCTGCGGATCGCTACTGCTGCAAATAACGGTCATTCCGGGCCCGGACGCGATCCGGGCCTCCTGAATGAGACCAGTCACAATAAGAACCGGCCGCGGGTCCACTTGGCCCACGGGCGCGGCAGCCGCTGCCCCCAATCTCACATCCCGACCCCTACCACCCTGCTGTTGGTCTTTCGCAAATTCCGGTACCGCGCCAACGCCCAGAGCGGAAAGAATTTCGAATAGCCATGATAGCGCAGATAAAACACCCGAGGAAACCCCGTTGCCGTGTAGCGTTGCTCATCCCACAGGCCGTTTTGGGCCTGTGTGGACATGAGGTACTCAACACCACGGGCAAGGGCCGGATTTTCGACCTCGCCCGCCGCCATTAGACCAAGCAAAGCCCATGCCGTTTGTGAGGCCGTCGTCGGGGCACCCTCAAATCCCTTATAGTCGAGTCGATAGCTGGTCGCATCCTCCCCCCAGCCGCCGTCGGCGTTCTGGATCGACAACAGCCAGTCCGCGGCCTTTCGCACCATCGGGTCCTGGTGGCCGACCCCTGCGGCATTAAGCGCACAGAGCACCGACCAGGTGCCGTAAATGTAGTTCAGGCCCCAGCGGCCGTACCAGGACCCCTCCGCGAGCTGGGTCTTCCGCAGGTAAGAGACTCCGGCCGCCACCGCAGGGCTGGTATCGGCGTTTTCCCCCAACTGGGCCAGCATGGAAACGCAGCGGGCCGTGACGTCTTCGGTCGGGGGGTCAAGCAAGGCGCCGTGGTCCGAGAACGGGATGTTGTTGAGGTAATATTCGAGGTTGTTGACGTCGAAGGCTCCCCAGCCGCCGTCCTTGCTCTGCATGCCCTCGATCCATTCCCGGCCACGGGCAATCGCCGCATCGTATGCCGGGTTCGGCGCATCGCGCCGGACACGATCCATCGCCATGACGACAACGGCGGTATCGTCGAGGTCCGGATAATAGGCGTTGTTGTACTGGAAGGCCCAGCCCCCCGGGCGGGTAGTCGGGCTTTTGACCGCCCAGTCTCCCTTCACGTCCAGGACCTGTTTGGGCAGCAGCCAGTCCAGCCCCTGCCTGGCAGACGGCAGCGCGGCCTCGCCCCCGGCTTCGATCATGGCATGACAGGCCAGCGCGGTGTCCCACACCGGCGACACACAAGGCTGGCAATAGGCCTCGTCCTCGCGGATCACCAGGAGCTTCGCGAGGCCCCGCCGCTGCGTCGCGCGCGGCGGATAGTCTGCGTCCTTGCCAAGCGCCGCATACATCATCACGGCATTGGCCATCGGCGGAAAGATCGCGCCCAGCCCGTCTTCGCCGTTCAGCCGCTCTTCGATGAAGGCGACCGCCGTATCGATGGCGCGCGCGCGCAGCTTCTTCGGAAACAGCGGCTCGATCACCCGCAGCACGCTATCCAGAATGCGAAAAAACAAAAACCAGCCCCAACTTTGATGCGGCGCCTTGGCTGTCATGCCGATCGAACGCGGGTCCTGTAGAAACAGTTCGTCGATGCCCACGCCCTTTGGATTTTTCGCTCGCGGCTTCAGCGCGGCCAGCACCAGAAGCGGCACCAGCGTGGTGCGGGCCCAATAGGAAATCCTGTTCAGGTGAAACGGGAACCACAACGGCAGCAACGTGATCTCGACCGGCAGCACCGGCACGCTGCGCCAGGTCGTCACGCCGAACAAAGCCAGCATGAAGCGCGTAAACACGTTGCTCTTGATGGCACCGCCCCGCGCGTGGATCGCCTCGCGCGCCCGCACCATATGCGGCGCATCGATGGAATCGCCGATCATCTTCAAGGCGAAGTAGGCCTTGACGCTCGCGCTCATCTCGAAATCGCCCTCATGGACGAGAGGCCAGCCGCCATGGGCGCCCTGAATCCGCCGCAGGTAATTGGCGATCTTGGCTTCCAGAACCGTATCGGCCGGCTCGCCCAGATAGTGCGCGAGAAGCACATATTCGGCCGGTATCGTGCAGTCGGCCTCGAGCTCGAACACCCAGTGGCCGTCGGCCTGCCGGCACCCCAGCATTCCCTGCGTTGCTGAATCGATGCTCGCCTTGAGGGCGTCTTCACCCTCAGGCTTGATAGTTGCGGAATGCATGTCGTTCGACATCACCTGACCTTGTCATGGTCTCACTGATACGCATCGGCCTCGCCGATCATCCGCCTGCTAGGACGAGATCGGCCGCGCGGTCGCCCGACCGCACCGAACCTTCGATGGTCGCCGGCAACCCCGTATCAGTCCAGTCGCCGGCAAGAAACAGGTTTTTGAAGGCCGTTACAGCGCCCGGCCGCAATGCATTCTGTTCCGGCGTGGCCGCAAAGGTGGCCCGGCGCTCGCGCACGATCTGCCAGGGCGGCATTTCGGCGGTGATGCCGGTGGCCTGGCAGATATCCCGCCAAATGGCCTGGGCGAGTTCCTCACGCGGCCTGTCCACCAGCCGGTCGGCGCCGCTGATGGTGATCGACAGGCGGTGCGGAAACGCGAAAAGCCATTCCACCAGCCCTCCCACGACGCCCAAAATGGGGGGCGTGTCTTTCGGAGGCTCGAAACGAAAATGCGCGTTCACAATCGCGCGAAATTCCGAAGGCGTTTTAAGACCCGGCAGCAGCGAGGCCGCCGGCCGCGGGGGCACAGCCAGCACCACAACATCCGAGGGTGCAAGTGCAACACTCTCTTCGCCAAATTTCAGCTCGCTGACGCGGCCGGCCGCGCTTCCAAATCCGCGCAACTCTTGCCCGAACCGGATATCGGCGCCCCTGCCCTGCAACAGCCTGATCGCCGGCTCGACCAGAACCGCACTCAGGCCCTCGCGCGCGATCAGCGGCCGGCAGGCCTGCCCGCCCGCCAGCAACGTCTCCCGCATGATGGCACCGGCAAGGCCAGCCGATCCCTCCGGCGGATCGACATTGAGTGCCGCCAGCAACAGCGGCTGCACCAGTCTCTGATACAGCAACCCCTTGCAGGGGATGGCATCGCCGACGAGCCTTTTGGGCGAAGACCAGATCAAAGGCATCAACGCCAGATAGTCACTCAGGCCTGTGTCCGGCACGCGTCGCGCTGCATCGAACAGCCACAGTGGCAAACGGCCATCGCCAAGGTCGAGCTGCCAGCGTTTCCCGGTCGCCAGATCGACAAAGGGAAACTGGGCGCGCTTCGGACCGACCAGCCCCGCCTCCGTGCCAATCGACTTCGCATAGGCCAGCGCGTGAAGATTGCCCGAAAGCAGAAGGTGATTGCCGTTGTCGATCGTCAGGTTGGTCGCGGCATCGAAATAGGAACGGCAGCGCCCGCCCGCCTGTTGCGTCGCCTCGTAGAGGTTCACCTTGAAATTCGCGTTCGCCAGCCTGACGGCAGCCGACAGGCCCGAAATTCCCGCGCCAACGATATGGGCAACTTTTTGCATGAAAGGTCGTGTGAAAGGTGATGGACGTCAGAAAAAGGCGTAGCGAAGCAGAATGGCGATGCGGGCCATCTTGTTCAGACGAACCGGCGTTCGCGGGTTAGCGAACCCGCGTGCAACAAGCAATTCCAGAATGGCGCCATAGTATTTCGACATGATGCGCGGCGCGCGCACCGCGCGGCGCGAATTGCGCGCCATGATGTCGTCGGATTTCGCAAAATGGTCTCTCGCTTTATCCACCAGGGGGCTGCAAACCTTGGGCAGCCTGGGGTCGGCCGCAACGGGAAGCGGATCGGTCGAGGTAATCCCCGCCTGAATCAGGCCTTCCTTCGGCAGATAAAGTCGTCCGATCGCGGCGTCTTCATCGATATCGCGCAAAATGTTGGTCAGCTGCAATGCGCGACCCAAATGATGCGCGAGCTGGATACCATCCTCTCTTGGTAAACCGAATACCCGCACCGACAGCCGCCCGACGGCGCTTGCGACCCGGTCACAATAAAGATCCAGCGTCGCAAGATCCGGCGCCCGGATATCCTGCGGGACGTCCATTTCCATGCCGTCGACGATGGCCAGAAAATCCTCACGCTCAAGGGCGAACCGTTGAACCGACGGCACGTAGTCGGAGAGCCGCGCGGGCGGATGGCCCTGATAGAGGGCGTCGATGTCGTCGCGCCACTGTTGTAGCGCCGCCAGCCGTGGCCCGCGTGGCCCGTCGGAATCGGCGATATCGTCGACCTGCCGGCAAAAGCTGTAGATCTGAAACATCGCATCCCGCTGCTCTTGCGGAAGGATGCGCATCGCGGCGTAGAATGAACTACCCGACGCTGTCGTTCCATAATTCGGACTGGCTGCCGCCGCCTCGCTTGTCATGCACCGGCCGCCGGTTTCGAAACGGGACGACGGCGGGTGAGACGGCGTGCCGATTCTCTGGCCATACCACCAAGGCTGAAGGCGAGCAGTTCGAGCGGACCAAGATGCACCCGCTCGGACAGGGGATCGCGGACCTTCAAGAGCCGGACGATCCTGTCTGCAAACGACTGGATCACGGATATCTCGAGCCCGAGCCGGAAATCCCTCACCTCCGCGGCCAGCGATTTGCTCTGGTCGAGCAAGGCCTCGTTTCGTGCGGCCAGCGATTGCAAACATTGCAGCAACGCCGACGTCGCGCGCGCCTCGCCCAGCTGCTCGACGGAGGCGCCGCTGGCTGCCAGTGCATCACGCGGAAGATAGACGCGATTGAGATCCCTGAAGTCCTTGCCGCAATCCTGAAGATGATTGTTGATCTGCAGGGCGGCACACAGCGCATCAGACGCGGCCCACGTCGAGGTGTTCTCGCCATGGACGTCGAGCATGAATCTTCCGACCGGCATCGCCGAGTATCGGCAATAATGGATCACCTCGTCCCACGTCTCGTAACGAAGTTTGGTCACGTCCATGCGGAAGGCGATCAAGACATCGAGCGCATGACGCGGCGGCATTCCGCGCTCGGCGAGCGCACGGCGCAGATTGACGGCCTCTGGTTGGCTGTCGCCCTTGCCGAGCAATTCGGCCTCCAGGAGATCGAGAAGCGCGAGCTTTTCGTCGCCGCTCAATGTCGCATGATCGGCGATATCGTCGGCCGTTCTGACGAAATTATAAAAGCTTAGGATCAGCGCCCGATGCCGCGGATGGATGATCCACGAGGCGACTGGAAAATTCTCGTCGCGGTGGCCCTTGCCGGATCGCCATTCGCTCGCGTTGGTCATCTCAAAGGCTGGCCGCGCTGTTTCGGGGCTTTGCATGCGCCGGAGATTCCGGCATGCTCGAGGCCCCATATAGGCGAATACGTCACCAAAACCAATGCCATAAGCGGCTACGGACATGCCTCAACCGCGCCTCTGGAACGAGGCGCGGCAGGCCTTCGGATACAGCTTTAAGGGCTATTACTGGCCGTGATTGGTCAAGACCTGATCGCAGGCCTTGGTGAGCTTGGCGCGATTCTGCTGCAAGCAGTTCAGAACGACGAGGTCGGCGTCGTCCATTACCGCACGGCAGAACTTCTGAACGTCGTGAGCGCAGGCCTTCTGCTCTTCGGGCGTTCCGCTGCGTTGCTGAGCGATGGCCCCGCCGGAAACCGACAGCGACAGCAGAGCGGCTACCAAGAAAATTTTACGCATTGTGTTCCTTTGTCCTACGGCAGAGATTTCCAACCCGAATAGCACAAGGCATCAGCGGGTAGACTATTCAGATTGCGAAAGCCGACGATTGCATGCGGCAAGCAGAAGCGCTGGCAAATGCGGCCAAATTTGCGGCGGCGATCCCCCTAAATTGCGGTCCTCGAAGGCAGATTCCGAGGTGTACGTAACCGACTGGTATCACATAACATTTTTCAGGATCTAGGCGCTGGACGATTGTCGCGCGGCGAGAACTTCACAATACCCGAAGTCGCCAGAGTTTCGCGAGTAAAAAAATTGCGGTGCCGCAATTTGTCCCAGGGTGGCGGTTCAGAAGTTCGAAACGTGGCTCCCCAAAATACAACGTCGGAATCGGCACACCAGCCGTGAAGGAGGTTCCGCAAGCTGCAGCAAGTTCGAATCGTTTGAACCTAACCCCTTGCCGAAACACCAAATCACATGCGCGTCAGACCGCGGAACGCGGGAACAATATATTCGAAGGGGATTTCAGCATGAAAAGCTTGGGTTCAGGCTTGATCGGACAAGCCTTCAAGGCAGCCGCCGTCGTCGCCGCGCTGGTTCTATCGACCTCAGCCGGGCACGCACAGGCACGACCGTTTGCGGGCTTCGACGGAGCCTGGTCCGGCAACGGAACAGTTTCGCTCTCGGACGGCTCGACCGAGCGGCTGCGCTGTCGGGCGGTGTACCAGGTCGACCGCACCGGGCTCGCGCTGAAGCAAACCCTTCGCTGTGCCAGCGACAGTTACAAGTTCGATCTCTCGAGCGATGTCACCAGCCACGGCGATCATATTACCGGCAACTGGTCGGAAACCAACCGCAATATTTCTGGTAGCCTGCTGGGGACTGCCGGCAGCGGCAGGATCGATGTGACGGTCGAATCCCCCGGCTTTACCGCCAGCCTGACGCTGCGCGCCAGTGGCAACAAGCAGACCGTTCAGATCAGCTCCAAGGGCGACATCAGGGGCGTATCGATCACGATGGTGAAGGGCTGACGCCCTTCTTCCATTCAGAGCGAATTACACCGCAGGCCCCGCGGGAGGGGCCGTTCCGCGAAGCCGCATCGACAGGTTGATCAGGAACATCGCCGTCGGACGCAGGATGAAGAGGTCGGCCACCAGCGCCGCAACCATCGAGAATGCGCTGAGCCAGCCGAACAGGCGCAGCGACGGCAAATCAGAAAACACCGTCACGACAAGGCCGCAGGCGAGCACGACCGTGGTCAGGATCAGCGCCGGCCCGACCAGCACGGTGGCCCGCTCGACCGCATGGTCCGGCGTGACACCAGGTTTGGACTCAAGCCTCAAGCGGTTGAGGAAATGGATGGTGGCACTGAGCCCCAGTCCAAACGACACCGTGAGCGCCACGACGCTGGCAAATTGCAGCCCCTCTCCGAGCAGCCACAGTACCGTGCCGGACAGCACGACCGGGAAAATTCCGGGCAGGATGCAGGAGAACATCACCACCACTGAACGGAAGGCGAGCCCGATGAAAATTGCGACAAGCGCAAACTCGATGGTCAGGCCGCGGTTGAGCTTTTCGATCATGTTGGCGGAATTGCGCGCGGCGATCGCCGAAAGGCCGGTGACTGAAATCTCAAAGCCCGGATGCGCCTTGCGTACGGCATCTAACCCATGATCGAGCTTGTCAACCACGGGAAGGATTTGGCTGGAATCAAGGTCCGGCACCCTGCCCGATACCACCACGGCGGTCTGATCGGCCGAGATGAAACGCCGCACCAGATATTCGGGAATGACGCTGACATATTCTTTCAGCGTCGCAACGTCGGAGCTACCTGCCTTTTCCGCGAGCCAGCGTCGCAGCGTCTCCAGCGACCAGACGTTGCCGACGCCCGCCTGCTTCTCCACTTGCGAATGCACATCTGCAATGGTCTGCAAGGTTTCGGGCGCATAGAGCGAGGCGCCCTTCGGTAACTCGATCAGGACATCGATCGCATTGGCGCCGGCGAGTTTTGCGTCGAGACGGCTGCTGGCGGCAACAGCCTGCTGCTTGTCCGGCACCTGGTCGGCAAGCCGGTAGCGCGGCTCGAGATTGGCGTAGACCACCGCGAGGCCGCCGACGAACAACACCGCAATGAGGCTGAACAGGCCGGGGCGGCCGACCATTCGCACCGCGATCCAATAGCAGAAATTCCGCAGCATCTGCACGCCGGCATCGGCGCCCTGGAACTTGACGGCAAACGTCTGTTCGTTGCGTACAAACAGCACACCAAATACCGGCACCAGCGACAGCACCGCGATCAGCGCGATGACGGTCGCGGCCAACCCCGCCTCGCCGAATTTCCGGATCAGGTCGGAGTCCGAAAACTGCAAGGCAATGAACGAAATTCCGGCGGTGCCATGCGTCAGCACGCAAGCGGGCCCCACGACCAGCACGGCATTGCGGAAAGCCGTGTACTTGTCTTGTCCGGCAATCAGACGGTCGCGCGCCGCAAAGGTAAGCTGCATCGAATCCGAAAAACTGATCACCATGATCAGCGGCGTCATCACGTTCAAAAACATATTGAGATTGAAACCCGCCCAGCCGAGACCGCCGAGCGCCAGCAGAATCGCGATAATTGGCGGGAACGCCGCCACCACCATGAACGATATCTTCCGGAAGAAAATGATGGCGATGACGCAGCCGGCCAGTATGCCGAGAATATTGTAGGTCAATCCATCGCGTTCGACCGCATTACGAATTTCCAGTTGCATCACGGGCACGCCGGATAGTTCCACGTTGAGCCCGGTGGCGCCGAGATCATCCTTCATCAGCTTTCTGATGTCGCCGATCGTTTTACCAAGCTGATTGCTGGCCACGACGTCCGGCTCAAGCGAGAGCACAACCAGCGCCAGCGTACCGTCTTCCGACAATAATTTGCCGCGAATGAGTTCGTTCGATTTCACCGTCTCGATGAACTTGTCGTAGTCGGCGCCTTGCGGCAATTCGGACGGAAACAACGCCGCGGGGAATTTGCCCGGCGCCGGCGCCTGCCGCGCCGAGAACAGGGAGATCAGGCCGCGGGTGCCCTCCACCAGTTGCAGATCGGTGATGAAGTCGCGTAGCTTTTCAAGATTGCCGCGCGCCAGCAGGTTCTTGCCTTCGACCACGACGAGCACGTCAAATTCCGTCGCCGGAAAGCGTTTGATTTCCGATTCATATTGCCGGTATTCGCGGGAATTGGATCGAAACAGCTGGCTCAGGGAATCGTCGATCTTGATACGCTGGATTCCGAAGATCGCACCGATGACGAGCGCCACCAGAATGATGCAGGACAGCACCGGGGCCTTGACCGCAATGAGTCCGATCCGCTCGAGCCCGAACGCGATGCTCGACATCGGCCGCTGTTCGATTTTCTCGACGTGGACTTCGTTGTCGCTGATCTTTTCGAGCATGCCCTGTCCGATTCTCACATCAGCTCAAATAACCGCACAAAGTAACGAAAACAAATCAAGTCTGAAAAGCTCCGGCTATGGCGGAGCGCCTTATTAGCCGTTGAAAAACATATGATAATTCTGCGGGTAAGGATGTAGCAGGTCCCGAAGGCTTCCCGCAAGCAGCCCGCCCGGCCGTTGCAGTGCGACGAGCCTAATCCTCCACGAAATTGTCACGTTCGCCTGAATTGGCAATGAAACCGGTACCCATCGGGCCTCCGCTTTCGTCCTTCAGCGCAATACCGGTCAACTCCCGGGCCAGGCCTTCGCGAATCAACCAACCGATCTTCGCGGCCGCATCGTCGTAGCTGAGCCCGGCGCCGTGAATGTTGGAAACGCAGTTACGCTTTTCATCCGTCATTCCGGCAGCTGGAGCAAAGGTCAGATAGACCCCCAGACTGTCCGCGGCGGAAAGACCTGGCCGTTCGCCGATCAGCATAACGGTCATACGCGCACCCAGTGCGTTGCCGATCTCATCGCCCAACGCCACCCGAGCGCCTGTCGCAACCACGGCATAAGCGATGTCGACGGCATCCAGTTCCAATAGCGGGAGCAGTTTTCGCAACAGGGCAATCGCATGCGCGTTGACGGCGGCCGGCGAAAGCCCGTCGCCGATAATGATCGCAAGCTGACCCGCTTTGGCGCCTTGGCCGGCCAGCCGGCTTTGCGAATCCGCGTCAAGCTTGCGCCCGAGATCCGGGCGAGCGAGATAGTCCTTGCGAGCGGGCGCCCGGCTCGAAACGTGGATGGCTTCCAGACCCAGGTCCGCGAGCCCCCGTACCAGGCTTTGAGCATCGAAGTCCGCGTGGACCGCGTCACGGGCCCGCGCATGGTCGAGGGTAAATTCAAGCAATGCCTTGGTCGGCAAGCTTGCCCCCGTGCGGCCCAGCGCAACACGCGCCGGGGTGAGCTTGCGCAGGCGCTCAAGCGATAGCGACGGCGCGCCGGTTTTTGTGAGATTACTCGGCAGGGACGGACGCCTCGCGCAATCGCACGGAATAGTTCGACGCATTTTGCCGGCCGCGGGAAGCTGCGCGCGCGAACATGATGAGGTGATGCGCAACCATCATCGAGGCGATGAAGTGCTCGATCTCGCCGCGGGCCATACGCCGCAGGGCGAATTTCCAGAACTCGCGTTTGTAGTCGCCGAGAACCCCGATCTTCCAGAATATGTTGCGCAGCATGACCAGGCCAATTTTGATGTTTGGCCACGTCAATTGTTGACGTGACCAAGGCCGCTTGATCTGTTTCGGATAGGTCTCGCGGATCTGATATTCGTAACGCTGCAAAAGCTTGCCGGGTTCATAGGCCGCGCCCATGCACCTGCGCCAGGTATCCACGACCTCGTCATACGGTTGGCGAAAATCGACGTTGGACTCCCGCCCTTCATCCTCGATCAACCGGTTTTCCTTGGCCAAGCGATCCCAGAGCGGCGTCTTCGGCAGCGCCTGAAGCAGGTTGATGGTCAGCAGCGGGATTTGCGAGGTCTCGATAAATTCAAGCAAATGCGCTCCGGTTTCCGGCTTGTCGGTATCGAGCCCAAGGATGATTCCTGAAACCACCTCCAGGCCGTAGCTGTTGATGGTCGCAATCCCCTCCAGGATGGGGACCATCATATTGTGATCCTTGTGCATCGCCTTCAGTGCCACCGGATCCGGCGTCTCGATGCCGCAGAAAATCGTGCAGAAAAACGCCTCGCGCATCCCGGCCAGGATTTCCGGACGTTTGGCTATATTCAATGTTGCCTCGCAGGAGAACCGCAGGACATAACCTGTCTTTTTCTGCCATTCCACCAGATGCGGCAGCAGGTCGAGCGCCGCCTTGCGGTTGCCGATGAAGTTGTCGTCGACGAAATAGACCGAGCCGCGAATGCCATATTCCAGCAGCTTGTCGAGCTCGGCGGTGATCTGTTGCGGGCTTTTCAGGCGCGGATTGCGGCCATAAAGCCCCGGTATATCGCAAAACTCGCACTGATAGGGGCATCCGCTCGAATACTGGATGCTGCCGAGAAAATAGTGCTTGAGATCGGCCAGCTCATAAGCGGGAAGCGGGAAACTCGTCATGTCAAGCCGGTCAGCCGTCTTGAGGACGACCTGATTTTCGGGACGCGAAGGATCGTGCGCGAGCCGCGCGATCAATTCATCGGTCGCATCGCCGAGTTCGCCGACATGGAGATAGTCGAACGAGGGATAGTAGTCGGGACAGGCGCTGACCGACGGCCCGCCGATCGCTACCGCCAGATCAAACGCATGCGCGCGCCGGCAAATGTCGTTCATTTGGTATCGCTGAATGTGCATGCCGCTGACAAAGACAGCTTCGGCCCACTCGAAATCCTCATCCGTCGCGGGACGGATGTTTTCGTCGATGAACCGGACCGGCCAGTTTTCCGGCAGATAGGCTGCAATCAGCAACAGCCCTTGCGGGGGCATGAAGGCCTGGACACCGTCGGTCAGCGGATAAGCATGCTCGAACGTGCCAAATGACGACGTATAGCGCGGAAAGACGCACAGAATGCGGCGCACCATTTCAACGCATCGAGCTCTCATCGCGACCTCAGCGCCCTCAACTTCGGCAAGTAAATCACGCAACCCTCAGGCTGGGCCACAAATTCTTCAGGATTGTGGCAGTGGCCTAACCCGGCCAGGACCGGAGGGTTGCAAACCTTGAGGGAGATAGTGTCTGAAGAGGCCTTCAGGCAATCATACGACGGGCAAAATCGGGCAACAAATCGTTGTTACCGGCAAGATCGAAGTTTGCATCGGCAAGGCCCACGCGGAACAGCCAGTCATCGAATTCCGGCGCACGCTTCAGTTTGAACAAATCCCGGACATAAAGCGCATCGTGGAATGATGTCGATTGATAGTTCAGCATGACATCATCAGCGCCCGGTACCCCCATGATGAAATTCACCCCGGCGGCCGCAAGCAGCGTCAGCAGGTTGTCCATGTCGTCTTGGTCGGCCTCGGCGTGGTTGGTGTAGCAAACGTCCACCCCGAGCGGCAGACCGAGCAGCTTGCCGCAAAAATGATCCTCCAGCCCGGCGCGAATGATCTGCTTGCCGTCATAGAGGTATTCCGGGCCGATAAAGCCGACCACACTATTGACCAGCATCGGGTCGAACGCACGGGCGACCGCATACGCGCGCGCCTCGCATGTCTGCTGGTCAACGCCGTGATTGGCATTGGCTGACAGTGCCGATCCTTGCCCGGTTTCGAAGTACATCACATTGTTACCGATGGTCCCGCGCCGGAGCGACCGGCCGGCGTCGTTGGCTTCCCGCAACAGCGCGAGGTCGACGCCAAAACTCCGGTTGGCGGCTTGCGTACCCGCGATCGACTGGAAGACCAGATCGACGGGCACGCGCTCGGCAATCAGCCGAAGCGTCGTCGTGACATGCGAGAGTACGCAAGCCTGCGTCGGAATTTGCAACCGGCCAATGATCTCGTCGAGCATATGCAACAGCCTGCCGATGACGGCAGGGTCGTCGCTCGCCGGGTTGATGCCGATACAGGCGTCGCCGGCACCAAGGAGGATGCCATCCAGGATCGAGGCAGTGATGCCCTGGGCATCATCGAAAGGATGATTGGGCTGCAACCGCACGCTCATTCGCCCGTTCAAGCCGATCGTGTCGCGAAAAGCGGTCACGACTTCACATTTTTTGGCCGCCAGGATCAGATCCTGATTGCGCATCAGTTTCGATGTCGCCGCCGCCATTTCCGGGGTGATCCCGCGCGAGATTGTCTTGAGAACCTCCCGGCTGGCCATTCCGGAGAGCAGCCAGTCACGGAACGATCCAACCGTGAGCGAAGAGATCGGCGCAAAGGCCGCCGGATCGTGGCTATCGACGATCAGGCGGGTGACCTCGTCGACCTCGTAGGGAATAATCGTTTCATGCAGGAATTGCTTGAGCGGGACATCTGCCAGCGCAATCCGCGCGGCAACCATCTGCTCGGCGCTTTCGGCAGCGATACCGGCAAGGCAATCGCCAGAACGCGGAGGGCTTGCCTTGGCCAGGAGATCGCGAAGGTCGTTGAAGACGTAGGCGGTCTTACCTATGGCGTGCCGATAGGCCATATCTTCTCCGGAGCGGTCAGCGCTGACTGCCAAAAACCATCGCTGAGCCTAACATCTCGCAGTGCGTCATGCGACAGATGCGCGCTGTCTCTGAGCGGCGCGCTCGGCCTAATCAAGCCTCAGTCCGCCTTTAAAATAACGCACTGATATTATTGGTTTTATATCAATTCGATTTTTGGCATACTAAATACCACTAGCGGTTGAATCGCCGGTCGATGCCCAGACCGACGGCAGCAATTTACCGATTATACAGGAAGATTCCACATAGTTTCCGATGACGGCCGTCATCGGATTGACCGGCCTCCTGCATGTGGCCGGGGATGCCGAACCTAATGAAATCTGATGCGCCATCGGGCTCAAAAAAAGGCTCAAGCTTTTCGCTTGCCTTCAAGCTTTATTCGATCTTCGCCCTGTTCGCGCTTTTGACGGCAGCCGTCACGGCGCTGTCCGACTACAATACCCGCCGGGGCACGGAGCTCACCGAGTCCATTGAGACCGCGAGCCGTGCGGCTCTCAACGTCGAGCGCGTCAACTCGCTGGTCTACGCCGTAGTGATGGAATCCCGTGGCATCTACATGTCGACGGAACCGGCAGTCGTGAAGAAATACGGTGATGGGCTGCACACGTTCAGCGATCATCTCCTGGATGTCGTCAAGAAATGGGAAGCGATTGTCCAGGCCGACGACGCCCAGCAATTCGCCGTCTTCAAAAAACGGATCGAACAATTCGTCGAATTCCGCAAGGAGCTCGTTCGGCGCGCCATCGAGGTCAGTCACGAGGCAGGCCGCGAATGGGGCGACAACGAAGCAAATCGCGACGTTCGCACGGCCCTTAATAGCGATCTCGAAGCCTTGTCCAAAGTCTATGCCGAGCGCAGCAAGCGGATCGCGCAGCAAACCGAGACCAACCGCCAGCTCGCTTTTCTCCTGACCTGCCTCGGCGGACTGGCGCTGGTTCTGGTCGCTGTCGGCATCTTCATCACCGCCCGGATGGTGGCGCGGCCGCTTTCGGTGATCACCAGCACCATCAAGCAGGTCGCCGAAGGCACGGAAGGCGTGCTGGTTCCGCATACTGATCGAGGAGACGAAATCGGCGCATTGGCCCGCGCGATCCGGATCTTTCAGGAAGCGATGGATCGCAACCGTAATCTCAATTCGCAGGTATTGCTGGATTCCAAAGCGCGCGAAGAGCGGACCCAGCAGATTGAGACATCGGTGGAGGCCTTCCGCGGCGCGATCGGAAGTGTGCTGGGCGCGGTGAACGACAACGCCTCCGCCATGCGGGATACCGCGCAAACCATTTCCAGCGTGGCCTCCGATGCCAGCGGGCAGGCAGGCGCCGCGGCACGCGCCACTGAACAAGCCTCCAGCAATGTTTTCGCAGTCGCCAGCGCTGCCGAACAGTTGTCGGCCTCCATCGAGGAAATCGGCCGGCAGGTGCGACAATCGGCGCAAGTGGTCGAGCAGGCCGGGCAGCGCACCGAAAAATCGGTCGCTGAGATCGAAAGCCTCGCCGCGGCAACCCAACGCATCGACGGCGTGCTCACCCTCATTCAGGCCATCGCCGAACAGACCAACCTTCTGGCGCTGAACGCGACGATCGAAGCCGCTCGCGCCGGTGAGGCCGGCCGCGGCTTCGCGGTGGTGGCTCATGAAGTCAAGGCGCTCGCCGGCCAGACTGCGAAGGCTACTTCCGAGATCGGCCAAAACATCAGTCTGATTCAGACCTCGACACGCAATGCGGTCGATGCAGTGCGTGAAATCGGTACCGCCGTACGCGAGATCAACGATGTCACAGCCAACATCGCGGGCGCTGTTGGACAGCAAGATGCGGCGACACGGGAGATCTCGCAAAACGCTCAGCTTGCCGCCGACGGCAACTCGACGCTCGTTGACAATATCGGGTCGCTCAACGAGGCCATCGAAAACACAAACAAGGGCGCATCGTCGGTGCTTGCGGCCTCGAGTGACCTGGCATCAACGGCGCAAATGCTATCGCGTGAAGTCGAAAAGTTCTTCCATGACTTGCGCGCCGAAGGCGAGAACTCCGCCCGAACCGGGACCGGAAAAAAGTTGTGACGGCGCAGGTCTCAGAGCCAGGGAGCCAGGATCTGAAGGTCGCCCACGAAGACAAACGCCATCGATATGGCAAGTCCGCTGGCGCTGAACATGACGATCTGTTTGAAGAGACCCGCTTCCGACGAAGCATGGCTTTTGCCTGTGTTTGACATATCGAGCATTCTACTCCCCCGAGATTGGACGCTTGTGGCGCCTCGTTTGCCGGTAAATCTACGGGGCGAGAGCTAAGCAGGTCTTACGCGTGATCTCCAACCACGACCAATAGTAAAGAGACTGTTAAGAAACGATACCGCGTGCGATCAACGCCGTGCGACCCGCTCGCCGATCACTCCACCAGCAACACATCAACCGCGACGTTGAGCTTCTGCTTCCGTGATCCCACGATGATGCCGTCGACAGGCGACACGTCGGAGAAGTCGCGCCCCATAGCCAGAACGATGTGATCGTTCTCGACCAGAATATCGTTGGTCGGATCGAAGCCGATCCATCCCAAACCATCGCCGCACCACAGCGACACCCAGGCGTGGGTGGCGTCGGCACCTTGCAAACGCGCTTTGCCGGGCGGCGGAATCGTTCGCAGGTAGCCGCTGACATAGGCGGCCGGCAGGCCAAGGCCACGGAGGCCTGCGATCATGACATGGGCAAAATCCTGGCAAACGCCGTGACGCTTTTCGAACACCTCGTTGAGCGGCGTCGAAATGACGGTGGCTTTCGGGTCGTATTTGAATTCGGTCCGGATCCGATGCATGAGATCGACCGCCCCGGCCAAAATGCCGCCGCCGGGCGGAAAGCTTGCCGACGCATAGGCGGTGACCGGACGCTGCACCGGCACCAGCGGACTCGCGAAGACATATCCGATCGGAGACGCCGGACCGAGACTCTTGGCCTCAACGGCCAGATCCCGGACGCTTTCCCAGGGCCGGCTTTGCGCTGCGCGACCTGGAGCGCTGCGCGACACCGATACCCGCGACCGGGAATCGATCCGCAGATTGCGGTGCGGCGCTTCGATCAGGATGCTTTCGGTACGCGTTCCGAAAAAGTCTTGCCGCACCGTGCGATCTGCCGGACGCGGCCTGATATCGACGGTGTGCGAAATCAGTTCCTGTCCGTCGCCGCTTCTCGGTTGCAGCCGCAGCGAGCACCGCGCGAAGCTGACCGGACTTTCGTAACCGTAAGTGGTGACGTGACGAATGTCGTAGATCACGCAAGGCCCGTCAGTTTTTCAGGCCTCGAGGCATTCGGCCCGTGCGGAAAGTAATGCTGCCCGATGGCATCGGCGAGATTGAGCAAGTTCTGTTCGAGCCCGAAAAGCGTCTGGGTATGGAGGCTCGCCGCTTCCGCCGTCGTCAGCATCGACTGCGCCGCGACCGCGAGACGTTGCGGCCGCTCGATCAATCCATTTTCTTTCAGTGTCGGCAGGCTGGCGATATGGTCGTTCAGCGCGGAAACCTGAAACGCCACCGACCGCGGATTGTAGGGATCAAGAACCACGAGATCGCGCACCGGCGCCAGCAGCGGCCCCACGAGATAGCGCGAGCGGTAGGTGATCTGGCAATCCACCAGCGTCAACAGCACGTCGAGATCCTCGCCGGTGGCCTCCTCATAGGCAAACTGGCGGGCGAACCGCACCGTATTGATCGACCGTTCGACGCGACGGCCCATTTCGAGGAAGCGCCAGCCAGCCGCGCGATTCATGTTTTCCTGAGCAAGGCCAGCGAAGCTCGCCAGCTCCTGCAATGACAGTTCGGCGGCCCTGATAACGCCGTCATCGTCTTCGACTTCCTCCGCCAGGCGCTCCGCCATTTCGATGATGACCTGCCAGGCGTCCGGCGACAGGCGCTCGCGCAACGAAGTCGCCGTGCGTTGAGCCGAGCGCACCAGCGACAACGCCGAACCAAAGCGCTCGCCGTTTTGCAGCGCTTCGGCAACCACCCTGGCGGGTTGCGTTCGCGCGGTTTGCGACGTCGCACCCCAGGCCAGCAGCAACCGCTGAATCCTTTCTACTGTGGGGAGCACGGTCGATGTTCCCTTGGCGGAATCGCGCGGCGAGGTCGCCAATGCGCGGATCAGCCGCAAGGTTGTCTCGGCACGCTCCAGATACCGGCCAAGCCAAAATAGATTGTCCGCGGCGCGGCTTGGAACCCAGCCGGCGATGCGCCTGATCCGTACCGTATCTGTGGTGGGCAACAGCGTTGACGCCGGCACGGCCTTGTCGGAAATCACCCACACGTCTGCGGCGCGGGCGCCGTCTCCCATCGATACGGCACGGGCATCGGGCTGCTCGGCGATCCGGCAAAAGCCGCCCGGCATGATGGTCCAGCCCTCGGCGGTTGCGGCGGCAAAAACCCTCAAGACGAACGGACGTGGCGTGATGCGTCCCTGATCCCACACCGGCATGGTCGACAAGCGCACCAGCTCCTGGCCGACGAAGTCGATGCCGCGATCGCTGATGGCCATCCGCAACTTTTCACGATCCGCCGCCGATAGTTCGCTGGCGAGCACCGGACTATGGCCGGGAAAACCGGGAACATCGCGGCGGTAGGCCCCTTCGATCGCGACCTCGTCGAGCCGCGACAGCACCTCCTCGCGGGCGGAAGCCTGTCCGCACCACCAGGTCGCGATGTGCGGCATCTTCAAATCTTCGCCCAGCAAGCGCCGGCACAGACTTGGCAGGAAGCCGAGCAATGCGCGCGCTTCCATCACACCGGAGCCCGGCATGTTGGCGACGACGACGCCGTTCTTGCGAAGCACGTCGATCAGCCCGGGCACGCCGAGTTGCGAGGAGGCATTGAGTTCAAGCGGATCGAGAAAATTGGAATCGACCCGGCGCAACAACACATCCAGCCGCTTTAAGCCGGCGACGGTGCGGATGTGAATGCGATCGCCGCTGACCGCAAGGTCATCGCCCTCGACCAGAAGGAAGCCGAGATAGCGTGCGAGCGTCGCGTGCTCGAAATAGGTTTCGTTGAACTGGCCGGGCGTCAACAGCCCGATGCGCGGTTCGTCCCGGTCGGCGCCACCGCGCAGCGAGTCACGGAACGCCTCGAAGAACGGCGCCACACGCTCCACATTCATCGACTTGTAGAGGCTCGCGAAGGCGCGCGACAGCACCAAGCGGTTTTCGAGCGCATAGCCCGCGCCGGACGGCGCCTGCGTCCGGTCGCCCAGCACCCACCAGCGTCCATCCGGTCCCCGGCCGACGTCAGCCGCATACAGGCTGAGATATCGTCCGCCGGGCGGTTTGATTCCGCATACCGGCCGCAGATATTCCGGGCTGCCGGCAATCGCGGCGGCCGGTATTGCGCCGTCGGCGATCAGCTTGCCCTCGCCATAGAGATCGCTCAGCACAAGCTCCAGCAATTGGGCGCGCTGCACGATGCCCGCGGTCAGTTGCCGCCATTCGGCCTCGTCGATCAAAAGCGGCAGATGGCTCAACGGCCACATCCGGTCGGAGGTCTCGCCGGGTGCGCGATAGCTGACGCCGGCTTCCCGCAGATGCCGGTCGGCGGTGCCGAAACGCCGTTCGATCTCGGCAGGCGCAAGCGAAGCGAAGGCTTCGAAAAAGCGGCTCCAGACCGCGCGTGGCGTGCCGTCCTGGGCGATATATTCGTCGGGAATGCCGGGCAACGGCACATAGTCGCGCATCCACTGCGCCACGCGGCGGCTGCCGGGACGGGCTTTATTTCCTTGTCCACTTCCCTGATCGGCCTGCCCAGTCATCCCCGACTCTCTTGCATCTCACGCCGCAGTGTTCAATGCGGGAGCGGCGTCCGCAAGTCGAGAGTCAGGGGGAATTCCACCGTGCGTTCCTCGCCCGGCGGGTCGATCTTGCCGGGGGTATGGCCATGATCCTGAAACCGGGCGAGCCGGCGCGCCTCCGCCTCGTAGGAATTGACGGGTTTGGTGTCGTAGGTGCGCCCGCCGGGATGCGCGACATGGTAGACGCAGCCGCCCAGCGAGCGGCCGTTCCAGCTATCGATCAAATCAAACGTCAGCGGCGCGTGCACAGGAATCGTCGGGTGCAGGCCGGATGCCGGCTGCCATGCCTTGAAGCGCACGGCCGCGACCGCCTCGCCCGACCGCCCCGTCGGCGTCATCGGCATCCGCCGGCCATTGCAGGTGACGACGTGACGGCCTTCGACAAAGCCTTCGGCCTTGACCTGCAACCGCTCGACCGAGGAATCGACGTAGCGCACGGTGCCCCCGGCAGCACCCTCTTCGCCGAGCACATGCCAGGGCTCGAGTGCCTGGCGGATTTCGAGCGAAACCCCACCGTGATGGACGCGGCCGAACGTGGGAAAACGAAATTCGAGCTGCGCCTCATACCAATCCGGCGAAAATTCATAACCGGATTGCTTGAGCTCGGCGAGCACACCGAGAAAATCCTCCCACAGGAAGTGCGGCAGCATGAAGCGATCGTGAAGCGTCGTGCCCCAGCGCACGAACTTGCCTTGCTGCGGCTCACGCCACAACTTGGCGATCAAGGCGCGGATCAATAATTGCTGGGCCAGCGACATCCGCGGATCCGGTGGCATTTCGAGCGCGCGAAACTCGACCAGACCGAGCCGCCCGGTCGGGCTATCGGGCGAATAGAGTTTGTCGATGCAGATTTCGGCGCGATGGGTATTGCCGGTCAGGTCGACCAGGATGTGCCGGAACAGACGATCCACCAGCCATAGCGGAATCTCTTTTCCCGGCGGCGGCACGTGGGCCAGCGCGATCTCCAGTTCGTAGAGGCCGTCATGCCGGGCTTCATCCATGCGCGGCGCCTGGCTGGTCGGGCCGATGAACATGCCGGAGAACAGATAGGACAGCGATGGGTGGCGCTGCCAGTACAACACCAGGCTCTTCAACAAATCCGGGCGGCGCAAAAACGGCGAATCCTTTGGTGTGCCGCCGCCGACCACCACATGATTGCCGCCACCGGTCCCGGTGTGACGGCCATCGACCAGAAACTTGTTGGCTCCGAGTTTGATTTTTGCAGCGTCTTCATAGAGGCCGAAGGTGATATCGACGGCCGAACGCCAGTTCGTCGAGGGCTGGATGTTGACCTCGATGACGCCGGGATCGGGCGTCACCTTGATCACCTCGATGCGGGGATCGAACGGCGGCGGATAGCCCTCGACATGCACCTTGACCTGCATGTCCTCGGCGGTCGCTTCCACCGCGGCGATCAATTCCAGATAGTCGTCGATCTTCTCCACCGGCGGCATGAAGGCACACAGCACGCCGTCGCGGATCTCGATCGACATCGCGGTACGGACCCCGCCACTCTTGAGCTGCTGTTCCTGCACCTGCTGATGCGGCGCGCTCTCCGCCGGCGCCCCGTCAAACACCGGCAATTGCTCCCGCGGCTCCAGCGGGTCCTGCTCGACGATGTAGGGATATTCGTCGGCGGGAATATGCGGCAGTGAAGCGATCGGCAGCCGAAGCCCCAACGGCGAGTCGCCCGGGGTCAGGAACAGGTTGCTCCGGCGCAGCTGCCAGCGCTCGCTCTTCCACTTGCCGGCATCCGCGTTCCAGCGCTGGATCGGCAGCACGAACCCACGAGGCTCGGTCAACCCCTTGTCGAACACCCGCGCCATCCGCGCGCGCTCCTCGGGGTCGGACAGCTTGGAGTCGCTCGGATCGACATTCGGCGGCAGGCCCGCTTCCTTTTGCAGCCAATGACCGGGATCTTCGAAGGCGGGCATGACAAATTCGGAATCGACCCCCAGCCGCTCTGCGGTCTTTTCTGCGAAACTCTGGGCCTCCTCGACCTTTGCTTGATGCGGCCCCTCTATGTCCGCGATCAGATTGGCGTTCTTCCAGATCGGCACGCCGTCCTTGCGCCAGTAAAGGCCGAACGCCCAGCGCGGCAGGCTTTCACCTGGATACCATTTGCCCTGCCCGTAATGCAGCAGCCCTCCGGGCGCAAAACGCGTCCGCAACTTGCGAATAAGCTCATCGGCGAAGCGGCGCTTGGTGGGACCGACCGCGGCGATATTCCATTCCGCCGATTCCATATCGTCGACCGAGACGAAGGTAGGTTCGCCGCCCATCGTCAGGCGGACGTCGCCAGCCGCCAGATCCACGTCGACCTGCTCACCGAGCTTGTCGAGGCGTGCCCAGGAATCATCGGAGAACGGCCGGGTAATCCGCGGCGCCTCACGGATCCGTTTAACGTTCATCTCGAAGCCGAACTCGACATTGGCAAATCCGACCGCGCCGCTGATGGGGGCCGCGGTCCGATAATGCGGCGTGGCGGCGACGGGAATGTGCCCCTCGCCCGTCAGCATGCCCGAAGTGACGTCAAATCCGATCCAGCCTGCGCCCGGCAGATACACCTCGGCCCAGGCGTGCAGATCCGTAAAGTCGTTTTCGACCTCACGCGGGCCCTCGACCGGATCGATGTCCGGCCGGAGCTGAATGAGGTAACCCGAGACGAAACGCGCAGCGAAGCCGAGATGCCGCAGGATCTGGATCAACAGCCATGCGGAGTCACGGCAGGAGCCTGCGCCCGAGGCAAGCGTTTCCTCCGGGCTCTGAACGCCCGGCTCCATCCTGATGATGTAGCGAGTCTTTTTCTGAAGCTCGGCGTTGAGTTCGACGAGGAAATTGACGGTGCTCGTCGCCTCCCGCTTGATACCCGCGAGGTAGGCGGCAAGGTTCGGCCCGGCCTCGGTGGTTGCGAGGTAAGGCGCAAGCTCGGTCTTGAGATCGGCGATATATTCGAATGGAAAACTGTCGGCATACGGTTCGACAAAGAAATCGAACGGGTTGATCACGGTCATCTCGGCCGAGAAATCAACTTCGATCTTCAGCTCGTGGGCCTTTTCGGGAAAAACAAAACGGGCAAGCCAGTTGCCTTGCGGGTCCTGCTGCCAGTTCACGAAATGATTGGATGGGGTCACCTTGAGCGAGTAGCTCAGGACCGGGGTGCGCGTATGCGGCGCCGGCCGCAGCCGGATGGTCTGAGGGCCGAGATCGATCGGACGGTCGTATTTGTAGTGGGTGACGTGATGCAGTGCGACGAAGATCGACACAGAGGGGGTGCTCCAGCAGCTTTTTTAAGCAGAACACCTGATCTGACCGACATCAAGCACTAACAACGGGCACCGGATGCCTAGCGCGAGTGCGGATGTTTGACGCCGTCATTCCGGGATGGTCCGGAGGACCAGACCCGGAATCTCGAGATTCTCAGGTGTGCAACTGCACACCATAGTTCGGTGCTTCGCACCGCCCCGCAATGACGCATAAACCTTACATCGTCGCAGAATTGACATCCCCGGCCAGTGGTCAACATCCGAACAGCCCCATCCACAGACACGGCCCCGCTATCTCGCCGCACCACCGCGCGAGTTTTGCTATCGAGTTCCCGCCCTCCTCTAACAGAGGGCGCAGGGAATGCCGGGCGCTTGGTGCGCCCGCAGCCTTGTGTGCGAAATAAAAAGCACACAAGCATAGTCACCACGGTCACACCGGAATCACCCGGCATTCCCCGCGCAATGGTTTTACGGCTTATAGCGCGCTCTCCCCGGTGACCGGGCTTGTTTGTCACCGTCCCCGCGCAATGCGAAGCATTGTCGCGAGTTGATGCCAGCGTCGGGGCATCAGGACCACACGACTTCGCCGTCCGCGATAGCGCCATTCGTCAAAGGAGCTATCCGCGTCCACCGCATCCCGCCCCGCGTTCGTGACGATCGCGAAACGCCCCTCATGTCGAGGCGGGACGGCGCGAGTTGGTAAAGATGATTTGCCCGACGGGCAAAGCGGAAAATTTTTCGCCAAGGGGCTGGACACCATTATTGCCGGACTGCCCGTCGGGCAAATCGCAGGTCCGCTATTCCGCGATAGCGACAAAATTCGACAGCGCAGCGAACTGATGCGATGTGCCATGATGCAACATGGTTGAGCTACTTCTTCCTGGCTGATCGTGCGTGGATGGGACCGCCGCCCACAAGGAGAACCAAAGGGCAGCCCTCACCTATGCAAGGTTATAGTATGCACGGTATGTTCGGGCGTGGCTTCGAATAAATCGCCGTCCTTGTTGACTACGTCGCGCCCAAACGGTCGCTGTTTTTCGTTTCCTTGACAGTCGTACGGATGTACCTGAGTGCGCTGATAACGAGTATCTGCCATACAAAGCTCCAGCTCTGTGTCAGATTTGTTTGGCCAGTGCCAGTTTTTGGTTTCGGCGTGGTAAAAGAGTTCCATGGCATTGTATGGCCCCGATCCGAAGTCACGTTGCAAAATAGACCGACAGCCGCCATCAGCTATCGTCCACCAGCCTCGAATAACTTTTTGAGGATTTTCACTATTATTCGGGATTGAAACCGCAAACCACATATCACCATCGCCAGCGTAATTGCAAACCACCAGGGTGAACCACGGATTAGATTTATCAGCTCCCACGGAATCGTCCACGGGACGATCAGGTGGATCGTTGGTGATTGGAGGCTTCGACGGTACGGGTGGTGTGCGTGGGCTTGGGGCAACTTCAGGTTCCTCAGTTCCGCGGTTACTGTCTACACTTGGCCGGAAAACGCAGAGATTGAAGTTTGAACCGCGATCTGGGTCAAACTCAAGAAACCCGCTCCCTGCAAGATCATGACATTTTGCTTCGTCCTCGGCTCGCCCCGCCGCCCCGCGGTTGTTGCCGGGCCATTCGACAAAGCAGGCGTTATCGTAAGGTAAGGTGAACGCCGGATTGTAACGCCCCTCAGGGACGTTCGGCCCTGGTCGGGCGCCAGGTATGACGTCTGAACAGCTTTCAGCCGAAGCTGCTGTACAGGTTTCGCTGATCATGAATAGCGCAGATATGCAGTATAGAATTGTTCGCGCGAACGGTTTCAAATCTCGCTCCCCAACCCCAAAACCAACTAATAATGGGCAATCCTAACTAGAAAAAAATTTTTAGGAATAGGTCTGCGGCGACTTCCGCTATCGGTGATTTGCGACCGAGGTCGACCCGCAAATCCACCCATATTTGCTACGCCGCCGAAAGCGGAAATAAATCCAGCGCCTAGAGTGGGTGGAGCGACCCCGTCCACCGTAGCCCAACGAGCGAAGGCGGAAGCGATACCCATCAATTTAAATTTGCGAAGATGATGGGTTTCGCGAAGGGCTCAACCCATCCTACGCACTACCGGCGTCATTGCGAGGAGCGTAAGCGACGACCCGCCGTCGCTTGCTTTGCGAGCTATGGCGCGCTTGGAGTCCGCCGAAGCGTTCTTTCGCGTAGGCGGAAGCAATCCAGTTTTCCGCCGCTGGATTGTTTCGCTGCGCTCGCAATGACGGGAAAATCGAGAGCGCTGGGCCGGATTACTACATCGTAGCCCCAACCACCCACGGCGCGCGAATTCGGCGTCGCCAAAGTCAAAACTCTCGCTTTTGGTTGGCTGACCCGAGGCGGTCTCGAGCATCAGGTCGACCACTCGCTGGCCGCATTGCTGCACCGTCTCCCCGCCGTCGAGGATGGTGCCACAGTTGACGTCCATGTCGTCTTCCATGCGCTTGTACATCGGCGTGTTTCCGCAGTCTGGCAAGGAGATCACAAAACCAATCAAACCGACTTCGTCTTCAGCCTGCTTTTCAGATAAATCCGGGTCATCTCGCGCAATTCTTCGATGGCTCCCGGACGAACGCTTTGGTCTGCAAGGTCCGAGAAAGCTGCCATCGTCTTCATATTGCCGAGGATTACGACGGCCATGTCTTGCGCCTTATCGGAGGTCAGTCCCGGGCTGCGCAGCGTCAATGTCCGGACGATATGCTTGTGAATGGATCTGCTGAATTCACCGCGCTTCACCGACAGAACTTCGGGAATTTCCAACAATCGTTTCATCGTCGGCCCGGCCCCCTTGTGGAGATCGACCATCAGATCCAGCAGAAAATCAGCGAGCGCGGAGATGGATAGCGATTGAATTCTGGAATCAAGTTCATCGAAGGCGTTGTGAACGCCTTCGTGGTAATGCGCGATCAACGCATTCGCCAGGACTTCCTTGTTGGGAAAGAAACGATAGAGCGAACCTATCTTGGTGCTCGACCTTGCAGCGATCTCGGCCATTGTCGCCGCCTCATAACCCTTCTCGGCGATGACGGCGGCACCTGCCTTCAATATGGCGGCGACCCGCAGCTTTCCGTTGCGCCGTTGCGGCATCCTCGCTTGTGGAACTTCGCGGGGTCTTGACATAGTTGAGGACATGCTCAATTATCACGTATGTGAGTATTCACTCAAATAATGCAGTGAAACATCGAACGTCAACCCGACAGGCGAAAAAGCATGCTTGAACTCGATCCCAAGACGACGGCACTGGTCCTCATAGATTTGCAAAAAGGCATAATGGGGCACGGACTCAGTCCACTCTCGGCGGACCAGGTCACGGAAGTCGGCAGCGCGCTTGCGGACACGTTTCGCGAAGCAGGCGCGCCGGTTGTGCTCGTGAATGTTGGCTTCGCCAAGGATTTCAAAGACGCCTTGCGGCAGCCGGTCGATCAGGCGTTTGCCGCGCCGCCGGGCGGCTTTCCTGAAAATTTCAGCGAGTTGATCGATGGATTGGCAAAGCCCGACGACATTCTCGTCACCAAGCGCCAATGGGGCGCCTTCCATGGAACGGAACTGGATTTGCAGTTGCGCCGCCGCGGTATCCAGACAATCGTCCTTGGGGGCGTCGCGACGAATATCGGCGTCGAGTCGACGGCACGACAGGCATGGGAATACGGCTACGCCGTCGTTCTTGCCGAAGATGCGACGAGCGGCATGTCCGCCGAAATGCACTACTTTGCCATCGACAATATTTTTCCAAGGATCAGCAGGGTCGTCAAAAGTGCTGATCTCACGCTTTCTCAAGCCTGACAGTGCAGCCGTCCATGTCCTTATCCACACTGCCAGTGTTCGCTCGCTGGGGCGTTCTGATCGCTCTTTCGGTTCTGTTCGCTGCCTTGCTGACATGGGCTCGATTGCCTGCGGCCCTTCTGCTTGGTTCGATGATAGCCGGCGTCCTCGTCGAAAATGGGGGCGCGGGCATCCTTGTGCCGCAACTGCCTTTCGGCTTCGCCCTGGCGATCATCGGTTGCATGATAGCGCGCGTTCTTACGTCCACCATTATTCATTCCTTTCTGCATCAGTGGCCGCTGTTTCTAGGCATCAGCTTCTTGGTCATCGTTGCCAGTTGCTTGTTGGGCTGGCTCCTCAGCAGGTTCCGCGTTTTGCCGGAAACAACGGCTATTTGGGGATTATTGCCTGGCGCGGCGCCAACCATGATGGTGATGGCCGATGCCTACGGCGCTGACGCTCGGCTGGTTGCCCTCATGCAATATGTGCGTGTTCTCATGGTCGCTCTTGTAGCTTCCATTATTGCCCGTTTCTGGGTTCACGCACCGGCGGTTGCGGCCGCAGCGCCTACGGTCTGGTTTGCGCCGATCCACGCACTGCCTTTTCTTGAAACGCTGGTCCTCGTTCTTGGAGGAGTCATTCTTGGGCCTGTTTCTCGCATTCCGGCAGGAATATTGCTGATACCCATGTTCATCGGCGCGGTGCTACAATCCAACGGTCTTGTCGAAATCGAATTGCCAAGCTGGCTGCTGGCGGTCAGCTATTTGCTTCTTGGCTGGACGATTGGCTTGCGGTTTACCCGGGAAATCCTTGTGTATGCCATCCGGGCTTTGCCGAAAATGATCGTATCAATTCTAATGCTGATCGCATTTTGTGGTGGCTTGGCCTTCGCTCTCGTCGAAGTTTTCGATATCGATCCTTTGACAGCCTATCTTGCCACCAGCCCGGGCGGGGCAGACTCGGTCGCCATTATTGCGGGATCCAGCAATGTCGATGTCGGGTTTGTTATGGCGCAGCAGATCGCTCGTTTTATGCTCGTCCTTATCGTTGGTCCGGCTTTGTCCCGATTCGTTGCGGATCGGATAGCTAGGAATGTGCCAAATATTTCCTACAAAACTCCAACCTGAGCGCATAAAACGGGTGGAGCGACCTCGTCCGCCATAGCTCAACGAGCGAAGGCGGAAGCGATACCCATCGATTAAAGTTTGCAAAGATGATGGGTTTCGCGAAGGGCTCAACCCATCCTACGCACTATCGATGGCGGGCGGTGGCAGACGCCTTCCACAAAACCAAGGCCTGTGGTTATGGGTCCCGGCTCGCGCTTCGCTTGGCCGGGACGACAAAGATCCTACATCGTCGCGCCGAGCACCCAGGGCGCGAATTCGGCGCCGCCGAAATCAAAGCTCTCGCTCTTGGTCGGCTGGCCGGAAGCGGTCTTGAGCATCAGATCGAAAACCCGTTGGCCGCATTGCTGCACGCTCTCCTCGCCGTCGAGGATGGTGCCGCAATTGACGTCCATGTCGTCTTCCATGCGCTTGTACATCGGCGTGTTGGTCGCGAGCTTGATCGAGGGCGCCGGCTTGCAGCCGAACACGCTGCCGCGACCTGTCGTGAAGCAGACGAGATTGGCGCCACCTGCCACCTGCCCCGTCGCCGCGACCGGGTCGTAGCCGGGCGTGTCCATAAAGACGAAACCCTTCTTGGTAACGGCTTCGGCATAATTCAGGACATCGACGAGGTTGGTGCTGCCGGCCTTGGCCATCGCGCCGAGCGATTTTTCGAGGATCGTGGTGAGGCCGCCGGCCTTGTTGCCGGGGCTCGGATTGGCGTCCATCTCGGCGCCCTCGCGCGCGGTGTATTCTTCCCACCAGCGCATCAGGCCCACGAGCTTCTCGCCGACCTCGCGGCTGACCGCGCGCCGGGTCAACAGATGTTCGGCGCCATAAGTCTCCGGCGTCTCCGACAGGATAACCGTGCCGCCGTGACGCACCAGAAGATCGCTGGCGGCGCCCAGCGCAGGATTGGCCGAGATGCCGGAATAACCATCCGAGCCGCCGCATTGCAGCGCCACCGTCAGTTCGCTCGCCGGAACAGCCTCGCGGCTCACCTTGTTCGCGTCGGTCAACGCCTCGCGCACAAAGGCAACGCCAGCCTCGACCGTTTTGCGGGTGCCACCGATTTCCTGGATTTCGAGTTCACGCAGGCGGCCCGCGAGCTTTTGCTCTTGCATCAGCCCGCCGATCTGGTTGACCTCGCAGCCGAGGCCCAGCACGACGACGGCGGAAAAATTGACATGACGCGCATAGCCGCCGAGCGTCCGGCGCAGCAACGTCAACGGCTCGTTTTGCGTCATGCCGCAGCCGGTCTTGTGGGTCAGCGCAACCACGCCGTCGACATTGGGAAAGTCGGCGAGCGGGTTGTCGCCAGTGAACGGATTCTTCTTGAAGATGTCGGCGACCATGCCGGCGACATGCGCGCTGCAATTCACTGATGTGAGGATGCCGATATAGTTGCGGGTCGCAACCCGCCCGTCAGGACGGCGAATGCCGTCGAACGTGGCCGGCAGATCGAAATTCGGCACCGGTTTCACATCGACGCCGAAGGCGTAGTCCTTGGCGAAATCGCCCATGCCGCAATTCTGGGTATGCACGTGCTGGCCCGGCGAAATCGGCTTTGTCGCAAAGCCGATGATCTGGCCGTAACGGTGGATGGGTTCGCCGACCGCGATGGGACGGATCGCCACCTTGTGGCCGGCCGGAATGCGCTCAACCGTGGTCACGCCGTCGGCCACCACCAGCCCCACCGGCAGGCTCGAGCGCGCGATCAGCACGCCATCATCGGGGTGCAGGCGAATGACGGGGGCTGGGGCCATACAGCTTCTCCTTTGAACAGATACCGCAGCCATCACGGACCTCATCCTGAGGAGCAGGCGCAAGCCTGCGTCTCGAAAAATGGCCGCGGACGCTGCAGGGGCCTCGTGCTTCGAGACGGCCCTTCGGGCCTCCTCAGCATGAGGGCATACAGTGTCGCTTGCGTTCCTTACGCCTTGCCGCCCGACTCTTTCCGCGTCTGCGCGATCTGCATCTTCGCGTAAGTGGCCATTAGGCCAACCTCGTTGAACAGGGTCACCATCTTGAAACCCATGTTGATCGCCCGCAGCGCGCCGTCGGCGCCCGAGCAATGGATGCCGGGATAGAGTCCGCGCTTGCCGCATTCCTTGACGATCTTCTCATAGATCTTGAGAATCTCCGGCTCGTCGCGATCGAGCTTCGGCACCAGCCCGTAGGAGAAGCCGAGGTCGGACGGTCCGATATAGACGCCGTTGATGCCTTCGACGTCGAGGATCGCTTCCATGTTGGCGATCGCCGTCTTGGTCTCCATCATCGGGAGCAGTACCGTCTCTTCATTGGCGGTCTTCTGATAGCTGCCGGCCGTCCCGTACAGGCCGGCGCGGATCGGACCGTTCGAACGCGAACCCATCGGCGGATACTTGCTATAGGCGACGAGGTTCTTCGCCTCTTCCGGCGTGTTGATCATCGGGCAGATCACGCCATAAGCGCCGCCATCGAGCACCTTGCCGATGATGCCCGGCTCATTCCACGGCACCCGCACCATCGGCGTCACCGGATGGGCGTTCATGGCCTGGAAACACTGCACCATCGAGAGATAGTCCTGCACGCCATGCTGCATGTCGACGGTGACGCTATCGAAGCCGCATTGCGCGATCACTTCGGCGGAGAAGCCGGAAGGAATCGCAAGCCAGGCGTTGACGACCACTTTCCCCGACGCCCAGATTTCCTTGACCTTGTTTGCCATCGTTTCTTCCCTGCGTTTCAAATTATCTCAAAAATGCCAACCGGCCGTGAGGCCATTCGGCAACCTTTATCCCCGCTTGTAGCGCCGAATAACAGTCTTGGCTTCGCATTACTGGGTTGCCCTCTGGATGCTTGCCTCGCTGACGCCGACCTCGCGGGCGGTGTTGACGATGGCGGCCCAGGTATCGTCCGGCAGCGGAATGCCGTTCTTGGTGCGCTCGGCGCGCATCTTGCGCTCGGCGTCGCCGGGGATCATGACGGGATCACCGCCGGTAACCGGCTTGGTCTCGCGGATGAAATCGACATAGCGCGAAATTTCGCCATCGAAGAAATGCGCGGGGTCGACGACTTTGGGGTCGATGTAGAAGGCGAGCATGCCGTTGGCGAAGCGCCGGTTGGGCGCGGTCGCGCCCGTCCCCGTCAACGCGCCGCCGAGCAATTCGCAGATGAACGCGAGCCCCGAGCCCTTGTGCTCGCCGAAGGCGCGGATCGCGCCGGTGCCTTTCGTGTGATCGCGCGGACCATCTGACGTATAGGGGCCGTAGAGCACGTGCGGATCCTCGCTCAACGTGCCGTCGGCATCGATCAGCGCGCCCTTGGGCAGTTTCTTGCCGCCGCGGCTAGAGACCAGCACCTTGCCTTCTGCGACGATCGAGGTGGCGAAATCGAGCACGATCGGATCCTGGCCTTCTCGGGGAATGCCCACGCAATAGGGCGCGGTCGAGAGCCGCTTCTCGACGCCGCCGTAAGGCGCGACCAGAAGCGAGCCGGCCGCATTGACGAAATGCACGGAGACCAGCCCTTGGGCGGCCGCCATCTCGGCCCAGTCACCGACCCGGCCGATGTGGCCGGCATTGCGCAAGGCGACGGCGGCTAGCCCCGCCTTCTTGCACTTCTCGATCCCAAGCTTGACGGCGACCGGCGCCACCGTCTGCCCATAGCCGAACTTGCCGTCAACGACCGCCAGCGACGGCGTGTCAACGATGACCTCGGCAGTCTGGTTCGGAACGACCGAACCCATCTTCTTCCATCGCATGTAGACAGGCACGCGGATCACGCCATGACTGTCATGCCCGGTGAGATTGGCGGTCGTGAGGTAAGTCGCGACGCGACGCGCCTCTTCCGACGAGGACTCGGCGTGACCAAAAATGTCCGCCACAAAATCGATGAGATATGGAACCTTGATCGTGACCATTTCAGATGTCGCTCTTGTTGGGTTTGGCGCTTGTTTTCTGGTGACGCGCTAGGCGCTCACCTTGGCATGACCGCCGAGATAGGCGGCGCGGATGGCTTCGTTGCCCCAGAGTTCGTCGGGCTTGCCGCCGAGCACGATCCGCCCCGTTTCCAGGACGTAGCCATGATCGGCGACCGACAATCCCATGCGCGCATTTTGCTCGACGAGCAAGACCGTGGTGTTGCGCCGGATTTCCGAGATGATCCGGAACACCGCCTGCACGATGACGGGCGCCAGCCCCAGCGATGGCTCGTCCAGCAGCAATAGCCGCGGCTTCGCCATCAACCCCCGCGCCACCGCCACCATCTGCAACTGTCCGCCCGACAAGGTCCAGCCGAGCGCATTGGCAAAGCTTCGTATGTCCGGGAACAGATCGAACATGGCGTCGGCGTCGCGCGAGAGTTCGCTTTTACTGGCGCGCCGGTTCGACCCGCCGAGCATGATGTTTTCCTTGACGGAAAGACCGGGAAATACCCGCCTGCCCTCCGGGACGTGCGAAATTCCGAGCCGCACGATCGCCTCGGGCCCGAGCCCTGCGATCGGCTTGCCGTCGAACAGGATTTCGCCGGAAGCCGGCTTTGTCAGCCCGGAAATCGCCCGCAGCGTGGTCGATTTGCCGGCGCCATTGGCGCCGAGCAGAGTGACGACCTGGCCTTCGTCGACCGCGATCGAGACGCCGCGCAAGGCTTCGATCTCGCCATAGCGCACGACCAGGTCGTTGATGTGAAGCAGCGCCATTATTCGGTTCCGAGATAAGCGGAGACGACGTCGGGATGACGGAGCACCGCAAGCGATTCACCGTCGGCAATGCGCCGTCCGAAATTGAGCACCGTGATGTGTTGCGCTGCTTCGCTGACCAGTGTCATGTCGTGATCGATGATCAGGATGGTGAGGCCCTGTGCCGCGATGCGCTTGAGCAGCGCGTGCAATTCAAGCTTCTCGCTGGAATTCAGGCCCGCTGCCGGCTCGTCGAGCAACAAGAGCGTCGGATTGGCCGCAAGCGCGCGTGCGATCTCGATCAGGCGCTGGTGCCCGTAGGAAAAGCTCGAGATCAGTTCGTTGGCGCGCGCGCCGAGGCCGACGAAGGTCAATGCCGACATGGCGCGCGCGTTGAGAGCATCATCGTCGCGCTGGCCGGCGAGCGTATTGCCTGGCCGTTCCGCGCCGATCACGACGTTCTCCAGCGCCGTCATCGAGCGGAACAGGCGGATGTTCTGAAAGGTGCGCCCGAGGCCGGCAGCCGCCCGCAGATGCGGCGGCATATTGGTGATGTTGGTGCCGTCGAGCGTCACCTTGCCCGATGTGGCCTTGTAGAGACCCGAAAGCACGTTCAACGTCGTGGTCTTGCCGGAGCCGTTCGGCCCGATCAGCGCATGCACGCCGCCGCGCCTCACATCGATATCGACATTATCGACGGCCTTGAGCCCGCCGAAATACTTGGAGAGACCCTTCACCGAAAGAACGATGTCGCCGCCGACGGTCGCCGGCGCCAACTGCAATGCCGGACCTGAAGCACGCACCCTCGCCTTCGACCGCCAACGCCCGGTGATGATCTTGGCAAAACCCCAGATGCCATCCGGCATGTAACGGATGATGAGGATCACCGACAAACCATAGATCGCCAGATAGAGTCCGGGGACGCTCTTGAGAAAACGCAGCCATTCCGGAATCAGGATCAACAGACCCGTGCCGATCGCAGAGCCAATTGGCGAAGCCACACCGCCGAGCAGCGACATCGTGAGAAACACCACGGACTCGGCGAAGGAAAACTGATCCGGGCTGACATAGGCAAAGCCACCCGCGAACAACCCGCCCCCCAGGCCTCCCAGCAGCGCGCTTAAGCCGAAAGCGGAGACCTTGGTGCTGAACACGTCGATGCCGACGACGCCGGCCGCCAGCTCATTGTCGCGCACCGCGCGCATGGCGCGGCCGAGTCTCGTATCCGCCAGGTGCCAGACCGCGTAGCCGACCAGCGCCAGCATCGCGATGCAGAAAGCAAGGTACGACTGCGAGGATTGAAACAGCCACGGACGGCCGATGCGCGACACGCCGTCGGGACCGTGGGTGAGCCAGATCGAGTTGATCATGACAAGGGTAATGATCTGCTGGAACGAGATCGTCACCATGGCAAGGTAATGCCCGCCGAGCCGCAGCGTCGACATGCCGAGAAACGCGCCCGCCAACAGCGCGATGACGCAACCGCCAGCCAGACAAGCCCAATAGCTGAGATGATAGTCCGACGTGCCGATCCCGACCGCATAGGCGCCGAGACCAAAAAACGCCGCCTGTGCCAGGTTGATCTGGCCGCACAGGCCGAGCACGACCGAAAGACCGAACACGGCGATCGCAAATGTCGTCGCCTGCATCAGGATGTTGTGGATGTAGCCATCGAACTGAACCGTGGCGGCAAGCCCCACGAGAATGGCGCTGGCGGCGAAATACGGCAGGTGCCGCAACAGCAGCGGCTTGGCGCGAGGCGCAGCCGCGGTGATCGGCATGTTCTCGCTGGGCGCGCTCATGCCTTCTCCGCGACACGCTCGCCGAAGATGCCTTGCGGCCGCAACACCAGGAAGGCGACCAGCACCAGAAAGGCAAAGCCGTCCTTGTACGGCACCGAGATATAGGCCGCGCCGAAGGTCTCGATGATGCCGAGCGCGAGCCCGCCGATGATGGCGCCGGCGACATCGCCGAATCCACCGATGATGGTGGCCGCAAAGGCCTTAAGCGCGATCGTCGATCCCATCTGGATCGACACGAACAGGACGGGTGCCACCAGGATGCCGGCAAGGCCCCCGAGCATCGCCGAATAGATGAAGGTGATCATGATCATGTTGGAGACGGAAATGCCGAGCAGCGAAGCCATCTCCTTGTCCTGCGAGGTCGCCTGCAATTTCTTGCCGAGCATGGTGTGCTCGAAGAACCAGTAGTTGAAGACGACCAGGACCAGCGTCACCGCGATGATGAGAAGGTACTGGCTGTCGAGATAGACCGGGCCGAGCTGAATACCCGGCGTTTCGAACCAGCCCTCCAGCACCTGCGGCTGCGGCCCGTAGATCGCAAGCACCGAATTGGAGAGCAGGATCGAAGCGCCGATGGTTGCAATAATGACCGGCAGGAAGGAACGATGACGCAGCGGATAATAGACCCCGAGATTGAAGATCACGCCGAGTAGCGCCATGCCGGCGAGCGCCAGCAGAAACGATAGCCAGTACGGCCAGCCCAGATCGACCGCGAACACCACCATCAGATAGGCGGCGACCATCGAGAACTCGCCTTGCGCGAAATTCACGACATTGGTGGCGCGGAAGATCAGCACAAAGCCGAGCGCAACCAGCGCATAGACGGCGCCGATGCCGATGCCGGTAAAGAGCAGTTGCGGGGCGTTTAAAAGTGCCTGCAATACGAGTTCCATGAGAATGCCCGGTGGCGAGTCCGAAACGTGATTTCGGCGCGAAAGCCGATTCTTGGCGCGCTCCCGGCGACGGGACTATCCGTCGCCGGAGAGGCCCGCCATCAATCGTCGAATTCGATATGCTTGTCGTAGACGATCGTGCCCTTCTCGTTCCGCACGACGTTGTAGCCATGCAGGCCATCGCCGTTCTGGTCGAAATTATATTCGCCTTCCGCGCCCGGAAATTTTTTCAGCGCAAGGATCGCCTCGCGAATCTTGCCCGGGTCGGTCGAGCCCGCCTTGTTGATCGCGGCCGACAGGACGGTGATAGCATCGTAAGGCCAGGCGCTCTGGTTGTCCGGTGCGAACTTGTAGGCGTCGCGATAGATTTTGCCGAAGGCCCTTGAAGCTTCGCTCGACTCCTCGGCGTAGTCGGCCACGCCATAGGTGCCGTACAGCGCGGGACCTGCGAGCTTGGTCGACGATACCGCGACCACCGAAGGAGAACCGACCCAGGGAATGTTGACGCCGAGTTGCTTGAGCTGACGGGCAAAGATGCCGAGATCATTTTCGAAGGTGAAGTAAGTGCCGAGCACATCCGCGCCCGATTGCTTCACGGCCAGCACGACCGGCGTAAAATCCTGGCTCTGGTTGGCATAGCCCTGATCGAGCAGCGCTGGCGTGCCCAATTTTTCGAGCGCCGCCGACAATGCCTTGCCACCCGCCGTCCCGAACGCATCGGTCGAATGCACGATCGCCCACTTCTTCTTGCCGAGCGTATTGACGCCAAAGTCGGCGATCACGCGGCCGGAATAGCTGTCGTTCGGGCGATAGCGAAACAACCAAGGATTACCCATGTGGGTCAGGGCCGGATCGGTTCCGCCGATCATCACGGGTTTACCGAGCTTGAGCGCGTCAGGCGCCATCGCATGGGTCTGGGTCGAACGGATCGAGCCCAGAAAACCAACGATGTCCGACTGCGCGGCCAGCTTGGAGAACGCCAGCACGATACCGGGATTGGTGGTCTGATCGTCCTCGATCACCAGTTCGACTTGCTTGCCGAGCACACCGCCGGCGTTGTTGACGGCTGCGAGCGCAAGTTTGGCGCCGTTCTGCGCCCACAGCCCCTGCTCGGCGGCCGGACCCGTGACCGGAACGCACATGCCGATCTTGATGGTAGTCGCGCTTTGCGCGTTGGCGCTGGTGACGACATAGGGGGCCGCTATACCGGCCGCGAGGCCCGCCGCGAATTCGCGTCTCGTCAGTCTCATTCAACCCTCCCCTGGAACCGTGCTTCTTCGCCGGCTCTTTTTCGTTTTCGCGTTGCACCCGCAAACCGCGCCGCACGCTGTGTGTACTTACGAATTCTTGCACCCTGAGTAAACGGTTCAAGTGCCGCATCTCATTCCTGCAATGCGGTAAGGAGACGATGCCTAAATGCTCGGCACCGGACGCGGATTTGCTATGGTTCGTCTTCCAAAGATCCAGCTTCCGTTACCTCGAGCGTCGCGAGACTATTTTCCAGCGTGGTCAGCATGTCCTGGAGCCCGGCAAGCTTTTGGGCGCCGTAACGTTGCGTAATCGCGGCATAGATAGCTTCCGAGGTCGGAGCGATGAGTTCGATCAGCTTCAACCCCTTCTGCGAGATTGAGACAACGCCGCGGCGCAGATCGGCCTTGGCCGTTCGTCGTTCGATCAACTGGCGCACTTCGAGGTCGCGCAGAATCCGCGAAAGGCTTGGGCCGAGCAGAAAAGCGACGCGGGCCAATTCGGTCACCTCGATCGCATCGACTGCCGCCAGCGCCCTCAAGATCCGCCATTGTTGCTCGGTCAATCCATGACGGCGCAGCGACGGGCGGAACTGCTTCATGACCGCCTCCCGCGCACGCAAGAGCGACATCGGCAGCGACCTGGAGAAGTCCCGCATCGGAACTCGGCGCTCAAGGGGATGCGCATCTCCACTGCCGCCTGATTTTTTTAGCGTCATCGCCGTGTCCTTCACCCCAAAGATATCGACTTGACGCCGCGGAGCGTTTGCACCGCACAAATTTCATTTCGATTTGCCGGACTTAATTTAACATGTTAATCATATTCCGGCATCCGGTTTTTTATATTCCTCACCAAAGACGACACAATCGATATCGATGAAGACCTCTCACCCAGAGAGCCGCTACTCGCATCATCGAGAACACCAAGTGGAGTAGTGCCGCCATGCCGCATTTCACCATCGAATATTCCGCCAATCTCGATACGCGTGTCGACATGGCAAAGGTGGTGGAAGTCGTCCGCAAGGCGGCGGTCGAGACCGGCATCTTTCCGCTTGGCGGCATCCGCGTCCGTGCGGTGCGATGCGAGCATTATGCGATCGGTGACGGCAATCCGGAGTTTGCCTTCCTCGACATGGTGCTGCGGCTTGGTGAAGGACGCGATCTGCAAATCCGAAAGAAAGCCGGCGAGCATATTTTCAGCGCGCTGTCAGCCTGTCTCGATCCCGTTTTTGCGCAAAGCAAGTTCGCTTTGTCGTTCGACATGCAGATCAACGACAAGGAAACCAGTTGGAAGCGCAACAATATTCATGAGGCTCTCAAGGCGGAGGCCGCACATGGATAAAGTCACGCCAAAGTCCGAACTGTTTCAAGCCAATCTCGAGCGTGCCGCTCCCCTGCTCGCAAAACTCAAGGCGGAAGGCATCGCGCATCTGATCGGGGGCGAGAGCGTGCCGTCGATTTCCGGCGCCAGTTTCGAAACCCGATCGCCGGTCGACGGCGCCGTGCTTGCAAACGTGGCGCGCGGCGACGCTGAGGACATCGACCGCGCCGCGAGCGCGGCTCGCCTCGCTTTCAAGGCCTGGCGCGATATTGGCGCTGCGATGCGCCGGAAACTTCTGCACCGCGTCGCGGATGCCATCGAGGATCGTGCTGACGACATCGCCGTGCTCGAATGTATCGACACCGGTCAGGCCCATCGTTTCATGGCGAAAGCTGCGATCCGGGCCGCGGAGAACTTCCGCTTCTTTGCCGACAAGTGCCTCGAGGCCCGCGACGGGCTCAATATGCCGAGCGAAGAACACTGGAATGTTTCGACGCGCGTGCCGATCGGCCCCGTGGGCGTGATCACGCCCTGGAATACGCCGTTCATGCTCTCGACCTGGAAGATCGCGCCGGCGCTGGCTGCCGGTTGCACGGTGGTGCACAAGCCTGCCGAATGGTCGCCGGTCACCGCTGATCTTTTGGCCAAGCTCGTCAAGCAGGCGGGCGTGCCCGACGGGGTGCTCAACACCGTGCACGGCATCGGCGAGGAAGCCGGCAAGGCGCTGACGGAACATCCGGCGATCAAGGCAATTGGTTTCGTGGGCGAAAGCGCGACCGGTTCGGCGATCATGGCGCAGGGCGCGCCGACCTTGAAGCGGGTGCATTTCGAGCTTGGCGGCAAGAATCCGGTGATCGTATTCGACGACGCCGACCTCGATCGCGCGCTGGATGCGGTCGTCTTCATGATCTATTCGCTCAACGGCGAACGTTGCACCTCCTCCAGCCGGCTTCTAGTCCAGGAGAGCATTGCGGATAAATGCATCGACAAGCTCGCCGCACGCGTGAAGGCGCTCAAAGTCGGTCATCCGCTCGATCCCGCAACCGAGATCGGGCCCCTGATCCACGAGCGGCATCTGGCCAAGGTCTGCGGCTATTTCGACGTGGCGCGGAAAGACGGCGCGGTGATCGCCGTCGGTGGTGCCCCGCATGAGGGCCCCGGCGGCGGGCATTATGTGCAGCCAACGCTGGTGACCGGCGCAACCCGCCATATGCGCGTGGCCCAGGAAGAGGTGTTCGGACCCTTTTTGACGGTCATCCCGTTCCGCGACGAGCTGGAGGCCATCGAGATCGCCAACGACGTGAAATATGGGCTCACCGGGTACGTCTGGACATCAGACATGGGCCGGGCGTTGCGCGTTGCGGACGCGCTGGAAGCAGGCATGATCTGGCTGAATTCGGAAAACGTCCGTCATTTGCCGACGCCGTTCGGCGGCATGAAGGCTTCCGGCGTCGGCCGCGATGGCGGCGACTACTCCTTCGATTTCTACATGGAAACAAAGCATGTCTCGCTGGCGCGCGGCACGCACAAGATCCAGAGACTGGGAATTTAGAGGTAATCGCACCCATTTGAATAACGCAATTCTCGGTTTGCGCTTAAGGATTTTCGATGCCCGTTCCGCAACACGTGTTCGATCCACCCTTCAACATCATCAGAAGCAGCCACGCCGTCCTTGACGTGGTGGATCTGAATGCGAGTTGCGAATTCTACGAAAACGCCGTCGGTTTGCATGTCGAGGACCGCGGCGATACGGCGATCTATCTGCGCGGCAGTGAGGAGCACCAGCATCACTCGCTGGTGCTCCGTAAGGCGCCCCAGGCTGCCTGCCATCGCCTGGGTTTCAAGGTCGGCAATGAAGAGGATCTCGACAAGGCAGCGGCTTTCTTTTCACAGAATGAAATTGCTCACGCTTTCACGGATCAGCCATTCCAGGGCAGGACGCTGCAATTTACCGATCCGTTCGGTTTTGCGGTCGAGCTCTATGCGGCCATGGACAAGCGCCCGCATTTGTTGCGCCGTTACGATCTCTACAAAGGCTGCCACCCCCAGCGGCTCGATCACTTCAATGTTTTCGCCGCCGAGGTGCAGGATACGGTCGATTTCTACGCACGGCTTGGCTTTCGATTGACCGAGTACGCGGAGGAAGACGGGTCCAATGGGCGGATGGCGGCCGCCTGGCTGCACCGCAAGGGCAACGTTCACGATTTCGCTATCACCAACGGCAAGGGACCCCGGTTACACCATTTTGCCTATTGGGTGCCCACCGCCATGAACATTTTGCATTTATGCGACGTGATGGCGTCAAGCGGATATCTCAAGAATATCGAGCGCGGGCCCGGCCGGCATGGTATTTCGAACGCGTTCTTCCTCTACGTCCGCGACCCCGATGGCCACCGCCTTGAACTCTACACCAGCGATTACTTCACCGGCGATCATGACCATGCGCCGATGCGCTGGTCATTGAACGACCCGCGCCGGCAGACGCTGTGGGGCTCGCCGGCCCCGCGCTCGTGGTTCGAGCAGGGATCGCCGTTCCCGGAACAGGCTGTGCGCGAGCCACAGTTCGTCGCCGACGTTACAGTTGCAGATTGAAGTACGGAGACCTCATGAAAATGTCCTTGATTGTCGCAGCTGCCTCGGTGCTTGGCCTGACGCCTGTTCTGTCACCGATCGGCGGTGCGCGGGCCGACGAACTGAGGGTATTGGCGGGCGGCTCGCTGAGAAGCTTGTTGACCGAACTCGCCCCGCAATTCGAGCGCGCCTCCGGCAACAAGCTCGTCATCCATTTCGATACAACGCCCAACCTGATCAAGGCGGCGACATCAGGTGAACCTTTCGACGTCGGCGTTGTGCCGATCGACGTTTTCTACGACGAGGCCGCAAAGGCGCACTTCACGCCGCCGACCGAATTTGCCCGCGTCGGCTATGGCGTCGCAGTGAAAGCCGGTGCGCCAAAGCCGGACATCAGCACGCCCGAGGCTTTCAAGAAGACGCTGTTGAACGCCAAATCCATCACGTTTCTGCCGGCAAGCGCGGCCGGCTCCTATATCCTGAGACTCTTTGAGCGGCTTGGCATCGAAGAAGCGATGAGGGCCAAGACCATCGCACAGGATCAACCGACTGGCATCGTCCCGGCCGTGGTCAACGGCGAGGCGGAACTGGCGGTCTTTGTGAACAACGTCTTGACCGCTCCAGGTATCGACATCGTCGGCCCCTTCCCTGCGAAATACCAGCAGGAGCTGGTGTTCCCGGCAGCGTTGGCGGTCGACACAAAACAGAAAGAGGCAGCCAAGGCCTTCATCGACTTCATCAAGTCGCCGGCAGCCACCATCGTCGTCAAAGCCAAAGGCATGACCCCGGGCCAAGGTTGAGGTCCGCGCAGCGGCTTGAGAAATTCATGATCCCGTTCCGCATCGCCACCTTCGCCGTCGATGGCTCCGTCAGATACGGCGCGGTGACCGATCGCGGGATCGTCGATCTCTCCGCGCGCTGGGCCAGGGATTTTTCGACCTTACGCGAAGTCATCGCGGCGGGCGCGCTGACAAAAATGGCGGAGGAAGCAGCGCGTCTTCCCGCCGATCATGCGCTCGATGCCATCACGTGGCTGCCGCCGATTCCTCTGCCTGAAAAAATCATTTGTATCGGCGTCAACTATCCCGACCGTAACGCTGAATATAAAGACGGCTCGGACGCGCCGAAATATCCGAGCATGTTCCTGCGGACCCCACGCTCGTTCGTCGGCCACGACACGCCGCTGGTGCGTCCGAAAGCATCCGCCCAGCTCGACTACGAAGGCGAACTGGTGCTCGTGATCGGCAAGGCTGGCCGGCATATCCCGGAGCAAGCGGCGCTCGACCATATCGCCGCGATCACGCTCTGCAACGAGGGCACCATCCGCGATTGGGTGCGGCATGCCAAATTCAACGTCACCCAGGGCAAGAACTTCGATTCCACCGGAAGCCTCGGCCCATGGCTTGTTCCCTATACGAACGAATCCCAGATTGCCGACGTCAGGCTGACAACACGGGTCAATGGCGAGACGCGGCAGGATGACCGCACCTCGCGGCTGATCTTCGGCTTCCGTTATCTGATCAATTATATTTCGACCTTCACGACGCTGGTGCCCGGCGACGTCATTGTCACGGGCACACCGACCGGCGCCGGCGCGCGGTTCGATCCGCCGCGTTACCTGAAACCCGGCGACGTCATCGAAGTTGAAGCCGAAAATGTCGGCCTGTTGCGCAACAGCGTGATCGACGAAGTTACGTAATTTCCACCGATTGGATCATTCAATGCCCCTAAGCTCCGGCGGCGAAGCCATTGTCAGCGGTCTGGTCGCACACGGCGTCGACACCGTGTTTGGTCTTCCCGGCGCGCAAATCTACGGCCTGTTCGATGCGTTTCAGCAGGCGCAGCTAAAGGTGATCGGCGCGCGGCACGAGCAGGCCTGCGGTTACATGGCCTTCGGTTATGCGCGCGCCAGCGGCAAACCCGGTGTATTCAGCGTGGTTCCAGGCCCCGGCGTGCTCAACGCGAGCGCGGCCTTGTTGACGGCATTCGGCGCGAACGAACCCGTGCTTTGCCTGACCGGACAGGTGCCCACTGCCTTTCTCGGCAAGGGACGCGGCCACTTGCATGAAATGCCGGACCAGCTTGCGACCCTGCGAACTTTTGTGAAGTGGGCCGAGCGTATCGAATATCCGGCCAATGCTCCCGCCACGGTCGCCCGCGCGTTCCAGGAGATGCTGTCGGGACGCCGCGGCCCGGTTTCGCTGGAGATGCCCTGGGACGTCTTTACGCAAAGGGTGGAAGTCGGCGCGGCCAACATATTCGATCGCTTTCCAGCGCCCCAACCAGATCCGGATTGCGTCAAGTCGGCGGCAACGCTGATCGCGGCGAGCAAGGCGCCGATGATCTTCGTCGGTTCGGGCGCGATTGAGGCCGGCGATGAAATCCTCGAACTGGCCGAACTGATCGATGCGCCCGTGGTGGCGTTTCGTAGCGGACGCGGCATCGTCTCCAATGCCCACGAACTCGGACTGACCATGGCTGCGGCCTATCGGCTGTGGCCCACGACCGATCTCATGATCGGCATCGGCACCCGGCTGGAATTGCCGACGATGTCGCGCTGGCCGTATCGTCCCGACGGATTGAAATCCATTCGCATCGACATCGATCCCGTGGAAATGCGACGATACGCACCGGATGCCGCTGTTGTCGCGGACGCCAGGGCCGGCACGTCAGAGCTGTTGGCCGCGGTGCGAAAAGCCGGTTACGCCAAGACCGCCGGCCGCCGCACGGCGATCCGTGAGGCATCCGCGGCGGCGCTGAAAGACATTCAGAAAATCCAGCCGCAGATGGCCTACCTGAACATCTTGCGCGAGGTATTGCCGTCGAATGCGATCGTCACGGACGAACTGTCGCAAGTCGGCTTTGCGTCCTGGTACGGCTTTCCGATCTATGAGCCGCGAACGTTCATCACTTCCGGATACCAGGGCACGCTCGGCTCGGGCTTTCCGACCGCGCTCGGCGCCAAGGTCGCACACCCGGACCGGCCGGTGGTCGCGATCACGGGCGATGGCGGATTCATGTTCGGCGTGCAGGAACTGGCGACTGCCGTGCAATTCAAGGTCGGCGTTGTCGTGCTCGTGTTCAACAACAATTCCTATGGCAACGTGCGGCGCGACCAGCGCGAACGCTTCGAGGGCCGGATCGTCGCATCCGATCTGGTGAATCCGGACTTCGCCAAACTCGCGGAGTCCTTCGGCGTCGGCGCTGCGCGCGTCACCTCGCCGGATCATTTCCGGCCGGCGCTGGAGAAGGCGCTGGCGGATGGCGGCCCTTACCTGATCGACATCGAAGTGCCGCGGGACTCGGAAATCAGCCCCTGGGCATTCATCCATCCGGCGAAGCCGTAATTATTTTATCTTGCGGAACGTCAGGTTGAGACGTTGCGGTCCCATGACCGGATGCTCGCCATCGGCGAGTGGCGCGACGCCATGAAAGAACAGCCGCGACGGTCCGCCCCACACCGCGATATCGCCGTGCTCCAGGCGGAACCGCCGCGGTTTGTCGCTGCGCTTCAAACCGCCAAACATGAAAATCGCGGGCAGACCCAGCGACACCGAGACGATCGGTGCGCCAAAGTCGAGTTCGTCCTTGTCCTGATGCAACGACATCTTCGCGCCGGGCACGTAGCGATTGATCAAGCAGACATCAGGCGCAAATCCAGCAAAGCCCGCGGCCCCGGCGGCGCGGTCCGCAAGACCGCGAAGCACCGGCGGCATTGCGGGCCATGGCTGTCCGGTTTCGGGGTCATCGGGATCATAGCGATAACCGCTGCGATCGGTGACCCAACCGGCATTGCCGCAATTGGTCATCGCCACCGACATTTGATGGCCGCCCGGCGTGAACATCCGACGAAACGGCGCCGCAGCCACGATATCGCGCAGGGCGCCAATCAGTTCCGCTTCATCCGCGCCGATGAATCCGCGCAGGAGCATCGCGCCTTCGGCCATCTCCTCGCGCGAAGCCCGCGCCTGTGGAAAACATGAAAACAAATCCGCCGTCAACGCAACGAACCCTCATTTGGCATCGTGGAAGATCACGCCGACCGTATGACGGTGACCTGATCGCAAGCGGCTCACGCCGTGGCGCATATTGACACGATAGAAGCCGCGCGTCCCCTTCACCGGGCGGACATGCACGGCAAATGCGACACCATCACCCTGGCGAAGCGGCACCACTTCCGCCCGCGATTGCATCCGCGGACGCTGCTCGGTCAGCACGAACTCTCCACCCTCGAAATCACGTTCCGGTTCCGACAGCAGGATCGCGACCTGGAGCGGAAACACGTGCTCACCATAGAGATCCTGATGCAGGCAGTTGTAGTCGCCTTCGCCGTATTGCAGCAGCAGCGGCGTCGGTCGAAGCTGGCCCGCGCGATGGCATCGGGCGAGAAACGCCTCGTGGCTCTCGGGATATCTGATATCGACGTCCATCGCCTCGTTCCAGCGGTTGGCAATGGGCTGGAGGCGCGCATACAGCGCAGGGCGCAATTCCCCGATCGGCATCGGCAGCGGATAGGAAAAATATTTGTATTCGCCGCGGCCAAAGCCGTGACGGCCCATCACGACCCGGCTGCGAAATATCTCGTCTTCGGGATAGAGCGCCGCCAGCGTGCGGCCTTCTTCCGGCGTCAGCAATCCCTTCAGCACCGCGCAACCCTGCGCATCGAGGTCGCTTATGGCTTTCGTCCAGTCGATCGCAGCCACGCGGGCGTGCGCCTTGGATTCAAATCGGTTGATCGTAGTCTGTGCTGATGTTTTCATGCCGGTGACCATCGCAAGTCAGGGTCACCCCGGCCACCCGATTTCCGTCTACCCCAGCACCGGCAGTTCGATCACGTCATAGGCGTGGCGGATCACGCGTTTGCGGACGGGGTCCTCCAGTTCAAATTCGAAGCGGCTTGCAGGGCGAATTCCGCCCTTGGCGGCGAACGTGCCGCCAAACATGATACAGCCGTCCGGCAACTTGCCGTCGGCAAAGCCGCGCGTGAGAAGTTCTGAGACCGGCAACATCGCCGCCAGGGTTCCCTCCTGATAGAGTTCCCGCTTTCCCGCGATCCAGGCATGGGAACGCAGAATCAACTGATCCCAGTGACCGATGACCTCCTCGAGTTCCCATAGCGTCGAGGCGATCGGCTTGTCGCACATCTGCTTGGACACCGTGACGCTGTAGGTCTCGACCTTGCGGTCGGTGTGGTCGGAGCCGAGGCCGACGAAAATATGCCCCTGCCAGCCGATCAACACGAACTCGACTTCGCCGCTGGAATTGCCACCGCAGACTTCGATCTCATCTTCCTGGGTCAGCCGCCGCGCCGAGCAGCGGTAATAGATCGGCGTCGAAGCAGGCCGCGCGATACCAATCGCTTCAAGCTCCGCGATGTGCTTGTCGCGCGCCACCGGATCGCGCCCGGTCCAGCCGGCGATCACGGCCTGGTCAATCGCGAGCGTCAGCGGCGTGGTGGCCGCACCTTGCGTTTCGATGGTGAAGGTCAGGTCAAACATGGATTGCAGCCTCCACGCCGGCAGCCAATTCGAAGATGCGGCGATCTGAACCACCTGTCCCGCTCATCATAAAACCAACCGGCGCTTCGCCATGGCGATGGCAGGGCAGCGAAATGGAACAGCCATCCATCATGTTGATCAGCGTGCAATTGCGGAGCGACAGCAGGTTCGCTTTCGTGAACGCATGGTCGTCAGCGAGATCCGATATCCGCGGCGGCGTGATCGCGCAGGTCGGCATCACCACAGCGTCATAGGGAGCAAAGCGCACCGCCGCCCGCGCGATCATCGATTTTCGCGCATTGAGCATGTCGATGTAGTCGGCGGCGCTGATGGCCTCGCCGCGCGCGATCCGCGACGAGACGCGGGGATCGTAGATGTCGCCGTGGTTCTCGATCAGATAGCGATGCCAGGCGTAGCTTTCCGCCGCGGCAAACCCGCCCTTGCTGTTCATGACGGCGACATCGAGAAACTCCGGCACTTCGATCCGCTCGATCGATGCTCCTTGCCGCGACAAACCATCAAGCGTCCGTTCAAAGCTTTTCGCCACATGAGCATCAAGGTCGTCGAGCGCTACCGTCGTGGCGACCGCGAGCCGCATTCCCTTGACGGCGCGCGGTTGCAGCGGCCGAACTGGCTCATCGGCAAGCACCGCATCGAGCACGGCGCAGCACTCGACGGTGCGCGCGAGCGGCCCGAAACTGTCGAGCGTGAATGACAAGGGCACACCGCCCTCGATCGGAATGCGCCGCTGCGTCGGTTTGAAGCCGACGATGCCGTTATAGGCAGCCGGAATCCGGCACGATCCGCCAGTGTCCGAACCAAGCGCGCCATGGGCCATGCCGTCGGCGACCGACACTGCCGCGCCCGATGACGACCCGCCGGGCACGTGTCCGACCTCGCGCCGCCACGCACTTTTGGGGGTGCCGTAATGCGGATTGATCCCGATCCCCGAATAGGCGAATTCGGTCATGTTGGTGCGACCGATCAGGATGAACCCGGCGCGCCGCAGCCGCGATACGACCGGCGCATCCGCCTCGGCCGGTGGTGAATCATCGAGCGCGCGGGAGCCGGCGCGTGTGACCTGTCCCTTGATGTCGAACAGATCCTTGATCGCGACCGGAATGCCGGCAAAGGGCGACGGCGCGGCCTTGACCTCGCGGAGACGGTCCATGGCCTTGGCGGCTTCAATCGCGGCTTCGACATCGACATGAACGAAGGCGCGTGCCCCCTCGCCCGATTTATCGGCAATTTTGGCGAGGCACTCATCGACCAGTTTCCGCGCATTGGTGCGGCCGCTTTCGAGATCGGCCGCCAGCGCGGTGAGTGTCGGGGTTTTCAGCATGGTCTTATTGCCTCGTCGATTATCTACAATCTATCCGGAACCGGATCGATCTCCAGATCGAGCAAGGCAGAGCTCAGCGATTTGCCATGCGCGTCCAGCGCCAGCGATCGCGTTACCCCACCCCCCAGCGCCCGGTCCATCACAAAGTTGAGCGCAAACAATTTGGGCAGCTCATAGCGGACAACCTCGCCTTCGACAACGCCGGCAAAATGCGCCTTCACGCGTGCTGGCGTCACCTGGGCCAACAGCAGCGGATAATGTTTCTCGTCGTAGGCGATGACCGAAATATTCGAGGTATTTCCCTTGTCGCCGGTGCGGGAATGGGCGATCTCGCGCAGTTTCACCACTAACCTCCCACGAACTGCACTTGCGGCTTCGCCAGATCACGCGGCAGCAGCACGGAGGCGACCGCGACGACATCGCGCGCGGATTTGAAGGCTCCGCCCCCGCCGGCCGGGCCGTTGGTGTAAAGCGTTTCAACCTCATTGCCGATCCGGATCGCCTCACGCAGATTGTCGGTGCGCCCGGTGACGCGAATGCGCACCTCATAGGGCTCATTGGCATGGGCTGAGACCTGCGGTCCATGCAGGGAATCGACGCCGATCAGGTCGAAGCGCAATTCACTTGCCACGACGCCCGTGAGCTTCAAGCGCTCGCGAACGATATCGAGCGCGAGCCCGCCGCGCGCCAGCGCGCCCGGACCGGCGTAGGACATCTGGCCCTCGCCGATGAAACTATCGACATAGCCGACCGACGCTTTCAGCGTCTCGGGGCGTTCGCTGCCGCGGCCGCCGCTGATCCGCACGCGATCCTTCGCGATCTCCTCGACGGTCACCTGCGAGAAATCCGCGGTTACATCCGGCTGGAGATATCTTGTGGGATCGTGCACCTCGTAGAGCAGTTGCTCCTTGCAGGTCTGCGCGGTGACGGCGCCGCCGGAGCCTTCGACCTTGGTGATCACGAGGCTTCCATCCTCGCCCACTTCGCCAATGGGAAAACCGAGCCGCGCCAGATCTTTCACGTCCTTGAAGGTCGGATCGGCGAAATAGCCGCCGGTGACCTGGCCGGCACATTCCAGCAAGTGACCGGCAACGATGCCCTTGCCGAGCAGGTTCCAGTCATCCATCGGCCAGCCAAAGGCATGGATGAGCGGCGCCAGAAACAAAGCCGGATCGGAAGTCCGGCCGGTGATCACGACGTCGGCGCCGCCGGCAAGCGCCTCTGCCATTGGACCTGCGCCGAGATAGGCGTTGGCCGATATCAGGCGATTGCCGAGCTGGCCGATCCTGCCCTCGAATTCCATGATCGGGAGGTCGCGCTCCTTACAGGCATCAAGCACGTCGTCGCCAACGATCGCCGCCACCTTCAGCGAAGACAGCCCCACCGATCGGGCAATCGCGGCGGTCTTGCGGGCCGCGGCAAGCGGATTGGCCGCCCCCATATTGGTGACGATCTTGATGCCTTTCGAGGCACAGACGGGCAGCACCGCACGCATGCGCTCCTCGAGCAGCGGATCGTAACCGGCTTCCGGGTTTTTCAGGCGCGCCTGCTGGGCGAGAGCGACGGTGCGCTCCCCCAGACATTCGAACACCAGATACTGAATGTCACCCTTTTCGGCGAGTTCCACCGCGGGCTCGATGCGATCGCCCGAATAGCCCGCGCCTGACCCGATCCGGATGGTTCGCATTACTTCAATCCGAAATACGCCCGCCGCAACGCCTCGTTATCGGTCATCTCAGCGACCGTTCCCGAAAAGCGGATACGGCCGCCTTCAAGCACGAACACGCGCGTGGCGACCTCAAGGAAGCCGATATTCTGCTCGGCAATCAACAAAGCCAATCCCCTTCCTCTGAGGTCGCTCAGGATCCGGATGACCTCCTTGACGAACAGCGGCGATAATCCGGCCGACGGTTCATCCATCACCAGAAGGCGAGGCTCGGCTGCCAAGGCCTTGGCGATGCCGAGCATTTTCCGCTGACCGCCGGAAAGGCTGGATGCGGGCGCGCGGCGCTTGTCGCGCAGCACCGGAAAGGTTTCGTAGAGATCGTCGATCCGGGGGTTGGGATGGCCAAGCGCCTGCGCGCCGATGCGAATATTTTCCTCAATCGACAGGTCCGGAAAAACCGCAAGCTCAGACATATAGGTCATGCCCAGCCGCATCCGGGCGCTGGAGCGCATCCGTGTCACATCCTCGCCACCCAGCCTGATGCTGCCATGCCGCGTCTCGATCAGCCCGACCAGCGATTTGAGAAAGGTGGTCTTGCCGGCTCCGTTGGCGCCCAACAGCAGCACGGTTTCGCCGGCGCGGACGTCGAGGTCGACGCCCCACAGCACCTGCATCGTGCCGTAGCCGGCATCGACGCCCTGGGCCGTCATCAAAGGCGCGGCGGCGTCAGGCGGCATGTTCGCCTCCCAGGAACACCTCGATGACCTGCGGAACCTTGACCGCGACCGCGAGCTTGCCCTCGAAAATCTCCTTGCCGGCGTTCATGACGATGACGCGGTCGGTGATGTGCTCGATGAAGCCCATGAGATGTTCGACCACAATGATCGCCATGCCTCCCTTGGCCAGCGCCTTGATGCGCTCCGCGATCCAGTCGAGTTCCGCTGGATTAAGTCCGGCGGCGAGTTCGTCGAGCAGCAAAAGCCGCGGACGCGTGGCAAGCGCGCGCGCAAGGTCGAGCATCTTCTGCTGGGCATTGTTGAGATCAGCAGCCGGTCGGTCGGCCACGTCAGCGAGACGGTATTCCTCCAGCAGATCGGCCACGGCCAGCGGGGTCGTCGCGGCGCCCCCATAGGCCAAGGCAACCTCGACATTCTGCCGCACGGTCAGGGACAAGAACGGTTTGGGGATCTGGAAGGTCCGGTTGATGCCGCGATGGACCAGCCTGTGTGAGGCCACCCCTCCAATCGAGGCATCATCCAAGACGAGTTTCCCGCCGTCAGGCGCATAAAGGCCGGAGATCACGTTGATCGCGGTGGTCTTGCCGGAGCCGTTAGGACCCACCAGCCCCAGGATTTCGCCGGCAGACACGTGGAAGCTCAAGCCATCCAGCGCGTGGAAACCGCCGAAGCGTTTGACGAGTTTGGAAACGCTGAGAAGCGGGGCGCTGTCAGGGGACATGCCAGCCCCTGCGGGTTGCGAGCGACACCAGCCCTGCGGGGAGAAACAGCACGAGGCCCATGATCAGGAGACCGTAGATCAACTGGAAATATTGCGGCGTGGTGAAGCCGATCAGATTGTAGATACCGTAGAGGATCAACACGCCGACGATCGGGCCGGAGATCGAGGCGACGCCGCCAAACAGCGCGAACACGATCGCAAAAATGCTGAAGTCGCCGCTGAAGACGTTATCCGGGTAGAAAACCGAGACGTACCAGGCGTAGACGCCGCCGGCGAGGCCTGCGACCAGCGCCGAGGTGAGCCAGGCGATGGTCCGCATACGCACGACATCAACGCCGGCCATCGAGGCTGAGACGGCATCTTCGCGCACCGCCTGCAAGGCGAGGCCAAAGCGCGAATTTTTCAGGAACACGACGACGCCAAGCGTCAGCGCCAACACGACCAGGGCTGCCATATAGGCATAGGTCGGATTGAACGTGCCGGTCAGCGAGACGCCATAGGGTCCACGCGTAATCGGCTCCAGCGCAGGATTGGCGATCAAGTGCAGAACCGCCAGCGACGCCGCAAGATTGGCGATGGCGAAATAGGCGCCGGAGAGGCGCAACAACGGCGTGAGCAACAGTCCAAGCGCGACACCGACGACGCCCGCGAACAGCACCGCGAGCACTGCCGGGGTCTGGAAATGCATCACCAGCACAGCAAAGCCGTAGGCTCCGGCGCCAAAGAACCCGACATAGCCGAACGGCAGATAACCGGTGAAGCCGTAAATGATGTTTACGCCCTGGGCGAGGATCAGAAAGATCACGAAGTTGAACAACAACAGGTGGTTTTGATAGACGCCCGGTAAAACCGCAAAAACGGCGAGCAGCGGAACCACGATGAAAAGCGAGTGCTTGAGGGCGTTAGGCAACGCGCACCCGCCTTCCAAGCAGACCACTCGGACACAACAGCAGAATGAAAATCAGGAGCACATAGGGCAACAGGTCGGCCCATGAGCTCAAATAGGTCTGCACCACCATGTAGCAGATGCCGTAGACGACGCCGCCAAGCGCGGTACCCAGCGGATTGCCCAGCGAACCCAGCACGACGATGGTGAATGATGTGACCGTGGCATCGGCGCCAAAGGCCGGCGTCACCGAGCCGAACATGAATGGCACGAAGATGCCGGCGATGGCAGCCAACCCCAATCCAATGCCGAAGGCCGCGGCCGATACGTGATCAACATCGATACCGGTTGCGAACGCCTCGTCGCGTCGCGACATGACCGCGCGCGTCAGCGTGCCAAGGCGCGTCCGGTAAAGATAGACATATACCAGTGCGATCGCGATCAGGCTGGTAATGCCGGCGATCACCCAGGGGGCCGGGAATTGCTGGCCGAGGATCTGGACCGGGCCGCCGCTGACAGGCGCGCCGCCGAACCATTTGACCTTGATGGTGGAAAACACGGTGCCCAACGCGCGGCTTGGAATCGAGCGCTCGCTTGTGCCCAGAAAGATCGTGGTAACGGCTTCCAGGACCTGCGACAGGCCGAAGAAGAGGATGATCGACAGCATTTCCGGGTTGGCCGAGCCTTGCAGCCGCGGCACCAGAACCCAGTACAGCAGCATGCCCGCGACCAGGAAGATCACGAAAGCCAGCGGCACCGCGAACAGGGGATCGATTCCGAAAATCGTCACGACGCCGACCGCCACGAACGCGCCGAGCATCAGGCAATCGCCATGCGCCAGATTGACGATGCGCATGACGCCGAACACTAGATTGAGACCGATGCCGACCAGGCTGAAATACAATCCAAAGAGAACGCCCGCGACCAGCGCATAAACTAGCATCGAGGCGTTACTCCCGGCAGCCGTTCAGAAGACATCAAGCTCATGGACGCGGATAAACCGGCTTGCCGTTGGCAACTTCATGCGGATAGATCGAAACGAATTTGACATGCCCATGCTCGTCCAGCTCGAGCTGGCCGAGTGGGGTCAATTCGCCGATCTGGCCGCCCGTTTCATCGAGCGCAAAGGGCCCGCATAACGTCTTGAGCTCACCGGAAAGGCTGAACACCGCGCGGTGCAATTCGAGCTGGTCAAGACTCGTCGCGACCGACAGCGCCTTTTCGATGACGAGGCCGGTCGTGTAGCCGGCAACGGCATTAAGGCCGAATTCGACCTTGCCGTCGGCGTACTTCTTGTCCCAGGCCGCCCTGTAAGCGGTCAGGTTCATGCCGAAATTGACGGGATATTCCAGGTCCGAGGGCGGCACATAGGTGAAGACGTGCTCAAGCCCCTTGGCGCCGACATTCTTTTCCAGAAGTTCCTTCTCGAGGCCCGCATAGATCGCAAACAGCATTTTGAAATTCACGCCGACATCGGCGACGTTACGCAGGAAGGCAATGTCGTTCGGCGCGTATCCGAAATGAATCACCGCATCCGGCTGGGTGTTGGCGATGTTGTTGATGATGACGGTGTAGTTGGTCGTTTCGGTGGGGACACCCTGGTCGTAGACGATCTCGATCGGCGCGCCGGAATCCTTGACGAATTTTCGGAAGGCATTGGCCTGGGTGCCGGTGAATTCGTTGGTCGAATAAAGGATCGCGATTTTCTTGATGCCAAGCGCGGGCCCGTCATGGGTGATGAAGTCCGCCACGGGTTTGGGCCAGACGGTCGAAACCGGGTCGGCCATCAGCGCGATGTAGGGATTGTCCTTTGAAAAGAAGCTGGCACCGGTGCCGGTCTGGTCGAACAGGAACATCTTGTGGTCGCGTGCGATCGCCACCCCGGGCGCGGTCAGGACCGAACCGGAATCGGCGACCAGCAGGTCGACCTTGTCCTGGGTGATGAGCTGGTTATAGAGCGTCGAGGCGGTCGCCGTATTGCTCTGATCGTCGTAGCCGACGAGCTTGACCGGCAGCTTCTTGTCGAAGGCCTTCACATAGACCCCGCCATCGGCGTTCTTCAGGTCGGTCCAAAGCTTCAGCCCGCTGAAAACCGGCATCGAAATCGAGGCGTAGCGCCCGGACGAGGCATAGAGGGTGCCGATCTTGATTTCCGTCGGCACATCGACGGCATAAGCCTGGGTGGCAAAAGTCAACCCAACCAGCGCCGCACCCATCACCCTCAACATACCATCCTCCCGGCTTTTTCTTAGGTTGGCGGACCATAGCGCGGGGGATTGCCGGGATACAAGCGCCCCTCGTCCAGGCAATAGATATGAGGGAATAGAAGGCCTTAGGGCCGGCGCACTAGACCGTTGACGGCGCGCGGTCCATTGTCGCATCAACGATCCAAACAAGCGGGGCAGAAGGGCCCTTTTAAGGGAAGGACGACATGGCAGAGCCGGCACGCGCGCGACCGAAGCCGACACCCGAAACGCAGCATTTCTGGGATGGCACAAAAGCGGGCGAGCTTCGGCTCCAGCGCTGCGACGCCTGCGCCAATGCCTATTTCCCGCCCCGTCCCTTTTGCCCGGCCTGCGGCTCGCGCAAGGTCACCATTTTCAAGGCCAGCGGCAAGGCGGCACTTTATAGCTATGTCATTCATCACCGGCCCGTGCCCGGTTTCACCCCACCTTATGCGATCGCCGTGGTAGAACTGGAAGAAGGCCCGCGCATGATGACCAATATCGTCGGCTGCCCGCAGACGCCCGAAGCGCTCGAACTCGACATGAAACTGGAGGTCAGTTTCGAGAAGCTCGACGACACGACCACCCTGCCCCTGTTCCGTCCGGCAAGGGATTGAGGGCCATGCGCAGGAACCAGGTAGCCGTCGTCGGCGCGGCAGAGACCACCGAACTCGGCGTGATCCCGAACATGTCGCAGATCCAGCTTCATGCCGACGCGGCGCTGAATGCCATCGCGGATGCCGGGTTGAAGCTGTCCGACATTGACGGCTTTGCAACAGCGGTCGAGACCCCGCAGCAGATCGCGCATTATCTCGGCATCACACCGACCTGGGTCGACGGCACGTCGGTCGGCGGCTGCTCATTCATGCTGCATGTGCGCCATGCGGCTGCCGCGATCGAGGCCGGTCTGTGCAAGACCGTCCTCATCACGCATGCCGAAAGCGGCAAATCGAATATCGGCCGCACCCCGCGCATGATCGGTCCCGACAGCCTGAACGGTCAGTTCGAGCTTCCCTACGGGGTCTCCACACCGGCCAGCATGTTTCCGATCCCCGTGCTGCGCTATATGAAAACCCACGGCATCACCCACGAGCAAATCGCCATGGTCGCGGTGGTGCAGCGCGAGTGGGCGGCGAAAAATCCCCGCGCCACCATGAAGGCGCCGATCACGGTCGCGGATGTCCTCAATTCGCGGATGATTGCGTACCCGTTTCGTATCCTGCAATGCTGCCTCGTCACCGACGGCGGCGGCGCGCTGATCCTGACTTCCGCGGATCGCGCGAACGATTTTCCGAGAAAGCCGGTCTACATCCTTGGCACCGGCGAGAGCGTGGAAACCCCGATGGTCAGCCAGATGCAGACCTTCGACAGTTCGCGCGCGTTCAGGGTTGCTGGTCCACTGGCGTTTAGGGAAGCCGGCATTAGCCACAAGGACGTCGACCATCTGATGATCTACGACGCGTTTGCACATTTGCCGCTCTATGGCCTCGGCGATCTCGGCTTCATGCCGCATGAAGAGACCGGACAATTCGTCGCCGATGGCCACACCCGGCCCGGCGGCAAGCTGCCGCTCAACACCAATGGCGGCGGCCTCAGCTATATGCATTCGGGCATGTACGGCATGTACGCGCTGCAGGAGAGCGTGCGGCAGATGCGCGGCATCGCGCCGGCTCAGGTTCAAGGCGCCAAAATTTCGGTCTGCCACGGTGTCGGCGGCATGTTCGCGGCGTCAGGCACGATCATCTTTACGAATGAGAAATAACAACCTTCGTCATTCCGGGATGGTCCGAAGGGCCAGACCCGGAATCTCGAGATTCCGGGTTCGACGCTGACGCGTCGCCCCGTAATGACGAAAGAGAACCGGGAGAGCCACAATGACCAAATCACTCGACGGCAAATCCATCATCGTCACCGGCGCAGGGCGCGGCATCGGGCGCGAAATCGCGCTGCTGTGCGCTTCGGAAGGCGCCAAGGTCGTGGTCAACGATCCCGGCGTCGCCGCCGACGGCTCGGGCTCGAGCGCTTCACCCGCCGAGGAAGTCGTCGAGGAAATCAAGAAACTTGGCGGGACGGCGGTCGCCAATTTTGAGAGCGTCGCGGAAGCGATCCCGGCCAGCAAGATCGTCAAGGCGGCGGTCGATCACTTCGGCAAGCTCGATGGTGTGGTCAACAATGCCGGCATCCTGCGCGATGCCATCTTCCACCGCATGAGCATCGATGCCTTCGAGTCCGTCATCAAGGTGCATTTGATGGGCTCGTTCTACGTCTCGCATGCCGCGGCGCAGTTGTTTCGCGAGCAGGAGAGCGGATCGTTCGTCCACTTCACATCGACCTCGGGGCTTGTCGGCAATTTCGGCCAGGCGAATTATGCCGCGGCCAAGCTCGGCATCGTCGGACTTTCCAAATCGATCGCGCTCGACATGAGCCGGTTCAATGTGCGCTCGAACTGCGTCTCGCCATTCGCCTGGAGCCGCATGATCGGCTCCATTCCAACCGAGACCGAGGCTGAGAAAGCGCGTGTCGCCAAGATCCAGCAGATGGGACCGGAGAAGATCGCGCCGGTTGTCGCCTTCCTGCTCAGCGACGCCGCCAAGGATGTCACGGGGCAGATCTTTGCGGTGCGAATGAACGAGATTTTCCTGATGAGCCAGTCCCGCCCGCTCCGGTCGATCCATCGCGGCGAAGGATGGACGGTCGAGAGCCTCGCCGCGCACGGCATGCCGGCGCTGAAATCGTCGTTCTACAAACTCGACCGTTCGGCGGACATTTTCAATTGGGATCCGGTCTGACGGATAGCTGTTCCAAGCCTGGGAGGAATAATTGACGACCAAACGTGACTTCGGCCCCGACGCCGAACCCCAGCGCTATCCCGATCCGGATATCGTCGTGATCGATCGCAAGCGCTTCAAGGCCAGGGTCGGCAACACCGCGATCAAGCGGCTCTATACGGGTTGCCTGTGGGCCGAGGGGCCGGCCTGGAATGCACAGGGCCAGTATCTCGTTTGGAGCGACATCCCGAACAACCGCCAACTGCTCTATCTCGACAATGACGGCCATATCTCCGAGCAGTTCCACAAGCCTTCCAACGAGGCCAACGGCAACACGTTCGATTTTCAGGGACGGCAAATTGCGTGCGAGCGGACGCGGCTGGTTCGCTACGAGCATAACGGATCTGTCACTGTGCTGGCCGAACAAGCCAACGGCAAACCGTTGAACAGTCCCAACGACGTCGTGGTTCATCCCGACGGCTCGATCTGGTTCACCGATCCCGGCTATGGCGCCATCGTCCTCTACGAAGGACAACGCTCCAAGGACGGTTTGGTCCAGCCCTATCAAAAGGAAGCGGTCTACCGGATCGATGCGCAAACCGGCGAGGTTAGCAAGGTCGCCGACGATCCTTTCAAGCCGAACGGTCTCGCTTTCAGCCCCGATTACAAGAAGGTCTATATCGCCGACAGCGGGATCACGCATTACCCGAACGCCAAGAACATTGTCTGGCAATACGATCTTAACGGCGACAGACCCTCAAACCCGCGCCCGCTGATCGACATGGCGCTCGACGGCAGGACAGGCTTTCCAGACGGCCTGCGCGTCGATACCGAGGGCAATATCTGGGTCGGCGCCGGCTGGGTCGGAGAAGGCTATGACGGTGTGCAGGTCTTTGCACCCGACGACGGCCAGCGGATCGGTCAAATTCGTTTGCCGGAATGCTGCGCCAATCTCTGCTTCGGCGGCAGGAAGCGAAACCGCCTGTTCATGACGGCGAGCCAATCGCTCTATGCGGTCTATGTCGAGACCCAGGGCGCGCACATTTGTTGAACTGGCGCTGACGCACGGCTCCTCGATAAAGGCGATGCCAGATATGCATGGCCGTCATTCTCTCGACCTGCGGTTGCTTTGCCCGCTTTAAGCCGGATTTCCGGCGGAGGTTCCTCTCGCGATAAAAAACTCCGGAGGAAAACATGACAAATAACTTACGATTTAATGACGATGAAAGTCGGCCTGACGGCCTCGATCGCCGCAACCTGCTTCGCGGGGCCGCGGCGATCGCCGCTATGTCGGTCGCGGCAACCAGCGCCTCCGCGCGCGACTTCGGCCGCGGCGCCGAACCTCAACGCTATCCTGATCCCGACATTGTCGTCATCGACCCCAAGCGCTTCAAGGCCAAGGTCGGCAATACATCGATCAAGCGCCTGTTCACCGGCTGTCTGTGGGCCGAAGGCCCGGCCTGGAACGCGCAGGGCCAGTATCTCGTCTGGAGCGATATTCCGGCCAACCGCCAGCTTCGTTACCTCGATGATGACGGCCACATTTCCGAGCAATTCCACAAGCCGTCCGACGAAGGCAATGGCAACACCTTCGATTTCGAGGGACGGCAGATCACCTGTCAGCGAACGCGGCTCGTTCGCTACGAACATAACGGCTCGCTGACCGTGCTGGCCGAGCAGGCCAACGGCAAACAGCTCAACGGACCGAACGACGTCGTCGTGCACCCCAATGACGGCTCGATCTGGTTCACCGATCCCGGATATGGGGCCAACAGCCTCTATGAGGGACAGAAAGCCAATACCGGTTCGGTCCAGCCCTATCAGAAAGAGGCGGTCTATCGGCTCGATGCCAAGACAGGCCAGGTGACCAAGGTCGCCGAAGACCCCTTCAAGCCGAATGGCATCGCTTTCAGCCACGACTACAAGAAGGTCTATGTCTGCGACACCGGCATCACCCATTATCCGCAGGCGAAGAACATCATCTGGCAGTACGATTTGAACGGCGACAAGCTTTCGAATCCGCGCACCCTGCTCGATATGACGCTGGACGGAAAATCCGGTTTCCCGGATGGCATGCGTGTCGATACCGAGGGCAACATCTGGGTCGGCGCCGGATGGGTCGGCGACGGCTATGACGGCGTGCAGGTTTTTTCGCCGGACGGCGAAAGGATCGGTCAGATTCGCCTGCCGGAGACCTGCGCCAATCTCTGCTTCGGCGGCAAGAAGCGAAACCGGCTGTTCATGACCGCGAGCCAATCGCTGTATGCGGTCTATGTCGAAACCCAGGGCGCGCACAACTGTTGAAAACAAGCGAATGGTGGGTAGCGAATGGGGAAATCTCCATTCGCTATTCGCTACTCCCTGTTCGCCTTTGGCTTTTAGCCGCTGTTGCGCAAGCCGGCCGAAATGCCGTTGATGGTGATTTGAATCCCGCGCAGCACCTGCTCGTCGGTATTTTGCGCCCGGTGCTCCTTCAAGAGCTCAACCTGAACGTGGTTTAACGGATCGATATAGGGAAACCGATTACGGATCGAGCGCTCGAGCGAGGGGTTGCTTTCGAGCAGGCGCTCCTGCCCCATGATCTCCAGCAACATGTCGATCGAGCATTGCCACTCGCGCCGGATGCGTTCGAAGATGCGCTCGCGAAGCGCGGCGTCAGGCACCAGTTCCGCATAGCGCGAGGCGATCGCGATCGAGCTTTTGGCCAGCACCATGTCCATATTCGACAACAGCGTGCGGAAGAACGGCCATTCGCGATAGAGCTCCTTGAGGAAGGCCATGCCCGCGGTGGGGTTTTCCTTCAGCCACGCCTCGACCGCGCTGCCGAACCCGTACCATCCCGGCAGCATCAGCCGGCATTGCGCCCAGCTGAAAACCCAGGGAATGGCGCGCAGGTCCTCAATCTCGCGAGTCTTCTTGCGCGACGCCGGCCGGCTGCCGATGTTCAGCGTTGCGATCTCGGTGATGACCGTCGACGCCCAGAAATAATCGGCGAACCCTTCCGTCTCATAAACCAGCCCGCGATAGGCCTTGAAGGCATGCGCCGACAGTTGCTCCATGGCTTCCAGATATTCCGCACGCGGGGCGCTTAGCCTCGGATGCAACAAGCTCGCCTCGAGCGTCGCCGCCGCCAGCACTTCGAGATTGTCGAGACCGACATCCGGATTGGCGTATTTGCTGGAGATGATCTCGCCCTGCTCGGTGATCCGGATCTGGCCATTCACGGCGCCGCCGGGCTGCGCGATGATCGCATCATAGCTCGGGCCACCGCCCCGCCCGACCGAGCCGCCGCGGCCGTGGAACAGACGCAGCCGCACATGGTGCCGTTCGAAGACTTCGACCAGGCCGATCTCGGCCTTGTAAAGCTCCCAGCCCGAGGTGACGAAGCCGCCGTCCTTGTTGCTGTCGGAATAGCCGAGCATCACCTCCTGCACGGAGCCTCGGCTGTCGACCAGCTTGCGATAGTCGTGCATCGACAGGATGCGATCCATGATACGGCTGGACGCCTGCAAATCCTCGATCGTCTCGAACAACGGCACGATATTGATCGCGCTGCGGCCGGAGGGATCGACGAGGCCGACCTCCTTCAGCAATACCGCGACCTCGAGCATGTCGGAAATCCCTTTGCACATCGAAATGATGCATTGGGAAATCGCGTCCGCTCCGAACCTGGCATGGGCTTCGGCGGCAGCGCGGAACACCGCGAGTTCGCCTACCGTCTCCTCGCTATATTTGACGAAGGCCGAGCTCAACGGGCGTGCATTGTGCAGTTCGCCGGTGAGAAGCGCGATGCGCGCCTCCTCGTTCAGCGCCAGATAGGACATGCCGGGCATCGCGGCGTCGATCAGCTCGGCGATCGTACGTTCATGGACGGCCGAGTTCTGCCGGATGTCCAGCCTGGCGAGATAGAAGCCGAAGCAGTCCACGGCGCGCCGCAGGTGGCGCAACCGTCCGCGCGCGATCACGCGTGAATTATTTGTCACCAGCGAGCGATAGAGAATATCGAGATCGGCCTTGAATTCCGCGACCTCGGCATAAGGTGCTGCTTCGCCGACCGCGGCCCGCGTGGTCTCCACCTCTAACCGCGCGGCGGTGGCTGTGAGCCTTGCGAAGATACCGGATACCGCCAATCGATAGGGCTCGCCGCTTCGATGCGGCGACTTGTCGGGCGAACTCTCGGCCAGCGCCCGGAGGTCTTTTGACACGTCGGCCAGATGCGCCGCCAGCGAAAGCTCGGAGCCAAGCACATGCAGCTCGTCAAGGTAAAAGCGAATGACACGGCCGGACTGCATCTTCAGCGTGCCGCGCATGACGTCGGCGGTGACGAACGGATTGCCGTCGCGGTCGCCGCCGATCCAGCTTCCCATCTTGAGGAAAGACGCCAGTTCACCCTGGGCGGCCCCCTCGCCTTCATTGAGACGGTCTTCGAGTTTGCAATGCAGCCGGGGCACTTCCTTCAGGAAGGTGTAGTCATAAAAAGACAGGCCATTGGCGACCTCGTCGAGCACGGTGAGGCGGGTGCGGCGCAACAGATTGGTTTGCCACAGCGTCAATACCTCACGCCGCAATTGCTCATCGCTTGCGGCCATTTCCTCCGGTGTCAGTTGCAGCCGTTCTCGCCGATCCAGAAGGGCCGCGATCTCCATCTCGCGGTCGATGGTGCTCTTGCGGCGGACCTCGGTCGGATGGGCGGTCAGCACCGGACTAACCAGCGCCGTTGCAAGGAACTTGCGCAAATTCGCCGCGCTGATGCCGGCGGCGCGGGCATGCTGCAAGGTCAGCGCCAGCGTTCCCGGGCGCGGCGCGGCGCCCGCCTTGGAGCCCTCGCGCATCCGGCGGATATTGTTCTGGTCTTCGGCGATGTTGGCGAGATGCGAGAAATAGCTGAAGGCGCGTACGATGCGTACCGTCTGGCTGGTCGACATGCTGTCGAGGATCAGTTCAAGCTCGCTCCTCGCCGCCTTGTCGTCGCCGCGGTGAAACCGGATCGAGGTTTGACGGATGCGCTCGACCAGATCGAAGACGTCGGCACCCTCCTGGTCGCGCACGGTGTCGCCCAGGATGCGCCCCAACAGGCGGATGTCGTTCCGTAAGCGGATATCTTCTTCAAGCGCAGCGCTTTCCTCGCCGCGATTGGATTCCAGCCCCTGTTCAGAAAGCATGATCTGGGTGGACATCGCTGAAATGCTCCAGAGTCTGCCGGCCCCCTTGAGTCGCAATTTTTGCGGCGCAGCGCAAGGCCAAGAAACAGGCGGATCGCCAGCCCCCGCGGGGCTCCACGACGTTGCCCAGCGCGGAGCTGGACGGCAGGCACGATCAGGGATCGATAAAATCAGGAGGGCGTTTGTCGATATTGGCGCGCACGGCCTCAAGCTGATTGGGGCTGCCGATCAGCTTCTGCTGTTCAACCGATTCAGCCAACAAGGCGGCCGCCGGGTCAACTGAAAGTCCGTTCAGAAGCCGCTTGGCGGCACGGATCGCGTCGGGGCTTTTGGCAGCGATTTCGCGCGCCACCTCAAAGGCCGCTGCGCGGGGGTCGTCGCAGATCCTTGTCGCGAGGCCATAGCTGAGGGCCTCCTGCGCCGAAAAGATCCGGCCCGTGTAAGTCAGCTCCCGCAGGATTTCGTCGCGAACGAGGCTCGCCAGGATCGGCGTTCCCGCCATGTCGGGCACCAGGCCCCATTTGACCTCCATGATCGACATCCGCGCATCGGTGCTCAGAAAGCGCATGTCAGCGCCAAGCGCGAGCTGAAAGCCACCGCCGAATGCGACCCCGTGAACCGCAGCGATAACCGGCACCGGAAGCTGCCGCCATCCCCATACCGCCATTTGCGGGAAATTGGCGATGCCATGGGTGCGCGAGGTGAGATCGCGCGCTTCGCCACCCGCGATGCCGTTGCCACCTTTGTCTTTCATCGCAGCGAAGCGGCCCATATCGAGGCCGGCACAGAACGCGCGGCCCTCACCGGACAATACTACCGCGCGGATTCCTTTCTCGCTGCCGAGTCTTTTCGCGGTTGCGACAAGCGCCTCGAACATCGCGGCATCCAGCGCATTCATCTTGTCGGCGCGAACCATGCGGACATCGGCAATCCCTTCCGAGATCGTCACCTGCACGCGATCATCCATGATGGTTCCCTCCAACGATAAGCGCTCTTTACACGAAAGCCTCGTACGGTTTTAGTCCATTCCAACCGTTTACAAGAACGGAAACTTTGGGGACGGAACCATGTTCAGCGAAAAGCTTCTTGCAGGCAGAAACATTCTTGTCACGGGCGGCGGTACCGGCCTCGGCAAATCGATGGCCGCTCGCTTCCTCGAGCTGGGCGCGGACGTCCATATCTGCGGGCGCCGCAAGAGCGTCTGCGACGAGACCGCCACCGAACTGATGGATCTGCACGGTGGCCGCGTGACCAGCCACGGCGTCGATATCCGCAATGCGCTGGCGGTCGACGAAATGGTCGAGGCGATCTTCAAGGATGGTCCGTTGACCGATCTCGTCAACAACGCGGCGGGCAATTTCATCTCGCGTACCGAGGATCTTTCGTCGCGCGGCTTCGATGCCGTCGCCAACATCGTCATGCATGGCACATTCTATGTCACCCATGCGGTTGGGCGGCGCTGGATCGCCAACAAACTCCGCGGCAATGTGGTGTCGATTACCGTCACCTGGGTCCGCAACGGCAGCCCCTATGTGGTGCCATCGGCCATGAGCAAATCGGCCGTCCATGCCATGACCATGTCGCTGGCGGCCGAATGGGGCCGCTATGGCATCCGGCTGAACACGATTGCGCCGGGCGAGATTCCGACCGAAGGCATGAGCAAACGGATCAAGCCGGGTGACGAGGCCGGCGCGCGTACCAAGGCGATGAACCCGATGGGCCGCGTCGGAACGATGGAAGAGCTGCAAAATCTGGCGGTGTTCTTGATTTCAGGCGGCTGCGACTGGATCAACGGCGAAACGATCGCGATGGACGGCGGCCAGGCGCTCGCGATGGGCGGCAATTTCTATCAATTGCGCGACTGGACCGACACCGACTGGGAAAAAGCGCGAGACCAGATCAAGGCGCAGAACGAGAAAGACCGCTCCGCACGGCAATAAAGGTTTTCGCTCCCATCTAAAGCCCAAGCGCCGCGCTATTGTCTTTGGCGCCGGTTGCCGCCAAACTCCGCGCCAAAATAATACGCTGGGAGGAGAATATGGCCGTTTCACAACAGCCGGCGCACCTTGCTGACATGGTGCGCGGGCTGGCAAGTTCACACGGCAAGGCAACAGTCTTCGAATTCGAGGGACGCGAGACCAGTTTCACCGAATTTGACACCCTGACCAACCGCGTCGCCAACGGGCTGATCGCACTCGGCGTTCGTCCGCACGAACGGATTGCCTATCTCGGCAAGAACAGCGACGTCTATTTCGAACTGTTGCTGGGCGCGATGAAGGCCAATGTGGTGATGACGCCGGTCAACTGGCGGCTGGCGGCGCCTGAAATTGCTTTCATCGTGGCGGATTGCAAGGCGCCCGTCCTCTTCGTAGGGCCTGAATGCGTGGCCCAGGTTCGCAGCATTCAGTCGCAACTGCCTGAGTTGCGCGTCGTCATTGCGACCGAGGGCGACGCGGCGGAATGGCAAAGCTATCCGGCCTGGCGGGATGTACAGAGTTCCAAGGATCCGAAAGTCGACATCGGGCGGCATGACGTTGCGATCCAGCTCTACACCTCCGGCACGACCGGAAAGCCGAAAGGCGCCATGCTGTCGCATGCCAACCTTTTCAATTTGATCGAGGCCGGCGACGGCGAAAAACCCGACTGGAACAAATGGACCGAGGATGATGTTTCGCTGGTGGCCATGCCGATTTTCCATATCGGCGGTTCCGGCTGGGGGTTGCTCGGCCTTTATCACGGCGCCAAGGGCGTGATTGCGCGGGAATTCGATCCCACCAAGGTGCTCGACTTCATCGAACACGCCAAAGTAACCAAGCTCTTCATGGTGCCGGCCGCGATGCAATTCGTGGTGCGGCAGCCCCGCGCACGCAGCGTCGATTTCTCGCGCCTGAAATACATGCTCTACGGCGCCTCGCCGATCCCCGCAGCGCTCCTGAAGGAATGCATCGAGGTTTTCGGCTGCGGCTTCGTGCAAGTCTACGGCATGACTGAGACCACCGGCAGCATTGTCGCGCTTCCGCCGGAAGATCACGTCGAGGAACTGGAACGAATGCGCTCGGCCGGCAAGGCTCTGCCCGGCGTCGAACTTGCGATCCTCGACATCGACGGCAAGCATTTGCCGCCGGGTGAGGTCGGCGAGATCGCGACAAGGTCCGGCTCCAATATGGTGGGTTACTGGAATCTGCCGGAGGCGACCGCCAAAACCATGGGCCGCGACGGCTGGCTGCGCACCGGCGACGCCGGTTACCTGGACAAAGACGGCTACCTCTACGTTCAGGACCGGATCAAGGACATGATCATCTCGGGCGGCGAAAACATCTATCCGGCCGAGGTCGAGAGCGCCGTGTGCGATCACCCCGATGTCGCGGAAGCCGCTGTGATCGGTGTGCCTGACGATACCTGGGGCGAAGTGGTGAAAGCGATCGTGGTGTTGAAGCCCGGCAAGCAGACGAGCGCATCCGACATCATCGGCTTTACACGGGAGCACATCGCGGGGTTCAAGACGCCGAAGACGGTGGATTTCATGGATGCCCTCCCCCGCAACGCCTCCGGCAAGATCTTGCGCCGTCACTTGCGCGATCCCTATTGGGCGGGAAGAGAGCGGCAAGTCAATTGAAGCCCGGCATGGGGGCGGCTAAGAAAATCACGATGCAAGATCACAAACCGCGGCAGCGCCAGCGCAAGTTTTCGCTCATTGCGCTCATCCTGATGGCGCTGCCCTGGCAGCCAAGCCAGGCCGCCGGATATCCGGAACGAACGATCAAGATCGTCGTTCCCTTTCCCGCGGGCGGCCCCACCGACGTGGCGGCGCGGCTGATTGCCCAGTCGCTGGCGACGAAATTCGGCAAGGGCGTCGTCGTCGAAAACCATCCCGGCGCCGGAGGCCGGATCGGCGCCAAGGTGGTCGCGACCGCGGTGCCCGATGGCTACACGTTGCTGCTCGGCGGGACCAACGTCAACGCGATCGGGGCAATCTTTAGCGACCTTGGCTTTGATCCGATCAAATCCTTTGCCCCGATCGGGGTGGTTTGCGTCGATTCCCTGGCCATTGCCATCTCGCCACGCCTGCCCACGACAGACTTCAAGGAGTTCGTCCAATACGCGAAGGATCATCCCGGGCAACTGAAATACGGCGCTTCACCCGGCATCTACACGCAATTTGCCGGCGAATATTTCAAGTTAAAGACCGGCACCGATATCCTGTTCGTTCCTTACAAGGGCGGCGCGCCCGCCGTGACGGATGCGCTGGGCGGACACATCGAAATGGTCGTCAATAACAAGTCGAACCTTTTGCCGCAGTTCAAGGACGGCAAACTAAAGGCGCTTGCGGTGACCAGCCGGGATCGCTGGCCGGAATTGCCGCAAACCCCGACCATGCGCGAAGTAGGCATCACAGGCTTCCCGCAAGAGGTGTTGTTTGGCCTGTTGGCGCCTGCGGGAACACCCGAGACCATCATCGATCAGCTCAACGGTGCCATCAACGAGGCGCTTCAATCGGCGGGCGTCCGCGCCAGCCTGAATGGAATCGGCGTGGACGCGAGGATCGGAACGCCGGAAGCATTCGCCTCAGCGCTTGATGAACAAGCCCGTGAATGGAAGAGCGTCATCGAGGAAACCGGCATCACGGTGGAGTGACCGATCTCGACCTGATTATGGCTGCGCACCCAACAGCCGTCAGGATGTCGCCGCAACTCGCTCGTTCTGCCTTGCCGTCATCGTAAAACCCCGATAACCCGCGGCCGCGACCTCGTCACAGATGCGGCGGTAGACGCCGACGCCGCCGATATAGGGCATGAAGATGCGCGGCTTGCCCGGAATGTTGGCGCCCATGTACCAGGAATTGGCCTGCGGATAGACCGTCATCTGCGCCACTTCATTGACATGCGCGACCCATTTGTCCTCCTCATCACGGGTTGCTTCCATTGAAACAAGGCCCCGATTGCGCATGAAAGCGAGGCAATCGGCGATCCAGTCCACGTGCTGCTCGATCGAGACGATCATGTTCGAGAGCACCGACGGGCTACCGGGGCCGGTGATGATAAAGAGATTCGGAAAGCCCTCGCTCATCAGCCCGAGATAGGTTTTCGGCCCCTCCGCCCATTTCTGGTTCAGCGTCGCGCCACCTCGACCGCGAATGTCGATCCTGGCGACTGAGCCCGTCATCGCGTCGAAGCCGGTTGCCAGTACCAGCGCATCGATTTCGTAGTTCTCGCCGCCGGCACGCACGGCGTTGGGCAGAATTTCCTCAATACCGGTGGCGCGAATGTCGACCAGCATCACATTCGACCGGTTGAAGGTCGCGTAATAGTCAGTGTCGACGCAGATCCGCTTCGAGCCGATCGGATGATTGTCCGGTTGAAGCCGCTTTGCGATTGCATGATCGCTGACAATTTCGGCAATTTTTCCGCGGACAAAGTCGGCTGCGGTATCATTGGCCGTGTGATCAAGGAGGAGATTGTTGTACGCAAGCATGAAGGTCAGGCCGCCCTTGGCCCAGCGCTGTTCATATTTGACATGCCGCGTGTTCTCGCCGTCATCGAGCGCGCCGCGATCGGGCAGCTCGGCATAGATGCCGTTGCGTGCCTCCTCGCGGGCAAAGCGCCTGATCTCCGGATAATTCTTGCGAAAGGCGTCGCGCTCTTCCGCCGTCAGCGCTGCATTGCGCGCCGGAATCGAAAAATTGGGTGTGCGCTGGAAAACAAAAAGCTGACGGGCCTGCTCGGCAATCAACGGAACGGACTGGATCGCCGACGAACCCGTACCGATCACGCCGACCCGTAAACCGGTGAAATCGACCCCTTCATGCGGCCAATGGCCGGTGTGATAGACCTTGCCCATGAAGTCCGGCAAACCCTTGATGTCGGGCATCCTGGCATTGGACAGGCAGCCGGTTGCCAGCACGACGAATTGGGCTTGCACGGTTCTTCCGTCCGACGTCGCAACATGCCAGACGCCATCGCCCTCATCGAATTCCGCGCGTTCGACGCGGGTGTTGAACACGATGTCGGGTCGCAAACCGAAGCGGTCGGCGACATGCTGTGCATATTTCAGGATTTCCGGCTGCGGCGCGTAACGCTCGCTCCAGTTCCACTCCTGCTGCAATTCCTCGGAGAAGGAATAGGAGTACTGCATGCTCTCCACATCGCACCGCGCGCCGGGATAACGGTTCCAGTACCAGGTACCGCCGACATCGCTGCCCTGCTCGTAGACGCGGGCAGAAAATCCAAGCCCGCGCAGCCGGTGCAACATGTACATTCCAGCAAAACCGGCGCCGACCACGACGACGTCAAAAGCCTGTTCCCGGCTGTTTTCTGGCATTGATGTCGCGGCAGGCATCAAGTCGCTCCCTTGGCAGTTCTGTTTATTAAACCCAGCATTCTACCGGCTGCGGCAAAGCGCAAGGCCGAAAACAAATGGGAGGACTGCGCTGGCATATTCTACACCGCGGGAAGCTTTCATGTCCGCGTAACGTGGTGATATTGTCCCCGAAACAACAAATTCGCCAGGGAGTGGAATCAAGAATGAAATCGCCGGTCTGCGAGATGCTGGGCATCGAGTTTCCGCTGTTCGCCTTCAGCCATTGCCGCGATGTCGTCGCGGCCGTCAGCCGTGCCGGCGGGTTTGGCGTCCTCGGCGCCACCGTGCATTCACCCGAGACGCTGGAGCAGGAGCTGAAATGGATCGACAGCCACGTCGACGGCAAGCCTTACGGGCTCGACGTGCTGATCCCCGAAAATATTTCGACGGCGGGCGAACGGGATGTCACGTGGCATAGCCTTGAGCGGCGGATCCCGTCCGAACACCGCGCCTTCACCCGGGACCTTCTGAAGAAACATGGCATCGAGCTCACGACCACCTCCGTTCCTGCCGATACGCCTCAGCCTTTCGACGCGACGCGCGCGCTAGAGCTGTTGGAAGTCGCGTTCCGGCATCCGGTCCGGCTGATTGCAAATGCGCTCGGCGTGCCGCCGAAGGCAATGATCGAGATGGGCCGAAAACATGGCGTTCCGGTCGCGGCCCTGGTCGGCGCCAAGGAGCACGCGTTGCGTCAGGTCGCGGCCGGTGTCGACATTCTGGTGGTGCAAGGCACCGAAGCCGGTGGCCATTGCGGCGAAGTCTCCACCATGGTGCTGGTGCCCGAGGTCATCAAGGCCATCAAACCCGTTCGCGACGTGCCGGTGCTGGCAGCGGGCGGCATCATGACCGGACGGCAGATGGCGGCCTGCATGGCGATGGGCGCGGCCGGGGTCTGGACCGGTTCGGTGTGGCTCGCAACGATCGAATCCGAGACCAGCGAAATCTTTCGCGAGAAGATGATCGCAGCCTCCTCGCGCGACGCGGTGCGCTCAAGGGGACGCACCGGCAAGCCCGCGCGGCAATTGCGTTCGGTCTGGACGGATGCCTGGGACCGCGATGCGGCATGTCCCGGCGCGCTTCCGATGCCGCTGCAAAGCATCATCAGCCGCGACGCCTTTCAAGCCATCGACCGCGCGGCGGCTGCGGGCAATAGGGAAGCACGCGACCTCGTCAGTTATTTTGTCGGACAGGGCGTGGGCCTGATCGACAGCGTGAAGTCGGCGGGCGCCGTGGTCCAGGAATTCAAGGAAGATTTTGCCGAAGCGGTGGAGCACATGAATGCGCTGCTCGACGACGGCTAATCTGTTCTCAATCCTCATGGTAAGGAGGCGCCCTCGCGCCGTCTCGAACCACCAGGCCACAGTTGGGCCTCATCCTTCGAGACGCCGCTGTCGCGGCTCCTCATCAGGATGAGGCTTAGATATATTCGAAACGGCATAACCTATGACAACACCCTCCCTTTCCGCCGACCGTATCCCCGTCATTGTCGGCGTCGGCGAAATCACCGATCGGCCGAAAGAGATCACCGATGGCCTCGAACCGCTCGCCTTGCTGGTCGAAGCCCTCAAGCGCGCCGAATCCGATAGCGGCGCGGCGCTGCTCGGCGAGATCGACTCGCTCGACGTCGTCAATTTCCTGAGCTGGCGCTACCGCGATCCGGAAAAGCAGCTCTCGTCCCGCCTCGGCATTCAGCCGAAGCACGCTTATTACGGACCCGTCGGCGGCGAAAGCCCGATCCGCTATCTGCATGAAGCGGCCCAACGCATCGCGCGCGGCGAATCCAGCGTGGCTGCCATTTGTGGCGCCGAGGCCCAAAGCACGGCGACAAGAGCCGAGCGCGCCGGCATTACTCTGCCATGGACGCCGTTCGCCAAAGATGTCGAGGAGCCCAAACGCGGCGCGGCGTTTCAAAAACCGGTAGCGGTCAAGCTCGGCGTCTTCCGTCCGGTCAGCGTCTATCCGTTTTACGAAGCCGCCACCTCAGCCCATTGGGACCAAACGCCGCGCGAGGCGATGGCCGAATCCGGCGCGCTATGGTCGGCCTATTCGCAAGTGGCCTCAGAAAATCCGAATGCCTGGCTGAAGCGACGCTTTACGTCGGAGGAAATCACGACGCCGTCGGCCGACAACCGGCTGATCGCCTGGCCTTATACGAAACTCATGGTCGCAAACCCGACCGTCAATATGGGCGGCGCGCTTTTGATGACAAGCCTTTCGAAAGCGCGGGCGGCCGGCATCCCCGAACATAAGTTGATTCATGTTCTCGGGGGCGCATCGGCGGAAGAGCCGCGCGATTACCTTGAGCGCGACCAGTTCGTCGAAAGTCACGCGCAGAATGCGGTGCTCGCCGCGGTGACGGATTTGGCGGGCGGTCAAGCCAGGGCTTTCGACGCGATCGAGCTCTATAGCTGCTTTCCCTGCGTGCCGAAGATGGCGCGTCGAACGCTGGGCTTGAGTGCTGACGTCAAGCCTACCGTCACCGGCGGGCTGACGTTCTTCGGCGCGCCGCTCAACACCTATATGACGCACGCGGCTTGCGCGATGGTACGGAAGCTGCGTGGCGGCGCCAGGCTTGGCCTGCTCTATGGCCAGGGCGGCTTTGTCACCAAACATCACGCACTGGTGTTGTCGCGCCAGGTAGCACCCGAGCCGTTAGCGCAAGAGACAAGCGTCCAGAGTGAAGCAGACCGCCATCGCGGCGCGGTGCCCACCTTCGTGACCGAAGCCAGCGGCACGGCCAGGATCGAAAGCTTCACCGCGATCTACGGGCGCGACAACGCGATCGAACACGGCGTTGTAGTGGTGCGGACATCGGACAATGCCAGAACGCTGGCGCGGGTGCCCGCCAATGACAGACAGACGCTGGCACATCTGCTGAATATGGACCGCAGTCCCATCGGTTCGTCCGGCGCGATTTTCCGCGCCGATGACGGCATGCTTGAATGGCGGGCAGTCTAGGAAGTAGAGGCGTCCTCTACCCCTTCTCGCCCTGCTTGGGCTTGGCCGACACCGTCGCCGGCCGGCCCTTGGTGCTGACGACACGAACCGGGTCGCCGTCGACAACGCCATCCGGCGGCGTGCTGATGACCCGGTCATCCAGCGTAATGCCCCCGGCAATTTCGATCTCGCGTCCAAGGTCGCGGGCGATCGTCACCGTCTTGAACAGAATCTTGTTGTCGGACGTCACCGTCGCTACACGCAGACCCTGCTGATCAAAGACGAGCGCGCTGGAGGGAATGTGCAACGGGGCGTCCTCGCCTTGCAGGACCAGCCGCACATTGGCAAAGCCGCCCGGCATCAGCGCACCCGAGGAGTTGTCGAGGCCGAGTTGCATCTGCGTGGTACCTGAGTTGACATCGACCGCCTGGGCCGAGGCCTCGACTGTCGCCTCAAATGTCCGCGTCGGATATTCCGGCACCACGATCGTCCCCTTGGCGCCGATCTTCAGCGATGGCACGTAGTTCTGCGGGACGTTGACATAGACACGCAGTTTCTTGATGTCGGAGATGATGAACATCGGCGGACTGCTGGTGCCGCCGGCATTGATCAGCGCACCGACGTCGGTGTTGCGCGCCGTGACGATGCCGTCAAACGGTACAGTGATCTTCTTGTAGCCGGCGAGCGCCTCAAGCCGTTCAACGTTGGCCTGACTGGAGTTCACGGCGGCATTCTTGTTGGAGAGGTCGGCGGTGCGCTCGTCGATCTCCTGCATCGAAACGAAGTTCGACGCGATCAGCGTCTTGCGGCGAGCGAGCGTTACGTCGGAAAGCTTCGCACTCGCCTGCTGGTTCGTGAGGTCGGCGCGCGCCTGGAGCAATTGCTGATCGAGATCCGGCGCCTCGATTTCGGCGATCACGTCGCCGGCCTTGACGCGGGCGCCAATGTCAGCGCTCCAGCTCTTCACGTAGCCGTTGACGCGCGCGAAGATCGGCGCACGATAATAGGCCTCCAGGCGGCCCGGCAGGTCGATCGTTGAGGTCAGCGCGCCGGGATTGGCGTAAATCACCGCAACCGACGGCACCGACTGGTCGTCCGTCCATTCCTTCAGCTTGATATCGGAGTCTTCCCGGGCGCGGATGCCGGTGACGACCAGCGTCAAGGCTCCAACAACAGCGATTACGCCAAAAATGCCCAGTTTCCGGCGAGAAACCGTCGGGCGAGCGTCAGTGGACATTTTCTTTCTCCGATGGGACGGCTGCTTTGGCGTCCTGCTTTTTGTGTAGCATACTAAATACCACGGGAACAAACATCAGCGTCGCGACGGTTGAGAACATGAGGCCGCCGATCACAGCCCGGCCCAGCGGCGCGTTAGCCTCGCCGCCCTCGCCCAGACCCAACGACATCGGCAGCATGCCGATAACCATGGCAAGCGCCGTCATGAGCACCGGACGGATACGCACAAAGCCAGCTTCAATGGCGGCGGCGATCGGGTCGCCAAGCTCCTCGTAGCGCTCGCGGGCAAAGCTGATCACGAGCACGCTGTTGGCGGTTGCAACGCCCATGCACATGATTGCGCCGGTCAAGGCCGGGACCGATATGGTCGTGTGGGTCAGGAACAGCATCCAGACGATGCCTGCGAGTGCCGCCGGCAGCGCGGTGATGATGACGAACGGGTCGGACCATGACTGAAAGTTCACGACGATCAGGAAATAGACCAGGACGATCGCTCCCAACAAACCGAAGAGCAAACCGGAAAACGAGCTATTCATGGTCTGGATCTGGCCCGACAGCACGACGGTCGAGCCCTTCGGCACATCCTTCGCGGCATCCGCAACGATCTTCTTGACGTCGGTAGCGAGGCCTCCGAGGTCACGTCCCTGCGTCGCGGCAAAGATCTGGATCGTGGGCTGAATGTCATATTGCGAAACAATCGCGCTCGACGTCGTCCGCGTCAGATTGGCAACACCGCCGAGAATCGGCGCGTTGGCGCGTCCCGTCGATGTAATCGGCAACGTTTCCAGCGCGCTCAACGAATCGAGCTGGTATTGCGGCGTCTGCATCACGATCGAATAGGACACGCCGTTATCGGGATTGAGGTAATAGGTCGGTGCGACCTGCCCGCTACCGGAGAGGTTGACGGTGAGGCTGTTGACGACGTCACGCTCGGTCAAGCCGACATATTGCGCCCGCGTCCGGTCCACGTCGATGTTGAAGGTCGGCTCACTTGTCGACTGCTGGATGCGCACGTCAGCGGCGCCGGGAATCTGGCGAATGCGCTTCAACAACTGCGTAGCGTAGACAATATTGGCGTTCAAATTGTTGCCCCGGACCTGCAGATCGATCGGCGCGGGTGAGCCGAAGTTCAGGATCTGGTTGACGATATCAGCCGGGAGAAAGGCAAAATTCGTTCCAGGAAAGAGGCGCGGAAGCTGCTCGCGCATCGCCTTTACATAATTTGCGGTCGGCGGATGATCTTCCTTCAGCTTGATCTGAATATCGCCGTCCTGCGGGCCCATGACGCCGGTATTGTTGTAGGTCAAATTGATGCCCGAGATTGGCAGGCCGACATTGTCCGTCATCGTCTCGATCTGGTCCGGCGGGATGATCTTGCGAATCGCCTTTTGAATGTCCGCAAACTGATTGGCGCTTTCCTCCAGGCGCGTGCCAACCTGAACGCGCACATGCATCAGGATCTGGCCGGCATCGACCGAGGGGAAGAAGTTCTGCCCGAGATAGGGCACCATCACGAACGAAGCGCCGACGAAGGCAAGAAAGCCGATCACAAAGGTCGGCCTGTGGCGCAGCGCGAGCGTCAGCAGGTCGCGATGTCCGCTACGGAATTGCTCGAATCTGGCCTCGAAGCCGCGCTGGAACCAGACCAGCGGATTGCGAGTGGGCGGCAGCGCAGCACCGTGTTCATGCTGATGCGGCTTCAGCAAGTACATCGCCATCGTCGGCACCAGCGTGCGCGACAGGATGAACGACCAGATCATCGCGAAGATCACCGCTTCCGCCATCGGCACGAACAGGAAGCGAGGAATGCCTTGCAGGAAAAACATCGGAATGAACACGATGCAGATGCAGAGCAATGATACGAACGCCGGCACCACGATTTGCTGCGCACCGTCGAGAATAGCCGGGCGAACTTCCTTGCCCTGCTCCAGATGCCAGTTGATATTTTCGATCGTCACGGTGGCTTCGTCGACGAGAATGCCGACCGCGAGCGCCAGGCCGCCGAGCGTCATGATGTTCAGCGTCTCGCCGATCGCCGCCAGCATGATGATCGAGCCGAATACGGCCAGCGGTATCGAAGTGGCGATGATGATCGTCGAGCGCCAGCTCCCCAGGAAAAGAAGGATCATGACGCTGGTGAGCGCGGCCGCGATGATGCCTTCGCGCACCACGCCCTCGATCGAGGCGGCCACGAACACACCCTGGTCGCCGACGAAGCCGATTTTCAGCGAGTCCGGGAGTGAGTCCTTATAGGCCGCGGCCTTTGCCTTGATGCCGGCGATGATGTCGAGTGTCGAGGTATAGCCCGACTTCAGCACCATCATCAGCACAGAGCGATTGCCATTGACGTGCACGACATTGGTTTGCGGCGGATAGCCGTCGCGCACGGCTGCGACGTCGCGCACATAAATGGTCGCGCCGTTGACAACCTTGATCGGGAGATCGCCCAGTTCGCCTGTTTTGAGCGGCGAGTTGTTGACCTGGATGACATATTCGAAGGTACCGATCTTAGAGGTACCGGCTGGCTGGATCAGGTTCTGCGCTGCCAGCGCATTGGCGACGTCCTGCCCGGACAGTCCCAACGATTGCAGCTTCTGCGGATCGACGTCGATCTGGATCTGACGCTGCTTGCCACCATAAGGATACGGGATCGCAGCACCAGGCACAGTGACCAGCGGCGTGCGCAACTGATTGATCGCGATGTCGCCGAGAATCTGTTCCGTCAGACCTTCGCCCGACAATGCAAGCTGGATGATCGGAACCGTCGAGGCGCTGTAGTTGAGGATCAGCGGAGGCGTCGCGCCCGGCGGCATCTGCTTGAGGACCGTCTGCGAGACAGCGGTGACCTGCGCATTCGCCGTGCGGATGTCGGCGTTCGGCTGGAAGAAGATCTTGACGATGCCGACGCCGTTATAGGAATTCGCCGTGATGTGATCGATGTCGTTAACGGTGGTTGTCAGAGATCGCTCGTACGGGGTGACGATACGACCGGACATCTGATCCGGCGGCAGACCGGTGTACTGCCAGACAACCCCGATCACCGGTATCCGGATGTCCGGAAAGATATCGACGGGCGTGCGCATCGCCGACAGCGGCCCGATAATCAGCAGGAGCAGCGCCAGCACGACGAATGTGTATGGCCGGTTAAGGGCGATACGGACCAGTTCAGTCATGGCGCAGGCATTCCTGGGTCGAGCAGAATGAAAGGAATATGATGCAGCGCGGCATTTACCCGAAATGGCGCTAAATAGCTAACGTCAGGGCGGTCAAATCCCTTCAATTCCGCGTCAGACTTTCTGAAAGCTTGCCGGCATCACAATGCCCGCATTCAGTTAATGCATCAGATCAAGCGCATCAGAAAAGAAGCTGACACCACCGAAATTGCCCGATTTCAGGGCAAGGCTCATCTCGCCTTCCTTCGCACCGACCGCACGCAATACCGGCACGCCTGCCGCGATTTCTGCGCCGACCAGGAAACCGGGGATGCCCAGGCGATCCACAACCGCGCCTGAAGTTTCACCACCCGCGACCACCAGACGCCGCACGCCCGATTGCACCAGAGCTTCAGCGATATCGGCCATCGCCTGCTCGATGGCATGCCCGGCTGCATCGCGGCCATGACGGGATTGCAGGGCTGTCACCTGATCGGGAGTCGAGCTGGAGGCGATCAGGATCGGTCCCTCGGTGATTCTTTGCGCGGCCCAGGCGAGTGCGCGGGCGACTTCATCCTGCCCCGTAACAATACGGTCGGGATCGAGATGAAGGACCGCCATCGTGGACTCGGCATGGGCGATCTGCTGCAGGGTCGCCTGCGAGCAACTGCCGGCAAGACAGGCCGCAGGTCCGCCGATCGGCGCTTCCGCTGTCTTGTCCGCACTGTCCCTTCGTCCCCTGCCCGCCGCCACGAGGGCGCGCGCCAGGCCCAGCCCCATGCCGGATGCGCCAACCGACAACCTTTGGTCGAGTGCAATATTTCCGATCGTTTCCAGATCGAGATCGAACACCGCGTCGACGATGGCCGCGCCAATGCCCTTGCCGGACAGATCCGCAAGATGCGTCCGCACGGCTTCCGGTCCGCGAACGACCGTTGCGAGACCGACAAGTCCGATTTTGGTTTTGCTCTGGCGCGCCAGCACCCGCACGAGGTTTGAATCGTGCATCGGGTTGAGCGGATGGTCTTTCAGCGGGCTCTCGTTCAACGGCATGGAGCCGACGAACAGATTGCCCTGATAGACCGTGCGGCCGGTTTCGGGAAAAGCCGGCGTCACCAGAACGATGGCGTCGCCGGAATCGGCACGCAACGCATCCATCACCGGGCCGATATTGCCGGCGTCGGTGGAATCGAAAGTCGAGCAAATCTTGAACAACACATGGTCGGCGCCCCGGCCGCGCAACCATTTGTCGGCAGCGCGCGAACGCGACACGGCAAGGCTCGCGTCAATCGATCGGCTTTTCAGCGACACCACCACGGCATCGACCTCAGGCAGTTTCAGTTCCTCGGCGGGAACACCGATCGTCTGCACCGTGCGCAGGCCCGCGCGCGTCAGCGTATTGGCGAGATCGGACGCGCCAGTGTAATCGTCGGCGATGCAGCCCAGCGCCAGCTTCACGGCTTTTTCCCCACATAAGGCTTGAACCAGGTGAGCCCATCGGTGGTCTTGCCGCGCGGATTATATTCGCAGCCCACAAAGCCCTCGTAGCCGAGACGGTCGAGCTCAGTGAACAGGAACGGATAGTTCAGCTCCTCGTCATCCGGCTCGTGGCGCGAGGGAATGCTCGCGATCTGAACGTGGCCGATGATCGGCATCATCTCGCGCAGCCACATGGTCACGTCGCCGTGCAGTATCTGGCAGTGATAGATGTCGAACTGCAGCTTCAGGTTCGGAATCTTCAGATCGATAATCTGATCACGCGCGAATCCGAAGTCGTTGAGGAAATAATGGGGCGTGTTGCGCGCATTGAGCGGTTCCAGCACCACATCGATGCCATGGGGCGCGAAGAACTCCGCCGCCCATGTCACCGACTTGCGAAATGCAGCGACCGTTTTCCGATCTTTACGATCGGCGAGTCCCGACATCAGATGCAAGCGCTTGACGCCAGTCGCCTGCGCATAAGGCAACGCGGTGACGAGGCTCTGCTTCAAATCATCGAAGCGCTCGGGCAGCGCCGCAAAACCCTTTTCGCCCGCGTCCCAATTGCCGGGTGGCAGGTTAAAGAGCGCCTGCGTCAGACCGTTACCATGCAGCCGCTTGCCGATCTCCTCCGCCGGGTGCGCGTAGGGAAACAAAAACTCGACCGCGGTGAAGCCCGCCTTCGCCGCCGCTTCGAAACGATCGAGGAACGGCACCTCGTTGAACATCAAGGTGAGATTGGCGGCAAAACGGGGCATCTGATGTCCTCTTGTTATTCGCTGTTACTTCGGCTCGCCGGGCAGATGCGTGCCGGTCACGCGCGCATACATCCGCGCCACCGACGCGTCGTCGTCGCGGCCCATGCCGGATGCGGCCGTCATCAAAAACATTTGCAGCGCGGCGGCCGCGACCGGCACCGGGAATTTCGCCGATCGCGCCATGTCCTGGATAATCCCTAAATCCTTGACGAAAATCTCGACCGCGCTGCGCGGCGCATAGTCGCCGTCGAGCACGTGAGGAATGCGGTTTTCGAACATCCAGGAATTGCCGGCGGAAGCCGTGATCACCTCATAGACTTTGCGGATATCGAGGCCCTGCTTGGCGGCGAACGCAATTGCCTCGGAGGCCGCTGCGATATGAACGCCTGCGAGCAACTGGTTGATCATCTTGAAGGCTGCGCCTTGGCCGGCGGCATCGCCGAGTTCGTAGAGTTTGGCCGCCATCGCATCGAGCGCCGGCCGCGCCTTGGCGAAGGCGGATGGGCTGCCCGAGGCGAGAATCGTCAGTTCTCCTTGCGCCGCGCGCTGCGCACCGCCGGAAATCGGTGCGTCGAGATAGTGCCGGCCGGTGGCTTCCAGTTGTTTAGCCAGCCGCCTTGCGACATCAGGGTCCATGGTCGCCGAGGAAACGAACACCGCGTCCTTGGCAAGGGTCTCGGCGACGCCGTCCTTGCCGAACAGAATGGTTTCGGTCTGGGCAGCGTTGACGACCACGCTGACGACAATGTCGGCTTCTTTGGCGGCCTCCGCCGGGGTCCTGGCGCCCTTCCCGCCTTCGGACACGAACCGCTGAACCGTCTCCGCCGCCACGTCGCAGCCGGTCACCTCAAATCCCGCGCGTTTGAGCGCGCTGGCCATGCCGTAGCCCATTGAGCCGAGGCCGATCACGGCGATGCGAGGTTTGGCGAATGAAGACATGCGGCGTTTCCCTCAGCTTCTTGAAATTTGTCCCCTGCCTATCACGGCTTGGCCGTGCTGCCAAAGCGTGAGACAAGATAGCACCATGAGCGAAACAAAAATCCGCGAGGAAATCTGCCGCCTCGGCCGTTCGCTGTTCGAGCGCGGCCTGACGCCGGGCTCCTCGGGCAATATTTCCGTCAAACTCGATGATGGCGGCTTGCTGGTCACGCCGACCAACGCCTCGCTCGGTTTCCTCGAACCGGCGCGGCTGTCGCGGCTCGATGCGACCGGCCGGCTTCTGTCCGGAGATACCCCGACCAAGGAAGTGCCGTTACACAGCGCGCTGTACGAGACCCGCGCGCCGGCACGCGCGGTCGTGCATTTGCACTCAACCCATTCGGTGGCGCTCTCGATGCTGCCGGAGATCGACCCGCGCGCGGTACTGCCGCCGATGACGGCTTATTATTTGATGAAATGCGGCGCGACCGCGCTTGTGCCCTACTACCGGCCCGGCGACCCGGCGGTGGCCGACGCCATCAAGGGGCTTGCCGGAAAATATTCGTCCGTGCTGCTCGCCAATCACGGCCCGGTGGTCTCAGGCGACACGCTGGAAGCCGCGGTGTTCGCGGTCGAAGAGTTGGAAGAAACTGCGAAGCTTTATCTGCTGTTGCGCGGCTTGAACCCGCGCTACCTGACGCCGGCTCAGGTGGCGGATTTAGTGAAAGTGTTCGGGGTGACGCTGCCGGAACACAAGCACTGAAATGAACGACGCGACGCGACCCACAGACGAAGAAATCGAAGCGGCCGCCCGTGTCCTTTACAAGGATGGAGGCTTTTACAATTGGTGGCGTTGGTCGCCGAACACGAAATCGTATGATGAGTTTGCCAAGTCTGATCCGATTGGAATGAACGAATTCACAGCCATCGTCGAGCGGATGCTTATGGCTGCCGCTCGCACGAGACCCGGCCGCTAAAGTCCCAGATACGCCTTGCGTACATCCGAATTGCTCTTGATCTCGTCGGCCGTCCCCTGCATCTGCAAGCGGCCGGTTTGCAGGATGTAGGCGCGGTCGGCGATGTCGAGACATTCGGCGATGCGCTGCTCGACGATCAGGACGGTCACACCGGTATCGCGGATGCGCCGCACGGCCTGAAAGATTTCATCGACCAGTTTCGGCATGATGCCCTGCGATGGTTCGTCCAGCATCAACAGCCGTGGGCGGGTCATCAGCGCGCGGCCGATCGCAAGCATTTGCTGCTCGCCGCCGGAGAGAGTCTCGGCGCGCTGGTCGAGCCGTTCGGAAAGCCGTGGAAACAGTTTGAACACCAGGTCGAGCGGTTGTTCACGGTCCGACTTGCCGCGGTAGAGGTAGCTGCCGAGCCGCAAGTTGTCGCGCACTGACAGCCGTGGAAACAGCCGGCGATTTTCCGGCACATAGGCGATGCCGCGCGCGGTGATCATGTGCTGCGCCATGCCGTCGATACGCTGGCTGTCGAAGGTGACGCTGCCGGAACGCGGTCGCTCGGCGCCCGCAATTGTTTTCAACAGTGTGGATTTACCGGCGCCATTGGCGCCCGCCACGCACACGACCTCGCCCTTCTCGACCTCGATCGAGACTTGGGAGATCGCGACCAGCCCCTGATAGGCGGTCGTGACTTCATGCACTGACAGCATGACGATCCCCAAGGTAAGCGCTGATCACTTTCGGATCGCGAACGACGTCGGTGGGCTTGCCCTCGACCAGAACCTTGCCGAGATCGAGCACGATCGCGCGATCGACCAGCGGCATCACGATTTCCATGACGTGCTCGACCATCAGCACCGTGACGCCGGTGGCGCGCACCTTGCGAACCAGTTCGACACCGGTCTGGGCCTCGATCGGCGTCAGCCCGGTGAGGACTTCGTCGAGCAGCAGCAGCTTCGGCTCGGTCGCGAGCGCACGCGCGACTTCGAGGCGGCGTTTCTCGGATGGGATTAACTGGCTCGCCAGCGTGTCCGCCCGCGCCGCCAGCCCGCAGAACTCCAGCACCTCATGGGCTTTGCGGCGGGCCTCGCGCATCACGGTGGTGCGGATCAGCGCGCCGACGATGACGTTGTCGATCACCGTCATGGTCTCGAAGCTTTTCACCACCTGGAAGGTGCGTGCGACACCGCGTTCGCAGCGTTCCGCCGCCGACAGGCGGGTGACATCCTCGCCATTGAGGATGATCGCGCCTTGTGTGGGCGTGTACACACCGGCGATCAGATTGAACAAGGTCGACTTGCCGGCGCCGTTGGGGCCGATCAAACCGACGATCTCGCCGCGCCCGACCGAGATCGAGACGTCGCTGTTGGCCACGAGGCCGCCAAAGCGCTGCCAGATGCCCTTGGTTTCGAGCAGCGCGGTCATCGGACGGTTTCCTTGCGCCGGGGCGAGAACAGCCCAACCAGCCCTTGCGGGCGCGCCAGCGAAATCAAAACGATCAGCGTGCCATAGACGATCAGATCGACGCCGCGGCCGGAGCCGCCGATGAAGGAGCGCGTCAATTCGGTGAGCGGAATGAGAATGACGGCCCCTAACACCGGTCCCCACAAGGTGCCGATGCCGCCTAACACCGCGGGCAGCGCCATCAGCAGCGAGAACTGAAACCCCATGACACTTTCGGGATCGATGTAAGAGACGAACTGCGCGTAAAAGCTGCCGCCGATCGCCGTGAGAAAAGCCGAGACCGCGGCCGCGCCCATCTTGGAATTGAATACCACCACGCCCAGGCTTTCGGCGGCATCCGGATTGTCCTTTACCGCGCGCCACCAGTAGCCCCACTTGGAATCCTCCAGCCACCAGGTCACGAGCCAGGCGACGCAGGCGAGCGCGAGCGCAAAATAGAAGTAAGGCAGCTTGCTGCGGACGAACTGGAATTTGAGCCAACTATCGCCACGCACGGGAATATCGATGCCAAGGGCTGCCCCCGCCCAATCCCAGTTCTGGAATAGCAACAGCGCGGTTTCGGCAATGACGATGGTGGCGATGACGAAGTAATGGCCGCGCAGGCGGAAGCAGGGATAGCCAAGCGCCATCGCGATGACAGCAGAGATCAGGCCACCCCCGAGCATGCCGAACCACGGCAGCACGCCGAACTTGGTGAACAGAAGCGCGGTGGTATAGGCCCCTAACCCGAAATACAGTGCATGCCCGAGCGAGATTTGTCCGCAATAGCCGGAGAGGATGTTCCAGCTCTGCGACAGCGCCGCATACATCAGAGTCAGGACCATGATGTTCTGGACGTAGACGTCTTTGACGAAAAGAGGAACGATGGCCGCGATCGCGGCAAAGATGGCGGCGACGATGAGATCGCGGCGGCGGCGCTGGGCGAATGCCGTATCCATCAGAGCGATCCGAACAGGCCGCGCGGCCGGATGAAGACCACAAGCAGATAGACCGCGTAAATCCCGACCGATTTCAGAGACGGCGGCAGGATCAGCGCGGTGCTGGCCTCGACAAGGCCGACGATAATTCCGCCGGCGAAGGCGCCGAACACGCTACCGAAGCCGCCGAGCGCCACCGTGACATAGGCGATCAGCGCAAAGGACGCGCCGACATCGGGATAAATGTAGAAAAATATCGCCATGATCGCGCCGGCAAGCCCGACCAGTGCGGCGCCCAGGCCCCAGCCGAGCGCAAACACCTTGTTCTTGTCGATGCCGACCAGCGCCACGGCGCCTGCATCCTCTCGCGTTGCTTCAAGCGCGCGGCCGAAGTCAGTCCGGTTGATGAAGAAATAGAGCGCAACAAACGCCGCAATCGCGGTCAGCGCGCCGAACAGCTGCGGCACCGGCAGGAAGATGCCGGCGATCGAGATGGTTTTGCCGCCGAGCCAAGAATGCGTGACGCTGCGATAATCCGGCGTGAAGAAATATTGCGCGAGCCCGCGCATCACGATCGCAAGGCCAAAGGTCGAAAAAATCTGCACCATGCCGGCATTCGCCTTGGCGCGAACCGCAAAGCGCACCACCAGAAGATAGACCACCGCTCCGAACACGAACAATGCGGCCGCAACCAGCGGCGCAGACAGCAAAGGATCGATCGCGAAGAACGAGAACAGAAAGAACGTCGCATACATCGCGATCATCAGGAATTCGCCGTGCGCGAAGTTCACGACATCCATCAGGCCGAAGATCAGCGCCAGTCCCACGGCGATCAGGCCGTAGAGCAGCCCCATCAAAAGGCCGCTGGCGAGACTCTGGATGATCGTTTCAGCGGTCAAAGATATCGCTCCAAACGAAGGTCCTCGTCCTGAGGAGCGCGGCGCAGGCAAGTGTACGCAGCCTGCGTAAACTCGGCTGCGGCGCGCGTCTCGAAGGACGGCCCCGAGTCCGAGCGATACGTCCATCCTTCGAGACGCTTGCTTTGCAAGCTCCTCAGGATGAGGGCGGATGCCCGGGCGTGAAGCGAAGATCCCATCTTACTTCATCGGCCAGGCGGCTTCGGCGACGGCAGCCTGCGGCGGGAAAATCGTGACGAACCTGCCGCCGGTATATTGCAACAAGACCGGGTCGGCGTCGTTGTTCTGGCCCGTCTCGTCGTATTTCACGCGCTTCCAGGGCATGATGGTCTGTTCGCCGGGAATGTCGGTTGCCGCCAATGCATCACGGATCTTCTCGCCGTCAGTCGATTTGGCGCGATTGATGGCATCCGCCATCAGGATCAGGGCCATGAACTGACGGGACGAATAGTCGTTGAGGTCCTTGCCGGACTTTTCCTTGAACATGTCGTTGATCTTGCCGACCATTGGCCGCTTGGCCGCGAGGTCAAGCGAGAACGTGCCGCGCGAGATCACGCCCTCGAGCTTGTCGCCAACCGCGTCGTACAGCGCCTTTTCCGAAAAGCCGGCGTCCTGGGCGACGATCGCCGGCGGCTTGTAGCCGAGTTCACCCATGGTCTTCACAAGCAGGATGCCGTCGGTCGTATAGCTCGAAGGCATCAGCACGTCGGCGTTCGCCGCCTTGATCTGCTGCACCTCGGCCGAGAGCGACGGCGAATTCGCCCGGTATTTGATGTCGGAAACGATCCTGTAGCCGCGCTCGTTGGCCAATTTGGTCTGGGCATTGCCGGAGTCGGTGCCGAAGATCGTATCCTCGTGGAACAGCGACAGCGTTTCAATTTTGGTGCCCTTCTTCTTCATCACATCGAAGAAGTCGAACATCGCCTTGGAATACATCTCGTCATGCGGCGAGGCGCGGAAATAGAACTTCAGGCCGCGGCGATGCAGGCTTGGCGAGGAATTATCCGCCGACATGAAGGGAATGCCGTAGCGTTCGCAGGTCTGGCTGATGGTAACGGCGACCGCGCTTTGGTAGCTGCCGATAACCGCGCACACTTTTTCCTGGGTGATCAGGCGTTCGGCCTCGGCGCGGCCTTTCTGCGGATCGGCCTGGTGGTCGGCGAATACAAGACGCACCTTGGCCCCGCCGAGCCCCGGCAGACCCTCGCCCCGCGCCATCGGCAGGTCGAAATCATAGTTCTTGTTGACGATCTCGGCCGCGGTCTCAAAAGCCTTTTGCGCATCGACGCCGATCTGCGCACTTGCTCCCGACAGCGGATAGATCACGCCGATCACCACTTCAGACGTCTGGGCGCGCGCGGCGACCGGCAACAGCGCGGCGCTCGCGGTGGCCCCTAGCAATACGTCACGGCGGGAGATGGTCATTGGAAAAACCTCATCTGTCGGCGGCTATCGATGAAACGATTGGAGATGTCCGTAAAGCCTCAAAGATTCAGCAATTGCTGCCTGCTAAAGCACCGCTAAATCCCTGTTCTGCAAATCCGTCACCAGCATCAGGCCCGGCGCATGGGTGATGGCAAATGGTAGCTTCGCCGCAGCAATGACCGCCTGCGGTGTGACGCCGCACGCCCAGAATACCGGTATCTCGTCGGGCTCGACCGGAACCGCATCGCCATAGTCAGGTTTGGTGATATCGGCGATGCCGATCGAATGCGGATGGCCGAGATGGACCGGGGCGCCGTGCACCGAAGGAAAACGCGAGGTAATCTGCACCGCGCGGATCGCCTGGGCCGGCTTGAAGGGACGCATCGACACCACCATGGGTCCTGCAAATGGCCCGGCCGGGCTGCATTCGATATTGGTCCGATACATCGGCACGCGGACCTTGCGCTCGATATGACGGATCGGCAGGCCTTCGGCCAACAAGGCTTCTTCAAATGAAAACGAGCAGCCAAGCACATAGGCGACGAGATCATCGCGCCAATGCGCCATGATATCGGTCGGCTCCTCCACCACGTCGCCGTCGCGCCAGATACGATAGCGAGGCACGTCGGTGCGGATGTCGAGGTCAACGCCAAGCGAGGGAATCCGGGGATCGCCGACCTCGGACATGCCGATAATCGGGCATGGCTTGGGGTTGAACTGACAGAAACGGTGAAACGACGCTGCGAGCTTTTCCGGCAGGATCGCCAGGTTACCCTGGACAAAGCCGTTGGCGACGCCGGCGGTTGATCCCGCCATGCCGGAGCGACAGGCGAGCCGTGCCTGTCGGCTCGGAAGCAAATCCTTATCCTCGCGGAATGACTGCACTGCCGCAGAAATGGTCATGATGCCGCCCTGCCTATGATCTCGACATCAGTGAAACCCACACGTACTATAAAGTCTAATCTTACTTTCTAATCAATTTGGATAATTTTATCTTATCATCGGGACGCCTCCAAATGGTGGATTTCAAGTCGATCGAGACATTCCTCTGGGTGGTGACGCTCGGGAGTTTCCGTGGCGCAGGCCAACGCCTCAACACCACCCAGCCGGCGATTTCGCAACGGATCGCCCAGCTCGAGCGCGAGATGGGGGTCAAGCTGCTGAACCGGGATCATCGGATCGTCTCGCCGACCCCGAGCGGCCGGCAACTGATGCTCTATGCCGAGAAGCTGATCGCCTTGCGCGCGGAGATGATGGCGGAAGTGGGCGACCGCTCGGCGATGCGCGGCGTGCTGAGGCTCGGAGTGGCTGAGACCATCGTGCACACCTGGCTGTCGCGACTGATCAAGAGCGTCAACACCGCCCATCCCAATCTCTCGCTGGAGATCGAAGTCGACATCACGCCCGATTTGAGCACACGCCTGCTGGCGCAGGAAATCGATCTCGCCTTTCTGGTCGGACCGCTATCGGCCTCCGGCGTGCGCAACCGCGTGCTGTGCGACTATCCCATCGGCATTCTTGCCAGCCCTTCACTGGGCCTCGGCAACAGGGCCTTGAAGGTACAGGATCTTGCGAAGTTTCCGATCATCACCTTTCCGCGCAGGTCGCAGCCCTACGAGATCGTGCGTTCTCTGTTCAACCGGCCTGGGCTGTCGCCGATCCGGCTGCATGCTTCTGCCTCGCTCGCGACCGTGATCCACATGGCGGTTGAAGGGCTCGGCATCGCCGTGATTCCCACCGCGATCGTCGAAAACGAACTGGCAACCGGACAGCTTCAGTTGCTGTCGACCGATCTCAAAATCCCGCCTTTGACATTTTCGGCAAGCTGGCTGGAATCGCCCGACACGCTGGCGGTCGAGCGCGTCGTCGATCTCGCCGCCAAAATCGCGCAAGACAGCGACGCGATTGTCGCGGCCGTCCCTGACGTTGACGCGACGCGACGGGCACGTCATTAGAATCGTCCGTACTATCGTTGCTGGAAAAAAATGTCATGAGCCCCGTCGCATCCAACCTGCAAATCGACTCCGCCCGACTCTGGGACACAATTCACGAAACCGCGAAATTCGGCGCGACACCAAAGGGCGGCGTGCGACGGCTGACGCTGGGACCTGAGGACAAACAGGTGCGCGACTGGTTTCGAGCGGCGTGCGAAGCCGCCGGCCTCGAAGTACACGTCGATGCGCTCGGCTCGATGTTTGCACTTCGCAAGGGCCGCGACATGTCGAAACCGCCGATTGGGCTTGGTTCGCATCTGGATACCCAGCCGACCGGAGGCAAGTTTGACGGCGTGCTTGGTACGCTGGCTGCGCTCGAAGTCGTCCGCACGCTCAACGACGCCGGGATCGAGACCGAATCCCCGATCTGCATCGTCAACTGGACCAATGAAGAAGGCTCGCGCTTTGCACCCGCGATGATGGCGTCGGCCGCATATGTCGGCGATTTCACCACCGACGATATCCTGTCGCGCAGGGATGCGGCTGGCGTCACCGTTGCTGAAGCGCTCGACGGCATCGGTTATCGCGGCGATAAGCCTGTCGGCTTTCAGAAATTCGCAGGCTTTGTCGAATTGCATATCGAACAAGGGCCGATCCTGGAAGCCGAAGGCAAGACCATCGGCGTGGTCGATTCCGGCCAGGGCGTATTGTGGTACGACGGCAAGATCACGGGTTTCGAAAGCCATGCCGGCACGACGCCGATGCCGCTTCGGCGCGATGCGCTCGCAACATTGTCCGAAATCGTGTTGGCGATGGAAGCGACAGCCACGAAGCACGGCCCCAAGGCGGTCGGTACCATCGGCGAGGCCGTGATCGCCAATCCCTCGCGCAACGTCATTCCCGGCGAAATCGCCTTCACCGTCGACTGTCGCAGCGCGGATGCCGCGATCATGGATGCGCTCGATGCCGGATTACGCGCGGCCATCGCCGAAATTTCCGCCCGCCGCAAGGTCGACGTCAAGCTCGATCTGGTCTGGCGCAAGCCGCCGACGCATTTCGATTCCAGACTGGTGAATGCGGTGGAGGACGCCGCCAAAAAGCTCGGCTTCTCTCATCGCCGCATCACCTCTGGTGCCGGTCATGACGCCTGTAATCTCAATACGAAGATTCCGGCCGCCATGGTATTCGTGCCCTGCAAGGACGGCATCAGCCACAATGAACTTGAAGACGCCACGCAAGCCGACTGTACCGCCGGCGCTAACGTTCTGATGCACACGGTACTGGCGCTCGCCGGCGTCGCTTCGTGAACGCGGCAAAATTTTAAACAAAGGGAGATTGTCGTGCGCGGGGTTTTTGTCGATGCCAACGGATCGCTTGCGGATATTTTCGAACGGCAGAACAAGGCCGGCGATCCGGCGGTGCATGTCAACCGCAATGCCGACATCAAGTGTGAAGACATGCCGGCTCTGCTCGGCGGCGCCGAGATCGTCGTGATCGATCACACGTCGCTGCCGACCGACGTGGCGAAGCGCTGCAACGGCCTCAAGCATGTGGTGTTCCTGGGGACAGGCGCGCGCAGCTACATGAACCCGGAAGAACTTAGCCAGCTCGGCATCGAAGTTCATCTCATCAAAGGCTATGGCGACACAGCGGTTGCCGAATGCGCGATCGCGCTGATGTGGGCGGCCGCGCGCGGGATCGCCAAAATGGACCGCGAGATGCGAGCCGGAAACTGGCTGCGCGAAGACGGCATGCAGCTCACCGGCAAGACGCTCGGCCTGATCGGCTTCGGCGGAATCGCCGCGGAAGTCGCGCGCATCGCGCTTGGCAGCGGCATGAAGGTCATCGCCTGGAACCGCTCGCCCAAACAGTTTGCCGGCGTCGAATTTGTTTCGCTCGATACGCTGCTCGCGAAAAGCGACGTCGTCTCGCTGCATCTTCTGCTCAACGACGAGACCCGCGGTTTTCTGTCGCGTGAACGCATCAACGCGATGAGACGGGGCGTCATCCTCGTCAATACCGCGCGTGCGGCCATGGTTGACGAGGCCGCGATGATCGAGGCGCTGGCGTCAGGCCATATCCGCCATGCCGGGCTCGACGTATTCAACACCGAGCCGCTACCGGCCGATCATCCCTTGACCAAAATCCCCAACGTGACGCTCTCGGCGCATTCGGCGTTCCGCACGCCGGAAGCGAGCGAAAACCTGATCCACGCGGCGTGGGAACATTGCCGGCGGATCGCGAGGGGCGGCTGAGACCGTGAGGCAGTCCTCATCCTGAGGAGCATCGCAAAGCGATGCGTCTCGAAGGATCGGTGAAGACTTTGGGCCTCATGGTTCGAGACGGCGCTGAGGCGCCTCCTCACCATGAGGGACCTACTCCACCATCTCCGCGACCGCCTTGCCGCAGGCCGTGGTGTCGGCATTGCCGCCGAGGTCGCGGGTGCGCAAGGTGCGCTCACCGAGTGTGCGCTCAATCGCGCCGACGATAGCGTCCGCCGCCTGCTTCTCGCCGAGGTGCTCCAGCATCATCGCGCCGGACCAGATCATGCCGATCGGATTGGCGATGCCTTGACCGGCGATGTCAGGCGCCGACCCGTGAACGGGCTCGAACACCGACGGAAAATGGCCTTCCGGATTGATGTTGCCTGACGGCGCGATGCCGATGGTGCCGGTGCAGGCCGGTCCGAGGTCGCTGAGAATATCCCCGAACAGATTAGAGCCGACCACGACGTCGAACCAGTCCGGGTGCAGCACGAAATTCGCGGTCAGGATATCGATGTGGTACTTGTCCCACTTCACGCCGGGATAGTTCCTGGCCATCGCCTCCACGCGCTCGTCCCAATAGGGCATGGTGATGGAGATGCCGTTGGATTTCGTCGCCGAGGTCAGGTGCTTTTTCGGCCGCGATGCTGCGAGCTCAAACGCGAATTTCAGAATGCGATCGACGCCGGTCCGGGTCATCACGGTCTGCTGGGTGACGAACTCACGGTCGGTGTCCGGGAACATCCGCCCGCCGACGGATGAATATTCGCCTTCGGTGTTTTCGCGCACCACCCAGAAATCGATATCGCCGGGCTTCCGGCCCGCGAGCGGCGACGGCACGCCCGGCATCAGCCGCACCGGGCGGAGGTTAGCGTACTGGTCGAACTCTCGCCGGAACTTGATCAGCGAGCCCCACAAGGAAATGTGATCGGGAATTTTCGCGGGCCAGCCGACGGCACCGAAATAGATCGCGTCATGCTTGCCGATCTGCTCCTTCCAGTCGTCCGGCATCATCTGGCCGTGCTTTTCATAATAGTCATAGGACGCAAAATCGAAATGGTCGAAATGCACGGCCACGCCGTGTTTTTTCGCCGCCGTCTCGATGACGCGCAACCCTTCCGGCATCACCTCCTTGCCGATCCCGTCGCCGGGAATGACCGCGATCCGGTACTGCTTTTTTCCGTTGCTCATCGACAAAATTCCTTCGGCTGGTGTCGCTTTGGTAGAGCGATTTCGTGTTGGGATTGCAATGGACTAAACTTTGCCTACGCGCAACGGTGCAGTGCAAGGTCGACCACCTTGACCACCTTGGCCAGCGCGGCCTAAGTGAAATATCCCTGATCTCCTATCCAGCGAGCACCCCATGGATCTTCATCTGCGCGGCAAACGCGTTCTCATCACCGGCGCCTCGAAGGGCATTGGCGCGGCCGCGGCCGAAGCCTTTGCCGAGGAAGGCGCTCATCTGCTACTCGCCGCTCGCAACGGCGATCAGCTCAAGGCGCTGGCGGAACGTCTGCGCTCGACACATCAGATCGACGCAGCGACCATTGTGACGGACCTGCGCAAGCCGGAAGACATCACACGGCTGGTGAAAGAGGCTGCCGACATCGACATCCTCGTCAACAATGCCGGCGACATTCCCGGCGGCTCGGTCGACAAGATCGATGAAGCGACCTGGCGGCATGCCTGGGAGCTGAAAGTGTTCGGCTATATCAACATCACGCGCGCGATCTATGCGCAGATGAAGGCGCGCGGCGGCGGCGTTATCGTCAACGATATTGGGGTAGCCGGCGAAAAATTCGATGCGAACTATATTTGCGGCTCTACCGGCAACGCGGCGATCATGTCGTTCACCCGCGCGCTCGGCAGCAAAAGCCTCGCCGACAACATTCGCGTGGTCGGCATCAATCCGGGCCCGGTCGGCACCGACCGCCACGTCACGCTTTTGAAAACCCGCGCCAAGAACCAGTTCGGCGACGAAAACCGCTACAAGGAGTTTCAAAAGGGCCTGCCGCTCGGCCGTCCTGCGCATCCACGCGAGATCGGCGACCTGATGGCGTTCCTCGCCTCCGACCGTTCCGCCTATACTTCGGGCGTGATCTTCACCGTCGACGGCGGCATCGCAGCGGGTTGGGGCTAAGACCTTCGTGATCGGGGCCTCATCCTTCGAGACGCGCTCCAAACGGAGCGCCCTCAGGATGAGGTGGTAGACCTTGCTCATGGAGAGGAGCGCGGCGGACCGGAGCGACACCATCGGCGACAGCCGCTGCGCCGCGCGTCTCGAACCATCTGGCCGGAATGCGTCAAATTAAATTCGCCCCGCCACCTGCCGGATCAGCGTCGTGATCCGCCCAGTCGGGGAAGCCATTTCATCCATGATGGTGAAATGGTTGGCGCCGGGAATTTCTTCGTAAGTAACTGGCAAGCCAGATTTGGCACGGTATGCCGCAAAGTCGGCGGTCTGTTTGCGCAACAGCGGCAGCTCCCCTCCGCCAACGACGAGCGACAACGGCTTCGACGCATCCGTTGTCAGCAGCATCGGCGAGTTGCGCTTGGACATCGCTTCATCAAGGCCGAGCTTGACGTTGAGATAGGAGTGGCGGATCGGCTCCAGATCGTAGATGCCGCTGATTGCCACACCACCCTGGATGCGAGGATTCATCATCGCCATCGCCGTCAGATGCCCGCCGGCGGACCAGCCCGACGCCACCAACCGGTTGGCATCGGCCCCAAGTTCAGGCAAACGACCGGCGAGGTAATCGATCCCTGCATGAATTTCGGCGACGATCTGTTCGAGCGTCGCATCGGGCGCGAGCGTATAGCCGATCAGCGCGACGTTGATGCCGTGCGCCATTGGACCTGCCGCGAACAGCGTGAAGGCAGACTTCGAGCGCATCTGCCAATAGCCGCCGTGAATGAAAAGCAACGTTGGCGCATTAGCCTCCCGCGATTTAAGAAAGTCGATCCGGTTGCGCTCCCGCGGACCGTATGGAAGATCGAGATATGCGCTATGCCGGTTGCGCATTTCCGCGGAAAGCTTTTCCCAGCCTTCGACCATGTTCCCGCTATCGGCGACCGCCGCACCGTTGTTGAGGCCGCTATCCAGCGCCTCCTGGCTTAAGCTGTGCCAATCAAGCGCGTCGAATGGCGTCGTCATAGCTGTCTCCGATGATCTGCTTACGTTTCTTCCTTGTCGTAAGGTGTTTTACGGGGTTACACAATCGCCTATCGAAAAAGCAGGCTTAAGGAAAAACGCAATGTCATCGGACCAGGCACTCATACGATCAACAGCCTGTGAGGTTGTCGACCAGCTCAATTCCGGCGACATCACGCCGCTGGATTTGCTGGATGCGCTGGAGAAGCGGATCGCCGAAGTCGACGGCAAGACGAATGCTCTGCCGACCCTGTGCCTCGACCGCGCCCGAGACCATGCCAAAGCGCTGATGCAAAAGCCGGCCGGCGAACGCGGCCTGCTCGCCGGCCTGCCGGTCCCGATCAAGGACCTCACCAACGTTGCGGGCGTCAAGACCACGCAGGGCTCGCCGATCTACAAGGACACCGTCGCCGCCCGCTCCGACATCGTTGTTGAACTCATCGAAAGCAACGGTGGCGTCGTTTACGCCAAATCCAACACACCCGAATTCGGCGCCGGCGCGCATACCTTCAACGAAGTGTTCGGCGCGACACGGAACCCGTGGGATCTGTCGAGGTCCGCTTCCGGCTCCTCCGGCGGCGCAGCCGTTGCATTGGCGACCGGCATGGCATGGCTCGCCCACGGTACGGATATGGGCGGCTCGCTGCGCAACCCGGCAAGCTTCTGCGGCGTCGTCGGCTTGCGCCCGAGCATCGGTCGCGTGCCGCATAGTCCCGCTTTCAAGATCGACCGTAACCTCACGGTCCACGGACCGATGGCACGCAATGTCGAAGACATCGCGCTGTTTCTCGACGCGATGAGCGGCGAACACCCCGCCGATCCGCTGTCCCTGCCCCGCCTGCCGACGTCGTTTTTGTCCGCCGCGCGTTCCGGCCGACGTCCGAAGCGCGTCGCCTATTCACCCGATCTCGGCATCACGCCGGTCGACCCCGAAGTCGCCGCGATCACCCGGAAAGCCGCCTCGCGTTTCGCCGAGGCCGGCGTCATCGTCGAGGAAGCTCATCCCGACCTGCGCGAAGCCCATGAATGTTTTCACGTCCTGCGCGCCTTCGACTTTGCGATCACCAAGGCCGCGCTGTTGCGCAACAAGCGCGAATATCTCAAGCCGGAAGTGATCTGGAATATCGAGGAAGGCCTGAAACTTTCCGTCGAACAGCTCGAGCGTGCCGAAGCGCAACGCGTCGCGATGGCCGCGCGTACGCTTGAATTCTTCAAGACCTACGATTTGCTGCTGACGCCTGCCACGATTGTCGCACCGTTCCCGATCGAGAACCGCTATGTCAGCGAATGCGCTGACAAGAAATTCGACAACTATGTCGAATGGCTTGGCATCGTGTATGCCATTACGCTCGCCTGCAGTCCGGCACTGTCCTTGCCGTGCGGTTTTACCACCTCAGGCCTGCCAGTCGGATTGCAAATGGTGGCGCCATCGCGCGGCGAGGCCGAGTTGCTCGCTGGCGCCAGGGTTCTGGAGGATATTCTGGGCGTGCGCGGCTCTACGCCAATCGATCCCAAAGCTGCATCCCGGTAACTTCGGACGCACGGGATTCGTGTGTTAAGCCGACAATTTAGAAGCTGGCGAAGCTCACATAGCCCGCTATAATCTCCTCAAAGATAACAACGAGCGCGCCAATTTGAGACGCGCGGCCGGCGGGAGGAATCCGAATGTCAGGAAAATTGCGAATTCGCGTCGACCAGGACAAATGCCAGGGGCATGCCCGCTGCAAATCGCTCGCTCCTGAACTGTTCGAGCTCGATACGTTCGGCAACGCGCATGAGGCCGGCGACGGCACAGTGCCAGCGGGGCTGGAAGACAAAGCGTGGCTCGCACAGTCCAATTGTCCCGAAATTGCGATCGACGTGATCGAGGAATAAACCGTTACCGAGCGCTCGATTTTACCGAGAGGAATTGCCCATGTCCGATCATGCTCCCGTTACCGATTGGGTTCACGATTTCGATCACACCGATCCGCGCTGGACCGAAAACCCCTATCCGATCTGGGACCAGCTTCGCGCGACGAGCCCGGTGGTTCATACCGAGCGTTTTCTCGGCTGCTACATGCCGACCACCTTTGAAGCCGTGAAGCAGATCACTTATGACACCGAACATTTCTCTTCACGCCGCGTCGTTGTGCGCGATGTGAGGCCCGATACCATTCCCGCGCCGCCGATCACCTCGGATCCACCGGAGCACAAACCCGCCAAGCAATTGTTGCTGCCGTCCTTCACGCCGGACGCGGTCAAGAAACTGGAACCGCGGGTTCGCGCGATTTGCAACGAACTGATCGACGGCTTCATCGATGACGGGGGATGTGACGCGGCCGCCCGATACAGTAAGCATATCCCCGTTCGCGCCATCGCTCATATGCTCGGCATTCCGGAAGCTGACGGCGATCGCTTCATCAAATGGATTCACGAAATTCTGGAACTCGGCATCAAGGATCAGGCCGTTCTGATAAAGGCGGTCCAGGAAATGATCGCCTATTTCAGCGGTCATATCGAACGCCGCAAGAAAGAGCCGGCCGACGACCTGATCACGACGCTGATGAACGCGCGCGACAAGGACGGACGGCCGCTGTCCGACGCCCATGTGCAGGGCACATTACGGCTGTTGCTCATCGCCGGGATCGACACCACCTGGAGCGCGATCGGTTCGTCGTTCTGGCATCTGGCAAGGACGCCCGCCGACCGCGAGCGCCTGCTTGCCGAGCCCGAGCTCTTGCCCACCGCCATCGAGGAATTCCTGCGGGCCTTTGCTCCGGTGACCATGGCCCGAGAAGTCATGAAGGAGACCGAGATCGGCGGCTGCCCGATCAAGCCGGGCAATATGGTGCTGCTGTCGTTTCCATCCGCCAACCGCGATCCGGCCGTATTTCCCGACGCCGACAAGGTCGTGATCGACCGCAAGCAAAACCCGCACGCGGCGTTTGGCTTGGGGATTCACCGTTGCATCGGTTCCAACCTCGCGCGCATGGAAATGACGGTCGCGATCGAGGAATGGCTCAAGCGTATCCCCGACTTCAGGCTCGATCCCGCGGGCAAGGTCACCTTCTCGGAAGGCACCGTACGCGGGCCGCGGCAACTTCCCATCCTGTTCAAGAAAGCCTGAGCACACTTCTTTCGTTTAAAAAACTCTGGGGGAACCAACGTGACCAACCAAGCTGTAGGCGCGAACGCCGATGACCGCCTCGACATTCACGACGTCGAACGCCGGGTGAAGGCCATCTTCATCGGCTCCGTCGGCAATCTCGTCGAGTGGTACGACTTCTACGCTTACACCGCGTTTGCCCTGTACTTCGCGCCGGCCTTTTTCCCGAATAGCGACCCCGTCGTACAACAGCTTAACGCCGCCGTGCTGTTTGCCGCGACCTTCCTGATGCGGCCCCTCGGCGGCTGGCTGTTCGGCTACATTGCCGACCATTATGGCCGGCGGTTGTCGCTGACGTTGTCCGTCGTCTGCATGTGCTTCGGCTCGCTGATCATCGCGGTCACGCCGACCTATGCCTCGATCGGCCTGGCCGCACCTGCGATCCTCGCGCTGGCGCGCATCATCGAGGGCCTCAGTCTCGGCGGCGAGTACGGCGCCAGCGCGACTTATCTGACCGAGGTCGCCGACGCCAAGCATCGCGGTTTCTATTCGAGTTTCCAGTACGTCACCCTGATCGGCGGGCAGCTCACGGCCATCATCGTTCTCCTGCTCTTGCAGAAAGTTTTCCTCACGCCGGAAGAATTGAAGGCGTGGGGCTGGCGAATCCCCTTCGTGATCGGCGCGCTGCTTGCGATTTTCGCCGCGGTGATGCGACGCAATCTGCAGGAAACCGAAGCATTCGAGGAAGCCAGCCGGACCGTCAAACCGACCGGTTCGATCCTCGGCCTGTTGCAATATCCCCGTGAGCTTCTGCTCGTGGTGGGTCTCACCGCCGGCGGCACCGCGGCTTTTTACACCTTTACCACCTACATGCAGACCTTCGTTAAATTGTCCGTCGGCCTCACAGAAGATCAAACCACCTTTGTGATCTTCGGCTCGCTGATCTTTGCGACCTTCCTGCAACCGATCTACGGCGCGCTGTCGGACCGGATCGGCCGCAAGCCGCTTTTGATCTTTTTCGGCGTCGTCGGAACGCTCGCCACGGTTCCGATCCTGACCGAATTGAAGGCCAGCAAATCGCCGCTGATGGCGTTTCTTCTGATTTGCGCCGCCTGGATCTTTACGGCGGGCTACACCTCGATCAACGCCGTCGTGAAGGCAGAGCTGTTTCCGACCAAGGTTCGCGCGATGGGCGTCGGCATCCCCTATTCCATCACGGTCTCGATCTTTGGCGGCACCGCGCCGGCCGTTGCGCTCTATTTCAAGAGCCTGGGCCATGAGGAATGGTTCTACTATTATCTGTCCGGCATTATTCTCGTGTCGCTTATCATTTACGCGACCATGCGAGACACCAAGCATGAATCGGCGATGCATCGCCACGAATAGAGCCGCTTTCCTAAGCGTCACCTCCTGCCAAAGAGGTGACGCTCCCCAAACACGGAGACGCCTATGCCCACCGAACGATTCCAGTTTACGGGTTCGGAGGGCCAGCAACTGGCCGCGGCACTTGACAAGCCGGAAGGCGAAATCCGCGCCTATGCGCTGTTTGCGCATTGTTTCACCTGCGGCAAGGATGGGCTCGCGGCCAAACGGATCGCGGTCGCACTGTCCGCAAAAGGCATTGCGGTGCTGCGATTCGACTTCACCGGCCTCGGTTCGAGCGAAGGCGACTTCGCTAATTCGACCTTCACTTCCAATGTCGCCGATCTCGTGCGGGCCGCCGATCACCTGCGCCATACGTTCAAAGCGCCCGCGCTTCTGATCGGCCATAGCCTCGGCGGCGCCGCGGTGCTCGCCGCAGCACACCAGATTCCCGATGCGAATGCGGTCGTCACCATCGCTGCTCCATCTGACCCCGCGCACGTCACCGGCCACTTTGCCGATTCAATCGAGAAAATTCGCAGAGACGGACAGGCGGAAGTCTCTCTCGCCGGCCGGCCATTTACGATCAAGCGCAAATTCCTCGACGACGTCGCCGAACATGGCCTGATGGCCCATATCGCCGGATTGCACAAGGCGCTGCTGGTCATGCATGCGCCGACCGACGATACCGTCGGAATCGACAATGCGACGCGTATTTTCGTCGCGGCCAGACATCCCAAGAGTTTCGTGTCATTGACAGGCGCGGACCACCTGTTGACCAACCGGCGGGACGCGATCTATGTCGCCGATGTCATCGCGGCATGGGCGGAGCGTTATCTCGACACAAGCGTATCGACAGCAGCCGCCGATCCCGGCGAGGTGCCCCGCCAGGTCGTGGTCCGTGAAACCCGCAACGGAAAATTCCAGCAGACCGTAACCGTCGGGCCGCACCGATTGCTCGCCGATGAACCGGTGGCCGCAGGCGGGGACGATAGCGGGCTTGGTCCCTATGACTTCCTGCTCGCGGCCCTCGGCGCCTGCACCTCGATGACCATGCGGCTTTACGCCGACCGCAAGTCGCTGCCGCTGGAGCGAACCACGGTGACGCTGAAGCACAGCAAGATTCACGCGGAAGATTGCGCCGAGTGCGAAACCGAGGCCGGCATGCTCGACCAGATTGAGCGGGTCATCGGCATGGAAGGAGCGCTTAGCTCGGAGCAGCGCCAGCGGTTGATGGAAATCGCCGACAAATGTCCGGTGCACCGCACACTGACCTCGGAAGTCCGGATACTGAGCCGCGAAGCGGATTGACGAACCCCCACTCGGGCGTATGATTCCTTGCGTCGCGTTTTCGAGCGGAGCGGAGACGGGCTCACGTCGCGAAAACGCGTCAAACGATGACTGGAGCCGCTGATGCCGGTCGTGGCGCGCGTCGATCCCAAATCGGTCTTCTCGCCGGAAGAATGGAACAGCCTTACCTCACGCAGCTCATGGCGCGGCATGTGGCTGGTGGCTCATGCCTGGGGCACTATCCTTGGCGCGATTGCGCTGGTCGCGCTGTGGCCCAACCCGCTGACATGGCTGATGGCGGTGATGATCGTCGGGACGCGCCAGCTCGGGTTGGCGATCCTGATGCACGAAGCGGCCCATGGCGGCTTGCACGCCAACCGGACGATCAACGAATGGGTCGGGCAATGGTTGTGCGCGGTGCCGGTCGGCGCTGACCTCGCCAGCTACCGCTCCTATCATTTGCAGCATCACAAGTTCACGCAGCAGCCGGAAGACCCCGATCTCTCGCTTTCGGCACCGTTTCCGATCACGAAAGAGAGCTACGTCCGCAAGGCGTTCCGCGACCTCGCCGGCCAAACCTTTGTGAAACAACGCGTGCCACTGTTCCTGTCGCTGTTCCGCCGCAGCGAAACAAACGAGGACGTGTCGCATGAGAGTTTCGTCTCAACCGGCGCTGATAAGATGCTGCGCTTTCTGGCGGTCAACGCGACCATGTTTGTGCTGTTCTGGCTGGGTGGTGCAGGCATCTGGTATTGGCTCGTCTGGGTGCTGGCGATGGCGACCTGGTTGTCGCTCGTGACGCGCATCCGCAATATTGCCGAACACGCCTGTACTTCCACCGGCGAGGATCCGTTCAGCCATGCCCGCACCACGCTGGCCAATCCGATCGAGCGGCTCCTGATCGCACCCTATTGGGTGAACTACCACGCCGAGCATCATCTGTTCATGTATCTGCCGTGCTATCGGCTGCCCGAGGCGCATCGGCTCCTGGTCGAGAAGGGCCTGATCAAGCGGATGGAAGTCCGCCCCGGCTATCTCGAGGTGATGCGGTTGGCGACTTCGCGTCCGCTCTAGGTATCTCGTGCCACGGTCAGCGGCGGGACGCGAAGCACGCCGCGCAGGCCCGCAGCCGTGCCGAGCAGGATTCCGGCGACGGCCACAAAGGAGGAAAGCGCCAGCGTCGAGATCCCCGTCAAGCCTTGCCCGATCGAACAGCCCAGCGCCATCGCGCCACCCGATCCCATCAGCGCCGCCCCCACTATCGAACGAAGCATATGACTTGGCGACACGAATGCTTCCAGATAGAAGCGGCGCGTAACCAATGCTGTCAGCAGGCTGCCGACGAACACGCCAGCCACCATGGCGATGCCGAAATTGAGCGTCAGCCCGGTCGACAGCATGACGTATTGCACGGTATCGGCGACCGGCGCGATGAAGGTGAGCGAAGTGACGGCAGCAGGATTGAATTCGTCTGCGCCGAGATATCCGGTCGCAAACCAGCCCGCGGCAACGAGCAAGCCGACAACCAGGCCCGCGGCAATCTGCCCTCGTGCACGCCGGAACGGCACATGCCTAAAGGCAAAGACGACGAGCACGGTTGAGATCACCGAAGCCACGGCCAGCCTGGAAAGAATCCCGTCGATGCCGAAGGTCCCTAGCCATTCGGGCAATGAAAGATGAGCCGGCTTGGTCGTCGACATCTGCAAGAGAGCGATCCGCCCCGGCGCAATCAAGCCTCTCAGCGTCATCTGCGCGGTGATACCGAGCACGATCACCACGACAAACGAACGCAGGTTGCCGCGACCGAGCAGCACCAGCGCACGAGAGCCACAGCCATTCGCCAGCACCATGCCGTAGCCGAACAACAAACCGCCGGCAAACATCAGCGGCGCCGAGAACGACGGCTGGAGATAGACCGATTTGGTAAGATCGACGGCGCCGTATCCGGCGAGACACTGCGTCACTGCGAGCGCGACAGCGAGCGCCAGTGCAAAGGTCCGGATCAAGCGGCTATCGCCCTCCGCCCACCAGCCGCGCAGACTGTTTAAGAGACAAAAGCCGCTCAGAAGTCCAACGATGCCGTAGACCAACCCGATCAGCAGGCCCGCGCCGGTGACGATGTTGAAGTCTGAGGGCACCACAACCTTCCCTAAGGCCGAAGGATAACGCGATCGCGCGAAGAGCCTGCGACCGCGATAAAAGCGGCCCTGGCTTCCTCGAGCGGATAGATCGCGTTCGGCTTGATTGGAAACGGCTGGAGATGTCCACTGAGGAACCCCGGAACCAGTTCGCGGAGCACGGCGCCAGTTGCGATCGAGGACAGGCCGAGTGAATCAATACCGACGTAAGAGTGCTGGCCGCGATAGAATTCGAGGATATTGAACTGCACGATACGGTCGATGGCGGAGATCAGGATCTGCCGTCCGCGTAGCGCAAGCGATTTGTGCGCCGCCTCAAAATAGGGATCGCCCACCGTGTTGAACACGATGTTGGCGCCCTTGCCGTCCGTCAATTCGCGAACGCGCGCCGCCACGTCGGTTGCCGAGGCATCGATGACCTCGACGGGCCCGTTGGAATGTCCCGTATAGGCTTCCTGCTTGCGGGTCACGCCGATCACGCGCGCGCCGCGCCAGCTTGCGATCTGTACCGCGGCCTGGCCGACCTTGCCGGTCACGCCGAATATCAGCACCGTCTCGTGCTTTTCCGGCATCCCGGCGCGGCGAAAGCCTTCGATCCCCGTGACAAAGGGCACGCCGATCCCGGCGGCTTCCGCCCACGACAGGTTCTTCGGCTTTTCCACCACCGCATCGGTCTCAACGACAAGATGGGTGGCATGGGTGCCATCTCGCCGGATACCAAGGTCACCGGACGAACCGAACACTTCGCGGCCGATCATGGCGGCCGGCCCATCAATCACGACCCCGGCATAGTCACGGCCCGAGGTGCGCGGAAACACCGCATACGGCATCAATCCGGTGGCAGCCTTGATGTCGGACGGATTGACGGCCGACGCCTTGATCTCGATCAGCACCTGATTTTCGCCGCAAGACAGCGGCCGCTGTTCGACGGCTGGCGCGACCGCCGCCGGCGTCTCGGCCTTGGCGTTCAGCCGCACGCAGCGCGCATCGACTTCAAGTGGGCGGTGATCGGGTTGGGCAGTCGGCATGGGCATTTCGCCTTCTCAGCATTGCTTGAGAAATAGCAGTTACCCTTTCGGCCGCCTGTCGTAAACACGCTTGGCCTTGCCGAGCGAACGTTCCAGCGTCTCGGGCGCAACGACCTTGACCCGCGAGGTGACCCCGATCGTGTTCTTGATATGGGCGGTGATCCGCTCGGCCTGCTCGATCAAGCCGTTGCCGTCCCAGCGTTCAGGCCTTGCTTCGGCATGGATGGTCAATTCATCCATCCGGCCCTCGCGTGTCAATTCGAGGATGAAGTGACCGCCGCACCAGTCGGTGGCGAGCAGCACCTCCTCGATCTGGGTCGGGAACAGATTGACACCGCGCAGGATGATCATGTCGTCGGAGCGCCCGGTGACCTTTTCCATCCGCCGCATCCCCGGCCGCGCCGTGCCCGGCAACAGCCGCGTCAGATCGCGGGTGCGATAACGGATGACCGGAAAGGCCTCCTTGGTCAGCGACGTAAAGACAAGTTCGCCGATTTCACCGTCGGGCAACACCGCGCCGGTCGCGGGATCGATCACCTCGGGATAAAAATGGTCTTCCCAGATGTGAAGGCCATCTTTGGTCTCCACGCATTCCTGCGCGACACCGGGGCCGATCACCTCCGACAGCCCGTAGATATCGGTCGCGTTCATGTCGAACGCGGCCTCGATCTCGGCACGCATGGCGTTGGTCCAGGGCTCGGCGCCAAAAATGCCGAACTTCAACGACGATTTTCGGGAGTCGAGCCCCTGGCGCTTGAACTCGTCGAGGATGGCCAGCATGTAGCTCGGCGTCACCGTGATAATGTCAGGCCGGAAATCGTTGATGAGCTGCACCTGCCGCTCGGTCATGCCGCCGGAAATCGGAACCACCGTGCAACCGAGCTGCTCGGCGCCGTAATGCACGCCGAGCCCTCCGGTGAACAAGCCATAGCCATAGGCATTGTGGATGATCATGCCGGTACGGCCACCCGCGGCGCGAATCGAGCGCGCCATCACCGCCGACCATGTCGCAATATCGGCGCGGGTATATCCGACCACGATCGGCTTGCCCGTGGTGCCCGAAGAGGCATGCACACGAACCAGTTGCTCGCGGGGAACCGCAAACATGTTGAACGGATAATTGTCGCGCAGATCCGTCTTCACCGTGAACGGGAATTTGGCGAGATCCGACAGCTGCCTGAAATCAGATGGATGCACGCCGGCCTTGTCGAAGGCCGCCTTGTAATGCGCCACGTTGTCGTAGGCATGCGCAAGCGACCAGGCCAGGCGCCTGGTCTGCAACGCCGTGATTTCGTCGCGCGAGGCACGCTCAGTGTCGTCCATCTCCGCGAGGTAGCCGCTCGATCCCTGTTGAAGTTTGGTCGAAGCCATCGTGCGTTTCCTCAGAATAATTATTTTTACAGCGTTTTATTTTTGATTGGCGTCCGCTCCCGCCTCAGGCAGCCATGAGCCGCCGATGCTGCGGGAATGACCGCGAAATTCAGCAATCACCACATCGCCTGCAGTAACCTGCACATCGTAGATACCGGAGCGCCCCGTGCGCGAAACCTCGCGCGCTTGCGCGACCAGGACATCGCCGAGCTTGCCCGGCCGGATGAAGGTGATGTTGCCCTGCGCGGCGACAACGCGCTCATTATGGCTGTTGCAGGCAAAGGCAAAGGCGGAATCGGCAAGCGTAAAGATGAAGCCGCCATGGGCGATGCGCTGGCCGTTGACCATGTGCGGCTCGACCGTCATCGTCAGCGTCGATTGCCCCGCTCTCACATCGACGATCTTCATGCCTAGCCCCCTGCTGGCATCGTCGTCCTTCCACATCGCATCCGCGCAGGCGCGGGCGAGATCGTCGGGCGACAACGGCGCATTGGCGTTCACTGCGACCTCCTCCGCTCGGGGTATTATTGGCTAGACATGGTCGTAATCTACCACGATCTGCTTCGTCACCGGCTTCGCCTGGCAGGTGAGGATAAACCCCTTTTCGAGCTCCCACGGCTCCAGCGAATAATTGACGTCCATTTTCGCGTCGCCCTCGACCAGTTTCGCCCGGCAAGTCGAACACATCCCACCCTTGCAGGCGAACGGCAGATCGACGCCCGCGCGCAAGGCGGCATCAAGAATGGCCTCGCCTTCGGCAACCGGCACCTCGCGGCGCTTGCCATCGATAATGAGCGACGCAAACGCTTTGGGCGGCGCGCTCGCAGGCACCACCGCCTTCGGCCGCGGCTTGCCGCCAAGACCGGAAACAAATCGCTCGATATGAATGCGGTCAGTGGGGATACCGATATTGCGGCAGGTCACCTCGATCTCCTCGCTCATGCCGGTGGGGCCACAGATGAAGACGTGATCGATGCTGGCCGCCGGCACTAGCGAGCGCAGCAGCACCCTCACCTTCTCGCCGTCCAGGCGTCCATACAGGATCGGAATATCCTGCTCCTCGCCGGAGATGACGTGAAAGATCGAGAGCCGTTCGATGAAACGATCCTTGAGCTGTTCCAACGCCTCGCGGAACAGCATGCCGTCAGGCGAACGGTTACCATAAAACAGAAAGAACCGGCTATCGGGTTCGTTCGCTAGCACGCCCTTGATGATCGAAAGAATCGGCGTAATGCCCGAACCGGCCGCGAAGCCGACATGAATGCGCGCAGCTTCCGGCATATGCGCGATGCCGAAACGGCCGGTCGGCGTCATGACGTCGATTTCATCGCCGCTTTTCAGTTCATCCGCCGCCCAGCTCGAGAACGCGCCGCCGTCGACTTTTTTCACCGCGATGCGCAATTCGTCATCATCGGGCCCGGAACAGATCGAGTAGGAGCGGCGCACTTCCTCGCCGTCCATCGTCGTCCGCAATGTCAGATATTGACCCGGCGAAAAACGATAATCGTCCTGAAGCTCGTCCGGGATCGCAAAGGTCAGCGAAACCGCATCGCGCGTTTCGCGGCGCAGATCCCTGACGGCCAGACGATGGAAACGGGGCGTGGACATGTTCAGTGACACTTGAAGTAATCGAAGGGCTCGCGGCAGCTCTTGCAGCGCCACAGCGCTTTGCAGGACGTCGAGCCGAATTCGGAAAGCACTTCAGTGTCGCCAGAACCGCATTGCGGACACGCGACCCGCTCCACGCCGAACAGCGCGCGCCGCGAGGTTGCGGCTTCGGGCGGGGCGATGCCGTACTCACGCAGCTTGCGGCGACCATCCTCGCTCATCCAGTCGGTGGTCCATGCCGGCGACAAAGTAGTGTGAACCTTTGAATCTCGAAACCCCTCGCGCTCCAGCGCCAGTTCGATTTCGAGCGCGATCATGTTCATCGCGGGGCAGCCGGAATAGGTCGGTGTGATCGTGACCTCGACGCGGCCATCGCTGACGGCGACGTCGCGCAACACGCCGAGATCGGCGATCGTCAGCACGGGAATCTCGGGGTCGACGACTTGCGCCGCGGCGTCCCAGGCGCGTTGTCTTATATCCGCATGGTCAGCGACATCGATCACCATGACGCCCCCGGAAAGGTTCGCTGCATTGATTGCAGTTCGCTCAAGAGGTGACCGAGATGCTCGCTGTGCCGACCACTGCGGCCGCCTTTCTGCATCCATTCTGATTTCGGCAGCGCAAGCGTCGCTTCATTTACAATTCCCGAGACCGTCCTGAGCCATTGCGGATGCAAGACCGCCGGATCGATCGCGATCCCGGATTTGATCAGGGCGCGCTCACCTTCATCGGTCTCGAACATCTCGCCGGTGAAGGCCCAGAGGTGGTCGACGGCGGCTTGCAGGCGGGCGTGACTTTCCGGTGTGCCGTCGCCGAGCCGGAGCATCCATTCCGACGAATGCCGCAAATGATAGGCGCTTTCTTTTTCCGATTTGGCGGCAATCGCAGCCAGCGTCGGATCGGAAGATTTCATCATCGCGCGCCAATAAAGATCGGCAAATGAGCTGTAGAAAAATTGTCGCGCGATGGTATGGGCGAAATCGCCATTCGGCTGCTCGACGAGCAGGAGATTGCGGTACTGCCGGACATCGCGGAGATAGGCGAATTTGTCTTCGTCGTTGTCTCGGCCTTCGGCTCGCGCCGCATAGGAATAAAGCTCGCGCGCCTGCCCCAACAGGTCGAGGCCCATATTGGCGAGCGCCATGTCTTCCTCGAGCATCGGCGCGTGGCCGCACCACTCCGACAACCGGTGACCCAGGATCAGCGCGTCGTCGGCGCGGCGCAGCGTGTACAGCACCAGCGGGGTTTCACTGACCTGGATCGACGGCGTCGCCATCACATATGCCCGACTTCGTCGGGCACCTCGTAGAACGTTGGATGACGGTAAATCTTCGATTCAGCCGGTTCGAACATCATGCCCTTCTCGGCCGGATCGGACGCCGTGATGGCGCTCGACGGCACCACCCAGATCGACAATCCCTCGCCGCGGCGCGTATAGACGTCGCGGGCGGCTTGCAGCGCCAGCGTGGCGTCGGTGGCATGCAACGATCCGACATGCTTGTGCGCCAGCCCGTTGCGGCTGCGAATGAAAACTTCCCACAAAGGCGTATTCGGCGTGGCCATCAGTCACCTCCTTTATTCGGCGGCTTGCGCGGTCTGACGAAACTTGCGCTTCTCGGCATAGGCTGCGGCCGCGTCGCGTACCCACGCGCCCTCTTCATGCGCCTTGCGCCGCGCCGCCATCCGGTCGCGGTTGCAGGGGCCGTTGCCGGCCAGCACCTCTTTGAATTCGGTCCAGTCGATCGCGCTGTATTCCCAATGGCCGGTTGCCTCGTTCAGCGTCATGCCTGGATCGGGGATCGTGAGCCCGAGATACTGCGCCTGCGGCACCGTGGCATCGACGAATTTCTGGCGCAGTTCGTCATTGGAGAAGCGCTTGATCTTCCATCGCGTGGAGGTGTCGCTGTGCTGGCTCGCGCTGTCGGGCGGACCGAACATCATCAGCACTGGCCACCACCAGCGATTCAACGCGTCCTGCGCCATCGCCTTCTCCTCTTCCGAGCCGCGGGACAACGTCAGCATGATTTCGTAGCCCTGCCGCTGGTGAAAGGATTCCTCCTTGCACACCCGAATCATCGCGCGGGCATAAGGACCATAGGAACAGCGGCACAGCGGGATCTGGTTCATGATCGCGGCGCCGTCGACCAGCCAGCCGATCACGCCGATATCCGCCCAGGTCAGTGTCGGGTAATTGAAGATGGAAGAATATTTGGCCTTGCCTGAGAGCATCAGGTCGACCAGTTCTTCGCGCGAAGTACCCAGCGTTTCAGCCGCGGCATAGAGATAAAGGCCGTGGCCGCATTCGTCCTGGACTTTGGCCAGAAGCGCGGCCTTGCGGCGCAGGGACGGCGCGCGCGTGATCCAGTTGCCTTCCGGCAGCATGCCGACGATTTCGGAATGCGCGTGCTGCGAGATCTGCCGCGTCAGCGTCTTGCGATAGGCTGACGGCATCCAGTCGTTCGGCTCGATGCGCTCTTCGGCATCGATCCGCGCCTGAAACTGCGCCGCCTTCGCGCCCTCCTCGACGATACGTTCCTCGCCTTCCGAACCATTGAGCGCCTGGGTGTACATGCGCTGGTCTCCGGGTTTGTTCTAGGCTTAACATATAACAAAATTTTCAATCTGCAACACTTTTTTGTAACATATTAATCGCGGAAGCGCCGCGCGAGTTCCGCAGCCGCCTTTGGCAAGGCACCGCTTTCATTCAAACCATTGTTGTCGAGCCACTGCTCGGAGGCGGGCAATACGGCGCGATAGATATCCCCGCACAGCGCCCGCGCGGCATTTCCTGGCCAGTCCTTGGGTAACAGGGTTGGAGGGAGCAAGGGATCGCGCAGGACTACTCTCCGGTAGTGATGGATCAGCAGTATCCGCGCCGTGAAGGCTTCCAGTTCCGACAGCCGGGCGCGACGGCTGAGCCAACCGCGCAACGGCTCGAATGCTTTCATGAACTTCAGATAGGCATCGGCCGTGCGCTCGAGCGGCCAGCTTTCGGACAACAGTCGCCGGCCGCTTTCGTCCTCTGCCGATACTTCCAGACGGATTGCTGAAGCGGCCTCCTCCGGCAGCGGGACGCCGGAGGGCGCCACCCATACGCCCGGCAGCGGACTGCCGAATCCAGCATTCCTGAGCGCCTCGCGCGAAGCCTCGCGGTCGGCCGCCTTGCCGATCAAGAGGAGTTCGAAGCGGCCGCTCCACTCCGATGGCGGCGGATCGTAAATGTGGCGTGTCGCCGCCTCGAAGGTTCGATGGCCACTCGCCGCCAAACGATAAAAACTGTTGCGCCCGACCTTCTCGCGCTCCAGCCAACCGTCGGCTGCGAGCCGCGACATCGCGGTGCGCACCACGCCGCCATCAATATCGAGCGCTTCGAAGAATTGCAGCAGTGTGCCGAGCCAGACCGAGCCACCGCGTGGCACGATCGCATCGCCAAACACGGTGATCACGATCGAGCCAGTGCGCGAAGGTTCGCGCTTCAATTGATCGACGATCCGGGCAAGCGGCTGCGGCATCGTCAACGCATAGCGCGTTTTTTGGATTCTCGAAAATGCGCGACAGGCTTACCGGTTCGGGTCGGGATAAACGAGGCTGCGCCAGCCCGAGCGGTCGAACGGCTTCCACCGGCCTTCGGCTTGCGCGAGCCGATCGGCCACCGCATAGACGACGGCCGGATGATGACCCATGCCGCAATGGCTGCTTTCGACCTCGATGCTTTCGGCAATCGCCGACGACTGCTCCTTGCAGCCCTGCCAGGCGCAGATGCCGTCGGTACGGCTGAAGATCGCCGTAGTCGGCACGGGAGGTGCTTCGGACAGCGCCCCACCGAAACGATGATCTTCCTCGGCGCGGCGGCCGCTGGCCATCTCGTAGACGCGCCAAGCGTTGGTGGCTTTGGGGTTACCGGCGAATGGGCTGCCGAGCGAAATCACGGAGCGCACGCGGTCCGGCATCATCTTGGCGAGCTGTCGCGCATAAAGGCCGCCGAGGCTCCAGCCGACCAGGCTGATCTTGCGGCCATGCGTGTCGCTGAGTTCGTGAACGAGATCGACCATCGCGTGCTGCACGCCGTGGCGCAGGCCGAGATTGCGGCCCTGCCGCCAGCCACTGACGGCGTAGCCCTTGTTTTGCAGAAAGCTGCGGAGCGGCCGGGTCGAGGTATCGGAAGCGACAAGGCCAGGAAACACAAGCACCGGGTGCCCGTCGCCGCGGGGCGCCAAACTCAACAGCGGCAAGGCGCCGAGAAACGCGCCAAACTCATGGATTGCCCGCCCCTCGAGAAACATCAGGGTCTTCGACGGCGGGCGCAGCGTCTGGGCAGTCGCGGACATCGTGTCTTCCCTCGTTCAGCTAACAGCTATGACGCCGATTCGACCATTCAAGCTGCTGTGGCCAAGCCAAACAATAGCCGCAAGGCGCAAAAGCCTGGAAAATTCCGACCCAACCCCATGGCGCTGCCAGGAATCCTCGCTCTTCGGGCATTAGCTTGCACTGCAAAAAGAAAAAGGCCCGCCAAAGCGGGCCTTCAAGGGAGCACTAACTGAACGCTACGAAAAGAAGCGATCAGGCAGTCTTGGTATAGACCTTGGAGAAGTTGTCCTGCGCGGTCTTCGCACCTTCAGTGACGAGCTTGCCGAGATACTCGGTCGACGCCTTGGCGCGCGAGACAACCGTCTCACCATGCGCACGCAGCAAATCCGACTGGATCTGGACGGCCTCGTTGATCGACTTCGCCGAAGCGAGCTTGTCGACGCCGGCGAAAAACGCCTCGGCATCCTGATAGAAGGCCTGCTGGATGTTGCGGCTGATCTTGGCGACTTCGCTGACCGAACCCGTCACGGCGGACTCGATCACCTCGGTGGCCTTCTCCGAACCCGCGTAGAAGTCCGCAGCGCGGCCCTTGGCGGTCTCGGTCTGCTTCTTGACGAATTCGCGGGCAGCCTCGGGAACTTCCATGTTCTGGAAATTCTTGAAAGCTTCGGTCACGGGCGCGAAGGCGTCTTTGAAGCTGTTCAGCACAGAATTGGTTTCGGTGGTCATAGGGGTCTCTCCATCCTCGGTTTGAGCTATGGGCTCACCCCGTCCGATTGGCCCGGGGCAATCTCTATATGGCATAGTTAATGGTGCATCGCAACATAGATTGTGCGTCGCAATATCACAAACGCGTGATGAGAGGAATAATCGGGCAGTTTGCCTAGGGAACCGGCCGATATACGCCCTCAGGAAGGCGCCACGGCATCTGGAAGCCCGTAGGCCTCCATCTGCGCCCGGACCTGCGCCACATTGTGCCCAAGCACGACGATGTCGTGTTTTTGGCCGGCGACATCCCTGACATGATCTCGCAGCAGCGCCTCGGCCTTGAAACCGAGACTTTCAAACAGCGCAATCGCCGCCTGCTGGTCGACCGTCATCTGCACCGACAACTTTTCGAGACCGGCGCCAAGCGCGAGCGCAAAGGTCTCCTGCGACAGCGCCCGGCCGACGCCCTTCCCGCGCACGTCCAGCGAGACCACCATCCGGATTTCGCCGACGTGGGGCGACCAGGAATGGGTGTCCCTCACCACCGTGCCACAGCCAACCACTGCACGATCCCTAAGCCCGAGCAGGCTTACGATGTCGCCGCGTTCGATCTCGTTGATCCAGGCCGACAACACCTTCGGCTGGCTGATGTTGCGCGGCAGGAACAACAGGTCGTGGGTCGGTAGCCGCTTGGCGAAATCGAGCACGGCCGCTTCATCGGCGCGCGTCATCAAATGGAATTCGATTTCGCCGGCTTCTGTGGTCACCCGGCGCGGGTAGGAACGTGTTTCACTCATGTCGATCTCTCACCCAGCCATGAATCGAGTTTGGGCCATAGCCGCCGGACGGCATTGGGACCGGCGACCAGGCTGACATGGCCGCCCTTGAGGACCACCTCCTCCTTGTCGGCCGAGCCGATTTTGGCAATCAGGGGCTTCGCCGCCTCGTAGGGAACGATGTGATCGTGTTCGGCCACCGCGTGCAGCATCGGCACCTTTATATTAGCGATATCAGCCTTCCGGCCGCCCACCGTCATGGTGTCGTTGAAGAGCTTGTTGTCCCACATCAGGTCCTTGGTGATGGTGCGGAAATATTCGCCCGCCAGCGGCAGCGTGTCGGTCGCCCAGCGGTCGAACATCCGGTACGACTTCACGAACTCGTCGTTCCAGATGTTTTCCCACAACTGCACCTGGCTTGCCGCGCGCGAGGCCGGACGCAGCATCTCGAACGAAGAAAGGATCATCTCGGGCGGCACATTGCCGATGCTGTCGACAAGGTGATCGACGTCGAAATAGCGGCGGTCGGAGAAATTCTGAAACAGCTTCATTCCCCGGAAATCGACCGGCGTGGTGAAGCAGATCAGATTTTTCATCGGCCCGTCCGCAAAGATCGAACCGTAAAGCAGCGACAACACCCCGCCGAAGCAATAGCCGATCACGGTGACATCGCTCTCGCCGGAATCGCGCTGCACCTGACGCACGCAATCCGGAATGAAATCGAGGACGTAGTCCTCCATGCCAAGGCGCTTCTCCTCGGGCTTCGGCGCGGTCCAGTCCAGCATGTAGACGTCGTAGCCGCGCTTCAAGAGAAACTCGATGAAGCTCTGGCCCGGCACCATATCGAGGATGTAGCCGCGATTGGTTGTCGCCATCACGATCAAAATCGGCACGCGGTAGATTTCATCTGCGACCGGCCGATAGTGATAGAGATTCATCGTGCCGCGGGAACTGAGAATGTCTTTTGGTGTCGAGCCGAGCGAGGGTCCCGATGTCGAGATATATTCGACGCCCTTGATGCTGCGCTGGATCGCGCGCTGAACCTCGGACTGGATCCGCTCCGGGATCGAAGCAAGGTCAAGACCTGCCGGATCTGCAGCGGAGGCCGCTTTCATTTTGATTCTTCTCCGGCAGAGGGTGGACGCTTGGTGCGCGGCGGCCGTGGGCTAGCGGAAAAACCGGTAGCTGACCCAGTCGCACTGCCCTGCATTTGATTCAGCATCGCCTTGATCTCGTTGAGCTGGCCCTCGATCGATTGCAGCCGCTCGGCCATGCCGACCATTTGCGACCTACTCGGCAGGTTCATCGAGAGAAGGTATTTCTCCATCATCTCGCCGAGCTGCTTTTGCGCACCGGCCGTCGCTCCGCCCACCTGATTGACGACCTTGCTGAATTGCGGCGAGGCCATGGCTTGATTAGCGAAGGCGTTAAATCCCTTCTCCATCTCGCCGATCATATTCTGCCACAGCGCGACCGGGTCGTTGCTCTTGTCTGCCATCGGCGTACTCCAGCGTGACCGCGAGATCGACGTCACTAACGTCGATAAATCGGCGGTCTTATTCCGTGAAACGGGAAAGCCGCCTCATGACCGTCCTCATAGCACACCCTTGTGTGAGGCCGGTCAACCGCGTGCTTCAATTTATTCCAGGGCGGCTTCTGCAGCGCGAAAAAGCATGTCATAAAACGTCATCAAAAAAGACTTCTTCCCAATATGCAAAAGGAAACGCCGAGGTGAACCCATCCGCCCACCAGCCGCCGCAGATGGCGCGCGCCAACGGTATCGAACTCTGCTACGAGACCTTCGGCGATCCAGCAGCGGAACCGCTGATCCTGATCATGGGGCTCGGGGCCCAGATGATTCAATGGGACGACGATTTCTGCCGGCAATTGGCCGCGCGCGGCTTCTACGTGATCCGTTTTGACAATCGCGACATCGGCCAATCCAGCCGGCTCTCCGGCGGAAAGCCGTTGAGTGCGCTGGAACTGCTCAAGCTGCGTTTCCTGAAAATTCCGGTGAAGGCGCCCTATCGCTTAAGCGATATGGCGGAGGATACCGTCGGGTTGATGGACACGCTCGGCATCGCCTCGGCCCACCTGGTCGGAGCCTCCATGGGCGGCATGATCGCCCAGGAAATCGCGATCTCGTTTCCGCAACGCGTGCGCTCGCTCACCTCCATCATGTCGACGACGGGTAACCCGAAAATTCCCGGCCCAACGCGCGAAGCAACGGCCATATTGATGGCGCCGCCGCCGAAGTCGCGCGAGGAATATATCGAACGTTATGGCAAGACCTGGACAGTCCTGCGCGCAGGTTCCTTCCCCGAAGACGAAGCGCTGGATCCTGCACGTGCGGAGCGCAACTTCGCCCGCGGCCTTAGTCCCGCCGGCGTCGGCCGGCAGCTCCGCGCCATCCTCGCCTCCGGCAGCCGCAAGGAGCGGCTTCGCAACGTGAAAGCGCCGACACTCGTCATCCACGGTACCGTCGATCCGCTGGTTCACCCCGCAGGCGGCAAGGATACCGCGGCTTCCATTCCCGGCGCGAAATTGCTGATGGTCGAACACATGGGCCACGCGCTGCCGATTCCGATGTGGCCGCAGATCATCGATGCGATCGACAAGCACGCGCATTCGGCGTCTGCGACAACGATGCATTGAGCAAGCAGGAGAGCCCCATGAAACTCGAAGGTGGATGTTATTGCGGAGAGGTGCGTTACGTCGCCGAAGGCGAGCCGATGTTCAAGGGGCAATGCCATTGCCGCGAATGCCAATATATCTCTGGTGGCGGTCCCAATTTCTTCATGCTGATGCCAGTCAACGGCTTCAGCTACAGCAAGGGCAAGCCTCAGAAGTTTAGCCGCAAGGATCTTGAAAACGCCGTCACCCGCGAGTTCTGTTCGGAATGCGGCACCCATCTGGTGACGTTGCGACCGGGATTGCCTGCGGTGATCGTAAAAGCCGGCACACTGGACGATCCCTCATTCTATGGCTTGCCGCAAACGGCGATCTTCACCTGCGATAAGCAGGCGTTTCATACCATCCCGGAGGGGTTACCGGCATTCGAGAAATTGCCACCGCAGCGTCAATAACTTTACCCGCCTGCCCAGACGTCGAGCACGTAGCGATTTTTCGCACCGAGATCGTCGATCCAGCGCGAAGCCGCATCGGCATCGCCACCGCTCTTCTCGCGATAGATCGAAACCAGCGTTGCCTTGACGCCGGGCTCCATCCTGCTGCCGTCGCCGCAGACGTAGACAATCGCACCCGCCTCGATCAGCGCCCACACGCGATCCTTGTCGGCCGCGATCAGATTCTGCACGTAGGTCTTGGGGCCGTCGCCGCGCGAGAACGCGGTGTATAGCTCCGTGATGCCATCCGCTGCGAAAGCCTTCAGTTCTTCGGCATACAGGTAATCCTGCTCGGGATGACGGCAGCCGAAGAACAGCATGGCCGGACCAAGGACCGCGCCCTTGGCCTTCAGCGCGGCACGCTCTTGCAGGAAGCCGCGGAAAGGCGCCAGCCCCGTGCCCGGACCGATCATGATAATCGGAACGCTCGAATCCGCCGGCAACCGGAAGCCCGCTTTGGTTTCGCGCAACGTGGCATGGATGGTATCGCCGGCGCGGCGACGCGCCAGATAATTCGAACAAACGCCCTTGTAGATGCCTCGCCCCGAGCTCGCGGGCGCTTCGACCACGCCAACGGTCACGCTGCATCGCTCAGGCTCGGCCGAAGGCGACGACGAGATCGAGTAATAACGTGGCGACAGCAACGACAGCATTTCAAGGTAGATGTGAAACGGCAACTCGCAGGCCGGATATTCCTCCAGCAAATCGAACACCGACCTGCGCTTGTCGAGTATTTCGTTGCGGTAGCGCTCGCTTGACGCTTCGTCATCGCTGGTGAAGGCTGCAAGCTTGGGTTTGGTGATCGGACAGCGCGTGTGCTCGGCCATGAGCTGGATTTGCTTGCGGGTTACAACCTGCTGTAATTCGACAAACTCCGTCAGCAGGCGCCCAACCGATACGGCATCGCCCACAGGCAACTGCGCGCGGCGGCCTTCCGCGACTTGCAAGCGGATCTGGTCGGCGGGCAAGAAGCCGAAGCGGCGCGCTACCGCGTCCACCAACGTCGGATCGTTGCGCGGCACGACGCTCAAATGATCGCCGACGCGGTAGGCGACGCCGGGCGGCAATTGCACCTCGATGTGCCGGGTCGACCGCTCAGACGGATTGGCTCCCGCCTTGTTCTGCAATTCGCCGTTCGCCAGCACCTTCATCCGCACGGCGCCGCCCTGCGTCACCATGGTGTTGACGGCTGCCGCCGCGACCGGCTCGATCGCATACAGCGGATCATCCTCGGCGGTGCGCGTGAAATTCCAGTCGATCCCGAATTCCTTCGTCGCAACCTGCGCCGCGGCCGGAAACCATTTCTGGAACTGGCCGTCGAGATCGCTTCTCGCGTCGCCCTCGCCGCGTTGATACACCGCGCGCGCACCATGCGCCGTCAACTGCTCGTCGATGAAACGCGGGATCGACTGATAGGTCGCCGCCCAATCGCTGTTGCCGCAACCAAAAACCGCATACCGCACCCTCGCGAAAGCATCGTTCGGCAGATCGCCGCCGAGCCACTTGACGAATTGCGTGGCGTTATCGGGCGCAGCTCCGTTGTACGAAGCGCAAATGATCAGGACGCCGCCCTCCTCCGGCAACTTGCCGACATACTCATCAAGGGGACCGAGCGTGGTCTTGAAGCCATTCACCTCGGCAAGATCGGCCATTCTCGTCCCGAGTTCCTCGGCGGTGCCGAGATTGGAGCCATACAGCACGAGCATCGGCGTATTGTGGACCGGGCGCATCCGTGGCGCCGCCGTTTTGGCTACCGCGGCGGTTGACGCGACATTGCCGGCGAAGGCGGCGCGTTCCCTGTCCTCGCGCGGGCGCACCTTGATCTTGAAACCGTCAGGCTTGATCGTCAGCGTTTCCTTCAGGTGCATCTGATAGCGATGTACGTCGATCAGCTTGAACCGTTGCAAGATCAGGCCAATGGCCAGCGCCGCCTCATGCATTGCAAAGCCACGGCCGATGCAGGCCCGCTGACCGTTGCCGAATGGCTTCCAGGCATTCACGGGCCGCGCGGCCTCGACCTCGCGCGAAAAATTCTCCGGATTGAACACATCCGGATTCGGCCCCCACACCGAGGGATCGCGATGCAGCGCCAGCGCGAGTACCGTAATGAACGTGTTCTTCCTGAGCTTGTATTTGCCGCCGATGGTCTCATCGTTCAGCGGTGAGATGCCATAGGCCGGAGCCGGCGGCCACATCCGCAATGCCTCTTTGAGGACCTGCGTGATGTAGGTCAGTTGCGTCACTTGCTGATAGGTCGGCCTGGCGCCGATATCAGGCCCAAGCACGCGATCGACCTCTTCATAGGCCTTCTTCAGCACTTCGGGATGCTTCAGGAGCGCGTAGATCGTGCAGGACAACAATCCACTCGTGGTTTCGTGGCCTGCAATCAGGAACGTGTTGATCTGGTAACGGATGTTGACGTCGTCGAGCTGCGTGCCGGTGGCGCGGTCGACGCCCGTCATCATGGCGGCGAGCATGTCCTTTTTGTCGTCGGCGGCCGCCGCGTTCCGGCGCCGTTCGGCGACGATCTCGTCCACCATCTTGTTCATGAATTCGACGTCGCTGGAAAGATCGCGGCGCCGCTTCTGCATCCAGAGATTTTCCATCGGCAGGCCGCGGATCATCATGATGGTTTCGAGCGAACGAACCAGCGACTCGACGAAGGGATGATAGTCGCGCCGATAGAACGAATTGAATCGATAGTCGAAGCCGCATAGCCCGATGGTATCGAGCGTCAGCGCGGTCATGTCGTGGACCACGTCGATCTCATCATCGGCGTTCAGCCGCTCCCATTTCTTCACGAGCTGCTCGGCGATATCGACCATGCTGGGATGATAGGATTGCATGGCGCGGTTGCCGAACGGCTGCATCAGGATGTTGTGCGCCTTGCCCCAGTTCGGCTCGGTCGTATCCGCCGTAAACAGTCCATCACCGGCGATCGCGCGCACCCGCCGCAACGGTCCGCGCACGGCCTTGTCGAACCGCTTCTCGTCACTGAGTTCGTCGACAAGGTCGTGGCCGGAGACGATGACGATCGGCGCACCCATCATGTCGAGCCAAAAGATCGGTCCGAGCTCCTTGGCGAGCCGCGCCAGATTCTGCACCGGTGCGGTGGAATCCAGCGACAGCATATTGCCGACCACCGGCTTGGTGGGCGGATGCGGGATTGGAGCCAGTCGGTTCTTGGACGCCATTACGCTGGTATCCCCTGCCTTCTTAGAATTCGTCATTCCGGGATGGTCCGAAGGACCAAACCCGGAATCTCGAGATTCCGGGTTCGATGCTACGCATCGCCCCGGAATGACAAAACAAATTACTTCGCTCGCAATGACGACTGCGTCGTCACCCGAACCGCTTCCGCCGCCATTCGATCAGCTTGGCGCTGACTTCTTCCGGCTTTTCCTGCTGCGTCCAGTGCCCGCTGTCGCGAACCAGGTATTTTTCGAGATCAGGCACCAGTCTTTCCATGCCGTTGGCGGCCGACGGCGGCAACACCGCATCGTTTTCCGCCATGATCATCAATGCGGGTACGCGCACCGTATGATCCAGTTCCGCGGAACGCTGCCAGTTGCGCGACATGTTGCGGTACCAGTTGATGCCGCCGGTGAAACCGGTCCTGGTAAAGGTATCGACGAAGACCTGCTTTTCTTGCCGAGACAAGATCGGCGTGCGTGGATCGTATTTGACGTCATAGGCCGCAATCATCTGCGGGAACGCCAGATTGGTCTTCGACGATGCGCCGACACCCGCAGTCGGCGGCTCGCCGGGGGCGTCGCCCGGGCGTGGCGGCGGCTTGCGCATAAAGGCATCGAACGTTTGCTCGACGCGGTCGCCGAAAATCTTGTCTGGCTCGCGCGCTGGGTCCTGAAATTGCACAATATACATGCTGTCGCCGAAGCGCTTTCGCAGCAGATCGATCGGATCGGCCGGTGCGCGGTCTGTGTGCGGTGTGTTGACGCCGACGACCCCGGCGACGCGGTCGCGATGCCGAAGCGCCATCTGCCAGATGACAAATCCGCCCCAGTCGTGGCCGACAAAGATCGCTTTGTCGATCCTCAAATGATCGAGCAAGCCGACGAGATCGCCGGTCAGGTGCTCCAGGTCATAGGCTTCGACGGGCTCCGGCCGGTCGGTCGCGCCGTAGCCGCGCTGGTCCGGCGCAATCACGCGAATGCCGGCCTCACTCAGCGCCTTGATCTGATAGCGCCAGGAGAACGCGATTTCCGGCCAGCCGTGACACAGGATGATCGGCGGCGCATCGGTTTTAGGGCCCGCTTCGTAGAAGCCCATCCGGATCCCGTTGACCTCGGCAAATTGCAGCGGGGGCATTTCAATCATGGCTGTTCCCTACCCGGCGGCGCCTTGCACCTCGGCTGGCGGCGGCGCAAAGGCGGCCTCAAGGGCTGCGAACTCCGATGGCACCATGTCGCACAGTATCTGAACATGCGGAATGATATTGGCGCCGGCGATAAAGCCGAAATCGAGCTGGTCGCGATAGCTTTGCACGGTGATGTTGAGTGCGAGCCCATGGGTCGAGATCGACACCGGGAAAATATGCAAAAGCTCCGCACCGGCCGCGTACAGCGTCTGCCGAGGCCCCGGCACGTTCGACACCGTGATATTGGCCGCCGGCGGCAACACGTCCGAGAGGCTTGAACGGCTGTAAAGCAGCGCGAGAATCTGCACCAGGATCGGCGCGCCCAGCATCGAGACGTTGGACATTTGCGGCATCAAGGCGCGCAAGGGATGCGACATCTCCTTGGACTTGGTGGATTGGGCGATAATCGTCTCCAGCCGCGTCTTCGGGTCTTCGACATTGGTCGCGATCGAGCAGATCATGCCGAACACCTGGTTGTTGGCGTCCGTGTTGCCCTCTTCGCGCAGCGAGATCGGGACTCCCGCTGTCAGGGATTTCGAGGGCAGTGCGCCGCGCTCCACCAGATAACGCCGGACCACGCCGCTTGAGATCGCGAGCACGACATCGTTGAGCTTACCGCCGGCAGCTTTCGCAACCGCCTTGGCGCGGGACAGCGGAATGGAGACACCCGCGAAGCTGCGTTCAGACGATATCTGTTTGTTGAGAATGGTCGGCGGCGACATCATGCCAGCCAGGCTGTCGCGCGACTTCGGATCGGCGATCTTGCCGACCACCTCGGAGACGCTCTTCAGCAAGGTCGGAACATTGCCGGCAAACTTCACCGCGTTCTCGATCTGGAACATCGCGTTGTCGAACAGGATCGATCCGAGATCGCTTTTGCCGGAACGCGGCAGTTCAATGCTCTTGGCAGCGGCGGAAGCATCGAACGGCTGACGCCACAGCTGCTGGTAGGAATCCAGAAGATTGGCAGCGATGTCGCGCGGCTCCTGGCCGACCTTGGCGGGTGCCGTCGGCGGTTCGATTTCGCGGGGAACCGGCGTCACATCGTAGATCATGTTGGTGAGCGCCGCGCCCGCGCCGCCGTCGATGCAGGCATGGTGCATCTTGGAATAGAGGCCGATCTCGTTGTCCTTCATGCCCTCGAAGACATAGAACTCCCAGAGCGGACGGGCGCGGTTGAGCAGCTTGGCGTGCATCCAGCCGACGATCCGCTCCAGCGTGGCGCGATCGTGTGGCGCCGGCAGGCTGCCGCGGAAGATGTGGCGGTCGATATCGAACTGGTCGTCCTCGACCCATGACGGATGATCGATATCGAGCGGCGCCTTTTCCAGACGCGCTTTCAGGATCGGCGCGACGTGCAGGCGCGAGGCGATCATCGCCTTGAAATCTTCGAAAAAGTCTCCCTTGTAATCCTCCGGCAGGCGGAAGATCGCCATGCTGCCGACATGCATCGGCATTTCCGGCGTTTCCAGATACAGAAACGACGCGTCAACGGACGACAGTTTCCTGGCGTCGCTCATAGGCTCCTCCCGCGAACAGTTACGGCTCGCACCTTTGCGGTGCTTTTTATTCTGGTGCCGGGACAGTCCCTTAACCCGGGACGCCGTTTGAGGATTGTGCCCGCTCTTGCGGCGCATATGCAATGGCAAAGGGCCCAGAGCGGTCAAATTGGCTGAATTGACCTTCGTGCTGGGCCAGGCGGTCCGCTACCGCCCACAATACCGCCGGGTTAACACCGAGCCCGACATGGCTGGCGAGGTAGACTTCCACATTTTCGGCCGCCGCCGAAGGACGCAGCAGGCAGGTTTGCCAGTTCACCACGCCGTCTGCGCGCGAAAAAATCGACGTCGTCGGAACCTGCAGATCGCCGGAAAGCGCCTTGAGAAACTCGGGATCGCCGTCGACGGCTTCGCCCGACAGCGCCTCGTAGAGCCGCGTCGCATTGGTGGCCCGCACGTCATTTGCAAAAGGGCTCCCAAGCGTCACGACATAGCGCACAAGCTCTGGCGCGCTAAGCGCGAGGTCACGCGCATAGACACCGCCAAGACTCCAGCCGATGATGCTGACCTTGCGGCCGGAGCCGGCGTGGATTTCTGCAAGCCGATCGCGCAACGCCGCGCGCACGCGCGAGATACCGCCGAGGTTTCGGCCCATCTGCCAGGCATGGGCATCGTATCCAAGTTCGGTCAAATAGCGGCGCATCGGCGCCATCGAGAGGTCGCTGGCGAGAAAGCCCGGCAATGCCAGCACCGGGTGACCGTCGCCTCTCGGCGCGCGCATCAACAGCGGCGACATCATCAGGCTGGCGTTGAATTCGAATATGCTACGCATCTCGGCCAGCAGCAGGCCGAGACCCGGCGGACGAAGCGAACTTTTCGCCGGTTGTTCGCCTTCGTCGGGTGGCGTCATTTCTTGTCTGACGTCCGCGTGCCGCCAAGGCCGGTGCTGAGACCCGTCATGGCCGCGAACATGTCGCTAAATCGCTCGGCGAACTTCGGATCGAACGACAGCCAGCTTTGCATCAACGCCTCGGGCGAAACCTTCTGGATATTGTCCAGCATCTGGGTCTGGAGCTTCTCCATCACGGCCGTCTGCATCGGCTGTACATCGGGAAGCCCGAAAAACTGCCGCGCTTCCAGCGGCGTGCAGTCAATCTCAACGTTAACCTTCATGGGTGCTCCACCTGTAGTAACGCGACGCAAAGTCAATATCGCCACGTCCGGTAGCAGGACGCAAGCCGTCCAAAGGGCGAAAGCTAAACGTGATCAACCGAATCGGTTGGCGCGAAACGGCCGTGGGTCGGTAAAAGGTGCCGTGCCGGTCATCATTTCCGCCAACAGCCGGCCGGCCACGGGGCCAAGCGTGAGCCCATGGTGCTGATGGCCGAAATCGAACCAGAGCCCGGGGTGACGCGGCGCTTGGCCGATCACCGGCAGCATGTCCGGCAGGCACGGCCGCGCACCCATCCAGGGCTTGGCGTCGACGGCCTCGCCCAACGGAAACAGCGCGTGAGCGCGCGGCAACGCCTTTTCAACCTGAATGGGCCGTGGCGGTGCGTCGCGGTGCGCGAACTCGACGCCGGTGGTCAGGCGAATCCCCGCGTTCATCGGCGCCAGCAGATAGCCAAGATCGGAATCCAGCACCGGGTGATTGAGCACGGCGTTGCCGCTTGGCTTCAGGTGCAAATGATAACCGCGCTTGACGCCAAGCGGGATCGAATACCCAAGCGGGCGAAACACCAGATCTGACCACGGACCGAGCGCCACCACAGCCTCGCGCGCCGCCGCGCCATCGACACGCCACCCGCCCGAATCCTGCGTCAGCGTTCGCGCGTCCGCGACGACGAAGCGTCCGCCCTTGCGGACAAACAGATCCGCATAGGCCTTGGCCAGTGCGCCGGGATCGGCGATGAATCCCGGCGTCGGCCAATAGACGGCGCCTGCGAAATCTCCGGTCAGGCCGGGTTCACGTGCGGCGATCGCCGCCCTGTCGAGCATTTCGCTGGGAACACCATATTGTTTGACCCGCTCCGCATCTTGCCTCGCCTTGGTGAGGCTCGCCTCGGAGCGGTACAGCTTGATCCAGCCGGTACGACGCAGCAACTCCGGCACGCCTGCTTCCGTGATCAGCGCCTCGTGTTCGACAAAACTACGCTGGATCAGCGACCATTCGGACATCGCACTGTGCAACGCCCGCGCCGGCGAAGACGCCAGATAATATCGCACGAGCCAGGGCAGAAAAGCCGGCAACTCCGAAAAGCGATATTGCGAGTTAGGCGAGCGATTAAGCGCATACCGTGAAATCTGCTGGATGTCCCGGGGAAACATGAGTGGAAACACCGAGGCGCATTCGATGATGCCTGCATTGCCGTAGCTGGTCTCTTCACCGGCGCGTTCATTCCTGTCGATCAGAACGACGTCGCGCCCGAGTTTTTGCAGATGCAGGGCCGCGCTGACGCCGACCATGCCGGCACCCAGCACAAGGACGTCGCCCTTCTGTTCCGCCATCAACTACTCCCGAAATCGCCTTTGCGTGGCGGCCAAACTCTGGCAACATGGATTGGTTCTAGTTATTGCATAAGCGAAGTGTACACCAGCGCGGAGAGCGTTCACCAATGCCGTTACGTCAGATCTTGCTTGCAACGGCCACCGCTTGGATTGTGGCCTTTGCCGCGATGCCGGCTTCGAGCCAGACCGTGCGCTACGCCAATCAGGGTGAACTCAAATCGCTCGATCCCTATACGCTCAAGGAAACCACAACCATCGCCCATCATGCCCATGTTTATGAGGGGCTGGTCACCCGCGACAAGGAATTGAACATGGCTCCGGCGCTCGCCGAGAGTTGGGAAACGCCCGAGCCGACCCGCTGGCGCTTTCACTTGCGCAAAGGCGTCAAGTTTCACAACGGCGACCCCTTCACCGCCGATGACGTGATTTTTTCCGCGGAGCGCGTGCGCGCCAAGGGATCGAACTTCCTCACCAACGTTCCCGCCGACGCCAAGTTCGTCAAGATCGACGACTACACGGTGGACGTCAAACTCGACACGCCCAATCCCATCCTGACTTCACAATGGGACGGCTGGTTCATCATGGACAAGAAATGGTGCGAGGAAAACAATTCCACAGCGCCGACGCCGGCTTCCGCCACCACACCGAGTTATGCCTCGCTGCACGAGAACGGCACCGGGCCCTTCATCATCGAAAGCCATCAGCCTGGCGTGAAGACCGTATTCAAGGTCAATCCCAACTGGTGGGGCAAGCCGGAGCATAACATCAAGGAGATCATTTTCACGCCGATCGGATCGGCCTCAACACGCGTGGCTGCGCTGTTGTCTGGCGAAGTCGACGTGATCGAGCCGGTGCCGACGCAGGACATTCAGCGCGTGAATGCCGGCGGCAACGCGACCGTCCTGACCGGGATGGAAGTCCGCACCATCTTTCTCGGCATGGATCAGGAGCGCGACGAGCTGCTCTATTCCAACATCAAGGGCAAGAATCCGTTCAAGGACATTCGCGTCCGCGAAGCCTTTTACAAGGCGATCGATGTCGATCTGATCAAGAATCGCGTGATGCGCGGCCTTTCGACACCGTCAGCGCTGATGGTTGCCCCGCAACTGTTCCCGCTATCGAAGGACTTCACCCGGCCGAAAGCCGATCCCGATGCGGCCAAGAAGTTGATGGTCGAAGCCGGCTACCCCGATGGCTTCGAAGTCACGATGGATTGTCCCAACGATCGTTACATCAACGATGCCGATATCTGCCAGGCCGTGGTCGGCATGCTCGCGCGCATCGGCGTCAAGGTAAATCTCCTTGCGCAGCCGAAGGGGCTATATTTCGGCAAGGTACTCAAGCCCGGCGGTTACCAGACCTCGTTCTATCTGTTGGGCTGGACTCCGGCCTCGATGGATTCCCAAAACGTGCTCTATGACATCATGGGCTGTCACGACCCTAAGGTGCCCACCCGCGGCGAAGCCAATCTCGGCGGTTATTGCAACAAGGAACTCGATGCGCTCGCCGACAAGATTCTGGTCGAAATCGACACCGCCAAACGCGACCAGATGATCAAGCAGGCCTTCGAAATCGGGATCAAGGATTATGGCTATATCCCGCTCCATCAACAGCCGCTGGCGTGGGGCGTTTCGAAAAAAGTGAAAATAACCCAGCGCTCCGACAATCAGGTTCTGTTTTACTGGGCCACGAAGCAGGAATAGCAGTCCGCTTACGGCCCGCGTCGCGTTTTCGAAGAAGAAGTGAAAGGAAGAGATGCTCGCCTTCACGCTTCGCCGGGCCATTCAGGCGATCGGTGTCATGATCGCCGTCGGAATCATCGCGTTCTCGATGTTCCGTTTCGTCGGCGACCCCGTAAGTCAGATCGTTTCGATCGACACGTCCGCGACGGAGCGCGCCGAGATCAGAAAGTCGCTCGGGCTCGACGATCCCGTTGTCGTGCAGTTCGCCCGCTATTTCGCCAATGCCGCACAATTCAAGTTCGGCGTGTCCTATCAATTTCGCCTGCCGGTGGCCGACCTCCTGAAGGAGCGGATGCCGGCGACGCTTGAACTCGCCACCTGCGCCACCATCCTTGCGATGGTGTTCGGCATCCTGATGGGCGTCTATTCGGCGCTGCGTCGCGACACGATTCTTGCCGGAGTTTTCCAGGCAGTGTCGCTGATCGGCATATCGCTGCCGACGTTTCTGATCGGCATTCTCCTGATCTACCTGTTCTCCGTGACGCTCGCCTGGCTGCCCTCGTTCGGACGCGGTGAGGTCGTACGATTCGGCTGGTGGACCACAGGCCTTCTGACGGTCTCGGGGCTAAAGGCGTTGATCATGCCGTCGATCACGCTCGGCCTGTTCCAGATGACCCTGATCATGCGGCTGGTTCGAGCCGAAATGCTCGAAGTTTTACGCACCGACTATATCCGCTTTGCCCGGGCGCGGGGACTGACGACCCGCGCCATCCATTTCGGCCATGCGCTGAAGAATACGCTGGTTCCCGTCATCACCGTGGCCGGCCTGCAATTTGGCTCGGTTATTGCTTTTGCAATTATCACCGAAACCGTTTTCCAATGGCCCGGCATGGGGCTTCTGTTCGTCCAGGCTGTGCAGAATGTCGATATCCCGATCATGGCGGCCTATTTGCTGATGGTGTCGCTGATCTTCGTCACCATCAATCTCGTGGTGGATGTGCTCTACACCGTGGTCGATCCGCGCCTGCGCGCCTCTGTCGGCCGCCCGGCGTAAGAGAGCTGACATGTCCGATGCCGCCCTCCCCGACAAAACCGCATCACACCGCCCGCCGGCGGCCGGTCTGTTCCGGCGTGCGCTTGACAGCGACGTCTTCTATTCATTCCGCCGTTCACGGCTGACGGTCGTGGCCGCAACCGTGACGCTGCTTTTCTTCGTGTTGGCGATCGCCGCTCCCCTGCTGGCGGTCCAGGACCCCTTCGACCCGGCACAGCTTCAGCTTATCAATTCGCGGATCGCGCCGCTTTGGACCGCCGACGGCCAGAGCCCGTTCCTGCTCGGCACGGATGAGCAAGGCCGCGACGTCCTTTCAGCCATCCTCTACGGTTTGCGTATTTCGCTGATCGTCGGCATTCTCGGCGTTGTGTTTTCGGGCGCGCTCGGCATCGCGCTTGGCCTAATCGCCGGTTATTTCGGCGGCGCGATCGATGCGCTGATCATGCGTATTGCCGACGTGCAGCTCACCTTTCCTGCCATTCTCATCGCGCTATTGGTCAACGGCGTCGCCAAGTCGTTGTTCGGCAACCGGCTGGACGCGATGAGCACGCTTGTGGTGCTGGTTCTCGCGATCGGCTTGAGTTTCTGGGTGCAATATGCGCGCACCGTGCGTGGCTCGGTGATGGTGGAAAAGAACAAGGATTACGTGGCGGCGGCGCAACTGATCGGCCTGCCCGCGCCGGTCATCATGCTGCGGCATGTCCTGCCGAATACGATGGGGCCGATCCTGGTGATCGCAACCATCAATCTCGCGCTCGCCATCATCACTGAGGCGACCTTGTCGTTTCTCGGCGCTGGCATGCCCGACACCATGCCCTCGCTCGGCACCTTGATCCGGATCGGCAACAATTATCTGTTTGCCGGCGAGTGGTGGATCGTGGCATTCCCCGGTATTGCGCTTGCGGTGCTGATCTTGTCCATCAACCTGCTCGGCGATTGGCTGCGCGACGCTCTCAACCCGAAACTTCGATGAGTGAACCGGTTCTTTCCGTGCGTAACCTGCGGGTCGAATTCGTCACCCGTCACAGCGCGCTGCGCGCGATCGACGGCGTCTCCTTCGATATCGCCAAGGGGGAAGTGTTGGGCGTGGTCGGCGAATCCGGCGCCGGAAAATCCGTGACGGGCCTTGCGGTGATCGGCCTGATTGATCGGCCCGGCCGCATCGCCGGCGGCGAGATCTATCTGTCGGGCTTGCGGATCGACAACCTGCCGCCGGAAGAAATGCGCCGGATTCGCGGCAAACGGATCGGTATGATTTTCCAGGACCCGCTCACAAGCCTCAATCCGCTCTACCGCATCGGCGATCAACTGATCGAGACCATCCGAACCCACACCAATCTGTCGGAACAGGCGGCGCGACGGCGTGCCATCGATCTGCTCGCTGAGGTCGGCATTCCCGCGCCTGAAAAACGCATCGATGCCTATCCACATGAATTCTCCGGCGGCATGCGTCAGCGCGTCGTCATTGCGCTTGCGATTTGCGCCGAGCCGGAACTGATCATCGCCGACGAGCCGACCACCGCGCTCGACGTCTCGGTTCAAGCCCAGATCATCACGCTGATCAAACGACTCGGGCGCGATCATGGCACCGCCGTGATGCTCGTGACCCACGATATGGGCGTGATCGCGGAGACTTCCGACCGTGTCGCGGTGATGTATTCCGGCCGCATCGCCGAAATCGGCCCGGTGCGCGACGTCGTGCAAAATCCGCTCCATCCTTACGCCAAGGGTCTGATGGGCGCGATCCCGACGCTTGCCAGCGACGCCTCGCGCCTGGTCCAGATTCCCGGCACCATGCCGCGACTGTCCGCGATCCCGCCGGGCTGCCCGTTCAATCCGCGCTGCGCCCTTGCGTTCGATCGTTGCCGCGTCGAACGGCCGGAACCGATCAAGCAGGGCACGCGGGCTGTCGCCTGCCATCTCTATGATGCCGTCACGACGGAGACCGCGGCATGATGGAAAAGCCTTTCGTCGAGGTGAAAAACCTGCGCCGCGTCTTCGACGTTTCGAAGCCGTGGCTCAACCGCCTTCTCGAAGGCGGACACCTGGAATTTCTGAAAGCGGTCGACGATATCAGCTTCGATATTGCCAAAGGCGAGACCTTCGCGCTGGTCGGCGAATCCGGTTCCGGAAAAACCACCGTGGCGCGGATGGTCGTTGGACTGTTGCCGCCGACCTCGGGAGACGTCGTCATCGACGGGGTTTCGATGACCGATCCACGTCAAGCCCAGGTGCGGCGGCAGTTGCGCCGCCGCATCCAGATGATCTTCCAGGACCCCTATGCGAGCCTCAATCCGCGGCTTCGGGTCGATGCGATCGTCGCAGAGCCGATCCGCGCCTTCGATCTGATCCAAGGCGAATCCGACATTCGCGCCCGCGTCGGCGAATTGCTAAGTCTCGTCGGCCTTCATGCCGACGACGGCTGGAAATATCCGCATGAGTTTTCCGGCGGCCAGCGCCAGCGCATTGCGATTGCGCGCGCGCTGGCATCAGAAGCGGAGTTCATCGTCTGCGACGAGCCGACCTCGGCGCTGGACGTCTCAGTTCAGGCGCAAATCCTTAACCTGATGCGCGACCTGCAAGACAAGTTCGGCCTCACCTATCTCTTCATCAGCCACAACCTCGCCGTGGTACGGCACATGGCGAGGCGCATCGGCGTGATGTATCTCGGCCGCGTCGTCGAAATCGCCGAAGCGCATGCGCTTTTCGACACACCGCGAATGCCCTACACGAAGATGCTGCTCGGCGCCGTGCCGGACCTCGCGATGTCGGGCCGCCAGCGAATTCCCGTGAAAGGCGAAATTCCGAACCCGATCAACCCGCCCGCGGGCTGTGCCTTTAATCCACGCTGCCCGCTCGTTTTTGACCGCTGCCGCCGTGAGACGCCCGCGCTGATCGACGGGGTGGCCTGCCACGCCGCTAATAGCCCGGCCGAGGTCGCGGTCGGCGTATGATCACAACTTCGGAAGCTGGTTGGCACAGCGCCCCAGCTATGATCAAGTGCGCCGCCGCAAAGGCCAAAATCACCAAGAGCCAAACGACGGATAGCCATGGGCCATATTAATCCCGATCCCTTCACCACCCGCCCCGAAATCGAGGGCATGTTTGGCGTGGTCACCTCGACCCATTGGATTGCCACCGCGGTCGGCATGGGCATCCTGGAAAAAGGCGGCAACGCGTTTGACGCCGCTGTCGCCACGGCCTTTACCTTGCAGGTGGTCGAACCGCACCTGAACGGCCCCGGCGGCGACGTGCCGATCATCGTGCACGACGTCAAGCGTGGACGCACCGAAGTGATCTGCGGCCAAGGTCCTGCACCGGCCGGCGCGACCATCGCACATTACAAGAGCGAGGGGCTGGAGATGGTGCCCGGCACAGGGCTGCTCGCGGCCTGCATTCCCGGCACGTTCGAATCCTGGATGCTGCTGCTCCGTGATTACGGCACCCTGCGGCTGCGCGAGGTTCTGGAACCGGCGATCACTTACGCCCGCGATGGCTACCCGTTCCTGGAGCGTGCGGCTGCGACCGTCCAAACCGTCGAACAATTGTTCCGGAAATACTGGACGACGTCGGCTGCGGTATATCTGCCTAACAATGAAGTGCCGAAACCCGGTTCGATCTTCACCAATCCCAGGCTCGCCGAAACCTACACCCGCATCCTCAAAGAGGCCGAAAGCGCCGGCGGCGACCGCGACGCGCAGATCGAAGCCGCGCGCAAAACCTGGTCGAAGGGCTTTGTGGCGGAGGCCATCGACAAGTTCTGCCGCACGCAGGAAGTGATGGATGTGAGCGGATCGCCGCATCGCGGCGTGCTCTCTGCCGACGACATGGCGCGCTGGCAGCCGACCATCGAAGCGCCGCTGACCTACGACTACGGCCGCTACACGGTTTGCAAGGCTGGCGTCTGGAGCCAGGGACCGGTGATGCTGCAACAGCTCGCCCTGCTGAAGGGTTTTCAGCTCGACGGGCTCGATCCCACCGGACCTGAATTCATCCATACCCAGATCGAATGCGCCAAACTCGCCTATGCCGACCGCGAGAAATTTTACGGCGATCCGAAATTCGTGGAGGTGCCGATCGGCACGTTATTGTCGGATGCCTATAACGACGAACGGCGCAAGCTGATCTCGGACAAAGCCTCGCTGGAGTTCGTTCCCGGCTCGGTCAAGGGCTTTGGCGGTGAGGTAAAGCAGCGGCACCAGGAGGGCCAACGCGAAGCAGTGGGCGCCATGGGCGCGGGCGAACCCACCGTCGGGCGCTTCGGCGAGGTGAGAGGCGACACCGTCCATTTCGACATTATCGATCGGGCCGGCAACATGATCTCGGCGACGCCATCCGGCGGATGGCTGCAATCTTCACCGGTCATTCCTGAACTTGGCTTCTGCCTTGGCAGCCGCGCCCAGATGTTCTGGCTGGAGGAAGGCCATCCGGCCTCACTCGCGCCGGGCAAGCGCCCGCGTACCACGCTCTCGCCGACCATGGCGCACCGCGACGGCGAGCCGTATCTGTCGTGGGGTTCGCCCGGCGGCGACCAGCAGGATCAATGGATCACGCAATTCTTTCTGCGGCACGTCCATGCCAAAATGAATTTGCAGGAGGCGATCGACGCGCCCGCCTGGCATTCCGAGCATTTCCCGATCTCGTTCTGGCCGCGCACCTCACGCCCCGGCGTGATGGTGATCGAAAGCCGCGTGCCGAAGGCGACGATCGAAAACTTGCGCGAGCGCGGGCACATCGTCGAGGTCGGCCCGGATTGGTCCGAAGGCCGCCTGACTGCCGCCTCCAAAGTCGGTCGCCGCCGCCGTGCCGCCGCCAACGCCCGCGGCATGCAGGGCTACGCCGCCGGACGCTAAATCCCATGACCTGGTCGATCATTGCCAAGGACAATGCCACCGGCCAGATCGGAATAGCGGTCGCAACGAAATTCTTCGCGGTCGGCGCGCGCGTTCCCCACATCGCGCCTGCGATTGGCGGGATCGCCACGCAAGCGCTCGTCAACCCCTATTACGGGATCGACGGTGTGAAACTTCTTCGCGAGGGCCGTGCTCCTCGCGATATCGTGGAAACGCTCCTTGCAAGCGACGCCGGACACGCCAGCCGGCAGCTTCATATCATGGACGCGAAGGGGCAGATCGCCGCTCATACGGGCAAGGATTGCGTCGACTGGTGCGGGCACCTTGAAGGCGAAGGCTTTTCCATTGCCGGCAACATGCTCGCAGGCCCCCGCGTTCTGGATGACACCGCGAAAGCCTATCTTGCCAACACCGGCATGCCTTTTGCAGAGCGTCTGATCACCGCCATGCGCGCGGGCGAGCTGGCTGGCGGCGACAAGCGCGGCAAGCAATCGGCGGCACTTTTGATTTACGGCGAAGAGGATTGGTCCAATCTTGATTTACGCGTCGATGACCATGCCGATCCTCTCGCCGAACTCGAGCGGCTGGAAGCCGTGAGCCGCGAACGCTGGGTTCATTTCCGAAAATACCTGCCGAGCCGAAAAAATCCGGCCGGGATCACCGATCGCGCGGTGATCGATGCCGGTATCGCGGCGGCCATCGAAAGCGAGCGATGACCGATACGCCGCTGATCGAGATCAGGGATTTGCGCGTCACCTTTCGTGGCGATGACGGACGCACCACACACGCCGTAGATACCGTCGATCTTGCCGTCGCGCGAGGCGCCACGCTCGGTCTGGTCGGCGAATCCGGTTGCGGGAAGAGCGTCACTTCGCTCGCCGTCATGGGATTATTACCGAAACAATCGGCTGAGGTAACCGGATCGATCCGCTTCGACGGCTTCGATCTTCTTAACGTCTCCGACCAGATCCGGCGCGACCTGCGCGGCAATCGGCTTGCCATGATCTTTCAGGAGCCGATGACCTCGCTCAACCCGAGCTTCACCATCGGCGATCAAATCATCGAATCCATTCTCCGCCACCGCGGCGGAAGCAGAATGGCCGCGCGCAAGCGGACGATCGACCTTTTGCGACGGGTGCATATTCCCTCGCCCGAACGGCGCATCGACGAATATCCGCACAAGCTTTCCGGCGGCATGCGCCAGCGCGTCATGATCGCCATGGCGTTGGCCTGCGATCCCCGCCTTCTGATCGCCGACGAACCGACCACCGCGCTCGACGTTACCTTGCAGGCCCAGATTCTTGATCTGATGCGCGAGTTGAAGGCCGAAAGCGGTGCCGCCATCATCCTGATCACCCACGATCTCGGCGTCGTCGCTGAAGTTTGTGACGAAGTCGCGGTGATGTATGCCGGCGAGATCGTCGAACAAGCGGACGTCGATGCGTTGTTTGCAACCCCGCAACATCCCTACACCGTCGGTCTCCTGGGCTCGATTCCACGCCTCGATCACCGTGCCGCGCATCTTGCGACTATCGAGGGCATGGTTCCCAACATGGCAAGCCTGCCGAAAGGCTGCCGGTTCGCCGCGCGATGTCCTTTCGTCGAAGACGCATGCACCACAGCCCCGCCGCCGCTCGTCGAGGTCAGCCCCGGCCATTGGTCGCGCTGCGTCCGCGCGCCGCTGGAAAGGCTGGTGTCGTGATGGGGGCGCCACTTCAGTTCGTTCCACGGGCGCGATGCAGCACAAGCGCAGCGCAGTGTTGCACCGCTGAACCGGGGTCCGGTTTAGGTGGGTCCCGGTTTTGCAGTGCACCGCCTTGCGCTGCGCTTCGCCCGGGACACGAGAATGACGATCGACTGAGCGCAGGACTTGACACATGACCGCGCTGTTAGAAGCTAAAAACCTGGTCAAGCATTTCGTCGCGGCGCGCTCGGCGTTCGGGCGGCCGACGGCCTTCGTCAAGGCGGTCGATGGCGTCTCATTCAGCGTCGATGCGGGCGAGACGCTGGCGCTGGTCGGCGAATCCGGCTGCGGCAAGTCGACCGTCAGCCGGCTGGTGCTGCGCCTGATCGAACCCGATCAGGGTGAAATCCGGTTCGAAGGCCGCGATCTCCTAGGGATGGGCGCAAAGGAATTACGCGCCTTCCGCCGCGACGCGCAGATCATCTTCCAGGACCCGTATGCGTCGCTCAACCCGCGGATGACCATCGGCCAGATCCTGAGCGAGCCGCTGGTGCTGCATGATCTCGTGCCGGCGGATCGACGACGTGAGCGGGTGGAGGAACTGCTGCGGCTGGTCGGGTTGGAGCCGCGCTTTGCGCGCCGCTACGCCCACGAATTTTCCGGCGGCCAGCGCCAGCGGATCGCGATTGCCCGGGCACTCGCCGTCGAACCCAAACTGATCATCTGCGACGAGCCGGTCTCGGCACTCGATGTCTCGATCCGTTCGCAAATCCTCAACCTGCTCGGCGACCTGCAAACGCGGCTGGGGCTCGCCTACATCTTCGTCTCGCATGACCTTGCGGTCGTCAAGCACATTGCCGACCGGGTTGCGGTGATGAATCTCGGCCATATCGTCGAAACCGCGGACGCCGAGATGCTGTTCGCTTCGCCGCGCCACCCCTATAGCCGGGCGCTGTTGTCCGCAATCCCGGTGCCGAAGCCGCGGGCCAAACGCAACCGCATCGTGCTCGAAGGCGAGATGCCAAGCGCCATCGATCCGCCGTCCGGCTGCCGGTTTCACACCCGCTGTCCTTACGTGATCGAGCGCTGCCGGATCGAAGCGCCGCAATTGCTGCCGAGCACCGCCGGACACCTGACCGCGTGCCATCGCGCCGGTGAATTGCCTGCTCCCGACGCGCTCATTCCCCGCGACGGCGCTTTTTCGCCCGCGCTGGAGCGATTGGTCGCGGCGTTTGGAAGTGAGCCGGGGTTTCGGGGTTAGAGTATGGACGGCGCCGCCGGGGCGGTTGGAGAAACGATGTCAACGGAGACAAGTGTGATGAAGATGATGCGTTTGGCGGCAATTGCAGCGGCCTTGCTGCTGTCGTTTGGGGCAATTGCCCACGCCCAGACCACACTTCGTATCGGTCTAGCGGAGGATCCGGACGCGCTCGATCCTTCCACCGCTCGCACCTATGTCGGCCGTATCGTATTTTCGGCGTTTTGCGACAAGCTGTTCGATATCGACGAAAAGCTCAACATCGTGCCGCAGCTCGCGCTGTCGCACGAGACTTCCGCCGACGGCAAGGAAGTCACGATCAAGTTGCGGCCCGGCGTCAAATTCCACGATGGCGAGGTGCTCGATGCGGAAGCGGCGAAATTCTCGCTCGACCGTCACCTCACTCTGCCGGTTTCGTTCCGCAAACCGGAGCTCGCCGCGCTCGACCATGTCGATGTCGTCGATCCCCTGACCATCAAGCTGGTGCTGAAGACGCCCTACTCGCCGCTGATCGCGCAACTGACCGACCGCTCCGGCATGATGGTCTCGCCCAAGGCCGCAAAAGAGGCGGGCGACAAGTTCGGACTGCATCCAGTCTGCGCCGGACCTTACAAATTCGTCGAGCGCGTGCAGCAGGATCGCATCGTGTTCGAGAAATTCGCCGATTACTGGAACAAGGACAACGTCTTTATCGACCGTATTGTGTTCCTGCCGATCGTCGATTCCACGGTGCGGCTCGCGAATCTCAAATCAGGCGGGTTAGATCTGATCGAGCGCGTACTGGCGACCGACATCAAGGACGTCCAGTCGGATTCCCGTCTCGTGCTGTCGACCGCGCCGGAGCTCGGTTATCTCGGCCTGACCATCAACACCGATAATGACAAGAGCAAGGGCGGTCTCACGAACGTCAAGGTGCGTCAGGCGCTCGACCTCGCGATCGATCGCGAGGCGCTCAACCAGGTCGTCTTCAATGGTGAGTTCACGCCCGGCAACCAATGGGTCAGCCCATCGCACCCTTATTACCAGCAGTCTTCCCCGATCCGGCCGCGCGATGTCGAAAAGGCCAAGGCACTCCTGAAGGAAGCCGGCATCACGTTGCCCGTGCCCATCGACTACATGGTGCCGAAGGGCGCGGAAAACGAAGCGGTGGCGCAGGTCGTCCAGTCGATGGCGGCTGGGGCCGGCTTCGATATCAAGATCCGCCTGATCGAGTTCGCGACCTCTTTCAAGCAGGCCCAGGCCGGCGAATTCCAGATCTTCCAGATCAACTGGAGCGGCCGCATCGATCCGGATGGAAATTCTTACGTCTTTCTGCACAGCAAGGCGCCGCAGAATGACGGTGGCTATGCCAACCCGGAAGCCGACCGGCTCATGGAGGAAGGGCGGCTGACCGGCGATTTGGCCCAGCGCAAGGCGATCTACGAGAAGCTGACAAAAATCGTGCTCAACGACGAGCCGATCATCTACCTCTTTCACCGCAAGCTGCTGTTTGCGCATACGACCAAACTTCAAGGTTACCGGCAGATGCCGGACGGCCTGGTGCGCGTCGTCGGATTGAAACTGAAGTGAAGATGCTTGCTCTATTCGGGCGTCCCGGACGCGGTGCGGCGTTCTTACGCTGCTCCGCAGAGCCGGGACCTGCCATCCGGCTTAAATGGGTCCCGGTTCAGCAGCGCAACATTTCATGGTGCGCTGCGCCCGGGACACGGATAGCCGCATGCTGAACTTTCTCGGCAAACGTATCCTGCAACTGATTCCGACACTGTTCTTCGTGTCGGTGCTGATCTTTCTGTTACAACATTTATTGCCTGGCGATCCCGCGCTCGTCATGGCCGGAGAGGAACGCGATCCTGCCGTGATCGCGCAAATACGCCAGCAATACCGGCTCGATCAGCCGATCCCGGTGCAATATTTCTATTGGGTCAAAGGCATTGCGTCTGGCGATTTCGGCGAATCCCTGCGTATCAAGGTTCCCGTGCGCGATCTGATCGCCCAGAAGCTGCCGGTAACAATGCAACTGGCCTCGATGGCGATCGTAATTGCCTTTTTGATCGGCATTCCCGCCGGCATCGTCTCGGCGGTGAAGAAGGGCACGGTCTGGGACTATGGCGCCAATCTCATCGCGCTGTGGGGCATCTCGACGCCAAACTTCTGGCTCGGGATCATGCTGATCTTCCTGTTCTCGATCGAACTCGGCTGGCTGCCGGCCTCGGGCTATGTGCCGCTCTCCGAGAACTGGCGTGCGAGTCTTGCTTCCACCATCATGCCGGCATTCGTGCTCGGCAATGCCATCGCGGCGATCCTGATGCGGCATACGCGCAGCGCGATGCTGCAAGTGCTCGAAAGCGACTACGTTCGCACCGCCCGCGCCAAGGGGCTTTCCGAACGCGTCGTCATTCTCAAGCATGCCATGCGCAACGCGCTGACGCCCATCATCACGCTGGGCGCACTTGAACTCGGTACGCTGTTGTCGGGCGCGGTGCTCACCGAGCAGATCTTCTCGGTGCCGGGTTTTGGCAAATTGATCGTCGATGCCGTGTTCAATCGTGATTATGCCGTGGTTCAGGGTGTCGTGCTGGTGACCGCGACCATCTACATCACGCTCAACCTGATTGCCGATATCGCCTATATCCTCGTCAACCCGCGGCTACGAGGTTGAATGTGACCGACGCCGCGCTCGCCAGCCCCGTCATTTCGGTTGCCGACGAACTCGAAACTCCGGCGCGACGCGCGCTGCGCCGGTTGCTGGCGCGCAAGGGCGCAGTGGTGGGCCTCGTTGTCATCACGGCTTTCATTGTACTCGCCGTATTCGCGCCCCTCATCGGGCCTTACGATCCGGTGGCGACGAGCTGGGCGCTGGTGCGCAAACCGCCATCCGCCCTGCACTGGTTCGGCACCGACGATCTCGGCCGCGATATCCTGAGTCGCGTGATCTTTGGCGCCCGCGCCTCGCTGGTGGCCGGCGCGATTTCAGTCGGGATCGCGCTCTCGATCGGCGTCCCCTTCGGATTACTCGCCGGCTATCGCGGCGGATTTGTCGACGCCTTGATCAGCCGGATCACTGACGCGATGCTCGCCTGCCCGTTCCTGATCCTTGCCATTGCGCTCGCTGCATTTCTCGGGCCGAGCCTCGGCAACGCCATGATCGCGATCGGCATCTCCACGACGCCGATCTTTATTCGGCTGACCCGCGGCCAGACCATCAGCGTCAAGGTCGAAGACTATGTCGAGGCCGCCCGCGCCATCGGCAATCCGCCATGGCGCATCGCGCTGTTTCACATTCTGCCGAACATCCTGCCGGCGCTTCTGGTACAGGCGACGCTCTCGATTGCGGCCGCCATCATTGCCGAAGCCGCGTTGTCGTTCCTCGGCCTCGGCCAGCAACCGCCATCGCCGTCCTGGGGCAGTATGCTCAACTCGGCACAACGTTTCCTTACCAACGCGCCCTGGATGGCGCTGTGGCCGGGCTTTGCGATTTTCCTGGTCGTGCTGTCGTTCAACCTGATCGGCGACGGCCTGCGCGACGCGCTGGATCCGAAGTCGCGGTAGCGTGTTCCTCATGGTGAGGAGCGCGCTCACAAAACTCACCGTTCTGAGATCTCAGACGCGCGTCTCGAGCCATGAGACCTCATCCTTCGAGACGGCGCTAGCGCGCCTCCTCTGGATGAGGATCAGACCACCGTCTCCCGGCTCACCCTTCGGCAATCCATTTCGAATTCGAGATCGACCACCGGCGGACGCGCGAAATGCCAGGTCAGGCCGGATCGCATCGCGCCACGACCCACGAGCTCTTCAACCATCACGGGGTGAAAATCGTGCACCGTATAGGCCTGCGCCGCTGTGGTGTCGCCCCACGCAAATCCAAACACAGCCAGGCGGCTTTCCATTTCCCGGACGGTGAAACCGACCTTCTCCCGCCATCCATCCGGACTGAGATCGCGATAACGCACAATCCGCTCGGGATAGCTGCCGACGCCGCCGCGCGCTTCCGCGCCGCCGGCAATGACAAAGTCAGGCACAGCTGCGCGGCGTTGTCCCTTGATCGGACGGACGAACGAGAATGCGTAGAACGACGGCTCCGCCGGAGGGTCGATTTCGGGGCAGACATTGCTGCGCGCGACGGGATTGGTGGCGCCGTCGAAGAGGCCCCACTCGGCCAGTGTCTTCACATAATGCTGGTTGAACGCGAGGAAACCGGCTTCCGTAAACGCCGCCGGCGAGCGCAACTCGCAGGCGCAGAACGACGTCAGCTCTTGGCCTGCGTCCTGGATGTAGGCCGCGGCCTGCGCAAAACCCTCCGCCAGCGGCAGCAGGCGATCGAAGCACACCCGCTCGATCTCGAAGCCTTCGAAAGCGCACGCGCCGCTCGAATACTGGAAGACCGCCGGGATGAAACGATAGTTGCCGGCGGCAAAATCGCGCGTCATGTCCGGCGCTCCACTAGGTCGGCTTCAGCGCCTTGTTTTCAAGATCGAACTCGGCAATTTCCCTGGCGCGTTCGGATTCGGCGCCAGCGCGATGATCGGTTGCGATCCATACATAGACCGCCGGCAACACGAACAACGTGAACATCGTGCCGATGGTCATGCCGGAGACGACGACAAGGCCGATCGAAAACCGGCTCGCCGCGCCCGCACCGCTCGCGGTGAGCAGTGGCAACAGGCCGGTGACCATCGCAGCCGTCGTCATCAGGATCGGACGAAGCCGGACGCGGGCCGCCATCTCGATCGCGGAGCGGCGATCGAGACTTTCCTTGAGCTGCAACTCGTTGGCGAACTCCACCATCAGAATGCCATGCTTGCTGATGAGACCGACCAGCGTCAGCAGGCCGACCTGGGTGTAGATGTTCATCGTCGCCACGCCGAAGAACAGCGGAATCAGAGCACCGGAAATCGCCATGGGCACGCTGATCATGATGACCAGCGGATCGCGCAGGCTTTCGAACTGCGCGGCCAGCACCAGGAAGATGATGATCAGCGCGAAGCCAAACGTAATGGCGAGCTGATTGCCTTCCTGCACATATTGCCTGGAGTCGGCGAGATAATCGTGGGTGAAACCGGTGGGCAGTTTTTGCGCCTGGCTTTCCAGGAAGTCCACCGCCTGCCCTACCGTCACGCCCGGCATCGGCACAGCCTGGAAGGTCGCCGAGTTGAGCTGGTTATAGTGAGTCAGTGCGTTCGGATCGGTCGCGGTTTCGATCGACACCACCGTCGATAGCGGAATCTGCTGGCCGGTCGGTGTCGACAAATAATAGGTACCGAGCGACTCCGGCGACAGGCGGCTCTCGCGCGGCACCTGCGGGATCACCTGATAGGACCGCCCCTCGAGGTTGAAGCGGTTCACGTAGTTTCCGCCAAGCATGGTCGCCAGCGTATTGCCGATGCTTTGCATCGTGAGGCCGAGGTCGCTTGCTTTGGAACGATCGACCTTGATCCGCACCACCGGCTGGTTGAAGTCGAGATCGCTGTCGGAGACGATGAATAATCCGCTCTTGCGTGCGGCGTCCTTCAGCTTGTTCATCTCCTCGAAGACCGACTGGAAGCCATTCGTCGAACTGATCACCATCTGAATTGGCAGGCCGCCGGGGCCGCCCGGCAGAGGCGGCAGGTTGAACGCAAAAGCGCTCATACCTTCAATCTTGCTCAGCTCCGCTTGCACCAGCGGCTTCAACGCAATGGACGAGCGGGTGCGCTCATCCCAAGGCGTCAGCAGCATGCCGGCGATACCACTTTGCGGGCCGGCGATGCCATTCAGAACAAAGCGCAGATCGGTTTCCGGAAACTTGGAATAGGCCTTGTCGAGCTTGGCGCCGTAGAAATCGTAATAGTCGATATTGGCGTATTTCGGCGCCTTCGTTAGCGTAAAGACGATGCCCTGGTCTTCCTCCGGCGCGAGTTCCTTCGCCGTATGCAAATAGAGGAAGGCGACCAGCCCGAGAATCGTCAGCGCGAACAGCCCGGTGATCGGGCGATAGTCGAGCGAGCGATCGAGCATCCGGCCGTACCCGCGCGTCGTCGCGCCGAACACCCGGTTCACCAGTTTGGCGAAACGGCCCTCCTCCGCGCTCTTGAGGAAGATCGAGCACATCATCGGCGACAGCGTCAGCGCGATCACGCCGGACACGATCACCGAGCCTGCGAGCGTAAAGGCGAATTCGCGGAACAACGCGCCGGTGAGCCCACCTAGGAAGCCGATCGGCGCGTACACCGCGGCGAGCGTAATAGTCATGGAGATGACCGGGCCCACGATCTCGCGCGCGCCGATCATGGCGGCCTGCACCGGCGGCTTGCCCTCTTCGAGATGGCGGTGGATGTTTTCAACCACGACGATGGCGTCGTCGACGACGAGGCCGATCGCGAGCACCATGGCGAGCAGCGTCAGCAGATTGAAGCTGAAGCCTGCAACCAGCATCAGGCTGCACACACCAATCAGCGACAGCGGAATCGTCACGACCGGGATCAGCACCGAGCGGAACGAGGCCAGGAACAGGAAGATCACCACGACGACGATGAGGACGGCCTCGCCAAGCGTCTTTTCCACTTCATCGATCGAGGACTGGATGAATTTGGTGGAATCATAAGCCACCTTCATCTTCATCGACGGCGGCAGGTTGCGCTCGAGTTCAGGAAACAGCGCACGGACGCCTTTCACCAGTGTCAGCGGGTTGCCCTGCGGCGTCACCTGCACGCCGATGAAGATCGCGTGCTCGCCGTTAAAGGCGACGCTGGCATCGGTACTTTGCGCCGCCAGTTCAACGGTCGCGATATCTTCAATCCGGACGAAACCTCCGTCCTTGGATTTGACGATCATCCGCTTGAACTGATCGAGATTCTGCAGATCGGTATTGGCCGAGACGTTGGAGACGATGAAAAAGCCCTTGGACTGGCCGGCTGCTGCCTGGAAATTGTTGGCCGCGATCGCGGCGGCCACGTCATTCGGCGAGACACTGCGTCCGGCCATGCGCACGGGATCGAGCCACAGCCGCATCGCGAACGTCTGTCCGCCGAGAATATCGGCCGAGGCGACGCCATCGACGGTGGAAAGCACCGGCTGCACCACGCGCGTCAGATAGTCCGAGATCGCCGATGCCGACAGCACTTCGGATGAAAAGCCGAGATACATCACGGCCGTGGCCTGGCCGGTCGACTTGGCAACGATAGGATCGAACGATTCCTTCGGGATGAGGTATTTGACCGAATTCACCTTGGCGAGAACTTCGGTCAGCGCCTGGTTCGGGTCGAAATTCAGCTTGATGAAGACTTGGATCGTGCTGGTGCCGAGCACCGACGACGAGGTCATGTAATCGACGCCTTCGGCCGATGCGACCGCCTGCTCGATTGGCGTGGTGATGAAACCCTGGATCAGATCGGCAGCCGCGCCCGGATAGACGGTGGTGACGGTCACCACCGTATTCGACAGTTTGGGATATTGCCGGATCGGCAGCACCGTCGCCGCGCGCAAGCCGATCAGCAGGATCAGCAGGCTGACGACTACGGCCAACACCGGCCGCTTGATGAAAATGTCAGTCCAGACCATCGGACAGCTCCGAGCCTTGAATTGTTAAAGCGCGCGATTAGTAACGCGGCGGGTTCGCCGGAATTGGCGGCGGCGGATCGGTCGAGATCACGACCGCCGCACCCGATTGCAGCTTGAGCTGACCGACCGCGACCACACGATCACCGACCTTGAGTCCTTCAAGGACTTCGACGCGGCCCTCGAGCCGGGTGCCGGTCCGCACGAAGGTGCGCACCGCGGTCAGGCTGGTCTTGCCGTCATCACCTTTCTTCTCGGTGAGGAGGAAGACGGAATCGCCGTAAAGCGTGTAGTCGACGGCGGTTTCCGGCACGGTGACGACCGGCTGCTTGTCCGGCAATACCACCGTGGTGGTCGTGAACATGCCGGGCTTGAGGATGTGATCGGGATTGGCGATCGTCGCTTGTACGCGGATGTTGCGCGTCTCGGCCGCGATTTGCGGTTCGATCGTCGTGATCTTGCCCTCGAAGGTCTGGCCGGGATAGGCATCGACCGAGAGGCGCACGGTCTGGCCGACCTTGAGTGCCGCACTCGCCTTCTCCGGCGTGGTAAAGTTGGCATAGAGCATCGACAGATCGGTCAACGTGACGATCTGTGTTCCGGCGCTGAGGTACTGGCCGACCTCGATGCGACGCACGCCAAGCTCACCATCGAATGGCGCGCGCACGAGCTTCTGCGAAATGAGCGCTTCGGTCTTGGCAATGCCGGCTACAGCCTGATCATAGGTCGCCTGCACGGCATCGACGGTCGACTGCGGGCCGAACTGGCGCGCCGCCAATTGCTTGGCGCGATCGAGCGCCAGCGAAGCGCCGGTAGCCTGCGCCTTGAAGCTGGCGAGGTCGCCCTGCTCGGGGGCATCGAACAACTGCACCAGCGGGCTGCCCCCCTTCACCGAAGCGCCGGCGGTGAACATGATGTCGGTGATACGTCCCGAAACATCGGAGGTGACGTTGACCTGATGCACCGCGGCGAGATCACCGACCGCCGTGAGCAAGTTCGGAACCAGTTCGGACTTCGCCTCGACCACCGTCACCGAGGACGGCGGTGGTCTGTTGTTGGCGAAGAACTGTTTGATCATCTCGCCGCGGAAGTAGTTGAACCAGACGAGACCGCCAACGAGTGCCGCCAGCAGAACACCGACAATGGCAAACCACAGCACCATCCGAACCGGGCGCGTAACGGGTTTCTCGGCGATCGGCCGGCCCGAGATATGGCTTTCGGTCACAATGTTCATAGTGATGCGCCTTCTGCAATTGCCGGATGCCCGGCATTCCGGGCAAGATCGCGGTCGAGGTAATGGGTAATGGCGGCTTCGTTCAACCCAATGCCGCGGAGGATAAATTCGAAAAGCTGTCGTTCGGAATCAGCGCCTTCGCCATAGGACAGGCACGGTATGGCCGGCAGGCGGGTCACGGTTACCATCAGCACCGTATGATGGACAAACCAGAACAGGTTCATCGGCTCGCGCCCGACCAGTTTGGCGTCCCCCGCATCGATGGCGCGTTTGAGCGAGGCCTCAAAGACGGAACCGATCAACCCGCCGATTTTGTCGTAAATCAGCCGGGCAAATTCGCCGTCGTCGAGATGGCTCGCCAACATCAGGCGAAGGCGCTGGGCGTCCTCTTGATCGGGCATGGCCTGCACTTCCTGGAAATGGCGGACCATTTCGCGGATCAGAACCACCAGCGTTTCAGTGGAGGGCTCAAGTTCGAGCAGGCGATGCAGTTCGGGATCGGCTGCGCATTCCTCAGCCAGAATCTCCGCATAAAGTGCCGATTTGGTCGGGAAATGCTTGAACAGCAACCCTTCGGAAATCGAAGCCGCCGCCGCCACGCTCTTGGTCGTGGTGCCGGCGAAGCCGTGGCGGGCAAAGCAGCGCTTGGCGGCGCCCAGAATCAATTGACGGCGCAGGTCGCTGGTCATGCGGAGGGTGCTCATCTTGTGAGTAAGCACTCACCTCCAATACATGTCAAGAAACATTGTTGCGGCGCAAAATTTTCGTTGCGAAGCCGGACGTTGCCCCTTCCCGGAGGCGAAACCTAGATCGGGCCAAACCCCAGGGAACCCCGGATTCGGTTGACGATAAACGTGCCGTCACGGCTGGCGAGCACCCTCTCCAGATTGGCACTGTCGATCTTGATGCTGGCAAAGCGCGGGCCGCTTGAGACGTCTTGCATGGAGGCCGCGAACGTCTTGATCTCGGCCATGGTCGCGACGCTGCGGGCGTCTTTGATGCCGCAGGCCTTGGCCACGCCGACGAGGTCGGTATTGGTTCCCGTATGGCTCGCCTGCCCGCCGGTTTCGCCATAGACCTCGTTATCGAGCACGACGATGGTGAGATTTTTCGGCTGTTGCAAGCCGACGGTGGCAAGGCTTCCCATCCCCATCAGCATCTCGCCGTCGCCGGTGATCACGACGACCGGCAGTTCCGGCTGCGCCAGGGCCACGCCGAGCCCGATCATCACGGCGCCGCCCATCGCCCCCCAGAGATAGAAATTGCGGTCGTGATCGCCAGCGGCGGCAATATCGTAGGTCGAGGCGCCAAGACCGCCAATGGCGATGGCACCCTTGCGCCCTTCAAGCAGGGCCGAGACCACACCGCGGCGTTCGAGAAGATTTGCCTTGCTCATTTCACGAACACCTTTGCGCCGATCAGGCGTTGCGACAACAGCACGGCCGTCGGCGTGCAGGCATTGTAAGCCTGCCCCGCGGCCGCCTCGACGACGTCCCGCACTTCGCCGGCGTGCGAGGCCCGCAAGACCTTGATGCCCGATAGTTCGAATACGCCCGCGGTGGTCGAGCCCATCGGCACCTGCCACGGATTGAACTCGCCCCATTCGCCGCGCATCGTCACCAGCGTCAAAAACGGAAGGCGAAAAATTTGCGTGAGCGAGAGCATGTTGATGCAATTGCCGACGCCGCTCGATTGCATCAACAGCACACCGCGCTGACCGCCTGCCCAGGCACCGGCGAGCAGCGCCACCCCCTCCTCTTCCGTCGTCAGCGGCACCGCCCGCATGGAACACTCGCCAAGCACCCGCGAGATCAATTGCGAATGCCCGGCATCGGGCACATAGGGGACCTGACGGACATCGAAGCGCTGCAAAATCTCAAAAATGTCCTCCGGCCAGGCAGGCACGGACTCGGTTGGCGCTTCGTTACGGGCGTGCATCCTGGTTCCTCGGGGAAAGACTCTGCCGCCGACTTTAGAGGGACTTTCGCTTTTCGAAAGATCGAAAATGACATATCGATGCTCCTTCAAGAGATGGCAGCATGAATGCGAACGCAAGAGAACTGGCTGAAGGTTTCGACCTTGAGAAACTCACGCAAGAGTTCTACGCGGATCCCTATCCAACCTATCGTGCGCTGCGGGAGCACGCGCCGGTCAAGCGGATGGCCAACGGGTCTTATTTCCTGACCCGCTATGACGACCTGCTCGCCGCCTACAAGAACACCCGCACCTTTTCGTCCGACAAGAAAAAGGAGTTCACGCCGAAATACGGCGTCTCCCCGCTCTACGACCATCATACCACGAGCCTCGTCTTCAACGATCCGCCGGCGCACACCCGCGTGCGGCGGCTGATCATGGGCGCGCTCTCGCCGCGCGCCATTGCGGAGATGGAGCCGGCTTTGAGGACGCTCGTCAATCGGCTGCTCGACACGTTGGCGGGCAAAAGCGAGGTCGATTTGATCGCGGACTTCGCCGCCGCGATCCCGATTGAGGTGATCGGCAACCTCCTCGACGTGCCGCCCGACGAACGCGAGCCGTTGCGCAACTGGTCGCTTGCCATTCTGGGCGCGCTGGAACCGGTCATCGGCGCCGAAGCCTTTGCGCGCGGCAACGACGCCGTGCGGGAATTCCTGTCCTACCTGGAAACGCTGGTGGCACGGCGGCGCGTTAAACCGGGCGACCCCGACCGGGACGTGTTGACGCGCTTGATCCAGGGTGAGACCGGCGGCGAGCGCCTCACCGAGCAGGAGCTTTTGCACAATTGCATCTTCCTGCTCAACGCCGGTCATGAGACCACCACCAATCTGATCGGCAATGGCCTGGTGACGCTCGCACATCACGATGCGGAAAAGGCGAAGCTGATCGCAAATCCTCACCTGATCAAAACCGCCATCGAGGAAATGCTGCGGTATGAGAGCTCCAACCAGCTCGGCAACCGCATGACGACGGAGAAGATCCAACTTGGCAGCGTTGAACTTGCGCCCGGTACCGCCGTGACGCTGTGCATTGGTGCGGCCAACCGCGACGAAAAACAATTCAGCCATGCCGAAACGTTCGACGTGAGCCGCAGCCCGAACCGGCATCTCGCTTTTGGTAGCGGCGCGCATCAATGCGCCGGAATGGCGCTGGCGCGGCTGGAAGGCGCGGTTGCGATTTCGGGATTTTTGGCGCGATTTCCGCGTTATAGGCTGAAGGGCTCGCCCGTGCGCGGCGGCCGCGTTCGCTTTCGCGGATTTTTGAGCGTGCCCTGCACCATCGATTGAGACGCCGAGGCCACCAAACCTGAATTGACAGGTGCCCCAAAGCCAGCGAGGATTTTCTCTCTCATAATGAAAAAGAAAAGAGAGCTGGGGATGAGAAGCGTGACCAAAATCGTATCACTGTTTGCAGGCCTGTCTTTGGGTCTTTTGGCCGCGCACGCGCACGCCGACGATGCAAGCGAACTCAACGCCGGCGCTCTCGTCAACGCCTTGCAAAAACAGACCGGCGTCTATGACCGGTCGACCGCCGGAAAAACGCCGGAGTTTGTGGTCGATCCGACCTGGCCGCTGCCGCTGCCGCATAGCTGGACACTCGGACAGATCGGCGGTCTCTATGTCGATCATCACGACCACATCTGGGTCTATCAGCGGCCGCGGACGCTCAATGACGACGAAGCAGGTCTTGATGGCCCGGTCGCGGGCGCGACCGACTCCAAGGGTCAGCCGGTCAATGGCCTCGGTTTTGTGCGCGCCAATGGTTTTGGCGCGGATTGCTGCCGCGCGGCTCCTTCGGTGATGGAATTCGATGGCAGCGGCAAATTGCTGCACGCCTGGGGCGGCCCGGCCGATCCCGGCTTCGTCGGCGGCAAATGCAAGGCGGACGATGGCTGTATCTGGCCGAACGTCGAGCACGGCATCTATGTCGACCAGAAGGATAACGTCTGGATCGCCGGTAATTCCCCTGCCGCCAAGGCCGGCGACAAGGAAATTCCGTGGACCACCAACAAGGGCGGCGGCGACGGCTTTATTTTGAAGTTCGACAGGGACGGCAATTTCAAGATGCGGATCGGCGGCACGCCGACCGCACCCGACAGCAACAGCAAGGACGGTGGCGTCAACGGCACGCCGTTGCTTTATCGCCCCGCCGACATGGTGCTCGATCCCAAGACCAACCGCCTCTATGTCGCCGATGGCTATGCCAACCGGCGCATCCTGATCGTCGACGCCGACACCGGGAAATATATCGGGCACTTCGGCGCCTACGGAAACAATCCGATTGACGACGGGGCGGCAGCCGCCGCCGGCACCTGGCCGCAGGGCTCAGCGAAGGGTGAAACCAAGCCTGCGTTCTTTCGCAACCCGGTGCACTGCGTGAAGATCGCCGACGACGGCAAGATTTACGTCTGCGATCGCGGCAACGACCGCATTCAGGTGTTTGACAGCAAGGATCTCTCGCTCGGCAAGGAGTGCAGTAATCCTGGCGGCGAGGCCGGCAAATGCGGCTTCTTGACCGAGCGTTTCATCAGCGCCAAAACCTACACCCAGCCGGTGATGCCGGGCACGGCCGTGTCGATGAACTTCTCGCCCGACACGGCGCAAAGCTGCCTCTATATCGGCGACAACACCAATCAGACGATTTACATCCTGGGTCGTGACAATCTGGAGCAGCTTGGCCGGCTCGGACATGGCGGCCGGATGTCCGGCGATTTCCACTGGCTGCATCAGGTCAGCCTGGACAGCCAGGGGAATATCTATACCGGCGAGGTCGATACCGGAAAACGCGTGCAGAAATTCGTGCGTTACGGCGCCAGTGGGTGTAGCGGCGCGGGTACGGCGAACATCGGCGGTGAGGCGGCGGAACGAAAATAGTGGCGCTTATCGATCACGAGCCGCCGAAGGTCCATCCCTCGCTGACCGCAATCGTCACGATACTAGCCAGTGAGGCCCGGTACCAACTCAGCACCCACTTCCACTTTCATCGTCGACTTGGAGAGATCGCCTTCAAACGGCTGGGAGCGGCCGCCCAGATGCTTTGCGAGGAAGGCTTCGGCGACCGCGTAGAACGCCAGTCGATTGACCGGCCGTACGAAGCCGTGGCCTTCGTCGCGGAAGGTAATATACGTGACCGGCGCATCGCGGCTCTTCAAGGCGTCTACCATCTGCCGGGATTCCGCCGCCACCACGCGGACATCGTTCAAGCCCTGCGCAACGAGGATCGGCCGCGTAGCGCGCTCGAGATGATTGAGCGGTGACCGCTCGGCGAGAAACGCGCGACCCTCCTGGGTGTCCGGATTGCCTACCCGGTTTTTCCAGATATTGAACCACGGCTGCCAGTAAGGCGGAATCGTCGCCATGAAGGTCACCAGATTGGAAATCCCAAAGAGGTCGATGATGCAGGCAAATACATCCGGAGTTTTTGTCGCCGCCGTCAAAGCAGAATAGCCGCCATAGCTGCCACCGAAGAAGCCGACACGTTTGGGGTCGGCAATGCCTTGTCCAACCGCCCAGTTGACGGAATCGATCAGATCGTCGTGCATGCGGCCGCCCCATTCGTGGTCGGCCGCGGTGACGAACACCTTGCCATAACCGGTCGAGCCTCTGTAGTTCACGCTGAGCGCCGCGTAGCCGCGATTGGCCAGCCATTGGTGCACCGAACTGAAGCCCCAGGAATCGCGCAAGTAAGGGCCACCGTGAATCACCAGCACCAGCGGGAGCTTGCTGCCGCTCGTCTCCGGCCGCGTCAGATAACCGTTAAGAGAAAGCCCGTCGCGCGCCGGAAACGTCACCGGCTCGAGCGGCCGCAACGCCAGTCCCGCCAGCGCCTTGCGTTGCTTGAAGAGTGGCCGCACCTCGCGGGTCTCGCGATCGAGCAGCACAAATTCGCCGCTCTCGGAATCGCGATCGAAATGCACGGTCAGCACCCTGTCGCCGTAGGTGCGGCCGGTGAAGGTGATATCGCCGGCGCCGTAGGCACCGAGGTCCGAGAGATCCTGCAAAGCCGAAGGCTCGACCGCGTGCCAGCGTGCGCGTTCCTTGTCGGCGCGGGCCGCCAGCGGCCGGCGGCCGGAGAAACTCACACGCACAATGTCCGCCTCGTCATCGGTGGCGAGCAGCGTGATTTTCTTCGTTGCCATGTCCATCGCGACGAGCGCCGCCTTGTCGCGTCCGCGCGAGTCGAGCATGTAGAGTGTCTTGCCGTCGGCGCTGAACTCCAGCAGTTCCGTGCCGTCGATGTCGCCGAGCGGGATCGTCATGAACGGCGACCAGTTGCCTCCGGCGTGACGCTGAAGCACTTCCGCGGAGCCGTCGGCCGCGATCCGTACGCCGAGCCGCAGCTGAAAATCGCTGTCGGCAAGAAGCCAAATATATTCCTTGTTCTCGTACAAAAGTTCGCTCGCACCGTTCAGCACGTTGACGCGGTACAGATCGAAATAGCGGTTGTCGCGTCCGTTGTGCATCAACAGCACTTCGTTGATGAATTTGCGGTCGATCTGCGCCATGTAGGATTTCACGCTCTGCGGCGGCGAGAGCGCGACGACGGCATTATTCCGGATATTGACGCTGGAGGCGCGCCAGTTCTCATCGCCGTCGTGTTCCTGGAAGAATATGATGTGGCTGTTGGTATGCGCCCAGCGATAGAACGGTGCGATATTGCGATCGGTGACGCGAGTCACAGGCCGCGCGGAAGCAAGATCGTCGATCCGTGCCACGAACAGGTTGCGAACGCCGTCGACCGGCGCGAGCCAGGACAGGTGCCAGCCGTCCGGGCTGACGGTCAGGCTGCCGTAATCGAGATCGTCGAACAATGCACGCCGGGCTATGAGCTCGGACACTGCCGCATCGGCGCGCTCAGGCCAGCCAAGACGCATGGTCGCGGCAAATGCCGCAGCGGATTTCAGGACGAGCCGACGATCGATGGGAGAGAACACGCGACATCTCCATGGCGATTGATCAAACAGCTGATTTTCGAGAAATCTGGACAGAATCTCGATTGCCAACCACTCCCGGCAGGTCACCCTTCCGGGAAAGACTATCATAAGTAGATGTCTTTCAAAATACGGCGCCGCACGCGATCCGGATCACGGACAGCGGAAAAATGCAGACACAGTGGACGTCAAACCACCGTGCGATGCCGTTCGATGCAGGTCCGCAACACCTCATCCATCGGCCTCGCCCACCAGTCTTCGGAGAAAATCTCGATTTCGGAATAGCCGGCAAACCCTTCCGCTTCGACCGCGCGGCGGAGCGATTTGATGTCGATCACGCCGTCCCCCATCATGCCACGGTCGTTGAGAATATCTTTGGTGGGAACCAGCCAGTCGCAGACGTGAAACGTCAAAAGACGATCCCTGCCCGCGCGCGAAATCTGCGACGTGAGATCAGGGTCCCACCAGATGTGATAGACGTCGAGCGCAACGCCAAGCGCGCCGGCGCGATCAGGATCGAGACGATCGCAGATATCGAGCGCCTGCTTCGTCGTATTCACGCAGGCGCGGTCGGCCGCATAGGCCGGGTGCAGCGGCTCGATCGCAAGCGGCATCCTGGCCGCCTGCGCATATTCCATCATTTCGGCGATGGCCTCCTCGACCTGTTCTCGCGCTGCCAAAATATCCTTCGAAGGTGAGCTTCCCGGCCGCGAAAATTGCGGCAGGCCGCCGACGACGAGCACGACGCAGGGCGCGCCGAGCGCCTTGGCTTCATCGACGGCGCGGCGGTTGTCGTCGCGCGCCGCCGAACGATGCACGGCATCGGCCGGGAACATGCCGCCGCGGCAATAGCCCGAAAGTTCCAAGCCAGCGTCTCGTACCGCGCGCACCGCACGGTCGAGGCCAACGGCTGCGACCTGGTCGCGCCAGGGATCGATGGCGCGAATGCCATGACGCGCGCAGGCATCGATAACCTGCAAGAGATCGCCTTGCTTGCGGACGGTCGCGGTGTTGAGCGACAGCCAGCGGTGATCGGTCGAGAAGTCCCGCATCAAGATTCTATACCGCGAAGCGCAAGCACGGCTTTCATGCGCCGTGTCGCCAATTCGGGATTGGCCAGCAATCCCGCCTGATCCGCCAGACGGAACAGTTCGGCCAGATGCAGCATCGAGCGCGTGCTTTCCTGTCCGCCGACCATCGTGAAATGATCCTGATGGCCGTTGAGATAGGCCATGAACACGATGCCGGTCTTGTAGAAGCGCGTTGGCGCCTTGAAGATGTGACGTGACAAGGCAACCGTGGGCCCAAGCACGTCGTGGAAACCTTGCACATCGGAAGCGGCGAGCCGCGACAGCGCATAGGATGCCGCCGGCGCAATCGCATCGAAAATGCCGAGCAGCGCGTGCGAATAGCCCTTGTCGTCGCCCGCGATCAGCTCGGCGTAATTGAAATCGTCGCCGGTATACATCTTGATGCCACTGGCCAACCGGCGGCGCATGTCGATTTCGCGCTGCTTGTCGAGCAGCGAAATCTTGACGCCGTCGACCTTCGATGAATGAGCGTTGATGATCGCGACCGCGGTGTCCATGGCTTGGCCGAGATCGGCTGCGCCCCAATAGCCTGATAGCGCCGGGTCGAACATGTCACCGAGCCAGTGGATGATCACGGGCTGGCGCACCTGCGACAGCACGCGCGCATAGACTTCGGCGTAATCGTCAGGATGGCGGGCGATTTTGGCGAGCGCGCGCGAGGCCATCAAGATGATGCGCCCGCCGGCCTTCTCGATCGCGGCGATCTGATGCTCGTAAGCACGGATCACGTCGTCGAGACTTTTGGCGTCTTCAGTCGCAAGATGATCGGTGCCGGCGCCGGAGAACACCGGAGCATTTCCCCGCGCCTTTGCCGCACGCACCGAGCGCTGGATCAATTCAAGCGAGGTCGGCCAATCGAGTCCCATGCCGCGCTGCGCCGTATCCATCGCCTCAGCCACACCAAGGCCGAGGTCCCAGATGTGCTCACGAAACGCAATCGTCTTGTCCCAGTCGACCGCCGCGGTTAGCCACGGATCGACATCGGCCAGTGGATTGGACACCACATGCGCGGCTGAAAATGCCACGCGATTGAGCGGGCCTTCGAGTTTATCCGGGAAGCCGCGCGACGCCGCAAGGCGATAGGTTTCTATTGCACCGCCAGCGGTCGGCAGCCTGACGGACAATGACGAGACAGGCATTACCGGCTTGTTCATGAGCTACCTCCTCACACCTTGATTGGCGCGACGTCGATCCAGCGGCGCTCACGCCAGCTCTGGAGCGCGCATTCGGCAAGCTGCACGCCCTTGGCACCTTCCAGCAACGTGAATTTATACGGCGCATCCTCGCAGACGTGACGAATGAACATTTCCCACTGTTCCCTGAAGCCGTTGTCGTAGGTCGTGTTCTCCGGCAGCTTCTGCCAATCCGAATAGAAGTCGTGCAGACGTTTCTCGTCCGGGTTCCATACCGGCCGCGGCGTCATCTGCCGCGCCTGGATCATGCATTCGGTGAGGCCCGCGACTGCCGAGCCGTGGGTGCCATCGACCTGGAAGGTGACGAGATCGTCGCGGTAGACCCGCGTCACCCAGCTCATGTTGATATGCGCGATCACCCCGCCCTTGAGGCGGAAGGTCGCATAAGCGGAATCATCGGCGGTCGCCTCGTATTTCTTGCCCTTCTCGTCCCAGCGCTCCGGAATATCGGTGGTGCCGAGGCACATCACGCTCTCGACCTCGCCGAAGAGATTGTCGAGCACGTAGCGCCAGTGGCAGACCATGTCGAGGATGATACCGCCGCCGTCTTCGGTGCGATAATTCCACGACGGCCGCTGCGCTTCCTGCCAGTCGCCCTCGAACACCCAGTAGCCGAACTCACCACGCACCGAGAGCATACGGCCAAAGAATCCGGAATCGCGCAGGAATGCGAGTTTCTTCAAGCCCGGCAGGAACAGCTTGTCCTGCACCACGCCGTGCTTGAGACCCTTGCTGTTGGCAAGCTTCACCACCGCAACGGCTTCCTCGAGGTTGGTTGCGGTCGGCTTTTCGCAATAGACGTGCTTGCCGGCGTTGAACGCTTTCGTCAGCAATCCGGGCCGGGCCTGTGTCGTCGCCGCATCGAAGAACACGGCGTCCTTCTTGTCGGACAGCGCGGCGTCAAGGTCTGTGGTCCAGCGTTCGACCGCAAAGCGCCTGGCGAGCGCCTCGACCTTCGCAGCGTCGCGGCCGACCAGGACCGGGTCTGGCATGACGCGATCGCCGTTGGAAAGCCTCATGCCGCCCTGATCGCGGATCGCGATGATCGAGCGAATCAGATGCTGGTTGAGCCCCATGCGGCCGGTAACACCGTTCATGATCACGCCGAGGCGTTGCGTCGTCATATCGATTGCTCCTGCAATGTTCTTGCTTTTGGTTGTCGAAAGGCCTGCATGGCCGGCCACAGCGGATGCACGCCGGTGGCAAAGCCCGGCGTGGTCAGCGTGTCCGTCGAGAGGCCGCCGTCATGGATGGCGAGCCGAACCTGATTGCCGGCGCGCGCATAGAGATCGCCATGCGCGGCGAGGAAAGCGCTCGCCTCGTCGGGCGGCGTATCGCCAAAGCCATCGACATAATGATGACCGTTGCGTTCGGCGTGGGTGATTCCGATCAGGGCCCCGAGCGCAATATCCTGCTGCACGGAGAGCCCGGCCTGGCAGGTCAGGTCTTCGCCGGTGACGAAGAATTTTTCGCTCTCAGTGCTCCATTTCGCCGCGCGGGTCGCGTTGATGACGGACTTGTAGATTCCCTTGCATGACTTCGAGGAAATCCCACGATAACCGAGCGCGCGGGCGCAAACAAAAGCGTTATAAGAATCGTCGGCCTCATCGATGATGAAATCGTAGACCGCAATTGCGCCAATCGGCGCGGCGCGGGTGAGATCGCGCGGCATCGGCTGCTCGATATAGAGGAGCCGGCTTGCGATCGGGACGAGCGCTGTGTCCTTGCTCAGACGCTCGACGAGGCTGCGCAAGTCGCCGAGATCGGCGTATTGCTCATTGGCGTCGAGCGTAACGCCATAGCTATGAGGCAGCTTTACCAGCTCGCGGCCGATGCGGACAAGCCGCGCCACATCGGCCTCCAGGCTGCCGGCCAGCTTGAGCTTGAAATAGCGCGCCCCGGAATTCTCGTCTCTGTCGGCGACGCCGCCCGGCCCTTCGATTCTATCGTCGAGGCCAACGGTATGGCGGATCGCGACCCGGTCGCGGCGGCGGCAGCCGCCCAAAAACCGCACAATGTCCTCGTTGGTGAGATCAGGCGACATCCGCGCGTCGATACCGGCGATGTTCGCCGCCATCCCATCAAAGAAATTGACGCCGGCGCCGCGAAGCAGCGCGTCAAGAATGGCCTTGTTGATTTCAGCCGGGCCGAAGATCGCAGCCAGCGGCGGGATATCTTCCTTCGCGCAAGCCTCGATCTGCATTGCGATACGTGAAGCATGATGGCCGAAGGCCGTGTCAAAACCGGAACCGGTGCGATAGAGCTGGGCCGCGATCATGAGCGAGCGTCTGAGTTCATCGACGGTCTGCTCGGGCGAAAGCGATGCGCGCTTGTCGAACCATTTCGGCACCATCATTTCGGCGCTGGCGCCGACCGACCGGCCCTTGCCTTCAATCTCGACCTCGACCCGCACGAACACCTGCGAGGCCGCCTCGATAACAACAGCGCCGAAGCGAAACGGCCGGGCAAAACGCACCGCACGTTCGAAAAGGGCAATATCCCGCACGGCCAGTCGCAGCGGCATGGTGTTACACCTCTAATCCAGCGGCGCTTGCGTGAAGAAATGCTTGCGGATGCGCTGGATCAGTTCGGAAAATACCGGATCGGTCATGACATCGAGCGAGCGCGGGCGCGGCAAAGGCACGTCGTAGATCGCGGCAATCGCGCCGGGCCGCTCGGTCATGACCAGCACGCGATCGGCGAGGAAAACCGCTTCAGAAATCGAATGGGTGATCAGGAGCACGGTCTTGCCGGTTTCGCGCTGGATGCGCATCAGTTCGACATTCATGCGTTCCCGCGTCATAGCATCAAGCGCGCCGAACGGCTCATCCATCAGTACGATCTTGGGGTCGTGCACCAGCGCGCGGCAGATCGAGGCGCGCTGCTGCATGCCGCCGGAAAGTTGCCAGGGCAGCTTCTTTTCGAAACCTTCGAGCCCGACGAGCTTGAGCAGCGCCTTCGCCCGCAGCCGATATTCCTCGCGCGGCAATCGCTTCATGTCGATCGGCAGCATCACGTTGTCCAGGATATTGCGCCACGGCAGCAGCAGTGCATTCTGAAATACGATGCCGACATTGCCATGCGGCTTGTCGACCTTCTCGCCTTCGACGAAAATCTCGCCGGTCGAGGGCGGCAACAGGCCGGAGATCATCTTCAGAAGCGTGGACTTGCCGCAGCCGGAAGGGCCGACCACGACAAAGAACTCACCGGCATTGATATGGAAATCGAGCGGCTGCAACGACGGCACGTCGCCATCGCGCGACCGATAGGTTTTCGATACGCCCGACAAACGGATGCCCGGCGTCATGGTCGCGCCGCGATCGGCCACGACGCGCAGATGTGCTGCTGCGGTTTTGTTGGCGGCGTTCATGCGAGGACCATTATGGCAGGCTCGTCATTCCGGGATGGTGCGGCAGCACCAGACCCGGAATCTCGAGATTCCGGGTTCGATGCTTCGCATCGCCCCGGAATGACCAAGAAGTCACTTCGGCAAATATTCATTGGTGTAAAACGCCTTCGGGTTTTCCTTGGCCTTGGCGTCGAGCCCGCCATACTCGACCATCAAATTCACAGAATCCGTCATGTTCTGGTCGGTGACCTGGAACGGCCGCTTGTCTTTCGTTTCCGGCGTCCGGTAGAGCGGAATCGTCAGCTCGAAGCCCTGCGTGAGCGTATCGATCTTGCCGCCCTTGGGGTTGGCATCGAGGATCGATTGCGCCGCGCCCTTCGGGTCCTTTTCGGCCGCTTCCACCGCCTTAGTGGTCGCGGACATGAAGCGCTTCACCACATCCGCATTGGCCTTGACGTAGTCCGTGTTGGCGACAAGCCCCGACGACACCATGTTGATGCCGTAGTCGGCAAACTTGATCGGAATGACATCCTTGCCGGTCGCGTCCTTGATCTTCATCGACTGGTCCATGACGTAGCCGAGCAGCAGGTCCGCTTGTCCGTTGATGACGGCATTGAGCTTGGTCTGTCCGTCACCGGCGACCGTGGTGAAATCGCTCTCCTTCAACCCGGTCTTCTTCAGGAACAGCGGCCAGATCTGGGTCATCGAGTCGGCGGGCGTGATCGCCACCGTCTTGCCCTTGATCTCCTCGGGCTTGCGGATGTTCTTCTCGGCCAACCCCATCACCGACATCGGGCTGGTCTGAAGCAACACGCCGGTGGCGACAATGGGCGCGCCCTTCACGGCCGCGCGCATCATGGTCGGCACATCGACATAACCGAAATTGGCGGTTTTCGCCGCCACAGCCTGCGTCGTTGCCGCCGAACCACGGCCTTCCTGGATTTCGAGATCGATGCCCTCAGCGGCGTACAGGCCCTTGGCCTTGCCGTAATAGAACGGCGCGTGCTCGCCGTAGACATACCAGTTCAGCATCAGCACCACCTTGTCGGCGGCTTGCGCCGGGGCGATGGCCGTCATCACCCAGATCAGTGCCGCAATTGCGGCAGTTATCGCTCGCATCGAACTTCCTCCCGAATTCCCCTCGTCGACCGCTCACGCGCCGACAATAATGTCCTCGCGCTGGCTGACGTGCCACGGCACCACCAGGCGCTCGATCCGGTCAACGATCCAGAACAACACCACGCCGAGCAGCGCCAGGATCACGAGCGCGGCAAACATCGTCGGCAGGTCGAAAGTGCCGATCGAGCGTTGCAGCACATAACCGATCCCGGAATTGGAGCCGACGAATTCGCCAACGACGGCGCCGACGACAGCGAGCGTGACGGAAACCTTCAGGCCGGAGAAAATCGCCGGCATCGCGTGCGGCAGGTTGACCGCGAGAAAAACGTGAAGACGGCTACCCTGCATGGCGCGCGCCAGATCCACCATGTCGGGATCGACGGACTTGAACCCCTGTACCGCGGAAACCACCACGGGGAAAAATCCAAGCAGAAACGCGGAAATGATTTTCGGAAAAATGCCAAAGCCGAACCAGACCACAAACAGCGGCGCAATCGCGATCTTCGGCACCGATTGGGAGAACACCAGCAGCGGATAGACGTAGCTCTCTACCGTCTTCGAACCCGCGATCAGCATGGCGACGGGAATGCCGAACAGCGCCGACAAGAGGAAGCCGCAGATCGTCGCATAGGTGGTTGGCCATGACTGGCGGGCGAGTTCCGGCCAATCCTGCCACAGCACGGCGACAACATCGGCGGGCGCTGGAATTTGATAGGGCGGTATCCTGAACAGCCGGATCGACAGATCCCAAACGACGACGATGAAAACCAGGAACAAAAACGGCCGTAACCACGCCATGTTCAGCGCTTTCGACGCGCGTGTCGGCGCTTTCGGCTCAGTCACGTTTCACTCCCTGCGAATGTCGATTTTCGGAGAAATTAACCCGTTGGATAAATACTGTCCAGCAACTTCTGACAGTATTTTGAGGCCGCTTTCCCGGTTTATCCCGGCAAGCGAAGTGACATTGATCCTGGATCGGGCCGGCTACTCGGCGGGTGCTGGTATTTTGGCCGGCTTTTTCCTGGCGAAGGCCGCCAGGGATTTCCCGGTCAACGCCGCCAGCACCAGTGCGACCATGTGGTCGAGGCGCTCATCCCTTGCGTCCTCGCCCAGAAGATCGCGGCCGAAAATCACGCTCAAAGTCGCGCTGTTCGACAGATAGAAAAAGCACAGCGCAGCGATCGAAATATAAAGCTGCACCGGATCGACCGCGACGACGAAGTCACCGCTTTGCACGCCTCTGCGCACCACCGTGCGGATCATTTCGACGAACGGCGAATGCATCGATTTCACTTTGGTGGAGCGCTTGAGGTGGCGGGCTTTGGCGAGGTTTTCGGTATTGAGCAGCGCCAAAAACTCGGGATTCCTCAGGAAATAATTCCACGTAAAGTGGATGAGACGCTCGATCGCTTCCGGCGGATCGAGGTGTTCGAGATCGAGCCCGCGCTCCTCGACCCTGATCTTCTCATAGGCGCCTTCGAGCACCGTGAGATAAAGCTCGTCCTTCTTGCCGACATGGTAGTAAAGCATGCGCTTGTTGGCGCCAGCCTTGGCGGCAATCCGGTCGACCCGCGCACCGGCAAGCCCATGGGCAGCAAATTCCTCCTTGGCCGCGTCGAGAATACGCAGCCGCATTCCTTCCGGATCGCGCTGCCACCTCTGGTTTTGCCGCGTCTTGGTCAACTCACAAATCCTGCTGACGCCGGAAGCGCCTGAAAATATCCAGCCTTCGGTGCCGCTGTAGCACGCGAGCTTAGGAAAATGAACTGCCCGGCGCCGTTCGCTCCAGCAGCAGCGTGTGGGCGCCGCAGGTACCGTCCCGCACGCTCATCACCCGCGTGCCCGGCTTGCGACCCACGCGCACCTCGGAGACCTTGATGCCCGCTGCGACAAGCCGAGCACGCGTGGCGTCGATGTCGGCCACCCGCCAACTCAATCCCCATAACTTGTCGTGCGTCAGGTCGGCGACCGGCCGCTTCACGACTTCGACGATCAGGTCGCCACAGCGGAAGAACATCAATTGACCCCACTCATGATGCGAGCGGTCGAGCGCCATATCGAGGCCGAGCCGCGCGCCGTAGAGCGCGGCGGCACGCTCGGGATCCTCGGTCGAAATCACGACATGATCGAGCCCCAGAATCGACGAGGCCGATGTTGCGGCGGAATGCGGCCGTTCCCCCGCCAATTCGAGGAAGAACATCCGCACACCCCGCGTCAGATCCGTCGCGGCGCGGGTACGCTTCCAGTGCAGGCTCGCACCCGAGTCCGGATTTCGGCTTTCAACCTCGGCGATCGGGTCCGGTTTCAGCGCGAGGCGATCGAGCCTGCGATAGGCTCTCTCGATGTCGCCGACCCTAAAACAAAGACTGGCAAGCCCCTCACCCGACTGCCCGATGACCTCGCGAATACGACGGGCCGTCGGCGTATCGCCGACTGGGGCCATCAGTTCAAGCGACATGTTATCGAGGGTGAACAATATGGTCTTCGAACTGTCGCCCTCACTTCGCCAGGAGGGGCTGCGCTCCAGCAACAGCTCATAGGCTTTGGCACCGACCTCGATATTCTCAACCAGCACCACGACGTGATCGAGGCCGGAGATCACAGGACGAGAATCGATGCTCATTGCAGCCTCCTTTGCTCCAGGAAACCAGAACAGCCGCTGATCGTTGATGCCGGCGCGACCGACTGACAGCCCTACCAGGGGTCGTCGCCCGGCCATATGGGGCCATCTCTAGCAATTAAGGAGGCGATTTTGCGAATAATTTCAGCGGATAAACCTACGGAACCAGTGCTAATCTTGGCGTGATCACCCTTTAACCCATGACGGGCAACGCATGCAGGCTCTCTTCATCGGACAAACCTATATCGACGTCACGTTCATCACCGACCACATGCCGACCGGCGACGAAAAGCACGTCGCCTCGGCCTATGCGGTCTCCTTCGGTGGCAACGCGGTCACCGCGGCGTTTTGTTGCGCCAAGCTCGGGATCGTTCCGGACTTGATCGCGACCGTGGCCAATGACTGGCTCGGGCGGATGTTCCAGGACATGAGCGCAAAGTATGGAATCTCGATCCATCCGCGCAAGGTCAATGCCTCGTCACTCTCCTTCATCATGCCGAAGGACGGCAAGCGCGCCATCGTGCGCTGCCGCGACGACGAGCACATTCACCCCTTCCCGCATCTCAACCTGAACGGCTGCCGCGCGCTGCATATCGACGGTCACCAGCCGGACGCCGCGATCCATTACGCCAAACTGTGTCGCGAGGCTGGCATTCTGACTTCGCTGGACGGCGGCGGCTTGCGCGCCAACACCCATGAACTCATGGAATTCGTCGATGTCGCGATCGTCGCCGAACGCCTCTGCGAGCAGATGAATCTGTCGCCGAAAGAAATGCTCGACTATCTCAAGGGCCGCGGTTGTCGCGTCGGCGGCGTAACGCAAGGCGAACGCGGCTTGCTGTGGTATGACGAAGCAGGAGCGGTTCGTACCATGCCTGCCCTCCCGATCGCGCGCGAGCGCGTGCTCGACACCAATGGTGCGGGAGATGTATTTCACGGCGCTTACGTGTTTTCGTATCTCAACAGTCCCGGGAAAAGCTGGCACGAGCATTTCGAGTTTGCGCGCGCTGCCTCGACCTACAAGATCCAGCGCCTCGGCAACGAGGCCGGATTGCCGACGCTGGCCGACATCGAAACCGTCAAGCAGGAGTTTCAGATCGGGCGCAAGAAGGAATTTTGGGATTAGGCATTTCTGTTTCGATCAAGCCAGCGCGGCCTTCAGATCGAAACCGAGATCGGCGGCCTTATCAGCCTCGATCGAACGGTTCATGCCGAGAATCTTGCGGCCGAACACATGGTCGGCGGCGCGGTTGACCGACTCAATGCCGACCAACCGCCCCTGCTTGTAGCAGAACGCCGAGAACGAGCGCGCTTCCCGATCGCCGCGCACCACGACCTGGTCGTAGCCGGTGGTGAGACCCGCGATCTGGAGCTTGTCGTCGCCCTGGTCGCTCCAGAACCATGGCAGGCCATCATAGACCTTGGCGTCACCAGTCAACCGGGCCGCGACACAGCGGGCTTGGTCGGAGGCGTTTTGCACGGATTCAAGCCGCAGCGAACCGCCAAAGCGCGGACTTGCAAACAAAGCGCAATCGCCGATCGCTGAAATATTGGGGTCAGCAGTCAACAAATGCTCGTTGACGATGACGCCGGAAGCCACCGGCAAGCCCGCTTCCGCCGCAAGCTCGACGTTGGGCAAGACGCCGACGCCGACCACGATCAGATCGGCCGGGATATGACGGCCATCGCTGAGGCTGACGCCGGCGACCTTGCCATCCGCGCTCTCGATGCTGGTCGCCTGGACACCTAGGTGGATACGAATGCCTGCCGAAGTGTGCCGGGATTGAAAGTATTCCGAAATCTCGGCGGTGACGGCGCGCGCCATCACCCGCGACCCTAGTTCGATCACATCGACCTCAAGGCCCTTGGCGCGCGCGGTCGCGGCAAATTCCAGACCAATAAATCCTGCGCCGATCACGACCACATGTTTCGCGGAGCCGATCCGCTGCCGCAGCGCCTCGCTCTCGTCGAGGATACGCAAATACTGGACGTCGGGAAGATTGGCGTTGGGCAGATCGAGCAGGCGGTTACGGGCGCCGGTCGCCAGCACCAGATGCCCGTAGTCCAGAAACGCGCCGGAGGCGAGCACCAGCCGCTGCGCGGCACGATCGAGGAATGCAGCGCGATCACCGATTAGTTCGATGTTCTGGTCGCGGTAGAACTTGTCGGGCCGGAACATCAGGCTGTCAGGGCGTCCCTCGCCCTTGAGATAGGCTTTCGACAAAGGCGGCCGCTGATAAGGCAGATGCGCCTCGTCGTTGATGAGGTAGATACGATCGGCAAAGCCATGCTGGCGCAGGGAGGCTGCAACCTGGAAACCGGCGTGGCCGGCGCCGACGATCAGGACAGTTTTTTGGGTCATGCTATCAGGCGGTCTTGATGCGAAGCGGGAGGGTATCGAAGCCGCGCAACGTATTGTTCAATCGCCGCGTCGGCTCCGCCGTCAATTCGAACAATTCCACGCGTTTGGCAAGCGCCCCCAATACCGCTTCCGTCTCCAGCCTGGCCACCGCCTGCCCGACGCAGCCGTGGATACCGGTGCCAAAGGTCATATGGCCCGCCGCGCGTCGACTGACGTCGAATGTATCGGGCCTTTCCCACCGGCGCGGATCGCGGTTGGCGGCTGCAAAGAGCAGCAGCACCTTCTCGCCGTCGCCAAGCTGCACGCCGCCGACGTCGACAGACCGCGTGGTGGTCCGGAAGAAGGTCTGAACTGGCGCCTCGAAGCGCAACACTTCCTCGAAGGCACCACGGATCAGGTTCGGATTCTTTCGCAGCACCTGCCACTGTTCGGGATAGCGCGCCAAACAGTACAGCGTATTGCCGAGTCCGTAGACGGTCGTGTCGATTCCAGCGGAAAGGAACGAACGCACCAGCATCCCGGCTTCATCTTCCGACAGTTCACCGGCATCGACGGCCTGGTAAATCTGTATGCCTAGCCCGTCCGGCGCCAGCGCCGCGCGGCTGCATTTCGACATGATCCAGTCGCGAACCGGGCCGGCATTGGCCATCGCCTGTTCAAACAGATCGTTCCGCGGGCCGAACGAGTTGAACACCATGCTGCCATAAGGCAGCAGGTTTTCGCGGCCTTCTTGCGAAATGCCGACCGCATCCGGAAATACCTTCAGCGGATAGGCCTCGGCCAGATCGGCGACGCCGTCGAATTCGCGTTGTTCGACCAGGCGCGCGATCAACGTTTCCGCTTCGCGCTCAAAGGCCTCGCGCAACACCTTGATGGCCGCAGGCGACAGAATGCGCGTCAACACCGCGCGCGTGCGCGTGTGCAGCGGCGGATCGGCTTCGAGGATGATGCTCGGCGGCCGCCATGGCGGCTCTTTGCGAAAATCGCTGAGGCCCACACCCGCCGACGAGCAATAGGTCTGCCAGTCGGTCAGCGCATCGCGGACCTGTTCGTGCCGGGCCATCGCCCAGATGCCGTATTGTTCGAGCCACACCACGGGCCCGGCCTCGCGCAGGGCCTCGTGATACGGATAGGGATCGCTGAGAAAGCCATGTGAAAACGGGTCGGCGGTCGAAACCGGCCGGCTCAACACTGCCTGAACGCCCACGACGCCTGCTCCCTGTTTCCGCGCCCGCGCCTTCTCGGCATCTTGCAGCCTTCACTGGCGATTGTCACCACCCGCCATATGGGATTTAAATGTCAGGGATACTCCAACCTCAGGGCTTCTCCGATGGCTGTGACCGAAAATGAGACCGTCGCCCCGCCGTCCGATCCGGCACTGCTTGCCATCGATGGCCCGATCGCGACGATCACCCTCAACCGCCCCGCGAGTTTCAATTCGATTGATCTGACGATCGCCAAAAAGCTTGAGCAAATGGCCGCCGAGATCGAGGCCTCCGACGACATCAAGGTGCTGGTGATCGAAGGTGCCGGCCGCGCGTTTTGTGCAGGCGGCGATCTCCAAACGATTGGCGCTGCCGCCGCGGCCGACAGGGTCGCGCCCGTCGTCGGTGAAATGCTGCATCACTATCACGCCTTCATCGCCGCCCTGCAACGGATGCCCAAGATCGTCCTGGCGAGCGTCCATGGCTCGGCCGCCGGCGCCGGGCTCTCGCTCGCTTTCATGGCCGACCTCTGCATCGCCACTGAAGACGCCCGCTTCACGCCGGCTTACGCCAAAATCGGCGCATCGCCCGATGGCGGGGGCACCGTCGGCGTCACCGCTGCGGTCGGTCCGCGGCGCGCGTTGCAGATTTTCCTCGCTGAGGACAGTTTTTCGGCCGCCCAGGCCATGCAATGGGGCCTCGTCGTGAAGGTGGTTCCGGCGGTGGACCTGAAGGCCGCGACGCGCGAACTGGCGCACCGGCTCGCCCAGAATACGCCGGCTGCGATCGCCGCCACCAAGATGCTGGTCCAGCGCGCGCCTCACAACCCGATCGAACAACAGCTTGCCGCCGAACGCGACGCGATCATCGACTGCATGCATACCGATGAATTCCGCGCCGCGATCGAGAAGTTCACGCGCAAGGGGAAGTAGGCTAAGAAATCCCTTAGACTAAGAAATCCCTCATCCTGAGGAGCGGCCCTATCGCCGCGTCTCGAAGGATGAGGCCCGGCCGTGGCCTCATGGGTCGAGACTGCGCGAAGCCGCGCCTCCTCACCATGAGGGTCTCGTTCAATTCGGACAAATATACCCCGTCCCCGCGGGCGACTTGAAGCAGCCGACGGATTCAGGGATCACGTGCTTGGGCAGCCACAGCACCACCTTCGGGAAATAGATCGTGAAGGTGATGGTCACGAGGAACACGACGTAGATCGGCAACGCCGCGCGTAACGCCTTTGAAAACGGTACGCCGACGAATTTCGACGCCATCAGCAACACCAGCCCGTAAGGCGGCGTTATCAGGCCGAAGGCGAGCGTCGCGATCAGCACCACACCCATATGCACGCCGTTGATGTCACCAGCCTGAGTCAAGGCGTTCACCAGCGGCATGAAGATGATGATGGTCGGCACCGGCTCAATGAAATCGCCGATCACCGTGAACAGCAGCACGAGCAACAGCATCATATATTGAGGATCGTTGCCGGCAATCGAGGTAATCCAGTCGGCGATCACGATGGCGCCACGCAGGTAAGCCAGCATCCAGCCGAAGGCATTGGCGGCGCCGATGGTGATCAACGGCAGCGAAAAGATCAGGCCGGCGAGACAGAAGTCGTAAGGAATTTTCCTGAAATGCCCGCGGTTAAGGGCGGGGATCACGACCGCGATAATCCAGATCACCGCGACAACGCCGGCCTCGGTCGGCGTGAACCAGCCGGTGAGAATGCCGCCCAGCAGGATCACAGGGATCATCAGCGGCAGCGCGGCATCTCCGGTCGCGAACACGACCTGGCGCATGGAAGCGCGCGGCTTGCGCGTGCCGACCGGTCCGAAGAAATAGCAATAGATCATCAGACCGAATCCGATCATGAAGCCCGGCACCACGCCGGCCATGAACAGGCCCGCGATCGAGACGTTGCCGACCGCGCCATAGACGACCGCCGTGATGCTCGGCGGCACCAATGCCGCGATGGTGGAGGCGGACGCGATGATCGCCGCGATAAAAGCCGGGCTATAGCCTTCGCGCCGCATCGGCGTGCCCAGCGCGCGGCTCATCACCGCGACGTCGGCCGTGGTCGAGCCCGACATTTCCGAAAAGAACATGCTGAAGACGACGACCACCTGGGACAGTCCACCCCTGATATGGCCGACCAGCGACAGCGACAGGTTCGCAATCCGCACCACCACATTGGCCGAACTCATGAGTTCGCCGACTAGGAGGAAAAACGGGATCGCGAGCAGCGCCTCCGAATCGACGCCGTCAAAGATCTTCTGAACGATCGCCGCCAGCGACACGTCGGTCAGCATCGCGCCGACGAAGACGCCCGCCATCAGCGAAAACGGCACGGGCACGCCGAGATAGCCGAAGAACAGGAAGCAGAACGACATCAGCGCAAGCACAAGCGGCGCGCTCACGGCTGCGCCCTCCGGTCGAGGGAGGTTTCAACAGGGGGGATGATCAGTTCCTCTTCCGGCTCCGGGTGGTCGAAGCCGTTGCGGATGCCATTGACGAGTTGTTCGACCGTGAACAACGCGATCAGGATCGCGGAGAGCGGGATCACCGCGTAGAGCGAAGCGATCGGCGTGCCGGACGGCAGGCGGAAACTGCCAAAGCCCCTGATATAGTTGATGTAGCCGAACCAGATCAGGCAAAAGGCCACGCCGAGCACGACGAGGCGAATGATGATCTCGACCACCAGCCGCGGCGTGCCGTGCAGCGATTCAGAGATCGCGGTCAGGTACAAATGATCATTGCGGCGGGTCGCGACCGCGGCCCCAATGAAAATCGCGTAGATGAACAGGGTCGAGGTGACTTCCTGCAACCAGAGCCAGGGATGGCCGATGGTGCGGGTCACGATGTCAGACATCACCGACAGCGAGAAGCCGAAGCACAACGCCCCGCACAATATCATCAGCACCAGTTCGAGCCGGTCGAAGGCGCGCCATTTCAGATGATGCTGCCGCTGCAAGACCAGTTTGTCGGCGATCGACATCTTCAACATCCCTAACGGCAGCCCGACGAAAACACCGGCCTCATCCTGAGGAGCGGCCCTTCGGCCGCGTCTCGAAGGATGATGGGTAGCGCTAGACTTTCCTCATGGTTCGAGACGCGCGCGAGAGCGCGCTCCTCACCATGAGGATCTCAATTGATCGCCCTGATCAGGTTCTTGACCTTCTCGGCATGCGGTCCGAGTTCCCTGGCGAGTTTGTCCAGATAAGGATCGGCGATCGCCGTGAAACCGGACTTGTCGACATCTGTCACCACCTTCACACCGATCGATTTCAGTTTTTCCGTCGACTGATGTTCGAGCTCGAGCGCCTTCGCGGGCTGACTCCGGTTGACCTCATCGGCCGCCGCCTGCACCCAGCCCTGCTGTTCGGCGGTCAAGCTGTTCCACAATTTGTCGCTGATCCAGAGCAGGCTGTTGTTGGCCTCGTGTTCGGTCAACGACAGCACGGGCGCGACCTCGTAATGCTTGTTGGCAAGATAGACATTGATGCCGTTTTCGGCGACATCCATCACACCGGTTTGCAGCGAAGTGTAAACGCTGCCGAACGGCATGTGCACGATCTGCGCGCCGTAGGCGGGGAACATGATGTCCTCGGTCGGCGTCGCCTGAACCCGCACCTTGAGCCCCTTGATGTCTTCGACCTTCCGGATCTCGCGCCTGGCGTACATGTGGCGCAGGCCGAGGGTGGCGAGCCCGATGACGCGGGCACCCTGCACGGTTTCTGCAATCATCGTCTTGACGGCTTTGGAAACTTCGGGGTCCGCGAGCGCCTTGATCAGATGGGCTTCGTTGCGGAACAGAAAATGCATCGACATCACGCCGGCCTGGGGCGAGAGCGTCGCCGCATTGGCCGAGGACGAAATGCAAAACTCGACGTCCCCGGATTTGACGAGCTGGAGCACTTGCGGCTCCTGCCCGAGCTGCGCACCCGGATATTGGTCGATCAGCATCGTGCCCTTGCTGAGCGTCTTCAGCTTCTCCGCAAAAATGTCGCCGAGAATGCCGTAGCCGGTGGTCCTTGGCTGGTCATAAGCGAAGCGGTAGTGTTTCACCTCCTGCGCGGCTGCGCCGGTCGCCGTGAACAGAAAAGCAGCAACGATCGCGCCGAACGGCTTGCCCAAGCTCGCCATCGTCTCCCCTCCCCGATTATTTTTTTGGATCATCCCATCGGCGTCGTCGGGATGTCAATCGAACTGAGGGCGGAGAGATGCTTTTGTCGCTCAGCCTCCCCGTCTATCTCTTCCCTTCGTCATTTTCCCTGTGATTTTCCCTCGGCACGCATGAAATCGAAATCGCAGCCCTCGTCGGCCTGCAAGATGGTCTCAAAGAACAGATGCGCGTAACCGCGTTTGGCCCATTCCGCCGTCGGCAATTTGAGCGCGGCGCGACGCTTTTCGAGCTCAGCGGCATCGACCAGCAGATCAATGCTGCGTTTGGTGACATCGAGACGGATCATGTCGCCGGTCTTCACCAGCGCCAACGGGCCGCCGACGGCGGATTCCGGCGTGATGTGGAGCACGATGGTGCCGAACGCCGTGCCGCTCATCCGCGCATCCGAAATCCGCACCATGTCTTTTACGCCCGCGCGCAACAGCTTGGTCGGGATCGGAAGATAACCCGCCTCCGGCATGCCCGGCGCGCCCTTCGGCCCGGCATTGCGCAACACCAGCACGTCATCGGCGGAAACTTCCAGCGCGGGATCATCCACCCGTAATGTCATGTCTTCGACGGATTCGAACACCACAGCGCGTCCGGTATGCTGCAACAATTTTGGCGTCGCCGCCGACTGCTTGATGACGGCGCCGCGCGGCGCGAGATTGCCATGAAGGACCGCCATCGAACCTTGCGCATTAATCGGATTGTCGCGCGAACGAACGACATCCTGCCCCGGCACGTCTTCAGCCCGCGCCACCACGTCGCGCAAGGTATCTCCCGTGATGGTCTTGGCATCGAGATCGATGAGATCGCCGAGCTGGGCCATCAGTTTCGGCACGCCGCCGGCGTGGTGGAAATGCTCCATGTAGTGCGCGCCCGAGGGTTTCAGGTCGATCAGGACCGGCACTTCGCGGCCCAATTTGTCAAAGGCCTCGAGATCGATGCGGTGCGTCGTGCGGTTCGCCATTGCGGTCAAGTGAATGAGGCCGTTGGTCGATCCGCCAATCGCCTGCATCACCACTTGCGCGTTCCGGAAGGAAGACGCCGTCAGCAGCTCACTCGGCTTTGGCGCCTTGGCCTTGGCCAACTTGGCGGCGATCTTGCCGCTCTCCTCCGCCAGCCGAAAACGCTCGGCATGGGGCGCGGGAATCGTCGCACTCATCGGCAACGACAGGCCGAGCGCTTCAGTCACGCAGGCCATCGTGCTGGCCGTGCCCATCACCATGCAGGTGCCGACCGACGGCGCGAGGCGGGAGCTGATCGCCTCGATCTCGACGTCATCGATTTCGCCGGCGCGGTGCTTGCCCCACAATCTCCGGCAATCGGTGCAGGCGCCAAGCACCTCGCCGCGGTGATGCCCGACCACCATGGGGCCGACGGGGATGACGACGGTCGGCAGGTCGGCCGAGAGCGCGGCCATGATCTGCGCCGGCAGGGTCTTGTCGCAGCCGCCAATCACCACGACCGCATCCATCGGCTGGGCGCGGATCATCTCCTCGGTATCCATCGCCATCAGGTTGCGCAGGTACATCGAGGTTGGATGCGAAAAGCTTTCCGCGATCGAAATGGTCGGAAACACCATCGGCATCGCGCCGGACAGCATCACACCGCGCTTCACCGCCTCGATGATCTGGGGGGCGTTGCCATGGCAGGGGTTGTAGTCGCTATAGGTGTTGGTGATGCCGACGATGGGACGATCCAGCGCGTCATCGGAATAACCCATCGCCTTGATAAAGACCTTGCGTAGAAACAGCGAAAACCCGGGATCACCATAACTCGCCAGTCCCTTGCGCAAGCCGTCGGCCATTTTCTTATTTCCTTTGTTGCTTTGTACCGTCATTCCGGGGCACCTCGGAGGGGTGAACCCGGAATCCAGAAGTTATTATACAAGATTCCGGGTTCGCCGAGGAACTTGTCACCGGGCGGCGCCTTGCGTGGACCCGTTGGCGTCGTCCGGAATGACTGCGTGTTCTCATTTCAAATCGATGATCCGGCTTTTGTCGCCGTCGAACTCCATGCCACAGAACGCGCCGCCCTGGTAGAAATCGCCAACCGGATCGGGTTTCAACTTCGCCTGCTCGGCAAAGGCATGTTCGCGGAAGTCCTCGGCGCGGCCGGTCGGCCGATAGCCGAGATCGTAGGCGCGATGATTGTCCCACCACGCACGCTCGTTGTTGGAAGCGCCGTAGAAAATCTCGAAATGGATGTCTGGGTGATCGAGTCCGATCCGGCAGAGCTGCACCAGGTCCTCCGGCTTGAGCCAGATCGAGAGCCGGCGGTGGTCGAGCGGCTTTTCGCCGAAATTGCCGATCCGGATACAAGTCACCTTCATGCCGTGCTTGTCGGCATAAAGCGCGCCGACCGCTTCGCCGAACACCTTGCTGACGCCGTAGCGGCTGTCGGGCCGCGGCGTGACATCGGTGCCGATGTGGTGATGACGCGGATAGAAGCCGATCGCGTGATTTGACGAAGCAAACACGATGCGCTTGACGCCCTTCTTGTGCGCAGCCTCGAACAGGTTGTAGCAGCCGATGATATTGGCTTGCAGGATGTCGTCCCACGGACCTTCGACGGAAAAGCCGCCGAAATGCACGATGCCATCGACGCCGTCGCAGATCGCCTCGACCTCTGCCATATTGGCAAGATTGGCCGGTTTGAACTTCTCGTTTTTTCCGAGATCGGCAGGCGCTTTCAGGTCGCTCAACAGCAAATCCGGGTAGATCGGCGGCAGTAATTTGCGCAAGGACGTGCCGATCCCTCCCGACGCGCCGGTCATCAATATGCGTGGCATTTCTTCCCTCATTCTCTCAAAGCGTTCAGCAATTATGGCGCGGTGGCCGGTGCGCGGCAAGCGCTTGCCAACGCGACCATTGGCGTCATACTTCGCGAAAGCGGGGTATCCAGTATGCCGAGGCCGATCCACTCAATCACCGGCACTGGTGGAATACTGGATCACCCGCTTTCGCGGGTGATGACAACCAAAATTCGGCACGCTTGCCGCCGCAAGACGGCAATGATAGCAGACGGTACGGCGAGGAAATCAGCAGCAACGAGAACATGAAATGTCCGAAAAGCCCGCACGTCCCGGCTTTCAGCCGGCCACGCAATATCCCGATCCCGCCATTCGCGCGCTCGATCCGCGCTTTGAAAAATACTGGCTGAAATTATCAGCGGTCGAGCGGCTCGCCACCGGCCTGCGCTGGGCCGAGGGGCCGGTCTGGTTCGGCGACGGGCGGTATCTGTTGTGCAGCGATATTCCCAACCACCGCATCATCAAATGGGAAGAAGAGACCGGTGCTGTCAGCGTCTATCGCAAGCCGTCGAATTTCGGCAACGGCAACACCCGCGACCGCCAGGGCCGCCTGGTTACCTGCGAGCACGGCGGCCGGCGCGTGACCCGGACAGAATATGACGGTTCGATTACGGTGCTGATGGACTCTTTCGACGGCAAGAAGCTGAATTCACCCAACGACGTCGTTGTGAAATCCGACGGCTCGATCTGGTTCACCGATCCGACCTTCGGCCTGCTCGGCAACTACGAGGGCTATGTCGCGGAATCCGAGATCGACGCCAACGTCTACCGGATCGACGGCGCGAGCGGCAAAGCCACCATCGTCGCCGAAGGTGTTTTGGGGCCGAACGGGCTGTGCTTCTCCCCTGATGAAAAGATTCTCTACATCGTGGAATCGCGTGGCGTGCCGAACCGCAAGATTCTCGCGTATGACGTTTCACCTTCCGGCAATGAGATCACCAACAAGCGCGTCCTGATCGACGCCGGTCCCGGCACGCCTGACGGCATGCGCTGCGATATTGATGGCAATCTCTGGTGCGGCTGGGGCATGGGCGACGCCGAACTCGACGGCGTGATGATCTTTGCGCCCGACGGCAAACCGATCGGCCGCATCGCGCTGCCTGAACGTTGTGCCAATGTCTGCTTCGGCGGCTTGAAGCGCAACCGCCTGTTCATGGCGGCGAGCCAGTCGATCTACGCGCTCTATGTGAACACGCAGGGTGCGTTGGGGGGATAGTTTTTCTCGTCATTCCGGAGCGATGCGAAGGCATCGAATCCGGAATCTCGAGATTCCGGGTCTGGTCCTTACGCACCATCCCGGAATGACGATTACTGAAAAGAAAAACGCCGGAGCGGAAAATCCACTCCGGCGCTTTTTTAACTCCCGAAGACTACGCCGCGTTGAAACCGGCGACCGCTTTGACTTCGAGATATTCCTCGAGGCCGAACTTGCCCCACTCGCGGCCGTTGCCCGACTGCTTGTAGCCGCCGAACGGCGCGGTGCGGTCATTCGGCACGCCCTGCAAATTGACATTGCCGGCGCGAATGCGGCGGCCAACACGACGCGCGCTTTCCACGGTATCGCCGGAAACGTAACCGGCCAGCCCATAGGGCGTGTCGTTGGCGATACGCACCGCGTCTTCTTCGTCCTTGGCACCGAGGATGGTGAGCACCGGGCCGAAGATCTCCTCGCGCGCAATCGTCATGTCGTTGGTGACGTCGGCGAAGATGGTCGGGCGGACATAGAAGCCCTTGTTGACGCCCTCCGGGAGGCCCGGTCCGCCGGCAACGAGCGTCGCGCCTTCCTCTATGCCCTTGTTGATCAGGGCCTGGATCTTGTCCCACTGAATGCGCGAGACGACCGGGCCGATGGTGGTGCCTTCGGCGCGCGGATCGCCCGCCTTGGTCTTGTCGGCCACGCCCTTGGCAATGGCGGCCACTTCCTTCATCTTCGACAGCGGCACGATCATCCGGCTCGGCGCGTTGCATGACTGGCCGGAGTTGTTGAACATGTGCATGACGCCGCCGGTCACCGCCTTGGTGAGGTCGGCGCCTTCGAGGATGACGTTCGGCGACTTGCCGCCGAGTTCCTGGCTGACGCGCTTGACGGTGGGCGCAGCACGCTTGGCGACATCGATGCCGGCGCGGGTCGAGCCGGTGAACGAGATCATGTCGATGTTCGGGTGCTCGCTCATGGCGGCGCCGACCTCGGGACCAAGTCCGTTGATCAGGTTGAACACGCCCTTCGGCACGCCGGCTTCATGCAGGATTTCGGCGAAAATCAATGCCGAGGTCGGGGTGAACTCCGAGGGCTTGAGGATCATGGTGCAGCCGGCGGCAAGCGCGGGCGCGACCTTGCAGGCGATCTGGTTCAGCGGCCAGTTCCACGGCGTGATCATGCCGATGACGCCGACCGGCTCGCGGACAACAACCGCAGTGCCGAGCGCTTCCTCGAAGTGATAGTTTTTCAGGACGTCGAGCGTGGACATGATATGTCCGAGGCCGGCGCCGGCCTGCAGCTTCTCGGCCATCGGCAGCGGCGCGCCCATCTCGTCGGAGACGGCGGCGCCAATTTCCTTCATGCGGCCCTTGTAGATTTCGATGACCTTGGTCAGCAGCGCGACGCGCTCTTCACGGCTCGTCTGCGAATAGGTCTCGAAAGCGCGCTTTGCGGCGGCGACCGCCTTGTCGACATCGGCCTTTGAGCCGAGCGCAATCTCATACATCGCTTCTTCGGTCGCCGGATTGACGACGGGCGTGGATTTCTTGACGACCGGATCGACCCAGGCGCCATCGATGTAGAATTGCAGGCGGTTGACCATCGTAGACCTCTTGATTTCACGGGCTTGGAGGGGTGAACAAGCGTTCGGCGGGCACTTTTGCACGAATACAAGCAAAAATGAACCCGCCATATGCGGGGCGCGGCGTTGCGGCCATGGTGGGATATAAGATCGCAGGCGCTGGGATCGCAAGTCTTCGATATCAAATAGGTCCCGGATCAGCGTCGCGTCATTGTCATGCCGCAACGCGTCCGGGACACGGAATATTTGCGGACCGCACGGCGTCGTGCCCCGGATGCTGCGCAACTTGAAACGGTGCGCTGCTGATCCGGGGCCATCGAGAGGTCACACGGCCAATTTCCGGTGCCGCACCGGCGCACCGGCCGTCAGGCTCTCGGCCGCATCGATGATGGCGTTGGCGTCGATACCATGGTGGCGATAGAGATCGTCGATGGTGCCGGTCTGGCCGAAATGCTCGACGCCGAGCGCCTCGAGGCGATGACCGCGCACCCCGCCGAGCCAGGCCAGCGTCGCCGGATGCCCGTCGATCACGGTGACGAGACCGCAATCGCGTGGCAGCGGCGCCAGCAGTTTTTCGATATGGGACAGATGCGCCACGCCGCGGCGATCCCTGCGTAACCCGCGCGCCGCGCTCCATCCCGCATGAAGCCGGTCGGCCGAGGTGATCGCGAGCAGGCCGATGTCGCGGCGGCTTTCGCCGAGAAGCCCAACCGCCTCGATCGCCTCCGGCGCGAGTGCCCCGGTATAGGCAATGACGACTTCCGCATTCGGTCCGGGTTTGCGCAGCCAGTAGGCGCCTTCGGTGATGCCGGCCTCCAACTCGGGCGTCATGATACGCTGCGGCTGGTCGAGCGTGCGCGTGGTGAGCCTCAAATAGACCGAACCGCCCTCGCCGCTTTCACGCTGCATGTAGCGGAAGCCCCATCCCATGATCACGGCAAGTTCATCGACGAAAGCCGGCTCAAAGGATGAAAGCCCATCCTGCGCCATGCCGATCAAGGGCGTCGCGATCGACTGATGCGCGCCGCCTTCCGGCGCAAGCGTAATGCCCGAAGGCGTTGCCGCCACCATGAAGCGCGCGTCCTGATAGCAGGCGTAATTCAGGGCATCGAGGCCGCGTTCGATGAAGGGATCGTACAATGTCGCCACCGGCAGCAGCCGCTCGCCATTGATCGCGTGCGACAGCCCCAGCGCAGACATCAGGATGAACAGATTCATCTCGGCGATGCCGAGTTCGATGTGCTGGCCTTTGGGTGACGCATCCCAGTTGAAGGTCGAGGGAATTTTCTCACTGCGGAACAGGTCGGCTTTCTCGGCGCGCGCGAACAGTCCGCGCCGGTTGACCCAGGCGCCGAGATTGGTCGAGACCGTGACATCGGGCGAGGCGGTGACGATGCGGGAGGCCAAGGCGCTATCGCCGCGCGCGAGCTCATTGAGAACAAGACCGAAGCCCTGCTGGGTCGACATCTGCGGCGACGGCGAGAAGGCGAGCCGCTCGGGAACGGCGATTTCCGGCGCGCTTAGCCGCCGCCTGCCCTCGCGATTGAACGGCACCTTCGATAGGAATGCCTCGAGCTCAGCCGGGGTTTGCGACAGGCCCTCGAACTTTTCCCATTCGTGGCCAATGCGGATGTTCTGGACGCCGCGCCATTTCTCCATCTGCGCGACCGTCATCAGGCCGGCGTGATTGTCCTTGTGGCCCTGGAACGGCAGGCCGACGCCCTTGATGGTGTAGGCGATGAAGCAGACGGGACGATCGTGATCGATGGACTCGAACGCCTCCTGCATGCTGGCCATATCGTGGCCGCCGAGATTGGACATCAGCGCCAGCAACTCGTCGTCGCTGCGCCGCTCGATCAGTTGCGTCACCGGCCCCTGATCGCCGATCTCATCGCGCAAATGCTTGCGGAATGCCGCGCCGCCCTGAAAACACAGCGCCGCATAGAGCTGGTTCGGGCAGGCGTCGATCCACTGCTTCAGCGCGTCGCCGCCAGGTTCGGCGAAGGCCTCCCGCATCAACCGGCCATATTTCACGATCACCACGTCCCAGCCGAAATTGCGGAACATGGATTCGAACTTCTCCCACAGGCCTTCGCGCACCACGGCGTCGAGACTCTGGCGGTTATAATCGACCACCCACCAGGTATTGCGCAGACCGTGCTTCCAGCCCTCGAGCAAAGCCTCGAAGATATTGCCCTCGTCCATTTCGGCGTCGCCGACGAGTGCGATCATCCGCCCCTCCGGGCGATCCTTGGCCCAGCCATGCGCTTTGACATAATCCTGCACCAGCGAGGCAAACAACGTCTGCGCGACGCCGAGCCCAACCGAGCCGGTCGAGAAATCGACGTCGTCGATGTCCTTGGTGCGCGACGGATAGGATTGCGCGCCCTTGAAGCCGCGAAAATTCTCCAGCTTCTCGCGGGTCTGGTGTCCGAACAGATATTGAATGGCGTGGAACACCGGGCTCGCATGCGGCTTCACCGCGACGCGGTCCTGCGGCCGCAGCACTGAAAAATACAAGGCCGACATGATGGTCACGAGCGAGGCCGAAGACGCCTGATGACCGCCGACCTTCAACCCGTCGACATTGGGCCTGATATGGTTGGCATGGTGTATGGTCCACGAGGATAACCACAGCACCTTGCGCGCGAGCGATGAGAGTATATCGAGACGTGCAGGTTCGGTCGGCATGGCGCAACTCCCGGCCTCAGGGTCTAGCGGCCCGATTGGCCACCGATGTTACCGCTGATATTTCCGCCGAAAATCTCAAATTTTGGCGACATACCCGGATATTTTGGGATAATTTATCAACCTAAAGTCACAAAGTAACGGTTTATCCCAATGAATACCCTGGACGCGATCGACCGTAAAATCCTGAGCTTCCTGCAATCCGACGGCCGCATCACCATGGCCGAGCTCGCCGAGAAGGTCGGGCTTTCGGTCTCGCCCTGCCATCGCCGGGTGAAGCTGCTCGAAGAGCGCGGCGTTATTACCCGCTACATCGCCACCGTCGACCAGAAATCGCTCGGCCTGCATGTCAGCGTTTTCATCTCGATCAAGCTGGCGCGGCAGAAGGAAGAAGACCTCAACCGCTTCGCGCGCGCGATCTCGAAATGGGATGAAGTACTGGAGTGCTACCTGATGACCGGCAACCGCGACTATCTCTTGCGCGTGGTGGTCGCAGATCTGTCGTCCTATGAGGCGTTCCTGAAGAACAAGCTGACAAGGCTTGAGGGCATCGCCTCGATCGAATCGAGTTTTGCGCTCAGCCAGGTGAAGTATTCGATCGCGTTGCCGGTGTGACGGCGGCCCACCACCTGAATTACGGATTCGGCGACGGCTCTGCCAGCGCGGCGAGCTGGGAATGTCTGACTCGTTCGCGATGCGCCGTATAGAGGCCGCTGGCGACGATGAAGGCCGCGCCGACCACGGTCCAGACGTCCGGGACTTCGCCAAAGATCGCGAAGCCGAGCAACGTGACCCAGAGAAGCTGGATATACGAGAATGGCGCCAGCACGGAGGCATCCGCATAACGAAAGGCGAGCACAACGATCCACTGCCCCGCCGTCGATGCCAGTCCGATAACGATCCCGAGCAGGATGTCGTGCCAGGTGGGCGTGACCCAGACAAAGGGAACCAGCGCGCAGAGAACCGCAAAGCCCACGATCGACGAGTAGGTCATCGTGACCACGGTGTGCTCCTGCCCGCTCATCTTGCGCGTCAGGATCAGCGTGCAGGCCCAGGCGAGCGCCGAGACGACCGGAAAGAATGCAGCCGGATGAAAGGCGCTGGTGCCGGGACGCAGGACGATCATCACGCCCATCAGTCCGACCGCCGCCGCGAGCCAGCGCCTCAAGCCCACCTTCTCACCGAGGAAAAAGATCGACAGCGCAGTGACGAACAACGGCGAGACGAAGCTGGTCGCGGAAGCCTCGGCAATCGGGAGAAACCGCAAGCCGGAAATAAACAGCAGCGACGAGCCGAGCAGCGCCATGCCGCGGGTGACCTGAAGCATCGGCCGCCTTGTCCGCAACGAAAAAACCGGCGAAGTGGGCACCATCGCGGGGATCATGATCAGCGCAAACACCAGAAACCTGATCCAGGCGATCTCGACCGACGGCAGCGTCGTCGAGAGATATTTTGATGTCGCATCCGACGTGCCGAGAAAAATGCCCGACAGCAGAAGCAGGGTGATGCCGCGAAGCGGCCGGTCGGCCCGCGCGGGTGCAACTTTGTCCGGTCTCGCGTTACCTGAAGTTTCCTGGGGCAGCGGCAATGAAGCGCTGTCGAGCTTTAAAGCTGCTGCGGGGCGGGTCACGGTCTAGAACTCGAAAAAAGCGAAACCAGTCGAATCGGGCGAGTTGATAAAGAAGCCCCATCGGGTGGTTGCGACAAGGCCGGAAAACAGGACGCGGTTATGCGCCATGCGGTACGGTTCTCCCGGCAGGTCTAAAGCATTGGCAAGCCTCGCGGTTTCGGTCCGCGCGGAAATGCCTTATCGAGCACCATGATTTCATCGGCGTCGAGCACGAGATCGCCCGCCGCTGCGTTATCGGCGGCATGTTCCGCGCTGGATGCTTTCGGAATCGCAAACACGTTCGGTTCACGCGCCAGATATGCCAGCGCCACCTGACGCACCGACGCGCCATGGTGTTTGGCGATCGTCTGCAACGCCTCGCCGCCTTTGCTGTTTGCCTGCGGAAAGTCGTTGTGACCGAACGGCGAATAGGCGACCACGGCGACGCCGTGCTTGGCGCACCACGGAATCACCGCGTGCTCGATCGCGCGTTCCTGCAAATGATAGAGCACCTGGTTGCAGGCGATTTTTCCGCGCCCTGCGACTTCCAGAAGTTCTTCGAGATCGTCGGCATCGAAGTTGGAAACGCCCCAGCTGCGGATTTTGCCTGATTTGACCAGTTGCCCGAATGCATCAACGGTTTCAGCCAGCGGAAAACTACCGCGCCAATGCAACAGATAGCAATCGAGCCGATCGGTCCTGAGCCTCTTCAGGGAGCGCTCGCAGGCTTCAACCGTGCCGCGTCGTGATGCGTTGCTTGGCAGAACTTTTGAGACCAGATACGTCTCGTCACGGCGCCCGGTGATGGCCTCGGCTATGACTAGCTCGGCGTCGCCATACATTTCCGCCGTATCGATGTGGGTCATACCGAGATCGATGCCGCGGCGCAAAGCTGCGACCGCCTGCTTGCGATCACCGCGATCAATGTACCAGGTGCCCTGCCCGATGACGGAGACGTCTTGGCCTGTCGTGCCGAATTTTTTGTGTTTCATGTGATGTTACCTGTGGCGAGAGCGGGCGCACCATAAAGCAGGTAATCGGCGCCGCTAATGTCTTCCGCTTTCAGCACCATAGCGGACATGGCCAAACTTGCCACTGGGCCGCGCATGTAGCGAATGACCCAGCGCCGACTCCGGGTCTCCGTCTCTTGTCAATCGGGGACGCCGGATTGTTTCGGCCCGTTCAATCCTCGCTGCCGCCAAAGGAAGGCGTTCTCATCGAAGCCATCGGCCGCGAGTCGCGATTCATGCCAGTCGAGGTCCTGCTTGCGGACAAGCGCAAGGTACTGTCGGGGCGCCACGCCGAAACGCGCGCGGAACGCCCGGATGAACTGGGTTGTACCGCCAAAGCCGCAGCACCCGGCGATGTCCGCCAGCGAGCGTTCCTCTTTACCGTCTGCCAGCATAAGTCGCATGGCCTGATCGAGCCGGCGCGTCAACAACACGGAGCGAATGCCGCCTTCTTCGGCCAGGAGCCGGTAAAGTGACGCGCGCGAGACGTTAGCCGCGTTGGCGATCTCGGCCGGCCCGAGCTGCGCGTTTCTCAAATGCGCGTCGATGTAGTCGAGCGCAGCCTTCTTTCTCGACTTCACGTGGCTCGATTCGTCGCCGGCCAGCCTGGCCCGCGCGAAAGCGGTCGTCAGCGCCACGATGCCCTCGATCGCCGCCTCGGCCTCGCACATCGTCAGACGGTCCGCCTGCGCATAGAATTCCTGCATTGCTGCGCCGATCAGGCGCGCCGCACCGCTTTCGCGCGGAAAAACAAGGCCGTGCGGTTCCAGGGCCAGCAGGGCCGCGGGCACGCTATCGCGCGACAGGTGAATGATCAGATTGACGTAATCCTTCGCCACGCTGTGAAGAGGTCGCGCATAGTCGATGATCTCGACATCGCCCGGCTCCCTGCGCCCGTGTCGACCGGCGCAATCGCTTTCCACCGAGCCCTCGATCTGAAGCAGGATCAGCAGCTGGTCGGCGCCTCGCGCGACCAGAACCGGCCCCCGCGTCATGACGAATGCCGTGCCCTTGCAGTGCATCACCATCGCACGCGGCGTGGCATAGGTTCGGCTGGAGAGGCTGAAACGTTCTTCCTCCGAAGGGTCGGGCAGTGACAGGGTGTAGAGGTGTGCGAGGCTGTCGCGAAACGCCCGCCAGAGCGGTGGACCGAAACTTCGTTGCGGATTGCTGTCCAACCCTTGCAGCCTCGGCGACGAGTCGTCGCTGCCTTTGTCTTTCGTAAGCGATGCTGCGGGGAGTTTCATTTGCGAAACAATGCTGCGGATTCCAACTTCCAGAATAGTCTGACACGGCAATGGCGATCCAGGCAAGGATCGTAAAGGGAGCGACGCGCTGGTCGATGCATGCCACCGCGGGGTGACCGCTCTTTTACACGAACTCCGGTGAGATTGACACCAGAGATCAATTCATCGACAGGGCGTCTCAATCTTCAGCGCAACTTCGATTTGAGCTTGAACCCAAATAGATTGTCCTACTTAGTTACCATCGTGGATTCTCGGATGCTTCACTGCGGAGCGCCTTTTTCAACCGACTACAAAGAAGGTTCGTTACCGAGGCGCTGATCTCTCGGACTTGATGCATAATGTTTAATCTGAGGCCGTTTCATCGGATATTTTCGAAGCCGAAATCACTAAGCATCTCAACAGGTGATCCTCTGGTATGAGTTTTGCAGTTCCAAGCCGCAAAGTTGAGAACTTTCGATCCTATGCTCGAAAGCATTGTTGCTCGATAATTTTTGTGTCGATGGCCGCAAAACAGCGTGCGGCGCTTCTGTTTCACGACTGACATTCACTATCGTGATTTACCGAGAGCAAAATGTAGTTCGTCAGTGTGAAGGAGTTCATATTTTTTTGTAGCGTCAAATAGTATTCGACGAGTGACTGCGTTTTTCGAAATCCCAGCCCTCATTCCATAACCGGAGCCACCTAGCAATGGGGGTTTCGACTGAGGATCGCGCCCGCGCGGCTAGTTCGATTTGCGAAATTACATAGAGACATCATCACATGATCCCAGGAACCGAAAAAATGTCGGATGTGAGTAGTTTCGACAGCGGAGCTTCTGAACATCAGATTATTTTCAAGCGATGGAGGCTCGGATTTTTGATTTTTTACGGGGCTATAGCTTCGCTGCTTTGTGGATTTGCACTGGTCGTCGATCGCCCGGGGACGTTTATCAGCACGGCGGCGCCGACCAATCCGACGATGGCCTCAACGAATACCATGCGACACGCAAATGAGGGCCGAGTGAGGGAATGAGGGAATGTCGTGGATCGATTTGCTTGGCTTCGCGGCAGCGCTCTGCGTCCTTGCTAGTTTTAGCATGTCGACGATCTTGGCACTTAGAATTCTCGCACTTTTAAGCAACGCGCTTTTCATTCTCTATGGCTTAGGCGCTCACATTTACCCCGTGCTGATCCTTCATATAATTTTGCTTCCCATCAACTTGATCAAACTTAGCCGAATCAAACCGAATCTCGCCCGCAAGTCTCTGAATTCAGCCTAGTCCGGATAAAAGTCGATGGCACTCACTTTGAGCAAAGCGAATGTAGAGCTTTTGCGCCGGATCCTGGACGATGTTTTGACCGATCCCGAATTCAACACTCAGACGTCCGTCTCTGCGTTTCAGTTAGCCGAGCATCTTTGGAGACAAGCCGCGATCGGGGTACCCGATTTTGATCGAATAAAATATTCAGCCTTATCGTTGGTAAATTCCAGTTGTACCCCAGCACGCCTGAAAGCCAATCATTGATAAAATCGAAATTCGACGCCGGCGTGCCTGATCGGCATTATCCGCGTCAAACAAAGGGCCCGGCCATGCATGCGACTGCAAAAGCTTTCTCGAATACGATTCCCTCAATCCCACCCGATTTCGATATTCTGAAAAGGGTCGCTCTGTTCTGCGGCGCCGGCTTGTTGATTTCGCTGGTTCTAATCTTGTTGTGGTCATCCTTCCTCCCAACGGACCCTCAAGTGCTCAATGTGATGTGCTGGATATGAGCGGGTTTTTTTTGAGCCAGCACTGCATTGCGGACCTGGCAAGCCGTCCGCCCGGCGACTATGAGTTCACGACCAACTTCCCGCGCTCGGGATCGCCGGTGCCAGATTGCGCGATCAGGCGCTTGAGTTCGGGAATGCACGAGCCGCAATTGGTTCCCGCCTTGAGCCGCATGCCAATTTCGGTGTGCGAGCGACTACCAGCGGCAATCGCATCGCAGATCGTATTGCGGCCGACACCGAAGCAGGCGCAGACAATCGGCCCTGTGCTCGCAAGCCCCTGCGCTGGTTTGCCGGACAACAGCATCCGCCTTTGATCGACGCTCAGCGCACCCGCGGCGAACAGTTCCTTCGCGACATCCCAGTCGCCGGCATCGCGCGCCGGTCCCAGAAATAAACAGGTCTCGATCGCCTCACCCGAAAACGATGCCGCGCGGTACACGCCGCCGCCGAAGTCGCTGTATTCGGCGAGTTCCTCGCCTGCCACTTCGCGCAGCCAGGACGACCAACCCTTCAGGTCTGCGTTGTCGGCGAGGAGATAACCAAGTCCGCCGCTAACTGTGGCGCGGGCCCACCAGGCATGATCGGGCAACTCCAGCGGCTTGCGCGACAGCACGAAGCCACGGAACACATATTCATAAGGCAGGATAGATGCCGGCGTCGCCTTGGCTTCCGGCTGGCCCGAGAACGGATCGGTGATCGGCGCAACCAGTGCCCCGACGCGCGCGGCGGATGCGTTGGCTTCGCTCCAGTGGATCGGCGCGAACAACATGCCGCGCTGCTGCCGCGGGCTGACCACAACTTTCAGCGTGCATTGGCCGTGATCGGTGGTGACGCGGGCGAACGACCCGTCGGCAAGGCCATGCCGCGCGGCATCGTCGGGATGCACCTCGACGAACGGTTCCGGCAAATGCGCCCCCAACCGCGGGCTCATGCCGGTGCGGGTCATGGTGTGCCATTGGTCGCGAATGCGGCCGGTATTGAGCCGCAGCGGACGCCCTTCATTGATCTCGGTCCGCAGCACCGGCCGTTCCGGCGCGACGAAACGCGCTTTTCGGTCGTTGGTGAAGAATTCGCCGCCGGCGAAGAAACGCTGCTGCCCGGTTTCGTCTGTGCGATGCGGCCACAGCACCGGCTTCATCGTATCGAAGGCGTCGTCGTTGAGTTCGCTCAAGCCGCCGATATCGAAATCGCGGCTGCCGTTGTTTTCGAAAGCCGATAGCGCCGCGTGCTCGCGGAAGATCGCCGCCGCCGAGCTATACGCGAACGCAGGTGCAAATCCGAGGCGCTTCGCCACTTCGCTGACGATCCACCAGTCTGCCTTCGCCTCTCCGGGCGCCGGCAGAAACGCGCGCTGACGCGAAATGCGCCGCTCTGAATTGGTGACGGTGCCGGATTTCTCGCCCCAGGCCAGCGCCGGCAACAATACGTGCGCGCCGGCCCCGACGGTGTCGTTGGAGAGCACGTTCTCGGAAATCACGAACAGTTCGAGTTTTTTCAAGGCCGCACGCGCCGCATCGGCGTCGGGCAGCGAAACGGCCGGATTGGTGCCCATCACCCACAACGCCCTGATCTCGCCGCGGCCGATCGCCTCGAACATCTGGACGGCCTTGAGACCTTCATGCGTCGCGATCCGCGGCGCCTTCCAGAACCGCCGTACCCGATCGATATCGGGCGGCGTGAAGTTCATGTGCGCCGCAAGCTGATTGGAGAGCCCGCCGACCTCGCGGCCGCCCATCGCGTTCGGCTGACCGGTCAGCGAAAACGGCGAGGCACCGATCTTGCCGATCCGCCCCGTCGCGAGGTGGCAATTGACGATAGCATTGACCTTGTCGGTGCCCTGCGCGGACTGGTTGACGCCTTGCGAGTAAAGCGTGACCACACGCGGCGTCGCCGCAAACAGCTGGAAGAAGGCCAGGACGTCCTGCTCGGAAAGGCTTGTCGCCAAGGCGGTCGCCGCGGCGCTGCCGGCGATGCTGCGGGAGCGCGCGAGCGCTTCATCAAAACCGCCCGTGTAACGCTCGATGTAGGCGCGATCGAGCATGCCTTGATCGGCCAGGTGCACCAGCAATCCGGAAAACAGCGCGGTGTCGGTGCCGGGCTTCAATCCCAAAAACAGATCGGCGTCTTCTGATGTATCGGTCTTGCGCGGGTCGATTACCACCATCCGCGCACCGCGCCGCTGCTTGTTGGCCACCATGCGCTGGAACAGCACGGGATGGCACCAGGCGGCATTGGAACCGACCAGCACCAGCAGATCGGCTTCGTCGAGATCTTCGTAAACGCCGGGTACGGTATCGGCGCCAAAGGCGCGGCGATGGCCCGCCACCGAGGACGCCATGCACAGCCGCGAATTGGTGTCGACATTGCCGCTGCCGATGAAGCCTTTCATCAGCTTGTTGGCGACGTAATAATCCTCGGTCAACAATTGCCCGGAAAGATAGAACGCGACCGCATTTGGGCCGTCGCGCGCCACGATGTGGGAAAAGCGATGCGCGATATGGTCGAGCGCGTCCGTCCAGGCGACGCGCTCCATCGTGCCCTTGCTGCAGCGGACCATCGGATAGAGCAGACGATTTTCGAGGCCGACCGTTTCGCCGAGCGCCGAGCCCTTCGAGCACAGCCGGCCGAAGTTAGCCGGATGGGTGGGATCGCCCGAGATCGCCGCAGCACCGCTTCCGTCCGGAGTTGCCAGCACGCCGCAGCCGACGCCGCAATAGGGGCAGGTGGTGGAAGTTGTTCGGAGCGAGGTGTCGACGGCCGTCATCGAGGTCAACCGATCATGCGGCCGCGGCCAGCGTTGCAGCCGTGCGGCCGAACATCATGTCCTTACGGATCGCCGTAACATTCTCCCGATTGCGGATCATTCCGAGATACCAAAGCGCCTCAGAGGTATCCCCGACCAGCACCGCGCCGGCTAATCTACCTTCCTGGATCACGAGCTTTTTGTAGACGCCGCTCCTGGCGTCGTTGAGCACGATGGCCTCACTGCCGTCACTGCCCAGGAAATCGCCCGCGGAAAATACGCCGACCCCGGACACTTTGAGATTGGTTGCGGTCACGCTCCCGCCATAGGCCGCGCCGCGACCGGCCAGATGCTGCGCCAGCACCTTCGCCTGTTCATAGGCGGGTTCAACCAGTCCGTAGCAGATGCCGCGATGCTCGGCGCACTCGCCGAGCGCGAAAATACCCTCCGTGCCGGTCTGGAGCTGGTCGTCGACCACGATGCCGCGGTTGACGGAAATGCCGGCATCTTTCGCCAGCGCGACGTTCGGCCGAATCCCGGCGGCGAAAATCACGGCATCCGCATCGATGCGCCGTCCGTCGGTGAGTTCGACGCCTTCGACACGGCGCTCGCCGAGGACGCGCGCCGTGCTGGCGTTAAGCAGGACGCTGATTCCCTTTCTTTCGACCAACGATTTCAGCAGCGCTCCCGCCGATACATCGAGCTGCCGATCCATCAAGCGGTCCGTCAGGTGAAGCAGCGTCACCGGAGCACCCGCCTTGGCGAGTCCGTAGGCTGCTTCAAGTCCGAGCAATCCGCCGCCGACGACAACCACGCGCTTTTTTCCGGCCGCCAGAGTCAGCAGGAGATCAACGTCCCGACTGTCGCGAAAGGTGTGCACGCCGGCAAGATCCGCGCCGGGCACGTTGAGCCGCAGCGGTGATGACCCGATCGCAAGGACCAGCTTTGAAAAACTGATACTCTCTTCATTGGCGATCTTGAGTTCGCGGCGGCCGACGTCGATCTCGCCGACAGCACAGCCGTATTTCAGAGTCACGCCGCGGTCGCGCCACCAATTGGCGGGCCTGAGTTCGATTTCATGTGAGGCCGTTTCGCCCGCGAGCACCGACGACAGCAGCACGCGATTATAGGCAAGCCTCGGCTCGTCGCCGATCACGGCAATGGCGTAACGCCCGAGCGCGACCTTGGCGAGTTCGTCGACCAGACGGGCAGCGGCCATTCCATTGCCGACTATCACGAGCGATTCACTCATGCGAATTTCCTACTCGGCGGCCTGCGGCTTGCCATAGGCCTCGGAAATCATGAAACCGGACAGCGTGCCGTAGGCTGTGGTCCATGCGTTCGCGACCTCGGAAGTCCAGCCGCTCCCAAGTCCCTTTTCCAGCGTCCACAGCAAAGCCGCGCCGACCACGGGATAGTGCTCAGGCTTGGCGCCATAGGCGACGTGACGTTTGGCGAGCGCACTCGCCGCCGGCAAGATCGAGGGAAGATCGCTCAGGCCGCCTACCACGACAGCGAGCGTCGCCATCAGTTTTTTCCGCTGCTCGGTCAAATCGGCCGGAAACATCGATTTGACCTGAGGCGCGACCTCGAACAGGCGATCGTAAAACAGGACGGCCGCTTGATCGGAGATCGGCGCCACTTTCGAGAAACTCTGCTGCACCAGCTTGACTTGATCGGGTGTCATAGCTCTCTCCTGGCTTTAGCTTCTGATTTTGCTCATCCTCGTCCCGCGGAGGCACGAGGGAAATCAGCACGGCTGCGCGATAGCGCACTGATTGCGTTGTCTAGATGCGGGCCTCCGCAAGGCTCGGCGCACCAGCTTCAGCGGGGCTGCGGCGCAGGTAGAACCACCAGGTCAGCGCCAGGCAGGTGGCGTAGAAGCCGAGGTAGATGACGAGCGCGAGTTGCGGGCCGCCGGTTGTCGCTATCGACTTGCCGAAACCGCTCGGGATGAAGTAGCCGCCGCAAGCACCGATCGCGCCGATGAAACCAACGGCCGCGCCGCTTTCGATGCTCGCGGTCTTGATCGCGAGCGCCCGGCCGGCTTCGCCCTTGCCTCGCGCTTTGCGCAGATTTTCCTCGCGGAAGATCGAGGGAATCATCCGGTAGGTCGATCCGTTGCCGATGCCGGTGGTGACAAAGAGAATGAGGAACATCACGAGGAAGCCGGTGAAGTCCTTGATTCCCACGAAATAGATGACACCGATGGTGGCCGCCGCCATCGCGATGAAATTCCAGAACGTGATAATCGCGCCGCCGATCTTGTCGGCGAGCAGGCCGCCGAACGGGCGCGCGAGTGAACCGACCAGCGGACCCAGGAAGGCAATGCCGATGGTGACCGCCGGAAACTGCGTCTTGATCAGGAGCGGAAAAGCCGCCGAGTAACCGATGAAGGAGCCGAAGGTCCCGATGTAGATGAAGGACATGATCCAGGTGTGCTTGCGCCTGACGATCGCGATCTGGTTCTTGAACGACGATTTCGCCGAGGTCAGGTTGTTCATGAAATAGACGGCGCCTAACACCGCGATGATCAGCGGCACGACCCACATCAACCCGGCGTTTTGCAGATAAACGCCCGAGACCGGCGTGGCCTGGTAGAGATTGATAAGACCGACGCCCATCAGGATCGGTGTGAGCAGTTGAACGCTGCTGACGCCGATATTGCCGCCGGCGGCGTTGAGGCCGAGCGCCCAGCCCTTCATGCGGTCAGGATAGAAGAAGGAGATATTGGCCATGCTGGAGGCGAAGTTGCCGCCACCAAGACCGGCCGTCGAAGCCACCAGGATCATCAGCCAGAATGGCGTATCGGGTTGGCTGACGAAGTAGGCGAGCCCGAAGGTCGGGATGAAGAGCACAGAGGCCGAGAAGATCGTCCAGTTGCGGCCGCCGAAGGTCGTCACCGCGAAAGTATAGGGAAAACGCATCAGCGAGCCGATCAGGCCCGGAATAGCGACAAGCTGAAACAACTCGTCGGTCGTGTAGTGAAAGCCAGCCGCCGGAAGCTTCGTCGCGACGATCGACCAGATCAGCCAGACGGAAAATCCGATGTGCTCGGCAACGATCGACCAGATCAGGTTGCGGCGGGCGGTCACCTTGCCCTTGGTTTCCCAGAAGGTCGTATCTTCGGGGTTCCAGTCTGAGATCCAGGTCGGGTCTTTCGAGCTCATTGAAAATTTCCTTTGCGTGAGGTGGCCAATCGGGTCGCCGTCCGACGGCGTGGCAGCGCGCGCCGGGTGAAGTCCGGTGGAGCGGCGTCAAATCGGATGAATGGCTTTTCGGCGACGGCATCGATGGCGTCAGCAGGAAGCCATTCAAGCTTTGTGCCAAGCCGCCTCAGCGATAAAATATTTTATTTTACAAATACTTATATAGGAGACGACGGCCAACCCGAACATCTCGGTCCGCTCTCAAAATTTGCACCCGCTCATTTATTGTGCGACGCACAATGATTGAGCAACGCGCTCAAAAATGCGCCGACGGCGCATGTCCGCCATCGCGGGTGGCCAAACACCCGCGATCGCTCGAAGCGTCCGCAAATAGAGGCAACCGAGACTGAGCGCGAACTTCAGGACGCGGTATTAAGCGTCCTCGCTCACGGCCATCGGCTTGGGCGCGACACCCTCGCCCGGCCTGAGGCGGAATTCATAGGTCATGAGATGCCAGGGCGTCTGAGCCGGTTTGCCGTCCGGCATGGTGGGATCGTTACGCTTTTCGACCTTGGCTATCAGTTCGTCCTTCACGCCGAATACGACATCGGTATCGATATATTTGTCGCCCTCGACGAAAACATGCGTGACCAGCGGCTCGTGTCCGGGCGCATTGACCAGGAAATGAACATGCGCTGGCCGCATCGGATGACGGTGCAGCGCCAAAATCATCTGCCCGACCGGACCGTCGGTCGGGATCGGATAGCTGCATGGCAGGATGGTGCGAAAGTAAAACCGGCCGTCAGCGTCGGTGATGAAGCGCCCGCGCGACGACGGACCCGCGGTTTCGTAATCCGGTTTCTGCGAATCGTACCAGCCGTCGTCATCGGCGTGCCAGATATCGACCGGAACGTTCGCGAGCGGCTTGCCGTTCAGATCGGTGACGTGGCCTTGCACGAACATTTTCTCTCCTTCGAGTTTGGGAGAGACGTCGGTGCCATGCGGCATCGCCTTGTGTTCGCCGACGTAGAACGGACCCAGCACCGTGGTCTCGGTCGCGCCTTCGCGTTCCCTGTGGTTGACGGCATCCACCAGCATCGAGACGCCCAGCACGTCGGACAACAAGATGAACTCCTGCCGGCTTGGCGTGCACTTCTGGCCCACACGGGTCAGGAAATCGATCGCATATTCCCATTCGCCGAAGGTGAGATCGGTTTTGCGGACGAAGTCGTGCAGCGACTTCGTCAATTCCTCCATCAGGAATTTGACCCGCGGATTCTTCACCTCCTCAAAACTGTGGAGGACGGCGGCGGTGAGTTCAGTGTCGTTGAACTGGGTCATTTTTGCTTTTCCTTGGGGTGGCATTATTTGCCTCCACCCTATACCAGTCGACAAACCAAGGTAAGCGCCAGCGATTGGAATGCCGCGCCGATTTCGGCTAAGAAAGCCGGATATTTTCAAGAGATGAAATCCGATGTCTTTGGCCCTGACCACGACCTCCCCCGAATCCGCCGGTATGTCGAAAGCCGCTTTCGACCGGATCGAGAACCATCTGCGCGAACGCTACATCGATGCCGGCCGCTTTCCGGGAACCCAGCTCATGGTTCATCGGCGCGGCCAACTCGTTCACAGCGCCTCGCAAGGCTTTGCCGATCTCGAGCGCAAGGTGCCTGTCAAGGACGACACCATCTATCGCATCTACTCCATGACCAAGCCGATCACGAGCATCGCCTTCATGATGCTGGTCGAGGAGGGCCGCGCCGCACTCGACGAGCCCGTCCACAAATATATCCCGGAGTGGAAAAACCTCGGCGTGTTCCAGGCCGGCATTTGGCCGGCCTTTCTCACCCGGCCGCCCTCGAGGCCAATGCAGATCGTCGACCTGATGCGGCACACTTCGGGCCTCACCTACGGCTTCCAGCAGCGCGGCAATGTGGATGCGGCCTATCGCGAATTGAAAATCGGCGAGGTCGAGAAAGCGGGAACGCTGCAATCCATGATCGCGGATCTCGCAAAGATACCGCTGGAATTTTCACCGGGCGAGGCCTGGAACTATTCGGTCTCGACCGACGTGATCGGCTATCTCATCGGCCTCATCAGCGGCAAGCCGTTCGAGCAGTTTCTTCAGGAGCGCATCTTCGATCCGCTCGGCATGAAAGATACCGGCTTCTTCGTACCCCCTGACAAGGCCCACCGTCTGGCGGCCTGCTATTCGGCGAGCCCGCAAGGGGCCATGACCTTTCATGCCACCGACCGCAAAAGCGGTCTCACTTTGCAAGACGATCCGGCAAGGAGCTCTTTCCTGTCACCGCCGTCGTTCATCTCCGGCGGCGGGGGTCTGTGCTCAACTTCGGCCGATTATCTCACCTTCTGCCGAGCGCTGCTTAACGGTGGCGAGCTCGATGGCGTGCGGCTGATCGGCCCGAAGACGCTTTCCCTGATGACGTCAAATCATCTGCCGGGCGGCAAAACGTTGCCCGATCTGTCGCGATCGCTGTTCTCCGAGGCGACCTATCATGGCATCGGTTTCGGCCTTGGCTTCTCCGTCACCCTCGATCCGGCGCAGACGCTCATTCCCGGAAGTCGCGGCGAATATGCCTGGGGAGGTGCGGCGACGACCTCGTTCTGGATCGACCCGGCGGAGGAGTTGATCGCTATTTTCATGACGCAGGTGCTGCCCTCGACCGCAACCCCAATCCGGCGCGAACTGCGCACCATGATCTATTCGGCGATCACCGACAGCAATATTTAAGCCCGCGTGCGCGCAATTTGGCGCGCGCTGTCAACCGATAGTTTGCAGGCTCGGAAACGTCTCAAGAAGCCAGATGCTGGCGGTAGAAACGCCACCCGTCAGAAAGGCGATACCCGTGACGACGAGCAGCACGCCCATGGCGCGCTCGACGTGCGCCAGATATCGCTTCATTCGTGCAAACAGCGAGGAGAATTGCTCGACCATGAAGGCCGCGATCAGGAACGGAATGCCAAGGCCGGCGGAATAGACCGCGAGCAGGCCGGCGCCTTTCTCCACGGTGGATTCCGAGGCTGCAATCGAGAGGATCGCCGCCAGGATCGGCCCGATGCAAGGTGTCCAGCCGAATGCAAAAGCCAACCCCATCACATAGGCGCCCCAGAGCCCGACAGGCTTGGGGATGGAAAGGCGCCCTTCCCGCATCAACAGATCAATCCGCGTCAACCCGAGGAAGTGCAGGCCCATCGCGATGATGACGCAGCCTGCGACGATCGAGAGTTCCGTCGACCAGGCATGGATAAAGCTGCCGATCAGCGAAGCGCTGGCGCCGAGCGCCACAAACACGGTGGAAAAGCCGAGTACGAACATAACGGCTGACGTCATCACCGCGCGGCGGGACGACGACGCAGGTTCGTCATTGGCCACGTGCTCGATGGTCGCGCCGGTCAGATAGACCAGATAGGGCGGCACCAGCGGCAGCACGCAGGGCGACAGAAAACTGACAAGGCCCGCAATCAGCGCAGCCGGAAGCGAGACGTCGTGGATCATGATGGGAGTTGATGTAGCGGATATGCGGAAATCCGCAAATCACGACCACGGGGCCGGCCAAACGTTGCGACCGGGTGCACCGGTAGCCGGGCTATTTGACCAGTTTCAGGGAAACCGGCGAACGCGGGCGCGGACTTTCCTGCGGAACGGACTTTGAAGTCGCCTCGACCTCCCGCACCATCGCATCGCACAACGCCTTCAATTCCGAATCGTCGATCCGGTTGAGCTTGATCCGGAGCTCCAGGATCGCGACCGAAACCAGCTGCGCCGTGTCGCGATCGCCGTTCTTGATGAGGGATGTCTGGCACTCCTCAAGAGTTGCCAGAACAGCTCGCAAATTTTCTTCAAAATAAGCCACAGCGTGTTTCCGTTATCGAGCCCGCGAAACGATCGATGTGATCGAGGTAATAAATAGATCAACACCAACCCGCCCAAAAAAGTCCGACGGTATTAGGACCGAGAAGATAGATTTCGTCGTTACACAGATTTGTGACATCGCTCGGCAATCCCTGATGATTCAGCCGTAGTTGCCGTGCGGCTGGGCGCGTTATAGACATCGAAGTTGCTGGTGCACTGCAAAATTTCCGTGAATGAGGCTTTTGGGACTTTGGCAGGGTGCAGCCTGTGGATGCAGACGTCATTTTCTGGCGCAACAGTAAACCAGGCGCGTCAAAAAGTCCCGCCGTAACCGGCGTCAGGGTTGTTATATGTCAAATAACCTGCCAAAGCAGGTAGATCGGTGGTCGGATTTAGATACTTAGATTTAGAAGTATTGGGGAAAACGCCTCGCAGAAGGCACTTCCCGTATCGATCGAAACGAGGCGCGATTAAATGGCGTTCCGGACCATTGCAGCTTTTATGGTCGGATGACGAACGTCATCGATCTAGCGGGCGGCGGTTGAGCCGTTTTGGGAGGAGGCAAATCCCCGTAAATTTCCGGGGTTTGGGTACGAATTGGTGCATTAGAAGTGGGTCTGAACAGTATATAAGGGTAACCTCCAAACCCTGTTGTTCAGGCGCTTCATGAGCGAAGGACGGTAGAAGCAGTATGAAATCCATAGCAAAAAAGATGAAGCAACGCAGCGCCGGGAAACCGGACATTGAGCTGGGCAAGCGGATTCGCTTGCGGCGCGTGGAGCAGAAGGTTTCGCAGGCCGAGCTTGGAGAACAGCTTGGCGTCAGCTTCCAGCAAGTTCAGAAATACGAGAAGGGCGTCAATCGCGTGGGCGCCGCCCGTCTTCAGCAGATTGCAACAGCGCTCGATGTGCCCGTTACTTTCTTCTACGACGGCGATGGCAAGGCCCGTGAAGTGGAGAGCCTGCTGTTCCTTGACAGCGCATTCAGCCTCAGGTTGCTGCGCGCCTACAGCAAGATCAAGGACCAGACTGTCCAGCGTCAGCTCGTATCCTTGATGGAATCGATCGCTGCGAACGAAGACTGATCAGGATTGGCGCGCGGCCTGGTGATCCCTACCCGGCGCCGCCGCGGATACGATCGATCAGAGCCGACGAATCGGCTGGCGCGCAATGGCCGCGCCAGGCGACATGCTGGTCGGGCCGCGACAACACCAAAACGCCATCTCGGGCCATCGCAGCCGGTGCCGCCACGTCGATCACCTTCAGCGGCAGTTTTCGCTCACCCGCAGCCCGCGCAAGCGGCTTGGCATCTGCCGCCGGATCAAAACGCAACAGCGTGAATTCCGGTCCCATGTCATCGTAGAGCGAGGCGCCATCCGCGCACCACAAATGCGGCGTCCGGCATCCCGGCACTGTCGAGGGGGTATAACTGTTCATCGTATAGGGCGGCGGCGAGGCGCCGTCGTAAGCGATGATGGGCGAACGATCGTAATAGGTGCCGAAGTTGAGACCGGCGCAGGCATATTGCTGAACATTGATCTCGTAAGTGAGTTGCCCGGTTTCCAGCCGCGCACGTTCACCCTCCGCGCTCGCTTCCTCGATTGCGTCAGGCACCGCGCCGCGGCGGCGAATCTCGACTTCGGCATGCGACATCGCAAACCGCGATACCTGGCTTGTGATCGGCCAGCGTTCGGCCGCGTAGGCGTCGAGAATGGAGGCCGGCGCCCAGCCGTTGAGATGCGCAGCCAGCATCCACGACAGGTTCGTTGCGTCGGCAATGCCGGCATTCATGCCGTAACCGGCATAGGGCACCCAGATATGCGCGGCATCGCCGGCAATGAAGGCGCAGCGGTCGCGAAACCGGCTCGCGATCAGCCGCCGCCCAAACCAATCTTCTTTCGAGATGACATCGTATTTGAAGTCCGCATCCACCCCGAGGATGGTGCGGATGCAGGCGTCGCGATCCACCGAATCGAAGTCGCCCTCGCCTGGCTTCATGTAGTTATGCACCAGCCAGCGCTCGCGGCCGTCGATCGCATAGACCATGCCGGATCGGCGCGGATTGATGGCGCCGGTGCCCCAGGCCGGCGCATAATGCTGCCGGGCGATCAGATCCGGAGCGCGGATGTAGGTCGATTGCACGCGTTGCACCACCGCGTCACCGACAAACTCGGCGCCGATCGCCTTGCGGACGACCGACCGCGCGCCGTCGCAACCGATCAGATAGCGGCACCGAATGGACTTCGTTGCCCCGCTGTCGAGATCGCGCAATGTCACTTCAGCGAAGGCATCCCCTATTCGGACATCTTCGGCCGAGGTCCGGTTGATGATGCGGATGTGCCGCTCGGCCGCGGCGTGTTCGAACAGGATCGGTTCGAGAAAAATCTGGTTGATGCGATGCGGCGGCTCCGGCGTCGGCCAGTTGCAATCCGGACCGTCTTTGCGTGTGAAGCGGTCGCGGCGGCAGGGAATCTGAATTCGCGTCAGTTCCTGCCCGGTAAACGTGGTGCGGTAACTGATGTCGTGCGGATAATCCGCCGGCAGCCCCGAATTGCGTATCTTCTCCGCCAAACCCAGCCGCCGGAAAATTTCCATGGTGCGGGCGGCAACGTGATTGCATTTTGGCTCCGGCGGCTCGGCCGGTGCGCGCGTCTCAAGCAGCGTGACATCGATGCCCCGCCACGCCAGATCGATCGCCAGCGTCAGACCCACCGGCCCCGCGCCGACGATCAGCACTTCCACATCTGTCATTGAAGCTTCATTCCAGTTCGGCACCCGAATTGCGGACGATGATGCCCCAGCGATCGACCTCGGCTTTGACGAAAGCCTTGAAGCGATCAGGCGTCGAGCCGGAGACCGGCTCAAGCGCCATCGCCGTCAATCGCTCGACGGTTGAAGGATCGCTCGTCAGTTTGTCGATCTGGGCTGCGAGTTGCTCGACGATTGGTTGCGGCACGTGAGCTGGCGCCACCACGCCGACCCAGGCCACGAGTTCAAACCCGTCGAGGCCTGACTCAGCCAACGTCGGAATGTCGGGAGCGGCCGCGACCCGTTGCGGGGTCGTGACCCCGATCACCCTGACTTTTCCCTCGCGGATTTGCGGCAGCGCCGGCTGAAGATCCGCGACCATGAAGGCGATGCGGCCCGCGATCACATCAAGCAGGGCCGGAACGGCGCCACGATAGGTGACATGACGGACGCTTAATCCGAGTCGCTCCCGCAACATTTCGGCGCCCAGATGATGCGGACTGCCGTTGCCGGCCGAACCGTAAGCGAGCCCCGGATTGGCTCTGGCGTAAGCGATGAAGTCCGGCAGCGTCTTCACCGGCAAGGATGGATCGACGATCAGGGCGAATGGCACCCGCGCGACAGGTGCGATCGGCGTGAAATCCTCCACCGGATCGTAGGCCAATTTGCGATAGAGAGCTTTGTTGATCGCAAGCGTGGTCGAGGTCGCGGTCAACAGCGTGTAGCCATCGGCTTGCGATCGCGCCACCTGTTCGGCGCCAAGCACGGTGGCCGCTCCCGGCTTGTTCTCGACGACCACGGTGGCGGCAAGCCCGGCCCGCAATTGCTCGGCGACCAGCCGCCCGAGCAGGTCGATGCTGCCGCCGGCCGGATACGGCACGATCATCTTGATCGCCCGGTTCGGATAGGCCGCCTCAGCCGGTGACAAGGCGGGCCACAGCCAAAGGCCGGCGACAGCGCCGCCGCATCCGGTCAACGCCGCCCGGCGCGTCCACCTCATTGGTATCTCCCGCGGAGCCCATTACTCTTTTAAAATCGGGACTCTCACGAACCAGATTAGCGGGACCTGCGACATACCGGAAGCGGCTCGCCAGTGAAGACGAGCGCATCGGGGATGCAAAAACCGCAATTCCGGCTTAATCGGAAGGCAACCCTCATGGTCATATTTTATAGACGTCTCGCTCGTCGATTGGCCGGGCTTGCATTTTGATCAAACGCCCGCGCCACCAGCGCATTCCAGGGGATTTCATTGATGCGTAAATTCGTTGTGTTTGCCGCCGGCGTTGCCTTCGCCGCCGTCCCGGCCTTCAGCCCAAGCGCAGCACAAACACCGGCCGCCGCCGCGCAGCCCAGTCCACCCCACGTTGCGGCCGCTAGACCGGCCGCCTCGACCCCAGAATCGCGTTCGGCCGCAGCGCTGGCGCTGTCGCATGAACCGACCTTCGACGAAGGCACGGCGCAACGGATCAAGGACGCTGCGCTCAGCTATTCCGACCTCGCGGTCCGCGGCGGCTGGCCGACTATCCCTGCGGAGGCGAAATTCGCGCTCGGGGTCGCCGGTCCCGACGACGATCTGCTGCGACACCGCCTGATCATCAGCGAGGATCTCGCCGCCGACAAGGCAGCCGGCCCGTTCGATGAGGCGGTGGCCGAGGCGGTCAAGCATTTCCAGGTGCGCCATGGCATGGCCGCCACCGGCACCGTCACGCCGCGCACCCTGGCCGCGCTCAACATCCCCGTTCAGAAGCGGATCAGGCAGTTGGAGGCTTCGCTCGAGCGGCTGGAAAACATGAGCTTCCCGTTCGGCCAGCGTTATGTCGTCGTCAACCTTCCGGCGACATTTGCCGAAGCGGTCGAGAACGATACGGTCGTGCGGCGTTATCGCGTGATCGTCGGCAAGACCGAGAAGCCGTCGCCGACGCTGACCGCGGAAATCACCAGCGTCAATCTCAACCCGACCTGGACCGTCCCCTCCTCGATCGCGAAAACCGAAATCTCCGCGCATATGCGCAAAGACCCGAGCTATCTCTCGCGCATGCACATGGAAGTGCTGGACGGCCACGACCGCCCGATCGACCCGGCATCCGTCGACTGGTCCGGCGCGCATGTGCCCAATTTCACGGTGCGCCAGCAGAACGGCGCGTGGAACGCGCTCGGCGCAGTGAAGATCGACATGCCCAACCCCTATTCGGTCTATATGCACGACACCAACCAGCGGAATCTGTTCAGCGACGACTACCGTTTCGATTCCCACGGCTGCTCGCGGGTCGACAATGTCCGCGATCTCGCCGCCTGGCTGTTGCAGGAAGAAATGCCGAAATGGAACAGGGCCGCGATCGACGCGGCGATTGCCACCGGCGAACGCGAGGACGTCGTGCTGCCGAAGAAAGTACCGGTCGCCTGGATCTACCTCACCGCATGGATGACCCGCGACCAGACCATCCAGTTCCGCAACGACATCTACGATCAGGACGAGCAGTTGCTGGAGGCCACGGCCGAGGAAGCCGCCTTCTTCAACCAAGGCCGCCAATCATCCATTGACGGCGCATCTGGCGCGGTAACGACGGGTATTCCGGGGCGATGCGAAGCATCGAACCCGGAATCTCGAGATTCCGGGTCTGGTCCTTCGGACCATCCCGGAATGACGTCTGCAATAAGACATGGATGCCTCGCGACCGCGCCGCCATTGCAGCTTCCGCAAAGCAGTGCTTGATTGCGGGCTCAAACCCTGCTCCCGAGGCTTTCCGATGCTCGACGTCGCCAAGACAAACGAAAAATCCTTTGCCGACGGCAAAATCCTCAAAAAAATCACCGACGGGGTCGGCATCCTCACCTTCAACAATCCCGAAAAACGCAACGCCATGTCGATCGAGATGTGGGATGGCGTGGGTCAGGCGCTGACCGAATTGCGCGACGACGAGAGCGTGCGCGTGGTGATTTTGACCGGCGCCGGCGACAAGGCCTTCGTGTCGGGCGCCGATATCAGCCAGTTCGAAAAGAACCGCCATAACGCGCAAGCCTCCGAAGAATATAACCGGAGGAGCGACGCCCAGCGGGCGTTGCTCGCCCATTTTCCGAAGCCGACCATCGCCTGCATCCGCGGCTTCTGCCTTGGCGGCGGCATGCAGGTCGCGATGTCGGCGGACATGCGCTTTGCCTCGGACAACAGCCAGTTCGGAATCCCCGCGGCCAAGCTCGGCATCGCCTATGGCTATGATGGACTGAAGCATCTGGTGTCGCTGGTTGGACCGTCGCAGGCACGGCTTTTGATGTACACGGGCATGCGGATCGATTCCGCTGAGGCTCTACGCATCGGCCTTGTCGATCGCGTGGTCGCGGATGAAAAGCTGTGGGACGAAACGCTCGAGATCGCCCGCACCATTTCCGGCAACGCGCCGTTGTCGATCAAGGCCAGCAAGATCACGATCGCCCAAGTGCTGAAGGACAAGGACGAGCGCGACATGGCCGCGATCAAGGCGATCTCGACCACCTGCATGGATTCAGAGGATTTCCGCGAAGGCCGTCTGGCTTTCATGGAAAAGCGCAAGCCGAAGTTTAGGGGGCGGTGATCCTTGCCCCGGATGCTGCGCAGCGCACCGCGAAGGCGGTGTGGTGCGCTGCTGATCCGTGGGCCCAGGTAAGATCGTGGGTCCCGGATCTGCGTCGCGTCACTTCATGTCGCGCCGCGTCCGGGACACGAAAGATAGCGATTGACAAGGTTTGGCGTGCGCCAACTGATTTGCCCGTCGCGTTATTAGGTCGCAGGTGTCAGCGGTTGATCCGATCCTAAAATCACGGGCAGATTCCCGCCCATCCCGCGCCACCAAAAGGGGCGTTTCGCGATCGTCACGAACGTGGGTGCGGGACGCGATGGACGCGAGCTATGCCGGACGACGAACGGCGCGCTTGCGGACGGCGAAGTCGTAGCGTCCTGACACCCCGATGCTGGTGTTAACTCCAAAGAAGCTGACGCTTCTCAGGGGGACGGAGGCAACAAAGCCGGTCTCCGGGGAGACTACGAAGGAAACCGTAAAACCATTCGCGCGGGGAATGCCGGGATGTTTCGGCGAACCTGTGGTGACTAACTCGTGTGTTTTACTTTTTTACACACGAGGCTGCGGGTGCGCATGAGCACCCGGCATTTCCCGCGCCCTCTTCTCAACGAGGGACGATGCGTTGCAGAACCCGGGCGAGAAATCGCGCCGCGGGAAGGAAAAGTCACGTCAATGGCGTCCTTCGAGACGCCGCTGTCGCGGCTCCTCAGGACGAGGTCTCAATATGCGGCATAATCCTTTCCTCCTCATGGTGAGGAGCGTGGCACGCCCGAGCAGGCCGAGCGCTGGCGAGGCCGTCAGCGAACAGCGCAAATCCAATGCCACGCGTCTCGAACCATGAGGCCCGGCTTATGGGCGACGGCGCATCACAACGACGCCAGTACCGCATTGCCAATATCAGCCGTGCCGTTTTGGCCGCCGAACTCCATCGGCTTGATGCCTTGCGCATACACCTTGTCGACCGCGCGTTCGATGCGTTCGCCGGCCTCGGCGGCGGATTCAAGCCCGTGCTTGTCCGCGAGCCAGTCGAGCATCATCGCCGCCGACAGGATCATCCCGGTCGGATTGGCCTTGCCCTGCCCCATGATGTCGGGCGCGGTGCCGTGACAGGGCTGGAACACGGCATAGCGGTCGCCGATATCGGCCGAGGGCGCCATGCCCATGCCGCCGATCAGGCCGGCCGTCATGTCGGAGAGGATATCGCCGAACATGTTCTCCATCACCATGACGTCGAAGTCCCACGGCCGCTTCACCAGCATGGCCGAGCAGGCATCGACATACAGACGATCCGTCTTCACGTCAGGATGACGTTTGGCTGCCTCGTCGAACATCTCACGAAAGAACGCAAAGGCCTTGAACACATTGGCCTTGTCGACGCAGGTCAAGCCGCCGGGCCGGCCGCGCTTCTTGCGGCGCTCGGCAAGCCGGAAGGAAAACTCGAACAACCGCTCGGAAGTCTTTCGCGTGATGACCAAGGTCTCGCGCGCATCATCATGGGTCACCACGCCTTTTCCCATCGAGGCGAACAGGCCTTCCGTGGATTCGCGGATCACGACAAGGTCGATGCCGCGCTGGTCGGCGCCGACGATCGGGCTCGGCACGCCCGGGATGAGCCGCGCGGGGCGCACGCCGGCATAGAGATCGAAGTGAAAGCGCAGTTCGACCTGCGGCATGATCTCGGTGTTATCGGGATAGCGCACCGACGGCAGGCCGCAGGCGCCGAGCAGGATCGCGTCCGCCTCCTCGCACAGCTTGATGGTCGAGTCCGGCATCGACTTGCCGGTCTCGCGGTAGTGATTGGCGCCGGCGGGAGCGTCGGTAAAGCGGAACTTCAGGTCGGTGGTTTTTTCGATTTTGCGCAAGACTTCGAGCGCCGGCGCCATGACTTCGGGGCCGATGCCGTCGCCGGAGAGGACGGCGATGTGGAGCGCGTTATTGGCAGACATGGAGTTGTTATCCTTGGTTCGGTTATCGGTGGCCTCATGGTTCGAGACGCGTGTTACCACGCTCCTCACCACGAGGAGCGCGAACCTCATCCTGAGGAGCGCACATTTGTGCGCGTCTCGAAGGATGAGGCCACGCTCGAGAAGGTCTTAAGGCGTCAAAATCGCTCGCCCGACCAGCCGGCCCTCTTTCAGATCGGCCAACGCCTGATTGGCCTTGCCGAGCGGCATCGGCGTCACCGGAATGGCAGCGATCTTTTTGGCGCGGACGAGATCGAGCAATTCCTCGGTTTCGCGCAAATTGCCGACATAGCTGCCCTGGATGGTGATCGCCTTGATCGGGATCAGCGGCAGGGCCCATGGCGCGCCGCCGCCGAACAGGCCGACGATCACGAGCTTGCCGCCCTTGGTCAGGCAGTCAAACCCAAGCTGCGCGGTCTTGGCATTGCCAACCAGGTCGATCACCGCGCGGATCGGCTCACCCGCCTTTTTGGTCAATTGCTCCAGCGCATCCGCAGCACCTCCGTCCACGGTCGCGAGCGCGCCGGCTTTTTCCGCCGCTTCGCGCTTCTTCGCGTCGATATCGACCACGATCGCGCCCTTGCCGCCCATCGCCTTGATCAGCGACAGCGCCATCAGGCCGAGACCGCCGGCGCCAAAAATCACGATCGGGGTGTCGAACGCGAACTCCACTTTCTTCAGGGCGCTATAGGTAGTGACACCGGAGCAGGCATAAGGGGCGGCGGTGACAGGATCGAGCCCCTTCAGGTCGATCAGATATTTCGGATGCGGCACCGTCATGTGATCGGCGTAGCCGCCGTCGCAATAGACGCCGAGCGCATTCGGCTTGACGATGCACATGTTCTCATCGCCACCGACGCAGGTTTTGCATTTGCCGCAGCCGAGCCAGGGATAAGCCAGCACGACGTCACCGACCTTGCGACCGCCTTTGTCGCTTTCTTTAACATCAGGCCCGAAGGCAATGATTTCGCCGACGGTTTCGTGCCCCATCGTACGCGGCAAAGAGACGCCGCGATCCTTCAACGACAACGGTTTGCGGCCATGGCCGAGGTCGTAGCCGCCCTCCCAGATGTGGAGGTCGCTATGGCAGACGCCGGCCGCCTTCACTTTGAGCAGCACCTGCGTGCCGCCGGGCTGCGGCGTCGGTTCATCTACTTCCTGAAGAGGCGCGTTGAAGTCGGCGACCTTGAAACTCTTCATCGTTCCGCTCCCGTGGGTTTATTTGGGGCTGTGATAGGCCGGAAACCGCCGGTCCCGCAAGGCCGTCTGCTAGCGCTTCCCGGCAACGGCAGCTATCTGATTTTCCGAGAGCCCGCCTTCGCCAAGCACGGCGTCGGTATGTTCGCCGAGCGCGGGCGCGCGCGGCCCCGCAGCGACTTTGGCGCCGGACATCCGGAACGGCAGGTTCATGACCTTGAAAGTGCCGCCGCCGTCTTCCACCTCGGCGAGCCCGCCGCGGTGAGCGAGTTGCGGATCACTCATCGCCTCATCTACGGTTCGGTAGGCCGAACAGGGAACGCCGTGGGTCGACAATGCCGCAAGGCAAGTCGCGGTCGTCACCGTGCGCGACCAGCATTCGACGCCATCCATCATCTCATCCCAGTGTCGACGCCGGTCGGCATATTTCGCAAAGCGGGGATCGCCGGTCCATTCCGGATGACCGGCGGCGCGAACCAGGCCCTGGAAGGTTTTTTCGCTGGCGATAGCCACCATCACATAGCCGTCCGCCGTCTCGACCGGACCGAACATCGGGCGGCTCGGCGGAGCTACTTCGAATTGCGCATTCTGGACTTCATTCGGCGTCAGCGTGAGCATCGATTCCAGCATCGATACGTCGATATGCTGGCCTTTGCCGTTGAACTCGCGCTGGTAGAGCGCGGCCGCAATGGCGCCGAAGGCATAGACGCCCGTCAACACATCCGCGTGATAGATGCCGCAATAATCCGGCCGGCTTCGGCCGGGCTGATAGGCAAGATGGGCCCTATCGTAGCCGGACGCCGCGTGAATGACCGGCGCATAGGCCGGCAACTCCGCCGACGGCCCGGTCTGGCCGTAGCCGGAGATCGAACAATAGACCAGCTTCGGATTGAGCGGCTGCAAGCACGGGTAATCGAGCTTCAGCCTGCGCATCACGCCCGGCCGGAAATTTTCCACGAGGACGTCTGTGTCTTTCACCAGGCGATGGATGATGTCGACGGCGTCAGGCGATTTCAGGTCGAGGACGATGCTTTTCTTGCCGGCGTTGAACGTGCCGAAAATGCTGCTGAAGCCATTGCGCACGGGAGGACGGCTTCGCATCGTCTCGCCGTCGGCCGGCTCGATCTTGATGACCTCGGCTCCCACGTCGGCCAGCATCCGCGTACAATGCGGGCCGGCGATGGTGGTCGAGAAATCGAGTACGCGCAGGCCATGGAAGCTGCCTGTCGCATTCCGCTCATCGATTTCCGATATGGTCATTCAAGAACTCCCCTTTTGGCCCGCCTGACCGCCGACCTTGCCGAGACACTAAAGGGACCCGGCCGGGTGGGAAAGCTTGGTTGCCGCCATGGCCTCCTGTGCACGGCCCCGATGCGGCGGTGGCCCATGCAACTGGTGGGAGCAAATTGGAACTGATCTTGCATAGAAAGCGTTAGCGACGGCAGCGTGCGAGGGCGTTTCTTGAGAGTCCTGTTCGTTACCACGGAGATGGATGACTTCATTCGGGTCGGCGGCCTTGCCGCCGTTTCGGCGGCGCTGCCTCGGGCGCTCCGGCGCTGGACCGACGTCAGGGTCTTGCTTCCGGGCTATAGCGAAGTCGTCGAACAATTCACGCATCTCGAGATTATCGGCCATTCTCCAGCCTTGGCGGAGATGCCGGCCTGCTCGCTCGCGCTCGGATCGACCAAGGACGGCCTCCCCGTTTATGTGGTTTTGTGCCCACAATCATACGATCGGCCGGGCAACCCCTATGGCGACGAAGCGGGGCGCGACTGGCCGGACAATGATATCCGTTTCGGACGATTGGCCTCGGTGGCTGCCCAACTCGCATCGGGTACACTGGACAAGAATTGGGCAGCTGACCTGGTCCATGCCAATGACTGGCAGGCGGCCCTGGTGCCGGCCTACCTCGCATGGAGCGGGAGCAAGATCCCGAGCATCCTCACTATCCATAATTTGGCATACCAAGGTCTGTTTGCGAAAGAGTCGTTGCGGCGGATCGGTGCGCCCGCGGACTCCTTTCATATCGACGGCCTCGAATTCTACGACAAACTGTCCTTTCTCAAGGGCGGCCTCATCTACGCCTCTCATTTGACGACCGTCAGCGAGACCTATGCCAGGGAAATCACGACCCACGAGCTTGGCTGCGGATTGGAGGGTCTGCTTCGGCAACGCTCCGACGCCGCGCAACTGACGGGCATTTTGAACGGCATCGATGAAAGTTGGGACCCCCGCGTCTGCGCCCAGTTGGCGCAGCCCTTTGCTGCCGGAGACTGGGAAGGCAAGCAGGCCAATTCCGACTATGTCCGCCACCAATTTGGATTGGCGGTTTCCCGCGGTCCGATCTTCGGACTGGTTGCCCGCCTGGTTCATCAGAAAGGCATCGATCTCGTCCTGGCCGCCGCCGACGAAATCATCGATGCCGGCGGGCAGATCATCGTCACCGGCAGCGGAGAGCCGGAGATCGAAAAGGCATTGGTCGAGGCGCGTCGGCGCCGGCCGGATGCCATTGGCGTCAATATCGGCTTCAACGACGGTCAGGCGCGGCGGATTTTTGCCGGCAGCGACTTCACGCTGATGCCGTCACGCTTCGAACCGTGCGGGCTGAGCCAGATGTACGCGCAGAAATTCGGTTCGCTTCCAATCGGCCATCAGACCGGCGGCCTGGCCGAAACCATTACCGACGGCGAAACCGGATTCCTGTTTTCCCAACCCTCAACGGAATCCTTTCTTGGCGGCGTCCGGCGCGCGTTCTCCGCCTTCATGGCAAAGGATCGGCTCGACTCGATGCGCCGGAACGCGATGGCGCGATCCTTCAGCTGGGATATTTCGGCGGCCAGCTACGGCGCCCTCTATCGGAAAACGGTATCTCCCTAAAGATGCTGCACACTCACGGCGGCTTGCGGCGGCGGCCGGGTTTCCGGCATCGCAAGCCAGATGACAACGAGGCCCGTGGCCGCAACCGAGGCAAGGCCTGCGAAAGCGAAGCTGCTGCCGAACGTGTCGCTGACATAACCGGCGAGCACCGTGCTCAGAGATGCTCCGATCCCGGTCGCCGTGCCGACCACGCCTTGTGCGAGATTGAAGTGGCCGCTGCCGAACGCGACATCGGCGACGACCAGAGGAATCAAGACGCTCAACACCGCCGCGGTAATGCCATCGAGCACCTGGACCGCGACCAACAGATAGGGATCACCGACGACCGCAAACAGCAGACCTCGGAACGCGAGCGCGGCAAAGCCGATCAGAAGCAGCGGCCGCCGCCCCCATGCTTGCGCCTTGCGTCCGACCGAGGGCGAGGTCAGCGCGACAATGGCCTGAGGCACGATGATGCACGCCGCGATCAGAACGGTCGCCCATTGGCTCGATCGCGTGGTGACGATACCTGCCATGAGCGGAAGCATCGAGGCGTTGGCCAGTTGAAGCAGCAGAATGCTGCCGGCGAAGATCAACAACGGACGCTGACGCATCAAGACCACGACGCTGGTCGATTTGGCGCTCGGCGCTGTCGGCGACACCGAGCCGTGCGCACGGGCAGCATCGATTTCCCGTTCACGGATGCGCACCAGTGCCAGCAATGTCGGGATTGCGAGTACGAAGGCAACGAGGAATACCGAACGGCTCGACAGCAGATAGCCGCACGTCCCCATCAGGGCAGCGGCGACACCATTTCCGAGCGACGCAAAGCGCGCGTTGCGCCCAAATCGCTCGCCAATCGCGAGAGGTCCGACCAGACCGAGGCTGATCGCGGCGATCGCAGGACCAAGCACACAACTGGCTGCGGCATGAAGGATAGCGGCGGCCGCGATCACCGGATAGATCGGCCATGCCGCATAGGCCAACGCACTGCATCCGATCGTTGCGATGGCGAGACCCGCAACCAGCCGTTCGGATTTCGCCGCATCGATGATGGCGCCGCCGGGCATTTGTCCGATCAAAGCGATGACGCTGCCGATAGAGAGCACCGAGCCGATCTCGACCTGAGTCCATTTCTGCGTCGTCAGATAGACCGCAACGAAAGGGCCGAACCCGGTTTGCACATCGGCCAGAAAGAAGATGAACCAATCGAGGCCGCGAAGGCTTCCGCGCGAGGGGACGGGCGCCGTATCCGCCGTCACCGCTTCGGCATCAGCGCGCGCCATTTGGTCATCACCGCCCGGTTGCCCGCGCTCTTCAGCGTGGGGCTGGAGGTCTCGGGGCGTGGATGGACGCGCAAACATCTAGTGATCAAACTGCCATGGCTGAAGGCTCCCGGCGGCGCCGAGCACTACGATCGGCGTATCCTCCTTGTATTCAGGCGCCGCAATCACCTGTTCCTTGGTCAAATCGAGCGTAATGCTGTCGCCTTTGTTGGCGACGCGGCCAAAGTGCAGCGCATTCCAATCGACGACGATTTTCCTGCTGCCCATCCCCAGAAAGCCGCCAAAATCGATCACCGCGGCACGCACCGTACCCAGACGGTCGACGATCACATCGACGATACGTCCCATGTTCTCATCGGCAGGGCTTCGGACGTCCCGTCCCAATACCCCATGCGCTTCACTTGCGCCGATGATGGTGACGGATGCCGGCGGCGCCGGCTCTTTCGCTGCGGGCGCAGCGCCGTCTTGCTGTTTGGATGGCTGGGGTGCCGTTGCTTCACCCTCGCCCCAGGAATGCGCGCCATACAGGCTGACAATACCGACCGTCGCAAGCGTGAGCAGAATTCTGGCGCGCATCTCAGTTCCTCGCTTGAAGTTCGTCAGAAGGCGGCGATACCCACGAACGCCGACCAGACCATTCACTTGCTTTTCGAGATCAGCGGGAAAGCACGATGGAAACCTGAATCTTCCCTCGCGTTTTCATCACTTCCAGCGACACTTCATCGCCATGCCGCCTGAGCCGGAGGTCAGCGCTCGAAGCGCCCAATTTCAGATCGCGGAGAACCACCTCGTTGAGGAAAGCCGGCAGGCGCGGATTGCGCAGGCGGATTTCTCCGTGATCGGCATCAAATTCAAGGCCGAGCGCTGCTTCCAGCAGCGTGAACGGCGTCGCGCTCGCCCAGGCTTGCGGCGCACAGGCGACTGGATAGAGCGTTGGCCCGCGCCCCTTCTCGCGCCGGAAGCCACAGAACAATTCGGGCAGCCTGCGCAGGTCCATATAGGTCGCGGCATCAAACAACGCCTTGAACACCTGCTCGACCGAATGTTTGAAGCCGTAACGCGCAAGCCCGAGCGCGATCAGCGCATTGTCGTGCGGCCAGATCGACCCGTCATGGTAGGACATCGGATTGTAGCGCGCTTCGCCATGCGCGACGGTGCGGATGCCCCAGCCGGTGAAGAAATTGGGCTGCATCAACCCGGCAGCGAGCCGTTGCGCGCGGTCTTCCCGTACAATCCCGGTGAAAAGAAGTTGCCCGGCGTTGGAGGTGCGTACCCGGCACGGCTGTTTGGCACCGTCAAGTGCGAGTGCATAAGTAGAAAGTTCATCGCACCAGAACGCACTTTCGAACCGCTCCGCAAGCTGGAGCGCTTCCAACTCAAGCTGTCGTGCCCTGTCGAACAATTCCATCCGTTTGGCGCAGCGCGCAGCAAGTTGTTTTCCCGCGAAGACGTAGCCCTGCACTTCCGCCAATGCGATGTAACCCTCCGCCAGCCTGCCGTCAGCATGGAAAATCGCGTCGTAAGAATCCTTCCATCCCTGGTTGGCGAGGCCCTGTTCCGTAGCGCGCCGATATTCGACAAAGCCATCCCGATCCGGATCGCCAGCGCCGTCGATCCACGCCAAAGCCGCTTCAATCGCCGGCCACAGTTCGGCGAGCGTATGGTCATCACCGGTTCGCTCGACGTAAAGGCCGGCCAAAAGAACAAACAATGGCGTGGCATCGACGCTGCCGTAATATTGCGCAAATGGAACCTCGCGAAGTGCCGCCATTTCGCCGCCGCGCATTTCATGCAGGATCTTTCCGGGTGCTGCGTCTGCAAGCGGATCGACGGATTTTGCCTGATAAAGCGCCAGCCGCTTCAGGACGCCCCGGGCCACCCGCGGATCGATCCACAGCATCTGAAGTGCCGTGATGATCCCGTCACGGCCGAACGTCGTCGAATACCAGGGAATTCCCGCATAGGGATAGCGACCCTGCGGCGTGTCCGTCATCAGAATATTGAGATCGGCCATCGAGCGGCACATCACCTCGTTGAAGATATTATTCGAGGTTTCGATGCTGGCCGCGCCCTTGGTCTGTTCGCGCATCTCGCGGCGGTGAGCCAGCAAGCCGCGAAAGAAGGGCATCGGTTTTGCAATCGATGGCGTGTTGCAAGATACGACAACAAACAAAGAATAAGCTTGCCGCGGGGCGAGATCGAGATGATATGTCACTGCATTCGCCGCAAGTCGCGTCGGCCACGGATCGAACTGAAGCGCCGTGGCACGAGAGGTGCCGTCAAGGCCGGTATATTCCAGCAGAACGTCGGAAGAACCGAGCAATTTTCCGGAAGCAATACCGCGACGCGGACGCCGCTCGCCTCGCACCTCGAACAGGTCGGCGAAGTCGTTACCGAACAGCAAAGTGAGATCGAAACTCGCCGTGTGCTCGCCGTGATTTTGAACGCCGATACGCTGGTAGGCTGCGCCGCGCCAGAGAAAAATGGTACGCACAATGTGCAGCATGTCTTTCTGAAGCACATTTCGCCCCTGCCGATAGATGTCGGGGTTGGTCAGATCTACCGTGAGCGCGGAATTATCGTCCCGGAGGTTCGAACCCAAAAGCAGCGGCTGCACTTCGTCCAGCACCAGTTCGAGTCGCGCCAGGTAGCGCGTGTCCGCATTAAACAGGCCATCGGGGCCACCTGCGGAAGCCCCGATGTCGCCGTGACTGTCGAGCACAATGAACGTGTCGTCATGCTTAAGCGAGCGCCGTGGCCGAGCCGCAGGCCCCGTCATCGGAATGTAGAATGGAGCCTCCGCGACCGTTTCCTGCGTCCGCAAGGTGGTAATGTTGGTTACGGCTTCGATCGACATGTGACCTCGCTTGGCTTCGCGGCGATTGACGTACGCAACGCTGTTGCTGCAGGTCAGGCCGCGTGTTTGGCGAGTCGCCTCATTTCTTGCGTCACCAGTTCGCGATAGGGCCCCTGCCCTTGCATCAGACGATCTGGCGGCCCGTCTTCGATAATCCTGCCGGCCTTAAGCATGACGACACGGTCGAAATGGCGCAGGGTTGCAAGGCGATGGGCAATCGCGATGACCGTTCGCCCGCGCATCAGCCGCGCCAAGGCTTCGCGTATAGCCTCCTCAGACTCGCTGTCGAGCGCAGCAGTCGCCTCGTCAAGCAACAGGATAGGAGCGTCCTTGACAAAAGCACGAGCAATAGCGATCCGCTGTCGCTGGCCGCCTGACAATTTGACACCACGATCGCCGACCATGGTTTCCAACCCGTCCGGAAGCTGTTCGACAAAATCGCAGCGTGCGGCGATCGCGGCACGCAAGACTTCATCATCAGTTGCATTCGGCCGTCCGTAACGGATATTTTCCATGATCGAGCGTTGGAACAATGAGATGTCTTGCGGGACCACGGAAATCGCCTCGCGCAGGCTCTGCTGCGTCACGCGCGAAATATCCTGGCCGTCGACCGTGATGCTGCCCTGCTGAACGTCGTAAAATCGCTGCAACAAAACGAACAGGCTGGATTTCCCGCCGCCGGATTGACCGACCAACCCCACCCGCTGGCTCGGCTGGATACGAAGGCTGAATTTGTCGAAGACAGTCAGGCCGCCCGGATAACGAAATGAAATATTGTTGAAGGCGATGGCTGCCCCGCTCTTGATCAGCGGCTCGGCTTCCGGATGATCGCAGAGCTCGTGCGGAAGCAACAAGGTGGCGAGTGCCTCGGTCAGACGCGCGACATGCTGCGTTACATCGACCAATGCGACGGCGAGGTCACGTGTCGCATTGAGGATCGAAAGGCCAAGCGTACAAACCAGAACGACATCGCCGGTTGTGGCGCTGCCGCTTTGCCAAAGCGTGATTGCCCAGGCCAGGATTGCAATCGTCAACGCTACCGTCACCGCCGCATGAGTCACTCTAAGTTTTTCGAGATATCGAAGACTGCGTCCCCGTGCCGTGAGTTCCCGCTTTACGGTGGCATCAAAGCGTTCGTGCTCGAAACCAAGCCCGCAAAATGCCCTCACTAAAGGCATGTTGTTGATGACATCGACCATCTCGCCGTCGACGGCTGCGGCCTTGCCGGCGAAATCGTCATGCAGAGGCTTTCCGGCGGCCGCCAACCGAAACATGGCCACCACCATTCCACCAGCAATGACAATCAGGGCCGCCGACATCGTTGCGCTCACGGTTCCGATGAGGCTGATGGCTGCGACGGTTGCGATACAAGGCGGCAGGACGTTCCAGATGAACATATTTTCGACGGAGAAAATCGCATTCGACGTCGCCGTGATACGGCTGGTCAGCATTCCCGGCAAGCGATCGGAAAAATAGCTCGGCGCGTGACCTGTCAAGTGACGAAAGATATCGCGCCGCAAATCACCGGTGACACCAACAAAGGTGAAGCTCGCAATCCAACCCGCAATTCGCCACAAAAAATTGTCGGCCGCGATCAGCGACACCAGCAAAGCGAAAGCTAGCCATACATTGTCGGCTCGCGTTGGCCCACCTGACAGGCCGTCGACCAGGAACTTCACGCCATATTGCGTGCCTACGGAACAGGCAACGGCTGCAGCGACAGACGAAAAAATGACGATGTGCGAGGCAGGTCTTTGCTTGATGTAGCGCAGCATGAAGGCAAACGGACGATGAGCGTAGCCTGAGAGGTTATCCATGTGCTGCAAACCTTTTTGTAAGGCCCGATTTCCAGACCCGTTTTGTCTCAACTGATCGAATGCCGCACACCGCTTCACAGTTCCCGCCGTGCCGCTTGCAACACGAAAAGACCCCATTCGCCGATGTTCCCGGCGAAGAAAGTTCGCGTGTTCTTGGAACTTCGCAAATGCGGAAACGTTCCCTCCGCGGCGTTGTCGCGCCGGATTATGTGGGGATGTTCATCCATGACATCGACAGGACGAGAGGAGACGGATAAATGCGCATCGCGCAAGTAGCTCCGCTGACGGAGGCTGTTCCACCCAAACTTTATGGCGGAACCGAACGGGTGGTACATTGGCTGACGGAGGAACTTGTCGCACTTGGAAATGATGTAACGCTATTTGCCAGCGGTGACTCCCAAACATCTGCCAAACTGGACGCGACATGGCCGCGGGCGCTGCGCCTCGATGGATCGGTCCGCGACCCGAACGCGCTCCACATGGTGATGCTGGAACGGGTTCGACAGAAATGCGACGATGAAGAATTCGATTTCCTCCATTTTCATCTCGACTACTACCCGTTCTCCCTGTTCTTTCGCCAGCCAACGCCATTCGTGACGACCCTCCATGGCCGGCTCGATTTGCCCGAGCATCAACCGGTCTTCAACACATTCTCTTCTGTTCCGGTGATCTCGATTTCGAATGCGCAGCGGCGTCCCGTGCCGCAGGCAAACTGGCTGCGCACGATCCACCACGGCCTGCCGGAGAAGTTGCTGACGCCTCAACCGGTCTCGGCTTCCTATCTTGCTGTACTTGGCCGGATCGCACCGGAAAAGGGCGTCGATCGCGCGATCAGGATTGCCATCCGATGCGGCATCCCGCTCAAGATCGCCGCCAAGGTCGACCGGGCCGACCAGGAATACTATGATGAAGTCGTGCGCCCGATGATGGATCATCCCCTCATCGAATATATCGGCGAGATCGGCGATCACGAAAAATCGAACTTTCTCAGTGGCGCAATCGGGCTTCTCGTTCCCATTGACTGGCCGGAGCCATTCGGCCTCGTGATGATTGAGGCAATGGCCTGCGGCACGCCCGTGATTGCCTATAACCGCGGTTCGGTCCCCGAAGTGATCGACGAAGGGCTGACAGGCTTTATCGTCGAAGACGAAACCAGCGCGGTTGCCGCGGTGGCAAGTCTGCCGGAACTCGATCGCCGAATGATCCGCAAACAGTTCGAGACACGGTTCACTGCAAGGCGGATGGCACTCGACTATCTGACCGCCTACCGTAGCCTGGTGGAAGCCAGGGCGCCGCGTATCAAGCTGGTCAGCAGCGCCGAGTGAGGCTCGTCGCGTCATTGAGGATCGGTCTTGCCGAAACGCCGCTCGTAATCCCGGATGTAGGACTCGGGCGCCGGTTGCAAATGCCGCCGGGTCAGCGCGACGAGCTTGTCGCGCTGCGAACCGCGCAACGCCTTGATCATATCGAGATGATCTTGCCGGGCGCGCTCAAGCGCATCCGGAAACGCATTCACAAATGACCTGATGCCATAAACCTTCTGTGCCAGGAGATCGATTATTTCGATGAGAGAGGCATTACCGCAAAGGCCGAACAGAACCTGGTGAAAACTGAGGTTACTATAGAACACAGTCAGTAAATCGCCGGCCGCGATAGCTGCGGTATGCCGGTGCTGCAATTCCTCCAGCCGTTCGATATTATCAGCGGCAATCGGGAATGGGATGATGCTGATCGCCATAACTTCCAGCTGCTCCCGAACGGCATAGATTTCCCGCACCTCCTTCGGCGTCAATCCGCGGACCAGCGCGCCGCGGTTTGGAATCCGCTCCACCAACCCCCTCTTTTCGAGTTCGAACAAGGCCAGTCGAACGTCGCCACGATGGGTGTGAAACAGTTCGCAAAGATCCAGCTCAACCAACCGTTCCCGCGGCTGGCGTCGTCCAAGGACGATGTCCTCCTCAATGCGCTTGGAGATGACAAGCGCCGCGGGTTCACGCGCCCGCGTTGCCGCAGCCTCGGAGGACTTGAGCGGTCGCACGATCGGACGTTTGGCTGCTTTCCCGACCATCATCTTTCCGATTTGGCGTCTCGCGCCTGTGGCCACCGATTGCGAATACCGGGCGTGCGGTAATTCAACCGGCCGATAAAATTGATAACAGTATTGTAAACAATATTGAATGCAGTTACCATCCCCAAAAATGCGGTATCGTCTTTTGACGAAACACGCGAACGCAAACGGCAAAAACAGCCGCAAAGAGGGAGGAACGACATGAAACAAGCGGGCAGGAATTCCGCCAGCAAAGACGGGCGACGGACGCCGTCGAAGCGGCAAGGCCGTCGCGAATTTCTCATTAAATCGGGAGGCCTGCTTGCGGCCGGCGCGTTCGGGGCGGTGCCGTTGCGCGGCTGGGCTGCCGAGCCCGTCAACATCGGCGCGCTTTATCCGACCACCGGCAGCATGGCGCAGATCGGGGTCGGCTGCGTCGCCGCCGCCAAGCTCGCGGTCGACATGGTCAATGATGCCGGCGGGATCAAATCGCTCGGCGGCGCGAAACTCAACCTGATCATTTCCGACGTGCAGAGCGACACCACGGTGACACGGACGGAAACCGACCGGCTCATCACCGGCAACAAGCTCTCGGCGATCCATGGATGCTACGCCAGCGCCCTCACCTTGATCGCGAGCGAAGTGGCGGAACGGGCGAAGGTTCCGCTGATCACGGGATCGAGTTCGGATCAACTCAACAAGGGACGCACCTATACTTTCACGCCGTTTGCGCGAGCATCGCAGTTTGCGCGCGCGCAGTTGCAAATGTCCAAGCTCGTCAGCGAGCAGCCGAAAGTCGCGGTCATCTTTGAAAACACCGCCTTCGGCACCTCGACATCGAACGGCCTGAAAGAACTGGCGCCTGCGGAAGGCGTCGAGATCGTGATGTTCGAGCCCTACTCGGCCGGCTTCACCGATGCGAGCCCGTTGATCAACAAAGTTAAGTCTTCGGGCGCCAACACGTTGTTCTCGGTTTCCTATCTGAACGATCTCATTCTGATCGTGCGCACGGTCAAACAATTCGGCCTCAACGTCCCGATCAATGGCGGCTCCGGCGGCTTTGTCATTCCAGACTTCTACAAGAATGTCGGCAAGCTCGCCGAAGGCTTGCAGGGCGTGGCGCACTGGAATCACGACGTCAGCGAAGATGCCCAGAAGGTGAATGTGGAATTCAAGAAGCGCACCGGCGATTTCGCGTTCGAATATGCCGGCGGCCTGGTTGCGCAGACCTTCATGCTGGCGGACGCACTCGAACGAGCAGGCTCGGCCGATCCGCAAAAGGTGCGCGAAGCGCTCTCGACGCTCGATGTTTCCTCCGGCTATGCGGCGATGGCGCCGGGCGGCAAGGTCAAATTCGGCCCGGACGGCAAGAACATTTACGGCCATCCGGTCGGCGTACAGTGGCAAAATGGCGACCTCGCCAGCATCTTCCCCAAGGAAGACGCCCGCGCGCCGATGATCAAGACCTGAAGCCGGCCGCATCACATGCTTGAGACAGTAGCCCAGGCCGTCATCAACGGCCTGCTCATCGGCGGGATCTACGCACTCGTCAGCATCGGCGTCACGCTGATCTTCGGTGTGGTCAAGATCGTCAACTTCGCCCAGGGCGAATTCGTGATGATCGGAATGTATATCTCTTTCTTTCTCGCCAACCAGTTCGGCATCGATCCGTTGCTCTCGCTGTTGGTTTCGATGCCCACCCTGTTCGTGGCCGGCGTGCTGATCCAGCATTTCCTGATCCGCCGCGTGCTCGGCCCAAACGACATGCCGCAGATCTTCCTGACCTTTGCGCTGTCGCTCCTGCTGCTCAATCTGGCGCTGATGCTGTTCACCGCGAATTATCGCACCGTGCATACGTCCTACTCCGATGAAGCTTTCCATATCGCCGGCCTCTATATCCCGGTTGCAAAACTCATCGCCTTCGTCGTCGCCATGATATTGAGCGGCCTGCTCTGGCTGTTTCTGCACACCACCGACCTTGGCAAGGCCATGCGCGCCGCCTCGCAAAACCGCGACGTGGCGATGCTGATGGGCATCAATCCGAACAGGGTGTTCTGCGTCGCGCTTGGGATTGCGCTGGCGCTGGCCGGCGCCGCCGGATCTCTGTTGATGCCGTTTTATTCCGCTTATCCTTTCGTCGGTCAGGTCTTTGTGCTGATGGCCTTTGTCGCGGTCGTGCTGGGCACGCTCGGCAATGTCATGGGCGCGCTGGTCGCAAGCCTGATGATGGGCGTCGCCGAGTCGCTCGGCGTCCAATATGTCGGCGCGGATTCTGGGCTCATCGTGGTGTTCGCGCTGCTGCTGCTCACGTTGGCCTTCAAACCGACTGGACTTGGCGGAGGCAGGGCGCGATGACGTCGCACGGCTTCAGCACGCGTACCATCGTTCTCCTGGCGATCGGAATTGCGGTCCTTGCGATCCTCATTGCGCTGCCCATGGTGGTGAAAAGTTCGTTTGCGATCGACATCTTCATCCGGATCCTGCTGTTTGCCTTCATCGGTACCGCCTGGAATCTGATGGGCGGCTACGCCAAGCAGTTGTCGCTTGGACATGCCGCCTATTTCGGATTGGGCGCCTACACCTCGACGATTCTCCAGATCAACTACGACATCTCGCCCTGGATCGGCATGATCGCCGGCGGGGTGGTGGCAGCGCTGGCAAGCCTGCCGATCGGCTGGCTGTGTTTCCGCCTGCGCGGCCCCTACTTCACCATCGCCACCATCGCGACCGCACAAGCCCTGATGCTGATCTTCCTCAAATTTCGCGATTTCGCCTGGGGCGCCGAGGGCGCGACCATTCCCAATCTCGGCACCGCGCCGCTGATGATGCAGTTCGAAAGCAAGAGCTCCTACTATTACGTCGTGCTCGGCCTGCTCCTGGTCGCGCTCCTCATCACATGGCTGATCGAACGCTCCTGGATCGGATATTACCTCGTCGCGATCGGCGAAGACGAGGATGCAGCCAGCGCCATCGGCGTCAACGCCCCGAAAATGAAGCGCGACATCTACATGATCAGCGCGTTCCTTACCGCGCTGGCCGGAACGTTTTACACCCAGTACATCTACTTCATCGATCCCGCGACCGCGTTCTCCTTCAATATCTCGATTGAAGCCGCGCTGGTGTCGATCGTCGGCGGCATCGGCACGCTGTGGGGCCCGCTGATCGGCACGGTGTTGCTGGAAACGACCTCGACGTTGCTGCAAAGCTGGCTCGGCAACTCGGTCGGCGGCATCCAGTTGACCGTTTACAGCCTGATCCTGATGGCGGTGATCTTGTGGCGTCCCACGGGGCTGATGGGCATGATCATCGAGGCACGGCAACGTTTTGCCGGCCGCAAACCCGTGCAGGCGTAAGAGGCAACGCCATGGCAGATGCGCTCGTCATCAACGGCCTCAGCAAAAGGTTTGGCGGCTTGCGCGCCGTGCAAGACGTCAGTTTCACGGTGAAGGAAAATGAAACCGTCGCCTTGATCGGACCGAACGGCGCCGGCAAGACCACAAGCTTTCATCTCATCACCGGCTTTCATCGGGCAGATACGGGCTCGGTGACGGCCTTTGGCCGCGAAATCGTCGGCCTCAAGCCGCATGACATATGCGCCCTCGGCCTGGCCCGTACCTTTCAGGTCGCAAAGCCGTTCGGCGCCATGACGGTGCTCTCGAACGTCATGACCGGCGCATTCCTGCGCGACAAGAACACGAACATCGCGCGCAAGAAAGCCCGCGAGGCGATCGACTTCGTCGGCCTTACGCCCAAGGAGCATACGGCAGCCAAGGACCTGACCACCATCGACCAGCGCCGGCTCGAGATGGCGCGCGCGCTCGCGACCGAGCCGCGGATTCTCCTGCTCGATGAAGTCATGGCCGGGCTTAATCCGGCCGAGATCGATCAGGCGGTCGCGCTGATCGGCAAACTCTCGGGCAAAGGCCTGACCATCGTTATTGTCGAGCATGTGATGCGCGCGATCATGGCCGTGGCCCGTCACATCGTGGTGCTCGATCACGGACAGAAGATCGCGGAAGGCTCACCCAAGGAGATCGTGGAAAACCCGGAAGTGATCCGCGCCTATCTCGGCTCCTACGTGCATCCGCCGGCGGTGGGGACATAAATGCTTAAACTCGAAAACGTCAGCGCCAGTTACAGCTCGGTGCCCGCCATTTCGAACGTCTCCATCGAGATCGGTGAAGGTGAAGCAGTTGGTCTGCTTGGCGCGAACGGCGCCGGCAAGAGCACGACGCTTCGCGCCATCTCACACCTCGTCAAGCTGACATCGGGCACCATTACCCTCGATGGCCAAAACTTGGCTTCGTATCCGCCCCACCGGATTCCGGAACTGGGCATTGCCCATGTACCGGAGGGCCGTCAGGTGTTTCCGGAAATGACGGTGCACGAGAATCTCGAGATCGGCTCCTATGTGCCAAAGGCCAAGGCCGACCGGCAGCAGACGCTTGACCTCGTCTACAGCATCTTCCCGCGGCTGGCCGAGCGGCGAAAGCAACTCGCGGGCACCATGAGCGGCGGCGAACAGCAGATGCTCGCGGTGGGCCGCGGCTTGATGCTGAAACCTCGCCTCTTGATGCTGGACGAACCTTCGCTCGGCCTCGCCCCCGTCATGACCGATGTGACCTTCGAGAAGATCGGCGAGATCCACAAGATGGGCACCGCCATCCTGCTGGTGGAGCAGAATGTCAGCCGCGCGCTGTCGCTGGTGCAGCGGGCATATGTGCTGGAAAGCGGCAACGTCATCATGAGCGGCACCAGCGCGGAGCTCGCCGACAACAAGCAGGTACAGGCGGCGTATCTGGGGATTTAGTGACAGCATCTCAATCTCGCACGCAATCTCAATGTCGTCCCCGCGCACGCAGGGATGACAAGATGGCGCTTGCACACTCGCCTCGTATCCAAATTTCAAACAGCCACGACAATTTCAGGCACACGTCTGCGATCCCGCAGCGTTATCCGCCCGAGTCTTGCATCGATCTCTCGCCCGATTGAGGGCGCAGGGAATGCCGGGCGCCCATTGCGCCCGCAGCCTTGTGTGCGAAATGAAAAACACACAAGCGTAGTCACCACGGTCACACCGGAAACACCCGGCATTCCCCGCGCAATGGTTTTAACGGTTTCCTTCGCGCTCTCCCTGGTGAACCGGGCTTGTTGTCACCATCCCCGCGCAATGCAAAGCATTGTCGCGAGTTGACGCCAGCGTCGGGGCGTCAGGACCACACGACTTCGCCGTCCGCTTAGCCGCGCATTCGTCGTGTGCGCCGCAAGCGTCCACCGCATCCCGCCTCGCGTCCGTGACGATCGCGAGCCGCCCCCTTTGTGAGACGAGATGGCGCGGGCTTGTAGAGATGATTTGCCCGACGGGCAAAGTGGAATATTTTTCCGAACAGGACTGGACAGATAAAATCAGTTTGAAGGACTTCAGCAAGTCCGGTTTTACGCGCAAATTACCGGGGCTGAATTTCGTCAGCCGTCAGCTGTCACGATCCTGCTTGATCCCAAGTTGTATCAGGTGCAGAATTTCCATCGGAGATGGATGATCGGCCAAAGCGTCAGGTTGACTGACCTGCTTTATATCACGGCACGAGTCGCCCTTATCGATGCCGACCTTCGTCATGCGGCAATTGTCGAAAATTTCTGCTCTTAAATTGATCGACCTTAAACCTCCAGCAGCGCTGTTGATGTGCCGAAAGGCATACCTTCACAAGATCAAGTCAGGTCACCATGAGTCTTGCCGATGCAGACTCTCCGGCCCGACCTCGGAAGCAAGCCGGCATGCGGCTCGTTCCCGGCGGGACGTTCCGCATGGGATCGGACAAGCACTATCCGGAAGAAGCGCCGGTTCATCGCGTGACGGTCGACGGGTTCTGGATGGATACAACGCCGGTGACGAACCGGCGGTTTCGCGAATTCGTCGAAGCGACCGGTTACGTCACCTTCGCAGAGATCGCGCCGAAGCCTGAGGATTATCCCGGCGCACCGCCACACATGCTGAAGGCCGGTTCGCTGGTGTTCGTTTCCCCGGATCACCCGGTAGATCTAACGCATTTCGCGAATTGGTGGAGTTTCAAATTCGGCGCCAACTGGCGCCGCCCTGATGGCAAGGGCAGTTCGATCCGCGGCCTCGACGACCATCCCGTGGTGCACATTTCATACCGGGATGCTGAAGCCTATGCCGCCTGGGCTGGCAAGTTACTGCCGACCGAGGCCGAGTGGGAATATGCGGCACGTGGCGGCCTCGATCAGGCCGAGTTTGCGTGGGGCGACGAATTTACGCCGGGTGGCCGGCACATGGCCAATACCTGGCAGGGCGAATTTCCGCGCGAGAATCTCGCCGTTGATGGCTACGCGCGCACCTCGCCGGTCGATGCGTTTCCGCCGAATGATTTCGGCCTCTTCGACATGATCGGCAATGTCTGGGAATGGACTTCCGATTGGTATTCAACTGGGCATACCGGCGACGCCCCGAAGGCGTGCTGTATTCCGGAAAATCCGCGCGGCGGAATCGAGACTGACAGCTACGACCCGTGCCAGCCCCAGATCAAAATTCCGCGCAAGGTCGTCAAGGGCGGCTCGCATCTGTGCGCGCCCAATTACTGCCGGCGTTATCGGCCGGCCGCGCGACATCCGCAGCCGGTCGACACGTCCATGAGCCATGTTGGCTTCAGGTGCATTAGCCGAGAGAAGAACGGTTCATAAGGAAATGCAAGGAGGAGAATGCGATGATCAAATCCAGCTATCTCGCGACCGCGATCGTGACGCTCCCACTCGTCTTCAGCGGCGGTATTGCCTCCGCGCAGACGCCGGCGAAGAAACCCAATATCGTGATGATCATGGCCGACGACGTCGGCATCTGGAACATCAGCGCCTATCACCGTGGCATGATGGGTGGGACTACGCCCAACATCGACCGCATCGCCAGAGAGGGCGCGCTCTTTACCGACTACTATGCGCAGCAGTCCTGCACGGCGGGCCGCGCCGCCTTTATCACCGGGCAAACGCCTTTCCGCACCGGACTATTGAAGGTCGGCATGCCGGCCGCGAAGCAGGGATTGCAGGACAAGGATCCTACCATCGCCGAACTGCTCAAGCCCTACGGCTACGCCACGGCTCAAATCGGCAAGAACCATCTTGGCGATCGCAACGAGTTCCTTCCCACAGTGCACGGCTTCGACGAGTTCTACGGCATCCTCTACCATCTCAATGCGATGGAAGAACCGTATGAAGCGGACTACCCGAAGGCCCCGCAATTCCTCGCCAGTTTCGGCCCGCGCAACATTGTGGAAACCAAGGCGACGACGGTGGACGATCCGACCACCGATCCGCGCTGGGGCAAGGTTGGCAAGCAGACGATCGTCGATGGCGGTCCGCTGCCGCCGCATCCCAACATGGATCCCAAAGCCAGGTTCAACATGGAGGATGTCGACGACGAACTGGTGCGCCGGTCAGTGGATTTCATGGACCGCTCGGTGAAGGCCAACAAACCGTTCTTTCTCTGGCACAACTCGACACGTACCCATGTGTGGACCCATCTCTCTCCGAAATGGCAGAACAAGAGTGGTTACGGCCTCTATGCCGATGCCATGATGGAGCTGGAAGCGGAGGTCGGCTCCATTCTCAAGGAGATCGACGATCTCGGGATTGCCGACAACACCATCGTGGTGTTTACCAGCGACAATGGGGCCGAGACTTTTTCGTGGCCGGACGGCGGCAACTCGCCGTTCCGCGGCGAAAAGGGCACGACCTTTGAGGGCGGCTTCCGCGTGCCGATGGTCATGAGGTGGCCCGGCACGATCAAGCCGGGTCGTATCGTCAACGACATCACCGCCGGTGAGGACTTCCTGCCGACCTTCCTTGCCGCCTGCGGCGACTCTGACATCACGGGAAAACTCCTCAACGGCCTGCAAGTCGGCGACAAGACATTCAAGACCCATCTCGATGGCTACAACTTCATGCCGTTCTTCAAAGGTGATGTCGCCGAGGGGCCGCGCAAGGAGTTCTTCTATTTCACCGATAACGGCGACCTGACAGCTTTGCGATACGGCGACTGGAAACTCAGCTTCAAGACCATCAAGGGAAATCTGTTCACCGGCACGCCGGAATCCACCAACGTTCCTCTCGTGACCAACCTGCGACAGGATCCATGGGAGCGTTACCAGGACGAATCGATGATGTATGCCCGCTGGTGGGGCGACAAGCTTTGGACGATGGTTCCCGGCGTCAACATCGTCGGCCGGTTCCTCCTGACGTTCAAGGAATATCCGCCAAGCCAGGTGGGCGGATCGCTGAGTATCGAGAGGGCGCTGCAAATGGTCCAGAACGGCGCCAGCGGCGGCGGCAAATAGGAAACGAGGATCGATGAGAGACCTGTTGATCTCGCTTCTCGTCTTCGCGGTGATATTCGGCGGCGCCCTGGCTGGCGCCGCCGTCAGGCCCTTGTTGTCGGAAAAACATCTTCAGCCGGACTCAAAGGACGTTGTCAAAATGACAACGGGCCTGATCGGTACGTTGGCCGCGCTGGTACTGGGACTGCTGATCGCTTCCGCCAAAGGCTCGTTTGACCAGAAGACCAGCCAGGTCAGGCAGATGACCGCCAAAATCATTCTCCTCGACGATTTGCTCGCGCAATATGGCCCACAAGCGATTCCTGCCCGAACCCTTCTGCGGCAAAGCATCGAGCCACTTGCCAACAACATTTGGCATGAGGGGACGATTCCGACAGGCGAGCCTGCGCGTTTCGAGGCAAGCGCCCAGGCGGCGGCATTCGAAAATGAATTGCAAAGCCTGTCGCCAGCCAACGACGTCCAACGCTCGCTGCAATCTCGCGCCATTGCAGCCTTCACGGAAGGCGCGCAAACCCGGCTGCTCTTGTTCACGCAAGGTAGCGGTTCTGTCCCGACACCTTTTCTGATTATTCTCGTTTTCTGGCTGGGCGCTATTTTCGTCAGCTTCACTTTGTTCGCGCAAACCAATCTGGTCGTGATGACATCGCTGCTGGTCGGCGCGCTGTCGTTTGCCGGCGCGATTTTTCTGGTTCTGGAACTGGACAGCCCCTTTACGGGGCTGATGGGAATTTCAAGCGCGACCCTGCGCCATGCGCTTCTGCCGCTAGGTTCGTGAGGCCACGATGGCCGGAAGACTCAATATCCGAATGCCTTTCGCTTAACGCCAAGGACGGAACACATCCGAGGATGTGTTCCAATGTCCCACTGTTGGTACTTGGCTTCCGGAGGGAACGATACGAAGCTTGCCTTTGCGGGACACGATAAAATAGGACAATAGGCGCGAGCGTTCAAAACGCATCAACCCTCGCTACACCCCCAGATAAGCCGCAACGACCGCCGGATTGGCGCGCAACTCCGCCGCCGTTCCCTCAAGCGTCACCCTGCCCGCTTCAAGAACATAACCTCTGCTGGCGACGTCCAGCGCCAGTTCGACATTCTGCTCGACCAGGAGAATGGAAGTGCCCCGGCGGTGAATGGCCGTGAACGCCTCGTGCATCTCCTCCACCACTTTCGGCGCGAGCCCATGGCTCGGCTCATCGAGCAACAGCAATTTCGGACGCAGCATGAGGGCTCGCCCAACCGCAACCATTTGCTGTTCGCCCCCCGACAACGTTCCCGCCAACTGCCCGAAACGTTCGCGCAGCCGCGGGAAAAGGCCGAGCACATCTTCAATTCGCGCGGGGAGATCATTTGCCTTCCGTGCAGTGAAGGCGCCGAGCAAAAGGTTCTCTTCGACCGTCATCTCGGCAAAGACCTGACGTCCTTCGGGAACGTGCGCGATGCCGCGGGAGGGGATTTCATGCGCCGAAAGCGCCATCAGCTCGGAGCCGTCAAACCGGATGGTTCCGCTAGACTTTGGCACAAGCCGCGAGATCGCGCGCAGCAGCGTGGTCTTTCCGGCCGTGTTCGCCCCGATCATGCAGACGAATTCGCCCTCGCCGACCACGATATCAATCCCGTGCAGCACCTCGGCCTCGCCGTAGGCAGCGTGCAATTGCCTGATCTCGAGAAGCGGAGACAAACTCAAGGGCGCACCGCCTCTTTGGGGTGGCCGAGATAGGCTTCGATCACATCAGGATCGCGCGCGATCTGCGCCGGCGGGCCATCCGCCAGAATCTTGCCGAAGTTCAGCACGAGGATGCGATCGCAGATGTTCATGATCGCGCGCATGTGATGCTCGACCACCAGGAGCGTGACGCCATCGTCGCGCAGCGAGCGGATCAAAAACATAACCTCATTCATCTCGGCGGGATTGAGCGCCGCCATCACCTCGTCGAGCAGCAGCACCTTGGGCGCCGTGCACAACGCGCGCGCCAGTTCAACCCGTGCGCGTTCAGGAAAAGAAAGATCGCCCGCCTGTTTCTGCGCCACGCCTTTCAAGCCGACACGATCGAGGCATCTCAGCGCTTCGCTTCGGGCCGCCGCGACGCCGTGATGCAGAAGGCCCGCGGTCAGGACATTCTCAAGCACCGTGCTCTCGGCAAACAGCGCCACGTTCTGAAAGGTCTTGGTCATGCCGAGCTTTGCGACCCGGTGCGGTTTCAAACCGCTGAGGTTCTTGCCATCAAGGGTCACGCTGCCGGAATCAGGACTGATAAGACCGACGAGCGTGCTGAACAGCGTGGTCTTGCCCGCGCCATTCGGGCCGATCAAGCCCACGATCTCGCCCTTGGCGACCGAGAAGGTCACGTCCGATAGCGCCTGCAAACCGCCGAACCGGCGTGACAACCCCCTTGTCTCCAGGATCGTCACGGCGTCACCGTGCGCCAGAGACGCGTCCGCAGCCTGTCGAATACCGTGATGAAGCCGCGCGGCCGCCACAGGATAACGGCGATGAGAATGATGCCGAAGACGAGTTGCGACAGACCCGCCGCGCGAGACGACAGAAGATCGTTCATGATCTCTTCGAGAGGGATAATGAAGAACGCACCCAAAATCGGCCCCGCCGCCGTACCGACGCCACCGATGATCGCGATCAGCGCGATACGGATCGAGATGCCGGCAATACCAAACACGGTGTCGGGATCGAAGAACACCGCGAGCTGGGCATAAAGCGTGCCTAACATCGCCATCAGCGCGCCGGAGATCACCGCCGCCTGAAGCTTGACCCGCGTGGTGTCGACGCCGATGACTTCGGCGGCGGCGGGATTCTGCCGGATCGCCCGCAACCGGTAGCCCATCGCGCTGCGCCGGATAATCTCGAAAATCGTCGTCACGACGATCAGCGCGGCCAGCGCGATATAGGCGTGGGGGCGGAGCAGCTTGAAGGAATAGTTCAGAAAGCTAGGAGCCGAGAACGGCACCGACAATCCGCCCGGCCCACCCGTCAGCGACGTCCAGACGTTGGCAATCACCCGCATCACTTCGCCAAAGGCGAGCGTCGCCAGCGCGAAATAATGGCCCTGCAACCGCATGGTGGGAATAGCAATGATAAGAGCCACCAAACCGCCAAGCACACCGCCCGCGCACATGCCGAGCCACGGGCTGATGCCGAACTTGAGCAACAGCACCGTGGAGGTGTAGGCGCCGATGCCGAAGAACGCGGCGTGGCCCAGCGAGGTCTGGTTGGCGAGGCCACCGACGATATTCCAGGCTTGCGCCATCGCGGCGAACAACAGCGTGATCGCCAACACGCGGATCCAGTAGCCGCGCGGATCGAGCGCGAGCGGCAGCAAGGCCACTACTGCGATCACGATGCCGAGCATGATGCGATGCTTCATCTGCTGGCGCCGATCAGGCCCTGCGGGCGCACGGCCAGTACCAGAATGAAGACGATGAACAGCACCAGGTTTTGCAACTGAATGGGAAAGAACAGTGACGACAACGACTGAATCACACCAACGGCAAGGCCACCGACGACCGCACCGGCGATGCTGCCAAGGCCTCCAAGCACCACGACGGTGAACATGAGAACCACATATTGACCGCCGACGCCGGGAAAGACCGTCACATACGGCAAGATCACCGCACCTCCGAACGCCGTCAGTCCAACGCCAAGCGCAAAGGCAAGTTTGTACATCAATTCGGCATTGATCCCCATCAACCGCGCAGCAGACGGGTTTTGCGCGGTGGCGCGCATCGCGCGGCCGAACCAGCTTGCACGCATGAACCACCACAGCAGGACGCCGCAAGCGAGCGACATCGCAAATGCAATGAGATAGGGAACGCTGATGAAGAGCGGCCCCAGCGACAAGGATTCGGTCTGATAGGACGTCGTCACCGAACGGAATTGCGAGCCGAACAGCAAGAGGGAGCCGTTTTCGATCACAATCAGGATGCCGACGGTCAGAAATATCTGCGCGACCGGCGGCGCTGATAGAATACGCGCAATCAACTGCCCCTGAACGAACCAGCCGATGGCGAATGCGACCGCGAACGACAGTGGCGCGGCGAGCACCGGATCGAGCCCGAGAAAAGCCCAGGCAAACCACGCCACGAACATGCCAATGGTGAGGAATTCGGCCTGCGCGAAGTTGACGATCCCCATCACGCCGTAGACCAGCGTCAACCCGATCGAAATCACCGCATAGACGCCGCCGATCAGAAGGCCGTCGAGGATGGCTTGAAGCAAGGACATGCGGGACTGATTCAGGTCCGCCAGACGGCTGCGCTCTTGGCGACGTCCTTTGGCCAGACGGTGACGATGTCCTTGCCCCGCCATTGCACCATCAACGGTACGGAAAGGACATTCAAGCCGTTTGGATCGAATTGCACCGCGCCGCCGGTCATGCCACCGATCCAGCCGCCGGTGAATTTACCGCCGCGCAAAGCAACAGCGACGTCCTCGGCCTTGGCCGATTTCGCCTTCTTGATCGCCTGCACCAGCACTTCGAGGCAAACTGCGTGTTCCAACGCCTCATGCACCATGAAGTAGCCGAAGCGCTTGCGGAAGCGATCGGTCAGTTCAGGCGCAAGATCGTAGTTGGACGTATTGACCGAAAGCACGTTCTCTGAAAATTCGCCGAGCGCTTTTTCAAAATCCGGAATCACGTAACCGGCCGCGCCCCCGATCGCCGGAATGTTCAGCTTCTGCTGCCGCATGGTGCGGATAATGAGGAGACTGTCGTTGAGATAGGAGACCGGGAACACCGCCTGCGCGCCCGAGCCGCGCAGCTTGTTGATCAACGGCGTCGTATCGGTAATGCCAAGCGGATAAGCGTCGTCCATGACGACTTCGACACCAGCCGCTTTTGCGCCGGCCCTCAAGCCGTTGGCCTGGGCGGTGCCGTAGGCGGTGTCTTCATACATGATGGCGACTTTTTCGATTCTGACGCCTGCTCCTTGGGCGATCGCCGCCGTATAGTCGAACTGCGCCTTGCCGATCACGGACGCCTTCGCTACCACCTGAAAGATGTTCTGGTAACCGCGCCCGGTGATCTGATCGGCAAAGGACATCGTCAGCAGCGGAATGTCGCGCCGTTCCGTTACTTCCGAGATCGCAAGCGTCAGCGAAGATGCGAAGGCGCCGAGGACCCCGGTGATATCCTGTTGCGTAATCAGCCGCTGCGCGACGTTACCGGCGGTGGTCGGCGTCGAGGTCGCGTCCGCCACCACGAGATTGATTTTGGCGCCGCCGAGCTCGGCGATGCCGCCGGCGGCGTTGATTTCGTCGGCTGCGAGTTCGATGCCGTTGCGCCCGTTGATGCCGAACTGGGCATTCGGCCCGGACAACGGCATGATGACGCCGACATTGACCGCCGGCGCTTCGGCGCGGGCCGAGGAGATGACGTAAGGCGTCGCCAGCAAGGCGGCCGTCCCTGAAAGCATCGTTCGCCGATTGATCGTCGCGCTTCCGGCCAGCCATTTCGTCGACATGGTGTCCTCCCGAATTTCTTGCTTCTTAAGGCCGACGCCACCTTGCCGCACGGGGGAAGCGGCGTCTATCGCTGCTTTGGGATTGCCGTGCGCTTCATCATGTCGCCTTGCCAAGGATCTCCACAACGGCCTCGCCGGTCGCGGTCGTTCCAAGCTTGCCGCCGACATCCCTGGTCGCCCGGCCGGTTTCGATGGCCGTTGCCACTGCGCCTTCGATGGCACGGGCGGCCTCCTCGAAACGCGCGGCGCCCGAACGCTCGCCATGCCATGCCAGCAGCAGCGCCGTTGAGAGGATCAGCGAGAATGGATTGGCGACGTCGCAGCCTGCGATGTCAGGCGCCGAGCCGTGAGCCGCCTGCGCCATCGCATGAGCTTCCCCGACGTTGAGCGAACCGCCGAGACCAAGGCTTCCGGACAGTTCGGCCGTCAAATCCGACAGGATGTCGCCGAACATGTTGGTGGATACGATCACGTCGAACCGGTCGGGTTGACGCACCACATGCGCCATCATGGCGTCGACCAGGATGTCGTCAACCACAAGCCCGGGAAAGCCCTTCGCGGTCTCGCGACAGATGTCGAGAAACATGCCATCGCCGATCTTGAGCACATTGGCCTTGTGGACGATGGTCAGGTGCTTCTTCCGGCGCATCGCCAGTTGGCAGGCGGACTTCGCGATCCGCTCGCAGCAAAGCCTAGTAATCCGCCGAAGCGAAATCACGACATCCGATGTGACGAGGACTTCGCCGTTGCCCTGCTCCATGTTGCGGTCGGCATAAAAGCCTTCGGTATTTTCCCGCACCACCACGAGGTCGAAGGCGCCGAGCGGGTTGCGTAATCCCGGATAGGTGCGCGCGGGGCGCACATTGGCGAACAGATCGAGGTTCTTGCGAAAATATTTCGACGGGTTGATTTCGCCGCTTTGCTCGTTCTTGAAATCGAAGGTCGCCGTCGGGCCGAGGATAAGGCCATCCGCCGACCGCACGGTCTCCAGCAGCCCGGGCTGTACCGTCGTGCCGAATTTCCGCAAACTCTCATGCCCGACCGGATGCTCCTCGATGTCAACGCCGAGCTGGAATTGCTCGGACGCCGCCCGCAGTACCTTCGAGGTTGCCTTCGTGATCTCCGGCCCGATCCCGTCGCCGGGCAAAACAACCATGCGCATTTTTGATTTTCCTTGAAGCCTGGAATTGCGGTGTGCCGCGAAGATGGGCGGGTCGAGCCGCGGCAATAGCGCAAAACAACAGGCCCCCCAAGCCCGTTTATTCCATACCTCCTACGCGGAATATTGATTTGAAATGCTTGAGATTCCGGGCCAAATTCGCCGCGATGTCCAATCGATGGATTGGGCAAAAATCAGGGGATTCGCGATGGCAAACCTCACAATAAACGGAAAATCTATCAACATCGATGTCGAACCGGATACGCCGCTGCTCTGGGCGATCAGGGAAAACGTCGGCCTCACCGGCACCAAATACGGTTGCGGCATTGCACAATGCGGGGCCTGCACGGTCCATGTCGATGGGGTCGCGATGCGCTCCTGCGGCGTGACGGTCAGCGAAGCCGCCGGCAAGCAGATCACGACGATCGAAGGCCTCGCAATCAATGGCGTCCTGACCAAGGTCCAGCAGGCCTGGATCGCCAATGACGTCCCTCAATGCGGCTACTGCCAGAGCGGGATGATCATGGCGGTGTCCGCGCTACTGAAGGACAATCCCAAGCCGACCGACCAGGACATCGACGACGCCATCACCAATATCTGCCGGTGCGGCACCTTCCAACAGGTGCGCGAGGCGATCCACGCCGCCGCGAACGTTTGAGGGAGATATCATCATGAATCATATGCCTCGCCTTAACCGGCGCGCTTTCGTCATTGGTGGCACCGCGCTCGGCTCCGGCCTTGCGCTCGGCCTCGATATTCCCTTCGGCGGTCCCAGCGTCGTTCGCGCCGCCGACGGCTCGCCCGAAGTCAATGCCTGGGTGGTGATCCGGCCCGACGACACCGTCGTGATTCGCGTTGCCCGATCGGAAATGGGCCAGGGCACGCTCACCGGCCTCGCCCAGCTCGTTGCCGACGAACTGGAATGCGACTGGAGCAAAGTCACGACCGAATACCCGACGCCGGGCCAGAGCGTCGCCCGCAAGCGCGCCTGGGGCGATTTCTCCACCGGCGGAAGCCGCGGCATCCGCGCCTCGACGGAATACGTCCGCAAGGGTGGCGCGACCGCGCGGGTCATGCTGATCCAGGCCGCCGCCAACGAGTGGAAGGTGCCGGTTTCGGAATGCTCGGCGGCGAACAGCGTCATCACGCATACGCCTTCTGGCAAGACGACCACCTACGGCAAGATCGCCGAAGCGGCCGCGAAGCTCGAGCCCCCCGCTGACGTCAAGCTGAAGGATCCGAAGGACTGGAAACTCATCGGCAAGGCTCTCAAGCGGCTCGATACCGCCGACAAGACCACCGGCAAGATGATGTACGGCATCGATGTCAAATTGCCGGGCATGCTCAACGCCGCGATCAAGGCCTGTCCGGTGTTCGGCGGCAAGGTAAAGAGCTACGACGAGGCCAAGATCGCCAACATGAAGGGCGTCAAGAAAGTCGTCAAAGTCGAGGACTATGCGGTCGCCGTCGTCGCCGATACCTGGTGGCACGCCAAGACCGCGCTCGACGCTTTGCCGATCGTCTGGGATGAGGGCGCAAACGCGAAAGTTTCAAGCGCGTCGATCGCCAAGTGGCTGGAGGAAGGTCTCGATCCGTCGCAACAAGCTTTTGTCGGCAACGAAAACGGCGATGCCAAAACTGCCCTCGCCGGCGCCGCCAAGAAGGTCGAGGCGGTTTACAGCTATCCTTACCAGAACCACGCCACCATGGAGCCGCTCAACGCCACCGCGCTCTATACCGCGGATAAATGCGAGGTCTGGTGCGGCACGCAGAATGGCGAGGCGGCCTTTGCCGCAACCGTGGAAGTATCCGGCCTGCCATCCGACAAATGCGACGTCTACAAGCAGATGCTCGGTGGCGGTTTCGGACGCCGCGGCAATACCGACTATGTGCGGCAGGCTGTGGCCATCGCCAAGCAGATGCCGGGCACGCCGATCAAACTGCTGTGGTCGCGCGAAGAAGATATGCAGCACGGCGCCTATCATCCGATCACCCAGTGCAAGCTGACGGCCGGCTTCGACGCCGACAATAACCTCACCGCACTGCATATGCGGATTTCCGGGCAATCGATCCTGGCCAGCCTGCGTCCCGATGCCATGGTCAATGGCAAGGATCCGGTCACCTTCCAGGGTCTCAATCCCAGCGGCGAAACGGCGTTCGGCTATTCGGTGCCGAACCTGCTCATCGATCACTCGATGCGCAACCCGCACGTTCCGCCCGGCTTCTGGCGCGGCGTCAACGTCAACCATAACGCGATCTACCTCGAATGCTTTATGGATGAGCTCGCCCTGTCGGTCGGTCAGGATCCGCTCGAATTCCGCCGCAAGCTGATGACCAGCCACCCGAAGCATCTTGCGGTGCTCAACGCGGTTGCCGAAAAGATCGGCTGGGGCACACCGGCCCCCAAAGGCGTCTATCGCGGCATCGCCCAGCACATGGGATTTGGCAGCTATGTCGCAGGTGCCGCGGAAATCTCGGTCTCCGACGGCAACAAGATCAAGGTCCATCGCATCGTAGCCGCCACCGATCCCGCCTACGCCGTCAATCCGGCGCAAATCGACCGTCAGGTTGCGGGCTCGTTCGTCTACGGTCTCTCCGGACTGTTCTATGGCGGGTGCACCGTCAAGGACGGCCGCATCGAACAGTCCAACTTCGACAGCTACAACTCGATGCGGATCTCGGAGATGCCGAAGGTGGAATCGATCATCATGCCGAGCGGCGGCAGTGGGCCCTGGGGTGGTGTCGGCGAGCCGACCATCTGCGTCGCAGCGCCCGCGGTGCTCAACGCATACTTCGCCGCCACCGGAAAACGGATACGATCCGTGCCGTTGCGGGATCAGAACATCACCTTCGCCTAAATCATCGAGCGGCGGCCCTTAGCAGGGGTCGCCGCTCAATTTCCCGGATCCTCTTGATGGACAGGCTGCGGCTGATGGCGACGCGGAGACATGTCGTGCGCGGGTTCGCGGCGGCAGCGGTTTCGTCTGTTGTCGCCTGCCCGTCTTACGCACAATCCGCCGCCCGCGTGGTCGTCATCGGTGGCGGATTTGGCGGCGCCAGTTGCGCGCGCTCTTTACGAAAGGTCAACCCGAGACTGCAGGTGACACTCATTGAGCCGAACCGGATTTTCACAGCCTGCCCGTTCAGCAATGAGGTGATCGCGGGTTTGCGCGGGATCGAAGCCCAGCAATTCGGCTATGACAAGATCGCGGCCAGCGGCGTGACCGTCATCGCGCAAGCCGCCGTCAAGGTCGATCCGCAAACGCGCATGGTCGGTCTTGCCGATGGAACATCCCTTCCCTACGACCGGCTGGTGCTCGCGCCCGGCATCGATATGCGGTTCGATGCGTTGCCGGGCTATGACGAAGCGGCCACGATGAAAATGCCGCACGCCTGGAAGGCCGGCGAGCAGACGCTTTTGTTGCGCCGCCAGCTCGAGGCCATGGAGGATGGCGGCGTGGTCGTCGTTGCGGTTCCGGCAACGCCCTATCGGTGCCCGCCCGCGCCCTACGAACGCGCCAGCCTGATCGCGCATTATCTGAAGACGAAAAAGCCGCGTTCCAAGATTCTCATTCTCGACGCCAAAGACACCTTTTCGCAGCAACGCCTGTTCGAGAATGCCTGGAAGGAATTCTACCCCGGCATGATCGAGCGCATTTCGCTGTCGGATGGCGGCCGCCTCGTCTCGGTCGAGCCCGCGACCAACACGCTCATCACCGATTTTGGCAATTACGACGCGCAGGTCGCCAATGTCATTCCGCCGCAGAAAGCGGGCCACATTGCGGCCCTTGCGGGCGCTGCCGACAGGACCGGCTGGTGCCCGATCGACCCGGAGACATTTGCCTCCAAGCTCGTGCCCAACATCCATGTCATTGGCGATGCGGTGATCGGCGGTGCCATTCCGAAATCCGCATCCGCCGCGAACGCCGAAGGCAACGCCTGCGCCGGCGTGGTGGCGAGCCTGATTGCCGGAACGGCTCCCGCGAAACCCACGCTCGAAAGCATCTGCTACAGCACCGTGATGCCCGGCCATGCGTTTTCGTTGTCGGCCAATTACCGGTCGCGGGACGACAGCTTCGCTGAATTGGTAGGCTCCGGCTTCAGGAGCCCGGTCAATCCGCTGAGCGGGTTGAGGATGGAGGAGGAAGCCGTTCGGGCACAATCCTGGTTCAAGACGATCATGGTGGAAACCTTTGGCTAGGTCCGTTTTTATCTTCGGAGGCTATTTCGCAGTAGCGCTGCTGGCGTCGCCTGGCTTGGCCTTTGGCGAGGAACTGAGACCTTATACGGTCGTTGGAGATTCCATTGCGGAATCGCTGACCGGAACACCCGGCGACGCCACGCGTGGCCGGGCACTTATATTGGAGCGCAGCAACACATGTATCCTGTGCCACAGCGGGCCATTTCCGGAGGAGAAATTCCAGGGCGACTTGGCGCCCAACCTCTCAGGCTCCGGCAGCCGCTGGTCGGTGGGCCAGCTGCGGCTGCGGCTGGTCGACGCCTCCCGTTTCAACCCCGGAACCATCATGCCGTCTTACTACCGGATCGACGGGCTCGATCGCGTGGCAGCCAACTGGCGCGACAAACCGATCCTGTCGGCCGGGCAGATTGAGGATATCGTCGCGTATCTTGCGACACTGCGCGAATAGGAAGAGAAGTCAGTTATGCGAGGAAAATCACCTTCACGCCGCCGGTTTCTCAGGCTAGCCGGCAGCGCAGCGGCGGTCGGCGCGCTTCCGCTTGTGGTCAGCGTACGTCCCGTTGAAGCAACGCCCGAGACCATGGCAGCGGCCATCCGCGCGGTTGTCGGCGGTGCGCCGGTGCAGCCCGGCAAGGTCAAGCTCGATATTCCGCCGCTGGTCGAGAACGGCAACAGCGTGCCGATGACCGTGAGTGTCGCAAGCCCGATGACGGCGACCGACTACGTCAAAAGCATCCATGTCTTTAACGAAAAGAACCCGCAGCCCAACCTCGGCAACTTCTATCTCGGAGCGCGCGCCGGCCGCGCCCAGGTTTCCACCCGTGTGCGCCTCGCCGACAGCCAGAGGATCACGGCGATTGCGAAGCTTTCCGACGGCTCGTTCTGGTCCGTCACCGCCGATGTCGTGGTGACCTTAGCCGCATGTACAGAGGAGGTGATCTGATGACCGCCGCCCTGATCAATGTTCCCAAGAAGGCCAAAAGCGGCGACGTCATCGAGATCAAGACGCTGATGTCGCATATCATGGAAACCGGTTATCGCCGCACCACGAATGGCAAGATCGTGCCGCGCGACATCATCACGAGCTTCACCTGCCGCTTTGAGGGTGAGGAGATTTTCCGCGCCGATCTCTTTCCCGCGACCGCGGCCAACCCGTTCATCGCCTTTTTCACGGTCGCGACCAAAAGCGGAAAATTCGATTTCGAATGGATCGGCGACAACGGCTTTTCCGAGTCCGCCTCCGCCAGCATCACCGTCGAATGAAGGCGGCGGGAACGATAACGATGGCCTCGCTGCTGATCGCAGCCGGCATCGTTCTTCGTCCTTTGGTTGCGACTGAGATTCCATCCGCCGAACGCCGATCCGGCTACACCTTCATGGGGCCGGAAACCCGGACCATGCAGGACGACGACACCACCAATCCCGGCATGCTGGGCGTGCTCGACGGCGAAGCCCTGTGGAATCGCAAGGCAGGCTCAACCGAAAAATCCTGCGCCGATTGCCACGATGACGCCCGTGTCAGCATGAAGGGCGTGGCTGCGCGCTATCCGGCATTCGATAAAGCGCTCGCTCGCCCCGTCAACCTTGAACAGCGCATTAATCTCTGCCGTGCGCGACACCAGGATGCGACCCCTCTTCCCTATGAGAAGCACGATCTGCTGGCCTTGACCACCTTCGTCGCGGCGCAATCGCGCGGCATGGCGATCACACCCGACACCAGCCGCGAAATCGAACCGTTCGTCGCGAAGGGACGCGACTTCTTCATGCACCGGCAGGGGCAACTCAATCTCGCCTGCGCCAACTGTCATGACGATAATTGGGACAAGCATCTGGCCGGCTCGGCGGTCACGCAAGCCATCCCGAACGGCTATCCGATCTACCGGCTGGAATGGCAATCGTTGGGATCACTGCAACGGCGACTACGCAACTGCATCACCGGTATGCGGGCGCAAAATTTCGATTTCGGCGCGCCGGAGCTGGTCGAACTGGAACTTTATTTGATGTCGCGCGCGCGCGGCATGCCGGTTGAGACACCGGCTGTGCGGCCTTGAGCCCGCGCGGCGCCAGCAAGCTTCGAAAGCCGGACCACTGGTGGACCCGCGGAGAAATTTCAACGTATGATGCCGCAAACGTGCATCAGAACCGTTGTGAATAGAACCGATGTGAACCATGCAATCCGCTTTGAAACGCCCGGCTCTCGCTGTTGCAATCGTGTCTTTGATATCGGCTTTTACGGGAAGCCAGGAATTCGCGCGTGCCGACGACTATCCCTCGCATCCCATTCACTTGATTGTGCCCTATGCCGCCGGCGGCTCGGCCGACACGACGGCGCGCGTGCTCGCGAGGCAAATCGGCAAAGCCACCGGCCAGGCCATCGTGGTGGAAAATCGCGGCGGCAGCGCCTCGATCGTCGGCACAGAGTTTGTCAACAAATCCGACCCGGACGGTTACACACTTTTGCTCGGGCAATCCGGGCCGATCTCCATCAACCCCGCCGTCTATAAAAACCTGCCTTACGACCCGGTGAGCGACTTTGCTCCGGTCTCGCTGACGAGCACCTACCCCTACATCATGGTGGTGAACCGCTCGCTTGGCGTGAAAACCCTGCAGGAGTTCGTGGCGCTCGCCAGAAGCAAGCCGGGCGCTTTGAACTACGGCACCACCGGCGTCGGCGCGTCAAATCATCTGCTCACCGAACTGTTCGACCTCAAGGCCGGGATCAAGATGACCCACATTCCCTATCGCGGCACGTCGCTTGCGGTTGCCGATCTCGTTGCGGGTCAAGTACAGGTCGTATTCTCCGACCCGATCTCCGCGCTCCAGCTCGTGCGTTCGGGAACGCTGGTCGCACTTGCCGTCACCAGCAAGGAACGCTCGCCGGTCGCGCCCGACGTGCCAACGATTTCGGAAAGCGGCTATCCAGGTTTCGACGCGGTCGGCTGGCACGGAATTCTCGCGCCCGCCAAAACCCCGCCTGCGATCATCGCCAGGCTGAACGCCGAGATTGTGAGGGCACTGGGAGATCCAGAAACCAAGGCCCTGCTTGAGAGTCAGGCCATACAGGTCGTCGGCAGCTCTCCGCAGGAGTTTGCCAGTTTCATCAAGCAGGACATCGCCGTCTGGAAGAACGTGGCGGAGCAGGCGAAGATCGAGGTGAAGTAGCTCGTCTTCGCCTGCTCTCTATCGGTTACTCGGCTGGTGCCGCGATCGGGATATCGTGCGTCGGTATGTACGAGACGCTGGCGCCGTATTTTCCAACCGCGAAGAAGCCGGCGGCAATCACGAGGTAAGCCAGTGCGACGCCCGGCGTCACACCATACCCGCCGCCGATGCCGACGGCTTCGCCGTGCATGAACCCGAAATAAGTAAGCACCGCGCCTGCCAACGAGAAAGCCGAAGCCTTGACGAAGTCGCGCTCGATGATGAACACCGCGATCGCACCAAGGATGAGGCCCGCGATAATGGAGCCGCCGCCCATCACCTCCAGCCCATGATAGAGCACGCCCTGTTGCGGCAATGATGCCAGCGCCGCCGCCTTGACGTCGCCGACCTTGTCAGCGGCGAGACCGCCAACCGCCTGTGCCGCGACGACGGTCGCACCCAGCATGGTGTCGACCTGCAGCTTGGCCCATGCCGCGAGATGCGGCGTCAACGCGACTATAACCGCAGGCGCATGCTTGATCGGCGTGGTCTGGAACGCCTGCGCCCCGATCAGCATGCCGATATACAGCAGGATCGGCGAAATCGCGACCACGGGGACAAGCGCCAGCATCACCGAAATGACGCCGAACCACGAGAGGACGACGACCATGATGCCGGTGGCCGCTGAATAGCCGATCCGGCCACCCATCGCCTTCCAGCCGGGATGACCGATATAGACCGCGTTGATGAAGGGATTGCCCATCAGGCACCCGATCAGGCTCACGATGCCGTCGGCGGTCAGAACGCGCGTGGTCGGATACTCATCGCCCCCGGCTTCCGCGCTTTCGACGTTGTCCATGGCTTCCACGAGATCGTAGATACCAAAGGGAATCGCCGTCACCAGGATGATCCCGAGAAATTCGAAACCGGAAAAAACCTGACCGACCGCAGGCAATGGCACCGAGAAGCCGAAATTCGCGAAGGCATCACCGAGGCCCTTGACGCTCAACCCACCAATCCCAAGACCGAACAAGTTCGATCCCCACGCGATGATCATGCCGGCGGCAATCGCAACCAATCCCGCCGGAACACCCTTGAGGTATTTCACGCCGCCAAACCAGCTCACCAGAATGATCGCAAAGCAGATCAGGCCGATCTGCGGCGTCATGTACATTTCAAGCGCCGGCCGCATCGCAATGAACGTCACCGACACGCCTGCGAGCGTACCAAGCAGGGCCGCGCGCGGCGTGATCTTGCGGATGTAAGGCGCGATGAATCCGCCGATCATCAGGATGAAGCTCTGGAAGAACACCCAGACCAGACCCGCGGCCCACCCCTTCATCGGATCGCCGGTCTTGATCGTGATCGGCAGCATGATCACGAAGGTGACGATGAACATGTGCGGCACGCTGACGCCGGATGGAAGCGCGCAAACATCGTTACGGCCGGTTTTCTGCGCCAGACGATAGGCGAGAAAGGCGTAGTAGAAGGTCGACAGGCACAACATCAGGCCGAGTGCCGGCAGGATCCGGCCGAACACCAGCGAGTCAGGCATTTTCAGCACGAAGCGCAAAAGCCCCGTGAGCACGAGCATGTTGACCAGAATGTTGGTGCCGAAACCAAAGAAGGCGTTCCAGTCGCCTGGAGTCCATAAAGCCGGTTTGAAGTCGCTCTTTCCCGCAGAAATGCCTGTACTCATTTTGATGCCCCTGCTGCCAATACGTTTGAAGTCTCCGGTTTCATTGCTTGAAGAACTGCGGCGGAGTCGCTGACCCAGCCAAAGATGCCACCTTGGGCCTTGATCATCTTGAGGCCCATTTCGTGGAATTCAGGAAAATAGGAAGCGCAACCGTCCGACAGCACGACGCATCGGTAACCGCGATCGTTTGCCTCACGGACAGTGGTGTTGACGCAGACTTCGGTGGTCACGCCGCAGACCAGCAGATTTTCGATGCCGTATCTCTGCAGGATGTCACCGAGTTCGGTCGCGTAGAACGCGCCCTTGCCGGGCTTGTCGATCACGACCTCGCCGTCGATTGGATAAAGTTCGGGGATAATGTCATGCCCGGCTTCGCCCCGGATCAGGATTCGTCCCATCGGGCCGGGATCGCCAATGCGAAGACTTGGCGCGCCGCGCTCGACCTTTGCGGGCGGCGCGTCCGACAAATCGGGTAAATGGCCCTCACGGGTGTGAACGACGAGCATGTCGCTGTCTCGGGCAGCCTTCAGCACGGAAGCGATGGGTTTGACGGCCGTCGCCAACCGCGACACGTCGTTGCCGAGCGTTTCGCCGAAGCCGCCCGGCTCCATGAAATCGCGCTGCATGTCGATGATGACGAGCGCGGTAACCGACCAGTCGAACGCGACCGGCTCCGGTTCTGCGGCGATGACGCCCTTTGGCGGTTGCTTTGAAGTTGCCACGAGTTTGCGCCCCCCGACGCTTGAGGACTCTGGAAGCAAGACCCAAAGCCAAGTTAAGCAAGGCCCGTGCCATTGTGTACAATGCGTTGTGCCGGCGGCTTGCGTTGAAATTCGCTCTGTTTTCAGCCAGTTGGGTATCGGGATAATCAAGGCTGCGGTGATCGGCGCTCGATTCTCGTCATCGATTTGCTTATTCGTTGAGCGCAACGGCGCATGCAAGGCGCTCACGCCCGCCGCCGCTCGTGGCCCACCTCAGGCAGCAAGAGGCGACACCGGTACCCTCGAGCCCTGGCCGTGTTGACCGCCGTCCCTTCGCCTGAAACATTAGCTTTTTCGCGCTCTCGCAGAGATCGGGAGCGGCTTTGATACGTTTGGCGTGGAATTTGCTGCTTCACCCTGGAGCTTGTTTTTGGGTTTTGTTTAGAAAACTGCATCGATGGGGGACGTTCGATGGCCACAATTACAACGACGGCCGCACCGGTCGCGCGAAAGCCGCTTTACACATCGCTGTTCCTTCAAGTCCTTGCAGCGCTGGTGCTGGGGATCGTGCTCGGGATCGCGGTTCCCGATTTCGCTGTCAGCCTGAAAATCTTCAGCGACGCCTTCCTGAAATTGATTTCCATGATCGTCGCGCCGATCGTGTTCTGCGTGGTCGTCCACGGCATTGCGGGCGCCGGCGATTTGAAGAAGGTCGGGCGCGTCGGCGTCAAGGCGCTGGTCTATTTCGAGGTGATGACCACGGTGGCGCTGATCGTCGGCCTCTTGCTCGCCTATCTCTTTGGCCCCGGCCACGGCATGAATATCGATACATCAACGCTCGATAAAAATGCACTCAGCGCCTATGCCGACAACGCCCACAAGCTCAAAGGCGGCGGCATCGGCAGCTTCCTCATGAACATCATCCCGACCACCTCGTTTGACGCGCTATCGCGCAACGATGTGCTTCAGGTGTTGTTCTTCGCAATCATCTTCGGCACCAGCCTCGCTTTGGTCGGCGGTGAAAAGAGCGAGAAAATCTCCTCGCTGATCGACGCGGTATCGACGGTGCTGTTCCGCGCGATGGGCCTGATCGTGCGCGTTGCACCGCTCGGCGTGCTCGGCGCCGTCGCCTACACGGTCGGGCAGTATGGCGTCGGGTCGCTCAAGCAACTGGTTTCGCTGGTCGCACTTTACTACGTTGCGCTTGCGATCTTCGTGCTCGGCGTCCTCGGCGGGGTGATGGCGTTCGCCGGGCTGAATATCCTCAAATTCCTGAGCTACCTGCGCGAGGAACTGACGATCGTGCTGGCCACCGCCTCGTCGGACGCGGTGCTGCCGCAGATCATGCGAAAGCTCGAATGGCTTGGCGTGAAGAAATCCGTCGTCGGCCTTGTGATCCCGACCGGCTATTCCTTCAATCTCGACGCCTTCTCGATCTACCTGACGCTCGCGGTCGTCTTTATCGCACAGGCGACCAACACACCGCTCTCGTTCGGCGATCTCCTGCTGGTGCTCGGCGTATCCCTGATCACGTCCAAGGGCGCTCACGGCGTTCCGGGTTCAGCGATCGTGATCCTGGCAGCGACGTTGAACGCGGTGCCGAGTATTCCCGCGATCGGGTTAGTCCTGGTGCTTTCCGTCGACTGGTTCATCGGCATGGCGCGTGCGCTCGGTAACCTGATCGGCAACTGCGTCGCCACCGTGGTGATTGCGGCCTGGGAAGGCGATCTCGACTACGCCAAGATGCATCAAGTGCTCGATGGCGAGGAAGTCGTGGACGTGACCGCGGGCTAGTCAGCTATCGGCCGCCTTTTGCGGCCGGAAATTCTCGATCAGCCGCAATAACACGCGCGCGCCGGCATCGGCGTCAGTGACTTCGACATGCTCGTCCGGATGGTGGCTGATGCCGCCGCGGCAGCGCACGAAGACCATCGCGACGTCGGCGATATCGACCATCGCCATGCCGTCATGGCCGGCGCCGCTTGCGAGTTCGAACACGGGATAGCCTTCGGCCGCCACGGCCTCGGCAATCTGCGTCTTCAGCCACAGCGCGCAGGGGACGGTGCGGTTCTCATGCGTCACGTCGAGCCGCAATTCCAGTTTGCGACGTTTGGCGATCGCTTCGATCTGCCGGACGATGTCGCTCAACGCGCGATTTCGATGCACGTCTGTCGGCGCGCGCAAGTCGATGGTGAAATGCGTTTCACCTGGAATGACATTGGTCGCCCCCGGCGTGGCGTGGATGTATCCGACGGTGCCGACCAGCCCACGCCCATCGGTCAGGCATAGCTCTTCGATCTTGGCGATCATTTCGGCGGCTCCCGTCAGCGCATCGCGCCGCAATTCCATCGGCACCGTTCCGGCGTGGCCCGCCATGCCGGTCACCCTTGCCGCCAGACGTGTGGCACCGGCGATCGCGCTGACGACGCCAACCGGCAGGCCCTTGGCCTCGAGCACCGGCCCTTGTTCGATGTGCAATTCGATATAGGCGAGCAGCTCACTGCGAACTCTCGCGGCTGCGCCGATATGGTCGGGGTCGAGACCGAACTGAACCAGCGCCTCGCGCATCGAAACTCCGGCACCGTCCCTGGAAGCGAGCACACGCTCATTGAACGTCCCGGCCACGGCGCGGCTGCCGAGCAGCGTCGATGCAAACCGCACCCCCTCCTCATCGGCAAAGCCGGTCACTTCAATGGCAAAGGGAAACCGGCGGCCGCGTTTGTGGAGGTCGGCGACACAGGAGATCGCCGTGATCAGCCCGAGCGGGCCGTCCCATCTACCGGCGTCGCGAACCGTGTCGTAGTGCGAACCCAGCATCAGGCACGGCAGGCCCGGCCGTTCGCCCTCGTAACGGCCGCAGACATTGCCGATCGCATCGAGATGCGCGCTCATGCCGGCCTCCACCATCCAGGCCATGATGAGATCGGCCGCCGCGCGATGCTCCACCGTGAGAAAGATACGCGTCAGGTTATCCGGCGTCTCGGAAATCGCCGCCAGCCGATTGATCCGGCCGACGATCTCCTCACCAAGGGCCGAAGCCTGTCGTCCGCCAGTTGCCACGCTCTTATTGCTCATGTCTTCCCAATAGCGGAAACGAAAATGCTACCCGACTTGCGACGCATCGATTGCCAGATGTGAGAGATTGGCGTGCCAGTGGCGGGCGATTTGCAATCCCGTCGCCACCCAGACCCGATCGTGGCCGGCGATATAGTCGAGAAACCGCATCAACGCTGCCGCACGCCCGGGACGGCCGACAAGCCGGCAATGCAGACCGACCGACATCATCTTGGGCGAGGTTTCGCCTTCCGCATAGAGCACGTCGAAACTATCCTTGAGATAGCCGAGGAACTGATCGCCATTGCCAAAGCCTTGCGCATTGACAAAGCGCATGTCGTTGAGGTCGAGGCTGTAGGGAATGATCAGATGCGGCTCCGACGCCCCCTTGATCCAGTAAGGCAGGTCGTCGGCGTAAGAGTCGCAAGAATAAAGGAAACCGCCGGCCTCCATCACCAGCCTGACGGTGTTGATCGAGGTCCGCCCCGTATACCAGCCGAGCGGACGCTCTCCGGTCACCTCGGTATGGAGGCGAATGGCGTCGGCGATCTCCAGGCGCTCCTCGGCCTCCGACATATCCTTGTGCTCGACCCATTTCAGGCTGTGGCTGGCGATATCCCAAGCAGCCTCCTTCATCGCGGCGACCACTTCCGGATTTCGTTTCAGCGCCGTCGCCACGCCGAATACGGTCACCGGCAATTTTCGTTCGGTGAAAATCCGCCATAGCCGCCAGAAGCCCGCACGCGAGCCGTATTCGAACATCGATTCGATGTTGGCATGGCGCTGGCCCGGCCAGGGTTGCGCACCGAGCACATCCGACAGAAATGCCTCGGAGGCGCGGTCGCCGTGCAGAATGTTATTCTCGCCGCCTTCTTCGAAATTCACCACGAACTGCACGGCGACGCGTGCATTGCCGGGCCAGTGCGGATGCGGCGGATTGCGGCCGTAGCCACGGAGATCCCTGGGATACCCGCCCCCGGACATTCTACACTTCCTCGATGCGGACCTTTTGCGCACCTTTGTAGAGCACCGTCCTGCCGAGCGTGTACAGGTTCTCAAGGCCCGACGTCAGGGTGACGAAGTGATTGCCGGCCAATTGGCCCATCTTGCTGGCGAATTGCACGCCACCATAGGCCAGCAAGATTTCGGTCTCGCTGATGCCGCCGGGATAAAGGATCATCTGGCCCGGCGCCGGATAGCTGGTGTGGTTCTCATAGCCGACGCCAAAGTCGAGATCACCGAGCGGCATCCAGACGCCCTCGCCGCTCCAGCGCACATGGACAAATTCGCTGTTGAACGGCATGGCCTTGCGGAAGGCCGCACAAGTTTTGGGCGCTAGTTGTTCTTCAAAGCGGGCCTGGAACGTGAAGTCCCCAGCGCGGACAATCAATTGGCTCATTCAAAATACCCGTCATGACGTCTCAAGGGTTCCATTTCCCACCGATAATCGAATTCTAGCGCCTTTGCTACCTCTTGAAAGCGCCCCAAGCAGATCATGCCGGACCGCGTGGTTAGCCCGAGCTGCGCCATTTTGTCGATTTTATCAGTCGATAAACTGAGTTATTGTTTCAAGGCCAATGTCGGTTACGCCTCGCTCGAAAAGTGAAATGCGGCGATATCGACAGGCTTGACCGCGGCGGGTAGGGTCGCTGCCCTAAAAAGGTTTGGGAGAGACGCTGTTGTCGGAGAAGTTTACCTGGAAGCGGGACTACTATGCCGGCGGCCTGATGCTGCTGCTCGGGGTAGGAGCCGCGGTGACCGGCTCGGGCTACAAGTTCGGCAGCCTCGCCAGAATGGGCCCCGGATTCATGCCGGTCGTGCTTGGCATCGTTCTCGCCTTTCTCGGCATCCTGATCGCAGGCACGGCGCTGTTATCCTCCGAGCCGGAGGGCGGCAAATTTCTGCCCGACAATCCGCAATGGTTCGGCTGGCTGTGCATTATTGCAGGTCCCGTCCTGTTCATCGTCCTCGGATACTATGGCGGGATGATTCCGGCGGTGTTCGCCTGCGTGTTCGTCTGCGCGCTCGGCGACAAGACGGCGACTTATAAATCATCGTTCGTTCTCGCTTGCGGCGTCACCGTGTTCGGCGTCCTCCTGTTCCACTACCTGCTGAACATTCCCTTTCAGCTGTTGCGCGGGGTGAACCTGTGATTTCGACCGCGCTCACCGATCTCTGGTATGGCTTTGGCGTCGCGCTCGAGCCGCACAACCTGATGTACTGTTTCCTCGGCGTGCTGGTCGGCAACCTCGTCGGCGTGCTGCCGGGCATGGGCCCCGTCGCGACGATCTCGATCCTGCTGCCGCTCACCTTCGGCATGCCACCGGTGCCGGCGATCCTGATGTTGTCCGGCGTCTATTACGGCGCCCAATATGGCGGGGCGATCTGTTCGATCCTTCTCAACCTGCCGTGCCATCCGCCACACGCGGTCACCTGCCTGGACGGTTTTCCGCTGACCAAGCAGGGCAAAGGCGGCACCGCGCTTGGCATCACCGTCGTCGCCGCCTTCATCGGCGCGTCCTTCGGCATCACGGAAATGATTTTCCTCGCGCCATTCCTGGTGAAGATGGCGCTGGAATTCGGCCCCGCCGAAGTCTGCTCGCTGATGCTGGTCGGCTTGCTTGCCGGATCGACGCTCGCCAAGGGCTCCCCGCTCAAGGGCATCGCCATGACGGTGTTCGGTCTCCTGCTCGGGATCGTCGGCTCCGACATCGAGACCGGCCAGCCGCGCTTTACGTTCGGCATCACCGAACTGTTCGATGGCATTGAAATCGTTGCGCTGGCGCTCGGCATGTTCGGCATCGCCGAATTCATGAACAGCATCAACAACACCGAAACCGTGGATATGCGCTACGCCAAGGTCGGCATCTCCGACATGTTCCCGTCGAAGGCCGATCTGAAGCTGGCGTTCTGGCCGATGATCCGCGGCACCGTTATCGGCAGCCTCTGCGCCTTGATCCCGGGCACCGGTCCGACCATCGCCTCGTTCGTGTCGTATGCCACCGAAAAGAAGATATCGAAGACACCGGAGCGTTTCGGCCATGGCGCGATCGAGGGCGTCGCCTGCCCCGAAGCTTCAACCCATTCCTCGGTGCAAGGCGACTTCATTCCGACCATGAGCCTTGGTATTCCCGGCGATACGGTGATGGCGCTGTTGTTGGGCGCGTTGATCATCCACGGCATCGTGCCTGGGCCGCAGTTGATCACCCAGCACGCCGACATTTTCTGGGGCCTGATCGCGAGCTTCTGGATCGGCAATATCCTGCTCGTCATCCTCAACGTGCCGATGATCGGGCTTTGGGTGAAGCTGCTTTCAATCCCCTATCGCTACCTCTATCCGAGCGCGATGTTCTTCGTCTGCATCGGCGTCTATGCCGCGAGCAACGACATGTTCCAGGTCGGCGAGACGCTGGTAATCGGCATCGTCGGATACATCCTCCTGCGTCTGGATTTCCATCCGGCGCCGATCCTGCTCGGCTTCGTGCTTGGGCCGCGTTTCGAGGAGAATTTCCGCCGCAGCCTCCTGATCTCCCGCGGCGACCTGATGACCTTCATCGAGCGCCCGATCAGCGCATTCTTCCTCCTCATCTGCGTCGTCCTGCTCGTCGCCCAGATCGTGGTCTGGCTGCGCAAGCCAAAGGTCGTGCAAGAAGAGAAGGCGATCGAGGCGCAGGTCCCGGTGGGCGGATATTCCGAACTGGCGGAATAGATGCCGGTGACGGCCGCCCTGACGGCGGACAACGTCCGGGGTTACTCCGCCCGGATTACCTGCTGGCGCCCGATCGCGGTCGAATAGCGATCAGCGCCGACCATAGCAGTGGAAGCCACCATAGATCCCAGAACGATCCAGCTCAAATCCAACCGCGCTTCGTTCATCGTCGCGCCGCCATATCCGGCGAAGTGACGCAAACTCGCTGCTTTCGATCGGCGAGGTTTCACCCGCAGTCCGGAAAATCACGTGGACATTGTCGCTGCCAGCGCGATCGATCGCATTCCACAACGCACGTATTTCGTCGACGGCCATCCAATCCTGCGAATCCAGGAGAATGACAGCGTCGACTTCGCGCGCCGGCACGCTTTCAAGGAACTGCCGGAGACCGGCATGCTGTGGAATGATCAGCCCCGCACCATTGCGCATTCTCTCATATTGACGGCGTTGCAGATAAGGCGGCAGGCAACGATCGCCCGGTCCGACATAGCCGCGATGAAGCGCCTGCCAGGCGAAGTAGTTGGTTTCGTTGGGATGGCCATCGATCAGGCGCAACAGGCGCTTGTGAAGGACTTCGTTCAACGGAGCACCGCCGCCGAGCAACGCGCGCTGCCGCGGCGGAATACCGAGACTGAGCAACAAAGCCGGGGTTGCCGTGATCAGCCGGACCAGCGGAGAATGGAACGCACGGTCCAGACGGTCCAGCGCTTCGATGCGCGCGGGCGCATCCACCCTGCCGCTCAGAAGTAACGCGGGATCGATCCCGCACAGTTTCGCGACAAAATGAGCCAGGCCGATGAAGCGGCCAAGCATGCCATGCCGGTAGAAGCCGTCCGTAAAATGAGCGTGGCGCGGGCGGCCGACGATGTTGCGCTTGTCCCAATAGGCGCGTGCCTGGGTATCCAGCCATGGCCGCAATCGCACGCGATAAAGCTCGGAATTGGCGGGCGAGTTGGCCGCGCCGAAGAATTGCCAGAAATCCGCATAGTCGGAAAAGGCACGCAGGCCGGCCAGCTTGAGTTTCAGAAGAGCAAGATGCGCCCCATTGAGATCGACCGCATAAACCTGCGCCGGTTGTGCCAACAGGTAGGACAGCGCATTACATCCGCCCGACGCGATGGTGACGATGGTCGAGCCGAGCGGTAAGCGAAGCGCCACGAGATCGGCGACAGGATCTTCCCAGATCTGGGTATAGACCAGCCTGCGGAACCAGAACGCATAAAGCCTGTCCCAGATCGTCGCGTCATCGTCGCTGCTGCCTTTGCCGACGGCATCTGCGATTAGCTGGTTGTTCATCCGTTCCTCGAATCAACAATCCAACCAGAATATCGTTGGCTCGCTTCAGTTTTGCGACAGGCTACCTCCGCGGCGATTGCAGCGACGAAGACGGGGACTACGAGGTCCCATGATGCACGCGAGTAGAGTGGATCGGGCCACTAATTGTCACATCCTTGTCGCGCGAACATCGCAAGGAGTGAAAGGATAGAGCGCGCCGAAGGTGAGCGGATGTCGGCCCATTCATTGACGTTCGAAAGACCAAGTCGCGGTGATGCCCAACACGGCATCACCGCCTTCACGGCTTCGCCGAGGTCGCCATGACAGGTTGGCTTGCGGTACTGGCAGCGGGGCTATTCGAGATCGCCTGGGCTTTCGGTTTGAAATATTCCGATGGCCTCACCCGGTTCTGGCCAACGGTTGCGACCGCGCTCGCGATTTTGGCAAGCTTTGCATTGATGTCGTTTGCCCTTCGCTCGCTGCCCTTCGGTACGGCTTATGCGATCTGGACCGGCATCGGCGCCGCCGGCAGCATCATCGTCGGAATGGTCATCTTTAGCGAACCCACCGACCCAATGCGGATCATCTGCCTGACGCTGATCGTCGCCGGGATGGTCGGGTTGAAGCTCAGTTCGCCGTTGTAACTCGGCTCAGCTGGAGCCTGTTCGGTTCTGATTGAATCAGAACGGGGTTCTGGTTTTTTGTTTTGACGCGTTTTCTTCACGCGAACCGGTTTCCACTTCGCTTGAAAACGCTATGAGCTTCCGCCGCCGCAAACCTCGCCATCCCTCGACAATGCCGAACAGGCTGAGTGCGAGAATAAAGGGAAGGAAGTGATACATCAGGCGGAACATCAAAAGCGCCGCTACCAGCGGCTCCTTGTCGCCTTCGCCTAACCCGATCAGGAACGTTGCGTCGAAGACGCCTATTCCCGCCGGCGTGTGGCTGGCAAATCCCAATAATGTCGCCGCGATGAAAACGGCCATGATCGGGAATATCCCGATATTCGGCCCGGCTGGAATCAGAACGTACATCGCCAGCGCCGCGGCGCCGAGTTCGAAGACCCCGATCACGATTTGCAGCAGCACCAACGGCCCCGAGGGAAGCCGGACCGGCCAGCGCTTGGTTCCGATGTTGCGCGGAAACCAACACCAGATCAGGAAACTTCCAACCCCCAGGAGCAGCGCGGCAGCAATCCACTGATTGACCCTTGGGGACAGGAAGTCGACCAGACTGATCGCATCGGGTGCAAAGAAAAGTCCAATCCCGAGCGCCGTCAGGTTGCCGAGCCAGTAGGTCAAGCCTGTGAGAAAACAGATATTGACGACGTTGAACGCGCTGAGGCCGTGAAACGAATAGATCCGATAACGGATAACCGGCGAGATCAACGAAACGGCGCCGATGCCGTGCGCGATCGGGTAACTGGTAAAGCTTGCCAGGGCCGCGATCCGATAAGGGACTTCGGTGCGGCCGATCGTCCGGAGCGCCAGCAGATCGTAGAACGTCAAGCCGACATAAGAGAAGATGACCAGCATCGCAGCCAACGCGATCCGGGATGTATTCGTGTGCCGGATGACTTCGAATACTTCACGGATGTCGATGCTTTTGAGAGTATGGGTCAGCGCAAAGATCGCAATCGCCGTGATGGCGATGCTGACGACGATGCCGAGCCCCTTCAGCTTGAAGCCGTTGCCGGGCGATTTTGTCGACGCAATCACTTTCGGTGCGTTCATCGGGGCGGACAAATAACCTCCAAGATCGCGTCTACCTGATTCGCGATGGCCGACGTCGTCAATTGGCACGTAGATGTGACAACTACGTTACTTAGCGGTCCGATTGCAACATTGCATCCACTCGCAGCGGCCATTTTGCGGATGTCAGAATCAAAGGACCACCAGCAAACTTATGATTCTAGTGTCGCTTTCCATTTGAAGTTCCTGGACGGAATTTGCCGCTCGTGGTGCAGGAACTTCAAATGGGTGGCATTAGTGATTTCCTGCCTGGAGCGACTCAAGAAAAGTTGCGCTCACGACCAAGTTGCAGACGCAATGTGGTCGCATCGGATTCACGCATTTTCCGTAGAGAGCGGCATACGATCACCACTCCATCGAGGCGGCATGAACGACCAGAGCGACTTCGATCTCAGGCCCGACCAATGGGAAGCATTGAAGGCCCTTCGAACACCCTTCGCCGGACTGTCGGCGTCGACCCGCCTGATGCTCGACGATCTCGTTGCTCTCGGCCTTGTGACCATGAGCGACGGTGTACCGGCCATCACGGCAAAGGGACGCAAGGCGCTGATTAGAGGCTCTTTCAGACTGCTGGATGCGGCCGCCTGAGGCCGGCATGACTTGACGGCTGGTGCCCACTTTCCGAAGTTCGTGCGCCATGGCAGCGTCCACTTCCACGAGCTTCGGAAAGTCAGGGCTACAAACTCATTGATTCTGGTGCCGCATCCTCCGAAAGTCGCTCGTCCGAAGGATTCGCCGATGACATGGCCTTGTGGCAGGGCCCGGTTCGGTTAAAAATGTACCGTTTGGGCCTGATCGGGCTTGCTGGTCTTTGAACCGCACGAACAGTCCGGACGACACTTTGATTGTTGCCCCGCAGTCGCGGTCCGAACCAAAAGTGCAATTCTTTCCTATTGTTAATGCGACAACCGGACGCGGGGACGTTCAAATGAGGTTGCCAGCGGACCCTGGAGGCGGTTCCTGCAACTAACTTCGAAAAACCACCGCACCCACACTTCACATCTGATGGCAGGTTCATGGACCAACCGATTAAGAATTTTCAGAAAGCACCCTCGATTGGTCCTGCGCAAGCCGCCAAGGCGCCGTCACGCGGGCGGTTTGTGCTGGCCTTTGTCCTCATCTTGCTGGTGGTCGCCGGTATCGTCTGGTGGACCTGGCCGGGCAAGGCTCCGCCACAGAACCGCAATTCCGGACCGGCGTCGATCGTCCCCGAAGTGGTCGGCAGCGGCGACATTGGAGTCAACGTCAACGCGCTGGGCACCGTGACTTCGCTGGCAACCGTGACGATCCGCACGCAGATCAGCGGCTACATGCAAAAAATTGATTTCACGGAAGGCAAAGACGTCAAGATAGGCGAACTGCTCGCGGAAATCGATCCGCGGCCGTATGAAGCTGCATTGGCGCAGGCCAAGGGGCAGTTGGCGCGCGACGAAGCGATGCTCAAGGGCGCGCAGGTAGACCTGGCGCGATACCAGGGACTGGCAGCGCAGAACGCAGTGCCACACCAGACGCTGGATACCCAGGTGGCTCTCGTTGCCCAGGATGAGGGCACGGTGGAGGCCGACAAGGCGTCGGTGAAGTCGGCCGAGGTCAATCTGGCATATTGCCGGATCTTGTCACCGCTCAACGGCCGCGTCGGCCTGCGTCAGGTCGACCAGGGCAACTATGTGACCCCCGGCGATGCCAACGGCATCGTGGTCATCACGCAGTTGCAACCGATCAGCGTCCTGTTCACGGTGCCCGAGGACAATCTGCAAGCGATCTCCAAGCGACTCCAGGCCGGCGCTGTATTGCCTTCAACCGCTCTTGATCGTACCGGCGTCACCAAGATCGCGGACGGATTGCTGCAAACCTTCGACAGCCAGATCGATCCGACGACCGGAACGATCAAGCTGCGGGCGCAATTCCAAAATGATGATCGGCTGCTTTACCCAAACCAGTTCGTCAACGTCCGCCTGCTGCTGGATACCCACAAAAACGTCACGACAATGTCGAGCGCGGGCATTCAGCGCGGCGCGCCCGGCACCTTCGTCTACCTCATCAACGCCGACAGCACGGTATCGGTTCGGGTGGTCAAGCTTGGTGTAACCGACGGCGATCGCGTGGAGGTTCTTTCCGGTCTTGCGCCTGGCGAACGCATCGTTGTTGACGGCGCCGACAAGCTCCGGGATGGCGCCAAGATCGTCATTCGGTCCGAGACTAGCCCGACCCAAACAAACAGCCCTGCCCAAACACCGGCAGAACCCGATAAATCCGGCAGCGGCAAACGTCAGCGTTCCGAGGGCGGACAAAAACAAGACGGTGGACAAAAACAATGAGTCCGTCCCAGCCGTTCATTTTACGGCCGGTCGCGACCACGCTGCTGATGATCGCCATCATGCTGTCCGGCGCGCTGGCGTTCCGCTTCCTGCCGGTCGCGGCACTGCCTGAGGTCGATTATCCGACCATTCAGGTCCAGACCTTTTATCCCGGCGCCAGCCCGGATGTGATGACCTCGTCTGTCACCGCGCCTTTGGAGGTGCAGTTCGGACAGATGCCGAATCTCAACCAGATGAGCTCGATCAGCTCGGCCGGCGCCTCCGTCATCACCTTGCAGTTCGGATTGACCATCTCTCTGGACGTCGCCGAGCAGGAAGTGCAGGCCGCCATCAATGCGGCAGGCAATCTGCTTCCGGCCGACCTTCCGGCGCCACCGATCTACGCCAAGGTCAACCCGGCCGATGCGCCGATCCTGACACTTGGCTTGACCTCGAAGACCATGAAACTGACGGACGTCGAGGATTTCGTCGACACTCGGCTGGCACAGAAAATCTCGCAGCTTCCCGGCGTTGGTCTCGTCAGCATCAGCGGCGGCCAGCGACCAGCGGTGCGCATCCAGGCCGATATCCGAAAGCTCGCCGCCTACGGCCTCAACATCGACGACCTGCGCACCACGCTCGGCAACGCCAATATCAATACGCCGAAGGGCAATTTCGACGGCCCGATGCGCTCCTACACCATCAATGCCAACGACCAGATCAGGAATGCGGCCGACTACAAGACGCTGATTGTCGCCTACAAGAACGGCTCACCGGTCCGCCTCAGCGATGTCGGCAATGTCATCGACGGCACGCAGAACGACAAGCTCGGGGCCTGGATGAACGAGACGCCGGCCATCATCCTCAACATCCAGCGTCAACCGGGCGCCAACGTCATTGCCGTGGTCGAGGGCATCAAGTCGCTGCTGCCGCAGTTGAAAGCCTCGCTGCCGGCAGCCATCGACCTCGAAATCCTGACCGACCGCACCGTCACCATCCGCGCCTCCGTCGAGGACGTGGAGTTTGAGCTGACGCTCGCCGTGATCCTCGTGGTGCTGGTGATTTTCGTATTCCTGCGTAACGCCCGCGCGACGTTGATCCCGAGCCTGTCGGTTCCGCTGTCGCTGGTCGGCACCCTGGGCGCCATGTACCTGCTCGGCTTCAGCCTGAACAATCTGTCCTTGATGGCACTGACGATTGCCACCGGCTTTGTGGTCGACGACGCCATCGTCGTGGTCGAGAATATTTCCCGCTATCTCGAGGAAGGCGACACGCCGTTGCAGGCCGCGCTCAAGGGCTCCGAGCAGATCGGCTTTACCATCATTTCGCTGACGATCTCGCTGATTGCAGTGTTGATCCCATTGTTGTTCATGGGCGACGTGGTCGGCCGCCTGTTCCGCGAATTCGCGATCACGCTTTCGGTCACGATCCTGATCTCAGCCGTGGTTTCGCTGACGCTGGTCCCGATGGCTTGCGCCAAGCTGCTCAAACCGGAAGCCCACGATCAGGAAAATGCCTTCCAGCGCCGTAGCCGGGAAGCCTTCGACTGGATCATCGAGATGTACGGCCACGCTTTGACCTGGGTGCTGGACCGTCAAACACTTACCCTGATGGTCGCGCTCGCCACCTTCGTTTTGACGGCGGTGCTCTACATCATGATCCCGAAAGGATTCTTTCCGCTTCAGGACACCGGCGTGATCCAGGCGATTTCCGAAGCCCCGCAGTCGGTATCCTATGCGGCGATGGCCGAGCGCCAGCAGCAACTCGCCTCTATTATTTTGAAAGACCCTGATGTCGTCAGCCTTTCGTCCTTTATCGGGGTGGATGGAACCAACAACACCCTCAATAGCGGACGAATCCTGATCAATCTCAAGCCGTACAACGAACGGAAATCCGACGTCTCGACCGTGATGCGGCGTATTCAGAGCGCGACGGCTTCTCTCGTCGGCATCACGTTATATATGCAGCCGGTCCAGGACCTTACGATCGAAGGAACGGTCAGCAAGACGCAATACCAGTTCATCTTGCAGGACGCCGCCGCCGATCAGCTTTCGGAATGGACGCCGAAGCTGATCGACAAGCTGAGACAGCTTCCGCAGCTTGGCGATGTCGCCAGCGACATTTCCGATCTCGGGCTCTCGGTCTTTGTGGAAATCGATCGCGACCAGGCCGCCCGCTTCGGCATCACGCCGGCGACCGTCGACAACGCGCTCTACGACTCCTACGGCCAGCGCATCGTTTCCACGATCTTCACCAATTCCAACCAGTACCGCGTCATCCTCGAGGCCGATCCGCATCTGCAGACTTCCCTGCAATCGCTCTCGGACATCTACCTTCCCTCCTCGGTTGGCAGCACCCCCGTGCCGCTCGCCACCCTCGCCAAATTCCGGCAGGAAACCGCGCCGTTGCAGGTGTCGCATCTCGGGCAATTCCCTTCGGCCACGATCTCCTTCAACCTTGCTCCGGGCGCCTCGCTCGGCGATGCGGTGAATGCGATCAAGCAGACAGAGATCGACATGGGCTTGCCGGCGGGCGTCATCACCAGCTTCCAGGGTGCGGCACTCGCGTTCCAATCGTCGCTTTCCAATCAGCTTTTCCTGATTTTGGCCGCGATCATCACGGTCTACATCGTGCTTGGCGTTCTCTACGAGAGCTTCATTCACCCCGTCACGATTCTGTCGACGCTGCCGTCGGCCGGAATCGGCGCGCTGCTGGCGCTGATGATGGCCGGCGACGACCTCACCATTGTCGCCATCATCGGCATCATTCTCCTTATCGGCATCGTGAAGAAGAATGCGATCATGATGATCGACTTTGCGCTCGATGCCGAACGCCATGAGGGCAAATCGCCTCGGGACGCGATCTATCAGGCCTGCCTGCTGCGCTTCCGCCCGATCCTGATGACGACCATGGCTGCCGTCCTCGGCGCATTGCCGCTGATGCTCGGCACCGGTGCGGGTTCCGAACTGCGCCATCCGCTCGGCATCTCCATCGTCGGCGGTCTTTTGCTCAGCCAGTTGCTGACGCTGTTCACGACGCCAGTGATCTATCTCTGGTTCGATCGCCTGGCGATCCGGTTTTCCGGACGTTCAGACGAAGCCGCCCAACCGGCGGAATGAGGGCGCATTATGGGTCCCTCAACGCCATTCATTCGGCGGCCGATCGGAACGACGTTGCTCACCTTCGGCCTCGCGGCAGCCGGCGCGGTGGCGTTCTTCAAATTGCCGGTGTCACCGCTGCCCCAGGTCGACTTTCCGACCATCTCCGTTCAGGCCACATTGCCGGGGGCTAGCCCGCAGGACGTAGCCATCACCGTTGCGAGCCCGCTTGAAAAGCACCTCGGCCAGATCGCCGATGTCACCGAGATGACGTCGTCGAGCACGGTGGGCGCGGTCCGTATCACCCTTCAATTCGGCCTCAACCGCGACATCAACGGCGCCGCGCGCGACGTGCAGGCCGCGATCAACGCGGCGCGAGCCGACCTGCCAACCAGCCTGCGAACCAACCCGACCTACCGCAAGGTCAATCCGGCCGATGCGCCGATCCTGATCCTGACCCTGACCTCCGACACCCTGACCCGCGGCGATCTTTATGACGCCGGATCATCTGTGCTGGCGCAGAAGCTGTCGCAGGTCGACGGCATTGGCGAAGTGGTCGTCGGCGGCAGCTCGCTGCCGGCGGTGCGGGCCGAACTGGTTCCGCAGGCGCTCTACAAATACGGCGTCGGCCTCGAGGACGTGCGGGCGGCGCTCTCCAGCGCCAACGCCCACAGTCCGAAGGGCGGGATCGACGTCGGCGACCAGCGCTATCAGATCTATGCCAATGACCAGGCCAACACGGCCGACGCCTACAAAGACCTGATCGTCGCCTACCGCAACGGCGCGCCGGTCCGCCTGTCGGACGTCGGCGAGGTGACCTACTCGGTCGAAAATCTCCGCAATGCCGGGCTGGCGAACGGCAAGCCGGCGGTCCTGATCATTCTCTACCGGCAACCGGGCGCCAATATCATCTCCACCGTCGACCTCGTGAAGGGGATGATGCCGCTGCTCCGGGCTTCGGTTTCGCCGGCCATCGACATCGGGATCGCCGTCGACCGCTCGGTCACCATTCGCACCTCCCTGCGCGACGTCGAGCGCACCCTAGTCCTCGCGGTGCTGCTGGTGATCGTGGTGGTGTTCGCCTTCCTGCGCAGCTTGCGCGCAACGCTGGTGCCCGTGGTGGCGGTATCGGTCTCGCTGATCGCGACCTTCGGCGCGATGTATCTGTGTGGCTACAGCCTCGACAATCTCTCGCTGATGGCGTTGACGGTTGCAACGGGATTCGTGGTCGATGATGCCATCGTCGTTCTCGAAAATATCACCCGCCATATCGAAGACGGCATGTCTCCGCTGGAGGCCTCCTTCAAGGGAGCCAGTGAAGTCGGATTTACCGTGTTGTCGATGAGCATCTCGCTGATCGCGGTCTTCATCCCGATTCTCATGATGGGTGGCATCATCGGCCGGCTGTTCCGCGAGTTTGCGATGGTGATCTCGATCTCCATCATGATCTCGCTCGCGATCTCGCTGGCCACCACGCCGATGATGTGCGCGGTGCTGCTGCGCAGCCACACCGGCCAGCGACATGGACGGCTTTATCGCATGAGCGAAAGTTTCTTCGACGCCATGCTCAACCTGTACCGCCGGACATTGGTGGTCGCTCTTCAGCACCCCGCCTTTATAGTACTGACACTGGTCGTCGTGCTCGGCCTCAACGGCTATCTCTACTACGTGATCCCGAAAGGCTTCTTCCCGCAGCAAGACACCGGCCGGCTGGTCGGTTCGATCCAGGCGGACCAGAGCATCTCGTTCCAGTTGATGCAGAGCAAGCTGACGCAGTTCATCAACATCATCAAGAGCGACGACGCGGTCGAAACCGCGGTTGGATTTACCGGCAACGGCCAGACCAACGCCGGCTTCGTTTTCGTCTCCTTGAAGTCGCTCGGCGAGCGCGTTCCGGCAGACCGCGTGATCGCGCGGCTGCGGCAAAAAATGGCAGTGGTCCCGGGCGCGACGCTGATTCTACAGGCCGTGCAGGATATTCGCATCGGCGGCCGCGCCAGCAACGCGCAATATCAATTCACGCTTCAGGGACCTACATTTGAAGAACTCAACGAATGGACGCCGAAGATCGCCGCCGCCCTGCAAGCCGACCACAACCTGACGGACGTCAACAGCGATCAGCAGAACAAGGGGCTTGAATCCGATCTGGTGATCGATCGCGATGCCGTCGCCCAGTTGGGGATCACCGTCAGCCAGGTCGACAACACCCTTTATGATGCCTTTGGCCAACGGCAGGTATCGACCATTTACGTCGCGAAGAACCAGTATCACGTGATCATGGAAGTCGCGCCGCAATACTGGCAGAATCCGGAAACGCTGAAAGACGTCTGGATCTCTACGTCAGGCGCTTCCGTCGGAGGGTCTCAGTCAACCAATGCGGTCGCGGGCACGGTTGTCGTCGGCACAGCGGCATCAGCCAATTCCGCCAACGCCCAGGCTGCCCGAAACCTCGCCAACAATTCGATCGGCACCACCGGCAAGACGGTCGCCTCCACCGGTTCGGCGGTCGCTACCACCCAGGAGACCATGATTCCGCTGTCGGCGGTTGCAAAGTTTGTCCAGGGCGCTACTCCGCTGGCAGTGAACCACCAAGGCCTCCTGGTCGCAAACACGATTTCCTTCAACCTGCCGGAAGGTGGCTCGCTCAGTTCTGCCGTCGACTCGGTCGCGGCCGCCATGAACCGGGTCGGTGTGCCCGCGACCATCCGCGGCACCTTTCAGGGAACGGCGAAGGCTTTTCAGGACTCGCTGCAAAACCAGCCTTTCCTCGTCCTCGCCGCACTGATCGTGATCTACATCGTGCTCGGCGTACTCTATGAAAGCTATATCCATCCGCTGACGATCCTGTCGACGCTGCCATCGGCGGGAGTCGGCGCGCTATTGGCGCTGAAGGCGTTCCATACCGACTTCACCATCATGGCCCTGATCGGCGTCATCCTCCTGATCGGAATCGTGAAGAAGAATGCGATCATGATGATCGATTTCGCGCTTGAGGCCGAGCGCAAGCGAGGCATGAGCGCGGTCGATGCGATTTATGAGGCGTGCCTGCTACGCTTCCGGCCAATCATGATGACGACGATGGCCGCCCTGCTCGGCGCCCTGCCGCTTGCGATCGGCATGGGCGACGGCGGCGAGCTCCGGCAGCCGCTCGGTATCGCAATTGTCGGGGGACTGATCCTGAGTCAGGTGCTGACGCTCTATTCAACCCCTGTAATCTACCTGTATATGGACCGGTTCCGGCTATGGGGCCAACGTCTCAGGGGTGGCGCAGCACCGCTCGCGCCTGAGACCAGACTACAACCCGGCGAGTAGGTGTTGGCATTCCGATGACCGGTAAAGTTTCAGTACGGACCTCACGCAGCCTCAACAAGGCGACGGTTGCTATTTGCGCCTTGTTGCTGGGCCCCGCCTTGTCCGGTTGCATCCTTGGAACCGAGCGGCCCGATCTCAATCTCGATGTGCCGGTGGCCTATCGCGAGGGCGGCCACAATACCCCCGACGCCCATCTTCCGGCAGTCGACTGGTGGCGCGGCTTCAGGTCCAGCGAACTGACCTCGCTGATGGACGCGGCCCAGATCTACAATCTCGATATCGCCGTCGCCATTGCCCAGATCGCTCAGGCCGACGCCCAGGTCGGCGAGGCCGGTGCGCCGTTGTTTCCATCCATCACAGCGAACGGCAGCGCCGAGCAGAGCCAGACCTCCTCCAATACGGCCGGCGGCGGTGGCGGTACCGGCTTCTCCGGCGGAGGAGCAACGTTCTCGCAATACAGCCTCGGGCTCACGGCGAGCTACATGATCGATTTCTGGGGCAAGAACCGCGCTACGCTCCACGCCGCCGAAGAGACCGCGACGGCATCGCGCTACAACCGCGAAGTCGTCACGCTCACCACGATCGTTACCGTCGCCAATACCTATTTCCAGGTGCTCGCCGCGCAGGATGGACTGCGCGTGGCGCGGCGTAACCTGGCCGCGGCCGAGGACATTCTCGTAACGATCAAAACGCAATTCAAGGGCGGCACCGCATCGCAAATCGACGTGTCGCAGCAGGAGACGCTGGTTGCGACCGAGCGCGCCGCGATTCCTCCGCTCGAGGTCACGCTGCGGCAGAATATGGCCGCGCTTGCCGTGCTGGTTGGACGTGCGCCGGCAAACTTCAGGGTTGCGGGCGGAACGATGACGCAAATCGCAGTTCCGCGCGTGACGCCCGGTATGCCCTCGGAACTGCTTAATCAAAGGCCAGATGTCCGCCAGGCCGAAGCACAACTGGCGTCCTCGAACTTCAGTGTCGAATCGGCACGGGCCGCGTTTTTCCCGCAGATCCAGTTGACCGCGCAGGGCGGCGTCGAAAGCGCAGCACTGGCCTCGCTGTTCGGACCGGGCGCCTGGTTTTACACCCTGTCGGCGGGACTGACGCAGCCTTTGTTCGACGGCTTCCTGCTGGAGAGCCAGTTGAAGCAGGCCAAAGGCGTTCAATTGCAGAACCTGCAAGCCTATCGCAAGGCGGTGCTTTCGGCCTTCTCGGACGTCGAGAAAGCACTCGTCGCCCTTTCGCAAACGATCCGGCAGGAACGTCTGCAGATTGAGGCGGTCGCCGCCTCGACAGAGGCCCTCAGGTTAGTCAGACTCCAATTGACTGGCGGTACGGTCAACGTCGTCACACTGCTGCAAGCCGAGCAAACGCTCCTGACCAATGAAAACACCCTTGTGCAGGTGCGATTGAACAAACTGCTCGCGGCCTCTAGCCTGTTTCAGGCGCTCGGCGGCGGCTGGACGCCGACCGGACAGCTGTCCTCGCTGCAACCGCAAGCTAGCGCGGCGCCACCGGCGCAATGAACCTGCCGCACGCTGCAGTGCGTCGTGGTGTCCCGATTCCGAAGTTTCGCGGGGTTTTGCGGAACCCACTGGCGCCCGGCAAATCGAGGCTTAAAATCTGTAAGTAAATACCGGCACTTAACTGCCGTTGTATTCGGCGGTGATGTCGCTATATTTCACCGTTCAGTTACGATCGCACTGTAATTTTTGGTGTTGGTGACGAGGCCCGTCTGTTCAGGCGGGCCGTCGCCATTTGGGGCCACAGCTTAAGGCTGAAACGCGCGAGGGGCACAAAGCCCAGGAAATCAAGTCTGAAGGACAGGCCGCGATGACTCGTTCCAACCGGGTTGACCATATCCGGATCACTTCGCATCCGGCGCCGGGAGGCAAACTCAACTTCCCGATCCAATGGGGTGCGGCCAGCGCGCGCGAACGCGGGCCGGTCATCGGCACGGTCTCCCGCCCGCAGGACCGCAACGTCATCGGCTCCCATGGCGGCTCCTATTCGGTCTATCGTGCGCTGGCGGTCTCCTCAGGTGCGCTGGACCCGATCCGGCGCCCCGATCTCACCAACACGTTTCCCGCCGAAACCATCGGCCCCTTCCCGCAATGGACCGATCCTCAGCGCATCGTCTCGCTCGATCCCTGGGGTCATCTGGTGGCGGAAAACTTCGCCCCGGAAATCGCCGAGGGCATCGATATCAGACCGAGTATCGCGATCACCCGCGCCCGGCTCGATCTGCCCGAATTGAAGGCGGCGATCGATGCCGGACGGCTGAAGCACGACGGCGAATTCGTTCACAAGAACGGCAGCGTTTCCGTGGTCAAAATCGCGATCGACCCGGTGTGGTATCTGCCGGGCCTGGCGGAGCGGTTTGCGACCACCGAAAACAATTTGCGCCGGCAGTTGTTCGAACAGACCGCCGGCATGTTTCCGGAGCTGGTGACGCGGCCGGACTTGCAGGTCTTCCTGCCGCCGATCGGCGGAACGACGGCCTATCTGTTCGGCGACGTCACCAAGCTGCCGGACCACGGCACCAAGATCACCTGCCGCGTGCACGACGAGTGCAACGGCTCCGACGTGTTCGGCTCCGACATCTGCACCTGCCGCCCCTACTTGATTCACGGCATCGAGGAATGCGCGCGCGCCGGGCAAGAAGGCGGACTCGGCATTATCGTCTACAACCGCAAGGAAGGCCGCGCGCTCGGCGAGGTCACGAAATTCCTGGTCTACAACGCGCGCAAACGTCAGGAAGGCGGCGATGCAGCCGCGCAATATTTCGAGCGCACCGAATGCGTGGCCGGCGTGCAGGATGCGCGCTTCCAGCAATTGATGCCGGACGTGATCCACTGGCTCGGTCTCAAACGCATCGACCGTTTCGTCTCCATGAGCGACATGAAGCACGATGCACTGACCAGCCAGGGAATCGAGATCGTCGAACGTGTTCCGATCCCCGACGAACTGGTCCCGCTCGATGCGCATGTGGAAATCGCGGCGAAGAAAGCCGCGGGCTATTACAGTCCCGAGCCTTCGTCGCCGGACGAACTCCTCAATTCGGTCGGCCGCCCGCTTGAAAAATACTGAAGCAAGGACGGCCGCGCTGCCGGCCAATCCCGAAGCGTCGGCCGCGCTGACACTGCTGAGCGCCGCGGCCGTCCGGGAGCGAGCCCATCGTATTCTGGCGTTGGCACTGGACGACAAGCTCCCGAATTTCCGCATCCATCCTGAGAAGATGGACAGCGTTGTCGATCTCGTGCTGCAAACGACGCGCGACGCCTATCCCACCCTCGACGTGCCGTTTCACTCGCGCTGGCGGCATTTCGTTGCTGATCGCGACAACCGCTGGGCCGCCATCGCAAGTCGGAAGCAATGGCCCGATCCCGCCGCGCGGGCGCGGGCGGAATTCGACCTTGCGATCGTCTCAGTCTTCCTCGACGCCGGTGCCGGGCCCATCTGGCGCTATCGCGATCCGAAAACCGGCACGGCCATCGGCCGTTCGGAGGGCTTGGGGTTAGCAAGCCTGGCCATGTTCGCCGAAGGGCTCTTCTCGGCCGATCCGCGCGATCCGCTTCGCGCCGATGGCAACGCCCTCGCCAACCTTTCGGTGGCCGACGTAGCGCGGGGCTTGCAGATTTCGGACGCCAATCCTCTGGTCGGACTCGAAGGCCGCGTCGACCTCTTGCGCAACCTTGGCAAGCTTGTCGCCGCCAAGCCGGACGTCTTCGGCCGTAACGATACGCCGCGACCCGGCGGGCTGTTCGATCGCCTGGCGGCGCGGGCCGAAAATGGCCGCCTTCCCGCTCCTGTTATTCTCTCCGAACTGTTGCAACAGTTCGGACCAATCTGGCCGTCGCGGCTGACGCTCGGCGGGATCCCGCTCGGCGATTGCTGGAAGCATCCCGCAATGACGACCGCTGACGCGACCAACGGCCTGGTACCCCTGCACAAGCTGTCGCAATGGCTCGCCTATTCCCTGATCGAGCCGCTGCAAGCGGCAGGCATCGAGGTCATCGATATCGATGGTCTCACTGGTCTTGCGGAATACCGCAACGGCGGGCTGTTCATCGATTCCGGCGTCCTCACCTTTCGCGACAAGGCCGATGCGCAGCGCGAGCACGAGGTCGCCTCGGCGCTGGTCGTCGAATGGCGGGCACTCACCGTTGCGCTGCTCGATCGCCTTGCCGACGGAGTGAGAAAACGGCTCGGGCTTGATGCGGTGTCGTTGCCGCTCGCCAAGGTTCTCGAAGGCGGGTCGTGGGCAACGGGGCGACGGCTCGCGCGCGAACGCCGCGCGGACGCTTCACCACCGGTCAAGGTCATCAGCGACGGCACGGTCTTCTAAGGAGACATCGACATGGATGGCGTCACGATCGTTAGTCACCCGCTGATCCAGCACAAGCTGACGCTGCTGCGCGAAAAGGAAGCTTCGACCAAATCGTTTCGCGAGTTGCTCAAGGAAATCGGGATGCTCCTGTGCTACGAGGTCACCCGCGATCTGCCGCTTGCCGATGTCGATATTGAAACGCCGCTCGCCCACATGAAGTCGCCGCAGATTGCCGGCAAGAAGCTGGTCTTCGCGCCGGTGCTGCGCGCCGGGATGACATTCGCCGAAGGCATGCTCGATCTCGTTCCGAACGCACGCGTCGCCCATATCGGGCTCTACCGCGAGCCCGAAACATTTGTCGCCGTGGAATATTACTTCAAGGCGCCGAGCGACCTGCACGAGCGGCAGGTGATCGTGATCTCGCCGGTGCTCGCCACCGCCAACACCGCGGTGGCGGCGGTCGATCGCCTGAAGGAACGCGGCGCCAACGATATCAGACTGGTGTGCCTGATTGCAGCACCCGAAGGCGTCGAGCGAATGCGCGGCATTCATCCGGACGTGCCGATCTGGCTCGCCGCGATCGACGATGGGCTGGACGACAACGGCTTCATCCTGCCGGGACTGGGCGATGCCGGCGACCGCGCTTACGGGACGAAATAGGACGGAATTCGATTTTCCCTTCGAGACCCGACATCCAACGACACGATAACGATGTCCGCTTTGTGCTAACAGGCGCGCTTAGCTTGATATACGAAAGGGGCCGCCAACTGAGGCGGGCTTCATGGGGTGAGGATGAGAGGGGCGCGAGAAATTGCAGGGGCTATCTTCGCTGCGCTAGAAATAGGGCATGGAGTAGTGCAGGCCATCTCCGCTGATCTATTGGATATCTTTCGTCAGCCCGACGTTGTGATTAGTCTGGTTCGTACTGCCAGTTGGCTTGCCTTTGTCGCTTTCGCGATATTCGCCTTCAGGGAATTTTCTTACAGATGGTTACGGGTAGTAGCTGCGTCCCTGGCTCTCATTTTGTTGCCGCTCGTGGCCATTGTTCTTTTTGCCAGATTGAGCCCAGTGCTGCCAATCGAATGGATTCTGAGGTTACCCGCAATACTGACTATCGTTGCCCACTGCATACAATTGGGCGTTGCCGGTTTTATTTATCTTTGGAGCGTTCGCCGGGAGCAGGCTTCTCTCGCATCTCCCGAACTGGCCACTTGAGCGAATCAGGACACTGCTAACTTTAAATCAGGATACCCAAGGTGAGACCCAATGGTTGCGCCCACGAAATGGCGCTTACGGGTCATTAGGGAAGTCGAAGGACGCCCTGCATCGTCCGCTTCCCTATCACGTTCCAACCCGCAACGCTGCCCGCTGCTTTCGCAAAAGCGCGATCACCGACAGCGCGGTGATACGCCCGGTCTTGGGATTCTCCGACGGGATGTTCTCGATCGACATCGAAAACCGTGCCGAGTCGGAATCGACTTCGACACGATGCACGTTTCGCGTTAGCGCAGGATCGGCCCAGATTTCGAGCCGGGTCCGGTCGGGGCCGATGCCGGCGAGCGAGAGCGCCACGGCGACGTTCAGATTGGCCGGAAAACCCTTGGCGGCCTCGCGCGCCGTGCCGTCGAAGATTTTCAGCGGTTCCTTGATCGTCTCGATGTCGATGTTGTTCTCGACCAGGAACGGCGCGCCGGCGAGCCCTTGAACCGGCTTTCGCGTGACCATTCGCACCGAATGAATGTTGCCAACAGCCGCCGCCGTCACCGCGTCGAGGCCAATCAGCGCGCCAGTCGGCACCACGATCTGTCCGCCGTTTTGCCGAGCGAGTTCGATCAGGTCTTCGTTTTCAAGCAACGCGCCCGCGCTGAGGACAACAGCGGTTTTTCCCTTTTCGACGAACGGCGCGACGATCGACCGCAGGAGTTTCGCAGGCGCGCATTCGATGGCGATATCAGCGACATCGGAAAGCTGCTCGATCGGCAGGAGCGCCGGGGGCGTTTTCAGGGTGCCTAGCCAGTTATGATGCTTTTCCGGGTTCTGTGCCGACACCGCGGCCAGCCGCAGCCCGTCGATGCCCTGATCCAGCGCTTCGGCCACCTTCTTGCCAATCGGGCCTAACCCCGCAATCGCGACCCGGAGGGTTTCGCTGGGGCGTTTCGACACATTTGCCATTGGCCGGCTTCTCTTTTCTTTTCAATGACGGCGCCTTGATCCATAGCCCGTCAGCCCGCTGCCCTCAAGTCGGCCGGCCGATCGCCTGAAATATCCTCTTTTGCTGCCCGCAAAAATCGGGTTTTCTTCGCCCTAACAGAGATGCGGTTCTCTTGCCACGGAGGCACACATGAACGGACTTGGCGGACTTAACAAATCGCCCAATGGCGTCGTCATCGGGCTGGTGCAGCTTCAACTGCCCGTGGTCGTGACCAAGGCCGACCTCGCCAGGCAGACCGAGCGCATCGTCTATATGGTCGGCAAGGCCCGCCGCAATCTCGGCACCATGGATCTGGTGGTGTTCCCGGAATATTCGCTGCACGGCCTGTCGATGGACACCAATCCCGCGATCATGTGCCGGCTCGACGGCCCGGAGGTCGCAGCCTTCAAGAAAGCCTGTATCGACAATCAGATCTGGGGCTGCTTCTCGATCATGGAGTATAACCCCGATGGCAATCCTTATAATTCAGGTCTGATCATCGACGATCAGGGCGAGATCAAACTCTACTACCGCAAGTTCCACCCCTGGATTCCGGTCGAGCCGTGGGAGCCCGGCGACGTCGGCATTCCCGTCATCGACGGACCCAAGGGCGCCAAGATCGCGCTGATCATCTGCCATGACGGCATGTTCCCGGAAATGGCGCGGGAATGCGCCTATAAGGGCGCCGAAATCATGATCCGCACCGCCGGTTATACGGCCCCGATCCGCGAGAGCTGGCGCTTCACCAACCAGGCCAATTCGTTCCAGAACCTGATGGTGACCGCGAACGTCTGCATGTGCGGCTCCGACGGTTCTTTCGACTCGATGGGCGAAGGCATGATCGTGAATTTCGACGGCAGCATCCTTGCGCATGGCACGACCGGCCGGGTCGACGAGATCATCACCGCCGAGGTACGCCCCGATCTCGTGCGCGAAGCGCGGATCAACTGGGGCGTCGAGAACAACATCTACCAGCTCTGGCATCGCGGCTACGTCGCGGTGAAGGGCGGCGCGATGGATTGCCCCTACACATTCATGCAGGACATGGTGGCCGGCACCTACCGGCTTCCCTGGGAAGATCAGGTCAAGGTCACCGACGGCACGTCCTGCGGCTTCCCGGTCCCAACCCGCATGTTCGGCGCGAAGACCGATAAAGCCGCGGAATAGAGATCAAGCGCGCCCGGCGCGTTTATGTCTCAATGCTCGTGCCGATGAATCTGGACGCGCGGCCGGGTGAACGACTTGCGGCCGCGCTTGAAGCCCCATAACGGCTGCGCCAGCGTTGCGACGGCGTCCGCAGGCTTGGTTGCATCAAGACAGACAAGGTCGGCCGGCGCGCCGACCTTGATCCCGTAATCGCTGAGCCGCATCAGCCGTGCCGCCGAGCCGGTGATCATGTCGAGGCAGCCTGCGAGATCGGCCGGGCGCGAGACATGACAGACATTGGCATAGAGGTTTGCCATCCGGATCAGCGACCCGTCGCCATAGGGCGTAAAGGGATTTAAGACATTGTTGGTCGAGATCGAGCAGGTCACACCCGCTTTTCGCAAGGGTTCAGCCGGCACGACGCCGCGCGGCACCGCATGGTCGTGGCTGCGGCCCATCAGATGCAGATCGGTCGAGGGCAGAATGGTTACGGCAACGCCGGCATTGGCCAATCGCGTGGCGATTTCGCCAAAACGCTCCGGCGGCAATAGCGACATCTGCGTGACGTGACCGACAGCGACGCGACCGCCGCGGCCGAACTCCTCGGTCTTGCGGCAGACATATTCGATCTGCATGTTCTGCGTGGTCTCGGCCAGATCGAGATGCATATCGATTTCGGCGTCGAAGTCGCGCGCGATGGCAAAGATACGATCGATCTGGGCGCGCGGGTCGGTGTCGAAATACGGCACCGCGCCGATCGTGCGCGCGCCGCGGCGCAGTCCTTCGATCAAGAGCTCTTCGGTGCCGGGATAGTTGGTCATCCCCTCCTGCGGGAATACGCATATCTCAACGTCGATCGCCCAAGCATAGTCGCGCGCCAACTGTTCGACAGCCTCAAGCCCGATCAATCCGATGCCTGGGTCCAATTCGACATGGGTCCGCATCCGCATCGTGCCGTGCGAAATGCAACGCTCCAGCGTCTTTCTGCCCCGCGCATAGACGTCCTCGACGGTGAAGCCGCGCTTGGCGGCTGCGGTTTCGCGAACAGCTTCCGCGACGGTGCCCTCTTCGAGGCGGCAACGATCGAGGATGCAGGTCTTGTCGAGATGAATATGGGTTTCGATCAGGCCGGGAACGACGAGGCAACCTTCCGCCTTCAGTTCGGGGCCGTCGGCCGCCAACGCCGGCGCGATGGCTGCGATCCTGTCGCCCTCGACGGCAATATCGACGTCGACGAGTTCGCCATCGCGCAGGATGCGCGCGTCCCGGACAATCAGATCCATCAGTTAATCACCTTCACGAAGCAGAACCAAGATAGGCGTCGTCGAGCATGGCGCCCCGCAGTTCCGCCGGATTTCCTTGCGCCACGACACGACCGCCGCCGAGCACATAACCGCGATCCGCGATCGCGAGCGCATAATCGGCCATCTGGTCCACGATCAGCAAGGTCATGCCTTCATCTCGCAGCCGTGTAAACTGCTCGAACAGTTCGGCGACGACCGCCGGCGCCAGACCGAGCGACGGCTCGTCGAGCAGCAGCACTTCCGGCCTGGCGAGTAGCCCTCGTCCAACTGCGAGCATCTGCTGCTCCCCACCCGAGAGCAGGCCTGCCGCCGTGTGCAGGCGTGGGCGCAGCCGCGGAAAGCGATCGAGCATGCCTTCAATTTCGTTTTCGGAAAAGTCGTTGCGGCGTGTGGCGCCGAGGCGAAGATTTTCCGCAACCGTCAACTGCGGAAACACCTGACGTCCTTCGGGCACCAGGATCAGGCCGGAACGCGAGACCTGCGGCGCCGAAAGCGACGTCAGCTCTTGGCCAGCCAATCGAATGGTCCCGCTCACCGGCCGGATCAAGCCGCTGAGGGCTTTCATCAGGGTCGATTTTCCGGCGCCGTTCGGGCCGAACAGCGCGATCACCTCGCCGCGCCCGACCTTGAGGCTGACGTTGTCGAGCACGGCGAGCGCGCCATAGCCTGCGCTCAAGCCCTCGACGTCGAGCAGCGGGGTTCCGGCGGTGCGCGCGGCAGCGGGTGCCGCCGACATCGTGGCGCCGAGATAGGCGGCCTTGACGGCCGGATCGTTGCGGACGACCGCGGGCGTCCCGGCTGCGATGCGGCGTCCGGCGTCGAGCACCACGATCTCGTCGGAAATCGACATCACCAGCGACATATCATGCTCGACAAGCACGATGGCGAGGCCAGCCCGCGCGAGTCGCTGGAGCAGGTTACCAAGTTTGGCCGTGTCTGCGTCGCTGAGGCCAGCCGCCGGCTCGTCCAGCAGCAAGACCGCGGGCGCAGTGGCGAGCGCCCTCGCAATCTCGACCAGCCTGCGGTCGACATGCGGCAGCGTGGCGGCCAGTCTCGCCTCCGATCCGGAATAGCCGACCAATGCGAGCAACGCTCGCGCCAGATCCGCACTGGCTTCGCCGCGCCAGCCGCCGCGCAACAGACCCAAACGGACATTGTCGAGCACGCTCAGGCTCGCGAAAGGCTGCGCGGTCTGAAAGGTTCGGGCGAGACCTGAGCGCGTCACGTCATAGGCAGCAAGGCCCGTGATATCCTGCTTGCCGACCCGCACGGTTCCCGCGTCCGGCCGCTGGAATCCGCTGATGAGATTGAGCAGCGTGGTCTTGCCGGCGCCATTGGGGCCGATCACACTGGTGATACGGCCGGGCGAAGCGATCATGTCGACGCCCGCGACCGCGATAACGCCGCCAAAGGCAACCCGCACGCCTTCCGCGATCAGGCCTCCGCGCGCACCGGTGATAAGCCCGAGCGCCAGATCGAGATCAAGTTTTGATTCCGAGGTTAATTTTCCCGGCGTCGCAAGACGCGCGAGCGCGCCTGCGATTCCGCCCGGCGCCGCCCACAACACGATCAAGAGGCCGGCGCCGAACACCAGAAGGCGATATTCGGCAAGACCGGCCAGCACCTCCGGCAAGAACACGACCACCGCCGATCCAATCAGTGGCCCAAGGGTGCGGCCGGCGCCGCCGACAACCACCACCAGAAGAAACAGAATCGATTGCGAAAACGGAAACGAACTCGGCGCGATGAAGCCGGTCAACGCGGCCTGCAAGCCTCCGGCGAGGCCCGCCGCGGCGGCGGCCAGTACGAAGGCGGCCGTGCGTACCGGCACCGGACTGATCCCGACGCCGCGCGCCGCTGATGGAGCCGAGGCAAAGGCTTGCATGGCGAGGCCAATGGGACTGCGCGCGAGGTAGTAAAACAGAACGAGTGCGACCAGGCAGAAGCCGCACGCCAGCAGTGCTGTGCCGCCAGTGCCGAACGGCGGTGGAATTCCGGCAAGCCCGCTGGAACCGCCGGTGAGATCGCGCCATTCGATCGAGACGGATTCGACGATAAAACCGAATGCAATGGTCACCATCGCAAGGTATGGACCGGTGACACGAAGCGCGGGAATTGAGAGCGCTGCGGATATCGCTGCCACTACGAGGACCGCGAGCGGCAGCGCTTCCCAAAAATTCAGCCCCGCCTTGGTGGTGAGAATGCCAACCCCATAGGCGCCGAGCGCCAGAAACCCGCCCTGACCGAGCGATACCTCGCCGGCAAGACCAAGCAACACATTAAGGCCAATGCCTGCGAGCGCCGTGGTTGCGAGCGTCCCGAGCAGATAGGCATAATAGCCCGGCGCCAGCAGACAGACCGCAACCGTCGCGATACTGGCCAGCATCGCGGCAATCACCGCAATCACGGTTCTCATACGCGCACCTTGGCCCGGCCGCCGAACAGACCCGATGGCGCCAGCACCAGAGCTGCGATCACGGCGGAAAATGTCACGATCTGGGTGCTGCCCGAACCGAGCCAGGTTGTGGCGAAGGCCTCCACCAGACCATAGGCGAGACCGGCAATCACGACACCCCAGGGATTGGTCAGGCCGCCGAGAATGGCCACCGCGAAGGCCTTGATGCCGAACAGGGTCCCCATGTCATAAGCGACGTTATAGAGCGGCGCGATCAGGATGCCGCCGATCCCGGCCAATAGCGCGGCGGCCGCATAAGTGAGTGCAATGAGGCGCGTCACATCGATGCTCATCAGCCGCGCTGCGTCCGGGTTCTCCACCGCGGCGCGCAGCTTCAAGCCTAATCCCGTCCGGTGCATGCCAAGGTGAACCGCAAAAGCGAGCCCAAGGCCAACGACCGGAACCAGCACCTGGAGCGGAAAGATACCGACATGGCCGATAACCCAGGGATCGTCCGCCAACGATGACGGCAGCGCGCGCGGCTCCTTGCCGAACAACACCATCACGACGTTGTCGAGCACGATACCTAGCGCGACGGTGGCCATCAGCCACGCGTTACTGCCGCGCGCCACGAAGGGCCGCACCGCGATGCGCTCGACGATCAGACCCCAGATCGCGCACGCGACGAGCGCCAACGGGATGGCGACCAGCATCGGCCAACGCAGCCCCATCGCGACCGCGTAGCAGACCACCGCCCCCAGCATCACGGACGAACCCTGCGCGAAGTTCACCGTGCCGGAGACGGCAAACGTCAGCGTGAAGCCAAGCGCGATGAGGCCGTAAATGCTCCCGAGGCTCAGTCCCGAGACAAGGGCGGTCGCGAGCATGTTAACCCGTGACGGGTTCGATCTGATCCCCGTTGTAACGGACCATGACATAGTCGTTTTCGTTCAACGCGTCGTGGTTCTCGTCCGTGAACGGCTTGGTGTAGTTCTTGATCAGACCCTGATAGCTGTCGATGCCGAGGAAACCCTCGCGCATCTTGGGGCCTTCGGTCGAGCCGGCCTTCGCAATGGCAAGCGCCGTCAATTGCATGGCGTCGTAGGCGTTGGCCACGCCAACCGGGGGGGTGACGTCGCCGGGCCCCTTGACGTCGGGGTATTTCGCCATCATCGCCGCAAGCACGCGTTTGCCGACGTCGTTCTGCGGTCCGAAGAAGCTGTAGGTCTGGACGAAATGCACTTTCCCGGCCCACGAGCCCGCAAGCTCGGGGAAGCGGCCGCCGGAGATGCCCCAGTGCGAAATGACCGGCACCGTCCATGCGGACTTCTGCAACGACTTGATCACTTGCGCGCCGGGAGCGGCATTGCCGACCAGAATGATGATATCCGCGTCGGCCTCCCGCAGCCGCTGCAACTGCGGCGTCATATCGGGATCCTTGTCGTCGAATTTCTCCGCGCCTGCGAGCTTGATGCCGGCGGCCTCCGCAGCCGCCGTCAGCCCGGCGAGATTGGACTCGCCCCAGCCATTGTTGACCAGCATCAGGCCCGGCTTTTTCGCGCCGAACTTCGTCGTGGCGTATTTCATCAAGGCGCGGTCGACCAGGACGTCCACGGCTGACACCCGGAACACGAAATTCGGATTGGCGCCGTTGCGCGTGATGTTGGTCGCAGCCGCCCATACCCCCATGAAGGGCACCTTGGCCGAATTCACCAGCGGCACGATGGCTTGCGACACCGGACTGTCAATCCCGCCAAACAGGATGACGGCGCCTTCCTTGTCCATCAGTTCACGGGCCGCGGTCTGGCCCTTCGCGGGGTTGGATTCATCGTCGCGCCGAACGAGCTCAAGCATCCGGCCACCTAGCACGCCGCCTTTGGCGTTGATTTCGTCGATCGCGATCGTGAGCCCACGGGTGATCCCCTCGCCCGATTTAGCGGAGGGTCCGGAAAGCGCCGCCACCAGACCGATCTTGACCGGCTCCGCCGCCAGCGCGGAACGGCCGATGAGGCTTCCCACGGCAATGCCCGCAGGCAGAACAAGAGCTTGGCGGCGTGTCAGATTGGTCGGCATGTGAGCAACTCCCCTTGAAATATCGTTTCGCCGTTTCGGCCGCCGGCTTCAAGCCGAAGGTTTCCGGAACCCAGCCTGAAAACAAGCAAACGGTATGCCACAACCACGAAAACCTCAACCTGCCAGGGTCTGCTATTGCGCCCTCGCATCTGCTTTATACTTCGAAGCCGCCGCAGCAGTCGCCAAAGAATGCGAAGAGTACTTCGTATTTTTGCCAGCCGCGATGAATTGAGCCAATACGCCGCGGTCACTCTTGCATGAGATGAGGCCAATCCGCGGCGCTCTGGTACGATTCTTGCTCAATCGGATCGAGTTAATTCACCAGGGAGGGCGTCATGACAACTTCCGAACTTCGATCCGACATTCACAGCGTTGAACCAATTCCCGATGCGGACCGCGATTCAACCGGTCCGCAGCAGATGTGGATCTGGGCCGGCGCCAATATCGCACCGGTGAACTGGGCGCTCGGCGCGCTCGGCATCATTCTCAAGCTCGGTCTTTGGGAGACGATTGCCGTCATCGTGTTCGGCAACATCATCGGTTGCGCCATCTTCGCCGCTTTCACCGTGATGGGCCACAAGACCGGCGTCAACCAGATGGTCCTCAGCCGCTCCGCCTTCGGCCGCCGTGGCGCTTATCTGCCGAGCCTTCTGATGTTCCTGATGACGCTTTGCTGGATCGGCGTGAACACCTATTTCCCCGTCAAGATCTCCATGGCCATTCTCAGCCAGTTCGGGATACCGGATACGCTGGTGACGACCTTCATCGTCATGACAATCGTAATGGTGATCCAGGTCGTGATCGGCATCTACGGCTTCTACGCCATCCGCACCTTCGAGAAATATACGGTTCCGGTCACCGTCGCGATCATGGTGCTGATGAGCGTGCTGGCCTGGAGCCAGCCCGGCGTCGTCAACTGGAACCTGACCAGCTCGCTGCCGCCCGGGCCGCATCTGGCGATGCTTTCGCTTCTTACGACAGCAATCGGCGTCGGCTGGGGCATCTCGTGGGTGACCTGGGCGTCGGACTATTCGCGCTTCGTGCCGCGAAGCGTGTCTTCGTCCTCCGTGTTCTGGTACAGCTATGTCGGAATGCTGGTGCCGTCGGTCTGGCTCGCCGTTCTCGGCGCAACCATCGCCAGCGTTACGGCCGACACCGACCCAGCCAAGATGGTGAGCGCGGTATTCGGCGGAGCGGCAAGCATTCTAGTGCTGCTGATGGTTCTGCATGGCCCGATTGCGACGAATATCATCAACGTCTATTCGGCAGCGCTGGCCGCACTTAGCATGGGCGTCCGTCTGTCCCGCACCGCGCTGGGGCTGATCGTTGGTATCATCGGTTATCTCGTGACCATCTACTTCGTCTTCGCGCCTTCCTTCGCCAAAGCCTTCGACAATTGGATGATCAGTCTCCTGCTCTGGATGAGTCCCTGGGCCGGCGTGATCTTGGCGGACTTCTTCATCAAGCGAAAAGGCAAGATCGACGTCGCCGAGCTCTACGCTTCGCCTGAAATAAGCGCTTACGGAGACATCAACTGGGGCGCCATCGTCTCGTTCCTGGTGGGCCTTGCGGCCGGCTGGTCGCTGGAGGATGGACTCGTGCCCGCCCTGCAGGGACCACTCTCTGGTCTATTGAACGGCGCAGACCTCAGCTGGCTGGCCGGGATTGTCGTTGCCGGCGGATTGTACCTCGTCATCGGCGGGCGGACCACTGCAGCTCCCGCCCTTGCCGCAACAGGGGCCGCCAGAAACTGACGGCCGGGAAATCGCCCGCGACAATCGAGACTTGCGGGAATTTTCCGGTCTTACGAGGGGTTCACAACATGGCAGGCCCGTCGCTCGCGACAGGCCTGCCGCCGCCATGCTTGCGTGCTATGCTTGCACGCAAACAGGCCATACAGCAGGAAACCTGATGACTTCGATATTGACGAAAAGCGCGGTCGCCGGCCTCGCCACGATCTGTCTCGCGGCGATTTCGGCCGATCCGTCCTGGGCCGATGCCGCCAGCTGTCCCTCGCCGATCCCACTCGGCTTGACGACGGCACTGACCGGCAATGTGGCTTTGCTTGGAACGCAAGCGCGCAGCGGCGTCGAATTCGCCGTCGATGAAATCAATGCGGCCGGCGGCATCAATGGGAAGAAGCTGGCGCTGGCAACGGAAGATACGGGATCGTCGAGCACGGACTCGCTGAATGCCATGAACCGCATTCTTGAAGGCAAGCCGCTTGTGATTTTTGGCTCGATGATCAGCCCGCATGTGTTCGCCCAAACCGAAGTGATCACAAAGTCGGAAACGCCATTCCTGGTCGGCGCGACCAACGCGAAGGTCACGTCGCAGGGCAGCAAATGGCTGTTCCGCACCCACGTGCATGACGGCCAATTGGCCGATCTCATCCCGGAATATCTGGTGAAGACACTTCACAAGACCAAGCCCGGCATTATCGCGGTTGCGGACGACTATGGCCTCGGGGCGTCCCGGGGCATTCAGGCTTCGCTCGCGAAACTCAACATAACCCCGGTCGCCGTGACTTCCTATGCGCCGTCCGACAAGGACATGAGCGCGCAGCTGCTTGAGATCACGGACAAGGGTGCCGACAGCGTGATCGTGTTCGGCCGCCCTGCCGACGTGACGCTGGTCATCAAGCAGATGAACGATCTCGGCATCAAGCTGACCACGATCGGCAATTCCAGCCTCGTGGCGCAGACCGCGCTCAACAATCTCACGGCAGCGGAAGCCGACGGCGCCTATGCGATCGGCGGCATGATTCCGCAGACCTCACAGGATCCCAAGATCCTGGATTGGGCAAAGCGTGTGCAGGAGAAGTACAAAGTCCCCGCCGACAATTTCGCGGTGTCTTATTACGACACCGTCTATCTGCTGAAATCGATCATCGAGAAGGTCGGATGCGACAAACCGGCGATTCGTGACGCGCTCGCCACGACCAAAGATTGGAAAGGCATGCTGATTTCCTATCAGGCCGATGCGCTGGGCGACCTCGCGCATACGCTTGGCGTCTACCGCAACAAGGGGAAGACGCCGGAGCTGACCGGTCCGATCAAGGAAAGCGGGTTCTAATCTTCACATGGGCCAGCTTGTCGTCAACGGCCTTGCGCTCGGTAGCATCTATGCTCTCGTCGCGCTTGGCCTGCTCCTGATCTTCAACACCGTACAGATTATCAATTTCGCGCAAGGCCAGCTTCTGATGCTCGGCGCGTTCATCGGCATCAGTTGTGCGGTCACGCACGAGCTGCCGATGGCCGCCGCATGGGCCGTCACCATGGCGGCGATGGCGCTGGTCGGCGTCGTGTTCATGGTGCTGGTGTATTTTCCGCTGCGCGGCCGCCCCGCCTTCCTCGTCATCCTGACGACCATTGCGATGGGCATCGTTCTGGAAAACCTCGCGCTGATCATCTGGGGACCGCTGCCGGTATCGCTGCCCTCCCCGGTCAGTGGGCCGCCTTTGCGTTTTGCCGGCGTCGTTGTTTCGATGCACCAGCTTTTCATCTTTGCAACGCTTGCCGTGATCCTTCTGCTGCAATTTGTCTTCCTGACCAAGACCCGCTTCGGAATCCTGATGCAGGCCACCGCGCAAGACCTGCATACCGCGCGGCTGGTCGGCATTCCCGTCAAGCGGACCATCGCGGTGGCGTTTGCGCTTGGCACAATGCTGTCCGGCATTGCGGGGCTGTTGGTGGCGCCGATTTTTCTGGCGGAGCCAACCATGGGAGGAAGCCTTGGCCTGAAGGGCTTTGTCGTCAGCGTCATCGGCGGCTTCGGCAATTTGCCGGGCGCCGTGATTGGCGGATTATTCCTGGGGCTCATCGAGACCTTCGGCGCCCGCTATATCTCATCGAATTTTCGTGACGCCTACGCTTTCATCGTCATGATTACCGTACTCATCGTCTGGCCTCGCGGCCTGTTCGGTGAGAAGAGCAGCGAAAAGGTTTGACGATGAAGCCTGCGCGCTGGCACTGGCCGGTCTTGGCGGCGACCGTCGCGGCCCTCGCTATCCCGCTCATCACGCAGGATGGCTACATCATCCAGCTCCTCAACATCGCTATTCTCAACACGATCGTCGTGCTGGGCCTGAACTTCGTGACCGGCTGGGCTGGCCAGATCAACTTCGGCCAGGCCGCTTTTTACGGGCTGGGTGCCTACACCACCGCCATCGCGGCCAAATACGGCCTGCCCTGGATCACGACGCCCTTCCTGTCTATCATCGTTGTGATCGTAGCGAGCCTGGCGCTCGGCCTGCCAACGATGCGGCTGCGAACCTACTACCTGGCAATGACGACGATCGGCTTTGGCGAAATCATCCGGCTGATCATCGTGCATTGGGAGCCGGTCACGGGCGGCACGTCCGGACTGAGAGCCATTCCCGGCATCAGCATTTTGGGCATCGGCCCCGAGGGACAGGCTCAGCATTATTATCTTCTGATCGCAACGCTGGCGCTGGCTGTTCTGGTCGCGGCGCGAATTCGGCACTCGGCGCTGGGCCGGGCGATGATCGCCACCAGAGACAGCGAAATTGCAGCCGAGCAGAGCGGCGTCGATACCACGCGCACCAAACTGATCGCATTCATGATCGGCGCGGTCTATGCGGGCCTCGCGGGATGCCTCTACGCCTCGTCGATCCGTTTTATCAGCCCCGACAGCTTCTCCGGCACGCAAGCCATTCTCCTGATGACCATGCTCATTGTCGGCGGCATGGGCTCCATCGCCGGCTGCGTATTCGGCGCGGTGGCGCTGACGCTTCTGCCGGAGGCGCTGCGGTTTCTCGGCCAGTGGTACCTCGTGCTCTACGGCCTTGGCGTCATCGCCGTCATTGCGCTAGCGCCGGGAGGGCTCGCCTCTCTGGCGTCGCAATTGTCGCTGCGCCGGGCAGGTGTGCGTTGACGCCTGCGCCCATCATTACGGCTCGCGGGGTGACGCGGCGCTTCGGCGGCCTCGTCGCACTCGACAGTATCGATCTCGATGTCCCCGCAGGCATCGTGCAAGCGATCATCGGCCCGAATGGCTCCGGCAAGACGACACTCCTCAACGCGTTGAGCGGCGCTTCGCATGCCGATGCCGGCTCAATCCGCATCACGGGTCACGAAATTTTCCGCCTCAAGCCGCACCGCATCGCGCAACTCGGCCTGGCGCGGACGTTTCAGAACATCAGGATTTTCGAGAACCTCAGCGTTATCGAAAACGTCAAGGTGGCCGCCGCATGCAACAAACCACTGTCGTTTTTCGGCATCCTGGCCTCCAGTGTGCGGCAGAGACACAGCGAAGCGGACATCGACAGCGTCGCACGAGAGGCGCTTGAGACGGTTGGCCTCGTCCATCGCGCCGACGACCGCGCAACGCAATTGCCTTACGCGCAGCGACGTCTTCTGGAGATCGCGCGAGCGCTGGCGTCGAATCCAAATGTTCTCCTGCTCGATGAACCGGCCGCCGGCATGAACATGACCGAAAGCATGACGCTGCTCGATACGATCGCGAAACTCAAGGACCGCGGCATCACCATATTGCTGGTCGAACACAATGTGCGGCTGGTGATGGGGATCAGCGACCGCGTGACCGTGCTCGACTTCGGCAAGAAGATCGCCGAAGGCACACCATCCGACGTTCAGCGCAATCCACAGGTGATCGAGGCTTATCTCGGCAGGCGGCACCGCCATGCTTAAGGTAGAGAATTTGAGGGTATCTTACGGCCATATCGAGGTGCTCAAGGGCATCTCGTTCGGTGTCGAGATGGGCGAGATCGTCGCCCTGATCGGCGGCAACGGCGCCGGTAAGACCACAACGCTGAGCACCATCTCCGGGCTGGTCCGTCCCACGGCGGGCACGATCTCCTGGAAGGGCGAGCAGATTCAAAGCACAGCCGTGGAAGACATCGTCGGTTCCGGGCTTGCCCATTGCCCGGAGGGGCGAAGAATTTTTCCGGCGCTTACCGTGCTGGAAAACCTGATCACCGGCACCGCGTCGCGCCGCCGAAACAAGGCCGAGGTCGAGGAAGATCTTGCCTTGGTCTTTGACCTGTTTCCGCGCCTGAAGGAACGGCTCAAGCAAGGCGGCTGGTCGCTATCCGGCGGTGAGCAACAGATGCTCGCGATCGGCCGCGCCCTGATGGGCCGCCCCAACCTTCTCATGCTGGACGAACCATCGCTTGGACTGGCGCCGATCGTGATCGAGCAGGTGTTCGATCGTATCCTCGAACTCAACAAACGCACCGGCCTCGGTGTGCTCCTGGTCGAGCAGAACTCCGCCATGGCGCTTGAGATTGCAAGCCGCGCCTTCGTGCTTGAGACCGGGGTCATCACGCTGTCCGGACCGTCGGCAGCCTTGGCCAACGATCCGCGCATTCGCGAGGCTTATCTTGGTGGTTGAATTTGGCGGCTGAATTTTTAAGTGCGTTGCACGCGCTTGCCGCCAAGCACGACTTCGGATGGGAACAGCCGTTGATGGCCCGCTCGCATGCCCTTGTAGTTGTCGAGGAATTCGAAATTTCCTTCCTTTAATTCCATGATGGCGACGTCGGCCGGCGCACCGATATTCAGTGTGCCGCGGTCGTCGAAAGCCGAAAAACAACGCGCCGCATTCACGGTCGCCGCCGCGATAATCTCCTTGAGGGGCATGCCGAACATGATGAACTTCGACATGACATTAGGCAGATCGACGACCCCGCTGGTCTTTGAATTCGTATTCCAGTCGGTCGAGAACGTGTCGGGCCACAAGCCTTGCCTGGTCGCCTTCTCGACCGTGTCCCAATCAAAATGATCCGAGACGCCGTTACCGAAGTCGAAGATCACGCCGCGGCGATGCGCGGCCGTCACTTCCGGCAATAAAATCTCGTTCTCGTCAAGAATGCCGTTCTTTCCCGGCGCATAGATATGCGTGATGATGTCACCGCGCTTGAGCAGGGCCAGAAGGGAACGCAGCGGCGAATAATTCTGTCCGATATGGATCATGACCGGCAGGTTGAAGGATGTCGCGGCCTCCTGCGCACGGCGCAAGGCTTCAAGGTCGTTGGCGCCGGCGACATTGTCCGACAAGCGGGCCTTGACGCCGACGACGATATCCCGGTTGCGCTCGATCGCCGCTTTGGCCATAGGCACGTCAGCTGCGTTGATGTCGTGTAATTCGCCAGTCGGCGTCACCACACCGGTGCGCGCGATATTGACAAGACAGCGGCCGGTCTGCGGCGCGCCTCGCGCGATTGCCGCTACCGCGTCGATATTATCCGCCCCGCCGGATCCGGCATCGACCCAGGCCGTCACCCCGTCCTGAAGGCACATCGGCGGGCCCTCTTTGCTGCGGCCGGCATGGGTGTGAATGTCGATCAAACCTGCTGTCACGACCTTGCCGCGCGCATCGATGGTCGCGGCGGCGTCCGCCGTAATGCTGGCTTCCACGGCAGCGATCCTGTTGCCGGAAATCGCGATGTCGCGCGTCGCGTCAAGGCCCATGGAAGGGTCGATCACGCGACCACCCTTGATGATGAGATCATAATTGGCCGCAAAAGCCTTGGGCATGCCGGCAAAAACCGCAGCTCCCGTGGCACCCACAAATTGGCGTCGGTTCATCATGATCGCGATTCCTTCCCTGTAGCCTGGACGTAGCTTATGGCTGCTACCTGCGCTTGGTCACGGCCGCCAGAGTAAGGGCTTCGAACGAGGCGTTCAATCATCCGCGATCATGGCGCGTAACTGCGGAAGAGCAGTCATGCTGGCCGGGAACTTGCATGCTCGCGAGAAACGGAATTAGCTGCGCCAAATACCGGATGATCGGAAGGACGAGCCACTGATGAGCGACAAATGGGGACGGCGGGACTTCTTGAGCACGGCAGCCGCCGCGGGCGTGATCGCCGCGGCAGGACGCACGGCTCTGCTTGACCAGGCGGAGGCCGCGCCCGTCGCGGACAATGACATCACCATGAAATCGGCGAGCGAACTTGCGAACGCGATCCGCTCCGGGCAACTCAGCTCGAAGGCGATCGTGGAGGCGCATCTGGAGCAGATCGCCAAGGTCAATCCCAAGCTCAACGCCGTCGTGCAGTTGACGGCGGATTCGGCGCGAAGGGAAGCTAATGAGGCTGATGCGGCACTCTCCCGCGGCGACATCAAGGGGCCGCTGCACGGCGTTCCGGTGACGATCAAGGATACGCTGGAGACGACTGGCGTCATCTGCACCGGCGGCACGAAGGGCCGCGCCAACTATGTGCCGAGTGCGGATGCCACGGCCGTCGCACGGCTCCGTGCGGCAGGCGCCATCATTCTCGGCAAGACCAATGTGCCGGAACTCGCCGGCGCGATCGAGACGGACAATCTCGTCTACGGGCGAACGAACAACCCTTACGACCTCACGCGCACGCCGGGCGGCAGCAGCGGCGGCGAGGCCGCCATTGTCTCAGCCTGCGGCTCGCCGCTTGGCCTTGGCACCGATGCCGGCGGCAGCATACGAATCCCCGCACATTTTTGCGGGCTCGCGGCCATCAAGCCGACCTCGGGCCGCGTGCCGCGCACCGGGCAATTTCCGTTGCCGATGGGGGCGCGAAACGCGGTCTTCCACGTCAGTCTGATTGCGCGCAAGGTCGATGACCTGGCGCTCGCTTTGCCCATTATCGCCGGCCCCGACTTCCGCGATCATTCGATCGTCGGAATGCCGCTGCTCGATCCGAAAGCAGTGCAACTCAGCGGTTTGAAGGTCGCCTATTTCGAGGACGATGGCGCGGCTTCGCCGACCAGGGAGATTGCCGCCGCGGTCCGCGACTCCGCCAGGGCTTTTGCGGATGCCGGCGTCAAGGTCGAGGAGAGCCGCCCGGCGGACGCGGCCAAGGCCGCTACCGTCTATTACGACATGAGCCGGGGCGACGGCGGCGCCGGCACCCGCGCTTTCCTGAAAAGCATCGGCAGCGACCCGATCTCGCCGCTGTTCGAACAGGCGCTGACCCATTCTGTCGCGCCGGCTTTTGCCACCACCACCGAGGCACTCGCCGCCTTTGTGAGATGGGACGCCTTTCGCAATTCGATGCTGCGCTTCATCGAGAACTATGACGCCATCCTGTCGCCGGTGGCGCCCTTCCCGGCCGTGCTTCACGGCACCAGCTTTGAAGAGCGAAACCGCCGCGGCTTCGGCTACTCCCAGATGTACAACCTGACGGGTTGGCCGAGCGCAACCGTCCGGATCGGTACCTCGCCCGAAGGGCTTCCGCTCAACGTCCAGGTGGCCGCGCGTCCATGGCGCGAGGACGTCGCGCTGGCGCTCGTTCGTCATCTCGAACAGACATTCGGCGGCTGGAAAAGACCCGTGGCGGTGTAGCTGAACCCATCGTCGCGACTATTTTTCCTTACCCTTTATTCCTTAACCCTCGCTCATGTGAGCGCAAGGCCGTTTCTCACAAGGGCCTGCTCCGGCAACGGTGAAGGAATATCGCAATTCAAGCGTGAGTCTTTTTTCCGGAAGCGCTCGTCATGGAGCGCAGCACCGGAGGCGGCCCATGATCAGATTCACGCTTGTTGCAATCACCACCGTCCTGACCGTTTCGTTTGCGATGCCCGTGTCGGCACAAGCAACCGTCCAGGGGCCGTCCATTTGCCGAATGCCGATTGAAGCGCTGGACAATGGCGTCCCGCCGGCCCCAACCGCCAGTGCGCTTCCGGCGGGGTGCGAGACCACCACACGGCCGTGGTCGGCGCCGGTCGGTCATCGTCAGCCACAGGCAGCCGACGTGCAGGCCTCTGACGTGACCTCTTCGATCTCCTCGATTGATCAGGCTCTGATGGAGGAGAATGCGAGGATCAATCGCCTGATCCAGGGCGTTTGCAGGGGGTGCTGAAGGCGGCAGCGCATCAGCGGAGGTGTATTCACTTCCGCGGCCGGCCCCGCTTGGCGAACACAAGTCCGCGCGAGTCGGCAGTGCATCGTAACAGGCTGGCGAGCTTGAGCGCTTCGTTTCGTTCCGGACCCGGCGGCAGCAGACGTGCGCGTTCCAGCGCGTCCGCAGCGTGGATTTCCTGATCGATCCGGTCTGGCACCCGTTGCGCTTCTTTCATCATCGTTTCGCTGGCTACGCTGCTACGTCATGCAAAAGGCCAGCAAAAACGCCGGCCTCAATAAGACTTGTAGAAAAGCAGCGTTATTCCCCATTGCCTGACGCTTTTATGACGTACGGCTCAGCGGGATAAATGGTTCACGCGTGGCGCGGCTTAAATGCTTTTCACGCGGATTTTACCTGCAGCATTATGACGCCGGTCATTGTCACGACGCCGTTGCATTTCGGCGAGAAGCGAACTGCTTCTCGCTTGCACGACACCGGTTAGTTCGTCAGCGTCCCCCATTGCGACGCCATCTGCTCAGCGCCGCGTTGCGAAAGCGCGAAGAGCGTATAGGTCGGGTTTGACGCCCCTTCCGTCGGGAAGATGCCTGGCCCCGCGATCCACAGGTTCGGGATTTCGTGGCTCTGGCCATAGCTGTTGACGACGGAATTCGAGGCGCCGGTGCCCATGATGGTGCCGCCGAGCAGATGGCTGGTCGGGATCGCGCCGCGCGCGGGCCACGCTTCCTTGGCGCCAGCCGCTTTGGCGACCTTCAAACCCTCTTCCAGGTTGGCGTTCCACAGCGCGACCGCGTCGTCCTGGAACGTATGGATAAGCTTGCCCAGCGGCATGCCGAATTCGTCCTTCTCGCTGGCCAATTCGACACGATTTTCCATCGCCGGCAGTTCTTCGCCGAACGCCTTGATGCCGGTGAGGTTACGCGCCGCATGCTTCATGTAATCGTCAAGCGCGGTGCCAAAGAGATCGGGGCGCGAATTGGCGAGGTCGGTGGTCTTCAGCGCAAAACCCGCCACCAGGAACGAACTGCCAAACGCGTTCTTCTGGCTGGTCTTGGCATAGCGCTCATAGGACATGTACTGCACGGCGATCGTGCCCATGTGGTTCTGCACATCTTCGTCGAACAACGCCCAGGTCGATGCCACCGTATGCGACATCATGAAGTGGCCGACGAGTCCGCTGGCGTTGGACAACCCCTTCGGGTGCTTGTCGGTCGCCGAATTCAACAGCAATCGCGGATTTTGCGCCGACCAGGAGGCGAGCAGCACGACGCTCGCTTCCTGAATCTGTTTCTGATGCTTGTCGTCATAATATTCGACGCCGGTCACTCGTGTACCCGCCGGGTTGGTGAGAACCCGCGTCACCGTCGAGAAGGCGCGAACTTCCGCGCCGGCCTTGCGGGCATCGCCGAGATACGTCACCTGCGGATTGGCGAGCGCCCCGATCGGGCAGCCGACGTGGCACCAACCGTCATAGAGGCAGGCCGGACGTCCCTTGAATTCCACCGAGTTCATGCCGACTGGCGCCGGCACCATCGGGATACCGGAGACTTCCAACGGCTTGATCCAGATATCGCCATTGCGGAAGGTCTTCATCGGCGGCATCGGGTAGGCCTCGCCCGCAGGCCGCCATCGCTCCTCCGCCTTGGCGTCGCCGGAGACACCGATCTCGCGCGCCACCTTGTCATAGAAGGGCGAGACATCTTCGTACGCGATCGGCCAATCATGTCCACGGCCATGCTCGCTCTTCATCCTGAAGTCGGTCGGCAACAGCCTCGGAAAATTCGCAAAGTAATGCAGCGTCGCACCACCGACGCCCCAGCCGGCTTGACCGGCATAGCCCATCGGGTTTTTGCCCTCGAGCAGGATCGGCGCTCCGGCAGGCTTGATCCGCCGGCCCCAGATCTCCGAACTGATGAGATCGGACAACTCCCAGTCAGGCCCGGTCTCCAGCAGCACGACCTTCTTGCCTGCCTTCGCCATCACGGAGGCATAGACGGAGCCCGAGGCACCGGCGCCGACGATGACGACATCTACTTTTTCATTGGTCATCTCACCACCTCTTTTCGGGTGCAATGTGCGGCATGTAGGGAATGCCGAGCGCCTCATAGCCTTCCATCGTGCCGTAAACGACATCGACGGCGTCGGCGCGCAACACGGCATAAGCCAGCGCGGCCGGCTTGCCCTTCCAGTCTTCGATCTTGTTCTGCCGCATGCGATCGACGAATTCGCGCTGATCCTTCGCGGTCAGTTGCGCGAATTCCTTGCCGAACGATTTCCGGCTGACATCGTCGACTGTCAGAAGCGTACTTCGATAGTATTCGGCAAATGGCGGACGAAAGTTGAAAATGCGGGCTTGAAGCAGCGATTCCTGTGGGGGCACCGACAACTGTTGATCGATATAATGGGCGATACCCGCTTCGCGCGCTTTCGGCACCAGGGTTTCGCCGAGGGCCTCAAGCGTTTCGCCCTGATGGCCATCTAGAAGGCGGAACGGCACGTTGCGCGCCCTCGCCTCGCTTGGCACCATGAGTACTTCGACACCGCCGACCGAGAAGGCCAGCGCGCCCAGCGTCGCGCCCTTCACAAAACCACGCCGACCAATGCTTGCCATGGTCTTCTCCTCCCGGAGCTATGTTTGTATTGTTTTTAAAGAAGCGATCGGTTCGCGGTATTACTCGTCACCTCCGGATAATCAGTCAAGGATAAAACAATGGCCCATGATGCATCGCAGCCAACCGGCCCAAGCAAGCTTGTGATCCGCAATATCGGGCTGATGCTTTCCGGCGCATTGGAAAAGCCGATCCTTGATGCCGATACGATCGTGGCGGAGAACGGCAAGATCACCGCCATCGGTCGCTTCAAGGACCTCGACACCGATGGTGCCACCACGATCGTCGATGCCAACGGCACCACGCTTGCGCCCGGCCTAATCGACAGCCACGTCCATCCCGTCGCCGGCGACTGGACGCCGCGGCAAAACCAGATCGGCTGGATCGACAGTTTCCTGCATGGCGGCGTCACCACCATGATTTCGGCCGGCGAGGTTCACATGCCCGGCCGGCCGCGCGACGTCGTTGGTCTGAAGGCAATGGCGATCTTCGCCCAGCGTGCGTTCTGGACGCTCCGTCCGGGCGGCGTGAAAGTTCACGCCGGCGCACCGGTGATCGAGTGCGAGATGGTCGAGGACGATTTCAAGGAGTTGGCCGCCGCCGGCGTCAAACTGCTCGGCGAAGTCGGACTTGGCGGGGTCAAGGACGGGCCGACCGCACGCAAAATGGTCGGATGGGCGCGCAAATACGGCATCCAGAGCACGATCCATACCGGCGGACCGTCGATTCCCGGTTCTGGCCTGATCGACAAGGATGTGGTGTTAGAGGCGGACACCGATGTGATCGGCCACATCAATGGCGGCCACACCGCGCTTCCCGACGACCAGATCCGTTGCATCTGCGAGGGCTGCAAGCGCGGACTCGAGCTCGTGCACAACGGCAATGAGCGCTCGGCGCTGTTCACGCTGCGCACCGCGCGCGAGATGAACGAACTTGGCCGGGTCATCCTCGGCACGGACTCACCGGCCGGCTCCGGCGTGCAGCCGCTCGGCATCCTGCGCATGGTCTCGATGCTGTCCTCGCTCGGCGAGGTGCCGGCTGAAATCGCATTCTGCTTTGCGACCGGCAATACGGCGCGCATGCGCGCGCTCGATTGCGGCTTGATCGAAGTCGGCCGCGCGGCGGATTTCGTGCTGATGGACAGAGCGCAGCACTCGCCGGGCAAAACCCTTCTCGACAGCGTCCGGCTCGGCGACCTGCCCGGCATCGGTATGACGATTATAGATGGCATCGTCCGCACCCAGCGCAGCCGCAACACGCCGCCTGCGACCAAAGTGCCGGAGATTGTCAGCGGGCATTGATAGACTACCTTGTCGTTTCTGCGAAAGCAGGGACCTATATCCCGTGGCCTTTCCGTTTCGACACGCAAGCAGCAACCTATTGGCTCCCCGTCGACAACGGGGGTTATGGGTCCCGGATCGCGCTCGCCTTGCTCGCTTGTCCGGGACCACAAAAAATTGAAAGCGACGCGATCTTTGAAAATTTGCCCGACGACGGGCAAATCAAGCTGGATCGACTCATCGCAACTTGTCGAGCAGTGCCACCAGTATCTCGCGCTCGCGCGGGTCGAGCGGCGCCAGCGTTTCCTTCGAAATCGCAAGCGCGTTGGACGCAACTTTTTCCGCCAGTTGCTGCCCCGCGCGCGTCAGGCTGACGCGCAGACGACGACCGTCTTCGGGATCGGCGCAGGTCTCGGTCAAGCCGCGCGCGGTCAGGCGGTCGACCACGCCCTTGATGGTGGCGACGTCCATCGCGGTCAAACGTCCCAACTGATTCTGCGAGCACGGCCCGGTCTCGGCCAGTTTCGCCAGGGCGGCCCATTGTGTCGGCGTCAAATCCGCGCCGATATCGCGCGCGAAGATCGTGGCGTGGCGTTGTGAGACCTGACGCAGGATGAAGCCGATCTGCTCGTCGAGCACGTAAGACGGCCGCGACGGCTTCGCATTGCGCTTCAGCAAAACTCCCCTGCCCATCGCCGCGACTGCCCCCTTACAGCGCCAGATGCGCGTCGCGGATGTCCGGACGCGCATCGAGTTCGGCCATGGTGCCGGAAAAGCAGATGCGGCCGCGCTCGATGATGTAGGCGCGGTCGGAAATCAGCCGTGCGAAGTGCAGGTTCTGCTCGGAGACCAGAAGGCTGACGCCTTCTTTCTTCATGGTCAGGATGGCTTCAACCATCTGTTCCACGATCTTGGGCGACAGACCTTCGGACGGCTCATCGAGCAGCACCAGCGACGGGTTACCCATCAAGGTCCGCGCGATGGTGAGCATCTGCTGCTCACCGCCGCTCATGCGCCCGCCGGGCCGGCCCCGCATTTCCGCTAAGTTCGGAAACAGCGTAAACAGCCGCTCGCGCGTCCATTGCGGGGCATTTTCCCGTGGCGGTTGGCGGCCGACTTCGAGATTTTCCTCGACCGTTAGATCCGTAAAGATACGCCGCTCTTCCGGCACGTAGCCAAGCCCGCCGCGCACGATCGCATGCGTAGGCAGGCTCGATATGTCGCGGTTCTCAAACTGGATGCGACCCGTGCGTAGCGCGACCAGACCGACAATCGAGCGAAAAGTCGTGGATTTTCCGGCGCCGTTGCGCCCCAATAGCGCCACCACCTCGCCCTCACCCACCTCGAGCGCGACATCGAACAGGATATGCGCCGGGCCATAGTGGCTGTTGAGGTCCTGAACCGAGAGCTTCACGGGGACACCCCTTCCCGATGGCGCACGTCGTAGAGGAGGCCTTCGCCGAGGTAGATGGCGCGCACCTCCGCATTGCGCCGGACGTCTTCCGGCGAACCTTCCGCGATCAGGTTGCCGCGATTGAGCACCAGGATGCGATCGGCGTGCTCGAACACAACGTCCATGTCGTGTTCGGTGAAGAGCACGCCGATCGATTTCTCCTTGGCGATCTGCGCGGTGAGCCGCATCAGTTCGATGCGCTCGCGCGGCGCCATGCCGGCGGTCGGCTCGTCCATCAGCAGCAGTTTGGGCTGGTTCGCCAGCGCGACCGCCAGTTCCAGCCGCTTGAGATCGCCATAAGCGAGCTCGCCGCAGGCGCGTTTCGCGAAGCCGCCCATGCCGACAAGTTCAAGCAGGCGATCAGCCTCGCCTTGCGCATATCGCGGCATCGAAGCAACGAGGTTGAAGAGCTTGCGATCATGCGAGGACAGCGCCACCTGCACATTCTCCCGCACCGTCATGGTCGGAAATGTCGCCGTGATCTGGAAGGTGCGCCCGACGCCGAGCCGCCAGACCTCGCGCGGCTTCAGGCCGGTGGTGTCCTTCCCAAGCACGTGCACCCTGCCGGCATCGGGTGCGGTCTGGCCGTTGAGCATGTTGAAACAGGTACTTTTGCCCGCACCGTTCGGGCCTATCAGCGCGAGAATTTCACCGGCTTGAAGCGCAAACGAGACGCCGCGCACGGCATGTACCCCGCCATAGGATTTACTCAACCCTTCGACCGACAATAATGGCTGAGTGCTCATTCGGCGCTCTCGATTTTCGAGGCGAGCAGAGCCGCTTTGACCGAAGGTCGCCGGCGCGGCCAGATCGATTCCACCGTGCCGACAATGCCCTTGGGAAAAGCGACGACGATCAGAACGATGAAGCCACCGAGTACGAGCTTCGACCATTCGGTCTGGCTGACCAGCCATATCGAGAGCGCCTTGTAGACGATGGCGCCAATGATCGCACCCGAAACGGTTTCGACGCCGCCGAGCAACACCATGACCAGCGCATCCACGGAAAGAGGAATACCGAGGACATCGGGAAACACGCTGCCCTTCAGATAAGCAAACAGCGCGCCGCCAATTCCAGCTGCGAGACCGGCAATGACAAACGCCGTCCATTGGATACGCTTGCCGTTAATGCCGATCGCCTCGCTGCGCAGCGGTGAATCGCGGGTTGCGCGCAACGCAAAGCCAAACGGCGAAAACGTCGCGATCCGAAGCCCGCCCACCACGAGCGCGGCAACGCCGAGCGACAGCCAGTAGAAATGCGAGGGGCTGGCGGCCCATCGTTCCGGCCAGACGCTGAGAATGCCGTTGTCGCCACCGGTGATATCCACCCACTGAAAGGCGATCGACCAGACGATTTGCGCAAAGGCGAGCGTCAGCATCGCAAAATAGACGCCGGACAATTGGACGGCGAAAAAGCCAAACACGGCAGCCCCCAGGAGACCGAGCGCAGGGCCGAGCAGAAGGGCCGCGATCATTGGCAGGCCTGCGAGCTTGGCGGCGAAAGCCACACCATAAGCGCCCAGCCCGAAATAGGCGGCGTGTCCAAACGAGGCGAGCCCGCCGGCCGACATCAGGAAATGCAGGCTCACGGCAAAGATCACGAAGATCGCGATCTCTGCCCCCACTGTCAGCGCATAATTGCCGGCAAAGAACGGCAGGGAAGCGGCGAGCGCGAGCGCGAGTGCGGCCACGATGCGTTCATTCGCCGTCAAAATACGCCAGGGGTTGACAGTGAGCCCCGGCGTACGGCGCGCCGGAGCCTCCGCCTTGCCGAGCAGGCCCCAGGGCCGCACGATCAGGACCACCGCCATCACCAGAAACACCAGAATGATCGAGATTTTCGGAAAAATCAGAATGCCGAAGGCATTCAATTCGGACACCAGCACCGCCGCGACGAACGCGCCGGTGACGCTACCGAGGCCACCGATCACCACGACGACGAAAACGTCAACGATGACGCGCAAATCCATGGCGTGGTTCACAGCGTCGCGCGGGATTTGCACCGCACCGGCGAGTGCGGCCAGAAACACGCCAAGCGCAAACACGGATGTGAAAAGCCATTTCTGGTTGACGCCGAGGGCTGCGACCATGTCGCGATCTTGCGTCGCCGCGCGAACCAGAACGCCCCAGCGGGTGCGCTGGAACACCAGCCAGAGCAGGCCGAGCACGACCGGCCCCAGCACGATCAGGAACAGGTCGTAGCTTGGAATTTTCTGGCCGAAGAAATCGAGCGCACCCTTCAGGCCCGGCGCGCGTGGACCGACCAGATCGTTCGGCCCCCAATTCAGCACCACGAGGTCTTCGACCATCAGCGTCAAGCCAAAGGTCGCGAGCAACTGGAACAGTTCGGGCGCATGATAGATCCGCCGCAACAGCAGCATTTCGACGGCAACGCCGATCGCAGCCACGATCAGGGCCGCCGCCAGGATACCGCCCCAGAATCCGAGCGGACCTGAGAGGCGATCAGTCAGCGTGAACGCCATATAGGCGCCGAGCATATAGAACGCGCCATGGGCAAAATTGACGATCCGCGTCACGCCAAAGATGATCGACAGACCTGACGCGACCAGAAACAGCGAAGCAGCGCTGGCAAGTCCGGTCAGGAACTGAACGATGTAAAAGGCCATGGGTCTTGTTTACGCTGCTTTCAGTGTGTCGGCCTCATCCTTCGAGACGGCGCGCTATGGGCACCGTTCGCGACAGCCTCGCTCACGCTCGGCTTGCTCGGTTGCGCGCGCCTCCTCAGGATGAGGGTCTTACCCCTCATGGTGAGGAGCGCAGCACGCGCGTCTCGAACCATGAGGCCCCAAAGGCAGACGTCACTCCTTCGGCCGCATCTTGTCGACTTCCGCGTCGCTCGGCAGATAGTCGGAGCCCTTGCGGTAGACGGAATCGACCATCACGCCCTTGCCATCTTTCAGCGCGGTCTTGCCGACGAATGCGCCCAGCGTCGACTGGTGATCGATCTTGCGGAAGGTGATCTCGCCAAAGGGCGATGGCAGCGACAGACCCTCGGCTGCCGCGATCAGTTTTTCCGGATCGGTCGAGTTGGCCTTGGCGAGGATTGCAGCCGCCGCCTTGATCGTCTCGTAGCCGACGATCGATCCGAGCCGCGGATAATCGTTGTATTTGGCCTGATAGGCTTTCAGGAACGCATCGTGCTCCGCTGTCTTGATCGAATACCAGGGATAGCCTGTGACGATCCATCCTTCCGGCGTTTCGTCTTTTAAAGGATCGAGATATTCCGGTTCGCCGGTGAGGAAGCTCACCACCGCACGATCCTTGAAAAGCCCGCGCGTATTGCCTTCGCGCACGAGTTTGACGAGGTCGGCGCCGAATTCGACATTCAAAATCGCTTCCGGATTGGCCGCGGCAACCGCCTGCGCCACCGGACCTGCATCGATCTTGCCTTGCGGCGGCCACTGCTCCTCGACCCATTGAATGTCCGGTCTCTTCTCCGACATCAGCTTCTTGAACACTGCAACCGCCGACTGGCCGTATTCATAGTTCGGCGCGATCGTCGCCCAGCGCTTGGCCGGCAATTTGGCGGCAGCCTCCACCAGCATCGCCGCCTGCATGTAGTTGGAGGGCCGCAGGCGGAAGGTGTAGCGGTTACCCTTGGACCAGGTGATGGCGTCGGTCAGAGGCTCGGCGGCCAGGAAGAACACTTTCTTCTGGTTGGCGAAGTCGCTGACCGCGAGCCCGATGTTGGACAAGAAGGTGCCGGCGAGCATCGCGACGTTTTCGCTCGACACAAGCTCGTTGGCCGCGGTCTGCGCGTCGGCCGGCTTGCCGCCATCGTCCTTGGAGACGACGACCAGCTTCTTGCCGTTGATGCCGCCCGCGGCATTGACCTCTTCGACTGCAAGCTGCCAGCCCTTGCGATAGGGATCGGTGAAGGCCGGCAACAGCGAATAGCTGTTGATCTCGCCGATCTTGATTTCGCCGCTTTGCGCAAACGCGCTCTGCGTCAACCCTGCGAAGGTTAAGGCCAGTGCCGCGCCTAGTAATCCGTTGCTTCGTTGCATGCCGAACCTCCAGCTTCGATTCCTGTAAACTATCGCAACCCGTCTTCACCCTTGACCTCGTTCACCGTCAAGCCACCGACACGCGGTAGCGGCCGGCCGCTGTCGGTGACAGCGAGCGCGACCATGATCTCGTTGGCGCGCGGGGCATCGTTGATCTGCACTTCCATGCCATCGAAATGGCTACGGACAAAGGCCGCGTCCTTGTGGCCGAGCGGAATATCGAGCGTGGTGCCGGGACCGCTGCGCTTTTTAGAGGACGGGATCAGCGCCGCTCCTTTGCCCAACGTCTTGCGAACGGGCGCCCCCATCTTGGGATGCAAGATCGCGGCCGCATGCTCCAGCTCGCCATTTTCGCCGACGGCCGCGGCCTTGCCGTAGCTGTGCGCCCTGGCGCCGTCGATGCCAAGAGCCGCGACCGCCTTTTGGGCGAGCAATTCGCCGAGTTCTTCTCCGATCGCAATCAGTGGAGAAAGATCTTCCACATATCGGCCGGCAAAGGGGTTTTCAATCACCGCAATCGCGGCCGCACGCCGGGTCGGGGGGCTGACGCCTTGCCCCATTTCCATCAACGTCTCTTCGACGACGGTGACGATCTTGCGTATGACGACGCTCATGGATGGGCACCCTGTTGGCGGATGAACTTTGCGGCCGGAACGCGTTCAGGCATGGATCGCATTGTCGCCTGCTGATGCAAAACATTTGCACCCGTACTTGGCAAGCCGATGACGCGGATTTCGCCTTTCAAATGCAGCGCAGCCACCTCGATCAGGCCCGAAGCAAGCAGCAAGCTTGCCTTGGCCTGGCCGGTGTCAAGCGCCGCCGATATCTCGAATGGCGTGAGGACGCCGACATCGCGAGTCACGAGGCGTTCGCCAAGATCGCTGTCCGGCTGAAGTTCGTTGGCCGGGCATCTGACAACAGCGGGATGACCGGGCAGATCAACGGCATTGGCGATGACCGTGGCCGCTGCATCGGCTTGCGCCGCGGTCGCCGCCAGCACGGTCACGGCATCGGCAATGCCGAGCGAGAAGCTGCGCCCATGATAGCCGCTGGTCGCAATGCCGCGCGCCGCATCGTCCGCACGAATGACTGCCGTTCGCATCAGGCCGAGCGCGTCAGGCCGATCGATGAGGCCAACGGTGAACTGCTCACCCTCAGTCAAATGTAGCGCGATGTCGCCGCCGTTGTTGACATAGGCACGCGTCAGCGGCGCGGCTCGAACCATGCTCCCAAGAATTTCCTCCGCCACGCTACCGGCGACCGCGGCCATCGGCGTGATGAAATGATCGCGTGCAAAGGGCGCCACTGCCGCATGCATGCGGCGCGCGACCGTGCCATGCAAGGCGCATTGCAAGTGATCTGCGGCGGTCCGCAACAAAGCCAACTCATCGCAAAGCTCGTCCAGCAGGCCGGTGAACCGGCTGATCGCGGCGGCATAGGCAGCTCGGAGATTTGCGCGGGAACCGTGCGCCTCCACAATCAGATCGATCGGGCCATCTTGCAAATGCAGCCGTTGGCCGTCTTTCAACCATCCGATCTGCGGCTGCCGCGTCATGACCGCGTCTCCGCTTTCGGCGGCGGCGCCGTCACCAGACGCGCTTCGCTCGCTTTTAAGGATGCCAGCGGTCGAACGTGATCCATATGCCCGCCAAGCGCGGCATAGTCCGACAATCGCATCGTGAATTCGATCGGCGCCACCAGTGCCGGCGTCGGCACGTAACCGAATGCACCGGCCGGCAGCCGCGTGACATCGACCATAAACGTAATGCCGCCGCCCGGCCAGACATAGACCGGCGCGCCGCCGCTGGTGACGCGGGTGAGCGCATCCTTCACCGAACGCGTCAGCCGCACCGGGTTGTCGGTGACCCCGGCGCGCAGCGAGCCGCCCGCCCCGCCCATGAACAGCACAGTGCACAGCGCCGGTTCGCAATTTTCCTGAATTCGCTCGACCGAAAATTTCAAATCCGCAGGCATGGTCTTCTCGACCGGTCGTAAAGAGCCGTCGAGTTCGTAATAGGCCGAGTGTTCGCCTGTCGTCGATACCATCAGCATGGTGGTGCCGGGCTTCGCCACCTTGGGATCGAATGGCCCCAGGATCGTCAACGGATCTGAAATCTGCGTACCACCCCAACCGGTGCCGGGCTCGGCGACCTGGAAATAGCGGCCGGGCGTCGAGCGTCGGCCCTTCATCTTGATACCGGTGTCGGCGATATCCAGTACCTTGCCGGCCTGGTGTTCCGAGAGCACGCCGGTGATGTGGTCGTCGACGACGACGACCTCATCGACCTTGCCATGCCACTGCTTGGCGAACATGCCGATCGTGGCCGAGCCGCATCCGACCCGCATCCGCTCCTCAGTGACGCCGTTGACGATGGACGGATAGCCCGCCTGCACCACCACGGTGGCGCCGCCATCGATCGAAAGCTCAACCGGCTTGCAATTGCTCAGATCCATCAGCGCATCACAGGTGACGCGGCCTTCCTTCTTCGACCCACCGGTCAAATGATGAACGCCGCCGAGCGACAGCATCTGCGAGCCGTATTCACCGGTCGTGACGTGCCCGACCGCCTCGCCTTGCACGCGGACGGTCGCGGTTTCCGGCCCAAGGAAACGGTCGGTGTCGATCTTCACCTTGACGCCGCAATAGCTGAAGATGCCTTCGGTCACGACCGTGACCATATCGACGCCGTCGATCTCCGAGGACACAATGAAGGGTGCCGGCTTGTAATCGGGATAGGTGGTGCCGGCACCGATCGCGGTGACGAACACATCCTGCTCGTGAACGATCTTGCCGTCCCAATCGCCGCCTGCCTGGAACGGCACCAGCCGTCCGCCATGCGACACCGTCCGCTCCAGGAGAACATGCGGATCGACGCGTACCAGTTGGCCGTCATGATTGGCATAACGGTCGCACGCGCCGGCCGCGCCCGGCTTGATGTAGCACATCACGGGGCAGGCATCGCAGCGGATCTTGTCGGCCGTCGTGTCAGTCGTCATGCACGGAGCCAGTTTTCATTCGTACACGAACAATTTTGCGCGCCCTGCGAAAAGCTGTCAAGCGCGTTTGGGCGGCAGGGTTGCACGTTTGTATGCAAACGTTATTCTCAAAAACCTTTCAACGACCTGCGCGAGCGCTCTTGGCCCACTTGAAGCAAGCTCCGATCCGCCTGAAGGTCAACGGCCGGATCCACGAGGTGGGCGCGTCCCCCGATACCGCCCTGCTCTATGTGCTGCGCAACGATCTCGAATTGAACGGACCAAAATATGGCTGCGGCCTCGGTGAGTGCGGCACCTGCGCCGTGCTGATCGACGGCGTGGCGGCGCGTTCGTGCGTGGTTCCGATCGAAGGCTGCGTCAACCGCGAGATCACGACGCTAGAAGGTCTCGGCTCACGCCAGGCTCCCGATCGAGTGCAGGAGGCCTTCATCTTCGAGCAGGCCGCGCAATGCGGCTACTGCCTCAACGGCATGATCATGACGACGAAGTCGCTTCTGATGCGCAATCCGCATCCGACCGAGACCGAGGCCATGGAAGCGCTGCGCTACAATCTTTGCCGCTGCGGCGCGCATGTCGAGATCATCCGCGCCGTGATGCGGGCGGCAGGCACGCCTTCGGAGGCCCAAGGTTGATGGGAAAATCCGATTCAGTGGAAGAGCTCGAACATCACGCAGGGATGCTGGAGATCACGCGTCCAGCCGCGGCGGCTACGAACAACCAGTTCGAGACCTTCATCCGGATCACAGCGGACGGTTCGGTCACGGCCTTTAACGGCCATGTCGATCTTGGCACAGGCATTCGCACTGCGCTCGGGCAGATTGTTGCGGAAGAACTGGATGTGTCCTTTGCACGCGTCGTCGTGGTGCTCGGCGACACCTCGCGCGTTCCCAATCAGGGCGCGACGATTGCGAGTGAAACCATCCAGATCTCGGCGGTGCCGCTGCGCAAGGCGGCAGCGCAGGCGCGGCAATTTCTTATCGCGCGCGCGGCAGAGCGCCTCGAACTCCCGCTCGAAGAACTGGCGATCGAAGACGGTCTCGTCCGCGGACATAACCGCAGCATCAGCTACGGCGAATTGATCGGCGACGACACCGTTCGCCTCGAACTTGCCGATGACGTCAAGGTCAAATCCACTGATTCCTATCGCATCGTCGGCCAATCGGTGCCGCGCGTCGATCTTGCAGCCAAGGCGACCGGCGAACTTGTTTATGTGCACGACATCCGTGTACCCGGCATGCTCCACGGCCGCGTGGTGCGTCCGCCCTATGCCGGCGTCGACGGTGGCGATTTCGTCGGCACCAGTCTGCTTGATGTCGATGAATCCTCCGTGCATAATATTCCCGGCCTCGTCGCCGTGGTCCGTATCGCCGATTTCGTCGGCGTCATCGCCGAGCGCGAGGAGAATGCAATCAAGGCGGCGGCGCAACTCAAGCTCATCTGGAAAAATGTACCGACGTTACCGGACTTAAGCGATATCGAGACGGCGCTGCGCGCCAATCCGTCGACGCCACGAACCCTGATCGACAAGGGTGACGTCGATGCAGCGCTCAAGCAGGCAGCAAAGCCGATCGAGCGAACTTATGTCTGGCCCTACCAGATGCACGCCTCAATCGGCCCGTCCTGTGCGGTAGCTGACTTCGGCGACGAGCAGATTCGTGTATGGTCCGGCACGCAAAATCCGCACATCCTGCGCGGCGATCTGGCGCTTTTGTTGCAGCGACCTGACTCCGATATCGAGGTCATCCGGATGGAAGCGGCCGGCTGCTATGGCCGCAACTGCGCCGATGACGTCTCTGCCGACGCAGTGCTGCTGTCGCGCGCGGTCGGCCGTCCAGTCCGCGCGCAATTGACCCGCGAACAGGAGCACGTCTGGGAGCCGAAAGGCACCGCGCAACTGATCGACGTCAAAGGCGGATTGAACGCCGATGGCGGCGTCGCGGCTTATGATTTCGCAACGCGCTATCCGTCCAACGGCGCGCCGACGTTGGCGTTGCTTCTGACCGGCATGATCCCGTCCGTCCCGGTCGTCTCCGAGATGGGCGACCGCACCGCGATCCCGCCTTATGACTACGAGAACTTGCGCGTGGTAGCGCATGACATGCCGCCGATCCTGCGGGCGTCCTGGCTCCGCGGCGTGTCGGCGCTGCCGAACACGTTTGCACATGAATCCTATATCGACGAGCTCGCCACCGAGGCAGGCGTCGATCCGATCGAATACCGCCTGCGCTATTTGAAAGACCCGCGCGCCGTCGATCTCATCCATGCGGTAGCCGAACGCGGCGATTGGAAGCCGCGCCCGGTGCGGCTCGAACGCGAGCAAGGCGGCACCGTACACGGCCGCGGCTTTGCCTATGCGCTCTATGTCCACAGCAAATTTCCGGGCTACGGTGCGGCATGGTCGGCCTGGATTGCGGATGTCGCCGTCAACAAGACAACCGGCGATGTCAGCGTCACGCGGGTGATCGCGGGCCAGGATTCCGGTCTGATGATCAATCCCGACGGCGTGCGTCATCAGATTGAAGGCAACGTCATTCAATCGACCAGCCGCGCGCTGATGGAAGAGGTTTCGTTCAGCGGCTCTGCGATCGCGAGCCGGGAATGGGGAGCTTATCCCATCATCCAGTTTCCGGAAATTCCTGATATCGACGTCTTGATGCTGCCGAGGGTCGATCAACCGCCACTTGGTGTCGGCGAATCCGCCTCCGTTCCGAGCGCTGCCGCGATCGCCAACGCCATTTTTGATGCGACCGGCGTGCGCTTCCGCGAGCCACCGTTCACGCCGGAACGCATTCTGGCGGGGTTGCGCGGAGAGCAAACCTCCCATTATCGCAGCGCCCTCCTCCCGCCGAAGGGCGCGCCGCAAGCGGATTCGAACCGCTGGTACCATCCGTTCGCCCGGCGACGTGGCGTCCTTGCGACCGCTGCCGCACTTGTCGCCGGCGGCGTCGGCATTGCCGCGGCATTATTGCCCTGGCGCTCGATCGCGCCGATCACGCGGCCGGACGCTTCGGTGTTTTCGGCGGCAACCATCGAACGAGGCCGGCAACTCGCCGCGCTCGGCGATTGCGCGACCTGCCACACGCTGGCAAACGGCGTCATCAATGCCGGCGGGCTCGCCATCGAGACGCCGTTCGGCACTATCTACAGCACCAACATCACGCCCGATGTCGAGACCGGTATCGGCAACTGGTCCTATCCGGCCTTTGAGCGCGCGATGCGCGCTGGGATTCACCGCGACGGCCGGCATCTCTATCCGGCATTCCCCTACACGCATTTTGCCAAAGCGAGCGATGCCGACTTACAGGCGCTCTACGCTTTCCTGATGGCGCAAGCGCCTGTGCGCGCTCCAAACCGCGAACACGCCCTTGCTTTTCCGTTCAATTGGCGTCCGCTTCTGGCGGGCTGGAATGCCCTGTTCCATAGCTCGACCGCCTTCGTGCCCGATCCGGCGCAATCATCTGCATGGAATCGCGGCGCCTATCTGGTCGAAGGCCTCGGCCATTGCGGCGCGTGCCATTCGCCGCGCAATGCGTTGGGGGCGGAAAAGACCAACGCGTATCTCGCCGGCGGCGTTGCGGAGGGCTGGGAAGCGCCGCCGCTGACCTCGCTCTCGTACGCGCCGATCCCCTGGAGCGAGGACGAGTTGTTCGCCTATTTGCGGACCGGCACTTCCCGCTTCCACGGCGTTGCCGCAGGCCCGATGACACCGGTCGTGCAGGAGCTAAAAGCGTTGCCGGACGAGGATATCCGCGCCATGGCGACCTACCTCGCCTCCTTCCAGGAGACCCCAACAGAAAGCGTAGACCGGACGGCGTTGGCCGCCCACCTCGAAAGCGCGACCGGAACACGGATCGTGGCGGCATCACCGACCGGCCAGCGCTTTTACGAAGGCGCCTGCGCCGTCTGTCACGAGGTCGGCGGACCGCCTTTGTTCGGCAGCCGGCCCTCGCTGGCGCTGAATACCAATCTACACGCGGCCACCCCCGACAACCTGATCCAGGTGATCCTGCACGGCATCGCCAGCCCGGTTTCGAGCGACCTCGGCTATATGCCGGCCTTCGCGGATCACATGTCGGACGACCAGATCGCCGACCTTGTCTCTTACCTGCGGCAGCGGTTTGCCTCCGACAAATCAGCCTGGACTGAGCTATCGATGAAGGTGAATCTCCTGCGCGCGGCTCATTGATCTCGTCAAATCAAAAAAAGCGTGCCGGCCCGGCATCCGCCAAACCAGCACGCTGTCGTTCATTGCGGCATTTCAGCCGTCGCAACGCAAAAGCCGTGGATCAAAACGGGCCGAACTCAGGACCAAAATTGAACATGTCAAAGAGATCGCCGATCGCCGGCATGTTCAACGGTACCCATGGGTTTAACTCTTCGATCTGGATCGGGTTCGGCAGGTTGTCGCGGCTACGGTTCGAAATCCTGCCGAGACGCCAGTTGCGTTCGATGAACTTCAGGACCGACACCTGATCGGTGTAGGTGTGCGACACCCGGCCGCCGGTGGAGAAAGGCGAGATCACGAGCAGCGGGATGCGCGGGCCATCGCCAAGAAGTCGAGCGGCTGAATGAACCCGCTGTCGTACAGGCCACCGCTTTCGTCGAAGGTGACGATGATCGCGGTTTCGGCAAACAGTTCCGGATTGGCCTGGGTGCGGTCGACAATGTCCTGGACGGAACTCTTCCAGAAGGCTGACCTTGCCGCTGCCCGGGTGGCCCTGAAGGGCGCCATCCATTTTCACAAAAGACACCGCCGGCAGAGTGTTGTTCGCAATGGCGGGATAAAGATCGCCGACGATGTCCTTGAGATGAGCGGCCCGCTGGTTGGGATCGCTCATCGTTGACAGCGAATATTGGAACGGATTGCAAATGGCGCAATAGCCGGTGGAGAGCACCGCGTCGACAATGTCCGTGGCGCCGTTGGCAACAGCGACCGCGGAGTTGTAGCCGCCGCTGTAAAACGCCCACGAGATGTTGTTGGCATTCAGCTCGTCACCAATATGCCGGACCGTAATCGGCGGCATGGTACCTGAGTTGGCCGGCTCCAGCGCACCGGTCACTGCAAATCCCGGGTTGGCGTCGCGGATGGGATAGTAGGAATTCGCCGCACAGTTCGGGCCGACTCGGTAGGGTAGCGAGGCAAGATACGACTGAATCGGGGCAACGCCGGGCTGCGTCGGGTCGTTACACATCACCCAAGTCCCGTTCGACACATAGGTGTTGAGTGTGCCCACCTGTGGATTTGGGTTGGTGATGCCCCCCGTCGGGGTTCCCGGGGTCCCGTTCGAGTTCGCGAAGAAGGGATTGTCACCATAAGCGATTCCGAAATGGCCGGTGACCGATCCACCCATGATCGCCTGATGGAAATTGTCGGAAATCGCGTACTGGTCCGCCAGCGCCTTGAAGATCGGCGCATCACCAGTCTGCATGTTGAAGAACGCCATGTCCTGGCCGCCATCGCCCGGGGCCGAGCCCGGAGCGGTGCCGTTGGTGACGGCGACAAACGGATACAGGTCGTGCACACAGCCGGTCGGATTTTCAAACGTCGCATTGTGCATGCTGCAATCGCTCATCTGCCACATCTGGAACAGCTGATGGATCGTGTCACCGGCATAGGCGTCGTAAGGCAGCTCCGCGCTGGTCTGCTGGAAGGGGCCGGCGGGCAGCGTATTCGTCATCACCCCGGGAATGCGGATATCCGGGCCGCTCGCTTTGGTTGACGTAATGGGCGAAGGGGCTTGCGCAAAGCCGCCGGTCGTCAGCGTGATTTGATCTTTCAGCGGCAAGTCGGGATCGCCATTCGGGAAAAGCGGGCCCGGCGTGCCATTCGGGTTCACGAAAACAACATGGTCTGGGGCAAGCTCTGCATCAAGTTCCAGGCCGATGCCGAGAGCCTGCGCCGAGTTGAGGGTTGGCGTCGGCATGGCGGCGTAGGGCGCCTTGGTCAACGGGCTGAGAGCGAACACGCCATTGCTCGATGTCGCCTGGAACTGCTGTCCCCTGGCGAAATTCCTGCCCGGCGTTCCGTCCGCATTGACGATCCCCCGCGACAGCAGATTCCAGATTTGCTGACCATTTTTCGGCCGATACGTGGCGTAGATATTATCGAAGCTGCGGTTTTCGGCGATAACATAGATGACGTGCTTGATCGGCGTTACCGTCGAAGACTGTTTCACCGGCAACGGCGGGAACGGGAAAGGCAATGGAAATGGCGGCAGCTGCGGCAGCAGCACCGACGGCGTCGCCGCGAGCGCACCGCGCTCGGCGCCATTCGGGAGCAGGACCGCCCCCAAACCCAACAGGGCCGTGACAGAAACACCGGCGATCATCTTGAGCCGGCTATTTCGACGAGTCGAAGTTTGCGGAAGCATGTTTTCTCTTTCTGAAAGGCTGATTGGAATAGCGTGGCGCGACGATTAATGACGCTTCGTGACAGAACAGATTCGAATTTGTGTAAGGTTCGCGACGAGCCACAGAAAACAAATGCGCGGCGAAAACCGCCGGCAGAATCTACTGCGCAGAATCTACTGCAGTGGCTTCTTTGAATGGAGATACTGACGCAGCGCTGCATAATGCGCGTCGTGAACGGCCGGATTGAACAACGACCACTTTTCAGCATTGATGACAATGGTCGGGATACCGGTGATCATAAGTCGGTTGTAACTACTATACTCGCTCGCCGCATCGTTGTAATTTCCGGCATCAGCATCGATGCCTATGCGTCGCAATATGAGCACGGCCTCCTTGAGGGCCGCGCGCGCGAGGTTCCGCTCGTTGGCGCCGCCCGCCACGGTGGTATCTCTCCGGTCCGGAATGTGCTCCGTCAAATCTCGCAACTCGCCGCCAACCGCATCCACGGCAAGGGAAATAACTTCGTTGTCGTGGGCTGGAATTGCAGCCGCCAGGACACTCACGAAGTTGCTTGCCTCACGGAGCGTGCCGGCCGCCCCCTCCCGATCAAAGGGTCGCACGCCATCGCCGAGCGCCGTCAAGTACGCAACGAGATCCGCCTTCTCCCCGGCCGAGAATCCGAGATCGAATTTACGATCAAAATGGCTCACAACCTGATCGAAAGTGTCGAAGCGTCCATCATGAAAGTATGGCGCGTTGAAATCGGCATTGAGCAGGGTCGGCGTCTTGTACAATCCGCCGGAGCCGACATCGTGCTGCAAGTGATCGACAAAGGCGCTTGATGGAATGTGGCAGCCGGCACAACTGAGCGTCGGATCGTGCGGAAAAGGCCGGTTAAAGAGCGCCTCTCCACGTCGCTCAGCGTCGTTGGTGTTTGCGTTCAATTTCCCGCCCGGGCCGAGACTTGAGTTGAGCAGAAAATCGATATCGCTGATATAGGCGACCAGGCCATCAAGAACCGCGGAAGACGGCTCGGGACCGGCGAACTCGACGACAATCACGTTGCGGATAAAGTCGCGCAGCGATGCGATGCGCCCATCGTTTCCATAGGGTGCGAGATAACGCGCACCTCGCAAGCTCGGAATTCGTACCGGATCGAGAACGAGATTGTCGGCTTTCGGGTTGAACAGAGGACCTGAGGTATCAAAGTTTCCGGGCCTACTCGACATTCCCGGAATAAACAGCTTGGGGTTAGAGGCGCCGTTGACGTGACAAGTGCCGCAACTAATGCCGGCCTGGCGCGCAACCCCGCCGAGAATGCCGGACGCATTGAATGCCATATCGCCAAGGTTTACCAGATACGAGCGGCGGCCTCCCATGGCTTCCGAATGAAACACCTCGTGTGGGAGGTCGAGCGCGTCTTCGTTCAATTCCGTTCCGGCCGGAAGCACCGTTTGTGCGCCATCTACCGGGAAGGCAACGGCTCGCTGGGTCGCCAAGGTCATCGCAAAGCTGATCGCGACCAGCGAAAGCACTCGGACGACCATCCACCGATCTCGATTACAATTGTCTGGCAAAGTCATGCGCACGGAGGAGCGTTTTATCCGCGTTACGTTTGCTGTTTTGTGACAATTCGTCCGCGCTCGGAAAGAGTCCTCAGCGCAATTACTCCTGCCCGGCCGGCCTCAATATCGTCGCGCACTTCGAGAGTGACTGTCTCCTCACCGGCGAGGCCACGCCCTGAAGGCCGTGTCGGCATCCGCGGCCTGGACAATCCGGCATGCCGCCTCGCTCGGGACGGGTTGCGGCCTGCCATGCGGGCAACCTGGCGGCCGGCCCCTACCCCACAACTCCCTGCGGCCACACGCATAACGCCGGTCACCCCCTGCCGAACCCACTGGCCGCACGGGTAAGGGCGGGCTAGACTTGCCTTTATGACAGTCAACGATATCGCGACCCGGACCTATAATCACGGCTTTCGGCTCGATCCGATCGTGCGCAGCCTGCTGGATACCGATTTCTACAAGCTGTTGATGCTGCAAATGATCCGGGATTGCTACCCGGACCAGCGGGTGACCTTTTCGGTCATCAACCGCTCAAAGCATGTCCGGCTCGCCGAAGTCATCGACGAAGGCGAGTTAAGGGCGCAGCTCGACCACGCCCGTTCGATCCGCTTTTCCAAGAAGGAATTGATCTGGCTCGCCGGTAATACGTTCTACGGCAAGACCCAGATGTTTTCGCCCGACTTCATCAACTATCTCTCGACCTTCCGCCTCCCCGAATACGAACTGAAGAAAGTCGATGGCCAGTACGAACTGAATTTCTACGGCCCGTGGACGCACACCACGATGTGGGAAATTCCCGCGCTTGCCATTCTCAACGAACTGCGCTCGCGCCAGGTGATGAAGGGACAGGGACGTTTTGCACTCGACGTGCTTTATGCGCGCGCCAAGGCCAAGCTCTGGAGCAAGGTCGAGCGCTTGAAGAAGCTCGACGGTTTGCGGCTGTCGGATTTTGGTACGCGGCGGCGCCATGGTTTCCTGTGGCAGCGCTGGTGCGTGGAAGCGGTCAAGGAAGGGCTGGGTCATTCCTTCACCGGAACCTCCAACGTGCTGCTGGCGATGGACAGCGATCTCGAGGCTATCGGCACCAACGCGCATGAACTTCCAATGGTCGCAGCCGCGCTCGCCAACGACGACACCGAATTGCGCTGGGCGCCGTACCGCATTCTCGATCAATGGCGTCATACCTATGGCGGCAATCTCCTGATCGCTCTGCCCGATGCCTTCGGCACCAAGGCTTTTCTGCGCGACGCGCCGGAATGGGTCGCCGACTGGACCGGCTTTCGCCCCGACAGCGCGCCGCCGATCGAAGCCGGCGAAGAAATCATCACCTGGTGGAAGCAAAAGGGGCAAAACCCGAAGGAAAAGCTTCTGGTGTTTTCCGATGCCATGGATGTCGATTCGATCGAGGAAACCCACCGGCATTTTGCCGGACGCGTCCGCATCAGCTTCGGCTGGGGCACCAACCTCACCAACGACTTTGTCGGGTGCACGCCGAACGGTTCGGTGGATCTCGATCCGATCTCGATTGTCTGCAAGGTGACCGCGGTCGATGGCCGTCCAGCCGTCAAGCTCTCGGACAATCCGGAAAAAGCCACCGGCGCGGCCAGCGAGGTCGAACGTTACCTGCGCGTGTTCGGCAATGCCGGCCGGGTCCGCACCGCCGTGCATGTCTAGACAAACGCGCTGATCCCTCATCATCCGGCGAGCATCCACATGCCAACACCCAAGCCGCCTGCTTTTGAGACCCTGAGCCTGCATGCCGGCCAGCGTCCGGATCCCGCGACCGGCGCGCGCGCTGTGCCGATCTACCAGACCACGTCTTACGTCTTTGAGGATTCCGATCACGCGGCCGCGTTGTTCAACCTGGAGCGCGCCGGCCACATCTATACGCGGATATCGAATCCGACGACGGCGGTGCTGGAGGAGCGGATCGCGGCGTTAGAGGCTGGCGTTGGCGCGATCGCGACCGCAAGCGGCATGGCCGCACTTCATCTGGCGATCGCCACACTGCTCAACTCTGGCGACCACATCGTGGCCTCCGCCTCGCTCTATGGCGGCACCATCAATCTTCTGACGCACACGCTGCCGCGCTTCGGCATCACGACCACGTTCGTGAAGCCACGCGCACTCGACGAGTTCCGCGCGGCGATCAGGCCGAACACGCGGCTTGTGATCGGCGAGACCATCGGCAATCCCGGGCTCGAAGTATTGGATATTCCGGCGGTCGCACAAATCGCGCATGAGGCGAAAATTCCGCTTCTGATCGACAACACCTTTGCGACGCCATTCCTCAGCCGTCCGATCGAACTCGGCGCCGATATCGTGATGAACTCGGCAACCAAATGGCTCGGCGGCCATGGCATCGCGATCGGCGGCGTGATCGTCGATGGCGGGCGGTTCGACTGGCACGCCTCCGGAAAATTTCCGGTGTTGACAGCACCCTATGCCGGCTATCACGGCATCGTCTTCGACGAACAGTTCGGCCGGGCCGCTTTCATCATGCGCGCCCGCACCGAAGGCTTGCGCGATTTCGGCGCCTGTCTGTCGCCGATGAACGCCTTCCAGCTCTTGCAAGGCATCGAGACGCTCGGCGTTCGCATGGAACGGCACATGAGCAACACGCTCGCAGTGCTTGAATTCCTCGCCATCAACAAGGCCGTCGATTGGGTGCTGCATCCGGCACTGGAAACCCATCCGGATCACGCGCTGGCCAAAAAGCTTTTGCCGCGTGGCGCCGGCTCGATCGTGAGCTTCGGCATCAAGGGTGGCCGCGCCGCCGGCAAGAAGTTCATCGAGCAGCTCAAGCTGATCAGCCATCTCGCCAATGTCGGGGACGCCAAGACGCTGGTGATCCATCCCGCGAGCACCACGCATCAGCAGATGGACGCCGACCAACTCAAAGCTGCCGGCATCGGCGAGGAACTGGTGCGGCTGTCGGTCGGCATCGAGGCGGCGTCCGATATCATCGACGATCTCGGCCAGGCGCTGCGCGCCTCGCAGAAGGTTTAAGCCATGCAGCTTTCGGTGAACGGCGTTGAGACGTTCGTGGCGACCGGCGGCAAGCCGTTCGACCCGTCGCTTCCGGTGGTCGTTTTGCTGCACGGCGCGGGCTTCGATCATTCGACCTGGGCGTTGCATAGCCGCTGGTTCGCCCATCACGGCCACGCGGTGCTGGCGCCGGACCTGCCCGGCCATGGCCGCTCTTTGGGAAAGCCGCTGCCGACGATCGCTGACATGGCGGACTGGACAGCCACGTTGCTCGATGCCGTGGGCGTATCGAAGGCGAGACTCATTGGCCATTCCATGGGCTCACTGATCGCGCTCGAGACAGCGGCGCGGCATCCGGACAAAGTGTCGGGACTGAGCCTGATCGGGACCGCGGCGACGATGACGGTCGGGCCTGATCTGTTGAAAGCGGCCGAGGCCAACGACTCTTCAGCCATCGACATGGTCTCGATCTGGGGGTTGGGCTTTTCGGCCGAGCTCGGCGGAAGCCTCGCGCCCGGACTCTGGATGCATCAGGGCGCGCAGCGCGTGCTGCAACGGTGCGCACCCGGCGTGCTCCATAACGATCTCAACGCCTGCAACAGCTATCAGAATGCGATTGCCGCGGCGTCGCAAATCAAGGTGCCGGTGACGTTCATTCTCGGCGAGCGCGACATGATGACGCCCGCCAAGGCCGGCAAAACGCTCGCCGCCGCGACACCGAACGCCCGCACCATCGTGCTGCCGGGAGCCGGTCATATGATGATGGTGGAACAGCCGGACCAACTGCTCGCGGCGTTGCAGGCCCTAGTTGCTTTCCCTCATCCCGAGGAGCGGCGTATTCGCCGCGTCTCGAAGGATGAGGCCCAGACCGTGGCCTCGTGGTTCGAGACGCGCGTTCCGCGCTCCTCTTCATGGAGGATTTAACTACATTAGCGCGCAATCGATTCTAATCCGATCACGCCGCGCCGGAGCCGCCCACCACGATCCGCTCGTTCAGTTTCTGATCGACGATTTCGACCGTCCGGTCGATCTCCGCATTGGGGACGTCAAGCTGATGCGAGATCAGTTTGACCAGGAGATCGACCCGCTCGATGAAAGGAGCCCCGCTTGCGATTGCGCGGGCTGCCGACGAGGGTTTGAGAAGGCTTTGCGCGGCCTTGGCGTATTTCTCAAAAGGCACCTGATCCTGCGGATCGGCTCCCAACCGCCTCGCGATGGCGTCAACATGCTCATAGATCGACTGCGAGATTTTCAAGTCACCGTGCACGGCGTCGCGGATCGACCGCGGCTCGTTGAGCATGATGCAGCGATAATTTCCGGTCAACAGCATCGACCACTTGGCCAAAGGCACAAACAGCGAGTCGAACACCTTGAGCTTGACCGGAACGTCATGACCATCCAGCGTCACCGCGTCAATGTCGGCTTCCAGCTCACGTAGCACCCTGTTGTGCTGATCGTCTGCAAATATCGCGGCCTTGAAGTTTGTCGGCAGGCCGACATGAAGGACATTCGCAGCCTCTTCCGGCGGACGGAACGCCTGCGGATCAGGTGAGCAGAGCGATACCAGTCCCGGTTTGAATCGTTCCCAAACTTGCGCGTTCGTATAGGCTTCCTCAAGATCCATGCCCGCCAGCGACGGAATCCGCTGGAGATAGGGCAAAGGCGGCATGTTCATGATCGAAAGACAAGGCAGCCCCGCCACAGCGATTTTGATCATCAGGACTCGAACCGTGTGGTTGGCGTATTGCGGCTCCTGCATCGCAAGGCAAACCAGATCGTAACGCGAGACATCCACTTCACCGGGCGCAACCGCGTCCAGCGTCCCCGGCAGGTCGCGCGAGAAGATCGCCCGGTGTACCGCCTCGTCACGAAGCTTGATACGAACTTCGGTGCCATCGCGATTGATGAGTTCAGCGGTTTTCTTCCGGCAAACGAGGGTCACGTTGTGACCCGCCATCAAGAGCTTCGTGCCGAGCAGGGAGCCGTAGGAGGCCCCAAGGATCAGGACATTGCGCGCCATGCTTTCTCTTCCAAAGGTGATGAGGCTGGAATTTTGCCAGCGTCTCAACCCACGCCTTACGGAAAAGGTCCGTTCGGAATTCGTTTGAGCGGTCGCACGGGGCACGCGCTGGTCCTGGACCAGCGGAACAGCCCTCTTTGGCAAAGCGCGCTGTGTCTATCTTAGACAAGCGGGCCTGACAATCTCGTACAATTGTGACAAGCGCTGTAATCGTTGTGACAAGCGCGGTGCTGGTCTCAACAGTGTGTCGGCCGACGGGATATTCCACTTTGCGGATTGGCCCGAGCGCTCACGGCCACGCGTGCCATTTGCGCTATGTCCGTTCGGCTTCTCTTCGCGGCTGCTGCGGGTCACGGGAAGTTTCTCGTCCGAGGAAATAGCTCTGCAGAGCCGGCACAACCAGTAGCAACAAGACGGGTCCGATCAGCATTCCGCCCACGATCACGGTCGCGAGCGGTCGTTGCACCTGGCTGCCGATACCGGATGATAGCGCGGCGGGAAGCAAGCCGATGCAAGCGGAGAGAGTCATCATCAGAATTGGGCGCATCTGCTGGTCGACGGCGAGGAACATGGTCTCAGTGGGAGACAGGCCGCGGCCGGCCACGCGATAATAACCATGGATGATGAGAATACCGCTCATGACAGACACGCCAAACAGCGAGACGAATCCAATGGCGGCCGAGATGCTGAAATTCAAGCCGAAAGCATACAATCCAAGAATACCGCCGCTGACCGCGAACGGAAGTCCAAGCAGCGCCAACAGGCTGTCACGGAACGAATTGAACAGCCCGTAGAGCAGCACCATGATCAAGACAAAAGTAATCGGCAGAATAACAGCGAGCCGCTTCTTGGCCTGCTGTAACGAGTCGAACTCTCCCGCCCAATCGATGCGATAGCCGGTCGGCAGCTTCACATTGCGGTTGATGCGCTGCTGGGCTTCCTCGATGGCACCGGCAAGGTCGCGGCCTCGGACGCTGAATTTGATCGGCACAAAGCGCTGGTTTTTCTCGCGAAAAATGTAGGAGGCGCCGGTGTCGAGCGTGATGTTGGCGAAATCGCTGAAAGGAACCTGTGCGGTTCCGGCGGGTGTCTGAACACCGACCTTGATGTTTTTCACCTCATTAATGTCGTTGCGAAATTCGGGCGCCAGCCGCACCACCACGCCAAATTGGCGTTCCGCTTCCAGAAGCGTCGTTGCCACAGTCCCGCCCAGGGCAGCCTGAACGACGTTATTGGCGTCACCGACGTTGAGCCCGTAGCGCGCAGCCCTTTCCCGATCGATCCGGATGTTCAGATTGGGCTGCCCGAGCACCCAGAACGCACCAAGATCGGTAATTCCCGGCACCTGAGCCATCTCAGGCATCGCTGCCTTGGCGATCCTTTCCAGGGTCGCAAGGTCGGGACCGACGATCTTGATGGAGTTCGCGCCTTTGACGCCAGACAGTCCTTCCTCGACGTTGTCCTGGATGTATTGCGAGAAATTGAAGTTGATGCCGACGAATTCGCCGGAAAATTCGGCTTGCAGTTCGTCGACAAGTTTCTCTTTTGTCAAACCTGCCGGCCACTCCTCAAAAGGTTTCAGCGGCACGAAGAACTCCGCATTGAAGAATCCCGCCGCATCGCTGCCATTGTCTGGACGCCCGTGCTGCGAGACCACAGTGATGACCTCGGGGTGACGCAGCAGAATTTCCCGCATCCGATTTACAAGCGGCATTCCCGCCTCGAGCGACAGAGTCGGCGGCATCGATGCGCGAATCCACAAGTTGCCCTCTTCGAGCGTCGGCAGGAACTCGCTGCCGAGGCGTGAACCGAGGAACCCGCTGACACAGAGGAAAACCAGTCCGGCCGCAATCGTGACCGGCCTGTTGCTCAGCGACCAGCGCAGCACAGGGGTGTAGATCCAGCGCACGGCGCGTACGACGATTGTCTCAACTTCGTTGACATGGGCCGGCATCAGCAACGAAGCCAGGCACGGCGTCACCGTGAATGTCGCCGCGAGCGCTCCTATCAGGGCGTAGGCATAAGTTCGCGCCATCGGGCCGAAGATCTGGCCCTCAACACCCTGCATGGTGAACAGCGGAATGAAAGCCGCGACAATGATCACCGTGGAAAACAACACGGCCCTTTCGACCTGCAGACCGCTGATCAGGATCAGCCGCAGCCGATCGGTCCATGTCGGGTTGCTCGTTGAGCCTGCGTCAGTTGGATCATTACCCCACTTTTTCTCGGCGAGTTGATGCAACAACTCTTCTCTTTCGTCCGGCCGGGAGGCGAGATTGCGATACAAATTCTCGACCACAATCACCGCGGAATCGACGATGATGCCGAAATCGATGGCGCCGACCGACAGCAGGTTTGCGTCCTCGCCACGCAGGACGAGGATCATGATGCTGAAGAACAGGGCGAACGGGACATTGGCGCTCACGATGACGGCGCTGCGCAGATCACCGAGAAACAGCCATTGAACGGCGAAAATCAGCAAAACACCGAAAATGAGGTTATGCAGCACCGTGCTGGTGGTGACGCCGACGAGGACGGTGCGGTCGTAGAACGGAACCAGTTTCACTCCCGGCGGAAGGCTTCCATCCGTGTTGATCTTCTCGATCTCCGAACGGATGCGCGCGACAACGTCATTGGTGTGCAGCGTCCGATTCATGATGACGATCGCCGCGACCACATCGTCCGAGTGGTCGCGACCGGCCTTGCCAAGCCGCGGCGTATACCCCACCGAGACCTTGGCAACGTCCTTCACGAACATCGGCAAGCCCTGCCACTCGGAAAGCATGACGTTCTCGATGTCCTGGACCTTATAGCCCTGGGTCAAATCGGTTGCGCCCCCGCTGTCCATGAGTCCAACGCCACGAACATTCACTGATTGCTGCCCCACGTTGATGGTGCGGCCACCGACGTTGACGTTGGCGTTGCCAACGGCGCTGATCACTTGCGGCAGTGTCAAGCCGTAGGCTTCAAGTTTTCGCGGATCGACGTCGACGTCATACTCCTTGGTCGTGCCGCCCCAGGTATTGACCTGCACGACACCCGGGACGGCAAGAAGCCGCCGCTGCAGTATCCAATCCTGGACCGTGCGAAGGTTGCTCAACCCGAAGTGCGGTGGTCCGACCAACTCATAGCGGTAGATTTCGCCGACCAGGCTGGTCGCCTGGATTTGGGGTGTAACGTTGCCGGGAAGGACGACGTTCTGCTGAAGGTTGATGGCCGTCTGCGTGAGCGCGAAGTAGTAATCGACATTGTACTGGAACACGACGCGGACAAAGGACAGGCCATAGAACGAGGTCGAGCGAATGACGTCGACGCCGGGGGTCGCGGCAAGGCCAACCTCGATCGGAATGGTGAAGTAGCGCTCCATCTCTTCGGCGGAGAGGCCCGGAGATTGCGCCGTGATTTCCAAAATCACCGGCGCGGGATTTGGATACGCCTCGATGTTGAGCCGCAAAAATGCGAACGTCCCGGTGCCAATAAACAACAGCAAGCCCAACAGCACGAGCGGCCGCCGGGTCAAGGCGAATGTGAGAAGCCCCTTGAGCAGAGATTGCCTCCGAATCCGAATCTTGCGCCGCCACCCAACGAATCGGATATCTCGGAAGCCGCTCGGTTCATCTGAATCGTAGACAGTTTCTGCGCCGGCTTGAAGTCCAAACTGGTCCGAGAGCCTCGCCGTTCCGATGACCTGATGTCGCAGGCCCTACGGAACCGCCCCTTGCCGCGCTGCCGATTTGCGCTCGACGGGATGAATGTCGATCTCGCGGAGACGACCGAGGCGCAAGATGTCCATCTTCAGCGCGCGATCGATCCGGTCGCGATCGAGAACCCGTATCAGGTCGTCGACCCCGTGAATGGGGACGCCATCGAGCCTGATCACGACGTCGCCGGGCAGAAGCCCCGCGCGCGAGGCCGGTGCGTCCAGTTCGATCTGCGCCAGCAAAGCTCCCATCTTGTTGTCGATACCGGCGATCACCGCATGACGCCTCGGCACCGGCGCGGTCTGGCCGGACACCCCGATATAGGCGCGGCGGACATAACCGTGGCGGATAATCTCCGAGAGCACGAATTGCGCCGTGTTGCTCGCGACCGCAAAGCAGATTCCTTGCGCGCCGCTGATGATCGCCGTGTTGATGCCGATGACCTCGCCACCCGACGACACCAGCGGTCCGCCGGAGTTGCCGGGGTTGAGCGCCGCATCGGTCTGGATCACGTCCTCGATGGTCCGCCCGCTTACCGAACGGATCGAACGGCCGAGTGCGGATACCACGCCCGCCGTCACGGTGGATTCAAAGCCGAGCGGATTGCCGATGGCGACAACAAGCTGACCGCGGCGCAAATTCCGCGAGTTGCCCAACGAAGCGTAGCGCAGGTCGCGCGCACCATCGGCGCGCAACAACGCGAGATCGGTGTCCGGATCGACGCCGAGCACGCGGGCATCGGTGACGACGCCTTCGGTGTCCTGCAGGCGAATCTGCCGCGACGACCCGACCACATGGCTGTTGGTCAGGACGAGACCATCCGGCGAAATCACGATTCCCGATCCAAGGCCGCCGCGTGCACGGCCGCCAGACGCTTTAACACCGGTTTCGACCCGGACCACGGCTGGTCCCACGCGTTCGGTTACCCCGATAACCGCGTTCGAATAGGCATCAAGCAAAGGCTGATCGCCGCCTGGCGTCGCTGTAGACGCGGCACTCGAACTGAGGTCATCCGAGCCGTATTGCGTAAAATCCAGCATGGTCAATTCCCTTGACCCGTTCAGATGGGGGTTCGATCCTGCCCTCGCAAGAGTGCTGTTTTCGGCTATGGTGAGAGCGGGGACGCGACTCGGCTCGCGTGTGGTGGGCACATTTTTGGATGATTACGGTTTCGGAAGAAAGCGCCGTCGATTTTGAAAGCACCGCCCGCATCGCGACCGAAGCGTTCGGATCGAAGGAGGTCGTCTTCTCCCCACCACGGATGAAGTGGCTCTACGAGCGCGGTTTCGGTCAAGGCAGCGCGGTTGTCGCCGCCTTCGATGACGGCGTGAAAGTCGGCCAGATCGTTCTGCTTCATCAGAAGGTCTATCTGGATGGCGAGCCCGTGATCGCCACCCAGCTGATCGACCTCTTCATCCTGCAAGCCTACCGTTCGACGACGCTGGTTCGCCGCCTCTACAAGGAAGTCGATCGGCTATGCGAGGCCAGGAATGTCCGCGTCGTAATCACCTTGCCGAACGCGATCTCGACCGCACTCAACGCGCGCTTTCTCAAGCTCCGTCCGTTTCTTTCACTGCCGGTGCGGGTCGGGATCAGCCTGGGATGGCTTTCCGGCGCACGCCTGAAATTTTCAGGACTGTTAAAGACGATGCCGAGAGAGGCGATGGAGCGGCTGTCCGGCTTTGTCACGCCAGCCACCGAGAACGGCCTGCACTGGGACGCCACGACGCTGTTCGACCGCATCAGCGATCCGACCTGCGATTACGCCATCCACGCCACCGAAAACCTGCTGCTGGTCTCCTCCTCCCGAAAGACACGGGGCATCAGCCATGCGCTGTTGTGCGGTTTCTTTGCGCGGCAGGGAGCGGCCGTCGCCTCCGGCGATATCCGCACCTTGATCCGCGCGGCCTGTCGTCTCTGGAAGCATCACGTCTTTGTCTACGCCGGTCTCAACAAGAGCCTGCCCTATCTGCCCGGGTTTGCGCTGCCGGAACGGTTAAGGCCGCCGATACTGGTGCAGTTGCGCGACTCCGCTTCGTCGGGTGAAGCCTTGCCGAGCTTCGACCGTTTTCAATTGACCGATTCCGATTTCGTGTAGCGCTTTGGAAACGTTTGCTACTGCACTCCGAGACGCGCGAGCAGCAGATCGGTCTGCTGCGCCAGCGCCCCCGCATCGGCCTGATGCACGACCTGACCTGTCTCCAGAACGTAGACGCGGTCGGCAACCGCCAGCGCGCTGTAAAGATTTTGTTCGACCAGAAGGATCGACAGCCCTTCACGCCTGAGACCGCGCACGATGTCTTCCAGGTGCTGCACCATGACCGGCGCAAGCCCCTCGGAAGGCTCATCCATCAGGATCAATTCGGGATCGATCATCAGCGCGCGGCCGACCGCGAGCATGCCGCGCTCGCCTCCGGACAATTGCCCTCCGCGGTGATGACGCCGCTCGGCCAATCTCGGAAAAAGACCGAACACACGCTCCAGCGTCCATCCGGTTTTGGCGCGCGCACCCTTCAGCATCGTCAGATGTTCGGTCACCGTCAGCGACGGAAACAATCGCCGCCCCTGCGGCACGATCGCGATTTTGCGCGCGGCGATATCATGTGGAGGCAGCCCGACTAGGCTGTCGCCGCGCCAGGTAATCGAGCCAGAACGAACCTGCGGCGGCGTGAGCCCCATGATCGAGCGGATCAGCGTCGTCTTGCCCATGCCGTTGCGGCCGAGCACGGCCACGATCTCGCCTGCTCCGACATCAAGCGAGACGCCGCGGACCACGAGCGCCTCGCCATAACCGCTGTGCAGGTCACGGACCTCAAGCATGGCGCGGCCGCCCCAGATAGACTTCCTGCACTTGTTTATTGCGCCTGATATCGTCGGGCGCCTCTTCCACCAGCACACGGCCCTCGAACATGCAGGTGACGCGATCGACGAGGCCGAGCGCCAGATCCATATCGTGCTCGATCAGCACGACTGTAATGTCTTTGTCCAGCGAACGGATGATCTCGGCGACCATCGAGCGCTCCGAAGGCGACAACCCGGCGGCAGGCTCGTCGAGCAGCAACAGCCGTGGTGAGGTGACGAGCGACAGCGCGATTTCGAGCTGACGCTGTTCACCGTAGGACAAATCCTTCACCACGACATCGGCGCGACCGGCGATCCGAACGGCTTCAAGCGCGGCAGTGATTTGCGGTGCTTCAGTGGTGTCGATATCGGGCTTGCCGAACAGCGAAAATTTTCGTGACGATCTTCCGCGCAACGCCAGCACCATATTGTCGCGCACGGAGAGCCGCGGAAACAGGTTGGTGATCTGGAAGGTACGCGACACCCCGAGCCGGGCGCGCCGGTGTGGCGGCAGGCGGGTGATATCGTGACCGTCGAACGCAATCTTTCCCGCGGTCGGCGGCAGGACGCCGGCGATGGCGTTGAACAGCGTGGTCTTGCCGGCCCCGTTGGGTCCGATGATGGCGCGGCGCTGGCCTTGCGGCACGGTGAGGCTCACGCCATCGACCGCGCGGAGAGCGTCGAACGCCACGACTACATCGGACAAAGTCAGGATCGGCTCGGACACAGCTGTTTCCGTTAACGCCGGACACGGAAGGGTCCATGCCGCAGGCTTCGTCAGGTTTCTAAGCTTTCTTGATACCCTGGAAAGTCCGCGAGTACGGCGGCTGCTTCATGTAAGTCTCCGGATCGTATTTCCAGAACTGGGAAACGTTCGGATAACTCGAAATCGGCACGTTCCAGTATTTGCCGTCGGCGCGCTTGACGACCTTGCGGATCTGGACGTCGTAAATGGGGTTGCCATAGGCATCCAGCTTGACGGTCGTGCCGAGCGGCGATCCCGTCAGTTCGGTCTTGAGCACCGAGTCGAGGAACGCATCGCGGTCCTCTGCCTTGCCGCCGATCTTCTCGAGTGCTTCCGCCACCCACATGATCCCGGAATACATCGAGAAGCCGTAGAGCGAAGGAATCTTGCCGTATTTGGCTTCGTAATCCCTGGTGAATTTCTGCGTGACGGGATTATCGGAGCCTTCCGCGAAATGGGCGGCCGCGATGATGCCTTCGCAATCGTCGCCGAGCGTGCGGATCACGGATTGATCGGTGGCGTTCATCGCACCCAATAACGGGATTTTCCCCTTTAGACCGAAGCTTGCATATTGCTGGATCAGGCGCGTCGCATCCGCGCCCGTCTCCATGGCGAAGATCGCATCGACCTTCAGATCCGCGAGCTGACCGAGATAGGGACTGAAATCGGCGGTGTTGAGCGGGTGCCAGAACTGCTGCACGATTTCGCCGCCGCCCTCGGTGAAGACCTGGGCGAGACCGCCGCATTGCTCGTGACCGAAGGTGTAATCCTGGCTGATGGTCGCGATCTTCTTGTAGCCCTGCTTCAAGGCCCAGTCGCCGAACGGATGGGTGAAGGCGCTGGCGGTATAGCCTGCGACGCGGATCACGTTCTTGATGCGCTGGCGCTGCGTCAGATCGTCGGCCGCAATGATCGGAATGAAATACGGCGTGCCGTTGCCCTTTACGTAATTGGCGACCGCAAGGCCGGTATTGGCCAGGAGGTCGCCGATCAGCAGGTGACAGTTGCCCTGCTCGACCAGACGCCTCGCTTTTTGCAGCGCCGTGTCGGGATTGGACGCATCGTCCTCGATCACGAGTTCGACCTTGCGGCCGGCGATCTGGTAATTCACGGACTCCAGATAAAATTGTACGCCCTCGACCATCTCCTTCCCGCCGGAGGCGACCACCCCGGTGAGCGGCGCCAGAAGGCCGACCTTGATCGGGCCCGCTTGCGCCCGGGCGCGCCGCCATGGCGCGGCCATCGTACCCGCGGCCGCAGCTGCGGCGGTGGAATTTCTAAGGAATTGCCTGCGGTCCATTTTCAATGTCCTCTCAAAACGATCAATTGCCTTTATAGCGTCCCTTGCCGCTTATTTCCGCGCGTTAGAGCGGCGCGCAGCATGCCGATGATGCCTTCCGGCGCACAGATCATGAGCAGAATGAAGGTCAGGCCGAGCACCGTTTGCCAGCGTTCGGTATAGGCACTCACCACATTCTCCAATGCGATGATGGCGGCCGCACCCACAAAGCCGCCAAACAGCGTGCCAACGCCGCCGGCGATCATCATCAGCACGCCCTCGACCGACTGCGCGAGTGCGACTGTCGAGGGGCTGACGAAGTTGTTGAACATCGCATAGAGCGCACCGGCAACGCCGGCGAAGAAACCGGAAACCACAAAGCCCACGAACAGATGCAGCGGAACATTATAGCCGAGACTCTTCATGCGGCTTTCACTGTCGCGGATGCCGAGCAGCGTGAGGCCAAAGGGCGAGCGGACAAAGCGCCACATCGCGTAGCTCACGAGCGCGGTGACGGTAAGCACTGCCCAGTAAAAGGCGCGGTGCGCCACCAGGAATACCGGCCGCACGTCGCCGCGCATGCCGTTCTCGCCGCCTGTCACCTGGGTCCAGCGCAGGCAGATACCCCAGACGATCATGCCGAGCGCGAGCGTCAGCAACAGAAAATAGACGCCTGAGGTGCGGACCGCGAGCAGCGCAAAGACGACCGCAACCGCGGTTGCCGCTGCCACGCCGAGCCCAAATGCGACGGCCGGCGGCAGGCCGGCCTGGGCCGAGGCATAGACCACCACATAGCCGGATACGCCGAATATCGCGCCGTGGCCGAGCGAAGTGCGCCCGGCAAAGCCGGCCAGGATATCGATCGACATCGCCAGCATGCCGAAGATCAGCATCTCGGTCGCAAGCCCAACCTGATAGTTCGAAAGTACGAGTGGCAACGCGGCTGCGATCGCCAGCAGGATAACAACGACGACAATCGCGCCCCCGCTGATGCCGGCGATTTTCATGGGCTGTGATCTCGCCTGCGTCATGTCGTGGTCGCCCGTCCGAACAGGCCGAGCGGGCGAAATGCCAATAACAGCGCCATCGGCCCGAAAATCACGAAATAAGCAAGTTCGGGACGAATGACTTGCCCGAACGTATTAAGAAGCCCGACCAGCAAGCTGCCAACCCCGGCACCGACCAGGCTGCCGCGCCCGGCGATGATGACGATCGCAAGGCTGAACACGAGAATCTCGGCATCGGCCGAGGGATAAAGCGACAGGAACGCTCCGCCCATCAATCCGCCGAGACCAGCGAGCGCCGAACCGAGCAGGAACGTGACGAGAAAGACGCGGCGGATGTTGACGCCCGACGCTTCCACCATCTCGGCGTCGTCGACGCCGGCGCGGATCAGCGCGCCCAGCCGTGTGTGGTTCAGGAGAAGCCACAGACCTGCAAACACGACAATGCCCATGGCGAGCACGAACAGCCGATAGGTCGGATAGAACGTGCCGAACACCCGCATGCCGCCCTTGAGCAGTTGCGGGATCGGCACGGTAAAACTGTCACCGCCCCAGATGACCAGCATCAGGTCGTTGAGCACAAACGCGAAACCCAATGTCAACAACACCTGGCGCAGTTCGTTGCCGCGAACAAAGCGCAACAGCCCCTGGTCGAGCACGAAGCCGATCGCCGCGATCGCCGCCATCGCGCCGAGGCCGCCGAGCACGAAGCTGCCGGTTTTGGTCGCAACCGTAAAGCCGACATAGCCGCCGAGCAGATAAAGCGCGCCATGCGCGAGATTGACGATGCGCAGCAGACCGAAGATCAACGTAAAGCCGCTTGCGACGACAAACAGCAACGCGGCATATGTCAATCCGTTGAGAAGCTGGAAGGTGCTCATCGAAAGATAGACGACACGCACGAACTCGACAATCGACGTAAAGTAGCTCGCCACCACGACCAGCAGTGCGGCGAATATCAATCCATAGAGAATCCTGAAACTCTTCATCCCCTTATGGCGCTTTCGGTCCCGTCTTGAGATACCAGTCGAGAATCTGTTCGCCGGTCATGAAGGCAACGTCGGGCTTCTGCCGGATGGTTTCGAAGATGCGGCGAAAATATTTGGTCCGGTGCGGCGCACCCATGATGTAGGGATGGATCACCAGCGCCATGACGCGCGCGGAATCGGCGGCATCCTCATAGATCTGCTCGAACTGATCGAGCGCGCGGTCCTGATATTCGGACGCCTTGTGATGCTGGATCAGCATCATGGCGACGTCGTTGCATTCCTGGGTGTAGGGAATATTGACGATCGGCGTCGTCGTGGTCTTGAGCCAGACCGGCTGGTCGTCGAGCACCCAGTCGGCGACATAGTCATAGCCTTCCTGCTTCAGAAGGTCCGGCGTCTCCCAGGTCTCGGTGAGACCGGGACCGAGCCAGCCGCGCGGCCGTTTGCCGGTTGCCGCAGCAATGACATCGGCGGTCTTGCGAATGTCCTCGCGCTCATTCTCGACCTTCTGCATGTTGCGCTGGGTAAAGCCGTGTCCGATGAATTCCCAGTGGCGCTCTTTCGCAGCATTGACGATTGCCGGATACGCCGCCAGCGCCGAACCGTTGATGGCGAGCGCAGCCGGAATCTTGAAGTCGTCGAAAACTTTAAGCAGGCGCCAGAAGCCGACGCGGTTGCCATATTCGTGCCAGGCCCAGTTCGGAATGTCGGGCGACGGCGAACCACCGGCTGGCGGCGTCAGCACCGTGCGCGGCATCGGCTGCTTCGCATCCCACTCCTCGACATTGACGATGACCCACACCGCCATGCGCTTGCCGTCGGGCAATTTCAGCGCCGGGCGTTCTGATATCGGCGCATAGGAAATGCGTTCCGTGGGCTGCATCTTATTTCTCTGGTGGCGTAATGGTGATGGTCAGCGATGGCAATCCGTCGATATGGGCCGTGATCAGATCGCCCGACACCACAGGGCCGACGCCCGAAGGCGTCCCGGTATAGATCAGGTCGCCAGCCGCTAATGTCACCTGTTTGGACAACTGCGCGATCACTTCGGGAACATTCCAGATCATATGGCCGATGTCGCCGCGCTGGCGCTCGACCCCATTGACGGACAGTGTGATCGGGCAACGCTCGAAATGTCCGGGATCTTTCTGCGCGATCGGCCCGCACGGCGCCGAAGCATCGAAACTCTTGCCGACCTCCCAGGGTAGTTTCATATCACGGGCGTCACGTTGGCGGTCGCGCCGGGTTAAATCGATCCCAACCGCATAGCCCCAGATCAGGCTGTTGGCCTGATCCACAGCGATATCGCGCCCGCCTCCACCGAGGGCGACGACCAGTTCGACCTCGAACTGGAAATCCGACGTAAACGGCGGATAGGGAACGCGCGCGCCATCCAGCACAATGGAATCGCGGGGCTTCTGGAAGAAAAACGGCGGATCGCGCTCGTCGGCTTCCTTCATTTCCCTGATGTGATCGAGATAATTGCGGCCGACGCAATAGATCCGCCGAACCGGAAAGAAGCCGCCGCCCGCGACCGCGGCTTCGGTCGCAACTACCGTCGGCAACGCATGCGGAGCCTGTCCACTCATGCCTTCTGGCTCTGATACCAGTTGAGGATCTGCTCGCCGTTCCAGTGCACCACGCCTTCGTGCTTGTTCACGTAGTCGTAGATCTGCTCGAGATACTTGATCCGGAACGGCTGGCCGGAAATGTAGGGATGGATCGCGATCGACATGATCTTGGGCCGATCCTTGCTCTCGGCATAGAGGCGATCGAAACTGTCGATGGTGCGCCGGAGCAGATGATCGCTGTCATGATGCTGCACCAGCATCATCGGAATATCGTTCAGCTCGACCGTATAAGGCAGCGTCACCAGCGGGCCCTTCTCGGTGCGGATCACCGTCGGCTCGTCGTCATAGACCCAATCACCGATATATTTGACGCCGGCTTCCGCCAGAAGTTCAGGCGTCTCCAGCGTCTGCGTCAGGCCGGGCCCGAGCCAGCCGACCGGACGCTTGCCGGTGAATTTCTCGATCACCCCCATCGAGCGCGCGATCATGGCTTTCTGGTCGGCCTCTTTGTGAATCGGTCCCTGTTCATAGGCGTGACCCATGAATTCCCAACCGGCGTCCTTGGCCTGTTGAGCGACGCGCGGATAGTCCTCGCAAACCCGCGCGTTGATCGAGAGCGTCGGCGCGATGCCATGTTTTTTGTAGAGATCGAAGAACCGCCATACACCGACCCGCATGCCATATTCGTGCCAGCTCCAGTTCGGTACATCCGGCAGCAAGGGAACGCCGGTCGGCGCCGGCAATACCTGGCGCGCCATCGGCTTGGAAATATCCCAGACCTCGAGATTGACGATGGTCCAGACGATCATGCGCGCGCCGCCGGGCAATTTCAGCGGCGGACGGTCGACGATAGCGGAATAGTCGGAACGTTCGCGCGGAAGCATGGGACCGGTCATGGCGGGTACTCTTGGTTCGATTTAAGAAAACAGCGAGATCATGCGGCGTTGGGCTTGCTCGCTGCAAGCCCTTCGAGCGCCATTACCGCATCGGTGTTCATCACGGAACCGAAGGCGGTGCGAATACACGCAAGACCCGCCGCATGCAGTTCCGGCCCGTCCATGCTGTCGACGCAGTCTTCGACGACGATCACCGCATAGTCGCGAACATTCGCCGCCGTCGTGGTGGCAAGCACGCAGGAATTGGTGTTCACGCCGGTGATCAAAAGCGTGTTGATGCCGTGAGAGCGCAGCAGGAAATCCAGATCGGTCGTAAGAAAGCAATCATAACGCTTCTTGGTGCTGACGATGAAATCGCGGGAATCGAGAAGCTGCGGCATCACCGTGCAGCCGGGGCCGCCGATGATGTTGTGGCGCATCGCGTTCTTGCGCGTGCTGTTCGGATTTTCGGCGCCCGCGCGCCAGAACGGATTGACACGGATTTCGTCGGCATCGCGATAGGACGTCACCTGATGGATAACGGGGATGCCATGGCCGCGGCACCAATCGAACAGCCGCTTGTTGGCCGCGATGACGCGCGCGGCTACGTCCGGCGCCGTCGGCATGGTCGCGACCGCCATGTCGAGATGACCGCGATGCAGGTCGATGGCCACCACGGCGGCCTTTGGATGATCGACGCCCAGATTCACGGCTGATGTCATGGCCCGCCTCAAACAAAAGGATTGAAGGAAGTCTTCAGCAATGCTCGCTGATCGATGCCGAAGCGATCGGCCAGCCAGTCGGCCAATACTTCCTGGCCGATGGTCGGATTGTCGTGCTGGCAATGCTCAGCGCCAGTTTCGTCTGGGTCAAGGACACGCAGCGTCGCATCGACGCCGTGTGCCTTGGCGTAATCGTAGGTGCTCCGCGCCGCGGTGACGGTCAGCACGTCGTGGCCCCCATGCAGCACCAGATAGGGACAGCGCATGTGTTCCAGATGCCCCTCGAGGGTGAATGGCTTCATCAACGCGTGGGCCTCGCGCATCGATTTGGCGCCGAACACCCATCTTATATGCATGGCAAGGCCGAAATCATCGTCCTTGGTACCCCACATGTCATGCACCGACCAGATCGCGCCGTGCGAAATGGCGGCCGCCAGCCGATGCTCGTAGCAGGCGGCGCGCGCGGCGTAGTAGCCACCCATGCTGGAGCCGCACACCGCGATACGCTTGGTGTCGACATCGGCGCGCATTTCCAGCCAGTCGATGCATTTGCCGATCGGTACTTCGGTGTCATGCCGGGTGTAGATTTTGTGCCGCCGCAGCGTGCCACCCTGCCCCGGCCCGTCGATCATCAGCACGGAAATGCCGCGTTGCAGGCAGCCATGGGCCTGCATGAACCACATCTCGTCCTTGATCGAGTCCAATCCGCCCATGCAGATCAGCACCGGCAATTTATCGTCGGGGAAAGGAGCACGAATAAAATAGCCGCAGATCGGCTTGCCTGGCTCGTACGGTATCTCGACCACCTCACCTGGCGGGTTGAGAGTGGAGATGAATTTGTGCGAGCAGGCTTCCATCTTCTCAAAGGTCGGCAACCGCCGCGCGTCGTCGGGCTCGAGATGGAATTCAGCCTGACGATAATAATCGGCGGCGCGCAGGAAGCAGTTCATCGCGGTACGGATATGGCCCGCTGCTTCCTCGGCAAGGGCGCGCTTCCAGTTTCGATCGGCGATGCGCATCCATTCTGTGTGCCAGCTCTCCAGATCGCCCGGGATCATCCGCGATCCCGCCTGCATGATCTCGCTGACGCTGCCGCCACCCTCCTGACTTTCGCCGAGGCCGCGGCGGAATTGGTAGGCGAGCCAGGGATGTTCGGGCCAGTGATGCCAGCCAAAGGGTTCATAATGCGGGTTTCGGTCAGTGGTGATCAGCTCGATGGCGTTTTCACCGATCTCCGCGCTCCCCACCGCCATGGATTTGGCACTCCCACCACCTGAACAACTGCGTCCATCGTTCGATGAAAGCCGGACCGAGTCAATACTAATTACATACACTTTTTGAAGTCCATCCCAACGTCAAAAGCTCATAGATCGAAAATCTCGTATAAATTCTGGATTTTCAGTAGACCCCCGTGATAGCCTCGATCAAAGTGTATACATATTTACGATGGGCGGTTGCCGCCGATGGCGGATTTGACGGAACAGACGACGGCGGAAACGGGAAGTGCAACGCGCGCCGGCAACCGCGCGCTATCGGTGATGGACCGCGTACGGGAAGCCATTCTCGGTGGCGCGGTTGGCGCCGGCGAACGGCTCAACGAAGTCCAACTCTCAAAGACGCTCTCGGTGTCGCGCACCCCGGTGCGCGCAGCGTTGCAGGCGCTCGCCGGCGAGGGGCTACTGGATTACGCGCCGAACCGCGGCTTCACGGTGCGCGAATTTCCCCTCCCCGCCATTGTCGATGCCTACGACATCCGCGCGGCGCTCGAAGGCGTCGCCGTCCGCTTCGTGGCGGAACGCGGACTTAGGTCCCAGGAAAGGGAAATCATCGAACGTGCGCTTGCCGCCGGCGATAAGTTACTGGAACGCGGCTCGTTCGAAGCCGGCGATCTCACCATCTATCGCGACATCAATGGCGATTTTCACGATGGTCTGCTGGCAGCCGCGGGCAACCGCATGCTCAGCGAAATGATCCGGATCTGTCATCACGTGCCGGTGTCGTCGAGCCGCAACATCGTGGTGTTCGAATATCACGACGTTCGCCGCCGGCACGACGACCATCACCGCATTTTTGAGGCGGTTGTCGCGCGAGAGCCCTGGCGCGCGGAAATGCTGATGCGCGAGCATGTCGCAAGCATCAAGACCTCGCTGGTCGGTTTTTTGAGCGAGCGCAGAAAGGATCTTCCAGGCGACGCTGCGACGCGCCTCGCCTGAAAGACTTGTTCAAAGCGTCCCTTACTCGACGGCAATCACGGCCGGCTTGCCGTCGCGCAACCCCAGGATCTGCAGCGGCGTATGGGCGTGGTTGTGATCGTCGGGCGCGTAGCTTCCCCCCAGCCGCGACGGCATGGTCGAAGTCTTCAAGGCCTGCTCGATCGCCGCCGGCTGGTCGGAACCGGCACGCCTGATCGCGTCGACCACGAGATAGGTCGCCTCAAACACGAAGAACGAGCGCTGCGTAGGCATAATCCCGTAATGCGCCTTGTACGAGGCAACGAAGTCCTGCACCCCGGGCTTGTCCAAAGCGGGCGTGAAGACCGCAATGCCTGATAATTCCGCCATGCCGCCCGCATCGCGGAAGGCTTGAGACGCTGACGCAAGCGCGCCCGCGAGGTCGAACCGTCCCGTCACCGGCACTTTCCAGCCCGACGCCTCATAGCCCTTGAAGAATCCGGCCGTGGAAGGGCCGAGGATCGCGACCAGCTGACCGGGCGATCCGCCCTTCAGCTTGTCGAATACCGCGCCAAAATCCTTGGTGTCCTTTGGAATGATTTCGTCCGCCGTGACGTTGATCCCAGCGTCTTTCGCGGCTTTGACGATAGCGATGGCGTTGGCATGCTGAAATTCACCGTCGTCGGCGACAACAGCGATCGATTTGACGTCCTTTGATTTCAGCCAGTGCGCAAGACCACGCATGATATCGACTTCGGAAGGGATCGTCTTGAAGGCAAAGTCGTTGCCGCTTGGGCCAGAGGCATCAACGAAATCCTGGCCCGCCGAGGTTGCAATCACCAGCGGCACCTTCGCCTGCGCCATCACAGGCATGATGGCGTGGGTGACCGGGGTACACAGCGCGCCGATGATGACCGGGACGTGCACCTCGTCGAGCAGCCGCTTGATCGCGGGCACGCCGACCTCGGGCTTGCAGGCATTGTCGGCATAGAAGGCTTCGACGGGGCGTCCGAGCACGCCACCGGCCTGGTTGATCCGTTCGAGCGCAATCTGGGCGCCATACTGCTCTTGCTGTCCGCGGTCGGCCATCGGGCCGCTGAGGATGGTGGTAATGCCGATTTTCACCGGCTCAGCGGCGTGCGCGAGTGACGTGAAAAGCAACCCCGCAGCCAAAACAATAAAGCGCATCACTTCCCCCGATATAAATCGTTATATGGCGCCGAATAGGACGTTGAACGCCTGTCCCTGTCTACTCACGAGCCTGTGCATCGACCGTCGAGAATTGTCCCTTAGGCCGGTTTTCGGCTATGGGAGGTATCCTGGGTTTATCGAACTTGATCTTGAATCCTGGCCCGCTATATCGGTGTTTTTCCGGTCTTTCCATGAGAAGAAAATGACAGCCACTGAATCCGCCGTCGAGGCGCAACCGTTTCAGGCCGAGGTTTCCGAACTCCTGAACCTGATGGTGCATTCGGTTTATTCGGAAACCGAAATTTTCCTGCGCGAATTGATCTCGAACGCATCGGACGCCTGCGACAAGCTGCGTTATGAGGCGATCGCAACCCCTTCCCTGATCGGTGACGAGGGGCTGCCGAAAATCCGCATCATTCCGGACAAGAAGGCCAATACGCTGACCATTGCCGATACCGGCATCGGCATGGACCGGCAGGAACTGATCGACAACCTCGGCACCATCGCCCGCTCCGGCACCAAGTCCTTCGTGTCGCGCCTGAAGGAGGCCAAGGACGGCACCGGCCTGATCGGACAGTTCGGCGTCGGCTTCTATTCGGCTTTCATGGTCGCTGAGCGCATCGTCGTCGTTAGCCGCCACGCCGGCAGCGAAGAGGCATGGACGTGGTCTTCCGCGGGCGGATCTGGTTTTGAAATTTCACCAGCCGACAAGGAGGATCCGCAAGCGCCCCGGCGCGGAACCAACATCGTTCTGCATCTCAAGGCCGACAAGGCCAGCTATCTCGAAGCTTACGAGATCGAGCGCATCGTCCGCGCCTATTCCGACAATATCCAGTTTCCGATCGAACTGGTCGACGACAAGGGCGAAGCCAAACAGATCAATTCGGCCAGCGCGCTGTGGCAGCGGTCGAAATCCGAACTGAAGCCGGAAGATTACAAGGAAGCCTACAAGTCGATCGCCGGCGCCTTCGACGAACCGGCGATGACGCTGCATTACCGCGCCGAAGGGCGTTATTCCTACGCGGTGCTGCTGTTTGCGCCTTCGACCAAACCGTTCGATCTGTTCGACCCCGCGCGCAAGGCAAAGGTGAAGCTTTATGTCCGGCGGGTGTTCATCACCGACGATGCGGACCTGCTGCCGGCCTACTTGCGCTTTATTCGCGGCGTCATCGACAGCGAGGACCTGCCGCTCAACCTCTCGCGCGAGATGTTGCAGAACAATCCGCAACTGGCACAGATCCGAAAGGCCGTGACCGGCCGCATCGTCGGCGAACTCGAGACACTTGCAGACAAGCAACCGGAAGCGTTTACCAAGGTTTGGGATGCTTTCAGCACCGTCATCAAGGAAGGCATTTACGAAGACTTCGAGCGGCGTGAGAAACTTCTGGCCTTGTCGCGATTTACAACCACCTCGGGTGAGGCGCGCACGCTCAAGCAGTATGTCGCCGACCTCAAGCCGAACCAGACCGAGATTTATTTCCTCGCAGGCGACAGCATCGAGCGGCTGAAGGGAAACCCAAAACTGGAATCCGCAACCGCGCGCGGCATCGAGGTTCTGCTCCTGACCGATCCGGTCGATGCTTTCTGGACGTCGGCGCCGCTCGATTTCGACGGCAAGCCGCTGAAGTCGCTGAGCCAGGGCGATATCGACTTCTCGCTGATCCCGCTTCTCGACGACAGCAAGAAGGACGAGAGCAAGCCGGAGGCCGACGAGGCCAACATCATCGCCGCGATCAAGCTGCACCTCGGTGATCGCGTTTCCGACGTGCGCGCGTCGCAGCGCCTGACCGTGAGCGCGTCATGTCTGGTTGCCGGCAGTCAAGGCCCGGACCGCGAGCTTGAACGGCTATTGGCACGGCAAAACCCCGGCCTCGTTACCAAGCCGATTCTGGAAATCAACCTCCGCCACCCCTTGGTGGCGGCGATTCCGCAAGCAGGCGACAACGCTGCCGACCTGTCATTCCTGCTGCTGGAACAGGCGCAGATTCTTGACGGCGAGCTCCCGGAAGATCCGGCGGCGTTTGCGAACCGGCTGAACCGCCTCGTCATAAGTCCCTTTTCGAAGGGGTGAAAATATTGGTGCGCGGACAGAGTGTTGGCGCAGGGCCACGCTCTGCCTTATGATGGCGTGAGCACGTCATCAGGACCGCCGCCATGCAGCACAAATTCGACCGCGCCGCCGAGGATCTCGGCAATTCGATTCATCTCGAACACGTCAATGTTCAGGTGCCGGATCAGCATCTGGCGACGCTGTTCTATGTGTCGGGTTTGGGACTGACGCGCGACCCCTATTTGATGACGTCTGACGACAATATGTGGGTCAATGTCGGCCGCAGCCAGTTTCATCTGCCGAGCGGCGAGGCGCAGGTGCTGCGCGGCCATACCGCGCTCGTCATCTCCGGGCGCAAGGCGCTGCTCGAGCGGCTGGCATCCGTCGCGAAGAGGCTTGAAGGAACGAAGTTTTCTTATCGAGAACATAACGATTATGTCGAGGCGATCTGCCCGTGGGGCAATCGCGTGCGCTGCTTTGAGCCGGATGCCGATCGCTTCGGACGCATCACGCTCGGGATTCCCTATGTCGAGTTTGACGTTCCCGCAGGCAGCGCCAAGGGCATTTGCGACTTCTATCCGAAGATCATGGGAATGCCAGCGCAACTCTGGAATGGCGACGGCACTACGGCCTCGGTGCAGGTCGGCAAGAACCAGCACCTTCTGTTTCGCGAGACCGACCGGCCGCAGCCTGAATATGACGGCCATCACGTGCAGATCTACATCACGAATTTTTCGGGACCGCATCGCGCGCTCGCCGAGCGCAATCTTATCTTCAGCGAGGACAACCCCTTTCAATACCGCTTCCGCGACATCGTCGATCTCGCCAGCGGCAAGCACCTCTTCACCATCGAGCACGAAGTGCGCAGCGCCACGCACCCGATGTTCCTGCGGCCGCTGATCAACCGCAATCCCGCCCAGACCAACCGCACCTTCGCCGCAGGCTATGACCAATGGCTCTGGGCGATGGGACCGGACCAGTACGACGGCTAGCGGCAGCAACAGAGCGACAGCAACAGGATGACCATCTTATTGTCGTTTGGGTTGCTGTGCCTTCTCTGCGCCATCCTCGCCTGGATCGATATCCGCGACGGCATCATCCCAGACTGGCTCAATCTGGCGATTGCCGGACTTGGCCTGGTCAAGATCATGATGACGGGTGATCTGTCAGCCGCGCTGCAGGCCATTGGCGAAGGCATCGCCGTTGGCGGCATATTCTGGCTGCTGCGGCAGCTTTATTTTTCTTATCGGAAAATTCAGGGGTTGGGACTGGGCGACGTCAAGTTCCTCGCCGCAGCGGGAATTTGGGTAGGCATCGCAGGAATTGCGCCTGTGTTGCTGATTGCGACGCTGACGGCATTGGCCTGTGCCGGCGTCATGCAACTGTCAGGGCGTGCGCTCACAGCCCAGACATCGCTATCGTTTGGACCGTTTCTCGCCGCCGGGCTGGTGCTAACCGCAGGCTTTCAGCAGTACGGTTTCTGATCGCGCCGGTGCCGCGATCGCTATTGTTGTCGGTCAGGCCGCTGGCGCGCATTGACGGGCTGTGGCTTTCCGGGGTCGGCCCCGACCACCGGTGCTTCACTGCGGACGGCGACGACCGGTTGCCCGAGGCCCGGTTGCGGCAAGGCCACAACGAAGCTCTGCTGGTTTTTTTGAAACGTCGTTTCGCGACCCTGAACCGATTGCAGCGTCCATCCCTGAAATTCCTCGCCTAGGCGCAACCGGAGCACGTTCTTGCTCGCCTGATCGACAAAAATACCAAATTTGTCTTCATCGCCGGCAATGGTGCCGACCAGCGAAAGCTGCGGCTGCTCGGCCTCCTTCGGCTTGGGAACCACAACCTTTGCCACCGTCACCGCTGACGGAGGCGGCGCCGGCGGCCGGCGCGACCGCAAGAAGATTGGACGCTCACGCGTGACGGAAAATTCCTTGAGCGGCATCGCCCATAATGGATTGGCGCTCAACGCGCGTTCGGCAGGCGCGTTCGCCGCAGCCGGCGGAATGGTGGCGACGGTAGTGGGCTCGCTCGACTTTGCGGGAGCCGAAGAAGCGTCGGCCGCCACGAGGTTGGACTGATCGTCGCGAGAATCGGAAATGGCATCGGAAGCGGATGCGCCTGCGCAGAACGGCAGAGTGACGACCAGAATCCGGATGGCGTATTTTCGCATGATCATTTTGCACCCTGCCATTGTCCGGATACGCCGAGCAGGAACCGCAGTTTGCCGTCACCCGATGTCGTTGCCACCTGAACATCGAGCTGGTCGATGAACAAAAACGGCATTCCGGCTTCCAGGTCGTAAAGCAGGGGTTGCAGCGCGGCCTGGTCGAGTTCGCAGTTCGCAACCATGCTGACAAATCCGGTCTTGGCCTGCGGGCCTTGCAGGTCAAGCTGCGACGACAGCACACTGCCGCCCGCCTTTGTCACCGCGCCGGCGACGCGCTGCAGAAGGGCTGCGCCCGCCACCGTCACCGTCGCGCCCTCGAGAAAGGCTGAGCCCGTAGGCATGCCGGCATCGCCCGGTCGCGCACCGGCCGCGGGGACCTTGCGGCCCTCCAGTTGATCCAGCATGGCAGCCGTCTCCGCGACTGACGCCCGCTTGCCGAGGATGTCGACAAGGGAGCCGATGGCTACCACCAACAGGACGATTACAACCGCAGCGTAAGCGGTCGCGGCCACCGGCGGCGAGTTCACAAGCGATTTTCTTAGAGTAGCGACGGTGCTCATATATTCGATCCAAAGGACGGCGTAATTCGGGCTTCGATATGGAATTGCTCACCCGGTTCGTTCTGCGCACGCGTGGTCGGCGCAAAGAATGTCGCGCGTGCAAACTGCGGCGACTTCTCGATCAGGCGGATGAGGGATGGCGCGTCCTGAGTCATGCCGACCACCTGAACCTTGTCGCCGTCGATCCGAAGCTCGGTGACATAGGTGCCGTCGGGCAACGCTTTCGACAGCGCTTCCAGAACGACGACGCTCAAGGGACCGGTCTGTTTGCGCTTGGCGAGCAGGCCGAGCGCCGAACTTCCTTCAGGGCCAAGACGCAGCGCGGCTCGCCGCTGCGAAATCCGGCCCATCAACTGCTGCTGTTCGGAATCAAAGCTGTCACCGAGATAGGCGCCCACCAGCAGCGCGACCGCGGCTGCCGCTCCGGCCGCGAGCAGGACCGCGCGCAACATGCGTGGCGTATCGAACATACGACCGGCCGCGCTGCCCAGCGCTTGGTCGAAGACCTTGATGGTTGCAGCGGTATCGCCCGCGGCGGGAGGCACGGCAAATGCTGCGAGCGATTGCGCGCCGAGGCCGGTGGCAAGTTGAACCAGCGGTTCGATCTGCTGTTTCGAGGTCGCGGCCAGCGTCAGTTCAATTCTGTCCTGCCCGGTCTGGGAGGGCGGACTCCAGCCGAAGACGGCATCTTCCGCCGGCCACGGTGTCAAACGGTCGATCTGGGTGCGGATCATGCCGTCGAGGAAATCCTCCGCCTGCTTCGGAAAATCAAGCGGCCGAAACAAGACCTGTCCCGGTGCAAAGGCGGTTTCGATCCGGCTACCGCGGAAGGCGGCCTGCCAGTCCGCCGGCAGCGATGGGCTCGGCCGGCCGTTGGCCATGCGAAATGAAATGTCCGGCAGCGCAGGCCCTTTTGCCGCCGACTTCAACCTCGCGGTCAGGACTCCGCCGCTGTCCCCGCTGAGCATGATCTGCGACCGGCGCGTATATCGGCCGATGGCGAAATCGACCGCCTGGGTCACCGCCGACATCCATTCGTCGAACAAGCTTTTTGCTTCCGATAAAATCGTCATCACCGACCTGCCTGTCTGGGGGGCCGGGTCCCGGTCTCCGCCTCGTCCTGCCAGGACAATATTTTGAAAGGCTCCGTGTCCTTCGCGCTGTCCTTGGCCTTCGCGTTGGCGTTGTCCGTGCCCTTGGCGCTGTCCTTCTTGCCTTCCGCGCTGTTCAACAGGATGACCGCTTCGATCGATTTTCGGCGGCCGTTGTCGAACCGTATCGTCGTCAGCACGCGAAACGCCTTGGAGTTCGGCAAGTTCGCGGCAGCCTTGCCCGCCGGACCGAGCGCGGCCGCGATCGCTTTCTGATCGCGCGGCAAAGACGACCTCTGTTTCAGAAAATTGTTGAGCACGTCCGCCGTCATCCCCGGCAGCGCGGCAATCACTTCCGGCGGCGCGAGCAAGACGTCGATATCGGCCGAATTGCTGAAGACGGTCAGATAAGGCAACGCGCGCTCGACCATGGCCGGCGAGACACCCAGCACCAGGCTGAGTTCGTTGATGTGAGCAAAAGGCGCTTGCCTTGGCGAATAAGCCAGACCCGAAGCCAGATAAAGCGGTTCCTCATCGTTGGCCGCACCGGCCTTGGGCAACGACCGCCATCCGACGATGCGGTCGCCGATCTGCTCCGCCGCCTTTTGTTCCGCACCAAGGACCTCAAACAGGTTGGCGAGCATTTCTTTCGATGCCTTGTTGAGATCGACCCGCGCCGCTTCCGAGGTGAAGGTGACGAACGCCTCCCCATGATCCATCCGGAAACGGAACGACCCCTGTGCCGGGCGCTCTTTTTCATCCGCCAACAGCAACCGATAAGCGGCCAGTTCCAGACTGGCCGACGCCAGCGCCTCGCTCTGCACGCCGATATCATTCGCGCCCAGGGCGCGCGCCGAATTGGACAGATAGACTGAAAAGATGGCCACAAGCGCCGACAACGCCACCAGAATCCAGAGCACGGCTACGATAACGAAGCCACGCTCCGAGGACGACGCAGTTTGCCTGAGGGGCTGTCTCATTGTGAAACGCCCTGCCCTGTGCCGCCCGCCTGCTGCGAACCACCCTGAGCATTGGCCGGCGCACCACGGTTGTCGTCGCACCCGCCGCCCGGTTGCTGTGCGCTCGGCTGCTGTGCGCTCGCCTGCTGTCCGCTCGCCTGCGGTCCGCTGGCCTGCGGTCCGCTCGGCTGCTGCCCGCTCGGCTGTTGCCCGCTGGCCTGCGGCTTGCAATCACCTTGCGCGGAGGACTGAATGTGTATGGATGCCACCGTCGAGATCGTGAGAACGCGTCCGCTTGATGCGTCGCTCACGGTCAGCCTGATTTTCGACGGCAGCCGCTCGGCATCCCGCCAACTGCTTTTCCACGCATGGTCGTCGCCCGCATAAGCAAACGTCAGCCGGTAGGGCGCACGCAGCAGCACCACGGGCTCGCCGAAATGAAATTGATCGGCGGGCGACAACTCCGGCGGCAACGGCCGGAACAACGTTCGCGAGCGGACCGTTGCGAGCCCACCCTGGTCGGTGGTCTCACCCAGATGCACCACGTCGAGACCGAGTCCGGCGTTCGGGCCGAGCGCCGTGCGCACAAAGGTCACCGACCGCTCCGATCCCGAAAAGAACGGCGGCTGTTTCTCGGCGCGACTGACCGGGACGCTCTCGGCCACGGCGAGGTCGTCGGCAATCCGCTGCAATGCGATACCGATCTGCTCGCTGCGCTGAATGCGATCGAGGCCGCGGTTCCAGTTCGGAAGCCACTGCGCGGTGAGGTTGGCCAGCGCCGAAAGCACGAGCCCCATCAACGCCAACGCCACAAGGGTTTCGACCAGCGTAAAGCCGCTCTCATTTGTTTGTTGCCTGGCCCGCGCGGTCATTGCTGCTGCCGCCCATGCATCAGGCGCACCGTGCTGAGGTCCATCACGGCGCCGGAGGGAGAACGCACCTGGATCCTGACAAGGGCGGGAATCCATGCGACGTCCTCGCCGCCTCCATTCGATTCGTCAGCCATCGGGCCGACGTTGATCTGCCACTGATGATCGTTGGTCTTTCCCGACCATGTGCCGACGCCTATCTCCGCATGCAGCGGCACTTCCGCCGCCATCACCGAACGCACCGTCTGCATCAGCGTCACATGCTGCTCCAGCGAGCGAACCCCGCGCACATTGGTCGACATCACCGACCCGATCGCCACGATCGAGATGGCAACGACGGCAAGCGCCACCAGCACCTCGATAATCGTGAAACCGGCGGCGCGGCCGTCAATTGGTGATGTTGCGCGAAACAATTTCGACCCTTCCGGTCAGCCAGTTGACGCGAACTTCGTAGCCGACATCCGCCCGCGTCAATGCGACGGTCCCACCGCACGACATGCCGCTGGCAAAGAAACTGATCGTCAACAGCGCCTCGCGCTGGTTGCAGGTGCGCGGCAGCAGCGTCTCGAAATGGACGTCGTCCGGGATGCGGATCATGTCCGCGCTTGAGCCGGAGCGGATCGTGTGGCTTCCCGCATCGACGAAGGTCGCCACGCCCGTTCCGCGCCGGATAGCGGCACTGCGATCTTCTTTCAGAAGCGCCGCCGTCTGCAGCACATAGCCCTGCAAGCGGGCGCGCGAGGTGTTACGGGGAATGAACGGCAGGAGCACAGCCGCCATCATGGCGATGAGCGCCAGCACACATACCATTTCAAGTAACGTAAAGCCGCGTTCGGACGGTCTACTCATTTTTCGCATTTACGAGGTTTTCTGTCGAAATATCGGCGGCGATCCCACTTCCGCCCTCCTGCCCGTCCGAACCGTAGGAGATGATCTCATAGGGTCCGCGCTCGCCCGGCGAACGGTACACATAGGGATGGTTCCAGGGATCGTTCGGCAGGCTGCCGCCCTTCAGATAAGGCCCGTTCCAGGCCGCAACACCGGGGGTACGCTGCACCAGCGCAGCCAGACCCTCCGACGTCGACGGAAAGCGCCCGGCGTCGAGATAGAACAGGTCAAGCGCGCCCGAAAAACTCTGCAACTGAATCCGCGCCGTCTTGACCTTGGATTCGTTGAGATAATTGAGAACGCGCGGCCCGATCAAACCCATGATCAGGCCGATAATGGTGATGACCACCAACATCTCGACCAGCGTAAATCCCTGCTGGCCGACGTTGGGCCGGCGCTCGCGCTTCTCGTTTGTCGCAAAAAAAATGCCAACGCCTTTAAGCATCTGATCCAATCCTCGCTCTACCCGACTAGTTGTGTAACCGACAGCAGCGCGGTCATGACCGATACGATCAGCCCTCCGACCACGGTGCTGATGCTGATGATCGCAAGCGGCCCGACAATACCTACGATACGGTCGAGGCTGCGCTGCAGTTTCGCTTCGTAGAATTCGGCGACCCTGCCCGCGAGCACCGGCAATTGGCCAGTCTCCTCGCCGAGCCGCAGCATGCGGATGGCCATTGGCGGCATATTGCTCGATGCCAGCAATGCGTCCGAAAGCTTGCCGCCGTGACGCACGCGGTCGGCGGCCGTCGTCCAGACCGTGACATTTCCGGTCACCGCCATGATGTCCACCAGAATGCGCAAGGTGGCCGTGAGATTGACGCCGCTGCTGAGCAGCACGGCGAGATTCCGGCAGAACAGGCTGGTGCGGTAGAACTGAAAGATGTTGGCGATGCCAGGGGTTTTCGCGACGAACGACATCACCGCACTCCAGGTGCCGGGCCGGCGAAACAGCCACCACAGACCCGCAATCACAAAGGCAACGCTAAGCAATACCGGGGTCGCATTCGCCCGGAGGAAGTCCGACAGCTTGATGAAACCGCTCAACGCGGTGTCGGACTTGGCGCCGAAGTCCTGCAACACCGAAGAAAATTGCGGCAGAACGAACAGGATGAAGAACAGCATCACGCAAACCGCGGCGATCAAGACAAAGAGCGGGTATTGCATCGCATCCGTCAGCTTGCGACGCATCTGCTCGGACCGTGCCCGCTCGGCGCCCAGCATCTCGAGCACCTGATCGAGCGTTCCGGATACCTCGCCGACCCTGACGAGCGCGATATACATCGGGGGAAACAACGAGGGATGCGCCGCAACCGCGCTGGCGAAGCTCTCGCCGGCGAGGACCGAAGCCCGCAAGCGCGCGACCACGGGTCTGAGCCTGCCGACATCGGTATCGTTCGCAAGCAGTTCGAGGGCATCGTCCAGACGTGCACTTGCCTTCAGGAGCAGCGCGAGGTCTCTGGTAAACGTCGTCACTTCGGCCGAACTTGGCCGGCCAAAAAAGCCAAAACCATCGCTCGCGGCCGCGGACTTCCTGTCCTCGACGGTTTCGATCGGCAGCAGGCGCAGATACTCGATGCGGCGGGCGACTTCCGCAGCCGTCGGCGCCGAGAGCGTGCCGTTTACGACCTCTCCGTTCTGTGTCAGGGCCCGATAGCGGAAATTAGGCACGATCTTTACCTCACCGTATTGTGGTGACGCGAAGCAGTTCCGCCGGCGAGGTCAGGCCGGCGCGACACTTCGCGATACCGTCTGCGACCATCGTCGTCATCCCGGCGCGGATCGCAGCGTCATCGATCTTGTGACCATCGGTCTTTTCCCCGATCAGCGAGCGAATTTCGTCGGTCAGTTCGAGTATTTCGAACACGCCCAGCCGGCCACGATAGCCGGTGCCGCTGCAGCGTTCACAACCGCAGGGTGCCTGAAGGATTTCTCCGGCGCGGAAGCCGAGCGCGGTCAGTCGCGGGTCCTCGGTAAAATCCGTCTGCAGAAGCGGCTTCGGCGTCTTGCAACGGTCGCAAAGTTGCCGGACCAGCCGCTGCGCCACCACCGCCCGCAAGGTCGAACGCAACAGATATCCCTCGACGCCAAGATCGAGCAGGCGGGGCACCGCCGCCGCCGCCGATTCCGTATGCAGCGTCGTCAGCACGAGATGCCCGGTCAAGGCCGCGTGGATCGCAACATGCGCGGTTTCGTTGTCGCGCACTTCGCCGACCATGATCACATCCGGATCCTGGCGCACAAAGGAGCGCAGCGCCGCGGCGAAGGTCAGTCCGATAGCGGGCTTGACCTGCGCCTGGTTGACGCCGGGGATGTCATATTCGACCGGGTCTTCGACGGTCAGGATCTTCCGCCCCGGCTCGTTCAGGATCGACAGGACCGTTGCCAGCGTCGTGGTCTTGCCGCTGCCGGTCGGTCCCGTGACGACGATCATGCCGTGCGGCAGCTTCAACAGCCGCCGGAGTTTCACCTCGTCGGCCGGAGAGAACCCGAGCTTTTCGACCACCAGCAACCCGCGATCCTTCGGCAGGATACGAATAACCGCGGCTTCCCCATGCTGCATCGGCATGATAGCGACGCGAATGTCGATGTCGGCGCGGCCGACACGTAAGCGAGCGGCGCCGTCCTGCGGCAAACGGCGTTCGGCAATATTGAGGTTGGCGATAATCTTGATGCGGGAGATCACCGCCTGCGGCAGCACGCCGCTGGGCGCAGCGACCGGCCGCAGCAAGCCGTCGATGCGCATGCGAACCACCAGCCCGGCCTGGAACGGCTCGATGTGGATGTCGCTGGCACGCAGTTCGACGGCCTTTTCCAGAAGATCGTTAACGGCGCGAACCACCGGCGCGCCGCTGGCAAGGTCGCGCAAACTCTCGATGTCGTCTTCCCGCAGAAGAAACTGGCCGCTCGCATCCGCCGGTTCCGCGCTATCTTCGCCGAGGCGGCGATCCAGCACGACCTTGAGGTCTTCGACCGAAGCTACCATGATCCCGACATCGCGCCGCAGCACGATTTCAGCGGCGCGCTGCGCTGCCCTGTCGGTCGGATCGGCAACCGCCAGGGCGGCATTGCCGTCGGCGGTTTGATAGGGAAAAACCATCATCTCCCGCAGGAACCGCTGCGAGAACGTTTCATTGAGCGCCGACGCCGATAAGAGTTCTTGAAGCGTGACGCGCTTAAGGCCCGCAAAGCGGGCCACCTCGTCGGCAAAATCGTTCGGCGAAAGGTCGGTCAGTTCCCAAAGCCTGGATTGCGCGCGCCCGCCCTGCTCGGTCGACTGGCCGCCCGGCGCCGCCGACTGCACGAGGTGGTCGTTGCGACGAAGGTGCTCCAGGAATTGCAAGGACTCGTCGCTGGTCATGGTGGTTCCAGTGATGCCGTAACTTGGCGCGGAATATTCCGCGCAATGGAGTTTCTTGATGGAAGGCGGGGTTCATCCACCGCGCCTCGCACCGCTTTTCCCGGCAGGCGCCCCGATTGTCGGGCCCCATTGACTGCATGTCGTCGGGGACCGCCGGGAGGTTATTGATCCCAAACGTGACAGCTTTACGAAGCCGGCCGGGGAGTATGCAACACAAAACAACAATACAAAAGAAAATGAATGCCCCCCTTTCCTCTGAGGCCTGATCCTGATTTGATCCCTGTCAGTTGGGAGACGGGGATCTTCAAGCTTAAATCAGGCTCGGCCTGAAACTAAAGTGGTGGCGCCGTATCTTTCCGACGGTGGTGATCTGTAGTTATTACTGTCATGTTTCGCCGCTACGAAGCTGCTCCGGTTCTAGGTCCGAAAAGGATTTAGAGCCCGAAGAAGATGTTAAAGAGTTGGGACGGCGGAATGTTAGGTGTAGGCAACCGGGGTCTGTTCCCATCGGTGCGGAGCAGTATCTGTGCTCCGTGTTTACTGGTGTCGATTCTTGCACTGACGTCCTGCAGTTCGGCGCTTGTAGGGTCCAACAACACCGCTCCCCCCGATATCGATGTCTTCGACAAGGTGCGCTCGCTCGACATCTTGCCGCGTTATCCGACGCAGGCCGGCACATCGACGACTTCAAGCGGCCCGCGGGCGCAACCGGTGGTCTTCCAGGGCGCCGAAGTAACTGACATTGCCGAGGTGCGTCCGCCGCCGGCGTCGAGCGGAAACGGCTACGATCTTAATTTCGAAAGCGCCCCGGTCGCTACCGTCGCCAAGGTCGTGCTCGGCGATATCATGCAGACCGGCTACACGATCGATCCAAGAGTCCAGGGAACCGTCAGCCTGGTCTCGGTGCGGCCGGTTCCCAAATCGGACATCCTCTTCGTCCTGGAAAATGCCCTTCGGATCAGCGGTGTCGCGCTGATTCGCGACACGGCGGGTTATCGCCTGACCCCGGTGGGCGACGCCATTGGCGCGGGCCACGTCGATTCCGCAGGCAATACCGAGCCGGGATACGGCGTGTCGGTTGTTCCCCTGCAATATGTCTCGGCGCAGACGCTGCTGAAGTTGATGGATAGTTTCGCGACCAAGCCGGGCGTCGTTCGCGCCGACACCGGACGCAATTTGCTGCTGATTCAAGGCACTGGCCCGGAACGTCGCACCGCGGTGGAAACCGCGATGAGCTTCGATGTCGACTGGATGCGGGGGCAATCGATCGGCATCTTCCCGATTGCCAACAGCGGACCTGAACCCCTTATCGTCGAGCTGGAAAAAATCGTGGATTCCGGCGAAAACGGCCTGAACGCGAACTTGATCAAGCTGCAACCCGTCGCCCGGCTGAACGCGATCATGGTGGTGAGCAAGAAGCCGGCTTTGCTGCGCACCGTCGAAAACTTGATCAAGCGCCTCGACCGTTCGGATACCACCAGGACAAGCGTTCACGTTTACAAGATAAAATACGGCGAAGCCAAGCAGATCGCACGCGTGCTCACCGACATGTTCGGCGGCGGATCGTCCAACGGCGGCCTGCTCGACAGCCCCGATAATCAAATCGCGCCGGGATCCGGAACTTCAGCGAGCGGCGGCGATCGCAGTTCCTTCGGAAACAACACCAGCGGCGGCGGCGGCATTGGCGCCGGCAATTCCTCCTCGCAGCCAGGCGCCGGCTTCGGCTCCCGCCTGGGCACCGCTTTTGGCGGACCGCAAACCGGCGGCGCCAATGGAGGAAATCTCGGTCAGCTGGACAAGGGGAATGGCCCCGGCGCGGGCGGACAACCGCTCTTGCAGAATGTCAGGATCACCCCGGACGTCGTCAACAATACGCTTCTGATCTACGCCGATCAGGGCAACTACAAGGTTATTGAATCGGCGCTGCGACAAGTGGATCAGCCGCAGCTCCAAGTCTCGATCGACGCCACGATCGCCGAAGTCGACCTCACCGACGAACTCCAGTTCGGCGTTCAATCATATTTGACCAGCCACGCTTTGGGACTACGGCCCGACCAGGGTTCCATTCTCAACTCGACAGCGACGACGTCGCCGGCCGCCGCGGCTGCCGCCACCGCATCGACGGCGGCGACGACCACAACAGGCACGGTAGCAACCACCGCTGGCGCCGCGGGAACGGCCGTGAACAGCTTCATCAGCCAGGCTTTTCCCGGATTTAACTTCCTGGTCGGACAGCAGGCGCAACCGGCCTTGATCCTTTCCGCACTGCACAACGTCACCGCCGTCAAGGTGTTGTCCAACCCGTCGCTGGTCGTGGTCAACAACCAGTCGGCGACTCTTCAGGTCGGTAACCAGGTTCCCGTCTCAACCGGCTCGGCAAGCGTTCTCAATGCGGCGACCGCCAGCAGCAACACGATCGTCAACACCGTCGACTATCGCAACACCGGCATTATCCTGCACGTTTCTCCCCGTGTCAGCGCCGATGGCAATGTGAGACTCGAGATCGAGCAGGAGATCAGCAACGTCGTGCCTTCAAGCAATGCGTCCACGGCGTTGACCCCGACCATTTCGGAAAGAAAGGTCAAGAGTTCGATTTCCATCGCCAACGGACAAACCGTGCTGCTGGCCGGACTGATCCAGGACCAGAAGAACGAGAGCAAGAGCGGAATTCCGTTGCTGGATGAACTTCAGGGAATCGGCAATGCATTCGCTACCCAAGACAACACCAAGACGCGCACCGAACTGATCATCTTCATCCGTCCCCAGATCATCCGCGACAGCATGGACGCGCACAACGTCGCCGAAGAGCTGCGTTCCAAGCTGCGTGGCACCCTCAGTACGAGCACCCTCAGTGAAACACACGGCCCAACCCTCCATTAATGCCCTGTCGGTGCTCGTGTTGGCGCTTGCCTTTCTCGCCAGCACCAACAGCTTCGCCGGAGAGTACCAGCATCACCTGAGCGAGGGGCAACCTGTCGTGGTGGCGTACGGAAACGCCCGGGCGGTGGGACGCCTTGGCTTCCGGTACGAAAATGGCTTCGGCGTGCCGCAGAATTATGCCGCGGCAGCCGATCTCTACCGGCGCGCGGCGGAGCAAGGCGATGCTTTCGCCCAAAGCAGGCTGGGCCTCTTCTACGACAAGGGCCACGGCGTTCCGCTGGACCTTGTTCTTTCCTACAAATGGCTGGACATTGCGGCAGCGAGGGCGTCGCGGCGCGAGTATGACTTCTACTCGAGGCTTCGCGACGCGGTCGGCTCGAAGATGTCGCTGGATCAGGTTATCGAAGCTCAGAAGCTGGCTTTGATATGGACCGCGAACTGGGAGGCGGAGCGCCGCTGAGCCGCCGTCATCCCTCTTTAGTTCCTTGATTGAGCACGATCTCGCGCAAACGAGTTCAGCGTTTGTCGTGAGTGAAAACCGCTACTTTTCCGCATCAAGCATCTGGATCGGGCGACCAGTCCCCTCGCCAGATCCATCGGCGGTCTCGGTAAATCCGGCTCGCAGCTCCGCGACTGCCGTCGGCATGTCGATGCCGCCAACCCAGCGCCCCACGACAAGCGTCGCGATGATGTTGGAAGTCAGGTTGGTTCCGGCGCGGATCTGCGCCATGAAGCGGTCGGCACCGAGTAGCAGGGCGATGCCGGCGACCGGTACTGCATCGACCACGGGAAGCGTCGCCGCAAGCGCGATAAAGCCGCCTCCGGTCACGCCTGCCGCGCCCTTGGACGTGAACAGCATCACGAACAGCACGCTCAACTGGTGCCAGATCGTCAACTGAACATTGAATGCGTGCGCCAGAAACAGGACCGACATCGTCATGTAGATCGCGGTCCCGTCCATGTTGAGCGAGAATCCGCCGGGCATCACCAGCCCCACGACCTCCCTGGACACTCCGAGTTTTTCGAGTTTCTGCATCGAGCGCGGCATCATGGTTTCTGCCGAAGTTGCCGCGAACACGAACAGGATTTCATCCTTGAAATAATTCAGCACGCGGCCGATGCCGAAGCCGGAAAGGCGAAGAAACCCGCCAAGCACGATCAGGACGAACAGGATACTGACCACATAAACCGACGCGACGAGCTGACCGAGGTCGAGCAATGTGCGCAAGCCGTATTTGCCGACCGTGAAAGCCATGGCGCAGAGCGCGGCGATCGGCGCGCAGACCATGATAATCCGCACCATGCCGAACAGTGCAGCCGCCGCCGACTCCAGAAAGACCACGACCGGCTTGCCGCGGTCCTGCGCGAGGCTGAGCCCCAGCCCAAGCAGCACGGCCACGAAAAGAACGGGCATGATGTCGCCCTTCACGAAGGGCTCGACAAAGGAGTTCGGAATGATCGAAAGGAAGAAGTCGGTCAGGTTGGCATCCTTGGCGACCTTGGCATAAGCCTCAACGGCCTTGGGGTCGAATGCGGCCGGGTCGGCGTTGAGCCCTAATCCGACTTGCCAGACATTGCCGACGATCATTCCGATGATCAGCGCAAGGGTCGAGGCGATCTCGAAATAGATCAGCGCCTTGACCCCGACATTGGCGACACGGCGGATGTCGCGCATTTTCGCAATGCCGATCGCAATGGTGGTGAAGATGATCGGACTCACCACGACCTTGATCGCCTTCACAAAGGCATCGCCGAATGGCTTGAGATGGACGGAGAAATCCGGAAAGGCGTAGCCCAGCGCGGCCCCGAGAACGACCGCCGCGAGCACCTGCACGTAAAGCTTGCGATAGAACGGCACGCCTGAAGAAGAGGTTTTGGCGCTCGCCGGGTGGGGCGCTGCCGTCTCGGAGGATGGACGGTCGATTTCGAACGCAGTCATCGATTTTCCTTCGAACGTCCGCGAAAGACGGCTTCGGCCCGTAAGGCCGCGCCGTCCCCTCTCCTTCTCGATTCCGTCAGGTCTATTCCGCGGCCACGCGATTGAGGACAGCGTGACCGTGGGTCTTGACCACGACCTTGATCGCATCCTCGATGCGTTCGCGGGCATATTTCAACGCCGTCGGCAGATCCTCCAGCGCAAAGGTGTGCGTATGCACCTTGGTGGCGTCGAAGCGCTTCTGCGCCATGAACGCCTCGGCGCGGTGGGTGGCGCTCTTGCCTTCGCCGCGAATGCCGTAAACGTAGATATTGTTGCGGACGATATGGGCGATATCGACCTCGGCCGGCTTGCCAGGGAATGCCGCCAGACAGATGCGGCCGCCGCGATTGACCATGCGCGCGGCCTCGTTGACGGCCTCCGGCGCGCCGGAACATTCGACGACGTAGTCGACGCCCTTGCCGCCGTTCAGCTTGCGCACCGCCGCAACCGGATCTTCTTTCTTCGCATTGATGACATAATCGGCGCCAAGCTCGCGGCCGATCTGAAGGCGATTGTCGCGCGTTCCGGTCAGGATCACCGGGTGCGCGCCCAGCGCTTTCGCAACCGCCACGCCGAGCAGTCCGATCGGACCGGGGCCGGTGACCACGACACTCTCGCCCGCGACAAGGCCACCCAATTCGGTCAGGCCGTACATGGCGGTACCGGCGGTGACGACTAATGTCGCTTCCTCGTCCGACATTTCATCTGAGATCGGCACCAGCGTATTGATGCTGTTGACCGCGTACTCGGCAAACCCGCCGTCGGTCGTGAAGCCGTTGGCGCGATGCCCCTTGTCGACCTCGCCATAGTTCAACCCGTAGTTATGACATGCCGTGTACATGCCTTCGCGGCAGCGCTTGCACTGGCCGCAGCCGGCGTGAATTTCGACGGTGACGCGTTGGCCGATCCTGTATTCGTCCACACCCGGCCCGAGGGCTACGACCGTGCCCATATATTCGTGGCCCGGCGTGAAATTCTTGTTGAAGGGCTGGCCACCTTGAATCATGGCCGGCGGGCCGTGGTGAATGATCTCAAGATCGGTCGCGCAAATCGCAACCGCGTCGATACGCACCAGAACCTCGGCCCGCTTCGGCACCGGCACCGGCTTGGTCGTCAGCGTCAGCTGATCGGGATCGCCCAGTACCCAGGCCCGCATACTGTCCGGAATCGGAAAGTCGGGCGAAGTCTTGACGTGGTCGGGCTGGTACATGGTTTCACTCCTGAATCTAGCGTTATTCCGCCGCTATGCTTTTGACAGGTCCCCGCAGGATGGCGCCGGGCGCGCCAAGTTCGGCGGACAATTCATCGGCGGCCGCAATCACGTGAACCTTGATCTGATCGATATAGTCCGGCGTGGCGCGGAAAACCGGCGCTGAGACGCTGATCGAGCCGACGACCGCGCCGGCGTGATCTCGAATGGCCGCGCCCACGCAGATCACGCCGATCTGGAACTCCTCCCGGTCGATCGAAAATCCGTTTCTCCGCACGAGCCGCAAATGTTCTTTCAGTTTCTCGAGGTCGGTCATGGTATTCGGCGTGAATGGCGCGAGCCCCTTGTCCGCCGCGATCCGGTCAAGCTCCGTCGGCGGCAGCCAGGCGAGAATGGCCTTGCCCGTTGCGGTGGCATGCGCCGCGCCTGAATTACCGCCGAAGCCGGCTTCGACGCGAACGGCATGCCGTGCCTCGCGGCGCAGCACATGGACCAGATTGGTGTCCTGCATGATCGCAAGCTGGACGGCTTCCCGGGTCTGATCGTTCAGGCGATCGACGAAGCTCTGCGCGCGCCGCGGCAGATCCACTTGCCGCAGACAGGCGGCGCTGAGGTGGAGAATGCGAGAGCCCAGAACGTAGCTGCGGCTGTTGATGCCACGCGCCACGTAACCCCAGTTGTGCAGGGTCGAGATCAGATGATGGCAGGTCGAAACATTCAGTCCCGCGGTAGCCGCGATTTCCGTCAGCTTTGCTTCGCCGCCGGCATCCGCGATGACGTCGAGAATAAGAAAGGCGCGATCGAGCGCCTGGATGCCACCATGGTCTCGTCCTATCGGCGGACGCGCCGGCATGACGCCTCGCCTCTCAGTCGCTCTTTCGGACGGCATCGGCATAAGTCCTCGCGGCCATTATTTCCGGTAATAGGACCCATTCCGCAGGGCGAAAGCAACTTAATTTTCATATCGCGATTATGAATTTCATTAGATGAAATCGTCACCTTTATTGACAGCCGTGACCTTGTTCCGGCGGTAGGGCGCCGCGCGGCCTACCGGATGCGCGTCTCGATCCTGGCCGACAAGCTTGTCGCGGACGGCTTTCAAAGAGCGCGCGCCGATGCGCTTGCGATCCTGTGCACCTCCGCTTTGCAAGGCGCGCTGATCCAGGCGCGCGTCGAGCGCTCAGGACGTCCGCTTGAAATCACCGCTTCTGAACTGGCAAAGCTGATCGAGGCTGCAAAAAACTAGAGCCGGCCATCTGCCGCTGCCGGTACTGGCGGGGGCTCAGACCAAAGGTCCGGCGAAAGGCCCTGCTGAAGCTGCTCGATTCGGAAAAGCCCCAGCGGAACGCGATACTGGTGATGCTCTCTGCCGCCAGACTTGGATCAGCCAGCTCTCGACGGCAGTTGGCGAGGCGGTGATCGAGAATCGATTGCGCGACGGTGAGAGCTTTGGCGGCACGATAAAGCTGCTGAAGATGGCCGGCGGAGATTCCGATCGAGCTGGCAACCTGTTCGACCGACAATCCCGCATCATGCAGATTTTGCAAGATATAGGCATCAGCGCGAGCGACATGATCGCAAGCGGCACGCCCCGCCATTTTCCGCCCTTCATCGCGACGCACCGCGCGCATCGCCAGCGCAAGATGGCCAAGGCAGGAATTGGCCGCTGCCGCGAGGAAGACCGGTTCGATGATCGTCGCGTTGCGCTCGAGCAGCAAAAGGTTCTGGCGGGCGATCGCCGTCAGTGCCTGCGCTCCCGGCAGCGCCGCACCTGCCAGGTCATGACCTCTGGGCGCAATATCCCGGAACAGAAGCGCGGGCATCTTCAGGATGCTCTGTTTGAAGCATCCGGGAAACATCACTTCATAGGGACGTGAGGTGTCGAGGAAACCGATATCGCCGGGCGAGAGCCTGGTCTTTCGGGCGCCTTGCCCGACTTCGCAAACGCCCGCCTCCTGGATCATCAATAGCCAGGCGCCTTCGCTTTGCTCGATCAGCTTTCTCGTTCGAGTCACAAGCTGCGCATCGGCTTCGACCTGGATCAGGTCGAAGTTCGGCAGATGCGCAAGCGGGATCGATTGTGTCCAGATCGACCCGGAATATGGCTGGTCGCCGACAAGCGCGGTGGCCTCGACGCCGGCGATGGTGCGGCACACCACTTCGCGCCAAAAGTCGAGGCGGTCCGGTTCCGCAACGGAGCGGGTACTGAGCATACCGACAAGCCCTGCCGCGGCTTCGGGTATGACCATTTCCATCGTACGGGACAGCGACATCGGCACGGCCGTTCGGGTGACTGTCATCAACAGGTCGTTCGCAGCAAACCATATGGTTCGCCGACTGTCATGCGTGATCTGCGTTTCAGTCAAATTGGGGAGTGCTTCCTGTCAAGACGAGCAGGTTTGCCGGCGGGATGATCGGAGCAGCCGAAAATATGTGCATCTTGAGGAGGACACGGTGGCCAAATCGTTTGAAATGATCAATGGAACGCCGAACTACAATCTTTACATCGACGGTGAGTGGACCCGTTCACTCCGGAATGAATCGACCGACAGCATGAACCCGGCAACGGGCGAACTCTTTGCCAAGGTTCAGCAGGCGGGCAAGGCCGAGACCGAGCGTGCGATCGCAGCCGCCCATCGCGCCTATAAGGGCTGGGCTGCGACGCCCGTCTCGCAACGCGAGGCGGTTTTCTTCAAGGCGGCCGATGTTCTCGCCAGCAAAATGAACGAAATCGTCGAAGTGCTGATTGCCGAATCCGGTTCGATCGCAGGCAAGTCCGGCTTCGAGGTCGGATACTGCTTCGACCTGTTGCGAACGGCGGCGGCCGAAATGCGGCGTTCTCCCGGCGAGACGATGCCGCTGACCGCGCCCGGGCAATTCGGCTTCACGGTGCGTCAGCCGCTTGGGGTCATCGCGGGCATTGCGCCGTTCAACGCGCCGTTCCTGCTCGCCATGAAGAAGGTGGTGCTCGCGCTCGCCGCCGGCAACGGCTTTGTCCTGAAGCCGTCCGAACTCACGCCGGTGACCGGCTTGAAGATCGCCGAAGTCTTCGACGAAGCGGGATTGCCGGCAGGCCTGCTCAACGTGATCCCGGGACCAGCATCCGAGATCGGGGCGACCATCATGGCCGATCCGCGCGTGCGCATGATCACGTTCACCGGCTCGACCCAGACCGGAAGACACCTGGCCGTCGAAGCCGCCAAGCACCTCAAGAAATTCACGCTTGAAATGGGGGGCAAGAGCCCGCTGATCGTGCTCGGCGACGCCGACGTCGACTACGCCGTCAAGGCGGCCGCATTCGGCATCTTCTTCCACCAGGGCCAGGTCTGCATGGCCAACTCCCGTATCCTGGTCGAGGAGCCGATCTTCGATGCGTTCTGCGAGCGCTTCACGCAGGTGGCCAAGAGCCTGAAGGTCGGCGACCCCCGCGAGCCGGACACCGTCATCGGGCCTTTGATCCGTGGCACCCAATGCGCCGTCATTGACGGTCATGTCGAGGATGCCGTGGACAAGGGCGCCAAGCTCCTCTGCGGCAAGACCCACAAGGATCAGTATTACTGGCCGACCGTTTTGAGCGGCATCACACGGGAGATGCGCATTTTCCGCGAAGAGAGCTTCGGCCCGGTCGTGTCGATCATCAAGGTCAAGAGCGCCGAGGAAGCCCTCGAACTGGCCAATGACACGGACTACGGCCTCTCGGCCGGCGTCATTACCAACGACATGCAGAAGGCGCTCGACCTTGCGTTCGGACTGGAGTCCGGCATGGTCCACCTGAACGATTGCACCGTTTCAGATGAACCGCATGTTCCGTTCGGCGGTGTCAAGAACAGCGGCTTCGGGCGCGAGGGTGGCCGCTTCTCGATGGAAGAAATGACGGAATTGAAGTGGATCACCATGCAGCGGGGCCAACGCGCCTTCCCGATGTGACCCGCAAGGGACGCGCCTTCTCTGGAACGGCGCGACATTTCGACCCGAACCGTCAACGACACAGCGAGGCGATCATCGATCGCCTCGCTGTTGCCGTTATGGGGGCCTCAGCGCCTCGAATTCGCCGTCATGGTCGGCGCAATATTTGATCGAATATAGCGTTGACGCCGGGCGTGAGCCGGGCGCAAACTATCTTACGGTTTCGCTCCAGAGCAATTCAACCATGCCGCGAACCGAACCCGTACTCGCCGCCTCGCCTTTAGACACGTTCCGGTTTGCCGGAACTGTGCACACGCCGGAGTAACGTCGAACCTCGTCACCATAACCGGACGCCAAAAAGGCGCCACCACATCCAGGGAGAAATGCCATGTACCAGCAGGCTTTAGAGAAAGTCTCGAAGCAGGTTTTGATCCGCGACCGCTACGACAACTTCATCGGCGGGAAATGGGTAGCGCCGACAGAGGGAAAATATTTCGAGAACCCGAGCCCGATTACGGGCAAACGCCTCTGCAGCGTTCCACGTTCCACGGCCGCCGACATCGAACTGGCGCTGGACGCCGCCCACAAGGCCAAGGACGCCTGGGGCCGCACGTCGGTTCAGGAACGATCCCTTATCCTGAACAAGATCGCCGACAAGCTCGAATCCAATCTGGAACTGCTGGCGCTGGTTGAAACGCTCGACAACGGCAAGCCGATCCGCGAAACCACCTATGCCGACATGCCGCTCGTGGTCGATCACTGGCGCTATTTCGCAAGCGTGGTGCGCGCCCAGGAAGGCGGCATCTCCGAGATCGATCACGACACCGTCGCCTACCACTTCCATGAGCCGCTTGGCGTCGTCGGCCAGATCATTCCATGGAACTTCCCGATCCTGATGGCGACCTGGAAGCTGGCGCCGGCGCTGGCCGCCGGTAACTGCGTCGTGCTGAAACCGGCCGAGCAAACGCCGCTCGGCATTCTCGTCGTGATGGAGTTGATCGCCGACCTCCTGCCTCCCGGCGTCATCAACGTCGTCAACGGCTTCGGCATCGAAGCCGGCAAACCGCTGGCGCAGAACAAGCGGATCGCCAAGATCGCCTTCACCGGCGAGACGACGACGGGCCGCATGATCATGCAATATGCGTCCGACAACATCATTCCCGTGACCCTTGAGCTCGGCGGCAAATCGCCGAACATCTTCTTCAACGACGTAGCGGTGGAAGACGACGACTTCCTCGACAAGGCGCTGGAAGGCTTCTCCATGTTCGCGCTGAACCAGGGCGAAGTCTGCACTTGCCCCAGCCGCGTGCTGATTCAGGAAGGGATCTACGACAAGTTCATGGAAAAGGCGGTTGCCCGCACCAAGAAGATCAAGCAGGGCCATCCACTCGATCCCGCAACCATGATCGGCGCGCAGGCCTCCAACGACCAGCTGGAAAAGATCCTGTCCTATCTCGACATCGGCAAGCAGGAAGGCGCCAAGGTGCTGACCGGCGGCCAGCGGGCGAAGATGGATGGCGAACTGGCCGAGGGCTACTACGTCGAGCCGACCATCTTCGAAGGCCACAACAAGATGCGCATCTTCCAGGAGGAGATTTTCGGGCCGGTGGTTTCGGTCACGAAATTCAAGGACGAGAATGATGCGCTGGCGATTGCCAACGACACGCTCTACGGCCTCGGCGCCGGCGTCTGGACCCGCAACGGCACCCGCGCCTACCGGTTCGGCCGCGCGATCCAGGCCGGCCGGGTCTGGACCAATTGCTACCACGCCTATCCCGCGCACGCGCCATTCGGCGGTTACAAGGCGTCGGGCATTGGACGCGAAAACCACAAGATGATGCTCGATCACTACCAGCAGACCAAGAACATCCTGGTCAGCTATTCCAACAAGGCGCTCGGCTTCTTCTAGAGCCTGGTCGTTGTATCAGCAGGCGTGAGCTCAAGCTCACGCCTGCTGTGCTTGCTGCGTGGAGCTTGAGAGAATGGTCAACAGAGTCGAGATTACGGACAAGGCCGTCGAAATTGTTGCGCGCCTGAAAGCGCAACATGGCGCGCTGATGTTCCATCAATCCGGAGGCTGCTGCGACGGCTCCGCGCCGATGTGTTATCCGGCGGGGGACTTTCGAGTCGGCCCGCAGGACGTGCATCTGGGCAAGATCGCCGATTGCGATTTTTATATCGGCGCCGCGCAGTTCGAATACTGGCAGCACACCCAGCTCATCATCGATGTCGTTCCGGGCCGAGGCTCCGGATTCTCCGCCGAAGCCCCGGAGGGCGTCAGGTTTCTGACCCGCAGCCGTGTCTTCACCGACGAAGAAGTCACAGCGCTCGAGGCCGCGGGCCCTCCCGCGCGCGCGGCCTGAGAGCCGGACGGGCGTATCGCAAAACTACGCAGCGGCCGGCCGCTTGCAGACGAGATCGATCTCGATCAGCGCCTTGTAGGCAAGTCCGGTGACGCCGACACAGGTGCGGGCCGGCAGCCGGTCGATCGGAAAATAGCCGCGATAGGTCTCGTTCATGGCGGCATAGTCCTCGTCAAAGCGTGTCAGATAGATGCGCGTCATCACGATATGTTCGAGGCCGAGCCCAACTCCGGCGAGTACGATCTTGAGATTGGCCATCACGGCATGCGTCTGGGCGACGATGCCCTCCGGCAATACGCCGGGCGTTTCCGGGCGATCCGGCATCTGCCCGGTGACAAAAATGAAGCCATCGGTCTCAACCGCGTGGCTGAATGGCGCCACCGGCTTCGGGCCGCCGGCAATCATATGAAATTTCAAGCGATGGTCCTCACTTCGCGGGGCTGGCCGGGTTGTCGAACAGGCTCTTGCGCAACACGGCGTGAACGCCCCAATTTCCGTCCACCACCTGTGTAACGCCGAAATCGATGGCTGCCGACATCAGCGCGATCGCCTCATCCTCGCTCAATCCCTTCACGTTCATCAGGAAGCGCCGCACTTTGCGAAACGCATCCTTCATCGCAAGGTCGAGCGACGATTTGGCGTAAACCTCGCTCTGCCCCTGGGTACCGAATTCGGCGAGATAATTGGGATGGCTGAAGCCGGTCAGCACCCACTCGGTCTCGGTCTCGATCAGAGGGTAAGTCAAATCTGCGAATGGCCGGTCCGCCAACTGGCCCCGCTTGTGCAGGATGATCTGGAAAGTGCCGGTCATCGAGCACTCGATCGCCGTACCGCTGATTTCGCCATCGCCTTGCGCCGCATGGGGGTCGCCGATCGACAACAGCGCGCCCGGCACCGACACCGGCAGATAGATGGTCGAACCCTTGCCAAGCCGCCAGTTGTCGAGATTGCCGCCGAAATAGGACGGCGGCACGGAATCCACGAAGTCTGCTTCGCGCGGGGCGAGCGCAATCACGCCGAAATGCGGCCGCAGGGGAATGCGAATGCCGTCAAGCACATCGTGCCGCCTTTTAACGCTGCGCGGCGACACCGGCACGCCTGGATAGTCATAGGTGTGATGGACGACGCCGAACGGATCGGTCTGCGGCTCCCAGCGATAGGAATAGAGCCCGCGCGCATGCGGCCCCGTCGCATCGTCGAAGATCTCGTAGATCGTCACCACCTCGCGCGGCTTCGGCTCGGCTACGAACTCGTCATAGTGATAGCCCCACCACGCCGCCACGCTGGAGCCGAACACCCGCCCGGCATATTCCGCGCTTTGGCTCGGGCGCGGTACGATGTCGCATATACGCACCTCCAGCACATCACCGGGCTGCGCATCCTTGACGGCAACGGGCCCGGTGCAGATGTGCACGCCAAATCCCTCGCCGGCGCCGCGACCAAACACCGAGGCGTCCATCGGGCCGGCCCCACGCCGGTCCACCGTCTTGCCCTCGCGCGTCCAGCGAAAGATTTCTTCCGCCGCAGTGTCGCCTGCAATCATGCGTTCGGCGTCATCGGAGGCGTGCTGCGTCAGGGTTTCGATTGTGATCGTGTCGCCGGAACGAATTTCGGCCTGCGGCTGCAACGACCGGCTGAAGAACCCCCAATGAACCCGCTCCGCCTTGATCGCCAAATGATGATGGGTTGGCTCGGAAGCGATCTCCGCGTCGTCGTTGGCGGCAGGTAATGCCGCAACCTCACTGGATGCCGTGATCGCCCGCTGCTGGCGAAGCTGAGCCAAGGCGTCCTGCGGCCAGCCGCGATGGCCGACCGCGATCGTCGATGTCGCGATGCGTTCTGCTTCCTGCTGACGGAATTCACGCGGCGAAAGGCCGAACCGGGCGCGGAAGGTCCGGCTGAAGTGCGCGGAGTCGCCAAAACCGTAGCGGTAGGCGATTTCCGAAATCGTATGGTTGCCTTCCGCCGGATTGGCGAGGTCGGCCCAGGCGCGCTGCAACCGCCGCTCGCGGACATAATGGCTGAAATTGTCGCCAACCCCTTCAAACAGCTTTTGCAGGTATCGCTCGGAAATTCCTTCGCTTTGCGCCACGCGTGCCGGCGTCAGGTCGGGATCCTCGAGCCCGCGTTCAATGGTCTGGCAAGCGCGATTCATAATGGCCGCTTTGGTCGAACTGCCACCGTCGCACACCGGCGCCGCCATTTGCCGGGTCAAGGTGAAGAGCAGATCGGCGAGCCCCTGCGCCACCGCATCCCACTCGAGATCAGACAGCGCATCCAGCGACTGCACGGCTGACGTCATTGCGCGGGCAAAAACACCGGCAAAGCCTTGCGGCGCCACCGCGCGCGGCTCAATCCAGCCCACAGCGCCGGTCTTGCGGCCATGGAACGCCTCACCCGTCACATAAAGACCGATTGCGCGCAGGTCGCGTTGAAAAAACAGGGTCCAGTCGCCTTGCGGCGGCAGCACCAGAAGATGTCCGGCCGGAACAATCTGATGTCCGCCGCTGTGCAGCACGACGCCGTCCTCGGTCGGAAGCAATGCAATGGGCAAGGCGTCGTCGCCGGCGCCGGAAAGCGGCGCGATTCCTTGCGAACCCGCCGCCAGCTTGACCAGCGTGACGCCTTTGGCGCTGCGATGGGAGGCGGTGGCATGTCCGGCATAGAAGGTCGGGTTCGACAGCGGTTGCAGCCCCGCGGTACCCAAAACGTCACGCCACGCGTCCGGCCGATCGTGCTCGGCATAGGATTCACTCGTGAACGGACGAAAGCTCATGCGCCTACAACCCACACCACCGCGCTTGAGCGAAGCAACCTCCGTGCCAGCAGCACGGTGTCGCCCGACCAAAGACGGACGTTGCAGTAAAACGTCAGCGATGGCTATTTTTCGTTGTCGTTCAGCTCCTTATTCGCATCTGAAGACGTTTTTCCTGATCGTTCCATGGACACCCCAGTTGGCGTCGACCACTTGGGTGACGCCGAAATCGGCGCCGACCGACATCAACGAGATCGCCTCGTCCTCGCTCAGCTTGTGAACGGTCATCAGGAACCGCCGTAATTTTCGGAAAGCGTCGCGCATCGCCCGGTCCAGGCTCGAATGATTGGCGATCTCGATCTCGGCGCCCGCGCCAAGTTCCGCCAGATAATTTGGGTAGGTAAAACCGTAGACTGACCAGGCCTGCTCATTCTCCAGCATCGGATGAGTGAGGCCTTCCAGCGCGGTCCCTCCCAGGTCGTTCTTCTTGTGAAGGATGAACTCGAAGTCGCCGGTGAGCGAGGTCTCGATCGCGGTGCCGCCCAGCTCGCTATCGCCTTGCGCCGCATGCGGGTCGCCGACCGAAAAGAACGCGCCGGGAACCGCGACGGGATAGTACATCCGCGCGCCCTTGCCGATACGCCAGTCGTCGATATTGCCCCCGGTGTAGCTCGGCGGGATCGAACTGACGAAATCCTGCTCGGATGGCGCAAGCCCCATGGTGCCGAAATGCAGCCGCGCCGGCACCTTGACGCCGGTCAGGATGTTCTCGCGCTTGCGAATGGTGGCGTGATCGACCCGCACGCCGGGGTAATCGATGGTCGCATGTACGATGCCGTCGGGATCGGTTTGCGGGGTCCAGACATAATTATAGACCGCCTTGGCAAACGGTTCCCCTGTCGTATCGAGCTCGAAAATCGTCACCACTTCGCGCGGCTTCGGCTCCTCGATCAGGTCGTGATAGTGAAAACCCCAATTCGCCGCCGCATTGGAGCCGAAGCATTTGCCGGCATAGCAGGCCTTGCAGGCAGGCCGCGGCCGGACGTCGAGGATCCGGACTTCGAGAATATCGCCGGGCTCGGCGTTTTCGACCGCGACCGGACCGGTCAGAAGATGAACGCCAACGCCCTCGCCTGCCCCCCGGATGAACGGGCCCTCGGTCGGGCCTGAGCCGCGACGGGCCATGGTCTTCTGTTCCCTGGTCCAGTGAAAGATGGCTTCCGCGCCAGGATCATCGGCAATCATGCGCTCGTAATCGTCGTTGGCATGGTGCGTCAGCGTCTCGATGGTCGCGCGGTCGCCGGACTTCAGCGTCAGCGACGGCGCGACCTTCTTGCTGAAGTAACCCCAGTGCATAGTCTTCGGAGATACCGGGAGCAGATGATGTTTCATGCGGATAACCTCAGGCGACAGCTGGAGTTTTCAGAAAAGGCGGCAGGCGAGCGGCAGCAACCATGGTCATTCCTCCGCCATCATGGCGCTCAGGAAGCGCTGGGCGACCAGCGTTTTCGGATTGGTCAGCACCTCCCTCGCCGGCCCCTCCTCGACGATGGCGCCGCCCGACAGCAGCAGGACGCGGTCGGCAACCTCTTCGGCAAAGCGCAATTGGTGCGTGGAAATGATCATGGTGAGCCCGTCCTCGATCGCCAGACGGCGGATCACCTCGAGCACTTCGTTGACAAGTTCGGGGTCAAGCGCCGAGGTCGGCTCGTCGAGCAGCAGCACGCTGGGATTGGGCGCAATCGCGCGCGCGATGGCGACGCGCTGTTGCTGGCCGCCCGACAAATGACGCGGCAGGGCCTCGGCGCGCTGGGTGAGGCCGACACGCTCCAGCAATTCGCTTGCGCGCCGGTCGGCATCGGTACGGCTCCAGCCGTGAACCCAACGCAACGGCCCCGCAATATTCTCTTTCGCCGAGAGATGGCCGAACAGGTTGAACTGCTGGAACACCATGCCGACGCCAACTTCGGCGCGTTCATTGGCGAGCGCGCGCGGCGACAATGGCTTGCCGTTGTCGCTGAAGCCAAGGCGCCGGCCGCCGACCTTGATCGTGCCGGCATCCCAGCCCTCGAGATGGTTGATACAGCGCAGCAGCGTACTCTTGCCGGAACCGGAAGGGCCGAGCAGCGCCACCACCTCGCCAATGTGCACCGTCAGATCGACGCCATCGAGCACGGCCTGCTTGTCGTAACGCTTGCGCAAGCCCTCGACGCCCACCGCCACGTTGTTGCGGCGAAGGGTTTCGGCGCGCTTGGCATGGTCGGCCAGATCGAACTTCGGCCGCAACGGCGGCAGTTCGGCAACGCCCGCGTCTTCGATCGTCTCCGGCGCGACTTCCAGCGGCTCGTCCAACGGCTGAAAGCGATACCAGGGCAACAACCGCATCAGGCGTTGGTGCGAGGATTTACGGTCGAGATCGAGCCAGGCCTCGACCACGAGCTGAATCACGGCAACGGCGCCGGTCAGGCACAGATAGATCAGGCCGGAGGCGAAGAAGATCGAAAAGAAATCGAAGGTCGAAGATGCCAATTGCGTCGATCGCAGCGTCAATTCCTGCACAGCGATCACGGAAGCCAGCGACGAATTCTTCAGCGCGCTGACGGCTTCGGCGCCGAAGGCCGGAATCATGGTGCGGATCGCCTGCGGCGCGATGATGCGGTTCATGAGCACGCCGGGCGTCATGCCAAGCGCCTGACCGGCCAGAATTTGCCCGCGATCGACGCCGAGCACGCCGGCGCGCAGGATTTCCGAAATAAAGGGCGACTCATTGGCGGCAAGCGCCGTACCGGCGGCGAGGATCGCCGGCAGCTTGATGCCGATATGCGGAAGTGCGTCGTAGACGAACACCATTTGCAGGATCAGCGGCGTGCCACGGAAAATCACGCTGTAACCACGCGCGAAAGCCGCGAGCACGCGAAAGCGACTCAATTGCATCGCCGCCAGGACTATTCCCATCATCAGCCCGCCGATCAGGCCGAGGCCGGTCACCTGCAAGGTGATCGCGATACCCTCGAGCAGATACGGCAGGCTGAGGTAATGGAGAAACAGCGCCATTACTTGACCGTGAGCAGGCCCGGTTCCTTGAGGTTGGCGGGATCAAGGTCCCACTTCTTCAGAAGCGCGGCCTGGTCACCCGACTTGTAGATCTCGTTCATGACCGCCATCACCGCCTCGCGGAACTTCGGCTTGTCCTTCGGCACGGCGATGCCGACGGAATAAGGGATCGTCACCGCAACGGCCTTCTCCAACTTGTCCGGATTGGCCTTCACCGCCTGATCGACCGTATTGACGTCGTTGACGTACGTGTCGGCACGGCCGGCGAGGATCGCCTGGATGCAGTTGGCGTTGTTGTCATAGAGCTGCAGCGTCGGCTCGGGCTTGCCGGCTTCCTTGCACTTCGGGCCCATATCCTGGACCAGCGGAACCTCGACGAAGCCGGTATTTTCCGCCGCCGCAGCGCCGCACAGCGACAGGTTGATGCCGTCGATCTTCTTCGGATTGCCCTTGGCCACCAGCACGCCGTCAAACACCTTGGAATAGGTGATGAAGTCGGCCGCCTTGGCGCGCTCTTCGGTTGCATAGATGTCTGAAATCACGATGTCGGCCTGGCCGCTCGCCAGCGTCGTCAACAAGGCTGCGAAGGTCACGGCCTTGTAGGTTACCTTGAAACCAAGGCATTCGCCGATCTCCTCGCCGAGATCGATATCGAAGCCGATATATTTGTTCGGATCCTTTGGATCGATCGCTTCATAGCCCGGCGTATGCGGGTTGATCGCATTGACGAGCGTCTTGCCCTTCCAGTCCGGAAATTTTTCCTGCAAGCCGGCGCAGGCGGCCGGTGCCGCCTTGGCCGTCACCGGCGCGCAAAGGCCGGCCAGGACCATGGCGCCGATTACGATACCGCGCGAGCCCACGACATGCAGGCGCCGCTTGAGTTCTCTCATGAACAACCGCTTCCGCATCTTCTTCTCCTTCGACACTGGCATGGCCGCGCCATGCTCCAATTCCGGAGAAGAAGCGTAGGTTCGGAGTTCCCGGTCTGGCTTGTCTTGGGGCGCACAAAAAATTGGATAAGCACCTGCTATAAAAAAGGCAGCGGCTGCAACTAATTTAATCACTCCCGTCAGCGGCAGTGGGATACTTCATTTGCTGGCCCGCAAATGAGAACAGAGAGCGTGAAATGAACAAGTGGCTGGCGGCCGCGGCGATGACATTGATTTTGGCTATAGCGCCCGCGCAAGCCGAGGCGCCCGCAACCAAAATCAGGTTCACACTCGACTGGAAGATCCAGGGCCTTCATGCCTGGTTCTACTGGGCCAAGGCGAAAGGCTACCTTAGGGCCGAAAACCTCGATGTCAGCATCGATCAGGGTGAGGGCGCAGCGGCGACGGTAACGCGCATCCTGTCCGGCGCCTACGATGCCGGTTTTGGCGACGTCAACGCGATCATTCAGAACGCGGCGACAAGACCGGCCGAGGCGCCGGTCATGGTCTATATGATCTACAGCAAGGCGCCGTTCGCGCTGCTGACCAAAGCCAGCGGGCCTTTGAAGTCGCTGAAGGATCTGCCCGGGACCAAAATCGGCGCGCCGGCCGGCGCTGCGGCGCTGAAACTGTTGCCAGTCCTCGCCAAGAAAAACCAGATCGACTATGCGAGCCTCGACATCCTGCAGGTCGCGCCAAACCTGCAAGAACAAATGCTGCTGCGCGGCCAGGTGGACTCGATCGCCGTGTTCAGCGCCACCAGCTATATGAACCTGGTGTCGCTCAAGCTCGATCCCGACAAGGATTTTCGCTGGTTCTTCTACGCCGATCACGGCATCGATCTCTATTCGAACGGCGTCATGGTCTCGCCAAAACTCGCACACGAGAAGCCCGAGGCCGTCAAAGGCCTGTTGAGGGCGATCAACCGTGCCATCAGCGAGACCATCAACGATCCTCAAGCGGCAATCGACCTGTTGGCGACGGAAGAACCGTTGCTGAAGAAGGATATCGAACTGCGCCGTCTGATTTATGTCTGGGGATCGCTGATCGACACGCCGGAGGCGCAACAGTTGGGAATTGGCGACGTCAATGATGACCGGTTGAAATCCTCAATCGACATCATCTCCACGTCCTTTGAACTGCCGCGGCAGCCGGAGGCTTCGCAAGTGTTCGATCGCAGCTTTCTTCCGCCCAAGACCGAGCGACAGCTTCCAGCCATCAATCACTGAAAAAACGGAACGTTAAGATGCGCCAGATCGACTCTGCCCATTTGCTTAACCGAGCAGGCGTTCAGAACAACCAAACGATTGAAATCGACGGCGATCGTATCCATTCGCTCCGCCCGTTCACCGGTTCTTCAAAACCGCGTCTTCTCGCCATGCCCGCGCTGGTCAATGCCCATGACCATGGCCGCGCGGTTCGCACCAGTTCGATCGGCGCCAGCGGCAAGCCGCTGGAGGCCTGGCTGCAATATCTCGCATTATTCCCCTCCGTCGATCCGTACCTTGCCGCAGCCGTCTCGCTCGGCAACAGTGCGCTCGGCGGCGCCGGCGTCGTCATGATGCATTACACGCGCGCGCAGGGTTTTACCGACTTGCCGGCGGAAGCGGCCGAAGTGGCGCGCGCGGCACGCGATGTCGGCGTACGCGTCGGATTTGCCGTTTCCATGAAGGACCGCAATCCGATCGGATACGGGCCGCCTGAACCGCTGCTGGATGCCCTTCCGCAAAACGCGCGCGAGGAAATCGTCAGCCGTTTCGTCCGCCCGCCGCTCGCACCGAAGGATTATATCAAACTCGTCGAAGATGTCGCAGCCGCCGCCGACGGCCCCGCCTTCAACGTGCAATACGGCCCGAACGGTGTGCAATGGTGCAGCGATGCGCTGCTGGAGGCGATTGCCGAAGCTTCACACCTGTCCGGACGGCGGGTTCACATGCATCTGTTCGAAACGCGCTATCAACGCGGCTATCTCGACCAGCTCTACGGCGGCGACGTCGTCAAATCCCTGGATCGCATCGGGCTGCTCTCCCCGCGCCTGACATTGGCGCATTGTGTCTGGACCCGGCCCGACGAGCTGGAACTTCTGGCCGAGCGCGGCGTGACGATCTCCACCAATTCAAGTTCGAACTTGAAATTGCGATCTGGCGTAGCACCGGTCGCAAAGATGCTCGGCTGCGGCTGCCGCGTGGCCATGGGAATTGATGGCGGCGCGCTCGATGACGACGACGATATGTTGCGCGAGCTTCGCCTCACCCACCTCCTGCATCTCGGTTCAGGGTTCACGCCGAAACTGACCGAGAACGACATGCTGTCCGCTGCTGCAAACACAGGCCGCCTGTCTGTGACAAATTCAAAGGACGGCGGCATGATCGAAGCAGGTGCGCCGGCTGATCTTCTGCTGCTGGACTATGACGCGCTCGATAATGACAAGCTTCGCGACGACCTCGATCCGGTCGATCTGGTGTTCGCGCGAGCGACCGCGCGTCATATCCACGAGCTCATCGTCGCCGGACACACGATTGTGCGAGACGGCCGCGTGCTCGGCATCGATCTGGAAGCCGCTCGCCGGGAAGTCGTCCTCCGGATGCGGGCGGGCCAGCCAGCCATGGCGTCGTTTGCGGCAGCGCTGTCGCATCTCGACCGCGCCGTCAGTGAGCAGATGGAGCGGCAATTCAGCTGCACATGAGGCACAACAGGCCCGCACACAAGGCACATCGGAAGGACCCGCCATGCTTCTTTCGTTCGACGTGTTCGGCACCCTCGTCAACGTGCGGGAGAGCTCGTACGAAGCCTTTCGCTCCATCCTCAGCGAATATGGCCGACCGGATGCCGACGTGCGCGCCTTCTGGGAATATTGGGAGGAACGGAACATAGCCCATTATTGGGAGACCTATCGGCCGTACAAGGAAATCTGCGCGCTGTCGCTTGATGAGGCGTTCGCCCACTTCAACGTTCGCGGCAACCCCGGTTTGATTTCCCGGTACTTCGACGCGTTCGCGGAATTCCAGCTCTATCCGGATGTCCTTTCAACGCTCGAAAGCTTGAGCCGGCGGCATCGGCTGGCGATCGTTTCCAACATCGACAACGATCTTCTGGCAGCCACGCCGTTACAGCGCGAATTCGATCTGGTCTGCACGGCCGAAAAGGCACGCGGCTACAAGCCTGACGGCACCCTCTTCCGCTATCTCCTGGCGCACGCTGGAGTTCCCCCGGATCAGATCCTGCATTCCGGACAATCGCAATTTACCGACATGGTCGGCGGCAAGCCGCTCGGGCTGACGATCGCGTGGATCAACCGGCGCAACGTCCAGCTGGCGCCATCCGTGCCAAAACCGGATTTCATTTTTCCGGACATTGCCTCGCTCATACCGCTGATCGAGCGCTTGGCGTAGCGGCCCGCGCAGGCTTCGAAACGCCGGCGAAACTTGAACATCCGATCAACGGGTTCTGCGCAAAATCAGCGGCGGAAGCGCTAGCAGGCTGTTGAAGAAGTCTATGCTCGACACGCGATGAATGGGATGTCGTCTCCGTTGAGGAGGCAGATTTCACCTTCGAGTATGCCGTTATTCTGTAGTTCAGCCCAGCCATTGCCGTTTGCTG